>Ga0247839_1000002_pt1 | contig 466318 bp, 450 predicted proteins | sample LaCruzMarch2015__6_FD_192405 | JGI IMG/M metagenome (GOLD analysis project Ga0247839, IMG submission 192405) | Freshwater microbial communities from meromictic Lake La Cruz, Castile-La Mancha, Spain - LaCruzMarch2015_16m | ecosystem: Environmental > Aquatic > Freshwater > Lake | place: Spain...
AAACCAAAAGCCGGCATTATGCCGATCTTGTTCATGCTCTTCGCCCAGATTGCCAAGGCCAACAATTAATTTAGTCATTTAGGTCTTTAGAATAAAAGCATTTGCACAAAAAAGAAAACCCGCTACTGCGGGTCTTCTTCACTTGCAAAGAATACAGCTTTAAATTATTAAGCTTTATCTTTAGGCGCTTCAGCCGCAGGAGCAGCCGCTGCTGCAGGAGCAGCTTCCACATCAGCAGATTTTACTGCTGGGATACGAGCATTGGCCAATACTGGGTTTTCTTGCTCAACATGTAATACCAAGGTAACGCCTTTTGGTAAGGTAACGTCTTTTGCATGGAGGGCATGACCAACTTCGATATTTGCCAAACTCACTTCAATGAATTCTGGCAAATCTGCTGGGAGGCAAGAAACTTCCAATTCAGTGGTGATATGGCTTATAGCGGCACCTTGTAATTTCACTGCAGCTGAAGATTCGGCATTGGTGAAGTGCAATGGAACGCGCATGTGGACTTTTTCAGAAGCAGAAACGCGCTGAAAGTCGATATGCAAAACCAAGGGCTTAAATGGATGCATCTGGTAATCACGCAGCAACACTTTCTGTGTTTTGCCAGCGATTTCCAAATCAAGAATGGATGAGTGAAACGCTTCCTTGCGGAGAGCATGAAACAAAGCGTTATGGTCTAACTCGATAACCACAGCTGGATCTTTACTACCGTAAACGATTCCCGGAGTCTTACCGGAATTGCGCAGACGGCGGCTCGCACCCGTTCCCTGTACGCTTCTTTCAAAGGCTACTACTTTCATAATTAATTCCCAAAATAAGGTTAATTTCCGTTCGCGACCAAACAGAAAAGCCTTTGATTATAGCGTGGGATTAAAGGATTTTGCCTAGAAAAGCCATAAAAACTACTAAAACCAGAGGGGAAACAGTGAAAAACTAGATTTTTTGCTTAATCCGCAAACATCGACATCACAGAATCACCCTTGCTAATGCGAGAAAGGGTTTCAGCCAAGATAGGAGCCACACTCAATTGACGGATTTTAGTAACTTTGCTGGCCTCTGGGGTCAATGGAATTGTGTCGGTAACCACTAATTCATCCAATTGGGAGGCGGCGATCCGAGCAACTGCTCCCCCAGAAAGCACCGCATGGGTACAGTAAGCGGTAACACCCTTGGCACCGCGCTCTTTTAGGGCTTCAGCTGCCTTACAGAGGGTTCCCCCAGTATCGATGATGTCATCCATGACAACGCAATGGCGACCTTCTACTTCGCCGATTAAATGCATTACTTCAGAGACATTAGCTTTAGGACGCCGTTTATCAATAATCGCTAAATCGGTGCCCAATTGCTTGGCCATCGCACGAGCGCGAACTACGCCGCCAATATCCGGAGAGACAATGATGAGGTCTTTTTGGGTTTTTTGGGCCTGCAAATCATCTAGCAAAACAGGTGATGCGTAGATGTTATCTACTGGGATATCGAAAAACCCTTGAATTTGGTCAGCATGCAAGTCCATGGTTAAAACACGTTCAATGCCAGCGACCGATTGCAGCATGTTAGCTATGATTCTAGCGGAGATAGCCACTCGTGCCGAGCGTGGGCGACGATCTTGTCGAGCATATCCGAAGTAAGGGATCACTGCGGTTATGCGGCTTGCTGATGCTCGTTTGAGCGCATCAATCATGATCATTAGTTCCATCAAACTATCATTAGTTGGAGCGCAAGTCGATTGGATTACTACAACATTTTTACCGCGGACGTTCTCTTGAATTTCTACTTGAATCTCGCCATCTGAGAAGCGGCCAACAAAGGCTTTTCCCATGGGAAGATTGAGTTCTTTGGCAACAGCTAATGCCAAAACGGGGTTGGCATTACCAGTAAATAGAGTGAGCGGTTCGGCGTGCATAGGCTATGGGAGTATGTGTGGGGTCGAGTAGCTATTTTTTGATCGCATCTACAGTATTTGGCAGGGGAAGAAGGATTCGAACCTTCGCATGCTGGAATCAAAATCCAGTGCCTTAACCAGCTTGGCGATTCCCCTACAGCTCATTCTGAAGAAATCAAATTGTAAGCGGGATTTTTATTTAAGCCCCGAACAATCCGACCTACCCATCCTTTTGGAAGATTTTGCAAAAGATTTTCTAGTTTTGCGGTATCCGTCTTATGGTCTAAGGCGGTAAATACGCTACTTCCAGAGCCGGACATACAAGGTGCCGCATCTGGCAATACCCGTCTAATCCAATCTACTGCTTGCTTCACTTCAGGACAAATTCGCATCGCAACCGCTTGACAGTCGTTGGACTGATTTAACAATGGCGATGCAAGAAAGCCATCTATTGTAATCGGAGCATGATCTCGGGTCAATTCTGGGTCTTGAAAAATTCGAGAGGTGGCAATCGCCTGATTGGGGGAAATTACCAAAAAGTTCTGTGATTTTAGAGAAATTTCTTGCATTTTCTCCCCAATACCCTCAACAAATGCATTTTTCCCAAACAGAAAAAAGGGGACATCAGCACCTAGCTTTAAGCCTAAGGTGCTAAGTGTGGCAGTGCTCAAATCGAGTTTCCACAGGTAATTAAGGCCGATCAGGGTCGTAGCAGCATCGGAGGATCCTCCTCCTAAACCGGCACCCATGGGAATTTCTTTCTGGAGAGTGATTTCTACGCCACTACTGATACCCCCAAAATCCTTTAATAATTGAGCGGCACGCACCACTAAATCGTGTTCTGGGGGGACCCCGGAAATGGGCTTGATCCGTCGAATATTGTTTTCAGGGATAAGCTTAAGGCCAACAATATCGCACCAATCAATGAGTTGAAAAGCTGATTGAAGCAAGTGATAACCATCTGCACGCTGCCCAATAATGTGCAAAAAAAGATTAAGTTTAGCTGGGGAGCGTAGCTCGAGGGCTTCACTCATTTGGATTATCAAATACCAAACGAATATCAATCGACCCAATATTAGAACTGCGAGTCATTGAGAGCTTTTCTAAGCGACTAGATTCCCCCCAGTTGTAATTGAGGGTCCAGCCATCTTGAATAATTTTGCTCACTTGCCCCTTGCCATTTCTTTCCACGCTGGCATTACTACCAGGACGTGTTTGTCCTCTTAACCATTCCGACAAACCTCGAGCAGGTAGGGGTAAGCCCAAAGTATTTTGGATAAGCGTATCTGCATCTACTGCTGTTAGTACTTGGCCGTCTCGTTCGAGCAGAGCTTCACCTGGCTTAATCGTAATCTTGGCAATCGATCCGCCAACTGGATTACGAATCTCCAGGACATCAGTTAGTGCATCTTGGGTTAATGTAAACCCACCAGAGCCACCTTGATTTTTGCCTTCAGTAATTCCAGTAACTTTGACGGAAAAGCGTCCATCCCATGAGCCTTTGGCGCTTTGATCAGCCACAGACCAATCAGGTTTTAAGCGTTTTAAAGTCTCTTTCAGAGTGGGATTATTAGCATCTAATTTTTGCCCTTGACGCCAGATATCTTCGGCCTCTAGAGGTCGATTCATCATCCAGAGAACTTCCCCAATGTGGGCGGCAATATCTGCTTCTGGTTTTAAGTTGTAGGCTTGCTGTAATTGTTCAAGAGCCAGAGCATTTTTACCCATGCGAAAATTCACCCAGCCCAAGCTATCCAAAATAAAGCCGTCTTTTGGGGAGAGCTGGTGTGCCTTAGTAATCAACTTAAATGCCTCTGGGAGATTTTTATTACGATCGGCAAGTGAGTAGCCCAAGGCATTTAAGCTGTTAGCGTCATTGGGGTTAGTGCGCAAAATGGCCCGTAAAGTTTTTTCCATTACCTCAATATGGCCGGATTTTTCGGCAGCCATGGCATAGGTATAGAGGGTGCCAGGATCTTTTGGTAATGGATTGACTGCTGAAACGATTTCATAAAAAGCACGTAAGGCTTCGGTCTCATCCTTGGCCTTAGAAATCAGCGCTTGAATTTGTTGCAAGGTAATTTCGCGTTGAGCAGGAGTTTGTTGATTCAATAGTGAAATAGCTGGCTTAACAGCATCTGACCAGCGTTGATTCAGAATCAATAGCGTGACAAGGACTTCCTTCGGTTTAGTTTGGGATGGACCGGCCAAACTTTCCCAAGTTTGTGCTGCTTGTAAGGCCAAATCAGGCGAGCCTGCTGTAATCGCAATTTCCATGGCACGTTGGGCCAAGCGAGGGTCATTAAGCTGGCGAGCGAGCTCTAGATAGGTGCTATATGCAAGACCGGCTTCACCGCGCTGTAAAGCAATTTCAGAGGCTAGCACCTCAAAGATGGCCTCTCCACTCGTCAGACTATTGGCTTGGGCTATTGCCAAGGTACTCGATAGGCCTAAACCAATCGATGTACTTAGGAATAAGCACTGCAAAAGCGGTTTTAGTGCAAATTTAATCATAAGCACATTCTAATCTGCGAATCTACAATCCATTGATGCCTGAACTCCCTGAAGTAGAAGTGACCCGCCGTGGAATCTTGCCTTATATCGAGGGGCGAAAGATTAGCGCAGTCCAAATCATTGATGGTCGCTTGCGTTGGCAGGTGCCCAACAATTTAGTAAGGATACTTCCTGGTCAGAAAGTATGTAGCATTGAGCGGCGGGGCAAATACTTACTCTTGAAAATGGATACTGGCTATCTTTTACTGCACCTAGGCATGACAGGAACGCTCCGGGTGCTTCCTAGCACCAATCCGCTCAAGATACATGATCGCGTTACTTTTGAATTTGGCGAGCTTAGTTTGCGCTTGCATGACCCTAGAAAATTTGGTGCGGTTTTATGGCATCCCCAGTCTAAAGGGCCAATAGAGCAATTGTCTCTTTTACAAAGGTTAGGGGTTGAACCTTTCTCACCTGAATTTAGGGGTGAACTCGGGGCAGAGATCTTATATCGGCTTTCTCGCAATCGGAGCGTGTCGACAAAGCAATTTTTATTAGCGGGCCAAGCCGTTGTGGGGGTTGGCAATATTTATTGTTCTGAAAGCTTATTTGAGGCAGGCATTCATCCGGCAAAGTCGGCGGGAAAATTAACGCGTCCTCAGTGCGCGCGTTTGGCCGCAGCAGTCCGATTAATTCTCAAAAAAGCCATTGATGCGGGTGGCAGTTCCTTAAAAGATTTTGTGAAGAGCGATGGAGAGCCTGGGCATTTTATGCTTCAGACTAAAGTTTATGATCGTAAAGATCAGGCTTGCAAAGTTTGCAAAACGCTGATTAAACAAATCGCCCAAGGTCAGCGATCCACTTACTTTTGTCCTCAATGTCAAAAGCGTTGATTACGTCCTTCTCTAAAAAGCTCATTGCTTGGTATGGCCATGAGGGTCGTGAAGGCTTACCTTGGCAGGGGGTTCAGGATCCCTATGCAGTTTGGGTTTCTGAAATTATGTTGCAACAAACTCAAGTGGCAACAGTTCTAGAGCGTTACCCGCGGTTTATGAAGCGCTTTCCAACCGTGAAAAAATTAGCTGCTGCATCAATAGACGAGGTATTGGCTGAGTGGGCGGGCTTGGGTTACTACTCGCGCGCTCGTAATTTACATGCCTGTGCAAGTCAGGTGCTTAGCCAGTTTTCCGGAAAGTTCCCAAGTGATCCACGAATGCTTGAGCAACTTAAAGGGATTGGTAGATCAACTGCTGGTGCAATTGCGGCCTTTGCATTTCATGAACGAGCACCTATTCTAGATGCGAATGTTAAGCGAATCTTAGCGCGCCTATTTGGAATTGAAGGTCAAATTACACAAAAGCAGGTAAGTGATCGGCTCTGGGCTTTAGCTCACGATTTATTACCAACAGATTCTCAAGATATGCCGGTATATACGCAAGCTCTAATGGATTTCGGAGCAACCTGGTGCACTTCCCGTAAGCCAGTGTGTTTGAGTGGGGCTCGAAAATGTCCATTTGAACAGCATTGCCAGGCTAACTTAAGTAATCAAGTATTGGCGCTGCCTAAAAAAGTAGTGAAAGCCAAATCCCCAGAGTTTGATTGCGACATGCTATTAATGCGGCATGGAGATTTCGTCTTGTTACATAAGCGTCCTGACAAAGCCATTTGGGGCGGTCTTTGGTCTTTGCCGGAATCTATTTGGAGGAGAAAGGTAAATGGAGAATTGGGCATCTCCAATCTTCAGCTCATGGAGCTTTTACAACTGACCTTACCAAAAGAAAACATCAGTACCATTTTGCAATATTGCGCAGTAGCTATTTGTGGAGAGAAGATTCGGCATATCTTTACTCATAGGCGTTTAGGGATGCAAATTTGGCATGTCAATGTGCAGCATGCCTTACCATTTTCAAATCCTCATTTAATGTGGGTGCCACTTCGTCAATTAGGGCGCTATGGCTTGCCACAACCAATCAAGATACTTTTACTGGAATTGAATCTAGTTCGCGGTGACGAGTTAAGAAATTAATTTGAAGGTCAGCCAATTCTTGGTGCTTAAGAAAGTATTCGCTAATCTGTTTGACGAGATAGACCGAGCGGTGCTGGCCACCAGTACAGCCAATTGCAACTGTTAAATAGCTACGTCCATCAGCAATATAGTGAGGTAACCATTTTTCAATAAATTGAATAATGTCAGATTCCATGCTAACGACTTCAGGAATTTTTACTAGAAATTCTTGAACAGGCTTGTCATTGCCAGTAAGAGGCCGCAACACTTTATCGTAGTGAGGATTTGGTAGGCAACGTACATCAAATACTAAATCGGCATCGCTAGGTAAACCCTTTTTAAAGCCGAACGATTCAAAGATAACCGATAAACCAATAGCCTCATTTTTGAGTAGATCCTGAATCCAGGAACGCAGAGCATGCGCAGGTAAGTTGCTTGTGTCAATACTATGTGCTTGGCTACGCAAGGGCTCAAGCAGGCTGCGCTCACTATCAATCGCCTCAGTCAAGGTGGCGCAACTAGCTTGGTCTGTTTGCGCAGAAAGAGGATGGCGACGCCTAGTTTCAGAAAAGCGCGCAATTAATGTATTCGTATCGGCGTTTAAGAAAACAATTCTGACTTCATGATGGCGGCGAAGATTTTCCAGGATGCGTGGTAGTTCGGTAATAGATTTACCGCGCCGTGCATCAATAGCTACAGCAGCCTTCTCACTTTTTTCATTTTCGAGGGTGCTGATTAAGCTTTCCAATAAGGTAACCGGAAGGTTGTCAACACAATCGTATCCTGCATCTTCAAAGGCTCTCAGTGCAACTGATTTACCTGAGCCTGAAATGCCGGTAATCAGATTAATTTGCATATTAGAGTAAGCGGCCCTGGGTTTTGGTTGAATCGTTCTCAGCGTTCATTTGTAAACGTTGGCGTTCGATAAATTCTTTTAAAGTATCAATACCGCGTAACTGTAAAATTGTATTGCGGACAGCAGCCTCTACAAGTACCGCTAAGTTTCGTCCTGCAGCCACCTGAATTTTTACAGTACGAATACCAATACCTAAGACATCAATATGCTGGGCTTCTAATGGCAAACGCTCGAACTCACCATCAGTTCGCCGCACCAATTGAACAATTAAGCGCAATTTTAATTTACGGCGCACAGCAGTCTCACCAAATATTGTCCGAATATCGAGTAAGCCTAAGCCACGCACTTCTAACAGATTGCGCAAGATCACTGGGCAGCGCCCCTCAATATAGTCAGGCCCAAGCCGGGCAAAATCAACCGCATCATCAGCTACAAGACCATGCCCCCTCGATATCAGTTCGAGCCCCAACTCGCTTTTACCTAAGCCTGACTCACCCATAATTAATACACCTAATCCCAAAATATCCATAAAGACACCATGCATAGTAATTTGGGGTGCGCCAATCTTCGTGAGATAGGTACGTAAATGATCAATGACTTCAGCTGCAGAGATAGCGGTTGTAAATAATGGTGTAGAAGATCTTTGACAGAAGAGTTGCAGGTCTGGGTCAACTGACTTACCATCGGCAACAATCACACAAGGGGGAGTTTTTGAGATCAGGCTTGATATTTGCTCTTGTTTTTGCTTATGCTCTAGGGCTGCATGGTAATCGACCTCTTGATCACCGAAGATCTGAATGCGGCTGGGGTGTATAAGGTTTAAGTGACCTACTAAATCGGAACTAGCTGCAGCTGCCTTAACAGCCGCGGCTGGAAAGGTACGATCTGCCCCCTCTAAGCCGCCAATCCAAGATAGCTTGAGATCTGAAACATTGTCATCAAAGATCTGTTGAGCTGTGACACCTTCTAAAAGTAACGGCTGGGTCATGAAGGTGCTCCCCAGCTCCGAAGTAGTTTACAAACTGCTTCAGAATTATTTTCAATGCCCAGAGACTTTCGTGTATCTGGGTCAGACAACAATTGCGCAATTGATGACAGAATTTCTAAATGCTGTTGCGTAGCTTTTTCAGGAACCAATAGAAAAATCAAAATAGAGACTGGCTCACCGTCAGGAGCGGCAAATTCAATTGGATCTTTTAGTTTGAAAAAGGCAGCAATCGGTTGCTTTAAGCCTTTGACTCGACCATGGGGGATGGCTACTCCTGCACCAAGGGCAGTTGAGCCTAGATCTTCACGAGCATTGAGAAAGCCAACGATAGCGCTAGCATCTAAGTCAGTATGTTGGGAAAACAGCACCCCAGCAGCTGCAAATACGTCAGCTCTGCTTTTGGCAGGGTTATCTAACGCAATGCAGTCAAGGGTGAAAAGATCAGTCAGGGCATTCATGTCAAATGATTATAGGTGTCCTGACATAAGCAATTATTCAAAATGCTTGTCGTGATAGTGATCTTGGATTTTTTCTTTATGTTTTACAACCTGACGCTCGAGTTTATCGACCACTGCGTCCATGGCGTGATAGAGATTAGCATTGTGTGCTTCTGCAAAAAGTTCTTTGCCTTTCAAATGAATAGTGATCTCAGCACTTTGGCGCAGAGACTTTTCCTTGGCATTATCGACAATCAGGAAGGCTGAGGCATCTAGCACATGATCAAAGTGCTTACGAACTTTAGCTAATCCTGCCTCGAGGTGAGTGCGCATTGCTGGAGTAACTTCTACATGACGGCTATTAATTTTCAAATTCATCAGCAGCTCCTATTCAATATGCTTGCGCAAACAATGGCCGGGGTGCGCAGCAAGCCCCTTTTTAATGCGTAGAGTCGTTTCTTTAGGAAATGAATATCATGAGCCTCCAGCGTATCAGCGATTTTGCTGAAAACCAAGGGGGCAAGGTCATTTTTTAAATAAAATTTTCCAAAAGGAAGGTTTTTACATCCGGAAGTTTTCACCCAAATAGACCCTTCGAACGGCATCGTTCTGAATAATCTGGTCAGGCTTACCTGAGGCTATAACGCTCCCCTCACTAATAATGTAGGCATGGTCGCAAATTCCTAGGGTTTCCCGAACATTATGGTCGGTAATCAAGACCCCAATTTGGCGATCACGCAAGAATCGGACAATGCGCTGAATTTCACCAACGGCAATGGGGTCAACACCGGCAAACGGTTCATCTAGCAAAATAAATTTTGGCGAAGATGCAAGGGCTCTGGCGATCTCTACACGACGACGCTCTCCGCCAGAAAGAGATAGCGCGGGATTATCCCTGAGGTGGCTAATTTGCAATTCACCCAAAAGTTCATCTAGGCGATGTGCAATTTCTGCTTTGCTCAGTCGCTTACCGCCATGCACCTGTAATTCCAACACTGCTTGTATATTTTCGGCAACATTGAGTTTTCTAAAGACAGAGGCCTCTTGTGGAAGATAGGATAGGCCCATGCGGGCGCGTTCATGAATTGGTAGATGGGTGATATCTGTGCCATCAAGGTTAATATCACCGCCATCTAAGGGCACTAACCCCACAATCATGTAGAAAGAAGTGGTTTTGCCAGAGCCATTAGGACCCAGCAGTCCAACTACCTCCCCGCACTTAACTTCAATTGAGACATCCCGAACGACAGTACGTGAGCCGTAGCGTTTTTGTAGATGGTGGGCGCTGAGTGTGGCTGCACCCTTATTGCTTACTGTATCCGTGGTCATTTCTCTAATGTAGCTTTTCGTCTTGGTGAAAGGATGGCTCTCGCTAAAGGGAGATCTTCTGGCTTGGCATTACTTGGGGGGAAGACACGATAGGTTTGTTTTATATCATCGTATTCAATTTTCCAGCCACGTAACTGATCAATCATCTGCATATTGAGGAGTCGTTTTAAACTAGCTTCACCGGTTAGGGTTAGTAACTCAGTTTTAGCGTTATAAGTCACTACACTCCCGCGGCCTTGCATAAACTCATCGGCAGGTCCTTCGCGCCGCTGCCTAAAGCTAGCTACAAGCTCAGGAGTTCCTTGGACATCTACATACTCATAGCCCTCAGGATCAACTTTAATATTCCCTTTTTCACCTGTGACGAGAATGCTACCTTTGGTTAATAACACATCGCCATTTAATTCATAGACTTGTTGCACATCATTTACTGATACCTTTTCTGCCTCAAGAATGATCGGTTTATCTTGATCAGCATTTTCTGCATAGACAAAGGCGATGCTATAAAAACTGAGTGCCAGCGCTAAAAAAGTAGGCGTACGAAGTATTTTGGGGTGCACAAAGGTCATGGTTGCGTACCTTGTTGTGAACGCTCAATACGACCGCGTACCTGTCCAGAGAGCACCAAACTTTGCTCAATATTATTAAATATGCCACCATCATTCGAATGCATCACTGACATTCCTTGCTCTAATGTAATTGGCTTATCAGTTTCTATAACATCATCGTTAATTAGGACTTTGAAATAAGAAGATCGAGCTAGCATGCGTGGCCTCGCAGGCTCAGTTTCTGTAGCGGCTTGAGGTGGACGAAAGATTTCAGCATTACCCAATAAATCTAAAATAGTAAGGTCGCCATCTAAATGCCCAGTGTCAGACTTGACTGTAACAGGAGATTTTTCAGGGGGGAATAGGCGCATACGCGGCTTCTCAATATCGATGGATGCGTCATCATCATAGTGAATTACCTTCTTTCCCAAGACACGGTATTTGGTGCTACCTAATTCATTTAAAGCAGAAAGAGAGCCATTCACAATGGTGTAGTCAGGTTCATGCAGCCGCACTCGCTCGATTGCAGATTTTTCAGCGGGAGTATTTTTCTTTACGAGCCAAAATGTGACGAGCGTAAGGGTGCCCATCAAAATTAAGGGCATGAGGCGTAATATGCTCCGTAATAAGCCAGTTTTGATTTTATGGGCATTTAATTGCATTACTCAATCCCTTAGGCGCGAGCATGAGCGAGTAATTCTTCATAGCGATTTTGCGCTTTAAGAATCAGGTCGCATACTTCGCGAACCGCGCCATTGCCGCCGGCACGCGAGGTAACAAGGTGAGATGTTTCTTTAACTGCCTCGTGAGCTTGAGCAGGACATACTTTAAAACCAGCAGATTTCATCATTTGAAAGTCTGGCCAATCGTCACCCATGACTGCGGCATCTGGTGCATGCAACTTTAGCGACTTCAAAACTTCAACTAAAGCCACAGCCTTATTTTCTACGCCCATATGGACATGTTTGATGCCCAGTTCTTCAGAACGAGCTAAAACCATTTTAGAATGTCGTCCAGTAATAATTGCCGTTGGGATTCCAGCCAGTTCTAAAAGTTTAATGCCTAAACCATCTTGAATATCAAATGCTTTCAAGGATTCCTTGCCATCGGCTCCAATCCATACTTGCCCATTGGTTAGTACGCCATCGACATCTAAGACCAATACCTTAACTTTGCTGGCTCGCTCCCAAGCTTGTGGGTATTGACTCAAAGGGTTGGTGTTCAGGGTATTGAATGCACTAGACATGAAATTAATTAATCAACAGAATTAAATTACTTTGGCTGCAAATAAGTCATGCAGGTTAAGAGCTCCCAAGAGTTTGCCTTGCGGATCGGTCACCACTAGGTGATTAATACGGTGTTTTTCCATCATCTCAATTGCTTCTTCAGCTAGTAACTCAGGTGGGATTGTGCGTGGTGTGGCAGTAGTGGCAGCCTGTAATGTTAAGCCATCAAGATTGGTGCTCTTTTCTAAAAGACGGCGTAAGTCACCATCAGTAAAAATGCCTGCTACTTTCTGGTTCTGATCTAAGGTCACCACCATTCCCATGCGTTTGGCGGTCATCTCTAATAAAGCCTTTTGTAATGAAGCTTGCAAAGAAATCTTGGGGGTGTCGTCAAAACTACGCATCACTTCACTCACATGCATCAGTTGTTTTCGACCAAGCCTGCCACCTGGGTGGGAGCGCTGAAAATCTTCCGCCTGGAATCCTCGGCTATCTAGCAAAGCAACTGCAAGAGCGTCGCCCATGGCAAGGGCTGCTGTGGTGCTAGATGTGGGGGCCAGATTAAGGGGGCAGGCCTCTTTTTCAACGCTGGTATCTAAATGGGCATCAGCCAAGCTCGCTAAAGAAGAGTTGGGCGCACCTGTCAGTGCTATCAATTTAGCGCCAGTGCGCTTGACTATGGGCACAATAGTGAGTAATTCGTCAGTTTCGCCAGAATTGGATAGGGCAACAAAAACGTCATCACGTGTCACCATACCTAAGTCACCATGACTGGCTTCAGCAGGGTGAACAAAAAAAGCTGGGGAGCCAGTGGAGGCGAAGGTCGCGGCAATTTTGCGGGCAATATGACCCGACTTACCAATCCCAGAAACCACAATTCGGCCTTTACAGGCATGCAGGAGCTCTACTGCAAGCACTAGGGCATCGGCATTGGCGCCTTCTAGTCGATCGCGCATAGTGTGCAGTGCAGCAGCCTCAATGGTGAGGGTGTCGCGCGCAAGCTTTAGGGTTCGTTCACGAGTCTTAGCTATCATGGGGTGAGTATATGCCGTCAGTCCTTCAGTTAACTCTCATCTTGCTGGCCTCTGGGGTGGCCGGGGTAGTTATTTTCCGCTATTTTGGGCTTCCCCCTATTTTGGGCTATCTAGCCATTGGTGTCCTTATCGGCCCCAATGCCCTTGCTTTGGCTAATGATTCTGCCACCGTCAAATACCTCGCAGAGTTTGGGGTGGTCTTTTTGATGTTCTCGATCGGCCTAGAATTTAACCTCCATAAGCTTCGGGCCATGCGTTCCATCGTATTTGGCTTGGGTGGTAGCCAAGTCATTTTGACGATGTTATTGGCAGTTCCCGCTAGTTTATTGATGAACTGGATCTACCCTATTTCTTGGCAGGCGGCGATTGCTTTAGGCGGTGCTTTAGCTATGTCTTCCACAGCCATAGTGACCAAATTGATTGCAGACCGATCCGAGCTAGAAACTGAGCATGGGCGCAACATCATCGGTATTTTGCTTTTTCAAGACTTAGCAGTTATTTTTCTATTAATTTTGCTGCCATCCCTAGGTAAAAATCCTGGCGATTTATTCATTGCCTTAACTACTGCTGCCATCAAGCTTACGGTTGCCTTGATTCTCATTTTTGTGATTGGTCAGACCTTAATGAGTCGCTGGTTTAGGTTGGTTGCCAAATTGCGCTCTCAAGAACTCTTCATGCTCAATCTTTTATTGATTGTTTTGGGCATGGCAGGCCTAACTGAACATTTTGGCTTGTCCTTAGCCTTGGGCGCCTTCTTGGCAGGGATGCTGATTTCAGAAACACCTTATCGACACCAAGTGGAAGAGGATGTAAAACCTTTCCGTGATGTCTTGCTTGGCCTATTCTTTATTACAGTTGGAATGCTGCTTGATTTTGATGTGATCTTACAACAATGGGTGCTGGTCTTACTATTGTTAATCGGACCATTGATATTTAAGTTTGGACTAATAGCGTTGCTCTCTCGTGCCTTTGGCTCGAGTACGGGAATTTCTATTCGGACTGGCCTATGCCTAGCCCAGGCTGGTGAATTCGGATTTGTATTACTGGCACAAATTGATGGTCTAGATCTCATTGATCCTGCCTTAAGCCAAGCAGTATTGGCTGCGATGCTGATCTCTATGTTTGGAGCCCCATTCTTGATTCAATATAGCGATCGCTTTGCATTGCGTTTTTCTAGTAATGAGTGGCTATTGCAGTCACTTGCTCTAACAAAGGTCGCTGCTAAAAGTGTGCGTACCGAAAACCATGTAGTGATTTGCGGATTTGGTCGTTCTGGACAAAGTCTTGCCCGTATGCTCGATCAAGAAAAGATTCCTTATATTGCTTTGGATATGGATCCTGATCGCGTTAAAGAGGCTGCTGCGGCTGGTGACAACGTGGTATATGGCGACGCTAGTCGAGAGAATTATTTAGGTGCTGCTGGCTTAGCAAGAGCAAAAGCGGTAGTGATTACTTATGCCAATACTCCAGCCACTTTAAAGATATTGTATCAAGTTGAGCATATGCGTCCTGGTATGACGATTTTAGTGCGCACCAAAGATGATGCAGATTTGGCAAAGTTGCGCGCTGCAGGTGCTACTGAAGTCGTTCCTGAATTGATAGAAGGAAGTTTGATGATGGCCTCACATGTGCTGCTCATCATGGGCGTACCAATGCGCAAAGTGGTTCGACGGATTACGAATGCGCGTGAAGCACGCTATAGTTTGCTACGGGGTTATTTCCGCGGATCGGCAGATGATGACTTTGGGTCAAACGAGTCCTGGAGATTGCACTCAGTTACCCTGTTGCCCGAGTCTGCAAGTATTGGAAAAACATTGGAGGAACTCCATCTAGAAAATGAGGGTGTGAGTATACAAGCGGTTAGGCGAAAGGTTGGTGGTGCAGATTATGTGAAACTAGATCTCACCCCAGAATTGCGTCTACAGGCCAATGATATTTTGGTGCTCTCAGGTAATTCAGAGGCGACTGATTTAGCCGAATCTAAATTACTCTGATGAGATTAAGTATTTACTCACTACTTTTTCTTTTTGCTAGGCACGGGTTTGCGAGATAGTAAAGGGGCTAAGTAGTGACCGGTAAAGCTAGCTTCATTCTTAGCAACTTCTTCGGGGGTGCCGGTCGCTATGATTAAGCCACCACCTGCACCACCTTTGGGCCCAAGATCAATAATCCAATCTGCAGTCTTAATTACATCTAAATTGTGTTCGATGATGACAATCGTATTTCCTTGTTTCTTGAGTGTTTGTAAAACGGTTAGCAACAATTGAATATCATGAAAATGTAAGCCGGTTGTGGGTTCATCTAAGATGTATAAGGTCCTACCAGTGTCGCGTTTTGAGAGCTCCAAAGACAGTTTGACACGTTGCGCTTCACCGCCAGAAAGGGTCGTGGCGCTCTGACCTAGCTTGACATATCCCAGGCCGACATCGAGTAGTGTTTTGAGTTTGCGCTTAACAATAGGAACTGCTCCAAAGAATTCATGTGCCTGCTCGATGGTCATCGACAATACTTCATGAATATTCTTACCTTTGTAGCGAATATCTAAAGTTTCGCGGTTATAGCGCTTGCCATGACAAACATCACAAGGAACATAAACATCAGGCAAGAAGTGCATTTCTACTTTAATTACACCATCACCCTCACAAGCATCACAGCGCCCTCCCTTGACATTAAAGGAAAAGCGGCCAGCTTCATAGCCACGTTCACGTGCTGCGGGTACCCCACAGAAGAGCTCTCTAATGGGGGTAAAGAGCCCCGTGTAAGTTGCAGGATTAGAGCGTGGCGTTCTACCAATCGGGGACTGGTCTACGCTAATGACTTTGTCAAAGTTTTCTAAACCTTTGATGGCATCATGTGCAGCCGGCTCTGCATTAGAGCCATAAAGATGTTGAGCTACCGCGTGGTGTAGGGTGTCATTAATGAGAGTCGATTTTCCAGAGCCTGAAACACCGGTGACACAAGTCAGCAATCCTACTGGTATCTGTGCATGAACAGATTGGAGATTATTTCCGCGTGCCCCAAAGATTTCTAGGAACTTATCGTTCACTGGAATGCGCTTTTCTGGAACGGCAATGCACTCGCGTCCTGATAGGTAAGCGCCAGTCAATGACTTGAGATTGGCTTCCACCTCAGCAGGCGTACCTTGAGCCACAATTTCACCACCATGAACCCCAGCACCAGGGCCAATGTCAATCACATAGTCAGAGGCACGAATCATATCCTCATCATGCTCAACCACTAGAACGCTATTGCCCAAGTCGCGTAAATGTTTGAGGGTGCCAATCAAGCGGTCATTATCACGTTGATGTAATCCAATCGATGGTTCATCTAACACATACATCACTCCAGTTAAACCAGAGCCGATCTGCGATGCCAAACGAATTCGTTGAGCCTCGCCGCCAGATAGAGTGTCTGCACTACGTTCAAGTGAAAGATAGTCTAAGCCCACATCATTTAAGAAGCGCAGGCGTGAGCCTATTTCCTTGACGATCTTGTCAGCGATTTCTCGTTTAGCGCCTTTGAGTTCAAGTGCTTCAAAATATTCTTTAGCCTCTTTGAGTGGTAGCGCACTGATTTCATAAATAGCGCGAGATTGTTCTGCGTCGCCTACTTTGACAAAACGCGCTTCTTTGCGAAGACGACTGCCCTTGCATTCTGGGCAGATCTGCATATTTTGATACCGCGCTAATTCTTCACGCACCGTCATGGAGTCGGTTTCTCGATAGCGCCTTTCAAAATTAGCCACAATTCCTTCAAAAGCATGTTCGCGAATACTATTTTTACCGCGCTCGTTGATGTACTCAAATGGAATGGTGACATCACCAGAACCCAATAAAATGAGATCTTGCTGTTTCTTGCTTAAGGTCTCAAAGGGTTTCTCCACATCGAAGCCCCCATGCTTTGCTAGTGTCTGCAGTAGCTTGAAATAAAACTGGTTGCGACGATCCCAACCTTTAATGGCACCCGATGCCAAAGAGAGGTCGGGGTGAGCAACAATACGTTTTGGATCAAAGAAGGATTGATGGCCTAAACCATCACACGAAGGGCAGGCGCCCATCGGGTTGTTAAAAGAGAAGAGGCGGGGCTCTAGTTCTTGCAAAGAATAGGAACAGACAGGGCATGCAAACTTGCTCGAGAAAATCATCTCTTTACCCGTATCCATATCCACAATCATGGTTTTACCATCAGCAAGACGTAGAGCAGTTTCAAAAGACTCTGCAAGGCGTTGGGTAATATCAGGCCGAACTTTAATACGGTCGACCACCACCTCAATTGAGTGCTTATCGTTTTTCTTAAGTTCAGGCAATTGATCGACTTCAAAGATTTCTGCTTTAGCTGTATTAGTGGTGCCGCCACCTGAACGTACACGAAAGCGCACAAAACCTTGTGCCTGAAGATCTGCAAAGAGATCCACAAACTCCCCTTTACGTTCACTAACAACGGGGGCTAAGATCATCAGCTTGGTATCTTCTGGCATAGCCAAAACGGTATCAACCATTTGGGAGACGCTTTGTGCCTCTAGCGGCAGGTCATGATCTGGACAATGGGGTGTGCCTGCGCGCGCAAATAGCAAACGCAGGTAGTCATGAATTTCGGTAACCGTCCCTACGGTTGATCGGGGGTTGTGGCTGGTAGCCTTTTGCTCAATTGAGATTGCTGGTGATAAACCCTCAATTACATCAACATCGGGTTTTTCCATTAATTGCAAAAATTGACGAGCATATGCAGAAAGTGATTCCACATACCGTCGTTGACCTTCGGCATATAGGGTGTCAAAAGCGAGCGAGCTTTTGCCTGAGCCAGAAAGGCCAGTTAAAACGACCAATTTTTCTCTAGGAATATCTAGATTGATGTTTTTGAGGTTGTGGGTGCGTGCACCGCGGATCTTAATTTCGTTATTCATGATTTTTTAGCGTAACTTGTTAATATAGCCCTTTCCCATGAATCCTTCTGAACTTCGCTCCACTTTAGCCTTAGCAGGCATCTTTGGCCTTCGTATGCTAGGCCTTTTTCTGCTATTGCCGGTTTTTAGCATCCATGCTCGGGGCTTATCAGGCGGGGAGCATGCTTTATGGGTTGGCCTCACTCTTGGGATCTTTAATATCGTCCAGGCCTGTTTTTATATACCCCTAGGTCGCTTATCTGACCGTATTGGCCGAAAACCGGTGGTTTTATGGGGACTTTCCTTATTTGTCGCTGGCGCTTTAATTTGCGCAGCTCAGGATGACCTTTTGTGGATTGCCATTGGCAGGGGCGTAATGGGGGCTGGCGCAGTTTCAGCGGCTATTTCTGCTTGGGTTGCCGACTTAACCAGAGAGCAAGTGCGTACTCGCGCTATGGCCTTGGTGGGAGGTAGCATTGCCCTGTCTTTTGCTTTGTCTCTCGTGATTGCCGCCCCAATTTATCGGTTCATTAATTTGAGTGGTATTTTCGTAGTTCTGGCCACCCTTGGGGTGATAGCCATGGCTGTGACATATTATGTACTCCCCACTTCCAAACCTGCAATCAAAGTACAGCAGGCTACCTTGAAGGAGGTATTTTTTCGTCCCGAACTCATGCGCTTAAATGCGGGTGTTTTTGTTCTACATGCCACTCAAGTAGCGATGTTCTTAGTGGTACCTCGTTTATTAGAGCAAGCCGGGTTACCACTTTCATCACATTGGCAGGTCTATCTCCCAGTAGTATTGCTCTCATTTGTTTTTATGGCGCCAGTACTCATTTTTGGTGAAAAGAAGCAGCAACTACGTGCAGTGATGTTGCTCGCAATTGGGCTACTCTTAGTGGCAGAGTATTTCTTTACTAAGGCCACTTCAGTGCTATTTATAGCCTTTGCTTTGTTGATCTACTTTGTTGGGTTTAATTTATTAGAGGCATTGCAGCCCTCTCTAGTTTCTCGATTCGCCAAAGAGTCCAAGGGTACTGCCCTTGGCGTTTACAACACCACTCAATCCATTGGCTTGTTTACAGGCGCTGTAATCGGGGGGTGGTTAATGGATAACCATGGTGATTTATCAGTCTTTAAAATGGGCGCCGCACTTCTTTTATGCTGGCTTATAATTGCTTGGTCAATGCGCGAATTGCCTGCGAAAGTAGCAGATTCAAAGGATGTAGCAGCAAAGGCATAGCTTTACTTTAAATTTAATTCATAGCATTATTTTTCTTCGGGAGACAACATGGCTTCGGTAAATAAAGTCATCATCGTAGGTAACGTAGGGCGAGACCCTGAAACACGTTATATGCCCAGCGGCGACGCTGTAACCAACATTTCAGTGGCGACTTCAGATCGCTATAAAGATAAGCAGTCTGGCGAAATGAAAGAAACCACAGAATGGCACCGCGTTGCTTTCTTTGGCAAGTTAGCTGAAATCGCTGGTCAGTACCTCAAAAAAGGTTCACAGGTTTATGTTGAAGGTCGTTTGCGTACACGTAAATGGATGGACGCTAGTGGCCAAGAAAAGTATTCCACTGAGATCGTTGCAGAAACAATGCAAATGCTTGGTGGAAAGCCAGTAGGCGGGAGTGGTGATGGTGGGGAAAGCTACAGCCGCTCAAAGCCGGCGGAGCAATCTACATCAGCCCCAACTAATGCCGCATCGCTTGGCGCAATGGACGACGATATTCCTTTCTAAGTAATATCAACTAATGTGGTGAATGCCACAATGGCAAAAACCCCTTCTAGAATTTTTCTACTAGGGGTTTTTATTGCCTAGAGTGTCGCGTGTTATCTGGCCATGCAGAATTATGATCAGTCCGAAAAGGATTGATATCTAAGCCACCGCGCCTGGTATAGCGCGCATAAACCGATAATTTCTCAGGCTTGCATTGGCGTTTGATATCACAAAAAATTGTTTCAACGCAATGCTCATGAAACTCACCTAATTGTCTAAATCCAATTAAATATCGCAGCAAGCCCTCCTCCAAAATAGGACGTCCTTGGTAACGAATTTGTATGCTTGCCCAATCAGGTTGGCCGGTGACGGGGCAGTTAGATTTGAGTAAGTGGGAGACTAAGCATTGCTCGATAGGTCCAAAAGATTCGTTGACTGCAAGAAGATTGGGGTCGGCAGGCAGTTTAGGGTCAATTTCAATATCGAGTCGGTCCATTAATACCCCGCTCATTTCTTGGATACCCTTTTTAGCAATGGCTTCTGTTGGGTTGATACGTGTGCTAATTTTGCTACCAGCGACTGCTGATAAATCAGCATTTAATCTTTCGCGCACTGTATCTTCGCTTTCAAAGCGGGTGTTATTCAAACTATTGAGATAGAGTTTGAAAGATTTTGATTCAATCATATTTTGTGAATCTGCTGGAATCTGAAATTCAGCTAAAGCAATTTGGGGCTTACCTTTGGTATTGAGCCAGCTCAGCTCAAAAGCATTCCATATATCTACACCCACAAATGGCAAAGATTGCCCTTCTTTGAGGCCTAACTTAAGACGGTTGTCTGTTCGTGGAATTGGAAATAGCAAGCTAGGATCATATTGATCTGGGTATTGCGTAGCTTGACCGAGCGGTAATGTAGCCATTAAATAAACTTAGCTTTGATATAGGTATTTAATCTTTTGGTCTATTGGATACGCCAGATACAACATGACCAGTTGGCGCAACAGACGCTGCCGATTGGCAATGACCGGTTTGATCATCAAAGAAAAAATCAGGCTCGAACTCACGCAGGAATTCACTTTTGGATAAGCCACCGAGAAACATGGCTTCATCAACATCAATACCCCAAGCCATGAGCGTGCGAATTGCGCGCTCATGGGCTGGTGCTGAACGGGCAGTTACTAAGGCAGTGCGAATCCGCATGCCTGTTTCACTGGTAGAGCGCTGAAGTTGATGTAAGGCTTCCAACAAGGGCTTAAATGGTCCTGGCGGCAATGGAATAGCAACTTTCTTGCTTTCATGATCGACAAAGGCAACTAAACCTTCGCTCTGAAAAACTTGCTCTGCTTCATCTGAAAACAGGACGGCATCTCCGTCAAAGGCGATGCGGATTTCATTGGGATGAGATTCAGCTGTTTTGCTTGACTCAGGGTAGACGCGAGCAGCGGGAAAACCAGCGTCAATCGTTGCTCGCACATCATCTTCGTTAGCTGATAAAAAGAGGTTGGCATGTAATGACCGGAGGTAATGATAGGGAGGGCGACCTCTAGTAAACACACCACGCTCTAAATGGAGGCCATGATGCTGCGCAGAGCGGAATACGCGAAGGCCACTTACCGGATCATTGCGAGAAAGGATGACTACTTCTACGCGCTGCTCACCTTCTTGATTAAACGCTAATAGTTTTTTAACCAGAGGAAATGCCACCCCAGTGTGGGCTGCGATTCCGAGGCGCTCTAGTTGTAGCTTCATATAAGCGCTGTCATCGGTGGATTCGAAGATGCGATTCTCTTCTTCAAAATCGAACAAGGCGCGCGAAGAAATTGCTACAACCAATTTTCCGGTGAGGGTATATGACATTACGAATTACATCTCATTTAAGAAACAAGCGATAAGCAGGGTTATCGGTTTCATTCCAATGTGGATAACCGAGGGTTGCTAAAAAGCTCTGAAATTTCTTCTGTTCATTTTTTGGGACCTGTAGACCGACCAAGATCCGGCCATAGTCAGCGCCATGATTGCGGTAATGGAATAAGCTAATATTCCAATTGGGGGCCATGCTGGTCAAGAACCTCATTAAGGCACCTGGACGCTCGGGGAATTCAAAGCGATATAAAAGTTCATCTTTCGCAAGCGCAGAGCGGCCGCCAACCATATGGCGCAGATGCGCCTTGGCTAATTCATCATGCGTGAGATCAATAGTGGCAAATTTTGCTTTGCTGAAATGTTTTGCAATGGCTGTACTATCGGCGGCCTTCTGAGTGCCGATACCAACAAAAATATGGGCTTCACTTTGGTCGGCGATACGATAGTTAAATTCTGTGACGTTTCGTTTACCCAGCAACTCACAAAAGCGCTTAAAAGAGCCACGCTCTTCGGGAATGGTGACGGCAAAGACAGCCTCACGAAATTCACCAACATCAGCGCGTTCAGCGACAAAACGTAAACGGCTAAAATTCATATTGGCACCACAAGCGATGGCTACCAAGATTTTCTTTTTGAGGTGATGCTTATCTACATATTTTTTCATGCCAGCAATGGCAAGTGCGCCTGCTGGCTCAAGAATGCTGCGCGTATCAGTAAAGACGTCATTAATGGCGGCGCAGATCTCATCGGTGTCTACAGTAATGATGTCATCCACCACGCGTTTACAAATCCGGAAGGTCTCTTTACCAACTAACTTGACCGCCGTCCCATCAGAAAATAGTCCGACGTCTTTCATTTCGATGCGTTTGTTAGCTGCAAGCGATCTCCTCATAGCATCTGAATCAACCGATTGCACACCGATCACCTTGGTTTTAGGGCTCACCGCTTTGACATACTCTCCTATACCGGCAATGAGACCGCCACCGCCAATGGCTACAAAGATGGCATCAATGGGCTCTTGATATTGCTGAAAAATTTCTTGGGCGATGGTGCCTTGACCCGCAATGACATCTGGATCATCAAACGGGTGAACAAAGGTCAATCCCCGTTTTTTCTCTAAAAGCTCGGCGTATTTAAAGGCATCACTGTAAGACTCCCCGTGCAAAATGACCTCTACCCAAGACCCACCACGCGCTTTTACGGCATCAATTTTGAGGCTAGGCGTGGTGAGGGGCATCACGATGACGGCTTTGCATTTCATTTTGGCTGCTGAAAGCGCTACGCCCTGAGCATGGTTGCCGGCGGAAGCTGCAATGACCCCCCGTTTTAAGGCTTCAGAGGATAAATGGGCCATTTTGTTATAGGCGCCACGCAATTTAAAGGAGAAAACCGGTTGGTTATCCTCCCTTTTGAGTAAGACCTGATTTCCTAAGCGCTTAGTGAGTTCGGCGGCTAACTGCAGCTCAGTTTCTCGAGCTACGTCATAGACTCGGGCCGATAAAATCTTCTTTAAATAGTTCGTTGCCATCTTATGAGCGTACCACGGATGGGCTCTAAGCCCTTAGATTTGAAAGGGTTTATCCCTTTGACCAACATCTTTTCCAGATTCCTGCCAATATCAAGATCCCTCAATTAAAATGCATATTTATCAATTATGACGCTATGAATGCACCATTAGCCTTGAATCAGTTGTTAGACGCCGAGGCGGGCTCCCCCCGTCTGCGTGAAATTCCTTACAACTACACCTCCTTTTCCGATCGTGAAATCGTTATTCGTCTATTGGGCGAGGAGTCATGGCGTGTGCTTAATGACTTGCGTGGTGTCCGTCGGACGGGCCGTTCTGCGCGCATGTTATTTGAGGTGTTGGGTGATATTTGGGTTGTCCAGCGTAACCCCTTTTTGCAAGATGATCTTTTGGATAATGCCAATCGACGGCAATTGATGATCGATGCTTTATGGCATCGCTTGGGGGAAGTTAAAAAACGCTCTAGTGGAGATTCTGCTGGGCAAGTTGAAATTTTATTGAATGCTGCTCATCGAGCAGTTGAGAGTTTTGAAAATGGATTTAAGGAAGTAGAGCAAATTCGTAAGCGAGCCCGCAAAGATTTGGGGCGCCATACTGCCTTAGACAATATTTGCTTTGATGGAGTTTCTCGTGCTGCTCATGTGACCGATGCAACCGATTGGCGCGTGGAATTTCCACTAGTGGTCATAAAGCCTGATTATGAATCAGAGATTCCAGGTTTGGTGAAGGCATGCGTTGAGCTAGGGCTGACCATCATTCCTCGTGGAGGAGGCACTGGTTACACCGGTGGCGCGATCCCGCTGTATGCCATGTCAGCAGTGATTAATACGGAGAAGCTCGAGCAAATAGATGGCGTAAAGAGTAAGCGCTTGCCTGGAGTTGACCATGAAGTGCCTACTATTTTTACTGGTGCAGGTGTCGTAACACGGCGCGTGTCTGATGCAGCAGAGCGCGCTGGCTTAGTGTTTGCAGTTGATCCCACTTCTGCTGATGCGAGTTGCATTGGTGGCAATATTGCCATGAACGCAGGTGGTAAGAAAGCAGTTCTCTGGGGCACAGCGCTGGATAACCTAGCTAGCTGGCGCATGGTTGATCCCGAAGGTAATTGGCTGGACATAGAGCGTCTTGACCATAACCTAGGAAAAATTCATGTTGCTAAAACAGTCCAATTCCAGTTGACTTGGTCCGATGGCACAAGTGAACCGGGTGAACGTATTCTGAAAAAAGAAATTCTCTCCGTAGAAGGCAAGCGTTTTCGTAAGGAGGGTTTAGGTAAGGATGTGACTGATAAGTTTTTATCAGGCTTACCAGGCGTTCAAAAAGAGGGTTGCGATGGTTTAATTACTAGCGCAACTTGGATATTGCATCGTATGCCTAAGTACATGCGCACGGTTTGTCTAGAGTTCTTTGGGCAGGCGCGTGAAGCAATTCCGAGCATTGTGGAAATTAAAGCTTACCTCGATGGCTTGACTAAAGAGGGCGGACCTATTTTGGCTGGGCTTGAGCATCTAGATGATCGCTATCTAAGGGCGGTTGGATACTCAACTAAATCCAAACGCAATAGTTTGCCTAAGATGGTCCTGATTGGCGACATTGCTGGTGATGATGAAGCAGCAGTAGCTGCTGCAACTAGCGAAGTAGTTCGTATGGCCAACTTGCGTGTCGGCGAAGGCTTTGTGGCAGTAAGCGCTGAAGCGCGAAAGAAGTTTTGGCTAGATCGCGCGCGCACAGCTGCCATTGCTCGACACACTAACGCATTTAAGATTAATGAAGATGTGGTGATTCCCTTGCCGCGGATGGGCGAATATACCGATGGTATTGAGCGCATTAATATTGAACTTTCTTTGAAAAATAAATTACAAGTGCTGACTGGTCTTGAATTGTTTTTAAAGAAGGGCGCACTACCTTTAGGTAAATCTGAAGACGATTACGAAATTCCGATAGCAGAGATATTGGGCGATCGGGTTCAACAAGCGCTTGAATTAATTGACAAGGTTCGGGCGCGCTGGTCTGATTGGTTAGCGCAGATGGATATCCATTTTCCTCAGCTCCAGAATTACAGCTTGCGAGCATCCTGGAAAGATGAGGTGCGCTCTGAACTCCGAATTATCTTTGGAGGACTAGCCTTTGAAGCTATTCTGACTGAATTAGAGGCGATTCATAAACAGATCTTACGTAAACGCGTGTTTGTGGCCTTACATATGCATGCGGGGGACGGAAATGTTCATACGAATATTCCAGTGAACTCTGATGACTATGAAATGCTGCAAGATGCACATCATGCTGTAGCCAGAATTATGAAATTAGCGCGCTCCTTAGATGGCGTGATTTCTGGTGAGCACGGTATTGGAATTACCAAGCTTGAATATTTGACTGAGGAAGAGTTAAAAGATTTCCGTAGCTATAAAAATCGAGTTGATCCAGAGGGCCGCTTTAATAAAGGCAAGCTCATGCCCCATGCTGATCTGAGTATGGCTTACACACCTAGCTTTGGATTGATGGGACATGAATCCATCATCATGCAGCAAAGTGATATTGGTGCGATTGCTGATAGTGTCAAAGATTGCTTGCGTTGCGGTAAGTGCAAACCAGTTTGCTCTACCCATGTCCCCCGTGCAAATTTACTCTATAGTCCGCGTGACAAAATTTTGGCAACATCTTTGCTAATTGAAGCATTTCTCTATGAAGAGCAAACGCGTCGTGGAGTGTCGATTCGTCACTGGGAAATGTTTGACGACGTGGCAGCGCATTGCACAGTTTGTCATAAGTGTTTAGCGCCATGCCCAGTCAATATTGATTTTGGTGATGTGACGATGAATATGCGTAACCTATTGCGTAAGATGGGGCAACAGCGTTTTAATCCTGGCACTGCTGCCTCTATGTTTTTCTTAAATGCCACTAGCCCTGAGACCATTCACATAACTCGTAAAGTCATGATTGATTGGGGTTATAAATTACAGCGCTTTGGAAATGATGTGTTTCGCAAGCTAGCGCGTAAACAAACTGCGCATCCGCCTGCAACAGTAAATAAACCCAATCTTAAAGAACAGGTGATTTTCTTTGTAAATAAGAAGATGCCGGGTAATTTGCCTAAGAAAACAGCCCGTGCTTTGCTAGATATTGAGGATGCTAACTATGTTCCCATTATTCGCGATCCTAAAACAACCACAGCGGATACTGAAGCAGTGTTTTATTTTCCTGGTTGTGGATCAGAGCGCTTGTTCTCCCAAGTCGGCTTGGCAACGCAAGCAATGTTATGGAATGTAGGAGTACAAACAGTCTTGCCTCCAGGATACTTATGTTGCGGCTACCCACAGCGCGGTAATGGTGACTTTGATAAAGCAGAAAAGATGATTACTGATAATCGGGTGCTCTTTCATCGCGTGGCCAATACCTTAAATTACTTGGACATCAAGACGGTAGTAGTTTCTTGTGGTACTTGTTATGACCAGTTAGCAGGTTATCAGTTTGACCAGATATTTCCTGGCTGCCGGATTATTGATATTCATGAGTATCTGCTCGAGAAGGGCTTAAAACTCTCTGGCGTTGCTGGCGTCAAATATATGTACCATGACCCTTGTCATTCCCCCATGAAATTGCAAGACCCCATGAAAACGGTGAATGAGCTCGTTAAACAAGAAGATGGCAAACCTATTTTAAAGAATGATCGTTGCTGTGGAGAATCGGGAACACTTGCGGTGACTCGCCCAGACATTTCGACTCAAGTGCGCTTTCGTAAGCAGATCGAAATGGAAAAAGGTGCTAATGAATTACGAAAAGGTGACTTTACTGGAGAGATTAAAGTGCTTACTAGCTGCCCATCCTGCTTGCAAGGCCTCACACGCTTTGATGCTGATAGTGGGACTACTGCTGACTATATCGTTGTAGAAATGGCTCAAAAAATATTAGGTGAAAATTGGATGCAAGATTATGTTGTCAAAGCTAACCAAGGTGGAATTGAAAGGGTATTGGTTTAATGATTCCTACAAATGTGGTGGTACATCAACAGTCCAAAGTTTTAGAGTTGGGCTATGAGAATGGAAAATCCTATCGTTTACCGTTTGAGTTTTTAAGAGTCCTCTCGCCCTCTGCTGAAGTACAGGGTCACGGCCCTGGGCAAGAGACATTGCAAACTGGCAAGCGAGAAGTGCTGATTGCCAATATTGAACCCGTTGGCCATTACGCCCTAAAACCTTCCTTTTCTGATGGACATGATTCTGGCTTGTACTCTTGGGAATTTTTACAATACTTATGTGAAAACCAAGAGCAGCTATGGCAAGCGCATTTAGATCGATTGATTGCGGCTGGCCTTGATCGGGATGCTCCAATGAAGGTTGCTGGTGGCCATGGTTGTGCTAGCCACTAAATCCACTATCCGCATTACTTAAGCAAAGAAGAGGCTCATGAGCAAAACCCATTTCGGTTATCAAAGTGTCGATGAGGCCGAGAAGGCTGGTAAGGTTGCCGAAGTATTTCATTCGGTAGCGAGTAAATACGATGTCATGAATGACTTGATGTCCTTTGGGCTACATCGCCTTTGGAAAAAAGTGACGATTGCTCGAGCGCAAGTGCGCCCTGGCCAAAGGGTCCTAGATATCGCTGGAGGCACTGGAGATTTAGCTGCCGCATTTGCGCACTCGGCAGGTTGGGGCCAAAACCCTGATGCTCAAGTGTGGCTCAGTGACATCAATGCTTCTATGTTGGGAGTAGGTCGAGATCGCCTTTTAGATCAGGGCTTAGTTATCCCTTGCGTACAGTTTGATGCAGAAAAAATACCTTTCCCAAATAACCACTTCGACGTAGTAACGGTGGCATTTGGCTTGCGCAATATGACACATAAGGAGCTTGCTCTTAGTGAAATGCGTCGGATCATAAAGCCAGGTGGACGAGTGTTGGTATTGGAGTTTTCTAAGCCAGATGCCTTTTTACAACCTATTTACGATGTATATTCGTTTAAGGTATTGCCTTGGTTGGGTGAGAAAATAGCCCAAGATGCTCAAAGCTATCAATATTTAGCAGAATCCATCAGAATGCATCCAGATGCCGACACCCTTAAAGAAATGATGTTGGAAGTGGGATTTGATGAGGTAGATACACATAGAATGAGTGGGGGTATTGTCGCTCTGCACATTGGCATTAAATACTGATAGAGAGTAGACTTTTGGAGTCTAATAGCGTGTAAGTGAGAAGTGGGATGAAGGTATATTGGAGACCAATTTGATGAATAAACATTTTTTCAAAGCAGTAGTAATAAGTATCAGCTTGTTATTTGCCATGGCGGGTCAAGTTAATGCCGCACGTTTAGGGGGTGGCAAAAGCATTGGTAAGGCACCTAGTGCGCCAATGCAAAAGCAGGCTGCACCTGTACAAAAACCAACGCAGCAAGCTCAACCAGCTGCCCCTACTCCTGCACCACAAGCTGCAGCGCCTAGCCGCTTTGGTGGAATGGGCGGGATCCTCGGTGGTTTAGCAGCCGGTCTAGGCATTGGTTATCTCTTATCCCATCTTGGATTGGGAGAAGGAGCATCCTCTTTGATTACCGGATTATTAATTGCCGCTTTGGCTGGCTTTGCGATCATGTTTGTGATCAGAAGGTTGTTGCCTGCTTTATCGGGCGCTGGTCAGAACAGAAATGTTCCGGCACAAGGGATGCAACGCACTGGAATTGATCAAACGCCAAGACAGGAGCCTGCATTTACTCCAGCAGCTAATGCCTTTGGAGGTCCAAGTGCTGAGCCAGAGCCTTTTCAGTCGACTTTGCCACCAGGGTTTGATGAATATGCATTCTTGGAGAATGCTAAACAGTATTTTATTTCTCTTCAAAAATCGTGGGACCAAGGCGATTTAGCTGCTTTGCGTGAATTTACGACCCCAGAAATGTATGCAACTATTTCACAAGATTTAGCAGGGCGAGTAGAAAGCGTTAATCAAACGGATGTTATCTCTGTTAATGCCCAGCTTATCGGTATAGAAACGGCTAATAACCTTTATTACTGTAGCGTGCAGTTTACCGGCATGATTGGTGAGCAACTAGGCGCCCCAGCTAATCCATTTTCAGAAATCTGGAATTTGAGTAAGCCTGTTGAGGGTCCAGGGGGTTGGGTACTAGCGGGTATCCAACAGTTAGTTTAAGCTTGAGGTACTTTCCAATGGAAACCCGCACTTGTGCGGGTTTTTTACACTCATGAGCACCATTTCTACTTCTCCCCATACCGTCGCAGCTAGCGCTGCTAGTCGAGGCATCAATCATGTCCTTTCGAGTGAGCCTTGGGCAATGGCTGAGCTTGCTCGGCATGCGAGCAAGACGATTTTGTTGAAGTTGCCAGTTGGCGATCTTAGTTTTGAGTTAAGCTCAGTCGGGCTATTAAAAGCATCGTCAGTGCTGTCTGAACCTGATTTAATTCTAGACATTTCCACAAAAGCTTTAAGTGAGCTCGCTGGCAGTTCTGGTAATTTACGCGAACAAGCTTTTAAAGCGGTCAAAATAACAGGTGATGCAGAGTTAGCTCAATTATTAGGGCGTCTTGCTGGACAAGTGCGCTGGGAGTATGAAGAAGATTTAGCTCGCTTAGTAGGGGATGCGCCAGCTCACTTTGCAGTGCGACAGGGTAAGAAATTTGTATCGGCCAGTAAATCTGCAGCAAATGATTTGCTTGGCAATATTGTTGAGTATGTCAGTGAAGAAAAGAAAGTGTTATTGAATAAAAGAGATTTTATGATTTGTAAGACTCAATTAAATGAATTACGTGATGCAGTTGATCGCCTAGAAAAGCGCATCCAATTACTAGAGCAAAAGGCTCACTAGATCGTGCGTCGTTTAACTCGCCTCTTTTTTATTTTCTTTACGGCTTGGCGCTATGGTCTTTTGCCCTTGCTGCGCGATAACTTAAAGCCAGGATTTCGTAGGGGATTTCTATCTATTTTGTGTTGGATGTCGCCTAACTCTGATTTACCTCGAGGGGATCGCATTCGTTTGACCTTAGAGGCGCTAGGACCAATTTTCGTCAAGTTTGGTCAGGTCCTTTCTACGCGTCGCGATCTCTTGCCAGAAGATATTGCAAATGAGTTGGCAAAGCTTCAAGATCGGGTGCCCCCTTTTTCCAATGAGGAATCACGCCGTTTAATTGAAAAAGCCCTTGGGCAGTCAATTGAAGATGTCTTTATCAGCTTTGATGCCACTCCTGTAGCTAGTGCATCTGTAGCGCAGGTCCACTTTGGTGTTTTACGGGTTACAGCAAAACATCCTGAATGGGATCAGCGCGCAGTAGCAATTAAAGTTTTACGACCTGGCATCCTTCCAGTGATTGAAGGTGACATTGCTTTAATGTATGACTTGGCCAAAATAATTGAAAAATTATCTGAAGATGGTCGACGTTTAAAGCCCCGTGAAAACGTTGCCGAGTTCGATACCTATTTGCATGACGAATTAGATCTCATGCGAGAAGCGGCTAATGCTAGTCAGTTACGTCGCTATTTTGTAGATTCCAAGAAACTCATGATTCCAGAGATGTATTGGGATCTATGTCATACCAATGTCATTGTGATGGAGAGGATGTATGGCATCTCTATTGGGCGCTATGAAGAGTTGCGTGCAGCCGGGGTAGATTTTAAAAAACTGGCAGCAGATGGCGTAGAAATATTTTTTACACAAGTATTTGAGTACGGATTTTTCCATGCAGATATGCATCCAGGAAATATCATGATTAGTCTTGAGCCACAGACTTTTGGCCGCTTCATCTCTCTTGATTTTGGAATTGTTGGCGCCTTGAGCGAGACAGACAAAAATTATTTGGCCCTTAATTTTCTCGCTTTCTTTAACCGAGATTACCGTCGGGTTGCCCAGCTCCATATTGAATCTGGTTGGGTTCCTGCAAATACTCGAGTAGAAGAATTAGAGGGTGCAGTGCGTTCGGTATGTGAGCCCTATTTTGATCGTCCTCTTAAAGAAATTTCTTTGGGTCTAGTTTTAATGCGCCTATTCCAAACCTCCCGTCGTTTTAAGGTAGAGATTCAGCCTCAACTCACCTTGCTACAAAAGACATTATTAAATGTTGAAGGGCTTGCTCGTCAGTTAGATCCGGATCTAGATCTTTGGAAAACTGCCAAACCAATTCTAGAAAAGTGGATAAGTCAGCAATTAGGATGGCGTGGACTAATTGATGGACTTAAGGCTGAAGCACCGTCGTGGGCAAAAATATTACCGACTTTACCTCGTCTAATAGCAGATAGCTTGGCTCATGGCCAAGCTTATGGCCAGAAAAAAGAGCAAAATCGGGAGCTGGAGGTCTTAAAAGCTCTTTTGCAAGAGGAAAGAAGCACTCACCGGCTCTTAGTAGGGGCATTACTGTTTGCAGGGGGTTTTCTGGCAGGAATGTTGATTATTGGGCTGGGCATTTATTAGTCTTTCTCTGTTCTGGGTCTATACCGCTAAAATAGCTCGTTAGACACAACATAAACACATGAAAAAATACTTTATCGCTGGCATTCTGGTTTGGGCTCCAATGTCAATCACTATCTGGGTGATTGCGTGGGGGCTAGGTTTGCTCGATGGTGTTTTTGGCTCAGTAATGCATGCCATTATTGCCGTATTCCCAAGCCAGTTTGGCGCAGATTTGCAGCATTTCCGTGAATTACCTGGGGTCGGAATCTTGATTGTGGTGCTAGTCATCATGCTTACTGGCCTGCTAGCCATTAGCTATGCTGGACAATGGTGGATGAAGGTGTGGGATGGACTGATGGGACGCATTCCCATCGTTCGATCTATCTATTCCAGTGTGCAACAAGTTTCATCCACCTTATTTTCTGGGAGTGGCCAAGCGTTCAGTAAAGCACTCTTGATTCGTTATCCTCATGCGGATTCTTGGGTCATTGCATTTCAGACGGGCATACCCGCTAAGGAAGTGACGGCAAAATTGGGCGAAGATTACGTCAATGTATTCTTACCAACCACCCCAAACCCAACCTCTGGCTTTTTTATGATCGTGCCACGCGCTCAAACAATTGAATTAGATATGAGTGTTGAAGAAGCGCTCAAACACATTGTCTCTATGGGGTCTGTGCCCCCTACAAGCCCAACTGGTTTGACTGCTCTACAGTCACCACATCATTTTGATTCATAGGAAATAGTTATGTCGATGCGAAGCCATACCTGCGGTCAGGTAACGGATTTACTGATTGGTACAGAAGTGACTCTTTCTGGATGGGTTAACCGCCGCCGTGACCATGGAGGCGTGATTTTTATTGACTTACGCGATCACCAAGGTTTTGTGCAAGTGGTTTGTGATCCAGATCGCCCAGAAATGTTTGCATTAGCTGAGCAAGTGCGTAATGAGTTTTGTGTGCAGATTAAAGGTTTGGTGCGTGCGCGTCCTGCTGGCACTGAGAACAATGATCTCGTGAGCGGTAAAGTAGAAGTACTCTGCCATAGTATGGTGATTCTTAATGCTTCCATTACACCTCCGTTTCAATTGGACGATGATAATTTATCTGAGACTACGCGCTTAACTCATCGTGTCTTGGACTTACGTCGTCCGCAGATGCAGAAAAATCTGCGTTTGCGTTACAACGTTGCGATGGAATGCCGTCGGTATTTAGATGCAGCAGGCTTTATCGATATTGAAACACCGATGCTCACGAAGAGCACCCCAGAAGGTGCGCGCGATTATTTAGTACCTTCCCGTGTGCATGACGGCCAATTCTTTGCTTTGCCACAATCCCCCCAGTTGTTCAAGCAACTATTAATGGTGGCTGGATTTGATCGTTATTACCAAATTACCAAGTGTTTTCGTGATGAAGATTTACGCGCAGATCGCCAACCAGAATTTACCCAAATTGACTGTGAAACTGCCTTCCTAGATGAGATAGAGATTCGTGAGCTCTTTGAAAATATGATTCGTCATATTTTCAAGACCACTATGAATGTAGAGTTGCCACAGCCATTTCCAACGATGCCTTATTCCGAAGGGATGGCTCGCTTTGGTTCAGATAAGCCTGATCTTCGAGTGAACTTCGAATTTACCGAGCTCACCGACTTAATGAAGGATGTGGATTTCAAAGTATTTTCTGGTGCAGCAACCCAAGATGGTGGTCGCGTAGTCGGTTTATGTGTACCTGGTGGCGCCCAGATTAGCCGTAGTGAAATTGAGGATTACACCCATTTTGTTGGCATCTATGGCGCCAAAGGCCTGGCATGGATTAAGGTGAATTCTGTTGCGCAAGGTCGCAATGGCCTACAGTCACCCATCGTAAAGAACTTGCATGATGCTGCTGTTGAGGGCATCTTAAAACGTACTGGCGCTAAAGATGGCGATATTATTTTCTTTGGCGCTGATAAAGAAAAAATAGCCAATGATGCAATGGGCAATTTGCGCTTGAAGATTGGGCACTCTGCATGGGGTAAAGAGCATGGTCTCTTTACTGAAGGCTGGAAACCACTGTGGGTAGTAGATTTCCCCATGTTTGATTACGACGAGGCAGAAGCGCGTTGGGTTGCTTGCCATCATCCCTTTACGAGCCCTAAAGACGAGCATATGCAGTATCTACAGTCTGATCCAGGCAAATGCTTGGCAAAGGCCTATGACATGGTGCTCAATGGTAGTGAGATCGGAGGCGGTTCGGTGCGTATTCATCAGGAGGCTATCCAAAGTCAAGTATTCCGTGCGTTGAAAATTGATGCAAAAGAGGCTCAAGCGAAGTTTGGTTTCTTATTAGATGCTCTACAGTATGGGGCTCCTCCACATGGTGGGATTGCCTTTGGTTTGGACCGCATTGTCACGATGATGACTGGGGCTGAATCGATTCGCGATGTGATTGCCTTCCCTAAAACACAACGTGCTCAGTGCTTGTTAACTCAAGCGCCTAGCCCAGTAGATGAGCGTCAGTTAAAAGAGTTACATATTCGTTTGCGCCAAGCGGCCTCTGCTGCTTAATTTAGGTCAGCACTTAAAAAGTATCTTGAAAATCCCGATTTCTGTTTTAGTAATAATCTACAAATCAAATGGGGATATCTTGCTGATAGAGAGGGCAGATAAAGCCGGTTTTTGGCAATCTGTCACCGGTAGTCTTGATGCGCTCGATGAAGAGTTGGTGATTGCTGCTGCCCGTGAAGTATTGGAAGAGACGGGTATTTTAGTTTCATCTTTGCCAGCTAGCGCCTTGAGAAACATGCACCATCAAATAGAATACCCAATTTATCCGGAGTGGCGCCACCGTTATGCTCTTGGAGTGCTCAAGAATGTTGAACACTGGTTTTCTTTAGAGGTCCCCAATGAAACCTCAATTATATTGGCCCCAAGAGAGCATGTTGCCTATCAATGGCTACCTTATGCCCAAGCAGCCGAGAAATGTTTTTCTCCAAGCAACGGCCAGGCTATTTTGCAATTGTTTTGTGCGTAGCACTAGATAAGTGACTAAGATAGAACGATGAGGCATTCATCGGGGCACCACCATCAAGGAGCAGATTCAAAACACTCGCAGAGTAATGACTGGAAAGTCATTCGTGATTTACTGCCTTATCTGCTCGAATATAAATTTAGGGTTGCAATAGCGCTAAGTTGTTTAGTTGCGGCAAAAGTTGCCAATCTAGGTATACCAATCTTGATGAAAGAGTTGATTGATACCTTAAATATTAAAGTTAATTCTCCCCAAGCTTTACTCGCTGTGCCAGCTAGTTTAATTCTTGCCTACGGTTTATTAAGAATTTCTGCATCTCTTTTTACCGAATTACGAGAATCCTTATTTGCACGCGTTACCCAAAATGCAGTACGTAAGGTTGCCTTGCAGGTTTTTGAACATTTGCATTCTCTTGCGCTTAGCTTTCATCTAGCCAGGCAAACTGGTGGAGTGAGCAGAGACATTGAGAGGGGTACTCGCGGTATCCAGTCTTTAATTTCTTATTCGCTCTACAGCATCCTACCCACTTTAATTGAGTTTTGCTTGGTACTGGGATACTTGGCTTATTCATACGATATTTGGTTTGCAGCTATTACTTTTGCCGCCTTAGTTTTATATATTGGTTTTACAGTTATTGTGACTGAGTGGCGCACCCACTTTCGTCGCACTATGAACGACATGGATTCAAAAGCGAATCAAAAGGCAATTGATTCCTTATTAAATTTCGAGACCGTCAAGTATTTTAGCAATGAGGCTTTTGAGGCTGGACGCTATGATGAGAATCTTGCGCGCTATCAAGTGGCTGCAGTGAAATCACAAAAATCCTTAGCTTTACTTAATCTAGGGCAGCAAACTATCATTGCCATCGGTCTGGTATTGATCTTATGGCGCGCTACTCTCGGCGTTGTAGACGGAACTATGACTCTAGGTGACCTAGTCTTGGTCAATACCTTGATGATTCAGCTTTATATCCCCCTCAATTTTCTGGGGGTGATTTATCGGGAGATTAAGCAGTCTTTAACCGACATGGATCGAATGTTTGCTCTGCTTAATACCGATAAAGAAATCGCCGACTCTCCCACCGCTCAGGCATTGCAGATAGATAACCAGGGCCATGGCCCAGATGTGCGTTTTGAACAGGTTTCATTCCATTACGATGCTAAGCGTGAAATACTAAAAGATGTCAGTTTTAATATTCCCGCTGGAACCATTACTGCTGTGGTGGGACAAAGTGGTGCTGGTAAAAGCACGTTAGCTCGGTTGCTGTTCCGTTTTTACGATGTCCAGTTGGGAAAGATCTTGATTGATGGGCAAAACATTCAAGACGTAACGCAGGCTAGTTTGCGCAAAGCGATAGGCATTGTTCCTCAAGATACAGTGTTATTTAATGACACTATTGGCTATAACATTGCCTATGGTGATCCTAATGCCTCTATCAAAGAGGTTCATGAGGCTGCCCGTGCCGCTCAAATTGATCGATTTATTCGTCATCTTCCTGAAGGTTATGAGACGCAAGTAGGTGAGCGTGGCTTAAAGTTATCTGGTGGTGAAAAGCAAAGGGTTGCCATTGCGCGAACATTGCTCAAGAAGCCTGCCATGCTGATTTTTGATGAAGCCACTTCAGCTCTTGACTCTAAAACAGAGCGCGCATTTCAGGAAGAGCTGCTCTGCCTAGCAAAAAATCGCACAACCCTAATTATTGCTCATCGCCTTTCTACTATTATTCATGCCGACCAGATTTTGGTCATGGACCATGGACAGATAGTAGAGCGCGGTACGCACCTTGAGCTATTGGCGATTAATGGTCGTTATGCAGAAATGTGGCAAATGCAAGAACGTGCTGCACTTGATTAAAATAGCTTAATGAGTAAGCAAGAAAATATTCTGAAAAGTGCTTTTGCTGCAGCAGTGGCGGTTGCCGATCCTCAAAAAATAGTCCCAGAGCATCTCGCTAAAATCTTTCGTGCAGGACATGAGCCAGTGGGGAAATGTTTAGTGGTGGGTGCAGGTAAGGCGAGCGCATCTATGGCTAATGCTTTAGAGGGATATGCCAAAGTACATTGGCCACACGTCAAATTAGATGGCGTGGTTCTCACTCGCTATGGCCACCATTCTCCAACGAGTCATATACAAATTATTGAGGCGGGACACCCTGTACCAGATCAAGCAGGTATGAATGGGGCCAAAATGATTTTTGAGCGCATTCATGAGCTTGAGCCAGGTGACGTGTTAATTGCCCTAATTTCTGGAGGCGGTTCGAGTTTGCTCACTTTGCCACAGGCCAATATCAGTATCGAAGATATGCGTCAAACGACAGAGGCACTTTTACGAAGTGGCGCCCCAATTGAAGAAATGAATGTGGTACGCAAGCATTTATCAGCAATCTTGGGTGGTAATTTAGCTAGGGTGGCTATTGCATGTGGTGCGCGGGTTGAGGCCTTGCTCATCTCTGATGTTACGGGCGATTTACCAGCCGATATTGCTAGCGGTCCTTGCGCGGCAGATTACTCTACCTATCAAGATGCTGTCGATATTTTGTCAAAGTACCGTTTAGGCCAAGAATCTATTCCAGCAGCAGTATTAAATCATCTTAATCAAGGAGTAGCGGGAAACATCCCAGAAACTTTAAAAGAATCTGATCTAGTTCAGGCTCAAGTTAACAACCATGTCATTGCTACTGCCTATAAAAGTCTTGAGGCCGCGGCAGAGTATGTTCGTAGCCAAGGCTATGACCCGATTATTTTGGGCGATACTATCACCGGTGAGGCACAAGCAGTAGGGGTTGAGCAGGCAGCGCTATCCCTAGAGTATGAACAAAGGGGGCAGATCGGTAAACCACTCGCCTTGATTTCTGGTGGAGAGTGCACGGTTACTTTACCCTTGGGGATTGATGGTCATGGTGGACGCTGTAGTGAATATCTACTCGCTTTATTTTTAGCGACAGAAAACATGGTCCATTTATCTGCCTTAGCCGCTGATACGGATGGTATTGATGGAAGCGAAAAGAATGCAGGTGCCTGGTTTACACCTCAATCTCGGCAAATAGTAAATGCCATGGGTTTGAGTCCTACTAACTTCCTAGCCGCTCATGATTGCTATGGATTCTTTGCGCAATTAGGCGGATTAGTGGAAACTGGTCCTACACTGACAAATGTGAATGATTTTCGTATCATCTTGCTTAAATAATGCGTACTGTTAATACTGATTAAAAAATCTATGCCTACTAGCCCTACCCAAATTCAATTGATTGAGCCAGATGACTGGCATCTGCATATTCGGGATGGCGAAATAATGAAGGATGTTTTAAGAGATACAGCGCGTCAGTTTGCCCGTGCCATCATCATGCCCAATTTAAATCCCCCGATTACTACAGTGGATTTGGCTACTGCGTATCACGCCCGTATTCAGGCGCAATTGAGCGCCCTTGGTGTAGATCACTTCACGCCTTTAATGACTTTATATTTGACTGACAATACTTGTGTCCAAGAGGTAAGTAAAGCTAAGGCCGCTGGTATTGCCGCATTTAAGCTATACCCAGCAGGCGCAACTACCAATAGTGACTCTGGTGTAAGTGATATCAAACATTGCTATGCCGTCTTAGAAGCAATGCAAGCGGTAGGTATGCCGCTTTTAGTACATGGTGAAGTCACACATCCTGAAGTAGATATTTTTGACCGTGAAGCTGTTTTTATTGATCAAGTTCTTGAGCCGCTTCGTAAATATTTTCCAGAACTGAAGGTGGTGTTTGAACACATTACTACCTTACAAGCTGCTCACTATGTTCGTGATGCTGCTACTGGTGGAAAAAATACTTTAGCAGCAACCATAACCCCACAACATTTGCTGATGAATCGCAATGCCATTTTTGCTGGGGGTATTCGTCCACATCATTATTGTTTGCCAGTACTCAAGCGTGAAAAGCATCGAGTGGCTTTGCTAGAGGTAGCTAGTAGTGGCAATCCCCGTTTCTTCTTGGGTACCGATAGTGCGCCTCACTCCAAGGGCGCTAAAGAAACTGCGTGTGGGTGTGCTGGATGTTATAGCGCGTTTAATGCCTTGGGTTTATATGCTGAGGCATTTGAGAGTGTGGGTAAGTTGGATAAATTAGAGGGTTTTGCGAGTTTCTTTGGGCCTGATTTTTATTCCTTGCCACGTAATTCTAAAAAAATTACATTAGTAAAGCGCCCTCAAAAGATTCCGATGGAGTTGCCTTTAGGTGATTCCACAATTGTGCCGCTACGTGCCGGTCAGACGATTGCTTGGTCTCTTGACTAACTCCCTATTACAGTCTTAAAACCCTTTTTTCAAGCCAAATTTCTGCGACTGCGTTAGACTTGGTTCGCAGAGTCAATTGGGCAATCGCCGCCTCTTTATTGAGGGGGAGGAAAGTCCGGACTCCATAGGGTAGGGTGATGGCTAACGGCCATCCACGGCAACGTGAGGAATAGGGCCACAGAGACGAGCGTATTTAGTTACGGTGAAACGCGGTAACCTCCACCTGGAGCAATCCCAAGTAAGCAGACGATGAGGCGACCCGCTGAGTCTGCGGGTAGGGAGCTTGAGCCGTCAGGTAACTGCCGGCCTAGAGGAATGATTGCCCCTAGATGCAAATCTGGGCGACAGAATCCGGCTTATCGATTGACTCTGCACTTATTCTGCAATCACTTCAATGCTGTAGGTCAGCTCTGCAGTTTTTGCGAGCATGTTGGTGGCTGAGCAGTATTTTTCATGGGACAGCTTTACGGCACGATCTACTTTAGCTTGATCAAGGTCTTTCCCCTTGACCTGAAAATGTAAATGGATCTTAGTAAATACCTTAGGGTCCTCATTAGCCCTTTCTGCCTGGAGAGTGACATTGCAGCCACTAATAGCCTGCCTAGACCTTTGTAGGATTAAAACCACATCAAAGGCCGAGCAACCTCCAGCACCGGCCAAAAGGAGTTCCATTGGCCTTGGGGCTAAGTTTCTGCCACCTGCCTCTGGGGCACCATCCATGTTTATGAGGTGACCACTCCCAGTTTCTGCGGAAAAAGCCATCCCATCAGCGCCCAACCATGAAACTCTACATTCCATCTTCATCACCTCTAATTTAATAAATTACCAATAATATCAATAGTTTATCAATTTATAAGGCAGTTTGCTTTGGTTAAAAAACATCAATAACTTGATTTTGGTCAATTTTCTTGCATTGCACCATATTTTGTGTGTAGAATAACCCTATTGGTAGTCAGTCTTATAGAAGACCTTGATTTACCTCCCAGTGTCTCCTCCACTTAAAACATAGGTGGATTCCAACCCAGGACTCGTTCCTGGGTTTTTTTTAGGATATAATTCAAGGCTTTACTGAATTACTGAACTAGTCAGCAGTAATTGTTTTACCAGTTCGATTGCACAATCTGCGAGCTTGCAAATATAAGCAGGGCCAAGGTGGACGTAGTTTGATTGGAGTATTTTTTTGACTATAACAATTTGAGAAATCATGAAAACTTTTTCTGCAAAATCCCATGAGGTAGTGCATGAATGGTTCGTGATTGACGCTACGGACAAAGTCCTCGGTCGTGTCGCCAGTGAAGTGGCACACCGTCTACGCGGCAAGCACAAACCCGAATTCACGCCACACGTTGATACAGGCGACTTTATTGTTGTCATCAACTCAGCTAAGCTGCGTGTCACTGGCACTAAAGGCTTGAACAAAATTTATTACCGTCACAGCGGATACCCAGGCGGTATTAGCTCGACAAATTTTGACAAGATGCAAGATCGTTTCCCAGGTCGCGCTTTGGAAAAGGCTGTGAAGGGTATGTTGCCAAAAGGCCCACTAGGCTATGCCATGATCAAGAAATTGAAAGTTTACGGCGACGCCAATCATCCGCATGCGGCTCAACAGCCAAAAGCGTTAGAGATTTAAGGAAACCAAATGGCTATTAATTACGGAAATTGGAACTACGGTACTGGTCGTCGCAAGAGCTCTATTGCTCGTGTATTCATTAAATCTGGCAAAGGCGAAATTACTGTTAATGGTAAGCCGATCGATGCCTACTTTGCTCGTGAAACATCCCGCATGATCGCTCGTCAACCTTTGGCTCTCACAGCCCACCTCACTACCTTTGATATCAAAGTAAACGTGACTGGTGGCGGTGAAACTGGCCAAGCTGGTGCAGTTCGTCACGGCGTTACACGGGCATTAATGGATTACGACATTACTTTGAAACCCGCTTTGTCTAAAGCAGGCTTGGTTACTCGTGATGCACGTGAAGTTGAGCGTAAGAAGGTTGGTCTGCACGGCGCGCGTCGTCGTAAGCAGTTCAGCAAGCGCTAATTTCTTTCAGTCGCTCAAGTTTTATCGAAAGGGTCGCGCAAGCGGCCCTTTTTGTTTCTACAATGAATGCAATTGTAAGAATCCAGTATTAAGATTCTTAGAATAAGCAATTTTCAGAAATTGGGAGAATCAGATGATTAAGGTTGGGATCGTTGGTGGAACTGGATATACCGGGGTGGAATTGTTGCGAATATTGGCGCAGCATCCTGAGGTTAAAATCCAAGCAATCACTTCTCGCACAGAAGCCGGCATACCAGTAGCTGAGATGTTTCCATCTTTGCGTGGCCACATTGACCTGAAATTTACTACTCCAGAGCAAGCCAAGCTAAATGAATGCGATGCAGTGTTCTTTGCGACACCACATGGTGTTGCCATGTCACAAGCAAAAGAATTACTCGCAAATAATGTGAAGATTTTAGATCTTGCTGCTGATTTCCGTTTGCAAGATGTCAAAGAATTTGCCAAGTGGTATGGCATGGAACATAGCTGCCCAGAAATTTTGGAGCAAGCAGTGTATGGTTTGCCAGAAATTAATCGTGAGGCGATTAAAACAGCACGCGTGGTGGGATTGGCAGGTTGTTATCCTACCTCTGTGCAATTAGGTCTTGCGCCTTTGTTGTCACCAAAATTAACTGGTGGCAAGCAGTTGATTGATGGCACGCATATTATTTCGGATTCAAAGTCGGGAACATCTGGCGCTGGGCGTAAGGCAGAGATCGGTACTTTGCATTCTGAATCGAGTGATAACTTTAAGGCATATGGCGTTAAAGGCCATCGGCACCTCCCTGAAATCGTCCAAGGTTTAAAAGCCATTGCAGGTCACGATCAAATTGGTTTGACCTTTGTGCCACATTTAACGCCTATGGTTAGAGGTATTCATTCGACTTTGTATGTGCGTTTAACTGAAGCCGGCAAAGGAGTTGATTATCAAAAGCTCTATGAGGATTACTACAAAGATGAGCCATTTGTTGATGTGATGCCAGCAGCTAGCCATCCAGAAACCCGCTCTGTCAGGGGGAGCAATAAGCTGCGAATAGCTATTCATCGCCCCGGAAATGGGGATACTTTGGTGATTTTGGTGGTTGAAGACAACCTAGTGAAGGGGGCATCAGGGCAGGGCGTGCAGTGTCTAAACCTGATGTTTGGCCTGCCTGAGACGATGGGGCTTACGCAGATTGCGTTATCGCCTTAAGAAGGGATAAGAGCAAATAAAGACCCTTGTGCAAGCCAAGCATTAAAAGCATAAAATAGATCATCGTCTTTTGATTTAGGAGTAAACCATGACCCAATTAGCTACGCAAGAAACAGTTCAAGCGCCCCAAGATTTAGCTGAACCACCAACACCACTGGTGTTTACAGATAGCGCTGCTGCAAAAGTGGCCGACTTGATTGCTGAAGAAGGCAATCCAGAGTTAAAACTGCGTGTATTTGTTCAAGGTGGTGGTTGTTCAGGTTTTCAGTATGGTTTCACCTTTGATGACGCTGTGAACGAGGACGACACGCTCTTTGAAAAGAATGGTGTTACTTTGTTGGTGGACTCAATGAGCTTCCAGTATTTAGTTGGAGCTGAGATTGACTACAAAGAAGATATCAATGGCTCACAGTTTGTGATTAAGAATCCAAATGCCCAAACTACTTGCGGCTGCGGCTCTTCCTTCTCTGCCTAATTAAGCGGGATAACAAGCACCCAGAATTCTAGGACCTTTGGCGCCTGTAACGGCCGGCAGATTTGCTGGCCGTTTTGTTTTGTAAGCCCATGCCAGCCAAGCAAACGCTAAACCCTCTACCAATTGTGGGTCAATTCTGAGCGTATCACTTGTCACGATTTCAAAAGGAGTATTGAAGAAATTCTTGACATACGTTTTAAATACATTCATCAGAGCAATGTTATGCGCACCACCGCCACAGATAATCAGCTTCTGGGTTTGCGGGGCGTGGCGCACCAGAGCTTCTAGGGCGCAGTGGGCAGTTAAATGTAGCAAGCTGGCTTGCACATCCTGAGCATGAATATTTTCATTGCCAATTTTTTCTTGCAGCCAATGGAGATGAAAGTCATCTCGGCCAGTACTTTTTGGTGGGGTTTTTGCAAAGTAGGGGTCTGCTAACATTTTTGTCAGTAGTGCCTCGTTCACTTTACCTTGTAATGCCCAGCGGCCATTTTCATCAAATGCACACCCCTGATGCTCTCCAATCCAGGCATCCATCAGCATATTGCCTGGACCGCAATCAAAGCCAGTGACTGCGCCATTGGTGGGCAAAATGGTAAGGTTGGCAATACCGCCAATATTGAGAACTGCTGTATTTTGTCCTGAAGAAAATTGCTGCGCATGAAAGACTGGGACTAAGGGCGCTCCATGCCCCCCTGCGGCCATATCACGACTTCGAAAGTCGGCAATCACGTCAATCCCCGTCCTTTCTGCTAAGAGGGCAGCATTAAGCGTTTGATGGGTATATGCCAGATCATCGGCAAGATTTGCTTGATGGCGGATAGTTTGTCCATGAGCTCCAATGGCAGTGATGCCTGAGGGTACAAGTCCAGCTTTTACCAGCAATTGCCGGACGATTTCGGCATAAGCTAGCGCTAAAGCATTTGCCGCTTGGTTTTCTCGATGAATTTCATTAGGACCAGGGGTTTGCAGCTCAAATAGGGATTTACGCAACGCGATTGAGAAAGGGGCGCTGACTGCCTCCTCAAGGCTTGTTTCCCCATTAGGGCCTATCTTTGCTAAGACGGCATCAATCCCATCTAGGCTGGTGCCAGACATTAAGCCAATATAAAGAGAATAGGGCTGTTTCATACGGTATCTTGGTTCTGTTCTCAGGAATGCGACAATTATGCTTTAGCAATCTAAACACTAATTTAACCGACTAAGTAACTTCAAACAGTATGACGGCTAAGCCAGACCAAAAATATCCACTCACTCCCGAAGTTTTTGCAGCACTAGAGGTCACCAAGCGGGGCTGTGATGAACTATTGGTAGAGGCCGATTGGATCCAAAAACTTGCCAGAAGCCTAGCCACTAAAGTTCCATTGCGTATTAAATTGGGTTTAGACCCTACTGCGCCAGATATTCATTTGGGCCATACGGTGGTTTTAAATAAACTGCGTCAGTTACAAGATTTGGACCATACAGTCATTTTCTTAATTGGTGATTTCACGAGCATGATTGGTGATCCATCAGGGCGCAACCAAACTCGTCCACCATTAACCGCAGAAGAAATTGCTGTCAACGCACACACTTACTATCGCCAAGCGAGTATGGTGCTTGACCCCTCTAAAACAGAAGTACGTTACAACAGTGAGTGGTGCGATCCCTTGGGTGCAAGAGGCATGATTGAGTTGGCCGCCAAATATACCGTTGCGCAGATGCTCGAGCGTGATGATTTTACGAAGCGCTACCGTAGTGGGGTGCCGATCTCAGTTCATGAGTTTTTGTACCCCCTGATGCAAGGCTATGACTCGGTTGTACTAAAGAGTGACTTAGAACTTGGTGGCACGGATCAAAAATTTAATCTTTTAGTTGGACGTGAACTCCAGCGTGAATATGGTCAAGAGCCTCAATGTATTTTGACGATGCCATTATTAGTAGGGCTAGATGGTGTTGACAAGATGAGTAAGTCCAAAAGCAATTACATTGGCATCAGTGAACCCGCTAATGAGATGTTTGGCAAACTCATGAGCATCTCTGATGATTTAATGTGGGACTATTTAACATTGTTGTCTTTCCGGCCAATGTCTGAAATTGATTTAATGAAGCAAGAGGTTGCTAGCGGACGCAACCCACGTGATTGCAAAGTATTACTCGGTCAAGAAATCGTTGCGCGCTTTCATTCACAAGCTGCTGCAGAAAAAGCGCTTGAAGACTTTAATCACCGCGCTAAAGGCGGCGTGCCTGACGATATTCCAGAAATCACGCTAGAAGGCGCCCCCATGGGAATAGCCAATCTTCTCAAGGCTGCTGGCCTTGCGCCTACTACTTCAGAAGCCAATCGCAATATTGAGCAAAATGGTGTGAAGATTGATGGCACAACTATTATCAATAAGCAATTAAAAGTAGAGGCAGGTTTATATGTAGTGCAGGTTGGCAAACGTAAGTTTGCGAAAGTGATCTTAAGCTAGGCGCTTACAATTCTCGGTTAGCTGAGCCACTGGGTGGTATCAGCCCAAAATGCTCATAAGCCTGTTTTGTTGCCACTCTGCCTCGCGAGGTTCTTTGTAAATAGCCTTGCTGAATGAGGTAGGGCTCAAGAACATCTTCTATGGTGTCACGCTCTTCACCAATTGCAGCTGCTAAGTTATCAATGCCTACTGGGCCACCATCGAACTTGTGCAAGATGGCTTCGAGTAGTTTTCTATCCATGACATCAAAACCGCTAGGGTCAACATCAAGCATTTTTAATGCGGCATCAGCCATCGCTTTGGTGATAGTGCCAGTGCCCTTTACTTCTGCATAGTCACGTACACGACGAAGCAAGCGATTGGCGATACGAGGAGTGCCGCGGGCGCGTTTGGCGATTTCTACAGAGCCTTCTGGGTCAATGGCTGCTTTGAGTAAATTTGCAGATCGATTGATAATTTGGGTGAGCTCTTGCGTGCTGTAGAACTCCAGTCTGGCAACAATACCAAAGCGATCACGCAGGGGGTTGGTAAGCATACCAGCGCGCGTTGTGGCGCCAATCAAGGTAAATGGCTTCAAATCAATCTTGACGCTGCGGGCGGCTGGGCCCTCGCCAATCATGATATCCAAACTGTAATCTTCTAGTGCTGGATACAAAATCTCCTCGACTACAGGCGATAAGCGATGGATCTCATCAATAAACAGAACGTCATTGGTTTCTAGGTTAGTCAGGATAGCGGCAAGATCACCAGGTCTATCCAATACGGGGCCGCTCGTTTGGCGAAGGTTGACACCTAGCTCCCTGGCAATAATGTGAGCTAGGGTGGTTTTACCAAGACCTGGAGGACCAAATAAGAGAACGTGATCGAGTGCTTCTTGGCGAGCTCTGGTGGCGCTAATGAAAATCTCTAGCTGGGCGCGCGCCTTGGTTTGACCTACATACTCATCGAGCTGCTTGGGGCGCAAAGCCCTTTCAAAAACAGCCTCAGCATTGCCTGCTGCCCCACTCACAATGCGGGCAGAATCACCCTCCGGTAAATCTTCAGGTATAGAGCTCAGATCTTCAGTATGTATTGCCATGCTGCAAGTGTAGTGCTTCTCTTAAGCCTTAGATAAATACTTCAAACCGCTTCGAATACCATCAGATACATTGCAGTCAGGGGGGATTTGCTGAAGCGCTAGTAGAGCTTCTTTTTCTGAATAGCCAAGAGCTAAAAGTGCCTGCAGAACTTCGCTAGTCGCTTCAATGACATTTGTCTTGCCGGCAATAATCCCTAGGTCTGGCGCCAACTTGCCTTTGAGTTCTAGACAAAGTCGTTCAGCAGTCTTTTTGCCGATACCGGGAACTTTGGTAAGTCGCCCTGCTTCTTGCATGGTTATCGCTTGCGCTAATTCAGGCACACTCATGCCTGAGAGTACTGCGAGGGCTGTACGGGAACCAACACCACTAATCTTGATGAGCTGTCTAAATGCTTCGCGTTCAGTCTCAGTAGCAAAACCGAAGAGTTGCTGAGCATCTTCACGAACCTGAAAATGGGTAAGCAAAGTGATATGGTGATTTATTTCTGGCAGCTGGTAAAGAGTGCTCATGGGAACGTCAATCTCATAGCCTACCCCTTGGCAATCAACCAATAGTCTGGGAGGATGAATGGAAACTAAAGTTCCTTGAATGCGACCAATCATATAAAGATCTTAACCTGTTTGTATTGTTATTGAGGGTTGCTTATGAAAGCGACCTACTCCGCTTTTTAGATGCTAGTACTGTAGTCGTTACCTTCGGAACTTGGGCATGGTGTGCAGCGCAAATAGCCACCCCTAAAGCATCTGCCGCATCCGTTCCGGGAGTGCGACTCAAGCGAAGTAAGCGCTTTACCATTTCTTGTACTTGGGGCTTAGTAGCTCGACCTGTCCCCACAATCGATTGCTTTACTCGAAGCGCACTGTACTCGGCAACCGAAAGATTTTCAGAAACTAGCGCTGCAATGACTGCCCCTCTAGCTTGTCCAAGCATTAGGGTAGATCGAGGATTGACATTGAGAAAAACTTCTTCAATCGCCGCTGCCTCGGGAAGATAGGTCTCTAAGACTTCTTTTACACCAGCGTAGAGGGTGCCCAAGCGTTCTGGCAGGCCCTTAGCCGGATCACCGCTTTCAATTGTCCCAGAGGCAACATAAGTCAGTTTTTGCCCATCAACATCAATCACACCAAAACCCGTTGTTCTGAGACCTGGGTCGATTCCTATCCAGCGCATGGGGATGGTATTTTCTGCTTTGTAAGTAAATTAATGGCGGAAATGACGGATGCCAGTAAAGATCATCGCAATCTGATGCTCATTAGCCGCTGCAATGATTTCATCATCACGCATACTTCCACCTGGTTGAATGGCGCAGCTTGCCCCGCCATTGACGACTACATCTAGACCATCACGGAATGGGAAGAAAGCATCACTCGCTACCGCAGAACCTTTAAGGCTTAAACCAGCATTCTCGGCCTTAATGCTTGCCATGCGCGCAGAGTCTACGCGGCTCATTTGGCCGGCACCAATACCGAGTGTCATCCCATTAGCGCAATACACGATGGCATTAGATTTCACGAATTTGGCAACGCGCCAAGCAAACATCATGTCATGCATTTCGCTTGGAGTCGGTAGACGTTTGCTAACTACACGCATTTCATTTTCTAGAACGTTCTTAGCATCTGGTGATTGAACTAACAAACCGCCACCCACGCGTTTAAAATCGAAATTATTAAAAGCGGTACCTAGCGCAATCTCTAGCAATCGAACATTTTGCTTGCCAGCAAAGATCGCTTTTGCTTGATCACTAAAGCTTGGGGCAATCAGTACTTCCACGAACTGTTTAGAAATAGCCTCTGCCGCAGCGCCATCACATGGCACATTGAGTGCGATGATGCCACCAAAGGCTGAGCTTGGATCCGTTTTAAATGCTTTTTGATAGGCTTCAAGGGCTGTGGCACCAACGGCTACGCCGCAGGGATTGGCATGCTTTATGATCACGCAAGCAGCTACGCCCCCAGCATTACCTCTAAAGCTTTTTACACATTCCCATGCGGCATCAGCATCGCCAATATTGTTGTAGGACAACTCTTTACCTTGCAGCTGTTTGTAATTAGCAAGCGCACCCTCAATGGGATAGATATCTTTGTAGAAAGCAGCTGATTGATGTGGGTTCTCACCATACCGCATCTCTTGTACTTTTTCAAAAGCAAGGTGTAGTGTTTCTGGAAAAGGTGAGCGCGCTTGGTGATCTAAATCGTTGCCCAATGAGCTTAAGTAGTTTGCAATTGCACCATCGTACTGAGCAGTATGAGCAAATACTTTTTTAGCTAGACCTAGATTAGTTTTATATGAGACCGTGTTGTTGTTAGCTTTCATCTCCGCCAATACTGGCGCATAGTCTTCAGGAGAAATCAGTACGGTGACATCTTGATGGTTTTTAGCAGCAGCGCGAAGCATTGCTGGCCCACCAATATCAATGTTTTCAACTGCGTCCTCAAACGAACAATTTTCTTTGGCTACCGTTTCATTAAAAGGATAAAGGTTAATCACGAGCATATCGATGGTATCTATACCATGCTCTTTTAATGCCGCCATGTGTTCTGGAAAATCCCTGCGAGCAAGTAAACCGCCATGCACCATGGGATGCAATGTTTTTACGCGACCATCGAGCATTTCTGGGAACTTAGTTAATGAAGATACTTCTACTACTGGTAAGCTATTTTCAGCCAAGAGTTTTGCAGTACCGCCCGTAGAAAGTAATTTAATCCCCTGTTCATGAAGTGCTTTTGCAAAAGGCACAATGCCATTTTTATCGGAAACGGAAAGGAGGGCTGTACGGATCATAAGGTTTTGGTAGGTAAAAAAGCGATAGTAAGGAGGTCAAGATTTAGGTTTAAGTGAATCTGAAGCGTTATTTTAAAAGCTGATGCCCCACTAATTTTTTATGTAGGGTATTGCGATTAATACCAAGATATTGCGCAGCTAAGGATTGATTTTGTTTGGCGTGTTGCATGACTAACTCTAGCATCGGTTTTTCAACAACCTCTAAGACCATTTGGTATAGATCGGAGGGTGGTGTACCTTTGAGATCATCTAGATAGCGCTGTAATTGCGTCTCAATACATTCGGTAATGGGGTGTTTATTTGTCATGGATCAATTAAAGATAAAAGTTAGGCTGCTTCTAAAAATAGCAGGCGGTCAGAATGGGATTTCATTTCATCGAAAAAATCATTGACCATTTGCAATTGGGTTTTGCAATCATCGGCCGTATTCATTCTTTGGCGAAAGGCATGCGAATCTCGCAAACCCTTACAGTACCAGCCAATATGTTTGCGAGCGGTCCGCAGGCCAATATATTCACCATAGAATTCATAGTGATCTAGCAGGTGGGTATTCATAATGGATTGAATCTCACTGATTTCTGGTGTGGGAAGCTTACCTCCAGTTTGGAGGTAGTGGTTCATCTCTCGAAAGATCCAAGGTCGACCTTGAGCCGCACGGCCAATCATGATGGCATCTGCCCCGGTTTCTTGTAATACAAATGCTGCTTTTTCGGGGGTAGTGATATCCCCATTAGCCACCACCGGAATACCCACACTATTTTTGACGGCGGTAATAGTTTCATACTCCGCTTCACCGTGATATAGGTCCGCCCTAGTACGACCATGAACAGTGAGCATGGAGATGCCGATCTTTTCTGCCAACTGCGCTATAGCCATAGCATTCTTATGTTCGCGATCCCAGCCTGTACGAATCTTTAGCGTAACTGGCACTGCGTCAGAGCCTATGCCTACGGCTTGCACCACAGCTTCTAATATTTTCTGGACTAGAGGCTCATCACGTAACAGCGCAGACCCGGCAGCAACATGACATACTTTTTTTGCTGGACATCCCATATTGATATCGATGATTTGAGCGCCATGAGCTACGTTGAGCTTGGCCGCTGCTGCCATCATAGTGGGGTCAGCACCCGCAATTTGGACTGCGATGGGTTTAAATTCACCCTGATGATTGGCCCGACGTTGAGTTTTTTCACTCTTCCAAAGTAGGGCATTGGAAGCAATCATTTCTGATACCGCATATCCAGCACCAAGTTTTTTACAAAGCTGTCGAAAAGGGCGATCTGTTACTCCCGCCATCGGAGCAACGAATAGTTTATTGGCAAGAAGGTGGGGGCCAATCTTCATTTGCGGGGTATGTGGCTCGTGGGAGACATTCTGTGACGTGGATAGGTGACGTAACCTTTTACTTTAGCACAATTGGGGCCTATTTTGCCTAAAAATTAGGCAAATATATTGATTTAATACCGTAATCTAGATTAATCTGGACTGTGGGTGTTGGGGGCGGATTTAAGCCCCTTAACGACGCCCAAACATCATTTGGCGAGCTAAGGCTGTCTTAGCAGGGGGAAGCCACTGGAGAGTGGATAAAACGAGACCACGAGCTAATACGATTGGTAAAAAGTTTGAGGTGAAAACTCTTGCCATTAAATCCGTGAGGCCGATGGTGGTGCGCCGATCTATTTTGCGGCTGTAAGCGTATTCTTCAAGCGTTTGGAAAATATCTGCCGCTGTTGCGCATTCTGTCTTTGAAAAGAGCATGCTGAGCTTTTCAGCCAAAAGATAGGCATCTCGTAAGCCTAGATTGAGCCCTTGTCCTGCAACGGGGTGCAATGTTTGAGCGGCATTACCAATCCAGACCTCATTGCCATGGACGATCTCTTTGCGGTAATTTAGCCCTAATTCATAAATCCGACGATCTTGTATTTTTAGAAACTGACCAATACGTGAGCCAAATTCTGCTTGTAGGCTTTTCAGAAAATCTACCTCACTCAATTGCAGTCGCGCTTGAGAAGATTGTGGGGAGCCGCACCAAACCAGATTGAGAATATTTGGACCATAGTGACTTGGTAAAATTGCTAAAGGGCCTTCGGAGGTAAATCGCTCCCAAGCTTGATGGGGCGTTGCATCTTTAACCTCAACTAAGCCAACTAGGGCTGACTGTTGATAGTCACGACCAGATTCAACCCAATCTTGCTTTTTAAATAAACCACCTTCTGCATGCACTATGCACTTTGCTTTGATTTCATTAGATGGCGTATTTGCATCAATGTGATGCCATTTAAAGTTGGGATGATCTAATTGAATGGCTCTCAATGCCTTACGAAGCGTGAGGTGTATATCACGATAGCGGATGATATGGCCTAAAGCATCTTGCTTGAGTTCTTCGCGGGTCATGAGTGCGCGACCAAACCGCCCCGCTTGTGAAACATGTACGCGGTGAATATCAGCACATTGCGTCGGCCATGCATTAATCGTATCAAGTAAGATTTTGCTGCCGTGAGAAAGCGCAATTCCTCTACTGTCAGCTGCTACTAAATCAGCATCATTGATGGGATTGCGATCTAGTAAAAGTATTTTTACTTTTGGAAACTTTTGTAAACACCAAGCTAGGCAGGCTAGGCCAACTGGCCCACCCCCTTGAATCAAAATATCATAGTTCTCTGTGGACATTTTTGAGTGCGTATTAATTATTTTTCATCAGGGCTTCGATTTCATCAGCATTGACTGGTACGCCACGAGAAATCAACTCACAACCAGATTCATTAATAACAGCATCATCTTCAATCCGGATGCCAATATTCCAAAACGCTTCATCTACATCCTCTGCTGGCCGCACATAAAGACCAGGCTCAATCGTGATGACCATACCAGGCTTTAATACGCGCCATGGTTTTTCATCCAAAGCATTTTTTTCTGTAGCTAGTGGTTCGCGATAAGAGCCGACATCATGTACATCCATGCCAAGCCAATGTGAGGTGCGGTGCATATAAAAACGTCGATAAGCACCAGCCTCAATAGCGTTCGCTAGTGAGCCAAATTCAGTTAACTTGAGCAGCTTTTCATCCAGTAGGCCTTGTGTTAATACCTTGAGCGCTGCTTCATGAGGCTGCATAAATGTATTGCCAGATTTCGTTACCGCAATTGCCGCCTCTTGCGCTGCTAGTGTGATGTCATATATGGCACGTTGCGGCCCGGTAAACTTACCATTTACAGGGAATGTGCGAGTGATATCAGATGCGTAACCATCGAGCTCGCATCCTGCATCAATCAAACAAAGCTCACCACTACGTAACTCGGTAGAGCCAGCGCGGTAGTGAAGAATGCAGGAATTAGCACCCCCAGCAACGATGCTGTTGTATGCCACACTTTGCGCGCCGCTATAGCGGAACTCGTGAAGTAGTTCTGCTTCGAGCTGGTATTCACGCATACCGGGTTTGCAGGTTTGCATTGCGCGGATGTGGGCACGGGCAGAAATGGCAGCAGCAGCACGCATGATGCCAATTTCATGTGTGTCTTTAAATAAACGCATCTCATGAATAAGGGCCTCAACATCATGCAATTCTGATGGTGGATTAACTCCAGCGCGAGTTTGCTTGCGAACTTGCTTCATCCAGTGGCGTAAGCGACGATCCGACTCAGCGCTTTGAGCAAGGCGAATATATACAGCTTCTTGATCTGCCAATAACTCACTAAGCTTAGTATCTAAATCCTGATTGCTATGAGCGTAATCCACACCTAATGTCTGAGGGGCCACTTCTGGTCCTAAGCGAATACCATCCCAAATTTCGCGTTCCAGATCTTTTGGCCTGCAAAAAAGATGGGATTTTAGATCTAGCTTGTTGCCAATGCTCTTTACCTGCATGACTAATGTGGCGCCAGGTTCCTCAAAGCCAGTAAGGTAGAAAAAATCACTGTCATGGCGATAGGGGAACTCACTATCTCGGTTACGGGGAGTTTCTGGGGCTGTAGTGAGGATAGCGATCCCACGGCCAGTATTAGCTTGAATCTGCTTTGCTAATGCTAGTCTGCGTTCTTGGTAAGTATTGATATTATTCATTTGCTGCATTGAGCTCTTGTAATCGTTGGGGCGTCCCTACATCGTGCCATGGTCCTGTATATTTTTCACCAGAGACCCTATTTTCAGCCATTGCCTCTCTTAGTAGAGGCGCTAGCTTTACAGGAATATCTAATTCTAGTTGTTTAAATAGGCTTTGGTGATACAGGCCGATGCCCGAGAAAGTCAGCTTTTCAGCACCATCTAAGGGATGATCAGAGATCTGAGAATCTTTGAGATAAAAGTCCCCAGCAGGGTGTGCAATGGGATTTGGGACCATGACTAAGTGAGCCAACAGGGTATTTGGATTCTTTCGAATCGCAACTAGTTTGTCAATCAGCTCAAAGATCGGAAAATTCGGGCAAAAGACATCGCCATTGATTACTAAAAAATAATCGCTTGGATTTATCAAAGGAAGCGCCTTGCGAATGCCCCCTGCTGTCTCTAAGGCCTTTTTTTCGGGAGAGTAGGTGATTTTGAGTCCATATTGATTGCCATTACCTAGGGTCTCTTCGATCTTTTGTCCTAGCCACGCATGATTAATCACCACTTTATTGATTCCCGCCTTTGCGAGAGCTTCTAAATGCCAAGCTAGTAGAGATTTATTGTTAACCAGCAGCAGGGGTTTTGGCAGCTCATCAGTTAGTGGACGCATGCGCTCACCCCTACCTGCTGCAAGCAAGAGACAGGGGGGTGGAATTAAGGTGGCGCTCTGAATCATTTTAGGTAATGCGAGTGGATTCTAAAATTCGCGCTAGAGGTTTTAATTCAATATAGCGATTCGCAGTAGTAATGGCGTATTGCAATACCAAGGGGATATCTTTGAGATAAGCGTCTTTGCCATCACGATGATAAAGCCTTGCAAAAATACCTAGCACCTTAAGGTGACGTTGCAATCCCATCCATTCAAAGTCACGATAAAATTGACCAAAATCATCTAGCATTGGCAGCCCTGCTTTACGACCAGATTCCCAAAATTTAATCACCCAATCAATCACCCTTTCTTCTGGCCATGCAATATAAGCATCGCGCCATAAAGAGGACGCATCATAAGTGATTGGTCCATAGACCGCATCCTGAAAATCGAGTACTCCAGGATTATTTTTCTTAGTTACCATGAGATTGCGTGAATGAAAGTCACGATGGACGTAGACTTTTGCCTGAGATAGGTTGTTTTGAATAATGAGTTCAAACGCTTGTTTGATTTGAGAATTTTGCAGTTCTGTTAATTCGATATGTAAATGTTTCTGCAAGTACCACTCGGGGAATAAATCTAATTCACGTTGCAAGAGTGCTTGATCATAGTTTGGCAAGACATCTGGTTTGCTTGCTAATTGCATTTGCACTAAAGCATAGGTAGCATCTTGATAGAGGTGATCTGCAGTTTCATTATTGAGTTCTACCAAGTAAGTTTTATTGCCCAAGTCACTGAGCAAGAGAAAGCCCTCAGCAAGGTTTTGTTCCAAAATTTGAGGGACGTTTAGACCGGCCGCAGCGAATAATCCATCAACCAGAATAAAGGCATCTAAGGGCTCATGTTGGGGTGGGGCATCCATCACAATGAAAGTCCCAAAATCAGGGTTTTTTGACTCAACCCTAAAATAACGTCGAAAGCTGGCATCTGCCGAGGCAGGGGCTAAAGTGAGGAGATCTAACTGCCAGCTAGGTTTGAGGCCTATTAGCCAATTACGGAGGGTGTCTAAGCGAGAGTCAATCATGGTCGATTCGTATAATAAGGCGGGTCTGGAACTATGAGTCATTATCGCCGTCGCGCCGGCTTTTGCGCCCCTCTTTTTTTAGCTGTCACCCTGCGCTTCATGATGGGGGTTGTATTGTCGCAATTTGCTCCCTCAGTTGTTGCCCAAGCACCCGCTCCTTTGCCTGCCCTAAGCGATCCCAATAAAGCACAAAATACGGTTTTAATACCAGATCGTGGTGGGGTAACGGTTCTTAAATTAGACGATCAATTACGGGTTGGTCAACCGATTGCTGATGGTAAGGCGCTGACATTTACCTCAAGCGATTCGATTGATGGAATCGTTGATCGCGAAATGCGTTTAAAAGGGCGCGCACAAATTCGCCGTAATGGGGCAGTGATGAAGGCTGATGAAATTAAATATGATCCAGATTCTGATGTAGCAAATTTAGTGGGCAATGCAGAGCTATCAAAAGGTAATGCCACCTTTAAAGGGCCAAAGGCCAAGTTTAAAGTCGATGCACGTGAAGGTGAAATGGAAACGCTTACTTATGAGCTTCGAGATAATCGTGCCACTGGTAATGCGAAAAAATTAACGATTGAAAATTCTGATGTATTTGTTTTTGACAAAGCGACCTATACCACCTGCACTCCTGAAAATTTAGATTGGTATTTCACGGCCAACACGCTAGAAATTGATAATGAACAAAAAGAGATGGTTGGAACACATGGTGTGATGCGGTTTTTTGATGTGCCAATTGCCTATGCTCCGTACTTCAGCTTGCCCACTACGAGTCAGCGTCGCTCCGGGATACTTTCACCAGTAGCTGGTTATAACTCCAATAACGGGATTGATGTAACTCAGCCGTATTACGTCAATATTGCGCCCAATCGAGATTTACTTTTAATCCCTCGAGTCATGGGTCAACGGGGTGTTCAACTAGGGGCCAAATACCAATTTTTAGACCCTTTATATACTGGCACGATAGGGGGAGATTACTTGCCTTATGATAAGAAAGCAGGTACGGATCGCTGGCGTTACGACTGGCAGCAGCGTCAATCCTTTACTGGCGGACTAGGACCTGGCGGAATACCTTTGCCGGGCTCTTGGACGGGATATGCGAACGTCGCTCGCGTCTCAGACAATCTGTACCCCACGGACTTTTCTCAAAGTATTGCTGGTGCTGTCACTAACCAGTTCCGCCAAGAGATTGGAACGATGAAAAATTTGACGGGCGGTTTGGGCAACTGGAATGTTTCTGCAAAAGCGACAACCTTTCAGACCTTGCAACCAGATCCTACGGTAACTGTGCAATCTCCATACAATATTTTGCCCAATGTAAATGCGAGTTACAGTAGCCTACTTACGCCCACAGTCTCAGATGCAAGCGGTAAGTATCTAGCATTACCAACAGGTCCAGTCACCACTTTTTCAACGGATTACACCCGTTTTGCATACAACATACAGAGTAATTTAGCTGCTACAGCCCCTGGCGCTTATAGTCAAGCCGATAGAACGGTAGTGAAGGGTGCCATGTCTTTGCCGAAAATTACTCCGGGCTACTACATCACCCCAAAAGTGAGTTTTCAGTCAAATACCTACAATGCCACCCCCTTTGCCGCCAATAACGGCACTCCACCAGCCCAAGGCTTCACCATACCAACGTTTAGTTTGGATTCTGGCTTGGCCTTTGAAAGAGAGGCGGCTGAGCTAAAAGGTTTCTTTGGGCGGGATATGTTGCTCACCATGGAGCCAAGGGCATTTTATGTGTTCACCCCATTCCAAAGTCAGGCTAATACCCCTTTATTTGATACTGCCGATGCCGGCTTTGGCGTGAGTCAAATCTTTAGTGAAAATACCTTTGTTGGTAATGATCGAATAGCGGATAATAATAAGATAACCGGCGGCATTACGAGCCGTATGATTGAGGCCAATACAGGGGCAGAGCGAGCAAATGTGACCGTGGCTCAACGTCAAGACCTTACAGGGCAGCGGGTCGGTTTAAATGGCACGATTGCCAACCCAACCACCTATTCAGATACCCTGGGCTCCGCTTCAGTGCGTTTGCTCGGTAACTTTAGTGCTGATATGTTTGGGCAATACAACACCCAATTAAACAAGTTTGTGCAAACGACTGTAGGCGGGAGCTGGCGACCCACCCCTGGTAGAAGCTTGAACTTTGGATATCGCAATGTTTGGTCTCCCCCAACCCAGCCTTCCATACAAAACAATTCCACAGGTACTTTAGCTCAAACCACCACTGACCAGTACAACATCTCTGGGCAATGGCCGATAACTCGAGAAGTATCAGTATTGGGCCGTTGGGGTTATGACGCTTTAACCACCAAAACCTTAAATACCCTAGTAGCTTTAGAGTGGATGCGAGATTGCTGGACCTTTCGTGGTGCCTACTCTCAGGTGATGAATACCACCCAAATTACCACCACCCAAGTGCTCTTCCAAATAGAATTTAGGGGCTTTGGTAGCGCTGGAAGCAATCCAGTTGATATCATGAAGCTAAATGTTCCCGGATATATGCCTACTTCTAAGCCTATACCACCTTCAACATATGAGAACTATCAATGACGCGTAGGAATATAGACAGACAAACGCTTGCTTTTATCCTATTGGCGGGTGCAACTTTGTTATCAAGTTTTGCTTTTGCGCAAGATAGCTCTAAAACGCCTATTAGCACTGATAATAAAATACGAAATATTGATGGGGTAGCAGCAGTAGTCAATACGGGCTACGTTACCCGTAAAGAAATTGATGATCGTATTGCTGCATTACAAAAGCAAGGCACAAAACTGCCTGATGGTCCTACCTTGCGTAAGACGGTGATGGAGCGGTTAATCCTTGAAAAAATACAATTGCAAAATGCAGAACAAGACGGTGTCATTATTACCAATAAAGAGTTAGATAGAATCATTGGAGATATTGCTGCAAAAAATAAATTGAATCTTGCTGAATTGAAGGTAAAGATTGAAGCTACTGGAAGTAGTTACGAGCGCTATCGGCAGATGTTGCGTGATGATATTGTGATCAGCCGTTATCGTGAGCGTGAGGTAGAGGGCAAGATTAAAATCTCCGATGCAGAAATTGATAATTTCATTACCGACCGTAATCGTGCAATGTCAGGCGGCGGGACTCCTCGCTCAGTTCCTGCTGTAAAGGGTGCCCCAGAAGAAATTGATGTTGCACAAATCTTTATTCCTGCTGATGCTAATGCAGGTGCAGGAGCGCAAGCTGAGGCCAAGAAAAAAGCAGAGGCGCTATTGCGAGAAGCGCGTGGCGAAGTTGACTTCTTGCAATTAGGTTCAATCGCAGCAAAAGACAATCCAAAAATTAAGTTTCAAGAGTTGGGTTATCGCACCCCTGATCGTTTGCCACAATTATTTTATGAAGCCATTCGTAATACGGGTAGCGGACAAGTAGCCAATGCGGTGGTGAAGAGTCCTGCTGGATATCACGTGCTTAAGGTCTTAGATCGCAGGGCTTTAGTTGCTGGTGCACCCGAAGTGCAGCAAGCACCACCAGAATCTGTACCAACAACCCCTCAAAATATTATGGTGACACAGACGCTGTCGCGCCATATTTTGTTGCGAAGCCGGGCTGGCTTATCAGATCAAGACGCAGAAAGACGCTTGGCGGGTTATCGCGATCAAGTGCGCGTTAAGACGGCTGATTTTGGTGAATTAGCAAAAAAATACTCTGAAGATGGGTCTGCTGCTAATGGCGGTAATCTAGGTTGGATGGGGCCTGGCGATTTAGTTCCTGAGTTTGACCAAGCTATGAACCGTTTGCAAATTGGAGAAGTCAGCAATCCTGTTAAAACAGAATTTGGTTGGCATCTAATTCAGGTTCTAGAGCGACGCGAGGCACAATTAACATTAGAGAAGCAGCGTCAATTTGCCAGAGCTGCTATACGTGAGCGTAAATTCGAGCAAGCTTATCAAGATTGGATGCGTGAATTGCGTGATACCGCTACGGTGAAGATTATTAACGCTGATGATCCCGCAACCGGACCTCGTTAATTTAGTTATTAGCTCTGGCGAACCAGCGGGTGTTGGTCCAGAGGTATCTGTTGCAGCTGCAATCACCTTTTTAAGTGAACAAGCTAGCGCTCACATCACCTTAATTGGTGATCCAGCTATATGCACATTGCCGACAGTAAACGAGGCGGTATTTAATAGACTACGCATTGAGCCAGTCAAACTCTTGGCACCAGTCATTGCTGGCCAGTTAAACCCCGTTAATGCTCCATATATCTTAACCATGCTCAATACTGCTATTGATGGTTGCTTAGATGGACGTTTTGATGCAATGGTGACCGCACCAGTTCAAAAGAGTGTGATTAACGATGCAGTTACAACCGCTAACAGTTTTTTTACAGGCCATACTGAATATCTGGCGCAGCGATGTGGCGTAAATCATGTCGTCATGATGTTGTGTGCTGTGTTACCCACAGGCTTTCTGGGTCTAAATAAACATACCCATCTCAGAGTGGCATTGGTGACAACCCACATCCCTTTAAAGGAGGTGCCTGCAGCTTTAAATCAAATACATATCTTAGAAACTATCCAAATAGTTGACCAAGATATGCGGAATCTATTTGGTATTCCTAGCCCGGTTATTCGGGTGGCTGGACTTAATCCGCATGCAGGCGAGGCGGGGTATTTGGGTCGTGAAGAGATTGAAGTGATTGCTCCGGCGATTGAATTGGCTAAAGATTTGGGTATTAATGTCAGCGGGCCTTATCCTGGAGATACTCTGTTTGATGCCGAGGTTTTAGAAGACGTAGATACATTTATCACTATGTACCATGATCAAGGACTTGCACCATTTAAGTTTGTCACGTTTGGTGGGGGAGTAAATGTAACTTTAGGATTGCCCATTATTAGGACATCAGTTGATCATGGCACCGCGCTTGATATTGCTGGTAAAGGTATCGCAGACTCCGGCAGTATGTTGGAGTCTCTTCGCTTAGCTTATCAATTAGCAGTGCACTCCAAGAAAGCAAGCGCATGATGCATCGCGCGCGCAAGCGTTTTGGACAAAATTTTCTCCAAGATTCTGGAGTCATTTATTCGATTATTGCCTTAATCAACCCTACTGCAAATATGCATGTGATTGAAATTGGCCCAGGCCTAGGCGCTCTGACTAAGCCCTTATTGGGCAATCTGGATCACTTGGATCTTTTGGAGATTGATCGAGATTTGGTTGCGTATTGGAATCAAGAAAGCCTCAAAGGTTTAAGGGTAATTGAGGGAGATGCTCTTAAGTTTGATTTTCTGGCATGGGCAAAATCTGGCCCAGAAAATAGTGGCCTATGCAAAGTAGTTGGTAATTTGCCTTATAACATTTCTTCGCCACTGCTGTTTCATTTGGTATCTGCAGCGGCTGTTATTGATGAGCAGATATTCATGTTGCAAGCCGAAGTCGTTGAGCGCATGGTATCTAAGGCTGGGGGTTCAGAGTTCAGCAGGCTCTCTGTGATGTTACAAGCACGCTATCACATGGAGTTAGTTTTAGAGGTTCCGCCAGAAGCATTTGAACCTGCACCCAAGGTAAATTCAGCAGTAGTGCGAATGATTCCACGAAAAGATTTTAGTTTGAATGAAAAGCAGTGGCATGCTTTAGAGAAAGTAGTTGCAGCAGCTTTTTCTCAGAGAAGAAAAATGCTTCGGACAAACTTATCTGCTTATGCTCAAAGACTTTCATTAAGCGAGCCTGAATTAACAGCGCGTGCCCAGGATATTTCGGTGGAGCGCTATATAGAGTGGGCTAAGATCTTATCAGCTTAGGCTTTATAGGCCTTTGGATCTATCACTCGCATTTCGGCTTCAATCCATTTTTCAACCTCTTGATGCAATTGTCCGCCAGTTTTTCCAACAGAGTTGATGGCAGGACCAATTGAAAAAATAACAGTACCAGGGTATTTTAGAAAACTATTTTTAGGCCAGCACCGACCCGCATTATGGGCAATCGGAATGACCATCGCTTCAGTAGCGCTTGCAAGTCTAGCGCCACCTTTGTTATAGGGTTGATGGGTCCCTGTGCCAGTTCTAGTTCCTTCTGGGAACAGCAAAATCCATTTACCCTCACTTAAGCGCTTGCGCCCTTGACCGACTACAGAGAGCGCAGCAGTTTCTTTGCTATTGCGATTAATGTGAATCATTTTTAGTAAAGCCAAAGCCCAGCCAAAGAACGGAATCCAGAGTAATTCTCGTTTAAAGACAAAGCAAACTTGTTTTGGCAGTAAAGCAATATAGGCAATCGTTTCATAAGCAGATTGATGTTTACTCAGAACAACTACAGGTTGATCTAAAACTGCTTGCATATTCTCCATCCCCCGAAATTCATAACGAATTCCACAAAGGGGCTGCAATATCCAAATGACAACCTTATTCCACAGGCCAATAAAACGGTAGCGATTTTCAGGGTTCAGAAAGGGAAAAACCAAGATACATAGCACTGACCAGATCGGTGTAAAGATCAGTAAAAAAAGGACGAAAAGGGAAGATCGTAGATAAATCATGTGTGCTCTAAACCTTATCTTTTAAAAGCGCATTAGCAAACGCCATTAAATCTTTATGAATATGTGTACCTTCTGGTAAATTTCCTTTTACCAAGGTTTGCTTGCCTTTTCCAGTTAATACTAAATGAGGAGTGGCGCCTAGTACGATGCCAGCTTGAAGGTCGCGTAAAGAATCGCCCACAATTGGCACTCCTAGGAGCGGTGTAGTGCTGTCATTTTTTTTATACCTTAATGCAATTTCTTTCATGAGCCCAGGTTGAGGTTTACGGCAATCGCAGCCGCTGGCATCAACATGAGGGCAAAAGAAGATGCTATCTACATGACCGCCCAATGGTTTTAGCAGCTTTTCCATTTTGCTATGCATGGCATGTAGATCGTTGATGCTGAAGTAGCCACGCGCTAAGCCAGATTGATTGGTGGCAATCGCAATTTGATAACCGGCTTGATTAAGTAGGGCAATGGCCTCTAAGCTGCCAGGCAAAGGAACCCATTCTGCGCAAGATTTAACATAATCGTCCCGATCTTCATTGATCACACCATCGCGATCAAGAATCACTAGTTTATTAGAGCTAGAGCTCATGCTAATTTGCCGAGATCGGCAATCAGATTCATTTTCTGGTGAAGTTGCTGCAAGAGGGCTAGGCGGTTATCACGCAACTTTGGGCTGGGATCCATCACCATGACATCAGCAAAAAATTGATCGATTGGTTTACTTAAGGTTAGCAGTGTTTTTAAAAGTTCCACAAACTGACGCTTCTCATAAGCCAAACTAAGTGCTGGTGTAATCGTTTCAAGTACTTGATACAGTGAAATTTCAGCGGGATCTAATAATACTTTGCTTGAGCAGATTGTCGGAATGGCAGTGTTGGTTTTCTTCAGAATATTACTAATCCGCTTGTTGGCAGCTGCAAGTTGAGGAGCTTCTGCCAGTGCATTAAATTCACGCAAAGCGCTTAAGCGATCTATTAAATCATTTAACTGGGCTGGAGATTGGCTCAAGACCGCATCAATTTCTGCGCTAGTAAAGGGTTTGCCAGCAACTGACTGTTCGCGCAAATAAGCACGTAAGCGATCAATGATGAAGATGTAAATATCTTCTGGCAGTGCCTTATCTTGCACTTCTTGCTGGGGAAATTGCTTACGAGCTAAGGTGATTAACTCAGGTAAATTTAAAGCAAGATTTTTTTCTAGAAGAAGCCGGCAAATACCCAAGGCATGTCGACGTAGTGCATATGGGTCTTTGTCACCAGTTGGGGCTAAGCCAACACCCCATATGCCAATCAATGTTTCTAATTTATCGGCAAGCGCAAGGATAGTGCCAGTTTGGGTTTGAGGTAAAGCATCGCCAGCAAACCGTGGCATGTAATGTTCACTACAGGCAAAGGCCACTTCAGAATGTTCGCCATCATGATGGGCATAGTAGCGCCCCATGATGCCTTGTAACTCAGGAAACTCGCCAACCATATCGGTTAGTAAGTCAGTTTTTGCTATCTCTGCAGCTCGGCTAGCAAGAGTTTGATCAGCGTTTAATAGTTTTGCGATACTAGCCGCAATTGCCTGCACTCGCTTCATTCTATCGTGCTGATTGCCTAGCTGATTGTGATAAACCACTTTACCTAAATCGGCTACTCGAGAAGCTAAAGGACGTTTTTGATCTTGTTTGAAAAAGAAGCGTGCATCGGATAGACGGGGGCGAACCACACGCTCATTTCCGGAAATAATCGCTTCTGGTTGATTAGTTTCAATATTAGAAACGATCAGAAAGCGATTACGCAATTTACCTTGACTATCAGTTAAAGCAAAGTATTTCTGATTGGTTTGCATCGTTAAAATCAAGCACTCTTGAGGCACCTCCAAGAACTCTTGATCAAAGTGACATTCATAAATTGCCGGCCATTCTACTAAAGCCGTAACTTCGTCTAGCAAACTATCTGGCATCAATACCAGATCATCCCCAGCAGCTTTTAACAATGCGGTCTCGAGAAAAGCGCGGCGCTGATCAAAGCTAGGCATCACCTTTGCTTTAGCTTGTAAGGCAGCTTCATATAGATTAGCCGATTGAATCGTTATCACTCCGGGTGCTAAAAAGCGATGACCTTCAGTCTGATTACCAGCATCAATGCCTAGCGCGCTGATAGGTAATATCTGGTCACCATGAAGGGCGATGATGCGATGCGCAGGTCGCGCAAATTCCACCTCAGCTAGCTGACCATTTTTTTGAAGCACTTGGTAATGCATCATTTTCGCAATAGGTAGCTTATCCAATGTTTGCGCTAGCGCAGTCTGGGCGGTAGCTTGAAGTGTGCCGCCTTTGGCAATGACGTTTAAAAAGAGCGCTTCATTTTTGCCTTCGCCTGATTTCTCTAAGCTGCTTAAGTCTAGATCGGGATAACCCAATGCCGCTAATTTTTTTAGTAATGGAGCGGTTGCTTGGCCTTGTGCGTCAAATGCAATACTGGTCGGTAATAACTTTTCACGTACAGGGTAATCGGGGGCTTGGCTTAAGACATCACTTACTAGCACTGCTAAACGACGCGGAGTGGCATAACTGCTTGATGTCGAACTTGCATTTAAAAGACCGGCGGCCTTTAATGATGTGTAGATACCGTCACTAAAAGCCTCACCTAAACGACGTAAGGATTTAGGGGGCAGCTCTTCTGTAAATACCTCAATCAATAAATTAGCTGGCTGAGCAAGAAAATGGGGTGTACTCATCTTTTTTAAGACCCAGATGTGTTAGCTAGGCGTTGGCACATGGGGAAACCCAACTTTTCTCGAGACTCAAAGTAGGCTTGAGCTACAGCACGAGAAAGATTACGAATGCGACCAATATAGGCTGCGCGTTCAGTAACCGAGATAGCGCCACGGGCATCTAATAAATTAAAGGTATGCGCTGCTTTGAGAACCATTTCATAAGCGGGCAGGGCAAGCGGAACTTCCATTAAGCGTTTTGCCTCGCTTTCATAATTGCTAAAGTTAGCAAAGAGCAGATCGGTATTGGAGTGTTCAAAGTTATAGCTAGACTGCTCCACTTCGTTTTGGTGATACACGTCACCATAAGAGATGCCTTCAGCCCAGACCAGATCATAAACGTTGGAACAGTTTTGAATATACATGGCCAAGCGCTCGATGCCGTAGGTAATTTCACCAAGCACAGGTTTGCAATCAAGACCACCGACTTGTTGGAAATACGTAAATTGCGTTACTTCCATACCGTTTAACCAGACCTCCCAGCCAAGACCCCAAGCCCCAAGTGTTGGGTTCTCCCAGTCATCCTCAACAAAGCGAACATCGTTTTTTTGTAGGTCTAGCCCTAGAGCAGCAAGAGAGCCTAGATACAGTTCTAGAATATTTTCTGGGGCAGGCTTGAGTACAACCTGATATTGATAGTAGTGTTGGAGTCGGTTGGGATTCTCACCATAGCGCCCATCTTTAGGTCTTCGAGAGGGTTGTACGTAGGCAGCTTTCCATGGCTCAGGACCAATGGCACGTAAAAAAGTAGCTGTATGGGATGTACCTGCTCCGACTTCAAGGTCGATAGCTTGCAATAGGACGCAACCTTGTTGGTCCCAGTAATCTTGGAGTTTGAGAATAATTTGCTGAAAAGTAAGCATGATTAACCTAGCTAAGCCCTTGATTTTACATGGCTCGTGGAGGACGTAAGCAAATAGCTATTTAAAACGTTTTTGACGAATCAGTCCAAAAATCAACAAGAGGCAGGAAATGCCCAAAATAGGGATATTTCCCCACTGGACAAACGGTGTTTTGCCAGAATGGCCCTGCACTAAGGCGCTCAGGGTGCCCTGTGTAAATGGGGGCAATTGCGCCACTACTTTGCCATCGGGACCTAGTACTGCGGTTATTCCCGTATTTGTGGCTCGAATTGCTGGCAACCCGGTTTCTAGAGAGCGTAGTTGAGAGAGGCGTAATTGTTGAGTGGGCGCCTGAGAAGCTCCAAACCAAGCTAAGTTAGTCATATTGACTAGAAGATTGGCAGGCTCTTGACTAGTGCGTAAACGAGTAGCGAGCTCACCTCCAAATACATCTTCATAGCAAATAGTGATGGCCGCATAGAGCGAAGATTGTCCTTCTCTATTAATTAAAAAGAATGGTTGATCTTGTGAGCCACGTGAAAAGTCACTTAACGGGACGCTAAATGCATTTACAAACCAATGAAATCCAGGCGGAATAAATTCTCCAAAAGGAACGAGGTGAGATTTGTCATAGCGATAGGGTGGGTTTGTTGGACTAAGGCCAAGGGCTCTATTGGAAAATTCTCTGCCATCCAAAGGGTTGAAGTGTCTACCAAGGATGCCAAATAGTAGAAAAGTCTTCTTAGAGCTAGCGAAGGCTTGTAAGTTCTCAAGCGTACCTAGAGGGATGTTTGGCTCTGGCCAAGGCAAAGCGGTTTCTGGAGAAACTACGAGATCTGCATTGGAATCAAGCATCTTCGATTTATAAAACTCAATTTGCAAGAGCATACCCTCTGGCTTGAAAACTAAACTTTGGGCAAAATTACCTTGGATGAGCTCTACACCTAGGGGATCGCCAATAGGCTTAGTAAAGACCCAAGTGCTTAGGAGCTGATTAAGACCGACTAAACAAATAATCAAGAGACTTGTTGTCTTGAAGTTTTTTTGTAGGGAAAGTGCTAGCCATGAAACCCATACAACCATAAAGGTGCAACCCAGACCACCTAAATACGGCGCTATAGAAGCAAATGGGCCATTGACTTGGGCTTCGGCTAAACCCATCCAAGGAAAACCAGTAAAGATGATTCCGCGAAGATATTCAATTACTACCCAGCTTGCCGCTAGTAAAAGACCTGCTAGGGGGGCACGTTTAAAAAGTGGAATAGCAAGACTAGCGCAAGAAAAATAAAGTGCCATGTATCCAGCAAGCAAGAAAACGGCCATACCAGAAAGTAGTACATTCATACCGCCCACATCATGAAGGCTTATATAGGTCCACCAAAGCCCAAGAACAAAGTAGCCTAGGCCAAAAGCTATCCCTAAAAGAAAATGAGATTGCAGAGAGCCAAAATTATTATTACTTAGTAAAAAGAAAATGAGACTTAAAACTGGAATCTGAATCCATCCACCGTAGGGGAGTTCAGCTACACCGGCTAAAAGGGCGCCTAAGAAAAATAGAAGGAATAAGCGCAGGGTACGATCAAGCTTGCGCGTAACCCGATTAGTCAAGATAAGTCTTTGTCAGATTTTTTGGAGAGTTGGCGCGCTAACAAAATATGAATTTGTCTTGGGTCTGCACGTTGTACTTCAAATTCAATTCCGTCAATTTGAATGCGCTCACCAATTTTTGGCACGCGTCCCAAATGCTGAATAACTAAACCAGCAACTGTTTCAACATCTTCGAGCTCAAACTGAGTACCTAAGGCGTCATTAAATTGCTCTAACTCAGTAATGCCTTTTACACGAATATCCCCGTTATCCAAAGAAATCAGATTATCTGCTTCTTCATCAACATCGTGCTCATCTTCAATGTCACCCACAATTTGCTCAAGCACATCTTCAATCGTAATGATGCCAGCTACGCCACTGTATTCATCTACCACGATGGCTAGGTGGTTACGATTATCTTTAAAATCGCGCAATAAAACACTCAAACGTTTTGATTCGGGAATAAAGACTGCGGGGCGCAACCAATCTCGCACTTGAAAATCTTTTTCAGATGAATGGCGCAAAAGATCTTTTGCTAGGAGGGTGCCAATCACGTTGTCGCGACTACCTTCAAATACTGGAAAACGAGAATGGGCAGCGGCGATCACGCTTTTAATAATTTCTGGAAGAGCTTGGTTGATATCGATCCAGTCAATTTGGGCTCTAGGTACCAAGATATCTCGTGCGCATAGTTGCCCCACCTGAAATACTCCCTCAATCATCGAGAGGGCATCAGCATCAATTAAACCTTCAATTTGCGCTTCTCTTAAGGTATCAATCAGTTCTTGGCGAAGTGCAGAAGGATTGACGGGCTGAGGGGTTACAAAGTCAGCTAGGCGTTCTAGTAGGGATTTTTTGGGGTCAGGCATATGACAAGAATAGCTTAGAAAAAAGTAATTTTAGTGAATATAGGGTTGGTGGCTTTAAATTTCTTAGTAGGGGTTATTAAAACCGAGAGATTTCAAGATCTTGACTTCTTGTTTTTCCATTTTCTGGGCATCGCTTTCGTTCCTATGATCAAGTCCTTGGGCATGCAAGCATCCATGAATAATGAGATGGGCAAGATGTGCCTGCAACTCTTTACCCTGTTCGCGAGCCTCCTTTTTGATTACTGGGAGACAAAAAACGATATCGGCAGCGACTGTTTTTTTAGTGAGCTCATAGATAAAGGTCAAGACATTAGTCGGCTTATCTTTTTTTCGAAAGGCGAAATTCAGTGTTTTTGCTTCGGCGGCATTAACAAAACGTAGGGTAATCGTACCGCCTTGAGTAATGGTTTCTTTTACCCATTTCTTCATGAGTACCGATGAAGCTATGCTAGCCAATGACTGCTTAATAGCGGTGCTGGTAGTTTGAATTTCAATCACCAATTTGAGACTTGGCAGAAGCTTGGGTTTAGTTAGGCTAGGCATGTGCAAAAACTAACTCGCCGCGAAGAGTGTAATTTAATACCTCAGTAATCTGAACATCAACCATCTGTCCAATTAAAGAATCAATATCTTGAGCGGGTACTGAAAAATGAATGACGCGATTATTAGCAGCTCGGCCTTGTAAGTTAACACCATCTTTTGCTAAACCTTCAATCAATACACGTTCAGTATTGCCCAGCATATTTTGGCTAATCTGATTAGCCTGAGATTCCACTAAAGCAAGTAATGTTTGCAAGCGTTGTAGTTTAATTTCGTAAGGGGTATCGTCAAAGAGATTGGCTGCCGGGGTACCTGGGCGCGCACTAAAAATAAAGCAAAAGCTGTTATCAAAATGCAGGTCTTGCACCATTGTCAGTAGTTTCTCAAAATCTGCATCCGACTCTCCGGGAAATCCAACGATGAAGTCACTCGACAGTGTAAGGTCAGGGCGGACAGCGCGCATTTTGCGAATAATGCTTTTATATTCCAAGGCGGTATAGCCACGCTTCATACTAGATAGTATTGAATCAGATGCATGCTGCACGGGGAGATGTAAATGGCTCACCAACTTCGGTACTTTGGCATACACATCAATTAAGCGCTGGGTAAATTCCTTAGGATGGCTGGTAGTAAAGCGAATGCGTTCAAGTCCTGGAATTTCGGCAATGTATTCAATCAGGAGTGCGAAATCTGCAAGCTCTTTTGTACCTCCCATTTTTCCTAAGTAGGCATTAACGTTTTGCCCAAGCAATACAATTTCTTTAACGCCTTGCGATGCAAGATTGGCCACTTCGGTAAGAACGTCATCAAAAGGGCGGGAAACTTCCTCACCACGGGTATAAGGTACTACACAGTAACTGCAATATTTAGAGCAGCCTTCCATGATCGATACGTAGGCTGAGCCTCGTGTTTGACGTGAGAGGGGTAGGTGGTCAAACTTTTCAATCTCAGGAAAAGAAATATCTACTTGCGCTCTACCGGTCTCACGGCGTTGCGCTAGCAAGTCAGACAAGCGATGTAAAGTTTGTGGACCAAAGACCACATCCACATAGGGCGCTCTACTGATAATTTGCCGACCTTCTTGACTAGCTACGCAGCCACCAACCCCAATTAATAAATTCGGATTGATTTTCTTGAGTTCGCGCAAACGGCCTAAATCAGAAAAGACCTTATCTTCCGCTTTTTCACGAATCGAGCAAGTATTTAAAAGCACGAGGTCTGCATCTTCGGGCCTGTCTGTCATTACCATGCCTTCATTGGCATGGAGGAGGTCGGCCATTTTGCCCGAGTCATACTCGTTCATTTGACAGCCGAAGGTTTTGATGTAGAGCTTTTTCATATGCCGTTCTCAGGTTTATAGCTGGGGGCGAAGCGCTGATTTTACGGCATAAGCTTTACTACATCAGGCGATAGGCCAGAATAGCTACGAGAGTGGGCGGCAATGCCCCTAGGAGCAAATATAGCGCTGAGACTGCGCCATTAGGGAAATAGCTGCGCAAAATGGCAATACCCGCTGGGTTAGGGGCATTTGCAATCACCGTTAATCCTCCCCCAGCAACTGCGCCACCGACTAAGGCAAGCTTAAATTCAGGGGAGGTACCCGTTACTAAGGACCCTAAATAAGTTAAGGCAGCATTATCAGTAATGGCTGTGAGGGCTAAGCTGCCATAAAACACCGCTGTTGGACTCATGTTTTGCAAAATTGGCTGCAACCACCATCCTTGTAATGCGCCTAAGACTACCAATCCACCCAAGAAAAACCCGACCAAGAGAGCCTCTTTCAAAATGAGTGGGCTTTGGTGCATTGGATACGCAATGGTATAGCCAATAAAAAAGAGCAGTATCCACATAAAAATGATGGGGTCATGCGCAAATAGGACTACGCCCACTAAGAATAATAAGTGCATACAGATGACCGTTAGGGGTACTCTGGATTTTTCTTTTACAAGTTCTGGCTCAATTAGTTGATGATGAAAGAGCAGCGTAGCGCCCAGCGCATTTATAGCAATGGCAACACATGATTCAATGCCAAAATTGGCGAACATGAATGCCGAGCTCCAGCCCCATGTGCTAGCCACCATGAGGACGGGCGGGGCGGCAAAGTTAGTCAGTGTTCCGCCAATTGAAATATTGACAAAAAGTACCCCGAGCGTACCAAACAGCAATGCTTTAGAGCATGGATGTTTGTAAACAAGATCGCGTAATAAAAAGGCAGCCAAGGTCATTGCCGCTGGCTCGGTGATCAGCGATCCTATGAGGGGTGTCAAGCCTAATGTTAAAAAATAAAGAACAGGGGCACTGCGCACATGGAGTAAAAGCTGCAAGCCCTTTCCAATGGTGTGCAATATTTGAGTGGAGATATACAAAATGGGTTTACTTCCAGCAACTACCATAATGGCAAATACAAATAGGGGTTCGGTGAAGTTGCGCTTGTTGGCATAGTCTTTTGCTGTCGTTAAGTCATTGATAAATCCAATGTAGACTATTAAGATAGCCGCCCAAAAGCCAAAAACAATCTCCACTTCGCCTAGTAAATGCCATAAGCCAGCATGCCTAGGTGAGTTTTTTGCAAGCACCTCAAAATAAGAAGTGCAAAAGGTGTGAAGTATGGCTATTGTGAAAATAATAGTTGCGCCAAGTTCTGTAGGGGTAAAGTTCATTCAGACATATTATCAGGCTGTCTCTTGGAGCAAATAGGCTTACGATTAATAGACAATAATGTCAGTAAATTAGGAGATTTTGATGAAATTGAAACTAGGCTATCAAGAGTTGATCGCGCAAGCCATGGCTCAAATTGAGACGGTGCCTTTAGAGCAGGCCCAATTACTCTTGGACGACTTAAATACTGTATTTGTGGATATCCGAGATGTCAGAGAGCTTGAGCGTGATGGGATGATTCCCAATGCCTTGCATGCCCCTAGAGGAATGTTGGAATTTTGGGTTGATCCTGAAAGCCCTTATTACAAGCCTATTTTTGGGGAAGGCAAGCGCTTACTGCTCTATTGCGGATCTGCCTGGCGATCTGCCTTGGCAACGGAAGTGCTGCAAAGGATGGGTGTCCCTGAGGTGTGTCATCTTGAGGGCGGCTTTAGCGCATGGAAGAGGGCTGAATTACCTATTGGCCAGAAGGTGTCTAAACCACCTTCTGCTTAAATTTTAAAGCACTATGCCCATCTTGAAATTCAGAAAATGAACCCCATATACAGGGGGTTAAGAACACTTATTTAGAGGGTATTAGTATGACTGTAGCTAGCAAAGAAACCTTAGGTTTTCAGGCCGAAGTAAAGCAACTATTGCAATTGATGATTCATTCTTTGTATTCCAACAAAGAAATCTTCTTGCGTGAACTCATCTCTAATTCATCAGATGCTGCAGATAAGCTTCGTTTTGAGGGTATTGCACATCCAGATTGGTATGGGGATGATCCTGATCTCAAAATTGCAGTCAGTTTTGACAAGGAAAAGCGAACCCTGACTATTTCTGATAATGGTATTGGCATGAGTCGTGATGAGGTCATCTCTAACTTGGGCACGATTGCTCGCTCTGGAACTAAGGAGTTTTTCTCAAAACTATCTGGCGATCAGCAAAAAGATGCCGCCTTGATTGGGCAGTTTGGTGTTGGGTTTTACTCTGCCTTTATTGTTGCTGATCGCATTACGGTGGAAACCCGCCATGCTGGGTTGCCAGCTTCAGATGGTGTGCGCTGGGAGTCTGATGGCTCAGGCGAATTTACCGTGGAGACTATAGATCGTCCCGCACGTGGCACTTCTATTACTATGCATTTGCGTGAAGGTGAGGAAGACTTCCTCTCAAGCTATAAATTAAAGTCAATCATTCGTAAATACTCAGACCATATCTCATTGCCTATATTAATGAATAAGGAAGAGTGGAATGAGGAAAAGAAAGAGCACGTCATTCAAGATGAACTAGAGAGCATCAATCAATCAAGTGCTTTGTGGGCGCGTTCTAAATCTGAGATTACACCAGAGCAATACAACGATTTTTACAAACATCTTTCCCACGATTATGAAAACCCATTGTGTTTCTCATTAAATCGAGTGGAAGGCCGTAGTGAATTTACTCAATTGCTATACGTCCCTGCTAGGGCCCCTTTTGATTTGTGGGATCGTAATAAGCGAGGCGGTATTAAGTTGTACGTAAAGCGCATCTTCATCATGGATGATGCAGAGCAGTTAATGCCAATGTATCTTCGTTTCGTTACAGGTGTAATTGATTCGGTTGATTTGCCTTTAAATGTTTCTCGTGAAATTTTGCAAGAGTCACGCGATGTGAAGGCGATACGTGAAAGCTCCACTAAGCGTGTGCTTAGCATGCTTGAGGACCTAGCTAATAGTGAGGATGAGACAAAGAAGGAAAAATATCGCACTTTCTGGACCCAATTTGGACAAGTGCTAAAAGAGGGTGTTGGGGAAGATCAAGTAAATCAAGAGCGGATCTTAAAGCTCTTACGTTTTGCTAGTACGCATACTGACTCTGCCGATCAAATAGTTTCTTTGGCTGATTATGCAATGCGGATGAAAGAGGGCCAAGACAAGATCTATTACGTTACTGGCGATAGTTTTAATGCTGCAAAAAATAGCCCTCACTTAGAGATTTTCCGCAAAAAGGGCGTTGAAGTATTGTTACTTTCGGATCGGGTAGACGAATGGATGCTGTCTTTCTTTACTGAGTTTAATGGCAAGCAAATGACTTCGGTTGCTAAGGGTGGCCTAGATTTAGGTAGTTTGAGTGATGAAAAGGAAAAGAAAGAGCACGAAGAGACTGAAAAGAATTTCAAAGATCTACTCGATCATATGAAAACGGTATTGTCCGACCAAGTGAAGGATGTACGCGTCACTTTCCGATTAACAGACTCCCCAGCGTGTTTAGTAGCTGATGAAAATGAGCTGTCTGGCAATTTATTGCGCATGCTAAAAGCGGCAGGGCAGCAAGCTCCAGATAGTAAGCCTATTTTGGAAATTAATCCGGAGCACCCTTTACTTCTGAGGTTGAAATCCGATGACAAGCAATTTGATGAGTGGACCAATGTTCTTTTTGACCAAGCGGTATTGGCCGAAGGTGGGCAGTTAAATGATCCCGCTAGTTTTGTGAAGCGAATTAATCAGCTACTGCTTGCTTAAACTGACTGGGAAAGAATTAAGCTAAATAAAAAACCCAGCTTGTATTTCAATACAAGCTGGGTTTTTTTGTTGCAGACTGTTAAAGCTTAAAGCACACAATTACAGTAATTAATTAGGCGCTTTGGCTGGTTGATTGTTTTTACCAGCGTTATATCCTGCATTGTAGTTTGCGCCTTCATTTTTCTTGTAGGCATCATAAACATAACCGGATGCAGCGCCAACTGCTGCGCCACCAACTGCACCCCAAATTGGGTTGCCGTGGAAAATAGCTGTACCGACTGCACCAGCGGCAGCGCCTATGCCAGCACCCGATAAAGTACGTTGCTCGGTATTACTCATGTTGGAGCAACCGGCGATAGCCAAGGTTGCTACTGTTATGGCGATAATTTTTTTCATATCAACTGTTCCTTATATTTGTTGAATTGCCTAAGTTTGCCCGATTTATTTTCTGGCGCAAGGAAAGCGTGAGGCTAAGAATCCCAAGAACACGCCAGCTGCAGGCTTATCCGACAATTGCTGATTGGCTTGCGTAAATTTCACATACTCACTAATCAGCTCGTCACGTGTAGGAGCTGGTTGTTTTACGCAAATAAATGGCTTGGCACGCTGTGGATGGCGAGTAGCTAAGTAGGTGTCATAAATGGCGGTTGTATAGCCAATACAAAAACTACGAGACTCAGGGCTTGCTGGCAATTTGCAAACGGTCGTGAGCTCTTGGGTACTCAGTACCTGAATTTTTTCTTGTGCCTGAGCAAAGCCACAAAATGCGCTGAGCGCTGCAAAAACAACTAAGACTTTTTTCATGGGTTGTCCCTTGGGTGTATGTAACTCCATCATAAACCATATGCTTAGCCATGAATTGCACTAAATTAGTGCATCTTGCCCTAAGAAGGATTCATTGATTCCCCATAATGATGCAAAAAATATCAGGAGAAATTGCTATGGAATCATTTAAATCAGGTAGTGATGCTTTATTTATCTTGCTAGGTGCCATTATGGTTTTAGCAATGCACGCTGGTTTCGCCTTTCTGGAGTTAGGCACCGTGCGCAAAAAGAACCAAGTTAATGCCTTGGTCAAAATCTTGGTAGATTTTGCTGTTTCTACAATCGCCTACTTCTTTATTGGTTACAGCATTGCTTATGGAGTAAATTTTTTCTCCGGAGCAGAGTTGCTAGCTGAAAAAAACGGCTATGAGTTAGTGAAGTTCTTTTTCCTGCTCACTTTTGCAGCTGCTATTCCTGCGATTGTTTCTGGTGGCATTGCTGAGCGTGCTAGGTTCAATCCCCAGTTGATTGCTACATTTATCTTGGTGGGCTTTGTTTATCCCTTTTTCGAAGGCATTGCCTGGAATCAGCATTATGGTATTCAAGTCTGGATCAAAGGCCTTACGGGAGAAGAATTCCACGACTTTGCTGGCTCCATCGTGGTTCATGCTGTTGGAGGCTGGATTGCCTTACCGGCAATTTTGCTGTTGGGTGCTCGCCGTGGCCGTTACACCAAGGAGGGCAATATTGCAGCCCATCCGCCTTCAAGCATTCCTTTCTTAGCATTGGGCGCTTGGATTTTGGCGGTAGGTTGGTTTGGTTTTAATGTGATGAGCGCCCAAACCATCGACAAAATTAGTGGCTTAGTTGCGATGAATTCTTTGATGGCGATGGTGGGCGGCACTTTAGCTGCCTGGTTGGCTGGACGAAATGACCCTGGTTTTACGTATAACGGCCCTCTAGCAGGTTTAGTTGCCGTTTGTGCTGGTTCTGACTTAATGCATCCGATGGGGGCATTAGTGGTAGGGCTGATTGCTGGGACTCTTTTTGTCTATATGTTCACCTTGGTGCAGAACCGTTGGAAAATTGATGACGTATTAGGCGTTTGGCCATTGCATGGTTTATGTGGTCTGTGGGGTGGTTTGGCAGCCGGCATCTTTGGAAGTAAAGCCTTGGGTGGAATTGGGGGCGTCACTTTTACCGGACAGTTAATAGGTAGTGCGCTTGGTGTGGGGATAGCTTTAGTCGGCGGTTTTGTAGTTTATGGCCTTTTAAAGCTAGCGTTAGGCATTCGGATGTCACAAGAAGAAGAATATGAGGGAGCTGATTTAAGTGTGCACCGGATTTCTTCCACGCCAGATCGCGAGCCCAATTGGTAGGCTGTTTAATTTAGAGCCATTACCTATAATGGCTTATGGCTATATTTGAACTAGATGGAATTGCTCCGCAGCTCGCTGCTGGGGCTTGGGTTGCCCAAAGCGCTGAAGTCATTGGCAGGGTTGAGATTCATGCAAATGCCAGCGTGTGGCCTAAGGTAGTTGTCCGTGGCGATAATGATCTGATTCAGATTGGTGAGGGCAGTAATGTGCAAGATGCCTCCATCTTGCACACTGATTTGGGCTACCCACTGATCATTGGTAAACACGTCACAGTTGGCCATCAAGTGATGTTGCACGGGTGTCAGATAGGTGATGGGAGTCTGATTGGAATTGGTGCCGTTATCTTAAATGGTGCGCAGATTGGTAAAAACTGTTTAGTCGGCGCTGCTTCCTTAGTAACTGAAGGTAAAGAATTCCCCGATGGAGCCATGATTTTAGGATCCCCTGCAAAAGTAGTAAAGATGCTAACGCCCGATCAAATTTCCGGCATGAAAGAGATCGCAGATCGCTACGTACAAAATGCCCAGCGCTATCAAAAGACGCTTAAGCAGATAACTTAATTAGAGATTGCTCTCCATTGCTCTACGTATTTAATATCGTTCTTCCCGTTTTTGCCCTAATCCTGATTGGCTATATTTGCGCTAGGACGGGTAAGCTTGGTAAAAATGCCTCAACCGAGCTTAATCGCTTTGTCGTATGGCTCGCATTGCCTGCCCAATTGTTTAGCTTTGCCTCTAACAGTACTTGGGAGACCTTGTGGCAGCCAGGCTTTATAGCAGCCTTTTTTCTTAGTTGTTTAGTAGTTTTTCTTCTCATACTGCTAGTGACTTGGTATCACAAACGTGATTTAGCTGCTGCGAGCTTTGCCGGTTTAAGTGCCTCCTATTCAAATACGGGATATATGGGCATTCCTTTATGCGTGCTTGCTTTGGGTCAAGATGGTTTAGCGCCAGCAATCATTGCCACTTTTATTGTTTTTGTGATGTTTGCTTTAGCCACGGTATTAATCGAGATAGGGATCTTATCTCATAAAAAATCCCATGAAATTTTCTGGAGTGCAAGCAAGTCGCTTTGTACAAACCCATTGATGATTGCCCCAGTTGTAGGCTTATTGTGGTCATCAAGCGGTTTGACTCTTTACGATCCTATCGCACAAGTAATTTCATTTTTAGCAGACGCAGCAACCCCATGTGCTTTGGTATCCATTGGCTTATTTCTGATGCAAAAAGAAAAGTCAGCTCCCCAGCAGGCATGGGGAATCAGTTTTGCCAAACTGATTATTCAGCCAATGCTTGCCTGGTGTATTGCAGGGCCAGTCCTAGAATTACCAACCCTATGGGTCAGTGCGGTGGTGCTCTTAAGTGCAATGCCTACTGGGACAGGACCATTTATGTTGGCTCAGTATTACAACGCAGATGGCAGGATTATTTCTCGAGTGGTACTCATTACTACAGTAGGCTCTTTAGTCACGCTATCTTTATTCTTGTGGTGGAGTAAGGGGGTTTAATCCCTGGGCATCGATTTGTTTTTCCCAAGCGGCATCGATAAATGCTGGTAGTTTCATGCACTCATGAAAGATTCTCATTAGCGTTGGATAAGGCCTCACATCCATCTGTGCACTGCACGCATTAAAGATTTGCGGTACCAGGCAAATATCTATTAAGCCCGGCTGGTTGCCAAAAGCAAAGTTACCAACTCTAGGTTCAGAGCAAAGTTGTTTTTCAAGACTCTCCAGTCCTAGCGCTATCCAATGTTGATACCAGGCATCTTTATCTTTGACGCTAATTTCCAACTTTTTCACTAAATAACGCAACACCCGCAGATTACTAATTGGATGGATATCTGCTGCAATATCCATGGCAAGAGAGCGCACCCATGCTCGGTCTATGGGCGAGATTGGTAATAAGGGGGGGTTAGGGTGGATCTCTTCAAGGTATTCAATGATGGCAAGTGATTGATGAATAGGCTGTTTGTCATCAATCAAGAGGGGTACTAATCGAGTCGGGTTTTTCTGGGCATATTCAGATTGCAATTGTTCGCCCCCGTTTTTATTGAGGTGCACCGGAATTACTTCATAGTCTAAGCCCTTTAGATTTAAGGCTATACGAACACGGAAGGCGGCAGAACTGCGCCAGAAGCTATAAAGCTGCATTTTCATTGTGGAATCCTTCTAGTCAATACCCTCAGTATATTAAGGACTTCAATGGCTTGTAGTAAGAGTGATTTAGACTGAGCGTTATGGATCAGATTCATTTTTGGATTGGCATTATTGCTACCGTAGCATTTGCAGTTACGGGTGTATTGGCTATTGCGGATCGTGGCGTTGACCTTTTTGGTATTTTGGTGCTCGGGGTAATTACTGCCATTGGCGGCGGTACTTTGCGAGACATTATTTTGGATGTGCCCGCTTTTTGGTCCATATCTTCAGTTTATATCTGGGTTGCCTTGGGCGCCTGTGTGCTGACATTTGTTGCTGAATCCTTTTTTACTCAACCACAAATTTATAGATGCATGCTTTATATCGACGGACTAGGAGCAGCTTTGTTTGGTATTCAAGGTGTGGATAAGGCATGGAATTTAGATTTTGGTTTGCCCGTTGCGCCAGTAATATTAGGGTTAGTAACGGCCATTGGTGGGGGCCTTTTACGTGATATTTTGGCAGGCAAAAAAACCTTATTAATGTCCCATGAGTTATATGCTATTCCAGTAACCTTAGGGTGCTGTATTTATGTTTTGATTCTGAATTTTTTCCCGCAATACTCGCTACAGGGATCAGCAATCTGCATGCTAGCTATTTTCGGATTACGCTCAGCCGCCATACGTTGGGACCTGCGTGTGCCTAAATTGTTTATTACTAAAACGCGCTAACTGCTCCATCACTCCGAGGATCCCAGCCACCATGAAGTGTGCCTGAGGGCTCACGAATAATGCAACCAGCGTGCCCTACGGTTTCATCAAAAGAATCGAGCATTTCTATTTCATGACCCATGCCATAGAGCTCCTTCGCAATCCAAGGGCTAAAGCGCGACTCTATTTTTAAGCTGTCGCTAGTTTGCCCCCAAGTTCGACCTAGCAACCAACGTGGGCGACTAATCGCATCTTGTGGATCTAGTCCGTACGTGGCTATGCGCGTAAAGAGGGCGCATTGTGTTTGCGGCTGCCCGTCTCCGCCCATCGTGCCATACACCATGGAGCTTCCCCCTTTAAGCAGTGCTAGTGCTGGATTGAGTGTGTGAAACGGTTTTCTGTAAGGCTCAAGATGGTTAAGCGTTTTTGGATCTAAAGAAAAACTACATCCCCTGTTTTGCCAATTGATGCCTGAAGTAGGAAGCACAATGCCCGATCCAAACTCATGATAAATACTTTGTATGAAAGAAACGCTGTTGCCATCACCATCAATTACCCCCATCCAAATGGTGTCGCTAGGACCATGTCCTTGACCCCAAGGTAAGGCTTTTTGTGGATTAATATTCTTCGCTAGTTTTTTTAAGAAAGTAGGCGCTAAAAATGACTGAGCATTTTTTTTCATATAAGCAGGATCGGTGACAAATTGATCGCGTACCATAAAAGCCTGTTTAGTAGCCTCAACACAGTGATGAATATATTGCGCACTATCCACCTTAAAGCGTTTTAAATTAAGTTGATCTAGGATGCCTAGGATCATCAAAGATACAAGGCCTTGTGTTGGCGGTGTCATGTTGTAAATATTGCCCATGCTGTGCTTTAACTCTAGAGGATCTATAAGCTTGGCATGATGACGCTGCAGATCACTTACTCTGAGGGGGCTGCCTAGGTCGGTTAATTCTTTTGCCAGTAGATTGGCTAAATCACCGCGGTAATAATCCTTTGAGCCTTTTTTAGAAATTTGCTGCAAGGTTTTAGCAAGCCGCTCTTGTTTAAAGATGCTGCCAACAACTGGCGCTTTGCCGTCGACTAGAAAAGTTTGTGAAAATCCAGGGATGGTACTCAGTTCATCACGCTTCTTTTCAGTCAGGCTAGATTGGCTATGGCTTACAGGTACACCGTTTTTGGCATAGTAAATTGCATCAGCTAATAAGCGCGACCAAGGGATTTTCCCACTCAAGCCTTGTTTGGACAGTTGGTACGCTGCCCCCCACCCTGAAACTGTTCCCGCAACAGTATTGGCTGCCAGTGCACCTCTAAAAGGTATGGCTTTAGTGATGTCTCGTTCTGCATACCACTGCTTAGTTGCAAGACCAGCGGCTGCACCACAGGCATCAATTGCACCCATAGCTCTTCCTGGGGCATGAATGACCCAGAAGGAGTCACCACCTATAGAGTTCATGTGGGGGTAAACTACCGCGATAGTGGCCGCCGCTGCAATCATGCCTTCTAGGGCATTGCCGCCCTCTCGCAAAATAGCTAATGCAGATTCCGATGCGAGGGAGTGGGGAGCTACCGCCATTCCTCTAATTCCCCACTTTTGTTGCATGGTTATTTTTCCAGTTTTCTATTTAAGAATGTGGCTATTTGTCACAAAGTATCCAAGATGTTGTATTAAGTCACCCACTTTTGGCATTTTTCGGGAAAACCCCGATTCGATTTGATGGGGAATTACCCTAAGTAGTGGATTTCTTCGCTTTTTTTCAAAGCATAATTGCCTCGTTGTTAATTTTCTATAAAAATTGTTAGGAGCTTCTGATGTCAACATCAACTAAAGCAGCACCAATGTCAGCTGGAGAGCGCAAGGTTATTTTTGCCTCTTCTCTGGGCACGGTGTTTGAGTGGTACGACTTTTATCTTTACGGTTCATTGGCTGCGGTTATTGCCAAGCAATTCTTCTCAGGCCTTGATGAAGGCTCTGCATTCATTTTTGCTTTATTAGCTTTTGCTGCCGGTTTTATTGTTCGCCCATTTGGCGCTATCGTATTTGGTCGCCTAGGTGATTTGATCGGTCGTAAGTACACCTTCTTGGTCACAATCATGATCATGGGGTCGGCAACCTTTATTGTGGGCCTACTACCTTCCTACGGCACTATCGGTATTGCTGCTCCTGTAATGCTGATTTCCTTGCGCATATTGCAAGGTTTGGCTTTAGGTGGCGAGTATGGTGGTGCAGCGACTTATGTGGCAGAACATGCGCCTCGTAATAAGCGCGGTGCTTATACCTCTTGGATTCAGACCACAGCTACTTTAGGTCTTTTGCTCTCTTTAATGGTCATTTTATTTACTCGTGAAGTGACTGGCCCAGATTTTGAAGTTTGGGGCTGGAGAGTACCATTTCTTCTCTCAATCGTCTTGTTAGGTATTTCTGTGTGGATTCGCTTATCCATGGCTGAATCACCTGCCTTCCAGAAGATGAAAGAGGAGGGCAAGTTATCTAAAGCACCTTTGACAGAATCATTCGGTCAATGGAAGAACATGAAGATTGTTATCTTGGCATTGTTCGGCTTGGTTGCTGGTCAAGGTGTAGTTTGGTATTGCGGTATGTTTTACGAGTTGTTCTTCCTCACCCAAGTATTAAAGGTTGACGCAAAGACAGCAAACTTGATGGTTGCAGGTGCGTTAGTTCTAGGTACCCCATTCTTTATTTTCTTCGGTTCCTGGTCTGACAAAATTGGCCGTAAACCAGTGATCATGGCTGGCCTCTTGTTAGCAATCATTACGTACATTCCTAACACTCCAGTTTCAATTTTCAATGGTTTAACTCACTTTGCTAACCCTGCTTTGGAAAAGGCAATGGCAAATTCACCAGCATCTATCACTGTTGATCCAGCAGAGTGTTCATTCCAGTTCAACCCAACAGGTACTGTGAAGTTCACTAGCTCTTGCGACATTGCTAAGCAGGTGATGGCAACCAACTCAGCTAGCTACTCCACTATTCCTGGTCCAGCTGGTACAGTTGCTCAAGTGAAAATTGGCGACACTATCATTGATGGCTATACCTCCAAAGGTATTCCACCAGCTGATGCTAAAGCAGCAGATGCGAAGTTCAAAAAAGAAATTCGTGAGGCGCTTAATGCTGCAGGCTATCCAGCCAAAGCAAATCCAGCTGAAATCAATATCCCGATGGTTGTGTTGCTTCTAGTGATCTTGGTGATTTATGTAACGATGGTTTATGCCCCAATTGCGGCAGCGTTAGTTGAGATGTTCCCAACTCGCATTCGTTACACATCCATGTCCTTGCCATACCATATTGGTAACGGTTGGTTCGGTGGCTTGTTGCCAACGATCTCCTTTGCCTTGGTAGCGCAAAACGGTAATATTTACTACGGTCTGTGGTATCCAATCATCATTGCTGCAATGACATTGGTAATCGGTACACTCTTTGTTAAAGAGACAAAAGACGTAGATATCTATGCACGTGACTAAGAAGTTCGACTAAGAAGCTTTAGTCTGCAATAAATAAAAAACCCGATCACTTAGTGGTCGGGTTTTTTTATTCCCACAAATCATTTTGATTGCCGCGTTTCAAAAGAGATCTATTCTGATCGGCGATAGAAGTATCTCTCTTGCCAGAAATTAGCTGTATGCTTGCCCCTGCTGATACAGTCCCCACCTGATTTACCCGTAAATACCAGCCACTTTTTCCTGACTGCAACATTGCCTTTGCAGCACCGTTATAGCCCATCTTGGCATTGAATTTAAAGCAGGGTTCACGCAATTTGACTACAGAGCATTCCAGCTCACCAATAATCAGGCCGTCACCGACAAAGACCTCGGTTTCTAAGAGGCCTTCAATAGTGAAGTTTTCTCCAAAAGCACCTAGCGCAAGATTAACTGGCTGCTTTGTTTCTCGCTCAAGAAGTTCATTCCAAAAAGCATAGTGTTCGATTGGATAAACATAGATTGCCTTTTCAATACCGCCATGAACGCTTAAATCAGCCTGCTCATCACCCTTAATGCCAAGTCTGGTGATTTCTATAGGGGCTGGCGTCTCTAGATTACTAATAGATTGTTTATAGATGGCCGAGGCAACTATCGAGTAGTTGGGGTGGTGAGACCCAAATAAGGGGGCAACTTTGCCAGAGGAAATGGATAAGAGGCGCATAAGATTAGATGGCTGATAAGATCAAAGTATCAATAAAAGTTAATTGCGAAGAAAGTAAATGATGCGCCTTTATAAGGTATTACTAGCTATAGGACTCGGTATTTTAGTAAATCAGACCGCATTTGCTAAATGGGACGAGGAGCGCGACCTCACTACTAATGGCAAAGATGAGTTGGTTTACTACTACAAGACCAATGATCAGAGTCAGAAGCTAGTGCTTGATAAGTATGTGAAGCGCCTGATATTTATTCAGCCAGACCGCCTTTATAAGCGCTCTATTAGGCAAATAAAGATTGATGGGAATGTAGTAGATGTGATGAGCGATCCTTTTTCTCGTTACCCAGAGCAAACTGCTATTACCTTTGAAAATAAGGATGAGGTGCTCAAGAAGCTATTTTTAGCTAACAAAATTGAGGTTTATGTCCGCTTTAACCGAGATGAGACAGTGAGCATTTTTCAAATAAAGTGAAGGCTGACTGTCTCAAGCGCTCAATTTCCTCATGCCGATTTAGACAGGCGCCCCATGATCATTTACAATTACCAGTTCGGCGAATTAGCTCAGCTGGTTAGAGCGACGGAATCATAATCCGCAGGTCCGGGGTTCAAATCCCTGATTCGCCACCAAATCAAGAGGCCATTGCCGACCAGCAGTGGCCTTTTTCATAAGCGGTATAGCTTGGGTTTGTTAGATGGCTAAATTTTGGAATTTTGTGCTCTTCCAGGCTGGCTGGTTTGCTTGCGTCATCGGGGCTGCCAATCACCAAGTCTTTTGGGCAGTGCTGGCCACTTTGGGCTATCTCGCTTTTCATGTTTGGCGATCATCTTCACCCTTATTGGAGTTTCAGTTATTAGCAAAGGCAGTTATAGCCGGAGTGATTGCGGACACACTTATTGCTAATTTAGGCTTTTTAAGCTTTCAAGATGCTTGGCCTAGTGTTTATTTATCACCGGTATGGATGTGGGCTCTATGGGCTTTAGTTGCTAGTACTGTCAATGGCTCTTTATCTTGGTTGAAGGGTAAGCCTATTCTGGGAGCCTTTTTAGGCGCTATTTTTGGCCCTATATCGTACGAAGCTGGCATTCAGATGGGTGCTGGTGCTTGGGGCCCTAATGGCCAATTAGGGGGTCTAGTAGTGATTGCAATCATCTGGGCGATAGCCCTCCCTTTATTCTTTTACTGGAATCAGACACCTATCGAATAAGGCCTATGCACAAATCCGTAATTTCCTATAAAAAGCAGCTTGCAAATAGTACTGTTTTTATATACAGTAACTCCTAAGCAGTAAGAAAGCTTCAGAAACTTCGGGAAATAGCCCAATACATAGCGAAAAGGAATAAAAAATGGCCTTGGATGAAAAGAAAAAATCAGCCTCATCAGAGTTTGAAGGAATGAGCGGAGACAAGCAAAAGGCGTTAACAGCAGCCTTGGCGCAAATTGAGAAGCAATTTGGCAAAGGCTCAATCATGAGATTGGGTGACGCAGAGATAAATCAAGACATTGCGGTGGTTTCTAGTGGCTCCCTTGGTTTGGATATTGCTTTGGGAGTTGGTGGTTTGGCGCGCGGGCGCGTGATTGAGATTTACGGTCCTGAGTCTTCAGGCAAGACAACCTTAACTCTTCATGCTATTGCTGAAATGCAAAAATTAGGCGGCACTTGTGCATTTATTGATGCCGAGCACGCCCTAGATGTTCAATACGCATCTCGCTTAGGTGTTGATGTGAATAACCTCTTAATCTCCCAACCAGATACGGGTGAGCAGGCATTGGAAATTGCGGATGCCTTAGTGCGATCGGGGTCGATTGATTTGATCGTGATTGACTCAGTGGCAGCATTGGTTCCAAGAGCTGAGATCGAAGGTGATATGGGCGATTCTTTGCCCGGCCTACAAGCCCGTTTGATGAGCCAAGCTCTACGTAAATTGACTGGTGCTATTAAACGCACAAACACCACAGTCATCTTTATCAATCAGATCCGTATGAAGATTGGTGTCATGTTTGGTTCCCCAGAAACCACTACTGGTGGTAATGCCTTAAAGTTCTATGCATCTATGAGGTTAGATATTCGTCGGATTGGTAGCATCAAAAAAGGCGATGAGATTGTTGGCAATGAGACTCGAGTCAAGGTGGTAAAAAATAAAGTATCTCCACCATTTCGTGAAGCTATTTTCGACATCATGTATGGTGCTGGTATCTCAAGAGAAGGTGAGATTATTGATATGGGCGTTGAAGCTGACCTAGTTGAGAAAGCGGGTTCTTGGTATAGCTATAACGGTGATCGCATTGGACAGGGTAAAGATAATGTTCGTGAGTTCTTAAAAGAAAATCCAGCGATAGCTCAAGATATTGAGGCGAAGATTCGCGCAAAGCTAGGGGTTAAGGCAGGTACTGCTGTAGTGAGTGATGTGATCAGCGAAGAAGAGGTCGAATAACTTCATGTCAGAGTTAGGCGATAAAATTAAAAATAACGCCAAACAAAGCCCGAGTCTAAAAGCTCGGGCTTTGCGCCTTTTGTCGGTCCGAGAATACAGTCGTAAGACCCTAGGAGCAAAGTTAGCTGAGTCCTTGGCGCGTTCCGCAAAGTTTGCTAGGCTTGGAGAGGCGCAAGAGCTAGCGCCAGCCCATGGCCCTTCAGAGCAAATTGAGGCAGTTTTAGATGATTTTGAGGCCCGAGGCTGGCTTTCTGATGAGCGTTTCGCACAGGCCTTAGTTCGTCGTAGAAGTGAGCGGTTTGGTATACGAAAAATACAAGATGAATTACAACGTGCCGGAGTAGATTCTTCCAAGACGGAAGATCTCCTTAAGGCCTTAAAAGAAACAGAGCATCAGAGGGCGCAGGAGCTTTGGCTCAGGAAATTCGGGGTGCTAGCACGGGAGCAGAAAGAACGTGCCCGACAATACCGTTTTTTGGCGTCTAAGGGCTTTAGTTCTGAAGTCATCTCTAAGGTAATCGCCGGCCGCCCTCACTAGGGCAATTACGGATCGTAATATAGTAAATGCCGCGTTGCAACATGATAGACTTATAAGGTCGGTCTAATCCTCACATTTATTCTATTTAGCTTAATTTAGCAATTTCAAGAATGGATAGAAGATTGAAGTTGACACTGGCTTTATTAACCCTCATCGCTTGCTAAAAAAGACACCGTTTCGGGAGTAATTATGAAAATTCACGAGTACCAAGGCAAAGAACTTCTGCGCCAATTTAATGTGCCTGTTCCAAATGGCATACCTGCATTTAGCGTTGATGAGGCAATTAAAGCCGCTGAACAATTGGGTGGACCTGTATGGGTCGTCAAAGCACAAATTCATGCGGGCGGTCGCGGTAAGGGTGGCGGCGTGAAGTTGGCAAGAAGCATGGATGAAGTTAAAAAATACGCTTCAGAAATCTTGGGCATGCAACTCATAACCCATCAAACTGGTTTAGCAGGTCAAAAAGTAAATCGTCTTTTAATTGAAGATGGCGCAGATATTAAAAAAGAGTACTACTTTAGTATCGTGACTGATCGCGGCACTCAGAAAAATGTGATCATGGCTTCTAGTGAAGGCGGTATGGACATCGAAGAGGTTGCCCATTCTCAGCCTGAGAAAATTATTAAAGTATTTGTTGATCCATTGATTGGCTTAACAGATACTGATTGCATCATTATTGCTAAAGGTATCGGCGTTCCAGAAGCATCAATTCCAATGGCGAGTGAAGTATTTAAGAATTTATACAAAACCTATTGGGATACCGATGCTTCTTTGGTTGAGATAAACCCATTGATTCTTGAAGGTAGCGGCAAGATTAAAGCGCTTGATGCTAAATTTAATTTCGATCCTAATGCTTTATATCGTCACCCAGAAATCGTCGCTTACCGAGATATTGATGAGGAAGACCCTGCTGAAATTGAAGCCTCTAAGTTTGACCTTGCTTACATTTCATTAGATGGCAATATTGGCTGTTTAGTCAATGGCGCCGGCTTGGCAATGGCCACCATGGATACCATTAAGTTATTCGGTGGTGAACCAGCGAATTTCTTAGACGTAGGTGGTGGAGCTACGGCGGAGAAGGTAACGGAAGCATTTAAGATCATGCTCAAGAACAAGAGCGTAGCAGCGATTTTGGTTAATATCTTTGGCGGCATCATGCGTTGTGATGTGATTGCTGACGGTGTGGTTACAGCATGTAAGGCCGTGAATTTAACTGTGCCTTTAGTTGTGCGCATGAAGGGTACAAACGAAGAGTTGGGCAAGAAGATTCTTGCGGACTCTGGTTTGCCAATTATTAGCGCCGATTCAATGGCTGAAGCTGCTACTAAGGTAGTAGCAGCTGTTGCCAAAAACAAATAATCAAGGAATTTCAATATGTCTATTTTGATTAATAAAAATACCAAAGTCATAACACAGGGTATTACTGGTAAGACGGGTCAGTTTCATACTGAAAAATGCCAAGAGTACGCAAATGGTAAGAATTGTTTTGTTGCGGGCGTAAACCCTAAAAAAGCAGGCGAGTCTATTTTTAACATTCCTATTTTTGGGTCTGTGAAAGAGGCTGCTGCACAAACTGGCGCGACAACTTCTGTTATTTACGTTCCGCCTCCTGGCGCAGCAGCAGCAATTTGGGAGGCAGTAGAGGCTGACCTTGATTTTGTGATCTGTATTACTGAAGGCATTCCAGTGCGTGATATGTTGGAAGTGCGCAATAAGATGACAGCAAAAGAAGCTGCTGGCGGTAAGAAAACTTTCTTGCTCGGACCAAATTGCCCGGGCATCATCACTCCAGAAGAGATTAAGATCGGCATCATGCCAGGCCATATCCATAAAAAAGGTCGTATTGGTGTGGTAAGCCGTTCAGGCACCTTAACTTATGAAGCAGTGGGTCAGTTGACTTCAATTGGCTTAGGTCAATCTACTGCAGTTGGTATTGGTGGTGATCCAATCAATGGTTTGAAGCACATTGACATCATGAGAATGTTCAACGAAGATCCAGAAACTGATGCTGTCATCATGATCGGTGAAATCGGTGGTCCAGATGAGGCCGAGGCAGCCCTTTGGTGCAAAGAGAATATGAACAAACCCATTGTTGGCTTTATTGCTGGTGTCACAGCGCCCCCTGGAAAGCGAATGGGCCACGCTGGCGCATTGATTTCTGGTGGTGCGGATACCGCTGATGCCAAGCTTGCCATTATGGAAGAGTGTGGCTTTAAAGTAACAAGAAATCCGTCAGAAATGGCTGCTTTATTAAAAGCCATGTTGTAATCAAAAAGGCATGCTGTAATCTAGCATGCCTTTTATAGTTCCCTGTAGTGTAGTTAAAACATAAAAAAGTACGGAGACAATATGGATTTTTCAGCATTTTCTGATGCTACGTTTTGGGCGGCTCTACTCTCAATCATCGTGGCTAATATTTTGTTATCAGGCGATAACGCAGTAGTGATTGCTTTGGCGTCACGCAATTTGCCGCCAAGTCAGCAAAAGAAAGCAATTTTTTGGGGTAGTGCGGCCGCCATTATTTTGCGCGTCGTATTGACAGTGACTGCATTGCAGTTATTGACACTTCCTTATTTAAAATTAATTGGCGCCATTTTGTTGGTTTATATTGGCGTTCAGCTATTGGCTGATAGTGAAGGTGAAGAGGATATGAAGGCGGAGTCCAATATTTGGGGCGCTATTCGTACAATCTTGATTGCCGATCTAGTAATGAGCTTAGATAACGTTATTGCGGTTGCGGCTGCTGCACAAAAGGGCCCAGAAGAAACCCGACTTTTACTCCTCATCATTGGCTTAGCCATGTCTATTCCGCTGATCATCTTTGGTAGCACGATGCTTTTGAAGGTAATGGAGCGCTTCCCCATCATCATTACTTTGGGCGCTGGCTTACTTGGACTATTGGCCGGAGGTATGTTGGTTGATGACCCAGCAATTAAAGATAGTATTCAGGCTGCCCTTGGCGACGCTAAATTAGCCTTTGAAGTAATTGGGGTGGTGCTGGTAATCGTGATTGGCACCATCATGAAGAAAAGGAATGCAAAAAAACACGCTGCGTAGTTTCTGACAGCGTAAAAGAAAAAAGCCGGCAAACAAAGCCGGCTTTTCTGACTCCTAGATACCTTGAAATTGAAAGGTTTAGGCTCGATGATGGGGTATTACACCTCAGGAGTTAGACAATATGCAAGTTGAAATGAAACAGCAACATCAGAGCCAAGCAGACTCTGGATTTACCTTAATTGAAGTGATGGTGGTAGTAGCGATTATTGGCATTTTGGTATCTGTAGCGGTACCGCAATACCAAAATTACATTGCTCGTAGTCGTATCGTTGAGGGCATGAATTTATCTTCTAGTGCCAAGATAGCGGTTACGGAAGCATTTGCCACTCGAGGAACCATGTCTATGGACGAAGCCACTTATCACTCGTTTACCTTTATACCCACTCGTAGCGTGAAATTAATTGAAATCATGCCATCTGGTGGAATCGCAATTGATTATCAGATTACCGTTACACCCGAAGGAAAAAATACCCTGCATCTCATGCCAACTAACGAGCCAGATGCTGCCCTGCCTACACCGCTTAATTTATCAAAGCCTGAAGGATCTACTTGGGCGGGCGGCTGGTCCTGTCGTGTATCAGCAAATAATATTCCGGCCCAACTATTGCCATCAGAGTGCAGGCTAGATGAATGAAAGGAAAGGTAGTAATCTTTGTGAGCTTATCTCACCAAAGTTCGATACCCAGTCCAAGCTAAGAGGTTCAGTTTATGAGGGAGCTAAATTAACTATTACGTTGTCTTCCACTCACCAGACTTGCCACCACTCTTCTCCAGTAGCTTCACATCGCCCATCACCATGCCTCGGTCTACTGCTTTGCACATATCGTAGATGGTGAGTAGGGTGATTTGGACTGCGGTGAGTGCTTCCATTTCAACTCCAGTAGGGCCTGTGGTTTCTGCTCTGACTTGGCAGCAGATACTGCTATCTTTCTCATTTAGTATGAATTCCAAACTAACATGTGATAGCGCTAAAGGGTGGCAGAGCGGGATCAGATCAGACGTTCTCTTCGATGCCAAAATACCTGCAATTCGGGCAATACCTAAGACATCCCCCTTTTTATGACTTCCTGACTCGATCATTTTGAAGGTTTCAGGGAGCATCGTAATCCTACCGGTGGCAATCGCAATCCGGTGGGTATTGGGTTTATCACCCACATTAACCATGTGGGCTTGACCGCTATCATCAAAATGAGTGAGTTTGTTCATGAGATAAGTTTTACCATATAGGGATGGAAGTGCAAAAGATAATAAATTACCCCTCTTTATTTCATCGATTTTTAGCTTGTCAGCTCATTTTGGCAATGGGTCTACCTAGTGTTGGCTCAGTTTATGCTGCTGGCCAAGCTAGTTCGACAATCGCTGGCGATGTCTCGGTCCAGGGGGATTCAGCTGCCTTGCAAAATCTGGGCAGAGCTGTGCAATCTCCCGAGGCTAGATCTTCTAATTTGCCTGCACGTCCTCAGAGTCTGACTCAACCTAGCTTTGTGTTGCCCGATATGGGTGATCCTGGGGGGGATAGCTTAAGCCGCTTAGATGAGAAGAAGTATGGCGAAATGATCATGCGTCAGATTCGGCCAGACCCCGATTACTCCAATGACTTGCCTATTTATGATTTTTTAAACCATATGGAGCGACGTTTATTGCAAGCTGCTAAAAAGCTGCAATTAGGGGGTGCAAATGAACAAGGGAGTGGAGCATATAACTTTGAAGTATTTGCTGTGAAAGATAGCAGTATTAATGCATTTGCACTCCCTGGTGGGTTCATCGGATTTCATACGGGTTTACTGACAAGCGCTGAATCAGACTCAGAGGTAGCTTCGGTCATGGGCCATGAAACAGGCCACGTTTTACAGCGGCACTTAGCACGTCAAATGGACCAGCAAGCCACTAATACAATGATTGCTTTAGCAGGCATTTTGCTTGGGGCATTAGCAGCCTCACGCAATCCTAGTGCCGCTTCTGGCTTAATACAGGGTGGTCAAGCTGTAGCTGTAAATAATCAATTGTCTTATTCAAGAGATGCGGAACGTGAGGCAGATCGGATCGGATTTCAGATCTTGGCAGCAAGTGGTTACGATGTGAACGGCGCCCCCGGCTTTTTTCAGCGCTTACAAAAAGCAACCGGAATTATGGATAGTGGTGTGCCATCCTATGTTCGTACCCACCCCTTAACCACCGATCGAATTGCAGACATGCAAGACCGAGCACGCAATGTCCCCACCAGAAATACACCTACGGCAGTAGAGTTTTATTTTATTAAAGCCCGCGCCAGGATGGAGCAATCAGGCTCTTCGAGCGGTATGTATGACCTGAAAAATACTTTTGAGGGGCTAAGCAAGCAAGCTGTAGTTGGCAAGCAGATGGAGGGCTTTTATGGCCTTGCACTCATTGCTCAAAAGCAGGGACGGATCGATCAAGCAGAAACCCATTTGCAGCAAGCGCGCAATCTTGCCAATAGCGTGAGTGCTCCAGGCTCTCCCATTCTGAGGCAAAGTCTTTCATTAGATATTACCGCTTCAGAGATAGCACTAGCTAAAGGTAAAAATGAAGATGCCTTACGAATAGCGCAAGCTACTTTACAAGCCTACCCTCAATCTTATGCTGCGGGTGCTGCCATGATGAATGCGTACCTCAAATTAGGCCGGACTAACGATGCGATCACTTGGCTTAAAGCACGTACTAGATCCCAGCCCAATGAAGTGGTTTGGTGGACCATGCTTTCTAATGCCTATGATCAAGCTAAAAATGTACCCATGCGGCATTACGCTCTAGGCGAAAAATATGCTTTGGAGGGCGCTTGGCCTTCGGCTATAGAGCAATTAAAAATTGCTAGAGCATCAGGCGCTGCTGATTTTTATCAGGGCTCGAGTATTGACGCACGTCTTCGAGAAATGCAAAGACAGTATCAAGATGAGCTTAAAGAGCAGGGCAGGAAAACCCCTAGTTAGTTGCTTGGATTTTTTATGAAGCGAAAGCGGGTACTTAGATCTTTAGAGTGAATTGGTTCAATCGCTAACTCTTGGCCATTCCAATTCCAAGACCCTCTAAAGCTACAGGCCTCTTCATGAAGTTTTGCTAAATCCGTAAACAGCCCTAGGTCATGGTCTAGCAATAAGGCAATACTCAAACTCTCTTTTTGTATGAATCGATCGTTATCGGTGTTTTCATTGATCGTTTGCTTAATGAGCCCATGGATATAAATATTGCCTCGCTCATCGCTCAGTGCGCCATAAGGCTCAATGGCTGTGTCACATTGTGTCAGAAGTTGCATGGAGGTATTACTCGGTGAGATATGCACTATCCAGGGCGTGGCATCTAGTGTGATGAAAACCCGTTGTGGACCATTTTGGAAAAAGTATCTTCCAGAACTATCGCAGGCATAGTTTCTAGAGATGTAGTCTTTTAAGAGAACATGTTCAATGACTTTGCCGGGTAGTGTATTTGCCCTGGCATATTCATCACGCATTCGCCATTGCCCACGACGATCTAATGCAAGCCAGCCAAAACAATGGGGGACATTAGGCCACGCAACTAGTGACAGTAGTACTCTTTGATCCATTGGGGAATCATTTTTAATGATAATTAGTGCAGGCCGTGTGCCGTTGAGGGGGCATCAAAAGTTTCCTCAGTTGAATGGCTAGCATGTAAATGTGCAATGCGCCACCCCTGACTATCTTGCAGTAAGACAAGGGTAATATTTAAAAAGAACTCAGCTTCAATTTGATCTGCTCTTAGGTGGACTGCTTCGGTGGTGTCATAAATTGCCGCTCCCAAGACTGAGTGACTAATGCATGCAATTGGCTCCAAAAAGAGTGCCTGCTTGGCTAGTAAGCGTTCAAGACCAGCGCGGATTTCTGTATGGCCACTAAGGCGCTGCCCTTCTGGCAGAACGCATGTAATAGAGTCATCATCTAGCCAAATTGCCAACACCCCTTTTACATCACGATGTTTTAAGGATTCACGCAAGGCATCTACTACTTCATCAGGGTTATGAAAGAGTCTGGCAAGGTTGGGCATAGCTCGCTTTCTGGTATTTTAGGGTGCTATAGCTTATGCAAGAGTTTGAATAATGCTAAATACATTTTCAGGCAGAATATCTTTTAAGCATTTGAGATGCCCTAAAGGGCAATCTCTTTTGTGGCAAGGACTGCAAGGTAAATGAAGCCAAACTACTTTGGCTTTATCAGATAGCGGGGGTGTATGAAGGGGGTCACTAGAGCCAAAAATCGCTACCTGAGGAATATGTAAGGCTGCACCAATATGCATGAGACCTGAATCATTGCTAACCATGGCTTTACTCATGCTAATTAAAGCAATTGCTTCGTCTAAAGAGGTTTCTCCACACCAGTTATGAAGATGGGGGTGATCTTTAGATTGGGTATTAATATTCTGAGCAAGAGCATGATCTCCTTTGCTTCCTAGGAGGATGATGTGAGAGTTTGCCTCACTAGCCATAAGGGTTTTAGCAAGCGTCTCAAAATGCTCTGTTGGCCAACGCTTGCTTGGGCCGTATTCAGCGCCTGGGCATAAAACATAAATAGCTTGTTGGTCAATGCCAAGCTTGCCCAATTTAAGAGTTACCGATTGCTTGGCTGTATCAGTAACTTGCAAGCTAGGATTAGCCAAGTTCAAGTTTAGGAGTGGGGTTTTAGGCTCTAGCAGTGAGGAAAGCGCAAGATAGTGTTGCGCCATTGGTGGTCGATTTACTTTACTGGGGTTGTTTAGTGAACAGTTAATCAAGCCAAAGCGCATCTCGCCACGATAACCGATTCGAAATGGGATATGGGCGAGCCAAGGAATGAGGGCAGACTTAAAACTATTGGGAAGAACAAAAGATGCTTCGTATTGTTTAGCCTGAATTTGCTTGGCTAATTCTTTTCGCATTTTCCATTGAAGCTGTCGATGTTCCAAGTTAGCTTCAATTACTTGATTAACTTGTGGACAGGCTCGGTAAATAGAAGCTACCCATTTACTAGCTAGTACATCAATTTGAACGAGGGGATGATCAGCCTTGATACTTGCCAATAAGGGTTGGGACATGACAGCATCACCAATCCAGTTAGGGGCAATAATCAGAATACGGTGCATGTCATTGATCCAAATTGAGCACCCCTATGGGATGCTCAATAGGCTTAATGGCCGTGGGGCTCTGTACCGGGAATGAGTTGATATTCCGTGCCGCAATAAGGACATTTTGCGTAACCCGTTTTAGCAAGGTCTAAAAATACCCGTGGATGTGAATTCCAGCTCGGGGTTTGATTGGTGGGGCAATGCAAAGGCAAATCATTGCCATTGATCATCACTACTTGAGCTTGACTCATTATCAATTCCTTTTACTTTACGTAAGTAAGCCACGACTTGTATTTGTCGTCTCTACCGTAGACAGCATCAAAATAGGTTTTCTGAATCTTCTCAGTGATAGGGCCACGCTTGCCATCGCCAATAGTGCGATCGTCTAATTCTCGAATAGGCGTCACTTCAGCTGCAGTACCGGTAAAGAAAGCCTCATCTGCAGAATAGACTTCATCACGTGTAATGCGCTTCTCACGCAATTCATAACCAAGATCTTTCGCGATCTCGATAATCGAATCACGTGTAATGCCATCTAGGCAAGAGGCTAGGTCAGGGGTATATACAATTCCTTCGCTCACCATGAAAATGTTTTCACCAGAACCTTCGGAAACATAACCTTCGGTATCGAGCAATAAGGCTTCATCGTAGCCATTGGCAGTAACTTCTTGATTAGCCAAAATGGAGTTAATGTAATAGCCCGATGCTTTGGCGCGCACAAGGGAGGAATTGACAAAGTGGCGAGTAAACGAAGAGGTTTTAACCCGAATACCTTTATTCAGGCCATCTTCCCCCAAATAAGCCCCCCATTCCCAGGCAGCAATCGCCGTGTGAATCGTATTGCCTTTAGGCGAAATTCCTAGTTTTTGGGAGCCAATAAAGATAATTGGGCGAATGTAGCATGATTCAAGCTGATTGCTGTTCACCACCTCAATAATCCCGCTAGTAATCTCTTCTTTGCTGTAAGGCATATTCATCTGGAAAATCTTTGTTCCATTAAATAGGCGTTTCACGTGCTCAGGAAGGCGAAAAATGGCAGTGCCTTGAGGGGTTTTGTAGGCGCGGATGCCTTCGAATACGCCCATGCCGTAGTGAAGACTATGGGTTAGCACATGAATATTGGCTTCACGCCAGGGAATAAGCTTCCCATCGGACCAAATAAAGCCATCGCGGTCGGACATCGACATTTTTTCTACCTTTTATGTCTGTTAAATCAGGTTAATCGGGGCGCCGAGCCAGCAAGTTTTAAGGCTTCTAGCTTGGTATGCGTCCAAGCTCTCATTGTAGAGCAGGCAGGGTAATTCCTTTGGGGTGAGTTCTTCCAGACGATTTACAATGGAGCATTCCTCCTAAACTACCTTATTTATCTATCCAAATGCCGGAATCCTTATTTAAAGTTAAACGATTAAGTGAATTAGCCGAATCTGGGCTTTTGAAGGGAAGACGGGTTTTCATCCGTGCTGACCTCAATGTGCCACAAGATGATGCGGGCAACATTACGGAAGACACCCGTATCCGCGCCTCTATGCCAGCAATGCAGATGTGTTTGGATGCTGGAGCTGCCGTGATGGTGACTTCTCACTTAGGTCGTCCAACCGAGGGCCAATTTAAGCCTGAAGATAGTTTAGCTCCTGTGGCCGATCGAATTGCTACCCTCTTAAATCGTAAAGTCCCTTTGATTAGTAATTGGGTAGACGGCGAATTTGAGGTTAAACCAGGGGAGTTAGTTCTTCTAGAGAATTGCCGCTTGAATGTGGGCGAGAAAAAGAACAGTGATGAGTTGGCAAAAAAGATTGCTGCTCTTTGCGATGTGTATGTCAATGACGCCTTTGGGACGGCGCATCGTGCCGAAGCGACAACCTATGGAGTGGCTAAGTTTGCTCCGATTGCATGCGCTGGCCCTTTAATGGCCGCTGAACTTGATGCCTTGAGTCGTGCTTTGGCTTGTCCAAAACGTCCATTGGTGGCAATTGTTGCTGGTTCTAAGGTGTCCTCAAAACTTACTATCTTAAAAGCATTGGCAGATAAAGTGGATGAGCTCATTGTTGGCGGTGGTATTGCCAATACCTTTATGTTGGCAAAAGGCTTGCCTATTGGCAAATCATTGGCAGAGCCAGACTTGGTAGATCAAGCCCTCGAAATTATGGAGATCATGGAAAAGCGTGGTGCCCATGTACCCATTCCTGAGGATGTAGTGGTAGCAAACGAACTTTCCCCTCTAGCGCGAGCAAATCGAGTATCAGCAGATGAAGTCGCGGAAGACGACATGATTTTGGATATTGGGCCAAAGACAGCGGCGCGTTTATCTACTATGCTTGCACATGCAGGAACGATTGTATGGAATGGCCCCCTCGGTGTATTTGAAATTGATCAATTTGGTGGGGGCACCAAAATGTTGGCTGCAGCCATTGCGCATTCACCCGCATTCTCGATTGCTGGTGGTGGTGATACCTTAGCGGCAATTGCTAAATATGGAATTGAGAATCAAGTGGATTACATCTCCACTGGAGGCGGTGCCTTCCTTGAGTTTTTGGAAGGTAAAACCTTGCCGGCCTTTGCAGTGCTTATAGAAAGAGCGAAAGATTAAATATGTTAAGAGCTACTAAAATCATTGCGACTTTAGGACCTGCCTCAGAAAAGCCCGAAATTTTACGGGACATGATTCGAGCTGGGGTTGATGTGGTACGCATGAATTTCTCGCACGGCACTGTTGCCGATCATCAAGCACGTCACAATCTAGTTCGCAGTATCTCCGCTGAAGTAGGCAAAGAGATTGGCATTATGGCTGATCTTCAAGGGCCAAAAATTCGGGTTGGTAAGTTTGTCGATAGCAAAATTCTTTTAAAAGAAGGCGAACAATTTATTTTGGATGTGGCTTGTGAATTAGGTAATCAAGATCGTGTTGGTCTAGATTACAAAGAACTTCCTAGGGATGTCAAATCGGGTGATCGCCTATTATTAAATGATGGCCTAGTGGTATTGCTAGTTGAGAGCGTTCAAGGTGGAGAAATCTTTACTCGGGTAGAACAAGGTGGCCCTCTCTCAAATAATAAAGGAATTAATCGCGCGGGTGGTGGTCTGACCGCTCCAGCGCTAACAGAAAAAGACATTTCTGACTTAGATGCTGCGATTGCGATGGGTGTAGATTTTTTAGCCATTAGCTTTCCTAAAGATGGTGCTGATATGGCTTATGCACGCAAACTAGCTGATGCTGCTAGCGTTAAATATGGCGTTGGCAAAGTAAAGACTATAGCTAAGGTAGAGCGCGCTGAAGCAATTGAACCTGAGGCATTGGCTAGCATTATTGCCCAGAGTGACGGCATTATGGTTGCTCGCGGAGATTTAGCAATCGAAGTTGGTAACCCCGCAGTACCTGCTTTGCAAAAACGCATGATCAGCTTAGCTCTAGAGGCTGATAAATTTACGATTACTGCTACGCAAATGATGGAGTCCATGATTAATGCACCCGTTCCTACCCGCGCGGAAGTAAGCGATGTGGCAAATGCAGTTTTAGATGGTACTGATGCAGTAATGTTATCTGCTGAATCTGCTGCTGGTCTATATCCTGTGCAAACTATTAAAGCGATGGCAGAGATTTGTGTGGCAGCCGAAAAATCAGATCGTGTGAAATTAGATACTGACTTTTTAGATAAAACATTTTCTCGGATTGATCAAACCATCGCCTTGGGGGCTTTATTTACTGCACACCATTTAAATGCAGATGCTATAGCCGCTTTGACAGATTCAGGTTCAACAGCTATTTGGATGAGTCGTCACAATATCCATGTCCCGATCTTCGCTTTGACCTCTAAGATTGCTACGCAGCGTGCTTTGAGTACCTACCGTAATGTATTTCCTATTGGATTGGATTACACCAAGGAGCGTGATGCAGCCCTTCAAGAAGTTGAGGGTTGTATGAAAGCATTGGGGGCAGTAAAAAAAGGCGATATTGTTGTTTTAACTTCGGGGGAGCCCATGGGTGAGCCAGGCGGTACCAATACCCTGAAGATTATTCATGTGAAATAGGCCGCCTTCTTTCCGACTATTTTTAATTAATTATTTATCTACTCAGCATTAAGAGAATTAAGAGAACACTATGGCTTTAGTATCTTTACGACAACTCTTAGACCATGCCGCCCAAAACGGTTATGGCTTACCTGCATTTAATGTTAATAACTTAGAACAAGTAACTGCCATCATGGAAGCGGCTAATGAGGCAGATTCACCAGTCATCATGCAAGCCTCTGCTGGTGCGCGTAAGTATGCTGGCGAGGCCTTCTTACGCCATCTAATTTCTGCAGCAGTTGAGGCCTATCCTCACATTCCCATAGTCATGCATCAAGATCATGGTCAGAGCCCGGCTGTGTGTATGGCAGCAATTAAGAGTGGCTTTACTAGCGTGATGATGGATGGCTCGCTCGAGTCAGATGGAAAGTCGGTTGCGAGTTATGAATACAACGTAGATGTATCTAGAGAAGTGGTGAAGTTCTCACATTCGATCGGAGTAACTGTAGAGGCCGAGCTTGGTGTACTGGGCTCGCTCGAAACGATGCAAGGAGATAAAGAAGATGGTCATGGCGCTGATGGTCAGATGACTCGTGAGCAGTTATTAACTGACGTTGAACAAGCTGCTGACTTTGTTAAGGCAACCCAGTGCGATGCTTTAGCTATTGCTATTGGTACAAGCCATGGGGCTTACAAATTTACTAAAAAGCCTACTGGCGATATTTTAGCAATTGAGCGGATTAAAGAAATTCATAAACGCATACCGAATACCCATTTGGTAATGCATGGATCATCTAGCGTGCCCCAAGAGTTACTCGCAGAGATTCGAGAATTCGGGGGTAATATGAAAGAGACCTATGGCGTTCCCGTAGAAGAAATTCAAGAGGGAATTAAGTTTGGTGTGCGTAAGATTAATATTGATACTGATATTCGTTTGGCGATGACTGGTGCAATACGGCGCTATTTATTTGAGAACCCAGACAAGTTTGATCCACGGGATTACTTAAAGCCAGCGCGTATAGCTGCCAAGAAAGTGTGCATCGCTCGCTTTAATGCTTTTGGTTCTGCTGGCCAAGCATCTAAAATTCTGCCAATTTCTTTAGAGAAAATGGCAGAGCGCTATAAGAGCGGTGAACTTGCTCAGATTGTGAAATGAGTTCATGATGTCTGCTTTGTATGCTACCTCTATTCAGTCTCTGCCTTTGCTTTCCAAAGGAAAAGTGCGTGATGTTTATGCACTTGGCGATGACAAGTTATTAATGATTACGACGGACCGTTTATCTGCATTTGATGTTGTGATGGGCCAGCCCATTCCTGAAAAAGGCGTAGTGCTTAATCAAATGGCGAATTTCTGGTTCGATAAATTAGCCGCAGTCGTGCCCAATCATTTAACGGGGATTGATCCAACTACAGTAGTTACTGCCGATGAAGTTTCTCAAGTCCAAGGTCGTGCGGTAGTGGCAAAACGGTTGAAGCCAATTTTAGTTGAAGCAGTGGTGCGTGGTTACTTAGCTGGTAGTGCATGGAAAGACTATAAAGAAACGGGCACAGTTTGTGGAATTGCTTTACCAGATGGACTAGAGAATGCGCAAAAGTTATCAGAGCCTATATTTACCCCTGCCGCTAAAGCGGAAATGGGTGAGCATGATGAAAACATCTCGTTTGATAAAGTGATCGAGATGATTGGTGAAAAGCTTGCCAATGAAATTCGGGAGGTCAGTATTCGTCTTTATAAAGAGGCCTCTGAATTTGCTGCTACTCGCGGAATCATCATTGCAGATACCAAGTTTGAATTTGGTTTAGATGGTACAGGGCAGTTAGTCCTAATGGATGAGATCCTGACTGCAGACTCTTCTCGTTTTTGGCCTGCTGAAACCTATTATGTGGGCGCTAATCCCCCCTCTTACGACAAGCAATTTGTACGTGATTGGCTAGAAACGGCAATGGTTGATGGGAAGCTTTGGTCTAAAACTGCCCCAGCACCCACATTGCCCGTAGAAGTGATTGAGCAAACAGCCCAAAAGTATCGTGAAGCCTTAACTCGCTTAACCCAAGAATAAAAGACTGGGATAATAGTGTCTTATTTAAGGGATTCAGGTTTTTGGAGAGGTCAATGAGCAAGAAGCCAATAGTTGGGATAGTGATGGGGTCCAATTCAGATTGGGAAACAATGCAGCACGCCGCCCAGATGTTGGAGCAATTTGGCATCGTTCATGAAGCCAAAGTTCTTTCTGCCCATCGCATGCCTGATGATATGTTTCAGTATGCAGAAAATGCCCGCGCTAATGGCTTGCAGGCCATCATTGCGGGTGCTGGTGGTGCAGCCCATTTGCCAGGTATGCTCGCCTCAAAAACGATTATTCCTGTCTATGGGGTTCCCGTGGCTAGCAAATACCTTCGTGGCGAAGATTCTTTGTATTCGATTGTGCAGATGCCTAAAGGTATTCCGGTAGCTACTTTTGCCATTGGTGAGGCAGGTGCAGCCAATGCGGCCTTACATGTGATTGCAGGTTTAGCTTTGCATGATGAAAATTTAGCCAAGCAGTTAGAGGCATTTCGTGTAAAGCAATCGGATGCCGCGCGCTCTATGAACTTACCAGGATATTAATTCATGGTAGATCGTTTAGCGCCCATTTTGCCGGGCTCGTATTTAGGCATACTCGGTGGCGGTCAATTGGGTCGGATGTTTACTCAGGCCGCTCAAGCAATGGGATATAAAGTCTGCGTCTTAGACCCTGATTTAGATAGTCCTGCAGGATCTATTGCTGAGAAATTTATCCATGCTCAATACACTGATTTAGTTGCCTTAAAAGAGATGGCATCCCTTTGCGCTAGCGTCAGCACAGAATTTGAAAATGTACCCGCTCAGGCGCTAGATGAACTCGAATCTTTGGGAGTATTTGTTGCCCCTCGGAGTAGCTGTGTTTCATTAGCTCAAAATCGGGTTGCTGAGAAAAAATTCCTAGCCACCTGGAAGGTTGAGACGAATATTGGGCCAGTCCCGCACTGTGTGATTGAGCGTGAGGCTGATGTTGAACATGCACCAGTTGAGCTATTTCCAGCAATCTTGAAGACTGCTCGTATGGGGTATGACGGTAAAGGGCAAATGAACCTTGACACTGTGAATGATTTATTGGCTGCTTGGAATGAGTTTGGCAGAGTGCCCTGTGTGCTTGAAAAGCGGATGGATTTAGATTTTGAAGTGTCAGCCCTAGTGGTTCGAGGGTATGACGACGCAGTAGTTGCGTATCCCGTTTCTCAAAATATTCATCGCAATGGTATTTTGCATACCTCCACTGTCCCAGCACCATCACTAAAGCCCTTGCAAGAGAAAAAAATTATTGAGGCCGCAAAAGCGCTGATATGTAAGATCGATTACGTCGGGGTCTTGTGTATTGAGTTCTTTATCTTAAAGAATGGTGACATTGTTGCAAATGAAATCGCTCCACGCCCCCATAATTCTGGTCATTTCACGATGGATGCTTGTGTGAGTAGCCAGTTTGAGCAACAAGTAAGAAGCATGGCGCGATTACCTTTGGGTGATACTCGGCTATTAGCACCTGTCTCTATGCTCAATTTATTGGGCGATCTGTGGTTTGAGGGCAGCGAGGACCTCGCTAAAGAACCTGCCTGGGATAAAGTGTTGTCTCATCCTGATGCAAAATTGCATCTTTATGGCAAAACTGTGCCGCGCATGGGGCGCAAGATGGGTCATGTGAATTGCTTAGGTGAGTCGATCAACCAAGCGCGTCAAAACTGCGCCGCTGTAGCAAGTGAATTAGGGATCGAGCCTTAAGCTGATGCCCACTCATCGTTCCACCGTAATTGATGAAGCAGTAGACACTTTACGTAAAGGGGGTTTGGTTGCGTTTCCAACAGAAACCGTTTATGGCTTAGGTGCTGATGCCACAAACCCACACGCCATACAAAAGATTTTTAGTGCCAAAGGACGTCCAGCTTCTCATCCGCTCATCGTTCATCTAGCGGCCCCAGACAAATATGACCAAATTCAGATTGATTGGACGGCATTAGTCAGTCCCTGGGTTCGGGATTTATCTGAGGATGCCCTCAAACTCATCAATGCATTTTGGCCAGGACCTTTAACTTTGGTCTTTAAAAAAGATAAAAGTGTCTTAGATGAATTAACTGGCGGTCAGGATACGGTAGCCATTCGAGCCCCATCACATCCTCTTGCTCAAGAACTATTGCGTAAATTTAAAGGCGGAGTGGTAGCGCCATCAGCTAATCGTTTTGGAAAAGTTTCTCCTACCAGCGCGGCTGATGTGCGTAGTGAGTTTGAGGGAATCCTCAATTTAATGGTTCTAGATGGTGGCGATTGTGAGGTGGGCATTGAATCAACCATCATCGATTTATCCTCTGGGGATCGAGCTGTTCTCCTAAGGCCAGGCCTAATCACTCCTAGTGAAATTTTTACTAAGACGGGTATGAAGATATATCAGCCTACTGATATGAATGAAAATAAGGAGGCTGCTTCTTTGCCAAGAGTATCTGGAAGCTTGCATGCACATTACGCCCCAAATACGCCCTTAAGGATGTACTCACCAGGTAGAGTGCTAGATGCATTAAGTGAGTTCCCAGATATTAAGTCTCGGGTTGCGGTAGCGGTTTGGGACTCTGATTCTTCATTAAGTCACGAAGGGCATCCTTCGGCTCATTTTGAGGAAGTAATTATTCCAAGTGATTGCACTCTCTTTGCTAGTCGCCTATATCGTTCTTTGCGAGATCTAGATCAACAGGGCTGGGATTTAATTTTGTTTCCTGAACCTCCAGCTGGCGAGAAATGGGATGGTGTCCGAGATCGGCTTCAGCGAGCTTGCTTAGGTTCTGGACCATCCTCAATTAACCACGTGAGTAGTTGATCATGAGCCTCTAAACCTCTCCAAGCATTGGGATGGTTTATGAATGACGTTACAGCGTACATCTTTCCTGATTTACTAATTACATAGCCAGAGATGGCTCTGACATCGGCTAGTGAGCCAGTTTTAATTCTAGCCTCAGGCTTTTTCTTGAGATGAAGAAATTTTCTCAACTGAGTCATGAGTCGATTTCTCATAGTGCCATCGGTACCGGCAATAGGTAGGCTGTTGTAAAACGTTTCAGCTATAGGAAGATTGCGTGCAAGTACTAAGAGGTCATTCATATGCTCAGCAGAAATAGCTTCATTGCGTGATAAACCTGAGCCATTCTCAATGACTAGACCTGAAAATTGCATCCCCATTTGTTTAAGCCAACTCTGAATTACTAGATTACCATTTTCAGTGGTGGCAGGTTTTCCCATTTTTTCTAAGGCTAAGGTCAATAATAATTGACGAGCCATGACATTATTGGAGTACTTATTGATATCTACCACATCATCTGCAAGATTGATTCCTTCAAATTGAAGCAGGGGTCTTGCGGTAATGGGCACCACCCCGTCTTTACCAGTAGGAGGCTTTACCCAGCTCCCCCCTGCTAGTTCCCATGCTGCAGTAAATCCTTGAGTTAAAAAGGTATTAGCATCTAAGGCAACCACATTGTAGTTAACACTTCTGCACTGACTGGGGAATACACCCGAGAACTGGGCATTGAGTAATTGAGTGGTACTTGTATTACCAGCTTCGGGATCTAAGTTAAAGCGAATGCCAGTTTTCCAGTTATCACAGGGTGTATCAATCAATTGCATTTGATTGAGCACTTTAAGTTGTGAGAGTGCCGGGGTAAAACTAATGTCGATAAAATCTGCTGTGCGGGATTTTCCAAGTACAAAGGAGATCGTTCGAAATGCATAGAGCAGAGGATCGGGCGGGACATTATAGGCACGCAGAGATTCGCCATCGATCGTATTGTGTTCCATCACACTAGAGGCATAAGCACTCCGATCAAAAATTAAATTACCATCTATTTTCCCGATGCCTAAGTTTTTCAATGCCTTCATCATCTTCGCTAATTCCTCAGGAATCAGCTTAGGATCCCCCGTGCCTTGGAGATAAATATTGCCTTTAAGTAATCCTTGACGTATGACGCCATCGGTAAATAGATTAGTGCGCCATCGATATTGCGGACCGAGCATATCTAAGCTAGTTAAAGTCGTTAGGATCTTCATGGTTGAGGCGGGGTTCATAGCTGCGTCTGCGCGCCAATCTACCTGTGTTTTGCTGATACTTTTTCCAGGGCGCCCTAGTTCAATCTCCACCACAGAAATGCTAATGGATTCTTTAGGGATTTGGTTCTTATCCAGACTCAATGCAACTGCCTTCGGAATATACTGCAAAGCCGATTCTTGGGAGATGAGGTCTGCAGATATCACTGGAGCGCTTAGAGTGCACAGCAGGCAGAAAATCAAGGATAAAGATGGTAAATAGCACTTACGCATTGCCATAGGATAAACCTAGGACGGATGCTGCCATGGCTATCTAGCTTTATTGGCCGGAGCTCTTCTCTTTATATTCGGTAATTCTCCGATTCTCTGCTATTAATAGGGCGGAAAATTGTTGAATCTGGGCTCTTAGGTCCCCATCCTTTTCAAGCTCCTGACAGGAGGCAATGAGTGACTTGGCATTGATGAGTTGAGCACCACCTTTTACCTTATGAACTAGGCTTTTAAATTGCATATCATCTAATAGGGGCATCTCAGGTGAGCTTAATTCCAGTAGTACATCATCGTGTACCTGCTGGATTTCATCTAGGATGAGGTGTATTTGCTTGGGGTCATCCCTTAATAAATTTGAGAAAGCTTCAAATGAGTATTCTGCCGTCTCTTTCTCTAGATCGACATCCTTTGCTATGAAATAGCGCAAGAGTTCATTTTCAAGGGTTTGCAGGCTTAAGGGCTTAATGAGTACCCCATTCATACCGGCGGATAAAAATTGATGACGTGCATCTAATGCATAAATATCTGCGGTTACGCCAATAATGATGAGATCGCGATGTCCCTTGCTGCGTATTTTTTTTGCCAACTCAGAACCCTGCATTCCTGGCATGGAATGATCAGTCAACATGAGATCAAAACGACGTTCTCCTAGTAATTGCAGTGCTCTGTTGGCATCTTCACAGACCGCTGCTTGGATACCTAAGACTTCTAGTTGCAGAGAAAGAATTTGTCGGCTCGCAGGATGATCTTCAACTACTAATGCCTGAATGAGGCCTTCGCCCTGAGAACCCCTTTTGCGCATGAACTTTCTGAGGGGTGAAGCAAAAGCTTTTTCTCCCAAAGTACGTATCGCAGCAACACTAGTTCTTGGGAAGGCAACAGAAAAATGGACATTACTTCCAAAACCTGGGGCACTTTCAAAGTAGAGGTGACTATTCATAGAATCGATCAAATGATTGGTAATTGTTAAGCCTAAGCCTGTACCCCTTTGTTGTTCGCTGCTACGCAATTCTGCCGCAGATGGAACTTGCTCAAAGGCTTGAAGTGCAAGCGCAATTTGTTCCGTGCCCATACCAATTCCCGTATCGATTACTCTAAATTCGATGAGTTGCCCAGCATGATCATCAGCGAGAACAGTAATAGAAAAATAGATGTCGCCTTGATCAGTAAATTTAATAGCATTACTCAGCAGATTTTGCAGGATTTGTCTTAGGCGTAAAGAATCCATCATTAACACTTCAGCGATCCTAGGATCGGTCGAAGTATGGAGAGTTAATTTTTGCTTATCGGCAACGGTTGAGAATGCGCAATGAATATCTGTAATTAAACATTCAAGACTACATGGTTCTAAATTGAGAGTCAGTTTGCCAGCCTCAATTTTTGACAGATCCAGTACTTGATTGAGCATGCTAAGGAGTGACTCTGCTGAGGCATGTGCACTTTTTAGTAAGGGCTTTTCATTATTTGGAAATTGGGCGCTATTAAGCAGTAACTCCTGAACTCCTAAAATTGCGTTCATGGGCGTTCTGATTTCATGGCTCATCGTTGCTAAAAAGGCAGATTTGGCTGCATTCGCTTTTTCTGCTATTTCTTTTGAGGCGATTAATTCAACCGTCTTTTGTTTTTGTTGCCAATATTTTCTTTGTAAGCGCCAAGCAATACACCCACCTGTAATAAATAGGAGCAGAGAAAAACCCCAGGGCAAGACCATCGATGGAGGATTAGGGGGCGGAGCAATAGGGTCAATCTCATCAAATGCAAATAACTTACGAGATTCTATGGGGTCAAGTCTTTTGAGAAAATGTTCAAGAACATGGTGTAGGGGAGCATCTTCAAAGGAGATTAGCCAGCGATAAGCAAAAGGTTTGCGATTATATAAACCATCAACCTGAAGATTCGTCCCAGCAGAGCGCTTAATCAGTTGATGAGCCAAACGGATGGGCATTACCAAGGCATCAATATCTTGTTTTAAGAGCGATTGGAAGGCTTGGTCTGGGTAAGTCAAAGCCTTTTTTTGTGCTTTACTGGGTAAGGGAGGGTTTTCTAACCCTCGGTCGAAATAGGCTACTTTTAATGGGTTAATCGGAGTAGCTTCTTTGGTGGTAACGATGACATCGTATCCCCAAAAAATAGATTCAGATAGTGAGCCAAATTGGAGCACCCGATCAGTAATTTCTGGCGGATCAATTATGAAATCTACTTCGCCATTGGCTAATTGCTTGAGACCTTCATGGTCAGATTTTCTCCATCGAGGAACAAATTGCTGGCCAGTGATTTTTCCTAACTGCAAGAGTAGTGATAGAAAAACGCCACCTTCAATAGGATGGCTTGGAGCATTAAGATAAGGGGCATATTTTTCATGAATGCTAAAACGAACTACCGGATGAGCATCGATCCATTCCATTTCCGTCTTGTTAAAGGGGGTTGAGTGTGCCACTCCCCCTGTTAATATGCAGAAAATTAGCGAACCATTCAAAATGAATCGATGCATGCTCAGTGTTAGCCCTCGAAAATGCGATTAATACGACAGAACAAGATAAGATCGGCAATATTATTAATGCCTAACTTATCAAAAATTCGCGTCTTATAGGTGGCAACCGTTTTATGACTGATGTGTAGTAAGTCAGAAATCTGCTGGTTGTTATTTCCTTTACCAAGGTATTTCAAGACCTGTAATTCTCGATCAGAAATTTGCGCCAACTTGTCGTGATCGCTTAATGAGGTATTCCCTTTTTTACCATGTGTAAAGAAGCTATAGCCTTGAGAGACTGCAACACAGGCGGATAAAATTACTTTTGTTCCCGCAGTTTTGTTGACAAAACCATGGGCACCTAGCGAGCGAACTCTGCCTCCATAGACAGATTCTTCTAGGCTAGATAGGACTAATATCCCAATATGTGGGTACATAATTGCGATGCGCCGAATCACATCAAAACCATCTGTTTTTGGCATGTCTATATCAAGGATCACCATATTAGGGTTCACCTTCTTAATGGTTTTTAGGCATTCCTCTCCATTCTTAGCCTCTCCTGCTATTTCAAAAAATAACTCATCTTGCATCATACCTTTTAGTGCCATCAGCATAGCTGGATGATCATCTACCAACATCACGCGCATTCTCATTGTTTATCTCCATTGTGGTTTTTTGTGGGTGCAGCGAAAAAATTGCTTTAGCGATACGACTGTCGCTAATGTGTAAGATTTGGTGTCGACTGACTGGCGGCATCATAAGTCCGCCATAACTATGGTCCACATGTAACAGTGCGGCATTTTCTAAGTCCCTAACAAGGGTGATATTGCTCGCATAAATTTGGGCTTGCATTTTTTGCGTCTCTAAAATTAGATCAGTAGGAAGTTCTTTGGAGCGAAACTGACTAATATCTAGATGAATGGCTTCTAATTGCATTTCTTCTAACCAACGTATTTCTTGGGTCGTACCAGAAAATTGTATTAAATGGATTAACACCCCTAGTCTTCTAAGGCGTAATAAACCTTCTTTACAGGCATCTTCCAAATTAGGATCTGGCAGTTGGTAGATACCTAGATTTACTAAGCCTACTGGTAGGCGAGAGTTAAGAATGAGATCGCTAAGCGCATCAATGCAATGGCTTGATGACATCACGCGGCTAGGCACTGACAAAATACCAGGAATAAATCGCCCGCTACGATACCAGTAGGAAATCGTATCTAGGCCTTCCATAAATAAACGCAAAAGCTGCGTATCGTTAGAGCCGAGTAAAGGTCTAAATAAAGAGCCGGTCAGTTTTGTTCCCTCAGCGTTAAAAATGGGTTCGTTGCTAATCGCTTGGCGCTTGGACCAGGATTCATGTTCTTCACGGGCTTGGCTACTTAAGCCAAGCCAAGGTTCGCCACAGGCATCGCGAACCTCTTGGAAGGGTTTGTTCTTCCATGTCTTTACAAGCGTATAAAGCCGGGATTTCGGGCTCATCAGCAATCTCCAATCATTGAATGCCCAGTTTAGGCAGCTCGGATCGGGGTTGTAAGGACTTAAGGCGGATTTATCTGTAGGAATTATCCTACGCGCCATTCCCCCATTATAAGAAGGCGTTAAGTCCTTAAAGAATTTATGGCGATCGTGCCCTTGAAATTTAGCAATACGCACCTATATAATCAGCACTCCCTAGACACGAGTGCTAAAACGGGTTTGCAAGTATTTAAATCCCCATAGTATTCTGGATAGGAGATTGTAACATATTGATTTATATCGGTTTTTTAATTAGTTAACACTTACAAACATAGGAGAAGGAATGAATCTGCGTCCTTTACATGATCGCGTAATCATCAAGCGTTTAGATCAAGAATCAAAAACTGCATCTGGAATCATCATCCCTGACGCTGCTGCTGAAAAGCCTGACCAGGGCGAAGTTTTGGCAGTAGGTCCAGGCAAGCGTGATGACAGCGGTAAGTTAAATGCACCAGACGTCAAAGTAGGCGACCGCGTGCTGTTTGGCAAATATGCTGGTCAAACAGTCAAGGTCGATGGCGACGAGCTTCTCGTCATGCGCGAAGAAGACATCATGGCTGTAGTACAGAAGTAATTCGGTATCTAAGAAAGGAATTCAATCATGGCAGCAAAAGACGTTGTATTTGGAGATAACGCCCGTACCAAGATGGTCGAAGGTGTCAATATTCTTGCAAACGCAGTAAAAACAACTCTGGGACCAAAAGGTCGCAATGTGGTGATGGAGCGCTCATTTGGAGGCCCAACCATTACTAAAGACGGTGTTTCTGTAGCAAAAGAAATCGAACTCAAAGACAGGCTCCAGAACATGGGGGCGCAGATGGTGAAGGAAGTAGCTTCCAAAACTGCTGACATTGCAGGTGACGGTACTACTACTGCAACTGTTTTGGCGCAATCCATTGTTCGTGAAGGTATGAAATACGTAGTTTCAGGCCACAACCCAATGGACTTGAAGCGCGGTATCGACAAAGCTGTTACAGCTGCACTTGAAGAGCTTAAGAAAATTAGTAAGCCTTGCACAACTACTAAAGAAATCGCTCAAGTGGGTTCTATTTCCGCTAATAGCGATTACAGCATTGGTCAGCGGATTGCTGAAGCAATGGAAAAAGTAGGTAAAGAAGGTGTGATTACTGTTGAAGATGGCAAGTCATTAGAAGACGAGCTTGAAGTGGTAGAGGGTATGCAGTTTGATCGCGGTTATCTCTCCCCATACTTCATTAACCAACCAGAAAAACAAGTTGCTGTATTAGAGACTCCATACGTACTCTTGTTTGACAAGAAGATTGCCAATATCCGTGATTTACTTCCAGTACTCGAGCAAGTAGCGAAATCTGGTCGTCCATTGCTCATCATTGCTGAAGATGTTGAAGGCGAAGCCTTAGCAACTTTAGTTGTGAATAATATTCGCGGCATTATCAAGACCTGTGCTGTGAAGGCTCCTGGCTTTGGTGATCGTCGTAAAGCAATGTTAGAAGACATTGCTATCTTGACTGGCGGAACAGTCATTGCTGAAGAGATTGGTCTCACACTTGAGAAAACTACTCTAGAGCATTTAGGTCAGGCTAAGCGTATCGAAATCGGTAAAGAAAATACCATCATTATTGACGGTGCTGGCGATGCCAAGGCGATTGAAGCACGTGTGAAGAACGTTCGTGTTCAGATCGAAGAAGCGACTAGCGACTATGACAAAGAGAAGTTGCAAGAGCGCGTTGCCAAGTTGGCAGGTGGTGTTGCAGTGATTCGTGTTGGCGCTGCTACTGAAGTCGAAATGAAAGAGAAAAAAGCTCGCGTTGATGATGCATTGCATGCTACGCGCGCTGCTGTGGAAGAAGGTATTGTTCCAGGCGGTGGCGTAGCTTTAATTCGTGCGATGCAAGGTATCAAGGGCTTAAAAGGCGATAATGCCGATCAAGACGCTGGTATTAGCATCGTATTGCGCGCTATGGAAGAGCCCCTTCGTATCATCGTTTCTAATGCAGGTGACGAAGCAAGTGTAGTTGTTAATGCAGTTTTAGCTAGCACAGGCAATAACGGCTACAACGCTGCAACTGGCGAATACGGTGACCTTGTAGCTCAAGGGGTGATCGATCCTACTAAGGTAACTAAAACTGCCTTGGTTAATGCTGCCTCTGTTGCTGGTTTATTGTTAACTACTGATTGCGCCATCTGCGAAGCACCAAAAGATGACTCAGCTGGTGGCGGAATGCCTGACATGAGTGGTATGGGCGGTATGGGTGGTATGGGCGGTATGATGTAATTGTCTGATTTCCACGGCTATCTAGCTGTAGAAACAAAAACGCCTGGTTCAGAAGACCAGGCGTTTTTTCTTTGGTACAGTAGATCCTCAATAGCTTCGTATTTAATTCATTCTGGAACTCAAAAATGAGCAAACCTAGATCTGCCACACGGACACTTCAACTTGCTATGCTAAGTGCCGGGTTTTTGGTGGCTACCCCAGATACTGTATTTGCGCAAAGCAATAGTCCTAGTCAAGCGCAACCCCAATTTAGCAAAGAGGTGAGCAAGCTTCGTAATCAACGCTACTGCGAGGTCTTATATGGCAAGCGGCATTTTTTCAATCTAGAGGTCAAAGTTTTCAATACTCAAGGACTAAATCATTGTCCGCAAGAGCAGTGGAAGGTTTTAACTAAAGAGTCTGTTGAAAAAACCTATGATGCTTCTTTTGTCTTATTAAATGGGCCGCGGTTTTGGACGATGGACGAGATTAGGGCAGCAGGCAATACGGTGAATGATGTGAAAGAATCATTTGGCGGGATTGAGATGAGCCTGCGTGCAACTGTTACTTTAGGTCTAATGAAGCAGCTCATTGGCAGCAAACAATACTCGCCTAATGAAATCAATCGAACAACCAGTTTTATTTATAGGGCAGGTAACCCTGTATATGAATTAACCTCTCCTGCTGGCGAGGTTTATTTGATGCAATCTTATTCACAGATTGTGAACCCCACGTTAAGCATGGATAATTTAGCCACACTTGATCAGCAGCTCAAATTGCCCGCTGGCTGGAAATACAAAACCAGACTACTACAACAAGATTTAGCACTTGTTGCTAATGGTGTAGCTTATGTTATTCAAGATAATTTAATGAACAGCTATCAAAGACAATAAGACTTAAGTTTTAATGCCGTACAAAGAAATAGGGCTAGCATTGCTAGCCCTATTAAGTGCTGTGGCTATGCTCAATCCACCGCTTTTACCATCTCTTCCACTACCTTCTTCGCATCACCAAAGACCATCATAGTTTTATCCATGTAAAAGAGTTCGTTGTCTAGGCCGGCATAACCAGCGGCCATGGAGCGCTTATTGACAATGATTGTTTTTGCTTTGAATGCCTCTAGGATGGGCATGCCAAAGATCGCGCTACCCGGTGTACGTGCCGCCGGATTTACTACGTCGTTAGCGCCAAGCACCAGCACTACATCAGCTTGACCAAAGTCGCTATTGATATCTTCCATCTCAAACACTTGATCGTAAGGAACTTCAGCTTCAGCCAATAGCACGTTCATGTGACCAGGCATACGACCAGCTACTGGGTGGATAGCGTATTTCACGGTGACACCATGGTGAGTCAATTTCTCAGTTAACTCTTTCAGAGCATGCTGCGCTCGAGCCACTGCAAGGCCGTAGCCTGGAACAATAATGACAGTGTCAGCATTTGTCATTAAGAAGGCGGCATCTTCAGGGGAGCCGGTTTTGTAGTTTTTTGGAGCACCATCATCAGCGCCACCAGCAGCCGCATCGGCACCAAAACCGCCAAGCAATACTGCCACGATAGAGCGGTTCATAGCCTTACACATAATGTAAGAGAGGATTGCTCCTGAGGATCCTACGCATGCTCCAGCAATAATCAATACGGGGTTACTTAAGGTAAAGCCGATTCCAGCTGCAGCCCAACCAGAGTAGCTGTTGAGCATTGAGACCACTACCGGCATATCAGCGCCGCCGATAGGAATAATCAAAGTCACACCTAATACCAGGGCGACAGCGCACATTGCTAAAAAAGCTGCATGGCTGCCTGTCAAGAAATACGCAATTCCACCGGCAATCATGGCAATTGCTAGGATGAGGTTTAAGAGGTGCTGACCTGTAAAGCTTACTGGTTTGCCGCTGACCTTGCCTGATAATTTTCCAAAAGCAATAACAGAGGCGGTGAAGGTGATAGCTCCAATGAAGGCTCCAATAAAGAGTTCAATCTTTTGCGCGCCCGTGTGATCTTGGGCAGGATTGAAGACTGCAGCAATCGCAATTAATACTGCTGATAAACCAACAAAGGAGTGCATGAGCGCAACTAGCTCTGGCATCTTGGTCATTTGTACGCGCTTTGCCGCAATCGTACCAATAATGGCACCAGCAACAATCGCCCCAATGATCAATGAGTAGACTGGCTTGAATTCAGGGATTAAGAAGGTGGTAATTACGGCTAGTAACATGCCGATCATGCCAAAGGTATTTCCTTGACGTGAAGTAGTAGGTGAAGACAGTCCGCGCAAAGCGAGAATGAATAGCACCGAGGAAATGAGATAAGAAATCGCTGTGATATTTAACATGAGTATGGTCTCTGGATAGGTCTTTTTCTAGTTTTATTTAGTGCCAGCCGCATCAGCTTTAGGGGCTTTTTTCTTGAACATTTCAAGCATGCGACGGGTGACCATAAAGCCACCAAAAATATTGATTGAAGCTAAAAATACTGCAATTGCACCGATGATGCTAGTGAGGGTGATTTCATCACCACCAATCACTTCAGTTTGTAAAAGTGCGCCCACAATGATGATTCCAGAAATAGCATTCGTAACCGCCATCAGTGGGGTATGTAAGGCTGGCGTTACATTCCAAACGACGTGATAACCAACAAAGATGGCTAAAACAAAAACAGTGATGTTTTGGACGGTGAGGATGCTTTGAAAAGCGGCTAGATCCATGATGTTTCCTTGATATTATTTTTTACTATGAGTTTTTACGGACGGCTTGGCCATCACGACACATTAAGCAGGCGGTCACAATGTCATCTTCAGTCGGAATAACTAACTTCGCCTCAGAATCAATAATGAGCTTCATAAAGTCGAGTAAGTTGCGGGCATATAGGGCAGACGCATCTGCAGCAACCATGCTGGCAAGATTGGTATAGCCAATAATCTTGACACCATTTTTCTCAATAATTTTATCTGCTTCGGTTAGAGGGCAGTTACCAGAACCATTATCACCACGGCCAGCAGCTAAGTCGATGACGATAGAGCCTGGTTTCATATGGGCCACAGTGTCGCTATGCAATAAGACGGGAGGCTTACGCCCAGGAATTAATGCAGTAGTAATGACAATGTCTGCTTGTTGGGCACGCTCAGCAACTAACGCAGCTTGACGCTTCATCCAAGACTCGGGCATAGGACGCGCATAGCCACCAACCCCTTTAGCAATTTCACGTTCTTCGTCAGTTTCATAAGGAACATCGACAAACTTAGCGCCTAAGGATTCAATTTGTTCCTTAGCTGCAGGGCGGACATCTGATGCCTCAATTACTGCTCCAAGACGTTTAGCTGTAGCGATGGCTTGTAAGCCAGCAACACCGGCACCCAAAATCAGAATACGCGCTGCTTTTACTGTGCCTGCTGCTGTCATGAGCATCGGCATAAAACGCTGATATTCATTAGCAGCGACTAACACTGCTTTATACCCAGCAATATTGGCTTGAGAAGATAAGACGTCCATGCTTTGGGCGCGCGTAGTTCGTGGAGCGGCTTCGAGCGAAAAGGCCGTGATACCTTGAGCAGCCATCGCTTCAATATTGTGCTGATCAAATGGATCGAGCATGCCAATTAAGACACCTCCCGCTTTAATCTGTTTGAGCTCCTCAGTTTCAGGGGCGCGTACTTTAAGAACGATTTCAGCACCCAATGCATCAGCTGCACTACCGATACTGGCACCAACGGCTTCATAAGCAGAATCAGGTTGACTAGCTTTAACACCAGCATCTTTTTGGATGATGACCTGATGGCCTTGCCCAATCAGTTTTTTCACAGTTTCTGGGGTCGCAGCTACGCGAGTTTCCCCAAGTTTGGTTTCCAGTGGTACTCCTATGCGCATGGCATGTCTCCAAATACTAATTATTAGAAATGGCTATTTTAGTGATATATGCGCAATAGCGTATATATACATACCCTTATATATCGTCTGCCACGCTCAAATCTGAGCTATTTATAGTTAAGACTTCTACAATAAGGTTTTTAAGCTTATATCGAATTCTCGCATTTTTTAATGATTACTCTCAATTCTTCGGTAATTCCCCCTTTAAAGCCCACCAAAGTTGTGATTGGCATGTCAGGAGGGGTGGATTCATCAGTGGCAGCCTGGATGCTAAAAGAGCAGGGTTATGAGGTAATCGGCCTTTTTATGAAGAACTGGGAAGACGACGATAACCAGGAGTATTGCTCTGCACGTCAAGATTGGCTTGACGTTGTCTCGGTCGCTGATCTGATTGGAATTGATGTTGAAGCGGTTAATTTTGCCGCTCAATACCGCGAACGCGTCTTTGCAGAATTTCTCAGAGAATATGCCGCTGGAAGAACCCCAAATCCCGATGTATTGTGCAATGCAGAAATTAAGTTCAAAGCTTTTTTGGATTACGCCATGAGTTTGGGTGCTGATGCTATTGCCACAGGCCACTATGCACGCGTTCGACATGAGGGCGGCAAAGTACAATTATTAAAGGCAGTTGATGCCAGTAAAGATCAAAGCTATTTTCTTCATCGCTTAACCCAAAGTCAGCTAGCCAATGTGCTCTTTCCTTTAGGAGAAATTCCTAAAACGGAAGTGAGGAAAATTGCCGAGAAAATTGGTTTGCATAATGCCAAGAAGAAAGACTCCACTGGTATTTGCTTTATTGGCGAGCGTCCATTTCGAGAGTTTCTCAATCGTTATTTACCACATACTCCAGGGCCTATTAAAACCCCTGAAGGTCAGATTGTGGGTGAACATATGGGTTTAGCGTTCTTTACTTTGGGGCAGCGCAAAGGGATTGGTTTAGGCGGTAGCCAAGATGGCAATGGCGATGCATGGTATGTGGCTCGCAAGGATATGGCAAGCAATACTTTGTATGTGGTGCAAGGCCACGAACACCCATGGCTATTGGCTATCAAGCTATCTGCTATAGATGCTAGCTGGGTATCTGGTGTAGCGCCAACACCTGGAAATTATTTGGCTAAGACGCGTTATCGTCAAGCTGATTCTGCATGTACTTTGAGTGCTGGTAATGATGCGCAAAGTTTTGAATTAAACTTTCCAGATGTTCAATGGGCAGTAACACCTGGACAATCTGCCGTTCTTTATGACGGAGAGATTTGTTTGGGCGGCGGTATTATTTCTGCCTAGGGAAGTTCGCAAGTTGCTCTAAGCGGCTGGTGGCACAGTCTCTAAAAAAGAAGGTTTTTGCATCAACTTTTGATACAAAGTATCTAGATTGGGATATTGCTTTTGCCACTCAATAGTGGGAAATCGAAATAATAAATAGCCTAGTGCACAACCCACGGCAATATCAGCCAAGGTGAGCTGGTTGCTATGACACCATGCGTTTTGGCCTAAATCACCTGACATTCTCTTTAAAGCGGCATCTATTTTCCCCATTTGACGTTCTATCCAAGCAGGGCTTTGTTGTTCTGAAGGGCGCCAAGTCGCTTCTAAGCGGGCTAAAATGCCAGCGTCCATCACTCCATCAGCTAAGGCCTCCCAAGTCTTTACAGAGGCTCTCTCACGACCCCCCGATGGAATCAATTGGGCAATAGGGCTTAAAGTATCGGCATATTCTGCAATGACCCGCGAGTCGTAAATAGCGCCACCATCATCCAAAAGCAAGCATGGGATCTTGCCTAGGGGGTTATTAAGGGCAATTTTGGTGTCTGCAGCCCATACATTCTCTGCTTCAAGGTCAACATCGACCTTTTTTTCCAAGAAAGCAATGCGAACTTTACGTACGTAGGGGCTAGTAAGGGATCCGATGAGTTTCATAAGGTGGAGTATAGCGGTCTTGGCGAAGCAAGGTTGGAGCCCATAACGCATTAAAATCAGGTTTTATTGACATATTCAATGTAAAGGCAATATCTGTGAGCCAGCCACTTTCCACTCTCAATGCACTTTCCCCTCTAGATGGTCGCTACGCTGGTAAGTTGGACCCCCTTAGACCTTGGTTATCTGAATCGGCATTTATGCGTCAACGGGTTTTTGTAGAGATCCATTGGCTCTTAGCTTTGGCAGATGCCGGATTGCCTGATGTACCAAAAATTAGTTCTGCCGATCAGGACTTTCTTTTGTCGCTGCCTGCAAACTTTTCTGATGCTGATGCGCAGCGCATTAAAGATATTGAAGCAGTAACTAACCATGACGTCAAAGCAGTTGAGTATTTCTTAAAAGAAAAAGTATCTGGCCGACCTGACTTATTAAAGGCTAGTGAATTTATTCACTTTGCCTGTACCTCAGAAGACATTAATAACACTTCGCATGGTTTGATGTTGCGTGGCGCACGTGATGAAGTGCTCTTGCCGCAACTGCGTAAAGTTCTTTCGGTATTAACTGACTTGGCAATTGCAAATGCTAGAGTGCCGCTGCTCTCCCGCACGCATGGACAGCCAGCATCCCCAAGTACTTTAGGCAAAGAGCTTGCCAATATTGTGAAACGTTTAGAGTGTGCGATTGAGGGCATTGCCACCGCTCCACTTCTTGGAAAAATGAATGGTGCAGTAGGTAACTACAACGCTCATATTTCTGCTTATCCCGATTTTGATTGGGAAAACTTTTCTAAAAATGTGGTTGAGCAGCGTTTAGGCTTAACTTTTAATGCTTACACTATTCAGATTGAGCCACATGATGGTATGGCGCAGTTATTTGATGCAATAGCCCGTGCTAACACGATTCTCTTAGATATGGATCGTGACTTCTGGGGCTATATTTCTATTGGCTACTTTAAACAACGCACTAAGGCTGGCGAAATCGGCTCTTCTACAATGCCGCACAAAGTCAATCCCATTGATTTTGAGAACTCCGAAGGTAACTTGGGTGTGGCAAATGCATTGCTACGCCATTTGGCTGAAAAATTACCCATCTCTCGGTGGCAGCGCGACTTGACTGACTCTACTGTATTACGTAATCTAGGCCCTGCTTTTGGGCATAGTGTTTTGGCCTATGACAGCGCCTTACGCGGTTTAAGTAAGTTAGAGGTCAATCACGCTGCAATTGCAGCAGATTTAGATGAATGTTGGGAAGTATTGGCTGAGCCAGTGCAAACGGTGATGCGCCGCTTTGGTATTGAAAATCCATACGAACAACTCAAAGAACTCACGCGTGGCAAAGGCATTAATAAATTAGATCTGCAAAACTTCATTAAGGGACTCGCCATTCCAGAAGAAGCTAAAGCACGCTTGCTAGAAATGACGCCTTCTTCTTACTTAGGTAAGGCGGTTGAGTTGACCGAACGTCTTAAAAAGTGAACTTGACTACCAATTCAGAATACGGGGCACGTCCACGCATCTGGTTTGTTATTTATCAATTGCTATGGCATCTCTTATTGCCATTAGCATTTATTCGCCTTGCTTGGCGCGCGCGCCATTCCATCGAATATCTTAGTGATCTTCCTGAGCGTTTGGGCTTTGCTTATAGCAAGCCAATTAAGCAAGGGGCAATTTGGATTCATGCAGTCTCAGTAGGAGAGACTCGTGCAGCACAACCTCTGATTGAGGCGTATCTGGCCCAGGGCGAATGTATTCTTCTAAGCCATATGACCCTCAATGGTCGTCGCACTGGAAAGCAGTTATTTGCTAAAGAGATAGCCTTAGGGCAAATTCGACAAGTCTATTTGCCATATGACCTTTGTTGGGCTGTAGAGCATTTCTTGAAGACCTTTAAACCAAAGCTAGGCCTTTTTATGGAGACGGAGGCGTGGCCAACCGTTGTCTTTCGCTGTAAAGAGATTCGCTTGCCTTTATTTTTAGTGAATGCGCGTTTATCAGAGCGCAGTGCTAGTCGGGTAAATCGATTTGGTAAAGCAGGGCGCGCTTTATTTCAGGCCTTTGCAGGTATCTTGGCGCAAACTGATTTTGATGCTCAACGTTATCGCCATTTGGGCGTCAAGAATGTAGAGATCGTTGGTAATCTCAAATTCGATGTGCCACTTGATATAGAGCTCGTTAGTCAAGGTAAAGCCTGGCAGCAAGAATTGCATGCCAACCAACGTCTCATGGTCTGTGCTGCGAGTACGCGCGATGGGGAGGAGGTCATTATTCTCAAAGCATGGCAGGATTTACTCCTCAGTCATGCCTTTAAGGTGCCCCCATTATTGTGTTTAGTCCCAAGACATCCCGAGCGTTTTTCAGAGGTAGCAGATCATATTGCTGGTGTGGGTTTTCAGTTTCGGCGCCGTACAGAGTGGCGCGGTGTACCTCAGACCGCGACTGATTTAGAAGTGATCTTGGGTGATTCCATGGGCGAGATGCCGCTCTATTACAGCGCTGCTGACTTAGTGCTGATGGGCGGAAGCTTGCTCCCTTTTGGCGGTCAAAATCTGATTGAAGCATGTGCAGCAGGTTGCCCTGTCTTACTAGGGGAGCATACTTATAACTTTCAGCAGGCCGCATTAGATGCATTAGAGATTGGCGCTGCTAAAAGACTCAAAGGGAATTTGTTATTGGGTGAACCGATTGCTTTAATGGAGTCTTTAAAGTCTATGTTGTTAAATCCGGCTCAGCTAGAAAAGATGTCAACTGCTGCAAAGAGATATTCGCTTGAACATCGAGGTGCGACACAGAAAATACTCAGATCATTAGAGCATCAACACTTCAGCCTGAGTTAATCAGGCTGAAGGTGTTTCATTAGGCGCTATACCTGCGCTCCAAAATTGGGATCCTCATTGCGCGATGCATCATCAGGTTTACGTTCGCCTTTGATGAGATCTTCTCGGGTCACCCCAAGCCACATTGCTAAAGCTGCTGCCACAAACACAGAAGAATAAATACCAAACAATATTCCAATGGTCAGGGCTAAGGCAAAGTAAAAGAGTGTAGGCCCGCCAAATATCAGCATGGCCAACACCATCATCTCAGTACTTCCATGGGTAATGACAGTACGGCTAATAGTGCTGGTAATTGCGTTATCAATGATCTCACGGGTATTCATCTTGCGATACTTGCGGAAGTTTTCCCGAATTCGGTCAAAGATCACAACAGATTCATTAACCGAGTAACCCAGTACTGCAAGCACAGCCGCCAATACTGAGAGTGAGAATTCCCATTGGAAGAAGGCAAAGAAGCCAAGAATAATGATCACATCATGTAAGTTCGCAATGATGCCGGCGACAGCAAATTTCCACTCAAAGCGAAATGACAGATAGACCACAATACCAATGATCACAAAGATTAACGCTTTCAAACCATCAAGCGCCAACTCTTGACCTACTTGCGGACCAACAAACTCAACGCGCTGTAATTTTGCTCCCGTAGTTTGGGGATCTAGTGCTTGCATTACTGCTTGGCTTTGATCTGCTGAAGAAATGATTTTTCCTTGTGCATCTTTTTGTAATGGCAAACGAATCATCACATCACGTGAACTACCAAAGTTCTGTATCTGGGTATCTGCATAGCCCAGTTTCTCAACATTGCTTCTGATTGACTCTAGAGGGGCAGTTTGTGGATAGCTCACTTCCATTACCGTACCGCCAGTAAATTCAATCGAAAGATGCAGACCGTTATGCCAGAGGAAGAAAACAGCAGCTAAAAAGGTAATAAAGGATATTGCATTAAGCGCCAAGGCATGGCGCATAAAGGGAATATCTTTTTTGATGCGGAAAAATTCCATGACTTATTTCTCCTGTGGGCGCCAAACTTGGCCGATAGCGAGTTTTTGAACCTTCTTATGTCTGCCGTACCAAAGATTAACGAGGCCACGAGAAAAGAAGACTGCCGAGAACATGGAAGTCAGAATACCTAAGCAATGAACCACTGCAAAGCCTTTGATTGGACCTGATCCAAATGCAAGTAGTGCTAGTCCAGCAATTAAGGTGGTGACGTTTGAATCTAGAATAGTTGCCCACGCTTTATCAAAACCTACTGCAATTGCAGTTTGAGGAGCAGCGCCATTGCGTAACTCCTCACGAATTCGTTCATTAATCAATACGTTCGAATCAATCGCCATACCAAGAGCTAGTGCCATCGCAGCAATACCTGGCAAGGTGAGGGTGGCTTGTAGCATGGACAAGACTGAGATCAGTAGTAATAGGTTCACCGCTAGGGCAATAACCGAGAAGGTGCCAAACAAGAGGTAGTAGGCCATCATGAAGATAGCAATTGCCGAGAATCCAATTAAAAGAGATTTAAAACCTTTTTCAATGTTTTCTGCACCCAAGCTTGGTCCAATCGTGCGTTCTTCAATGATTTCCATTGGTGCTGCCAACGAGCCAGCGCGCAATAAAAGAGCTAAGTCATTCGCGCTTTCTGTTGTGGGTTGACCTGTTATCTGAAACTTAGAGCCAAACTCACCCTGAATAGTGGCAATCGTTAACACTTCACCCTTGCCTTTTTCAAACAAGATCATGCCCATGGGTTTACCAATATTCTCGCGTGTCACCTCTTGCATCACACGACCACCTGTAGCGTCTAGGGAGATATTTACCGCAGGGCGTTGGTTTTGATCAAAGCCAGCACTTGCATCAGTAATGCGATCTCCACTGAAGATTACTGACTTTTTAAACACACCCATTCGGTTTTCACCAAAGCGAAAGGCATCCATGCCAGGTGGGGGCGTTTCACCGATAGCAATGGTGGAAACAATCGGGTCAGCAAGTCTAGACTCTAGGGTTGCAGTACGCCCAATGATGTCCTTAGCGCGGGCAGTATCTTGTACGCCTGGTAACTGTACGACGATACGTTCTGCGCCTTGCTGTTGAATCACCGGTTCTTTAACCGCTAATTCATTAACACGCTTATTTAGCGTAACAATATTTTGCTTAACAGCGTTATCTTGGATCTCTTTTAAGGCTGCCGGTTTAAATTCTCCAACGAGCTTTGGCGATAGGCCAGTGGGCTTTACTTGCCACACTAATTCAGGTTGGCTGATCATCAATACAGAACGCGCTTTTTCAGCATCCTCAAGACTGCCAAAGTTCACGGTGATGGTATCTTGCCCACGATCAATGCCTTGTTGGCGAATAGATTTATCACGTAGTTGACTGCGGATATCGCCTGCAAGTGAAGTCACTTTCTTTTGGACTGCACCCTTCATATCGACTTGCAAAAGGAAGTAGACTCCGCCACGCAAGTCAAGACCTAACGGCATCGGTAATGCGTTAATGGCATTGAGCCACCCCGGTGTGTTGGAAAGAAGATTTAATGCGACTGTGAAATTAGGATCATTTTGATCAGTATTTAACTTTTGCTGCAAGAGATCGCGAGCGCGTAACTGAATATCCGTATCGTTAAAACGAATTTTGATTGATCCTACATGCCCATTAGACTCAAAGAACATGCCAGTACTGCTGATGCTGTCATCAGCCAAAATCTTTTCAACGCGTGCTTGGGTCGCCAAATCAACCTTGATCATAGGTTTGGCGGAGGAAACTTGAACCGCTGGTGCCTCACCGTAAAAATTCGGTAATGAATACAGCCCCCCAATTAACAATGCAACTAGGATGACGATATATTTCCAGAGAGGATAGCGGTTCATATTGAGATACTTTTATGCAGACTTTAATGTGCCTTTTGGCAATACCGTAGTGATGGCCCCTTTTTGCATTTGCACTTCAGTGCCAGCCGAAATCTCAACTGTAACAATCTGATCTTTTAAGGCGGTGACTTTGCCCATGATGCCGCCAGTGGTGACGACTTCGTCGCCAACGGCTAAAGATTCGAGCATCGCTTTAGTTTCTTTTGCTCGCTTCATTTGTGGGCGAATCATGATGAAGTACAAGACGGCAAACATCAAAATAAGAGGGAGAAAGCTCATTAAGCCTCCTGAATCTGCACCCGCGGCTGGAGCCTGGGCAAAAGCATTACTAATCCACATATAAAACCTCCATTAATTACGAATTGGGAACTGCTTACCTTTTCGGCTTTTAAAAGTGAAGCCGTAAACCCGCAATTCTAAACTGTGTGGGGCTTTGGGGGAGATTTAGCGGTAGCTATTCCCTTTAAGGGGTATTAATCCTGTCCAGGCTCAACCCCACGTTGGCGATTACTACGAAATTCCTCACGATAAGCGCTAAAGCGGTCCTTACTTAAGGATTCCCGAACTTCTTCCATTAACTGTAGATAGTAGGAGAGATTGTGAATGGTATTGAGCTGGGAGCCTAAGATCTCATTGGCCTTTTGAAGGTGATTTAAATAAGACCTAGTAAAGTTTTGACAGGTGTAGCAGGCGCAGCTAGGGTCTACTGGCCGATCATCGTCCTTGTAGCCTGAATTACGTAACTTAAGGTCGCCAAAGCGGGTAAAAAGCCAACCATTTCGAGCATTACGGGTAGGCATCACGCAGTCGAACATGTCAATTCCCAAGCTAACGCCCAAAATCAGGTCTTCTGGGGTACCCACACCCATTAGATAGTGCGGCAGATGCTCGGGGAGTTTGGGAGCAGTGAAGTTCAAAATGCGCTCGAACTCTGGCTTAGGTTCTCCCACAGAGAGACCTCCAATGGCAATACCATCAAATCCTTGCTGGCTAACGGCATCTAGAGAAAACTTACGGAGATTTTCAAACATGCCACCTTGTACGATGCCAAAGAGGCCATTGCCAGTTTCTAGCTCCCGAAAGCGCTTTAAGGATCGATCACCCCAACGCAGCGACATTTCTAGTGAGGCGCGGACAGTTTTTTCTGAGGTGGGTTGTCCCTTTACTTCATAGGGAGTGCATTCATCAAACTGCATGGCAATATCGCTATTTAAGACCCCCTGAATTTCCATGGACACCTCTGGGGACATAAATAGTTTGTCCCCGTTAATTGGAGAGGCAAAAGTTACGCCTTCCTCAGAGATTTTTCTTAGAGCGCCCAAACTAAAGACTTGAAAGCCTCCAGAGTCAGTCAAGATGGGCTTATCCCAGCCCATGAAGCGATGTAGGCCACCATGTTTTTTCACAACACCAAGTCCTGGTCTAAGCCATAGGTGGAAAGTATTTCCTAAAATAATTTGCGCCTTAGCCTCATTGAGATCTCGCGGTGTCATCGCCTTGACAGTGCCATAGGTACCCACGGGCATAAAGATCGGCGTTTGAACGCTACCATGTGGTAGATCGAGTTGACCTAAGCGTGCTGGACTAGCAGAGTCACGCGCCAAGATATTAAAGTGAACGGGTTTAGTCATGAGTTTATATTTTCAAATCGGCTTAAGAACATCGCATCGCCATAACTGAAGAAGCGGTATTTCTGACAAATGGCATATTGATATGCATTACGGATATTGTCCATGCCCGCAAAGGCGCTAACCAACATTAATAGAGTAGATTTTGGCAGATGAAAATTAGTGAGTAAGCAATCTACAGTCTTAAAAACATAGCCCGGAGTAATAAATAGATTAGTTTGGCCACTGGTTTTGAGATTTTGGGCCTGACTCTCTAGGGCGCGCAGGCTAGTGGTGCCCACAGCGATAACTCTGCCACCAAGGGCATGAGTTTGCTCAATAGCCATAAGGGTGGCCTGCGGAACTGAAAACCACTCATAGTGCATTTTATGTTTGCTAAGGTCTTCCTCGCGCACGGGAGTAAAGGTACCGGCACCTACATGCAAAGTAATAGACGCCTGCTTAACGCCTAATGCGCTGAGTTTTTCAAGGATGGATTCATCAAAGTGCAGACCTGCAGTGGGCGCTGCTACTGCGCCTAGATTTTTAGCCATAACTGTTTGATAGCGCTTGGCATCTTCTTCGTTTGGTTGATGTTCAATGTAAGGTGGTAGTGGAAGTTCGCCAAATCGCTCTAACAGGCAGAGCACATTTTCTGGGAAGCGAACTTCATAGAAGCGACCGTCATAACCAAGCATTTCTAATGGGAAGGTTTCTCCTGCTTGGTTATAAATATGAAGGATGGTGCCTGTTTTGGGTACCTTTGAGGCTCTCATTTGAACCCAGGCCTGGTTTTCTGCGCTGATGCGTTCAATTAGAAGCTCAACCTTGCCGCCAGTCTCCTTTTTGCCATGAAGGCGAGCGGGGATGACTTTAGTGTCGTTAAAGACAAGTAAATCCCCTGGCTTAATAAGGTCAAAAATATCCTCAAACTGGCGGTCAATGAATTGGACGTCATTTCCTCCTTGCGCCTTGACCTCTAGAAGGCGGCTATCGGTTCTGTTCGCCAAAGGATGCTGGGCGATTAGATTGGGCGGGAGGTCGTAATTGAAGTCGGAGAGTTGCATAGCATTACCATCAGGTATTGGATTTTAACGATGACGACCAAGCGACCACCAACACTACTAGAAAAGATGGGTTTAAACAGCCCTATGGCGCTAGCTTTGCACCTGCCAGCTCGGTATGAGGATGAAACGCAGCTTAGCACCATTGAGGAGGCTTTGGATCTCGGTAAATTTGATTCGATCCAGACGCAAGGCAGAGTAATTCGCAATCAAGTGCTATATCGTCCTAGAAGGCAGATGTTGGTCACGATCGAAGACGGGACTGCTTGCCTGCAACTCCGTTTTCTGAATTTCTATCCTAGCCAGCAAAAACAAATGGCAGTAGGCAGCCATCTGAGAGTCCGTGGAGAGGTTCGGGAGGGGTATTTGGGTCCAGAGATAGTCCATCCTACGGTTCGTGTCCTAACCCCTGATGCGCCCTTACCAACTAGCTTGACTCCGGTTTATCCTGCGAGTGCTGGGGTTTCACAGGCCATGATTCGTAAAGCAGTCACTTTGGCCTTGCAAGCGCCTAGCCTTAAAGAAAGTTTGGCGGAATTTTTACCTACCCAACTCATGGCTCAAATTTTGCCCACCAATAATTGGCCTCAATTGCAAGATGCCATTACTTACTTGCATCAACCACCGGCAGATGCAGATACACAGACTTTATTGGAGCGTACTCATCCGGCTTGGCGGCGGGTGCAGTTTGAAGAATTACTTGCACAGCAAATTTCATTAAAGCGGGCTCATGCTATTCGTAGGCAAAGGCAGGCTCCCACATTTAAACAGAAAGAGACATTCGCAATTGAAGAAGAATTGCTTAAAGTATTGCCCTTTGACTTAACAGGCGCACAAGTACGCGTTTGGACAGAAATTTCTAATGACTTAAGCCAAGTATTTCCAATGAATCGCTTATTACAGGGTGACGTGGGAAGTGGTAAGACTGTCATTGCTGCTCTTGCAGCTGCACGGGTAATGGATTATGGCTATCAAACAGCGGTGATGGCGCCCACCGAGATTTTGGCGGAACAACACTATTTGAAGATGAAAGAGTGGTTCGAGCCTTTAGGAATTCACGTGAGCTGGTTATCTGGAAGTTTGAAGGCAAAAGAAAAAAGACTAGTACAAGAAATGATTGAGTCTGGAAAAGCCCAACTCATTATTGGTACGCATGCGCTTATTCAGGATAAGGTGAGTTTTGCTAAATTGGGTTTAGCGGTAATTGATGAGCAGCATCGCTTTGGCGTAAGGCAGCGCCTAGAAATTCAACAACGGGTTGGCTCTGAGTTGTTCTACTGCCATCAGATGATGATGTCTGCTACACCGATTCCACGGACCTTGGCGATGACGTATTACGCTGACTTAGATGTTTCTGTTATTGACGAGCTTCCCCCTGGAAGAAAGCCGATTACCACTAAGGTTGTTAAAGCTACGCGCCGTGAGGAAGTAATCGGGGGATTACAAGATTGGCTGGCTAAAGGTTTGCAGGCATATTGGGTATGCCCCTTAATTGAAGAGTCTGAGGCACTGCAATTACAGACAGCTGTTGAAAGTTTTGAGCAACTTACCTTGGCCTTACCAAATTTCAAGGTGGGATTAGTCCATGGCCGTCTCAAAAGCGAAGAGAAAGCCGCAGTGATGGCTGCATTTAAGGCCAATGAGATTCAGTTACTAGTAGCTACTACGGTAATTGAAGTTGGGGTTGATGTTTCTAATGCTGCCCTCATGGTGATTGAACATGCAGAGCGTTTTGGCTATGCGCAGATACATCAATTAAGGGGTCGTGTTGGTCGTGGACCAGCTGATTCAGTATGCATCTTGATGTATGCCGAACCTCTTTCATTTACTGCAAAAGAGCGCCTGCAGACCTTGCGAGAAACCTCAGATGGGTTTGTGATTGCTGAGCGCGATTTATCCTTGCGTGGCCCAGGTGAATTATTGGGTGCGAAACAGTCGGGAGATGTGATGTTACGTTTTGTCGATTTACAGCGTGATGCTTGGTTAATTGAGCTGGCCCAAAAGGCGGCAGAGCGTTTGCTGGCAGAACATAGTGATCTAGTGGAGCGTCATCTAGAGCGTTGGCTGGGCTCTCGCACAGAATTTCTAAAGGCCTGATAATTACCTCATGACACTGACAGAACTTCGTTACATCGTTGCCGTTGCTAGAGAGCGCCATTTTGGTCGGGCGGCAGAATCTTGTTTTGTCTCTCAACCGACTTTATCAGTGGCAATCAAGAAATTGGAAGAAGAGCTCGGTATTCAGATATTTGAGCGCACCAATACTGAAGTTGCGATGACGAGCCTAGGCACTTTGATTGTGGAACAGGCTCAAAGAGTGCTAGAGGAAGCCAGTTCTTTAAAGCATCTAGCAAAGCATGGACAAGATCCCTTATCTGGCCCGCTCCGCTTGGGCGCCATTTATACGATTGCACCTTATCTTTTACCGAGTTTGGTGCGAGTAGCTAGAGATCTGATGCCCAATGCCCCACTATTTTTAGAAGAGAACTTCACAGTACGTTTATTAGAAATGCTCCGCCAGGGCATGATCGATTGTGCAGTGTTGGCTGAACCTTTTCCTGATACTGGACTAGATGTCATTGACTTGTATGAAGAGCCTTTTTTAGTTGCAGTACCCAAAGATCATCCATGGCAGAGTCGGACCTCGATTGCGCATCAGGAACTTAAAGAACAAAATACTTTATTACTAGGAGCGGGCCACTGTTTTAGAGACCATGTTTTAGGGGTCTGCCCAGAATTAAGCCGTCTAGGCACGGGCTCAACTTTTGGTGAGCAACGAAGCTTTGAGGGATCTTCCTTAGAAACGATTCGCCAGATGGTAGCTGGTGGCATTGGAATCTCCGTTTTACCTAGGACCTCTATAGCCGATCCCACTACAAAAGAGGGCTTGATTCGGTATATCCCTCTTGAGGAGCCTATTCCGACTAGGCGAGTTTGCTTGGTCTGGCGTAAAAGTTATCCCCGAAGTGTTGCTATGCATCGGTTAGCTCAAATTATTCGACAGTGTGATCTTCCTGGGATCACTTTGATACATGTATGATCGCCTGATTGCCTATGGTCATCTGATTCGCTTAGATAAGCCGATTGGAACACTCTTGTTATTGTGGCCCACTTATTGGGCGTTGTGGTTAGCAAGTGGCGGATTTCCTCAGTGGTCAATTTTGATGATTTTTACACTCGGTACATTTCTAATGCGTAGCGCGGGTTGCGCTGTCAATGACTATGCTGACCGCAACTTTGACCGGCATGTGCAAAGAACTAAAGATCGCCCTATCACTAGCGGAAAAATTTCTGGTAAAGAAGCGCTTGGCGTAGCGGCAGTCTTAGCCGCTTTAGCTTTTTTATTAATTCAGCCGCTCAACTCGCTTACTAAAGAGCTCTCGGTATTTGCATTATTTGTGGCTACCATTTATCCATTTACTAAGCGCTTTCTGGCGATCCCTCAGGCCGTACTCGGAATTGCATTTGGTTTTGGTATTCCGATGGCATATGCCGCGGTGCTGGGTTTTATTCCGCTTGAAGCATGGATTCTGTTTATAGGGAACGTGTTTTGGGCAATTGCCTATGACACAGCCTACGCCATGGTGGATCGCGAGGATGATCTGCGTCTTGGTCTACGAACCTCTGCCATTACCTTTGGACGCTTTGATCTCAAGGCAATAGCTCTCAGTTACGGGATTTTGTTTTTTAGCCAAGCGGTGGTTGCCCACTTAGCCAATCTCAGTCATTACTTTTACTTAGGATGGCTAGCTGCGCTACTTTGTGCTCTCTATCACTTAAAGCTAATTGCTACTAGAGAACGTGCTGCATGCTTTAAAGCATTTCGGCATAATAATTGGCTAGGCGGCTTTTTGTTTCTAGGAATTGTGCTCGGCTTAACTCTGACCTAACTCATCACCCATCGACTTACCGCGCCTACTAGCGGCCTCAATGGCCTTTTCTAGCGTTCCATGCCAATCTAGCTGTTTGAGAATATCTAAGGCTGCAGCAGTAGTCCCCCCTTTAGAGGTAACTCGTTCACGTAATACTCCTGCGCGCTCATCGGAGTTATGAGCTAGTTGGGTTGCTCCTTCTAAAGTAGCATAGGCGAGTTGGCGGGCGGTAGCCTCATCTAAACCCAACTTTTCTCCACTAGCTTGCAAGGCCTCCAAGAAAGCAAATACATAGGCAGGCCCACTTCCTGAAACTGCTGTAACGGCATCCATCAGTTTTTCTTCCTTGACCCATACTGTTTGACCTACTGCATTACAAATAGTTTGAGCAAGATCCCGATCTAATTGATTGACTGCGGCATCAGCAAATAAACCTGTAATTCCTTTGCCAATGAGCGCTGGAGTATTGGGCATAGCGCGTACACAACGTTCATGATCAAGCCAGCGACTCATGTCCTTAATTCGAATACCGGCAGCGATACTCAGAATGAGGGGGCCAGGAGTGGCGGCCTGTTTTAGTTTGGAGCTCAAGGTCTTGGCAACCACATTAAAGTCTTGCGGCTTGATAGCCATTACAAGGACATTGTTCTTAGAAAAATCAAACGCAATTTGATCTAAAGCACCAATCACCTGCACTCCAAAGTCAGCATGTAAGTCAATGCCTGTAATGGCATTGGCCTCAACGACCGAGAGTTGATTTGCATTAAACCCATTAGCTAATAGTCCGCTAATCAGGGCGCGCCCCATATTGCCGCCCCCAATGAAAGTAATGTGGGTATTAGAATTATTTTGTGTGCTCATTTGGTAACCTTGTTACGCTCCCCAAAGATGGATCTTCCTACTCGCACCATGGTACTGCCTTGTGCAATAGCCGCTTCCATATCGTCTGACATGCCCATCGACAGGGTATCAAAGAATTCATAGCCAACTTCAGTAAAGTGTTTTGCCTGAATAGTGAAAAAGCATTCCCTCAGTAATCCAAAGGCAGCAAGTTGCGCTTTTGGATCTAAATTAGGAGCAGGAATAGCCATCAGACCTCTCAGAATCAAATGGGGCAACTGGGCAATCGCATTACAAAGCTCCTCTACTTGCGCCAAGGGCACCCCACTTTTGCTGTCTTCTTCGCTCACATTGACCTGAACGCACAATTGCAGAGCCCCTAGATCAGGAAATTGCCCACGTTGATCTGATAGCCGTTCAGCGATTTTTAGGCGATCCACGCTATGAACCCAATCGAAATGTTCCGCCACTTCTTTGGTTTTATTGCTTTGCAAGGGGCCAATAAAGTGCCATTCGAGCCAGGGACGTAATTTAGCAAGCAACTTTATCTTGTCTACCGCTTCTTGGACGTAGTTTTCTCCAAAAGCAGTTTGACCGGCATGCATGGCCTCTTCGATGGCCCGTGCAGGAAAAGTTTTACTCACAGCCACTAATTGGATATCTTCAGGCTCACGTTGAGCTGCTAATGCAGCTAACTCAAGCCGCTGCCGCACGCCAATGAGATTATTGGTAATTTGACTCATTGGATGGGGTGGAGGGCTGACGCCAATTTAGACTGAATGGGGAAAATGACTATATTCATGAACATCATTTTAGCCATTTACTTATAATTGGCTACATGGGAAATCGACTTTCAAAAATTGCCACCAGAACTGGTGACGCTGGGATGACAGGTTTAGGCGACGGTAGTCGCGTTGAAAAAGACCATCTGCGGATTTGCGCCATGGGCGATGTGGACGAGCTGAATTCAGAAATCGGCGTTTTGATGACTGAAACCATCCCTGAGGCTATTGCAGGTGAGTTGCAGGCCCTGTTTTTACAGGTGCAACATGATCTTTTTGATTTGGGAGGTGAGTTGTGTATCCCAAACTACACCTTGTTAAAACCAGAGCATGTTGCCCAGCTCGATATTTGGCTCGAAAAATACAACAGCACTCTTCCTCCACTTACTGAATTTATTCTGCCAGGGGGTACTCGCGCAGCGGCACAAGCGCATGTGTGTAGAACTGTTTGTAGAAGAGCGGAGCGCTCGATTGTGCGTTTAGGTTGGGCAGAGCCCCTATATGACTCTCCTCGTCAATATGTCAATCGCCTATCTGACCTCCTTTTTGTATTGTCCCGCGTACTTAATCGCGCTGCTGGTGGCCTTGATGTTCTTTGGGAGCACGAAAAAAAAGAGACTAAATAAATCAGTCTCTTTTTTAACGCTATAGCGCAGGCTTTTTCTATTTTTTGGTGCGCCGACGATTCTTCACGGCTAATGCTAGGCGTTGTAAGACATTGACTGAATCTTCCCAGTTAATACAGGCATCAGTAATGCTCTTGCCATACTCTAGTTTGTTGGGGTCATCTTTACCTGGAGTGAACTTTTGAGCGCCATCATTGAGATGACTTTCAATCATTACGCCAAAAATTTGACGTGAGCCAGATTCAATTTGCTCGGCAATATTGTCAGCAACAACAATTTGCCGCTCATGTTTTTTGCTGGAATTAGCATGCGATAAATCTACCATCAAACTTGCTGGAAGCTTTGCAGAACTTAACTCAGCACAGGCTTCTTGTACATACTGAGCTTCGTAATTGGGCTCTTTACCACCCCGCAAAATGACATGACAGTCTTTATTGCCTTTGGTCTCAACAATAGAAACTTGGCCATTTTTATGAACTGATAAGAAGTGGTGGGGACGGCTCGCAGCTTGAATTGCATCCGTTGCAATTTTGATATTGCCATCAGTGCCATTCTTAAATCCAATCGGAGCAGATAAGCCAGATGCGAGTTCTCGGTGAACTTGACTCTCGGTTGTGCGAGCGCCAATCGCCCCCCAAGAAATAAGGTCAGCAATATATTGTGGGGAAATGACATCTAAGAATTCGCTACCTGCTGGCATCCCTAGGCGATTAATTTCCATTAAGACTTGACGGGCAATACGTAGACCTTCTTCGATACGAAAGCTCTCATCTAGGTAAGGATCATTAATCAAACCTTTCCACCCAACGGTAGTGCGGGGTTTTTCAAAATACACCCGCATCACAATTTCGAGTTCACCTGCAAAGCGCTCGCGCTCACCTAGTAATCGCTGGCAGTACTCTAAGGCTGCACGTGGATCATGAATTGAGCAAGGTCCAATAATGACCAATAAACGATCATCTTTACCATGAATAATGTCCCGAATCTTCTTACGAGTTTTACTAATCAAAGTCTCGGTAGGCGTTCCTGCAATTGGAAAGAAGCGAATTAAATGCTCTGGCGGAGGCAGAACAGTAATGTTATGAATGCGTTGATCATCTGTATCCGACGTCTTATCAACGGCGGCGTACCAATTGGAGGGATTTGTGTTTTGTTGGCTCATACGACTATTTTAATCGTATCAAGCAGTGCCACCGACAGTTAAGCTCTCAATGCGTAAGGTAGGCTGGCCAACCCCAACGGGCACACTTTGCCCCTCTTTGCCACAAACACCAACACCACCATCCAATTTAAGGTCATTTCCGATCATGGAAACCTGCTTTAGAGACTCTGGACCACTACCAATAATGGTGGCCCCTTTGACGGGATACAGAATTTTGCCGTTTTCTACCCAATACGCCTCAGAGACAGAAAATACGAATTTACCGCTCGTAATATCCACCTGACCTCCGCCAAAGTTCACCGCATAAAGACCTCGCTTGATGCTAGCCACAATTTCTGCTGGATCATCTTTACCAGCCAACATATAGGTATTGGTCATACGGGGCATTGGCAATGAAGCAAAACTTTCTCGGCGGCCATTGCCTGTTAGGGGCATTTTCATGAGACGGGCGTTAAGACTATCCTGAATATAGCCCTTCAAAATGCCATCTTCAATTAGGGTGGTGCATTGGGTGGGCGTACCTTCATCGTCAATATTGAGAGAGCCGCGTCGCCCTGAAAGAGTGCCGTCATCCACCACTGTGACACCTTTTGCAGCCACCCGTTGGCCAATACAACCTGCAAAAGCAGAGGAACCTTTACGATTAAAGTCCCCCTCTAATCCATGACCTACAGCCTCATGGAGGAGAACTCCTGGCCAACCTGGCCCCATCACTACGGTCATTGGTCCAGCCGGAGCGGCGCGCGAGTCTAGATTTACTAGCGCACTATCTACTGCCTCATCGACATATTGATTAATAAGCCGAGTACTAAAGTAGTTGTAGTCATGACGAGCACCACCACCTGATGAGCCCGATTCTCTACGCCCATTTTGTTCGGCAATGACATGCACAGAAACGCGCACCAATGGGCGAATATCTGCCGCTAATAAACCATCGGCACGAACTACTAGGACCACATCAAATTCACCGGCTAGGCTAGCCATGACCTGAATGATGCGTGGATCACGTGCCCGTGCTCGACGTTCAATACTTTCTAATAATGCAATTTTTGCTTTGGGTGTAAGGGAGTCTAGGGGGTTTAAATCTGAATAGAGCGCATTAGATACTGGATGAAAGGCCTTACTAGCCACAACTTGTTTTCCACCTTGCGGTCCAATCACGCGGGTTGCATTTGCAGCTTTACTTAAAGCTTCTAAATTAATTTCATCAGAGTAAGCAAAAGCGGTTTTATCTCCATAAATGGCTCGTACGCCAACACCTTGATCAATGCTAAAGCTGCCAGACTTCACAATACCCTCTTCAAGACTCCAGCTTTCACTACGCGTATGTTGAAAGTAGAGGTCAGCATCATCAAGGCGATGGGTAAACATATTTCCAAAAGTGTGATGTAGATCTTGCTCGGATAAACCAGTAGGTTCAAGCAAAATACTTTTGGCCACTCTTAAAAGGTCGGCCTGCTTCTTTGGTTTAGACCAGCTCCTTGGAAATAGCGCTTCTGGTGCATTCATGATGGGTGTGCAGAACTTTCGATAGTCATAGCTTACGGTGATTTAGTGCAGGCAACTTAGAGCGTACCTCGTTTAGTTTTTCTTTGCTCAGAGTGCTCGTGATATATCCCTCGCCCTCGGGAAGTTGGGCTAAAACTACTCCCCAGGGGTCAATAATCATGCTATTACCCCAAGTTCGGCGGAGATTGACATGAATGCCACCTTGCGCTGACGCCAATACATAGCATTGATTTTCAACAGCGCGAGCCCGCAATAGCAATTCCCAATGGTCTTTGCCAGTGGTGTAAGTAAAGGCAGCGGGAATAAGATGGCAATCGACTTGTCCAAGAGCTCTATAAAGTTCGGGAAAGCGTAAGTCATAACAAATGCTTAAACCAAAGCGCCATTCTGTATTAGCTACTTTTATGGCAAGCAATCTCGGTTCGCTACCTGCGGTAATTGTTTCCGATTCTTCATAATGTTCAGTTGCCGTCTGAAAACCAAACAAATGTATTTTGTCGTAATGGGCAATAAGTTGGCCTTGAGGGTCATATACCAGCGTGGTATTTAATACTTTATTGGGTTCGGGTGACTCCAATGGAATTGTGCCAGCTACTAAATAAATGCCATGCTCTTTGGCAATGGCTGCAAGACGTTCTTGAATAGGCCCAGTTCCAAAGGCTTCTTTTGCACTAAGCTTATCGGTATCCTTAAGACCCATCAGGCAAAAATATTCGGGCAGAACAACTAGTTGGGCGCCATCTTTGGCAGCAATATTTACCAATCGCTGTGCGGTATCCATATTTTCTTTAAGCTTAGGAGTGGAAACCATCTGTATAGAGGCTACTTTTAGCAGCTGATTGCTAGATAGGGTGCTCATGTCGATTTAATCTGGGTTTTGGGTAGGTGTAACAGAGGGCTGAGTACTTGGGGTATCTGGCTTACTTTGTTCTTTTAGCAATCCCTTGGTGCGAATAGTCTCTAAGGTTTTAGCATCTAGTGGCTGCCCTTTTTGATCTAAGGGGACAACCTCTGGATTGGTCCAGGAGCCTTGAACTAAATAATCTGTTTGCATCGTGCGATTAATTTGATTGGTAATGAGATATTGCCCTAATAATGCGCCAAGCCCAATGATGGGATTGATGGCAAAAGCAGCAAGTGAGCCCGCAGTGGCATCAATGGTCGGAAATATAGTGATGCGAAGGTCTTGAGTCTCTTGGGGAATGTTGATTTGACCAATCATGGCAACGCGCGCTTGATCTAAGACCATATTGAATTGCTGTGTTTGAGCAATGCCTTGAGAAATCTCAAAATTACTGGTAATGGAGTTAAACGGAGTTCCCTTGGTCGCTAGATTACCTAAGCTACCTTGCAAGTCAAGCGTTGCAAATCTCAATAGACTTTGTAGGCTTAAAACGTCTAATAATTTTGCGCCACTGGTGTTGACTTCTAGTAATCGACCTTTAGTAAGATCAATATTAACGGTGCCAGCAAGGGTTTCATAACTTGGTAAAAAAATGGGTCCTTGCCAGTTCAATTTAGCAATCAGCTTTCCTTGTCCACCTTCAACCGATTTAGGATTAGACCAGCGGGCAATAATCGCCCCCGCATCCTTAATTTGCATATCTACTTCGATGTTGCTTTGCTCCCTCGTATTGGGAGTAGAGCCTTGCCATTGACCGGTAATGCTTGAGTTACCTTGTGGGTTTAAAATTTGTAGCGATTCGAGTTTAAATAAATCTGTAGTGGTCAGAGATTTAATTTTTACTATCCCCAACTGTGCTTTAGACCAAGATAAGTCATCAATGCTTAAGTCTAGGCTAGGGATAGCATTGGGGTTAATTGGCGTTTTTACTGGAGCCCGTTTTGAAATTGGCTTGGAGTTTTTGGTCTCAAGCTCAGTAATCTGACTTGATGACTCAGTAATTTCATCAGGAATTTTAAGACGAGCTAAGCGTCCGCTTATTAGGCCACTAGGCGAAGAGGCGCTTTGGGGATGCCAATATATTTGACCAGCAATTTGTGGAGAAGTTAAACGCAACTGCCAAATATTTTTATGATTATTACCAGTTAAGTTAAGATCATTCCAAGCCCTATCAAAAAGAACAGCTTTTTTGATTTGTGCGCTCACTGAGATCATTTCTTCTGTGGCAGGAGAAGGGACGGTATGGGCTGATTTGCGCCTCAATTTGCTACTTTCTATAAAAGCGTTCCAAACATCTAGATCTAACTCATTGCCCACGTAATTGATAGCAAGACCTTGCTGCGGAAGAGCGACATTCACACCCACGCCTAGTGCGTGCCGGAATTCATTTTCAGTACCTAAACTTCCCATTAAATAAAACTGCTCACCAAATTTACCACTCCAATCGGCACGAACTAAGTTAGATTTGCTTTCGTTATAGGTTTGCAAGCTGACTTCCCCCAGCATTGGTGCACCAGCAAGCTTATTTAATGGTTTGGGGGCTGCATTCGCCCAATTACGTAAATCAAATTGCAGCTTAGTTTGGCTGCCCAATTTATTAAAATTAATAACACCATCGTATTTTGCCGAACCAGTCATCACATTTAATAATGGACTTAAATTAGAAGGGGGATGATTAGCAAAATAGTCTTTAATAAAATTGGCGCTGATATCTCCGCTGATATTAAAAGTGGAGTTGTTAGGCGTTGTTGCTGCGCTAGCTATCTTTAGCGATCCACCAAGAAAATTTCCAGTGATATCCTCAAATTCTGGATTTGTTTCTGTAATGCGAATTTTTCCTTTAAGGTTTTCTAAGGGGGGGACATTACCCCATTGAGCTTGATTTCCGGGTAAGGTTAGCTTTGCATCTACGCCGACATTATCCTTGCCTGATAAAGGAATCTTTAAGCCTAGATTAAGGTTTACTAGGCCTGAGACGGACAGGTTTTTTTCCAGACTGGGCTGTTTTTTACCTACAGGTGAGTTAAAGAGATACTCTAGAATTTCTGGTGCAGGCCCATTAACCTCCCCATGAATAAGTAGGTTGAGTTGTTTCGCACTGAGATTGGTGATCTCTGCACTCACATTTGCAAGCGCTGCTTTTTTGTAATTGGCTTGATTAATGCTGACCTTAAGATGAGATTGCTCCATATCTATCGAGCCAGTCACGTTATTCAGGGGGCGCCATACTCCTTGCGTAGTGGGAAGTAAGGGTGCTGGTTTAAATGTAGCTCCAGTAATTGGGAGATGAAGGGAGAGTTCGCCCACTTGGCCTTTGGGATAGGGCGCTTGGTTTGGATCCCCTTTGATATGCAAGCTGCCGTTTTCAATTAGCCCACTCTCGAATGCTTTACTTAAGTACTGGCGGCTTTCGGCGCTCATGCCTATCGGTAAATAACGGTGCGCACTCTCCAATTTGGCTTTAGCAAAATCCATGTCTAGCGTCATGAGATCGGGTTGTTTAGGCCCAGCAAGGAAGTAGCTTAGATTAAGACTGGTAGTAATCTCAGGATTGATTAATGCCAGTTTTTTTGCATTAATAAGCCAGCCCCCTTTTTGCTTGGTCCAAGCAAGAGCGCCATTTGCTCGCTCAAGTGTTATTTTCGGGTCAGATAAGAAATCAGCCAGCTCGATTTCAAGATCACGTGAATCTAAGGTGAAGCTGCCTTGTTTTTGATTGCTAGAGAGATTGCCAGATAGATGAGAAACAGTAGGAATCGATGGATTAATGCCTATAAAACTTACCTCTTTCAATGAAGCACTGATAGTGAATTCCAATTTATTAGAGTCAAGCCAATTGCCAGGAATTGGCAAAGTAGCTAGCGCTGATTTTCTCTCAGACCATTTAATTTCTAAGTTACTGAGTTCGCCATCCGCTTGGGATAATTTAATCCATTGCCGCACCTTCTTAGGCAGTGGAAGATTAAGTGCTAATTTAGATATATCTTCAATTAATATTTTTGGAGATGAGAAACCAAACTCTTTAATCTCGCCATCTGCTTCAGGCTGTCTCCAGCGAAAGGTCATCGGACTTAAATTTTCTAATGGCGCAGTAAGGGGGCTATTGATATTGCGCCATGCCAATGTTTGTGTGCTAACTGAGAACAGGCCGTCATCGATTTGCTGTACTAGATCAGTTTCTAGCCTTCCAAACTGGATCGGCTCTTCATTTTTATTTGGCTGGAGGATGAGCTGATCAACTGCTAGATAGAGTTGGCCCCCATCGACCTTGCCGCTATCTAGATTCAGCTTACCTTTAGAGCTTGCATTGCCTTCAAGCATATTGAGTGGCAGTGTAAAGTCTTTTGCAAGTTGTGTGAGATTGAATTTAGTCAAATCCCATGAAAGATTTCCTATCCAGTCCTGCCAATTACCCGCTTGTCCACTTAGGCGATGGACAAAGTCTGCATTGATCTGAACAGCTTCTTTACTCCAAGGTGTTATGGCTATCAGCTGACCCTGATGGTGACGAATTCCATTTTCAAAGCGGAGATTTTGAATGTTAATAGATGTCTTAAGTTTTTTATTTTTCTGGTCTTCCCAAAATATTTGCGCTTGATTGATTTGAATTTCATTTTGGTCAAGCAACCAGTTCCCCGATGAATAATCGTCCGCTTTACTTTGGATAGGGATACCCGCAACAGAAATAACACCCTTAGTGTCTCGTTGCGCATACATCTGCACATGATCAAAGGTGATTTCATGAAAGTAAGGAGCCAGATGGTAAAAAGAAAGCCAACTTAATTGGCCGCTAATTTTTTCAATTAATAAGGGTGCTGGGGATTTGTCAGAGGCATTGATTCTCAAGCCCAAAATTTCAAAGCTAGGCCGAATCCCTGTCCAAGATACCTGCACATCATCCATGGTGATATTTGCCCCTAGGCGTGCGCTGACTAATCTTTCTAAAGAAACCTTAGATTTTTCAATTTGCGGCCAAAGAACAAAGCGGACACCTAAATGACCTAATATAAACAAGGCCACTACAAGCCCAGACAGAATCAGGGCGCGCTTACGCCAACGAGCACCAGAGGCTGAAGGACGTTTTTGAAACACGCTCTGCAGGCGAGTCCGGATAAAGTTTAAAGGCATGACCTCTATTATCCTTCAGCCTTTGCTCGATCGCCAAGCTTCTCCCTCCTCTACTGGAGACCGATTAAGATGGAGAGATGACAGATTTTCCTCGGCAAATTGAGTTTCTAGAGCAACACTCCACCTATGCACAGCGCTGGCTGAATGCACAAGCTCAATGGGGGGACTGGCTAAAGAGCTGTGGCCACCAAAAAATCGATTTAGGGGGCATTCAGAATCTTTTGAGCTCTTGCCAATCTGCTCTGAGCATAGAAGACCGGGATGAGGCCCAATTTATGGCTGATCTTCGATTGGCGCGGCAGCGTCTGATGCTTTGGGTAGCGTTTCGGGATATCAATGGCCTAGCTAGTCTAGATGAGGTAACTCATGCTTTAAGCCATTTTGCCCAGGAGGTAGTTGCTTTATCGATTGCCTATATTCGTGAGGATTTAAAAGGACGCTTTGGAGTGCCTTGGAGCATTGTTAATAACGCTGAAATGCCCTTAATGGTAATTGGCATGGGTAAGTTAGGGGGGTATGAGCTCAATCTCTCCTCAGATATTGACTTGATCTTTTTGTATGAACACGAAGGCGAGACTCAAGGGGCGCCCAAAAGCTTGTCCTATCACGAATGGTTTACGCGGATGGGTAAGCGTTTAATTAAGCTTTTGGCTGAACATGACGCCAATGGTTTTGTATTTCGGGTGGATATGCGTTTAAGACCCAATGGGGATTCTGGCCCATTAGCATGCAGTCTTGATATGTTGGAAGAATATTTATTTGTGCAGGGCAGGGAGTGGGAGCGGTATGCCTGGATTAAAGGTAGATTGATTGCGCCATTGCCTGACTCGCCGGTTTATACCCATTGTGAAAAAGAGTTAAATCAACTTATTCGTCCTTTTGTGTATCGTCGCCATTTAGATTATGGGGTGATTGCCTCTATTCGGGAGCTTCATTCTCAGATTCAACATGAGGCGGAGAAGCGCTCATCTAACCACCATGGTCGATCTAAAGATATTAAGTTGGGTCGTGGGGGTATTCGGGAAATTGAATTTCTAGCGCAAATGTTTCAATTGATGCGTGGAGGAACTGATCCGCGTTTTCGTATACGGCCTACCTTGGAGGTTTTGGAGTTAATTAAACAACAAGGGAGTTTGTCAGCCGCAGAGGTGGATGCCTTAAGAGCTGCCTATATTTACTTGCGACGTTTAGAGCACCGAATTCAAGTCTGGGAAGATCAACAAACACATTACTTGCCTGAAGATGAAGCTGCCCGGACTCGACTAGCCCTGAGCATGGGGAGTAAAGATCTCACTAGCTTTTTAACTGAGCTTGAAGGGCATCAAGCAGCAGTTGCCGAATTATTTGCAAAAGCTTTTGTACTAGACGATAGTGCCCGCTTAGATTTATCGGCCATTGCCCTTGATTGGGAGCCAAATGCTCAGTGCTTTCCTGAGTCGATCAAGCGCTGGCGTTCTTGGGTTGAAAGCCCAAAGCAAAAACAATTACCAGAAAAAAGCCGCTTAATTTTTAATAATCTGATTCATAAAGTGGCGGACATTTTGCAAGCTGAGCTCGATAACTTTGCCAATGCTGATGCTACTTTGCTGCGGTTTTTTGACTTACTAGAAGCAATTGCTCGAAGAAGTGCGTATCTGTCAATTTTGTCAGAGTACCCTAAAGCGTTGGCAAATGTGCTGGCCTTGTTAAGGGCATCACAATGGGGTGCGCAGTATTTGACAAGGCATCCGCATTTACTCGACCATTTACTAAATTCACGCGCAGAGATGGTGTTGATTGATCAGCCAGAGCAATATTGGAAAGATGTAAAGGCAACATTAGATATGCGCTTAGATGATGCTATGGCGCTGGGCGATGGGTCTGAGCAGGCAATGGATATTTTGCGGGTGACCCACCATACCGAAACCTTTATTACCCTATTAGCTGATTTAGGTATTGGGGTTGATCAAGCCCTTTCAGTAGAAAAAGTGAGTGACCATCTATCTGCTTTAGCCGATTTAATTTTGCAGGCAACTTTTGAGCGTGTCTGGCCTAGCGTAGCTCAAAAGTTTGATCTAGATAAGAGCATCAATCCTCCCTTTGCAATTATTGCTTATGGCAAATTAGGTGGTAAAGAATTAGGCTATGCCTCTGATTTAGATTTAGTCTTTTTATATGAGGCTGTTGAGAATGATTTTGCTGCGCAAGAAATTTATGCACTGTTGGCAAAACGCATGATTAATTGGTTAACTACCTATACCTCTGCTGGCAGCTTATTTGAAATCGATACCCGGCTTCGTCCGAATGGTTCAGCAGGTTTCTTGGTGACCAATGCAGATGCATTTAAAAAGTATCAGTTACGTGAAGGTGATAATGCAGCCTGGGTATGGGAGCATCAAGCCCTTACTCGCGCAAGATACTCTGCAGGAAACCGGGAAGTAGGAATGATGTTCGATGCGGTGCGCTTTGAAGTATTAAGTCAGAAGCGCGACGTAGCTCAATTGCGCACTGAAATTTTAGAGATGCGCCGTAAGGTACATGCTGGCCATCCCAATCCTGCACCAGAATTTGATTTAAAGCATGATGCAGGTGGTATGGTAGACATTGAGTTTATTGTTCAGTTCTTAATTTTGGCTTATTCACATGAACATAGCCAGTTAATAGCTAACTTAGGAAACATCGCCTTACTCCAAATTGCTGCACAAGTGCATTTGATTGATGCTGATGCTGCGACCACTGTTGGTAATGCCTACCGTTTATTGAGATCTTGTCAGCACCGTTTGCGTTTAGATGGCGCAGAAAAAACCCGCGTAAATCTAAAATCAGAATTGGAATTAATACAAGCAAGGGAGTCGGTACTTCGTTTATGGCAAGAGATCTTTCAAGCACCATCCGATATTACCGGTTAAGCAAGCGAAAAAACCCGACTTAGTTTTACTCAAGTAGCTCGCGTGCATGGCGAAGAGTGGTGTCGGTGATCGTAGTACCGCCGAGCATGCGGGCAATTTCTTCTACACGCTCAGCCCTTCCTAGAGACATAACTTGCGACACGGTTTTATCTACCGTTTGCAATTTACTTACCTTTAAATGATGGTTGCCCTGTGCGGCAACTTGAGGCAAGTGGGTGACGCACAAAATTTGGTGGGACTCTCCTAACTGACGTAATAGTTTGCCTACTGTCTCAGCTACAGCTCCACCAATACCTGCATCTACTTCATCAAAGATTAAGGTGGGAGTAAATGAGGCTTTACTAGTAATGACACTAATTGCGAGGCTAATACGGGCTAGTTCGCCCCCAGATGCTACTTTAGCTAATGGGCGTGGCGTGCTCCCAGTATGACCTGCAACTAGAAACTCAATTTGTTCAAGGCCATTTGCACCTCCTTCATGAAGGGGAAGCAAGACAATCTCTAACTTACCGCCTGCCATGGAAAGATCTTGCATAGCATCGGTTACGAACTTGCTTAAGTTGGTTGCTGCATCACTGCGTTTTTGTGAGAGTTTTTTGGCTAGCTTGAGATAAGTCACCTCTTCTTGTTTTACTTTTTCGCGCAAAGCTGCCATATTTTGTGATGCCGTTAACGTCTCTAGACGCTCAGTGGTCTCTAAAAGTAATGTAGGCAAAGCATCTGCTTGGATATGGTATTTTCTAGCGGCGCCATGTAGTGCATGCATCCGTTGTTCCACTTGCTCCAGGCGTGCAGGATCAAGCTCTAGCTTTTGTAAATAGCGATTGAGGCTATGAACCGCTTCATCTATCTGAATTTGAGCTGATTCGAGTGCCTCGCTAATATCAGACAGTACTGCGTCATGTTCTGCCAAGCCGCAGATCATAGCGCTAGCTCTTGATAGTGTGGACTCTACTGAGTGTTCAGAGTCACTTAAACCATCTATTGCTGCTTGGCAGCCAGTAATAATTTTTGCTCCATTTGCAAGACGAGCATGCTCGCCTAAAATCGCGTTCCATTCATTTTCTTGAGGTGACAGCTCGACTAATTCTTTTAGTTGCCATTCAAGAAGTTCGCGTTCTCGCTCAATGTGTTGGCCTGCATTTTCTGCTTGCTCTAAGCGACGACGAGATCCGCTCAATGCTTTAAATGCTTGCCCAATTTCATTACCAAGTGAAATGAGGTTGGCATGGCGATCAAGGAGCTCTCGTTGTGCCCCCCCTTTTAATAAAAGTTGGTGTGCATGTTGCCCATGAATATCTACCAACTGATCGCCGGCTTCGCGTAATTGCATCAAGGTTGCCACGCTGCCATTAATAAAGGCACGGCTACGCCCATTGGTTTCCACAGTTCTTTTGAGTAGGAGGTTTTGCCCGTCATCTGCTGTTGGAAAGCCCTGATCATCTAACCATTTATTAAAATGGGGCATTTGTGTAGCAGTCACTCTAAAAAGAGCGCTAATTTCAGCGCGATTACTACCTTCACGGATTTGACTACTGTCAGCGCGCTCGCCCAAGACTAAGCCAAGAGCATCGAGCAAAATAGATTTACCTGCACCAGTTTCGCCGGTTAAGACCGTAAAACCAGATGCAAAATCTAGCTCTATCTGATCAACAATAACAAAGTCACGGAGTGTAAGAGTTTGAAGCATGTATTAGCGTACCAAACTAATCAACATCAGAATGTCGATGGATACTCATTCCAATGTAGCTTCTCACGCAAGGTTTTGTAATCACTATGGCTACGAGGATGTAAGAGGGTAATATATTTATCAGATTGGCGTACTTCAATCGTGTCACCAGTTTGCAAATCGGTTTGAGATTGCATATCGAAATTGACAATTACTTCTCTACCATCAACAACTTCAATGCTGATCACTACATCTTGAGGTAAAACAATAGGGCGATTTGAGAGCGAATGTGGAGCAATAGGCGCTAATAAAATTCCAGCTACCCGAGGGTGCAAAATAGGGCCGCCAACTGAGAGTGCATAAGCGGTCGAGCCAGTAGGGGTTGATACGATTAAGCCATCGGATCGTTGGTTGTACATGAATGAGCCATTGACTTGGACAGCAAGCTCAACCATGCCAGAAATTCCAGACCGGTTCACCACGACATCATTTAATGCTAATGCGCGATTGATTTCTTTACCGTTGCGAAGAACTACTGCATCTAGAATAGTTCTGGCATCAGCTTCGTATTCGCCTGCAATCATTTTCGGTAGAGTGGTTTGGACTGACTGAATGGGAATATCAGTCATGTAACCAAGGCGCCCCATATTAATTCCGACCAAAGGTACGTTGCTTCCGGCAAGTTGACGCCCAATACCCAGCATGGTTCCATCGCCACCTAATACCACGACCAAGTCAATCTCATTGGTAAAGTCTTCTACCTGCTTGGTAGGGTAGTTTGTTAGCCCTAAATGGCTAGCAGTGGCAGTTTCTATAAATACCTCGCAATGATGATCAGAAACCAGCTTGGCGAGATCATTTAGGCGCTCTTGCATCCCGTCGACCTGATATTTACCGACAAGGGCGACCCGGCTAAACGTCTTTTTGATGGAATTTGGGGATGGGCTTAACATATAACGATTAAACCATAGGCATAAAATCCCTTCCACCATGGATGATCGTTCCCGCGCCTTACTCAAAACTCTCATCGAGCGCTATATCGAGGAGGGGCAGCCTATTGGCTCGCGAACCCTCTCGCGGTTCTCGGGTTTGGATCTATCTGCAGCCACTATCCGTAATGTAATGGCTGATTTAGAGGATATGGGCCTAGTGACTAGTCCCCATACCTCAGCGGGGCGTATTCCCACTCCCCGAGGCTACCGTTTATTCGTCGACACCATGGTGACAGTACGTCCCATAGAAGAAATGGCGGCACGGGAGATGGAAATGGGCCTTTTACCGGATTCCCCCCATCGTGTTTTGAGCTCAGCGGCGCAAATTTTGTCCAATTTGACCCATTTTGCGGGTGTGGTGATAACGCCTAAACGAGCCCAAGTCTTTAAACACATTGAGTTTTTGCGTCTAGGCGAAGGCAAAATTTTGCTCATCATGGTTACTCCAGAGGGGGATGTACAGAACCGCATTCTGCCAACCACCCAAGATTACACTCCGAGCCAGTTGATTGAGGCGGGCAATTACATTAATGCCCAATTTGCAGGTAAAAGCTTTGCTCAAGTGCGAGCACACCTTACATCCGATTTGGATAAATTAAGAACAGATATTTCTGGGTTGATGGCGCTGGCACTGCAAAGTGGGGTTAGTGATTACGATATGGGCTTGGGAGAAATGGTTTTATCGGGGGAGCGGCGCTTGCTCAATGTCGGTGAGCTTAGTTCCAATTTAGATAAATTGCGCAAGATGTTTGATCTGTTGGAGCAAAAATCGGTATTGATGCAGCTTTTGGATGTGTCAAGTCATGCTGACGGAATTCAAATATATATCGGTGGCGAAAGCGATTTATTGCCCTATGAAGACCTAGCAGTAATCAGTGCTCCTTATAGTGTCGATGGTCAAATTGTGGGGACTTTAGGGGTTATTGGACCGACTCGGATGGCTTACGACAGGGTTATTCCAATTGTGGATATCACTTCTAAGTTACTTTCTGGCGCTTTAAGCTCATGAGATTACCCACTTTATTTCTGAGCACTCAATCAATAGAAGCGAGTCTGACTTGAATCAAAATCCACACCTACGTTCTACTAAGACTGCAATCTTATTGCTAAATTTAGGCACACCATCAGCACCAACGACAAAAGCAGTTAGGGCATATTTAAAAGAATTTCTTTCTGACCCTCGGGTTGTAGAAATTCCCCGGGTGATTTGGTGGTGCATTTTAAATGGCATTATTTTGCCCATCCGTAGTAGTGCTTCTGCCAAAAAATACGCTTCCATTTGGTTGCCAAAATTAGGCTCTCCCTTGATGCATTACTCGCGCTTACAGGCAAAAGAGCTAGGCGAGAGGTTTGTCAATCAAGGTCATACCGTCTTGGTTGATTTAGCCATGCGCTATGGCAAACCTGCCACCCAAGAAGTGCTAGAAAGCCTCAAAGCGCAAGGCATGGAACGCCTTCTCTTGCTACCCTTGTACCCACAATACTCAGCGACTACTACTGCCTCTAGCTTTGATGAAGTGTTCCGTGTATTGGGAACTTGGCGTGATCAGCCTGAGCTTCGTCTGATCAAGCACTATCACGATCATCCTGCTTATATTTTGGCTTTGCGTGATCAGGTGCTCAGCATGTGGGAGAAGGAGGGGCAAGATAGACCCAACTTTGCCAAGGGTGATCGCTTTGTGATGTCCTTTCATGGCTTACCTAAACGGAACTTAATGAAAGGCGACCCCTATCACTGTGAATGCTTAAAAACGGGACGTTTACTAGGCGAGGCTTTGGGTTTAGAACTTGGCCAATACGTAGTTACTTTCCAGTCTCGTTTTGGTAAAGCAGAATGGCTAAAGCCCTATACCGCTCCTACTATTGAAAAATTAGGCAAAGAAGGTTGTCAGCGTATCGATATCTTTTGTCCTGGCTTTCCAGCGGACTGCTTGGAAACTCTAGAAGAGATTGCCATGGAAGCACGCGAGATTTTCTTAGAGCATGGTGGTAAAGATTACCGTTATATTCCTTGTCTTAATAGCAGTCCACAGTGGATTGAGGCGCTTGATGAGATTGCTAGTCAGCATTTAGTGGGTTGGCCTCTAGGTACTGAATCCGATGCCGAGTTGGGCGAACGTCATCAACGGGCAGAATTGGTGCAGTCTAGATTTTTGTCAGGTTAGATTCATTGAAGTAACTTGAAATTAGGGTAAATTGCCCCATATTGCAAAGTAGTAGCCATTCTTATAGAAAAGTGACCTAGCACCATGACAAAAGAGAACCAACATTTTGCGCCTGAGCAAGAAAATCCTGCAATTGAGCCGCAGGTTGAGCTAGACCCAAGCGCTGCCCCTGCAGAATTAGTTGGCATGACTTCTGAAGAAGAGATCGCCCAATTAACGCAGAAACTAAACGATATGCAAGATCAATTTTTACGCGCTAAAGCAGAAGGTGAGAACATTCGCCGGCGCGCAGCTGAGGATGTGACCAAGGCACATAAGTTCGCAATTGAAAGCTTTGCGGAGCATTTAGTTCCCGTAACCGATAGTTTGTATGCCGCATTAAATGCAGAAGCGGTTGACACTAAGGCCTCTAGGGAGGGGTTGGAAATTACTTTGAAGCAACTGCTCTTTGCCTTTGAAAAAGGCCGTATTACAGAAATAAATCCTGCTATAGGGGATAAATTTGATCCTCACCACCACCAAGCAATTGCTTCAGTGCCATCGGACCAAGAGGCTAATACCGTCGTTTCAGTCCTGCAAAGAGGCTATTCCATTGCTGATCGTATTCTTCGACCAGCTTTGGTTACCGTTAGCGATCCCACTTAAAGCCTCAAAAACACGCGTTTTAAGAGGGTGCATCCCAAAAAGGCAGATTTCTGCCTTTTTTACCACTTTAAGCCCTTGAATTACATCTTTTTGACCCCATTTAGTCAGTATTGATTTATTTACAGCAGTTCAGAAATTACTTAATAACTTAATTTTTTGGAGCCATTATGGGAAAGATTATCGGAATCGATTTGGGAACCACTAATTCGTGCGTCTCAGTTGTTGAAAACAATGCACCTAAAGTTGTTGAGAATGCAGAAGGTACTCGTACAACACCATCCATCATCGCTTATCTTGAAGATGGCGAAGTATTGGTTGGCGCGCCTGCAAAACGTCAGTCAGTTACCAATCCACGTAACACCATTTATGCAGTGAAGCGTTTAATGGGCCGTAAATTCACGGATGCTGAAGTCCAAAAAGACATCGGTTTAATGCCTTACAAAATTATTCAAGCTGATAATGGCGATGCTTGGGTAGAGGCACGTGATAAAAAAATGGCGCCACAACAAGTTTCTGCAGAGATTTTGCGCAAAATGAAGAAGACTGCCGAAGATTATCTCGGGGAAGAAGTGACTGAAGCGGTGATTACTGTTCCCGCTTACTTTAACGATAGCCAGCGTCAAGCTACAAAAGATGCTGGCCGTATTGCGGGCTTAGATGTTAAGCGCATCATTAATGAGCCAACTGCAGCGGCATTGGCATTTGGTCTAGACAAGCAAGATAAGGTTGATCGCAAGATCGCCGTATATGACTTGGGTGGCGGTACGTTTGACGTCTCGATTATTGAAATCGCGAACGTGGATGGTGAGAAGCAGTTTGAAGTGCTCTCTACCAATGGAGATACCTTCTTGGGTGGCGAAGATTTTGACCAGCGCATCATTGATTGGATCATTGCTGAGTTTAAAAAAGAACAAGGTGTTGATTTAAGTAAAGATGTCTTGGCATTACAACGTTTGAAAGATGCTGCTGAAAAAGCAAAAATTGAATTGTCATCAGCACAACAAACAGAAATTAACTTGCCCTACGTGACAGCTGATGCCAGTGGCCCTAAGCATTTGAATCTGAAATTAACCCGCGCTAAGTTGGAATCCTTGGTAGAGGAGTTGGTTAACCGTACTACTGATCCTTGCTTAACTGCGATTAAAGATGCTGGCGTAAATGTGGCTGATATTGATGATGTCATTTTGGTCGGCGGCCAAACACGGATGCCTGCAGTGCAAGACAAGGTAAAAGAAATCTTTGGCAAAGAGCCACGCAAAGACGTTAACCCAGATGAAGCGGTGGCAGTCGGTGCTGCGATTCAAGGTTCCGTATTATCAGGTGATCGCAAAGACGTGTTGCTCTTGGACGTAACCCCATTGTCATTGGGTATCGAAACCTTGGGCGGCGTGATGACGAAGATGATTCCTAAGAACACCACTATTCCTACAAAGCATTCGCAGGTGTACTCCACAGCGGAAGATAATCAGCCTGCAGTAACGATTAAGTGCTTCCAAGGGGAGCGTGAGATCGCCACTGCAAATAAATTACTGGGTGAGTTCAACTTAGAGGGTATTGCTCCAGCACAACGTGGCATGCCACAAATTGAAGTTACCTTTGACATTGATGCCAACGGTATCTTGCATGTCACAGCAAAAGATAAAACTACAGGTAAAGAAAATAAGATCACGATTAAAGCGAACTCTGGTCTTACTGAAGAAGAAATCTTACGCATGGTAAAAGATGCGGAAGCTAATGCAGATGAAGATAAAAAAGCTCTGGAATTAGTGACCGCACGCAATGCCGCCGATGCTTTATCTCACTCAACTAAGAAGGCCTTAGAAGAGCATGGTTCTGCATTAGAGGTTTCAGAAAAAGATGCCATTGAAACTGCCTTAAAGGACCTTGATGAGGCTATCAAGGGTAATGATAAGGCGATGATCGAAGCAAAAACTGAAGTATTGGGTAAAGCAAGTCAGAAGTTAGGTGAAAAAGCCATGGCTGCTGAACAAGCAAAAGCTGGTGGTGCTGCTCCAGGTGCTGCACCTAGTGGCGCTCAGACTGCTGCGCAGGATGCCGATGTTGTCGATGCTGATTTTAAAGAGGTGGATGGCAAGAAGTAATGCCGGTCATTGGGGTCTATTAACGTAGTTTAGAAGTCATTTAATAACAAGTCGGCCTCGTGCCGACTTGTGCCATTCTGGTGGTAGAGAGGAATTGCTGTGCCTAAAAGTAAACGCGATTATTACGAAGTGCTTGGTGTATCAAAAGGAGCAAGCGAAGCAGAGCTAAAAGCGGCTTATCGTAAGCTGGCCATGAAACATCATCCCGATCGCAACCCTGATAGTAAAACATCTGAAGCTCAATTTAAAGAAGTCAAAGAAGCCTACGAAACACTGACTGATCCGAATAAGCGCGCTGCTTATGATCAGTATGGTCATCCAGGTGTTGATCCTTCGATGGGTGGGTTTGGCGCTAGTGGTTTTGGCGCTAGCGGCGGGTTTGCTGATGCCTTTGGCGATATCTTTGGAGATATTTTTGGGCAAGGCGGCGGACGTCAAGCCGGACCTCAAGTTTATAAAGGTGCCGACCTACGTTACAACATGGACATTACTCTTGAGCAAGCAGCTGAGGGTTACACCACTCAGATTCGGGTGCCTAGTTGGAGTAATTGCAAGTCATGCCATGGAAGTGGCGCTGAGCCAGGTAGCAAAGTTGAAAAATGCCCCACTTGTGATGGTCATGGCCAAGTGCGAGTGCAACAAGGCTTCTTTTCTATGCAACAAACTTGTCCTAAGTGCCGCGGCACTGGCCAGTACATTCCTAAGCCATGCAAAACCTGCCATGGTAGTGGTAAACATAAAGAGCAAAAAACTTTAGAGATCAAAATACCGGCCGGCATTGATGATGGAATGCGGGTACGCTCAGTGGGCAATGGTGAGCCTGGCGTAAATGGGGGTCCAGCTGGCGATCTCTATGTTGAGGTGAGAGTAAAGCCTCATAAAGTATTTGAGCGCGACGGTAGTGATTTGCACATACAGATGCCAATCTCATTTGCAACGGCTACCATTGGTGGCGAGATCGAAGTGCCAACACTTTCAGGGCGAGCAGAATTTCCTATTCCAGAGGGTACTCAGACTGGCAAGACATTTCGCTTGCGTAATAAAGGCATCAAAGGTTTGCGTTCAGCCATGATTGGAGATCTCTTTGTGCATGTCGTGGTAGAGACTCCGGTTAAATTAACTGATGAACAGAGAAAGATACTTAAAAAGTTTGATGAGAGTCTAAAAACTGGCGGTGATAAACATAACCCACAGCAAAAGGGGTGGTTTGAGGGTGTAAAGACTTTCTTCAGTTAAATAGCTAACCTGTGCTGGCTAATGGAGGGATTTAGCCAGCAAAGCCATGTTCTGGCTTAGGAAATTTGCCGGATTTAACTTCACGCACATAGGCTTTTACGGCAGCCTCAATAGAGCTACGACCATCCATAAAGTTTTTAACAAACTTGGGTGGCTTTCCTGGACTCATCCCCAACATATCTTGCAAGACTAAAACTTGGCCAGAGCAGTCTGGTCCAGCACCAATGCCAATAGTTGGAATGTTTAAGGAGCTTGTAATTTGCTTGCCAAGTGATGAAGGAATAGCTTCTAAAACTAACATTTGAGCGCCTGCTGCTTCGCAAGCCAAGGCTTGTTCACACATAAGCTTAGAGGCATCTTTTGTCTTACCTTGAACCTTATAACCTCCTAAAACATGAACAGACTGGGGTAGCAGACCAAGGTGGGCGCATACCGGCACATTACGCTCCACTAAATATTGAATGATCTCAATTTGCCACTCACCACCACCTTCTAGCTTCACCATGTCTGCACCAGCATGGATTAACTCTGCCGCAGAAGCCAATGCTTGTACAGGATCACCATAGCTAGCAAAGGGGAGGTCAGCAATAATAAATGCATGCGTATTGGCTCGTGCCACGCAGGACGTGTGATAGGCTACTTGCTCAACTGTGACGCGTGTAGTGCTTTTATGACCCTGAATCACATTGCCTAAGGAATCACCAATGAGGAGTGTTTCAACTCCACAGCGATTTAATAAGGCTGACATGGTTGCGTCATATGCGGTGAGCATGCTAATTTTCTCGTTCTCAGCATGCATTGAGAGGAGTTTAGTAATAGTGATTGGCTTTTCGCCTTGTAGATAACCCATGGCGAGAGTTTAATGAATTAATGCGTAGATTGGCTAGAAATGGCTTTTTCCCCACAGTTACAGTTGCGGCAAGGGAGTTTTTCAATACGTTGGTGCGCTACTTGTGGTAGGTAGTCCTTTAGCTCCCCTAGGTGGGGTAAAAAGAAGTCTGGGGCAATCTCTAGGAGCGGCAGGAGTACAAAAGAGCGTTCCGTGATGCGAGGATGGGGAAGGGTTAATTCAGAATCTTCTTGATGGATACCCTCAAAAGAAAGAATATCAAGGTCTAAAGTCCGAGGTGCATTGGTGTAAGGACGTTCTCGCCCAAATTCTTGTTCGACAGCTTGGCAAACATAAAGCAAGCCATAGGGGCTCAATAGAGTCTCTATTTCTATAACAGCATTGATATAGTCGCCACCAAGCGCCTCTACGGGGGCACTTTGATAAAAGCAGCTCTTAGCAAGGATTTGTAATTCACAGCGCAAAGCTAGGCAAACAATCGCATCAGTGATGAGCTGTCGCGTATCACCAATATTGCCACCAAATCCAATAAAAGCTCGAGCCATGCATTTTCCCAAACCAGAGTCATACTCAGATGAAACTACTTTACTCAAAATACACCAAGTTTGCTTAGTCTGTTGCACCTTCTGTGGGCATGGCTGGTTTGGCTTTTCTGCGACGGCGTCTTTTGGTAGTTGAAATCGTGTTACTGGTATCGTTTTTAGCGCCAACCATTAAAGCCTCTTGGGCAACAGGGTCAGCAGCAATAAAGCTCGTCCACCATTCCCCCAGGGCTGGATTTTGTTCCCCAGTAGCACAGCGCAATAGCATGAAATCATAGCCCGCTCTAAATCGGATGGACTCAATCAGGCGATACGGATAGCGCCCAACCCTTCTCTCAAAGCGGGGTTGCATAGACCAGATTTCACGCATATCGTTTTCAAAGCGGCGCTGTATCACCATGCCATTACTTTGGGTTGTGATGGTTTCATCCATCGCCTCGTGTAATGCAGGAATGTTAGCCATACCCTTAGCAATATTACTTTTCCAATTTAGTAAGAGGTCAGGCCAAAGTAAGGTCGCAAATAAGAAACCTGCGGAGACGCTTTTGCCAGACTGAATACGTTGATCGGTATTGGCTAGTGCAATACGAACAAATTCGTTAGCCTCTTTAGAGGCGGGGTCGCTATCTAAAACGTGATCGAGTAAAGGCAGTAGGCCGTGATGTAGACCCGCATCACGCAGACCTTGAATAGCTGCCCAAGCATAGCCCGACATTAATAGTTTGAGAATTTCGTCAAAAAGGCGCGCCGCTGGAACGTCATGAATCAGTTGGCCTAATTGGGCAATGGGGGCACGGGTAGCCGCATCTAAATCAAACCCAGTTTTAGCAGCAAAGCGAATGGCGCGCAACATCCGAATAGGATCTTCACGATAGCGCTTAGCGGGATCTCCAATCATTCTTAATACTTTATTTTGCATGTCTGCCATGCCGCCGTGATAATCAAGAACGGTTTCAGAAGCGGGGTCGTAATACATGGCATTGATACTGAAATCTCGCCGGGCAGCATCTTCATGTTGACTACCCCAAACGTTGTCCCGCAAAATGCGACCATTTTCAGCTACATGCTCTCCAGCGTTCTCCAATAAGGCTCTAAAGGTTGACACTTCAATGATTTCAGGGGCGCCTTTACCAAAAAAGGTGACATGCACAATCTGAAAACGACGTCCAATTAGGCGCGCCTTACGAAAGAGTTTTTGTACTTGTTCTGGTGTGGCATTAGTCGCCACATCAAAATCTTTAGGGCTAATGCCTAAGGCTAAATCGCGAACTGCGCCACCAACGATGAAGGCCTCGTAACCTGCTTGTTGTAGGGTGTGCGTTACCTTAACAGCATTCTTAGAAAGCAGATGCTGATCAATGTGATGCGCTTTTTTGGGGATTCGTTTAGGTGCGCCAGTATTGTGTGCTGCGGTATGGCGCACCATGGGGTCATGACGCAATATACGTTTGATAAATTTAGTGATCATGCAAACAATTCAATGATGGGCCAATGACGTTTTGTGGCCTCGACCCGGAGTCGGTCATCTGGATTAGTAGCAATAGGATTGCTCACTTTTTCTAAAAGAGGTAAGTCGTTCATTGAATCGGAATAAAAATAACTTCGGGATAATTTCTCTAGAGTTAGATTTTGGGTGCGCAGCCAATCGTTCACTCCTTGTATTTTACCTTCACGAAAATTGGGCCTACCCTTAACTTCACCCGTGAAATTAGCGCAGGGGTCATCCCCTGTTGTGGCTGGTTCTGTGGCAATGAGATGCTCAATACCAAAATGCGCGAGGATGGGGCGGGTAACAAAACTATTAGTAGCTGTTACAACACAGCAAAGATCACCAGCATCTTGATGGCGTTTGACTAAGTCAATTGCCTCTTGGCGTAAATGCCCAGTAATCACTTCTTTCATAAAAGCGTCATGCCACTCTTTAAGCTGTTTGCGAGAGTGTTCAGAAAGAGGTTTTAAAGCAAAGCGCAGAAATTCATCGATATTGAGATTGCCGTCTTTGTAGTTTTGATAGAAGCGATCATTTTGCTCCGCATAGAATTGTTGATCTACTACACCGATGCGGATTAAAAATTGCCCCCATTCGTAATCGCTATCGCAGGGTAATAAGGTGTGATCTAAGTCGAAAAGTGCTAATTGAGTCATGAAGTGTTTGATTTGGGCTTGAGGAGTTCCCGCACTAATGGCAAAGTGACAGCCCTTTTTGTTTCTAGTGAATAAGCATCTAAAGCATCCATTAAGGCCATTAAGTTGGGCATATCTCGATAAAAGCGGCTTAAAAGCCAGGGTAGTACATCTGGAGATAATACTAAGCCACGAGCTTGAGCTGCCTGTTGTAAGGCCTCTATTTTCTCATCATCCCCTAAGAGGCGGGTTTGAAAGACTAGGCCCCAGCCAAGACGGGTTCGAAGATCCTCTCTTAATTGCAAAGAGCTCGGGGCGGCATTGCCTGCCATAAAAATATAAATGGCTTTGCTAGCTGAAATCTCATTGAGAATCCTAAATAAGGAGGAAACCAAGCGCTCATCTAAGCAATCGACATCATCCACGGTAATGACCGTGGGAGTGTCCTTCTGGATCAAACCAGCTATCTTTTCTTCTAAGCGAACCCAAGAGATGGGCTCATGTGAGGTTAATGGGAAATAGTCTAGTCCTAAGTCTTCTGCGATATTGCCCAGCGCACAAAGTAAATGGGTTCGTCCAGAGCCCTCAGGTCCCCACCAATAAATCCAGCGTTGATTTAAAGGGTTAACTTCAATGTGGTGACCTAGTTTGGTTTTCCACCCCCTGACTAGTTCTTGCAAAGTGGAATACAGGGCAAGATCTTCGCCGGGTAAAAAATTATCCAAGCTTGCCTTGGGTGCGTGAGCAATATCAAGAGCAAATTGTCTAGGAAGCGAAGTGTTATTCAAGAGGGATGTATTAAACCTGAAAATTATTTCTGATACCAAGCGCTTTGGGTATAGCAAGACCATAAGTATTGCAAAAGCACCAAGCTAACCGCGCTAATGGGAAGGGCGAGAAGTACTCCAAAAAAACCAAATAACTTACCAAAAAAAAGTAAAGCAAAGAGCACGGCTACAGGATGTAGGCCAATGCGTTCACCGACTAAACGTGGTGTCAAGAAAAAGCCTTCAAGAAATTGGCCAAGAGCGTAAATAATTAAGACGCCGATAATTTCAGTGCCAGGGCCAAACTGCAACAGTGCTGCGACTACTGCTAAAGAAAATCCAAGCGTAATTCCAATATAGGGAATCACAATCATGAGCGCTGTAAATATTCCTAAAGCTACCGCTCCTTTGATGCCTACTATGCCAAGACCAACACTATAAAACACAGACATAATCGAGATCACAATTAGCATACCCCGTAGGTATTGCGATAACAGGCCATCGGCATGCATTGTTAAATGATGAATAGTTTCTTGCGCGCGTAGAGGAACCGCCTTTTTGACTAATTGGAAAAAATGATCCCAGTCAATCAGCAAATAAAACATCACAAACAAAATTAAAACGGAGTTTACAAACCCAGCAATGACTGAGCTCCCCGACATTAATACAGTGTCCAAAGTAGAGCTTAAGAGGGTATCGGCATTCTGATTGAGCTGCTCGGCAATCTTTTGGGAGGCGCTCGCTTTTAGGGTTACCCAATCAAAATTGATATGAAATTCACTGAGACGGGGTCCTAGCCAAGCTTGGGTGTTCTCAATCCAAGATGGAAGCTGGGATTTAATGAGGGGGATTTCGGTTTTGAGAAGGCCAATAAAGAGGCTTAAAATGGAAAAAAGGATTCCTAGGCCAATAATCATGGCAATTGCAGCTGCAGCTGCACGTGGTAGGCGATGCTTCTCAAGCCACAGGCAAACTGGGCGTAGAGCGTAAGCCAGAATAAATGCAGTTAGAAAAGGGGTAAAAATTTCAGTCATCTTGGGTAGATCCTCTAGAATTCAATGATTCTACTGATCAAGCTCTATTTTTACTAATCTTCTAAATCTGCCATGACCTCATCTACTAATTCCTCATCCAAAGGCCTTTCCTACCGCGACGCTGGCGTCGATATTGACGCTGGGGATGATTTGGTTGACCGCATCAAGCCCTTAGCCAAGAAAACCATGCGTGAGGGTGTTTTAGCGGGGATTGGCGGCTTTGGTGCCCTATTTGAGGTGCCTAAGCGTTATCAAGAGCCAGTATTGGTGGCGGGTACTGATGGCGTGGGAACCAAGCTAAGATTGGCTTTTGAGTGGAATCGCCACGATACGATCGGCCAAGATTTGGTGGCCATGAGTGTCAATGACATTTTGGTGCAAGGCGCTGAGCCCCTTTTTTTCTTAGACTACTTTGCCTGTGGTCAGTTAAGTGTGGATACCGCTGCTACCGTGGTTGGAGGTATTGCTCAGGGTTGTGAATTATCAGGTTGCGCTTTGATTGGGGGAGAAACCGCAGAAATGCCTGGTATGTACCCTCCTGGTGAGTATGATCTGGCTGGATTTGCAGTGGGCGCGGTCGAAAAATCCAAAATTATCACTGGGGCAACGATTACCCCAGGTGATGCTGTCTTAGCGATTGGTTCTAGTGGCGCTCATTCCAATGGGTATTCTTTGGTACGTAAAATTATTGAACGCGTTGGCGCTAAACCAAGTGATGACTTAGGTGGTCGATCTTTAGGCGATGTCGTTATGGCCCCTACAGAAATTTATGTGAAACCCCTTTTAAAATTAATCTCGCAGATCAATGTCAAGGGGATGGCGCATATTACTGGGGGTGGTCTGGTGGATAACGTGCCACGTGTGCTCCCAGAAAATACCCAAGCGGTCTTGCATCGCGATAGTTGGCAAATGCCGGCGCTCTTTCAGTGGTTACAAACAAAGGGTGGCGTAGCTGATGCCGAGATGGTTCGTGTATTTAACTGCGGTATTGGTATGGTAGTGATTGTGTCTGCCGATCAAGCAGATAATGCGATCCATTTCTTGAAAGCTGAAGGTTTAACAGCTTGGACTGTTGGTGAGGTAGTAGAGCGCCCACCGGGTGCGCCTCAAACAATTGTTATTTAACAAGGCTTTGCTTGCAGTGCTCTAGTGCTGCCTGGAATTCAGTTGGGCTAAAGGGATCAAAAGTATTTCTGCCAGCAATGGCGCGCAGCCAGGTGAGCTGCCTTTTGCCTAATTGTCTGGTAGCAGCCAAGGCTTTGTAGCGCATTTGTTCTAAATTCGTTTTGCCTTCCAAATACTCCCAGATCTGTCGATATCCCACCGAACGTATGGCGGGTAGGTCGGCGTGCAATGCCGGATTTTTATGGAGCTTTTTTACTTCCTCAATCAAGCCTTGGGCAAGCATTGCATCAAACCGCTCCTCTAAATTTTGATGCAATCTAGAGCGATCACTTGGCTCAAGAGAAACGAGATTAATCCAGGCAGGAATAGCTGATCCTGCTCTTCCATCTTCACTAGGAGATTGTGCTAGCAGGGTAGACATGGGCTTACCAGAAATCTCGTATACCTCAAGGGCGCGTTGTATCCGTTGAGAATCGTTTGGCATGAGGCGGGCAGCGGTGATGGGATCGACTTGTGCTAACTTAATATGCATTGCAGGCCAACCCAGGGTTTTACCTGCTTGATCAAGGCGCACCCTAATTGCTCGGTTAGCTATCGGCAAAGAAGAGAGGCCATGTGCCCAGGCGCGCCAATACAACATCGTTCCTCCTACCACTACAGGAATATGTCCTCGCGCACGAATTGCTTCGCACAAGCATTTAGTATCGTTGGCAAAACGTGCAGCTGAATAGGTATCGGTAGGGTCTAAGATGTCAATGAGGTGGTGCGTGACGGCAGCTTGCTCAGCTTTGGTGGGTTTAGCGCTGCCAATATTGAGTCCGCGATAGACCAAAGCAGAATCCATACTAATTAATTCCACTGTTAAGCCAATCAATTTAGCATGCTCTGCAAGAGACATTGCGAGATGGGTTTTGCCTGCGCCTGTTGGCCCAACAATACACAAGGTTGCTGGGCTGCTAGTTGCATGCGTAGGCTGAATGTGGGGTTCAGTAGGCATCTCTCATTATAAGAAGGAAAATGGCAGCCTTAGATAGCGAGCCTGTTAATATCCTTGCAATTGTTCATTGGAGCCTAAGTTGATTGATACCCTGTTGCAATTAAGCGACCTGCTGCTGCATATTGATCGCCACCTTGATGTGGTGATTGCGCAATATGGATCTTGGGCTTACGGTTTGTTGTTTTTTATTATATTTGCTGAAACGGGTTTGGTCATTGCGCCCTTTTTGCCAGGTGACTCCTTATTGTTTATCGCTGGTGCTTATTGTGCGACTGAGCATTTTAATCTGTGGTCACTTTGTGCCGGATTATGCATTGCCGCTATCGCTGGCAATACTGTGAATTATTTCATTGGGCGCTGGATAGGAAAAAGAATTTTTAGTAGCCAGTCTCCATGGATTGATCAAAACGCGTTGCGTAAGACCCATTCATTTTATGAGAAGCACGGTGGCAAAACCATTATCGTGGCACGCTTTTTACCGATTATCCGAACCTTTGCGCCATTTGTAGCTGGCGTATCTGAAATGAATTTCTCTCGCTTTCAGTTTTTTAATATTACGGGTGCTTTATTGTGGGTCTTTGGATTGGTGATTGCTGGTTACTTCTTTGGCAATATTCCCATCATTCGTCAAAACCTAAATGTCATTGTATTGATTGGCGTTGGAGCGGCAGTGGTGCCAGTGGTACTGGCTGGATTTTATAAAATATTTAAGCGCAAAAAAAAGTAATCAGTGCAGCTTAGTTTGACTTTCTAGCGTAGCAATATGATCGCGAATATCAGCGGCATCCTCTGCCTCTGGGGAATGACTTAAATAGTGGTGCATATCAGCTATAGCTGGACGGAGATATTCTAGTTGTGCAAAGATTAAGCCACGATCACGAATTTCTTCCATAGAGTCTGGTAAGAGGATAACCAAGCGTTCCTGCACTCCCAAGAGACGCTCCCAGCGCTCATGTTCTGAATAAATCATTTTTAGATTTCTCATAAAGCGTGACAAAATTTCCCTAGGGCTAGATACCCTTAAAAAGATATTGAGTGGCAGGCTCAATTCACCTCGATATCCTTTGGCATCGAGATAGGGATCTAACATTTCTTGCAATTGATTTTTGGAGAGAGATTCACCGGTCAAGGGGTCCATGATGATTTCACCTTGTTGCAAGGAGATGCGCATCATAAAGTGATTAGGAAAAGAGATCCCGCGAATATTCAGTCCGATTTGATGGCCTAACTCCATCATCAAAATAGCCAATGAAATCGGAATGCCACGACGACTCCTTAGAATCTGGTGAAGATATGAATTTTCTGGTGCATAAAAATCATTCGGGTTTGGGCCAAAGCCTAACTCGGTATAAAAGAAGTGCTTCAGAATTTGCAGGCGCTGCATCTGCGAGGTATCTGGAGTAATGCGCGTTTTAAGCTTATTGCCTAATTGGTCCATCTGATCGAGTACCCCTTGCACATCCAAGTCGGGATAGGCATGTTGGGCGACAGCAATAGCCGCTTCAGTTAAGGGGAAATGGTCGTCTTCAGCAACTAGGGAGGTGAAGTAGTCAAGTTGTCGTGTTGGCATACGAGCTATTTTGCATGACGCAGAAATTTTTGCCAGCGAATTCCGACTAAACCGAGAGTGGCAAAGTAAATGACTGCTGCTGCACCTAGCCAAGCACCCAGGAGACCGATGCGCAGCCAAGGTGTTGCTTGGAGGGTAATCCAATTATGTGCACTAGCTGCGTAAAAAAGTACCGCCGAGAAGGGAATAAGGGCTAAACACAGTTGCCCAAGGTATTTAGTCCAAGCTGAGCTAGGCAAAGCACCGCGCCGATGTAAGCCAAGCCACAACAAGGCGGCATTAAGGCAGGCACCAACGCCAATGGAGAGCGCTAGCCCAGCATGGCCGAGCCAAGGGACAAAAACTAGGTTGGCTAACTGGGTTGCCACTAATACCAAGAGACCAATTTTTACAGGGGTGCGAATATCTTGGCGGGAATAAAAACCAGGAGCTAAGATCTTTACTAAGATCAGGCCAATCAGGCCAACTCCGTAAGCAGCCAATGCGCGTTGCGTCATTAAGACATCAAGCGCAGTAAATTTACCGTAGTGATACAACACCGCTGCGAGCGGTTCCCCAAAAATAAAAAGGGTTATTGCACAAGGTGCTGCCAATAAAAAAGTGAGCTGCAAGCCCCAAATTAGGAGTTCACCGGCATGTACCAAATCATTTTTTGCATTGGCTTTGCTTAAGCTTGGTAGCAGCACGGTTCCCAAAGCCACACCCAATAATGCGGTTGGGAACTCCATGAGGCGGTCTGCATAAGAAAGCCAAGAAACACTACCTGTTTGTAGGCGGGAGGCAATATTGGTATTAATGATGAGTGAGATCTGGGCAACTGATACTGCAAAGACCGCCGGTCCCATCAATTTCATTACCCGTTTTGCTTCTGGATTTTGGATAGCGGCTTTGATTGCGCCTGGCAGTAATCCTACTTTTGGCAGAAGTCCAAGACGAGATAGCGCAGGAAATTGAATGGCAAGCTGTAATACTCCGCCAAGCAAAACACCAATGCTCAGGGCGTAAATCGGTTGTTCTAGGTGGGGCGCCAAAAAAATAGCGCTAGCTATGAGGGCTAAATTGAGTAAAACTGGAGTAAAGGCGGGGATAGCAAAGCGTCCGAAGGTATTGAGGATCCCTGCCGAGAGAGAAACCATGGAAATCAGGCCAATATAAGGGAACATGATGCGCGTCATCACCACGCTAGCTTCGTAGGCAGGCCCGCCCTTAAATCCTGTAGCAATCACCAAAATCAGCAAGGGGGCGCCGATCACTCCAAGTAATACCGTCAAGAGCAAAGCCCAAAATAAGAGTGTGGCAACGGCATTTATCAGGGTTTGGGACTGTTTTTGATCTCCTTTGCTAGAGATTTCTCCTAGAATGGGCACGAATGCCTGAGAAAACGCCCCTTCGGCAAAGAGGCGGCGTAGCAGATTGGGCAGCCTAAAAGCGACATTAAATGCATCAGTCCACTCTGAAGCCCCGAAACTGCGTGCAATCAGGGTCTCCCGGAGAAGGCCCGTAATGCGTGACAACATCGTGAGGGAGCTTACCTTGGCGGCAGCAGAAAGCAGATTCATGGGGTAATTTTCCCCTATTTATAAAGCGACTGGGCTTTTTTAGTCCTTTAATGTAAAATCTTGGGTTTTGGTGCGTCCGCTAACAAAAGCGGGCCAACCCATACCAATTTTTAGTTAATCGTATTTTGTAAATTTTATATAGCAAGGTTTAAAGATGGCCAATACCGCACAAGCGCGTAAACGCGCACGGCAGGCAGTAAAACAAAATGAGCACAACTCTAGTTTGCGTTCAAAGCTTCGTACTTCCATTAAGGCAGTTCGTAAAGCGATTGAAGCTGGCGATAAAGTTGTTGCAACTCAAATATTTGCAGCAACCCAAGCCACAATCGACAAGATTGCTGACAAAAAGATTGCTCACAAAAATACGGCATCACGTCAGAAATCACGTTTGTCTGCTGCTATTAAATCAATGGCGGCGTAAGCAAGTATTTGTTCTAGGCTGGCCTAGAGTAATCTGGGCCTAAGCCCGCTCCTGATCAGAGCGGGTTTTTGTTTTTAGGGTTAGGTTTGTGGTTTGGGGTCAAATTCACAAGCTTCTTCGATTGGTAGACCGTTGTCTTTGGCAAAGTTCATGACAAAGTCCAGCGCTCTCGGATCGAGGTCACCTAGTCTGGTATCGATAACAACGCATTTCACATTTGTAATGAGTACTGGTCTGACATAGGGCGAGTAAGTAAAGCGGGGATCGCCAGCATCGCCTGGCGGGCGAAAAGTGGCCATCACTCCGCACAAACGCTCAGCCCAATCGCTGGGTCGAAATGGTTTGCCAGAAGCGGTAATGCCTTGAATGAAAAGCTTTTTGTGGTTCAAGTTGGCGTAAAAATCGTAGTATTGAATCAGTATTGCTAAGCCCTATAGCTTAACAGTGTGTGAAGGCCTTAAGATGTCTTTAGGAACTATTTTCGTGCAGTAAGTCTGCTCAAACAAAAAATGCAAGCTAAACTTTAGTAGAAAACTCAACAATGACATCTTTGGCAAAGCCTCAAGTACCTGGTCAAGTTAAGCATTATTTGCAATTTTCTGACCTCACTCGTAAAGAGTATGACTACTTACTGAAAAGATCGGCATGGCTTAAGACCAAGTTCAAGAGTTATGAAACTTGGCACCCCTTGCACGACCGAACTTTGGCGATGATTTTTGAGAAGCACTCAACTCGCACTCGCCTTTCTTTCGAGGCGGGCATACACCAGCTTGGCGGACATGCGGTATACCTCAATACCCGTGATACCCAATTAGGCCGTGGTGAGCCTGTGGAGGACGCTGCGCAGGTGATTTCTCGTATGACGGACATCATCATGATTCGCACCTTCGGTCAGGAGATTATTGAGCGTTTTGCGGCAAATTCTCGGGTGCCAGTAATTAATGGCCTTACAAATGAATACCATCCTTGCCAAGTATTGGCCGATATCTTTACCTTTGTAGAGGCGCGCGGCCCTATTCAGGGTAAGACAGTCGCTTGGGTGGGGGATGCCAATAACATGGCCTATACCTGGATTCAGGCGGCTGAGTGCTTAGATTTTCAAATCCGTTTTTCGGCGCCTGGCGGTTATCAGCTAGATAGCTCTAGATTAACGAGCGCTGCTCTTGCGCATTTAACAGTTTGCTCAGATCCAAAAGATGCCTGTAAGAATGCTGATTTAGTGACTACTGATGTGTGGACTAGCATGGGTTATGAAGATGAAAATACTTCGCGTATGTCCGCCTTCAAAGACTGGATGGTTGACGAGGAATTAATGTCTTTAGCAAATCCAGATGCCTTGTTTATGCATTGCCTACCAGCACATCGTGGTGAAGAGGTGGCTGCGGAAGTGATTGATGGCCCGCAAAGTATTGTTTGGGAAGAGGCAGAAAATCGTTTGCATGTTCAAAAGGCCTTGATGGAGTATTTACTTTGTGGCCGTTTGGATTGATTGGTTAAGTAGTTAGTCTTTGTTGGTTATTGGTTAATTTTTTGATTGAATAGAGATCATGTCTGATATTAAAAAAGTAGTGCTAGCTTATTCCGGTGGTCTTGACACTAGCGTCATCTTAAAGTGGCTGCAAGACACCTATCAATGTGAAATCGTGACCTTCACTGCTGATTTGGGTCAGGGCGAAGAGCTAGAGCCAGCACGCGCTAAAGCGCTGCAATTTGGCATTAAGCCAGAAAATATTTTTATCGATGACTTGCGTGAAGAGTTTGTCCGTGATTTTGTATTCCCAATGTTCCGTGCCAATACGATTTATGAGGGCGAGTATTTATTGGGTACCTCCATTGCACGTCCATTAATTGCTAAGCGTCAAATTGAAATTGCGCGCTTGACTGGAGCAGATTCTGTTTCTCACGGTGCAACTGGAAAAGGGAATGACCAAGTTCGCTTTGAGTTGGGTTATTACGCACTTGAGCCAGGCATCAAAGTGATTGCTCCGTGGCGCGAGTGGGACCTCCTTTCTCGCGAGAAGTTAATGGCCTATGCAGAAAAGCATGGCATTCCAGTGGAGATGAAGCACAAGCAAGGTGGCTCGCCTTACTCAATGGATGCAAACCTTTTACACATCAGCTATGAAGGCCGTCATTTAGAGAATCCCAATGCTGAAGCTGAAGAATCTATGTGGCGTTGGACGGTCTCCCCTGAGAAGGCGCCTGATGCTCCAGAGATTATTGAAATTGAATTTTGTGCCGGTGACCCAGTGGCAATCAACGGTAAATCCTATAAGCCTCATGAGCTCTTAGCTGAGCTCAATCGTATTGGTGGCATGCACGGCATTGGTCGCTTGGATTTGGTAGAAAACCGCTTTGTTGGCATGAAAAGTCGTGGCTGTTATGAAACCCCAGGCGGCACCATTCTTTTAAAAGCACATCGCGGTATTGAAAGTATTACATTGGATCGTGAAGTTGCCCATTTGAAGGATGACTTGATGCCACGCTATGCCAGCTTGATTTATAACGGCTATTGGTGGGCACCAGAACGCGTTGCGCTACAAACCTTAATAGATCACACACAGCAATCAGTCAATGGTACGGTTCGCCTAAAACTTTACAAAGGATCTGTTTCTGTCATTTCACGGGATTCAGCTAATACTTTGTTTGATCAAAATATTGCAACCTTTGATGATGATGGCGGCGCCTATAACCAAGCCGATGCTGGTGGCTTTATTAAGCTCAATGCATTACGCATGCGGATTGCTGAGACAGCAAAGCGCCAGCGTGCTAAATAATGAATATCAATTACCACTTAGCCATTTAGATGAGAAAGAATAAAGATGCAATTTGATTTAGTTTCTGTAGGCAAAAAAGCCAATATATTTTTTGATGGTAAATGTGTATCTCATACTGTTACATTGCCTAATGGCATTCGTAAATCCGTTGGCGTCGTACTGCCAAGCACCTTACGTTTTGACCTTAGCACTAAAGAAATCATGGAAGTAGTCGATGGCAATGCTTTTGTGAGTATTAACGGCGCGCCTGAAGTGGAGTTTAAAGCTGGGCAAAGCTGGGAAGTAGAAAAGGGCGGATATTTTATTATTCGCGCTGAGTCTCCCGTGCATTATGTTTGCCATTTCGAGTGAGTATTTATGCTGGGATGATACATTTGCCTTTATTGGCAAAAGTATCAAAATAATTAATCACTAGCAGTGCAAAAGCATCTGAGCTCATAAAGGGAGACTGGGATAAAGCCACTAGTGAAAAATAAATCCCAGATAAATTCATAAGAGCATTGTCTAAAAGCTACACTTTTTGGTTCATAGATTAATTTCTTGCTGCCACTATTGCGCGCAAGAAAAAGAGCGACCAGGAGAGCGATTGATATGGACTACTACGGACACCATCTTGGCGATTGTGCAGTTGCCACAGACCACCTCACTTTTATTAATGATTCAACTTTTAGTGGCCTCTTAAGAAGCTACTACGCCCCTCAAAATCCGCTACTTAGAGTGATGAAAGTAGTCAAACGATGGATCATAACGAGAATAAAAAAAGAAAAAATTGCAGTGGCTATCATTATTAAAAATTTTTTTTCTCTCACTCCAAGGGGTAGTAGACAGTCTGGCTACGATCAGGAAATCACCTGCTCAAAAAATAAGCAAAACCAGGGCGGGCTGGGCTCGCACGGTCGTTTTGAGTCATTTTTAAATGGGCATATGAGATTAAAAACACCGACTCTAGCAGTATGCGAACGCATTGCTCACCAGACACCATACACCAGACACCAAATACCAAACACCATTCTCCATACACCAGACAAACATCAAAACAATGGTTGGAAAAATAAAAAAATTTCTCTCAAGGCTTACCCATGTCGTCTCAAAAAAAATGAAAAAAATTTACCAAGGATCACTTACGCCACATCAGAAAAGCCAGTTTTTTATGATCGACTCGAAAAGCACCCCCAGTGTTATGCCAAGCAGGTAAGACCTAGTGGCCTTGAGAAAGTCATGCTGATTGACCCGCTTAGGCCTAACCCAGGCTTGCTCGTAAACCAAGAGAGTGCTCACAGACGATCCCTGCAAGGGCGTTCAAGGCCCGATACAAGCAGGGCTCACCCCCTTGCCTTTGGGCAATACAGCTTTGCTGCTACACCAGCCTTGGATGCCATTGTGAGTAGGTTTAGACAGGCCTTTGTATCAAGGTGGAGGGCTTACCTAACGATGCCAAAGATGCGCTGTGCTGAGCATTGGTAGCCAAGATTGCCCCAAGGGCAAGCAAGGCTCTAGACCCGTTTTACGGAATGATTTTTGATGAAAGACACCACAGCTATGACAGGAAGAAATGAATAAAAATAACGATGATTTACTTTGGCAACAGCATGCTACGTTTGACTCTAAGCTCTATTGCTTGGGTAAGCCCTGAATGACGCTACCGGGCACAATCACTCTCTCTGAGAACCACTGCTTGTTCATCTCTAGGGCGTACCGTATAGCCGCTTTAGGGCAATGACTGTTCGTGGTCTGAGCTTGCATCTCTTCGATGTTTACGATCTTGCCATCGTCTGCTATGAAGGCAATAGACAGAGGAATTTTAGTGTTGTTCATCCAGAAGCAATGCCCTGACTTTTGCTCGAATACAAATAACATCCCTGAGCTTGTTGGCATGCTGGTGCGATTCATAAGGCCCACCTCGCGCGTTTTGGGGGTGTTAGCCAGCTCAGCCTGAATGCGATAGATGCCAACCTTGAGTTCAATATTTGGCAAGCCTACGTTTTGCTGGGCATACACAGTCATTGAAAGAATACTGAAAATAGCCGCAGCTAAGAGAGAGGTTTGTTTAATGTAATGTGGATGCATGATGTTTTGGGTGCTTGCTATGGGGTGATTTTAAGGGGGCATTCATTTTTAGGCGAAAAAAAACCCAGGAACCAGTCCTGGGTTTTTAATAATGATCTAAGGTTGATCAAGCAGCTTGAATATTAGTAGCCTGCTTGCCTTTAGGACCTTGGGTAATATCAAACGTTACCTTTTGGTTTTCCTTGAGGGTTTTGAACCCCGGCATAGTGATTGCGCTGAAATGCGCAAACAACTCTTCTTCACCATCATCAGGTTTGATAAAGCCAAAACCTTTTGCATCATTGAACCACTTTACAATTCCGGTCGCCATGCGAACTCCATTACATAATCTTAAAACAACCGTGATGAGGGTGAATACTTTTTAATCAGTCTCGCTCTACAACACGCCAAAATAGGACTTTAAAAAAAGCCTATCCCCTAATTGTTTGCCCTTTATGGTGGGGTGTCAAGAGGTTAAATGCATATAGTTGTTCTTAAGCCCCCCTTTTTTTATCAAAAAGTGCCCCAATATGGTCTAAATAGCACTTTATTGAGGGTTTTTGATAAAAACCCCCAGTGAGCGCAGTTTATATATCTGTGTTTAGAATGTTTCTCATGAGCCGCACTACAAAAAACCCGACAGTTGGTAATCCAAACAACCCCCATATTGAAGACACTATTCTGCTTGAAAAGCAGGCCGAAAAAGTTAAGGTGCCTGCAATGTATAAAGTTTTACTATTAAATGACGATTACACACCGATGGAATTTGTTGTAATGGTGATTCAGGAGTATTTTAATAAAGACCATGAGACGGCTACCCGGATCATGTTGCAAGTGCATTTAGTGGGTAAGGGCATTTGTGGAGTATTTACCCGCGATGTGGCAGCAACAAAAGTGCATCAAGTTATCGAGCTCTCCCGCGAAGCGGGTCACCCACTACAGTGCACTATGGAGGAAGCATGATTGCCCAGGAACTAGAAGTCAGTTTGCATATGGCGTTTGTTGACGCGAGAGCCTCACGCCATGAGTTCATTACGGTAGAGCATTTACTTGCTGCACTACTAGATAATGCAACAGCTGTTGAAGTACTCAAAGCGTGCGCAGTCAATATTGCGGAGCTCCGTGCGCAGCTGAAAAACTTTATTAATGACAACACCCCAGTCGTTCCTGGTAATGATGAAGTCGACACTCAGCCTACCTTAGGTTTTCAGCGGGTAATTCAGCGCGCCATCATGCACGTGCAATCTACCTCCAGTGGCAAAAAAGAAGTTACTGGTGCTAATGTATTGGTAGCAATCTTCGGTGAAAAAGATTCGCATGCTGTGTATTTTTTGCAACAGCAAGGGGTGACTCGTTTAGATGTGGTGAATTTTATTAGCCATGGTGTGCGCAAAGATCAGACAGAGCATGTTAAGCCGGCAGAATCAGCTCAAGAAACTGAAGAGGCCGCTGCAGGTGGTAAGGAGAGCCCCCTTGAGCAATATACCCAAAACCTCAATGTCTTGGCTAAGCAAGGAAAAATTGACCCACTCATTGGGCGCGATGGCGAAGTAGAGCGTGTCATTCAGGTGCTGTGCCGTCGTCGTAAAAATAACCCATTGTTGGTGGGCGAGGCAGGCGTTGGTAAAACTGCCATTGCCGAAGGGCTTGCTTGGCGGATTGTCCGGGGCGAGGTACCTGATATCTTAGCTGATGCCACTGTGTATTCATTGGATATGGGCGCACTTTTAGCGGGCACTAAATATCGCGGTGACTTCGAGCAGCGTTTAAAGAGTGTCCTGAAATCCCTCAAAGATCATGCTCATGGCGTGTTATTTATTGATGAGATCCACACCTTAATTGGTGCGGGAGCCGCTTCTGGCGGAACCCTAGATGCCAGTAACTTACTCAAGCCTGCCTTATCGAATGGTCAACTCAAATGCATCGGCGCTACTACCTTTACAGAATATCGTGGCATCTTTGAGAAAGATGCTGCTTTATCACGCCGTTTTCAGAAGGTAGATGTAGTGGAGCCAACGGTTGATCAGACCGTGCAAATTTTACGTGGCCTTAAGTCGCGTTTCGAAGAGCACCATAGCGTCAAATATGCAGCCGCCGCTTTAGTTGCTGCCGCTGAGTTGTCTGCCCGTTATATTAATGATCGTCATTTGCCAGATAAAGCGATTGATGTGATTGATGAAGCGGGAGCTGCACAACGCATTTTGCCTAAGTCTAAGCAGAAGAAAACCATTGGGCGCCCAGAAATTGAAGAGATTGTTGCCAAGATTGCACGCATCCCGCCCCAGTCCGTGACGGTAGATGATCGAAGTAAGTTGCAAACTTTAGATCGGGATATTAAGAGCGTGGTGTTTGGTCAAGATCCTGCGATTGAAGCATTAGCAAGTGCAATTAAGATGACTCGCGCCGGTCTTGGCAAGATTGATAGGCCGATCGGATCTTTTTTATTTTCTGGGCCTACTGGCGTTGGTAAGACCGAGGTTGCCAAGCAGTTAGCCTATATTTTAGGTATTGAGCTATTGCGTTTTGATATGTCAGAGTATATGGAGCGTCATGCAGTAAGTCGTTTAATCGGCGCGCCTCCCGGTTACGTAGGTTTTGACCAAGGTGGTCTACTAACTGAGGCGGTCAATAAGAAGCCACATTGCGTTCTCTTGCTTGATGAAGTTGAAAAAGCGCACCCTGATATTTTCAATATCCTTTTGCAGGTAATGGATCATGGGACCTTAACGGATAACAATGGTCGCAAGACCGATTTTCGTAACGTCATTATTATTATGACTACCAATGCTGGCGCTGAAGCCATGCAAAAGTCCACCATGGGCTTTACCAATGTGCGCGAATCTGGTGATGAGATGGCGGACATCAAGAAGTTCTTTACGCCAGAGTTCCGTAATCGCTTAGATGCGATTGTTTCTTTCAAGGCTCTTGATGAAACCATCATCATGCGTGTAGTTGACAAGTTCTTGATGCAGTTAGAAGAACAATTGCACGAGAAAAAAGTTGATGCGACATTTAGTTCTGCATTGCGGGCACATTTAGCTAAACATGGTTTTGATCCATTAATGGGTGCTAGGCCAATGCAACGCATTATTCAAGATACCGTGCGTAAAGCTTTGGCCGATGAGTTGCTCTTTGGTAAGTTAGCTCAAGGTGGTCACGTTGCGGTAGACGTGGACGCAGAGGGCAAAGTACAGTTAAAGTTTGATGCGCCGCTAGTTGCGGGTAAATCTCCTAAAGCCGATGTTGCTCCAGCTGAAGAAATCTAAGATTTAAATCAGCTATTTAGTATTGAGATTAATCAGTTTTAAGAAAAGCCACTTTCTGAGTTATTCAGAAAGACAGGCTTTTTCTTTTCATCTATAAGTCACTTTATGAATTTGATGATAAATTAAATGGCCAATCAATGGAGAGCATGATGACAGCGTTAACCCGATCAGAACATGATTTGCTAGGTGACTCAGAGGTTCCAGCAGATGCTTATTGGGGGATTCATACTTTACGTGCCATTGAAAATTATCCTATTACCGGCAAACTCATTGGAGAATATTCTGATCTTATTAGGGCGCTCGCTTATGTAAAGGAGGCGGCTGCTAAAGCCAATCTAGAGCTCGGCCATCTAGATCCCAAAAAGGCAGAGGCTATTATTGCTGCGTGCCACGAGATTGAAGCGGGTAAATTACATGATCAATTTGTGGTTGATGTAATACAAGGGGGCGCTGGAACCTCGACCAATATGAATGCTAACGAAGTGATTGCCAATCGCGCACTCGAGATATTGGGTTATGAAAAAGGAGATTATTCTCAATTACATCCTATTAACGATGTCAACATGTCACAAAGCACCAATGATGTTTACCCCACTTCATTGCGATTGGCCACTTGCTTTGCCATTCCCGCTTTATTGACGGCAATGGCTATGCTAAGCAAAGCCTTCGCTGCCAAGGCTGATGAATTTAAAGATATCCTAAAGATCGGGCGCACCCAGCTACAAGATGCTGTACCCATGACCTTAGGTCAGGAATTTTCTACCTACGCAGTGATGATTAGGGAGGATGAAGAGCGTTTAAAAGAGGCCATCTCTCTTATTGCAGAAATTAATTTAGGCGCCACCGCAATTGGTACGGGGATTAATACTGATGTGCGCTATTCAAAATGTGCCATTCAATATCTTAAAGATCTTTCAGGGATTACGTTAATTGCCTCTCCAAATCTCATTGAGGCTACTCAAGATTGTGGCGCATTTGTGCAGTTATCAGGGGTCTTAAAACGAGTGGCAGTAAAGCTATCTAAAATTTGTAATGATCTTCGTCTTTTATCGAGTGGCCCACAGGCTGGCTTTAATGAGATACGTCTTCCGCCCCGTGCTGCTGGATCGTCGATTATGCCGGGCAAAGTAAACCCCGTCATTCCAGAAGTAGTAAATCAAATTGCTTTTGAAGTCATTGGCAATGACGTAACTATCACAATGGCGGCAGAAGGGGGTCAATTACAGCTTAACGCCTTTGAGCCCATCATTGCCCATAGCCTATTTAAAAGCATTCAACATCTCACGGCGGCCTGCGATACATTAAGAACGCATTGCATTGTTGGTATTACTGCAAATGTAGAAGTGCTTGCTGAGAGAGTGCGTACTTCAGCTGGGCTGGCAACGGCTTTAAATCCTTATCTTGGATATGAGAATGCGACTATGATTGCCAAAAGAGCGCTTCAAGAAAACTGTTCGGTAGCTGATTTAGTTCTTGAACTGGGTTTAATGGACCAGGAGACTTTAGAGAAGATATTGAGTCCTGAGGTTCTGACTAGGCCAGGAATCCAGTCGACAAAATAAAGAGCTTTCTATGAATACCCTTGGTTATATAAAAAATGTCATCCTTGATGAATTTCAAGCCATTAAGGAGGAAGTAAGAGATTCAAAGATACTGGCACTTGCTTTTGTAGCCGTAATTGTTCTCATAGTCATTTATTTAAAGCCGTTTCCGGCTCGCCATATTTACTTTGCTACGTACTACCCTAATTCTGATTGGGCTCAACTAGCTGAAAAAACAGCGAGCCTTCTTAAAAACCACGGTATTGATATCTCAGTGCTTTATACCAACGGCGCTTTAGATAACGTAGCCCGCTTAAGCAATCGAAAAGATGAAGCTAATGCTGGCTATACCTATGGATTTGCTTTAAATCAAGAGGACTTAAGTAATATTTATTCATTGGGCAGTGTTGCCTATGAGCCAGTATGGATCCTCTATAACAAAAGCCGAATTGGAGAGGTTAAAAGTTTAAGTGCGTTAGCTCAATATCGGGTTGGTTTAGGCCCCCTCAAAAGCGGTTCTTATCAGATTGCCAAAAAGATATTCGAAGTGATGAACATTGAGCTAGATAATAATGCTCACTTTAAGCCCGATAATATTCTCAAGAATGCAGAAAAATTAAAAAGTGGTGAGATTGACGCTTTTATATTTGCATCTACTTATTGGGATCCTACCACTCAAGAATTATTGCGTTCGCCTAATATTGCAGTCTACGATTTTAAAAATGCACAGGCCTATACAAAGAAATTTAATGCATTTGTGGCATTAACTTTGTCTGCAGACTCTATTGATATCCTCAAGCAGATACCTAAGCAAGACATTTCCCTTTTGGCAACTACAACGAGCCTTGTCGTTAATCGTAATATGCATCCAGACCTTCAATTAGCTCTGCTAATGGCTGCCAGAGATGCCAATCGAAATGCGCCTAATTTATTCTTTGCTAAGCGTAATGAATTCCCCGCCTATTTAGATCCTTCAATTCCGATTGGTCCAGTAGCGGAACATTTTTACGACTATGGACCACCACATGCGATGCGCTACTTGCCTTATTGGTTGGCAGGTTTAGTTGATCGGGCATGGCTACTCTTATTGACCCTATTTGCCATCCTTTACCCACTGGCCAAGCTCAATATCCACTTTAGAAAATTTCGCTTTAATCTTAAAGAGATCCCACATTACAAAGAGCTACTTGAAATTGAAAAGCGTTTGTGTGATCACAATTTATCTGCTCAAGATAAAGCGCAATTATCAAAACGCCTAGATTGGATTAACGTCCATGCAATTAAGGCAGGGGTACCCATCAATGAGGAGGCGGCTTATTTTGAATTTCTGAACGCCATTTACTTATTAAGGAAAAAAATTGAGGAAGCATAAACATTCGCTAGAAAATTAGGAGCGTCCAGTACTTCCAAAGCCACCTGCGCCGCGATTGCTTTCAGTAAACTCTTCAACTACCTTAAGTCCAACCTGTATTACCGGCATGACAACTAACTGAGCCAATCGCTCCATTGGCTCGAGCTTAAATGCTGTAGATCCGCGATTCCAAGTGCTGACCATCAGCTGACCTTGGTAATCAGAGTCAATCAGCCCCACTAAATTTCCGAGAACGATACCGTGCTTATGACCAAGACCGGAGCGAGGCAGAATAAAAGCTGCGTAGCGTGGGTCTTCAACATAGATTGCCAGGCCAGTTGGAACTAATACAGTTTGTCCTGGAGCAATTTCTATTGCTTCATCAATGCAGGCGCGTAGATCGAGTCCCGCACTACCTGGAGTGCCATAAGCTGGCAATTGATCTCGCATGCGCTCATCTAGAATTTTGACTTGAAGTTGTTGCATAGCATTTCCTAAATCAGGGGATTGGTGTAGAGAGTTAAATCTGGTTAAATTTTGTTGGCAACGAACGCAATGAGTTGGCGTGCTAGCTCAAGCTTTTGTGCTTTAGCGAACTTCTTTGTGCCACCTTCATGAATAATCAATAATTGATTTAGATCGCTACCAAAAGTATCTGGACCGATATTGCCCACAATCATCGGAATACCTTTACGCTTGCGCTTTTCATCGGCATGATTTGCAAGATCAGTCGATTCTGCCGCAAAGCCAACGCAGTATGGGCGCAGCTTGCCAGATTTATTTTGTACTAACTTGGCAGCATCCATCAAAATGTCAGGGTTGGCAATAAATTCCAGATTTGGTGCAAGTCTGCCTTGGCGCTTAATCTTCTCTTTTGCTGGTTTAGCGATACCCCAGTCTGCCACGGCAGCAACCGCAAAGAAGATGTCGCAGTCGGCAGACTGCATGGTGGCTGTATGCATTTCTTTAGCACTGACGACATTGGTGCGGGTAATTTTCCCTGTTGCTTCTAATGGGGTAGCAAGCTCACAGGGGCCAGCTACTAGGTGGACCTCTGCACCAGCCTCAACAGCTGCGCGAGCAATGGCAAACCCCATCTTGCCCGAGCTGAGATTTGTGATGCCACGCACGGGATCAATTGCTTCAAAGGTGGGCCCAGCAGTTATCAGAACCCGTTTTCCTGTTAATGGCTTTTTCTGAAAGAAGGCTATCAGTTGTTCGGTGATCTGGATGGGTTCAAGCATGCGACCAAAGCCAACCTCACCACAAGCTTGGAAACCGCTGGCAGGGCCAAGTAAGGTCACTTGATCTTTAATGAGGCGCTGCGCGCTTCTTTGGGTGGCTGCATGGTCCCACATCTGTTTATTCATGGCGGGGGCCAGTAGAAGGGGGCAATCTCTTGCAAGACAAAGGGTCGTCAGTAAATCATCTGCTAAACCTAAAGAGAGTTTTGCCATCAGATCAGCACTAGCTGGTGCAATCAGAATGGCATCCGCAGCTCGTGAGAGTTCAATATGCGCCATATTGTTGGCAACGCTGCTATCCCACTGACTCGTATATACGGGATTGCCAGTTAATGCCTGCATCGTCACAGGAGTAACAAATTGCTGTGCAGCTTCTGTCATCACCACTTGAACACCAGCACCTTCTTGTATGAGCAAGCGGGCTAGTTCGGCGCACTTATAGGCTGCGATTCCGCCGGAGATGCCAAGAATGATTTTCTTATTTAAAAGTGATTGCATGGCGCCAGCTTAATAGGATTGGGGGGATTTGCCAAATGACTTACGCAGTTCACCCCAAATAATAAGGGCTGCCCCAATGCAAATAGCGCTATCGGCAATATTAAAGGCGGGCCAATGCCAATGACCGTAATACAGGTCAATAAAGTCCACTACAGCACCATACATGAGGCGATCGAGAACATTACCTAGTGCGCCACCCAAAATTAAACTCAGGGCCCAACAGAGCGTTTTATCGCCTTGGCTCTTACGCAATAACCACACAATATACCCAGAAGCGGCTAGGCCAAGAAGTGTGAAGAACCAACGTTGCCAGCCAGAGCTCTGAGCTAAAAATGAAAATGCTGCTCCAGGGTTAAATAGCAATAGCCAGTTCATAAAAGGCAATACTGCAACAGGTATCCCAAGCTCCAGATTGCTTAGGGCTGCCCACTTACTCAATTGATCTAACAATAAGGTAATGAGGGCTATCGCTAGATATCGAAGAAAGGAGAGATTGGTAGTCATTAATTGGACGGAGCTTATTTTGTGCAACTTTGCTTACGCAAACAAGCGCGTTTGGCCATCTCCAAAGAGGTTGCTAATACAGCGACTACATAACTCTGGGTGCTCTGCATCAGTGCCAACGTCTGCAGTGTGATGCCAGCAGCGAGCACATTTCTTAAATTGACTGCTGCGCACTAGAACTTCTAGGCCATTATTACTGAGTTCGAGATTGGCGCTGGAAGTGATGGTTACAAAACGTAAGTCATCTTCAAGAGAATGAAGGATTGCAAAATCAACATCACCCACTTTAATAGTCAACTCAGCTTGCAGTGAAGAGCCAACATTACCAGCCTCACGCTCTACCTCAATTGCTTTAGTGACTTCAGAGCGAATCTCTCTAATGCGAGTCCATTTAGCAAGTAGTTCAGTAGCATTTGTAATTTCTGGGAAAGTACCAAAATCTTCCATGAAGATAGATTCTGTGACTTTCTCATTTGAGCCATGTGGGAAGGACTGCCATGCTTCTTCAGCCGTGAAGGACAGAAAGGGAGCTAACCATTTGAGCAGATTGCGGGTGATGTGAAACAAGGCATTTTGTGCAGCGCGACGATCGGCACAATCTGGTGCACTGGTATAGAGGCGATCTTTGAGGATATCTAAATAAAAGCCACCTAGATCTTCAGAGCAAAAAGTCAGCATGCGTGCAACAGCTGGTTGGAACTCATAGACTTGGTAGTGAGCTTGCACTTCATTTTGTAATTGATTGGCAAGGGCGACCGCATAACGATCAATTTCTAACCACTGGTCAGCAGGCATAGCATGCTTGCTAGGATCAAAGTCAGATAGGTTGGCTAAGAGGAAGCGCAAGGTATTACGAATGCGTCGATAACTCTCCACGACTCTTTTAAGAATTTCATCAGAAATCGTCATCTCACCAGAGTAGTCGGTCGAAGCTACCCATAAACGGATGATTTCCGCACCTAACTTATCAGCAACCTGTTGTGGAGCAATGACATTGCCAACGGACTTGCTCATCTTGCGACCTTGGCCATCTACGGTAAAGCCATGGGTCAGGAGTGCTTTGTAGGGCGGCTTGCCATCGAGCATGGCGCCGGTTAATAAGGAGGAGTGGAACCAGCCGCGATGCTGATCAGATCCCTCTAGATACAAGTCAGCTAATCGTCCATTTGGTGTTTCAGACTCTGGGGTGAATAGCTGATCTTTATGAGAACCGCGAATCACATGCCAATGGGTTGTACCTGAATCAAACCAGACGTCTAGGGTGTCACGATTCTTCTCATACTGAGGCGCCTCTTCACCTAGCAATTGTGAAACTTCTATTTTTTGCCAGGCTTCAATACCCTCTTTTTCAACGCGTTTAGCGATCTCTTCGAGCAGTTCGACTGTACGTGGATGGGGCTCACCACTTTCTTTATGGACAAAGAAGGCCATCGGCACGCCCCATTGGCGTTGACGTGACAAAGTCCAGTCTGGTCGATTAGCGATCATGCTGCGTAAGCGTTGTTTACCCCAAGCAGGGAAAAATTCTGTACTTTCAATGCCGGCTAAGGCGGTATCACGCAAGCAGTTATTACCATCAGATGGTTTCTTATCCATGCTCGCAAACCACTGTGAAGTCGCGCGATAAATAATCGGGGACTTGTGACGCCAGCAGTGCATGTATGAGTGGGTATACGTTTTGTCTCTCAACAGGCTTCCTGCTTCGCGCATTGCCTCAACAATCTTCGGGTTGGCTTTCCAAATATATTCATTGGCAAATAGTGGCAACCAAGAGGCGTACACGCCATTACCCATGACTGGGTTCAAAATATCTTTATCGGCCAACTCGTTTACTTTGCAAGACTTAAAGTCTTCTTCGCCATACGCTGGCGCAGAGTGGACAACTCCGGTGCCGGTATCAAGTGTGACATATTGGGCAGTGTAGATTGGTGAAAGGCGTTTGTAGCCATCATGCAATGGCGCTAATGGGTGCCAGAAAGAAATATTGGCTAATTGACTGCCTAAGCAGGTGCCGATAATTTTTCCTTCGAGACCGTAATCTTGCAGACAAGTTTCTACGCGATCTTGAGCAAGAATGAGCAACTTGTCGCTAGTATCAACTAAGGCATAGGTGAGCTCAGGATGAACATTGAGCGCTTGGTTAGCCGGAATAGTCCAAGGTGTAGTGGTCCAAATCACAATCATGCCGGGCTTGTTTGGAATATCAGGGATGCCAAAAGCTTTTGCTAGTTGGGGGCGCTGGGCATCATCAAAGGAAAAGCCAACATCGACCGTGGGATCAGTTTTATCTTGGTATTCCACTTCAGCCTCAGCTAGTGCAGAGCCACAATCAAAACACCAATTCACTGGCTTTAAGCCGCGATAGACATAACCCTTTTCCCAAATTTTTCCTAGTGCACGAATCTCTTGGGCCTCATTACTAAAGTCCATGGTTAGGTAGGGGTTATTCCAATCACCAAGAACGCCTAAGCGCTCAAAATCTTTCTTTTGTTTATCAACTTGCTCAAGAGCGTATGCACGTGCTTTAGCTTGTACTTCCTCAGTGGGCAGATTTTTACCAAACTGCTTTTCAATCTGAATCTCAATGGGCATCCCATGGCAATCCCAGCCGGGCACGTAAACAGAATCAAAGCCCATTAACCAGCGGGACTTCACAATCATGTCTTTGAGGATCTTATTGACAGCATGACCAATATGAATATCACCATTTGCGTAAGGTGGGCCGTCATGCAGAATAAATTTAGCTTGGTGGGCATGTGCACTGCGAATCTTTTCATAGAGCTTATTTTTTTGCCATTGAGCTACCCACTGGGGCTCTCGCTTAGGTAGATCTCCGCGCATCGGAAATGTAGTCTCTAGGAGATTGACGGGATAAGAGTTTACTTTTTCAGGCATAAGCTTTTTTCTGGAAATAATTTCTGGCATGCATTGCATCAGTGGCAATGGCTTTGGTAAGTGTATCGAGGTCTGGATATTTTGCCTCGTCACGAATTTTTTCTAATAGTTCTACAGTAATCAACTTTCCATAGACTTCTTGTTTGTAATCAAAGATATGAGTTTCAAGTAAAACACGTCCCTCATCTTCAACGGTAGGCCTGACACCAAGGCTAGCTACTGCAGGGAGTGGTTTGTCACTTAAGCCAATCACTTGCGCAGTAAAGATGCCGGTAGTCGCTGGTTTGCGATGATGTAAGTGATTAGCAACTGCAAGGTTCAGCGTGGGAAATCCTAAAGTACGCCCTAATTGTTGTCCGTGAATCACATGCCCTGAAATGCCGTATGGACGACCCAGTAATTTACTGACTTGCCCCATGTCGCCGTTTGCCAATGCATCTCGTAATGCTGAACTAGAAATCCGTTCGCCATCCTCAAGAACAGTATGAATGTTCGATACTTCAAAACCATATTTTTTGCCGGCAGCCTTGAGACTGGCAAAGTTGCCAGCACGTTTTGCACCATAGCAAAAATCATCACCAATCAAAATCCATTTGGCATTGAGTTGTTTGACAATAATTTCAGAAACAAATTCTTCGGGGGATAGGCGGGCAAAAGCGTTATTAAAATGCTCCACCACAACCCGATCAATACCGATGTCCGCAAAAGCACAAAGCTTGTCACGTAAATTAAGAATACGTGGTGGCGCTTGCTCTGGAGAAAAGAACTCTTTGGGATGTGGCTCAAAAGTCATTACACAGCTCACTAGGCCCCGTTCCTGCGCGCCAGCTTTGAGTTGTTTTAAAAGGGCGCGATGACCCCTGTGCACGCCATCGAAATTACCGATGGTTAGGGCACATGCCGGTCCTGCAGAAAATTGGGTAGAGCCACGGAATACGTTCACTAAATCACTTTCAGGGTCGCTTTCATGGTAACCATCAATTATATTGTGGGCATGCTATCTATCGTTACCTTAATCTCAGGCCGGGGATCTAATTTCGAGGCCATCGTTAAAACTGCCCAAAAAGAGCGCTGGTTGGTCAAATTTACTGGGGTCATTGCCAACCAAGCAACGGCCAAGGGCCTTGATTTTGCTCGCTCCCAGGGTATTCCAGCCTTCGCCATCGAGCATCGAGACTACCTATCACGTGAATCATTCGATGCGGCTCTGATTCAGCAAATTGAGGCTTTAGGGGCTAATTTGGTGGTTTTGGCTGGCTTCATGAGAATCCTCACTCCAGGCTTTATTCGTCATTTTGAGGGTCGTCTAATCAATATTCATCCTGCACTGCTGCCCGCATTTCCTGGTTTGCATACTCATGAACGTGCCTTAGAGGCTGGCGCCACTGAGCATGGCGCTACAGTTCACTTTGTTTCTGAAGGTGTGGATGAGGGCCCAATCATCTGCCAAGCCTCTGTTCCAGTACTGCCAGAAGATGATGCCAACTCCTTGGCCGCCCGAGTTTTGGCTGCCGAGCATCAGATTTACCCGCGGGCCGTAAAATGGTTCCTCGATGGACGATTGCGAATAGTAGGTAATCAAGTTCAGATTCAACCCCCGGAGTCGCAATTAATAAAATTATGAGTAAAGAACGTTCATCTCGCTCAGCTAGTGCTGGCAGTAAATCTGGATCTAGAACAGCGGCCAGATTAGGCCCTCAAAAAAGCTATGCCGCTAAATCGAAAGATCCATTGCGTCGTCCAGAGCGACGTAATGCCAGTGGCAACATTATTGCGCCCGAAGGTCAAAAAAACTTTTCAAATGCAAAAGCATTGCCTCAACATGCAATTCATTTAGAGCGCTTGCTCCCTGAATTACTGAACTTTGAGCAACCGGCCGATCGTGTCGTCAGCCGTTATTTTCGTTCTGAACCACAGTTGGGCAACCGAGATCGCGCCCTGATTGCAGAGAGTGCCTTTGCCATACTGCGTCGTAAAAATGAGTTCTCTCAATTCGCCTCTAGCGGTGAAGGGTCACAGGCTAGACGCCTAGCCCTATTGGGTTTACTGTCCGCGCTCTCTGAAGGTGGCTTGGGCTCTGCCAATCGTGCAGAAAGTGCGATTGCTGATTTAGCGCACGTTTTAAAGCCCGGAGAGTATGAGTGGTTACAGCGTTTTGCAACTGTAGATCCAGCGGCCTTAAATTCCTTGGTACGTAATAATTTGCCTGAGTGGCTATGGGATGCATTTGGAAACTATCCTGGCCAAGAAACCCGTGAAGAATTAGCAAAGTGTTTAATGCATCCCGCATTATTAGATTTACGTGCCAACACCATGAAAACTACTCGCGAGCAATTGCTAGTAGAGATGAATGCTTTGGGTGGGCGATATAAAGCCATCCCTACGCCGTATGCACCTGATGGTGTGCGCATTATGGGTAAACCAGCCTTGCAAAATACGGCGGGCTTTAAGGCAGGGATGTTTGAAGTGCAAGATGAAGGCAGTCAGCTTTTAGCTTATTTGCTGGCCCCCAAGCGGGGCGAGATGGTGGTGGACTTCTGTGCAGGTGCTGGCGGCAAGACTTTAGCGATTGGAGCGCTGATGCGCTCCACAGGGCGCTTATATGCCCTAGATACATCCGAGCGTCGTTTAGCGAATTTAAAGCCTAGACAAGCCCGTAGCGGCCTTTCTAATGTACATCCTGTATGGATTGATAGTGAAAATGACGCCAAGATTAAACGTTTGGCCGGAAAGATTGATCGCGTACTCGTTGATGCCCCTTGTAGTGGTATGGGTACCTTACGGCGTAACCCAGATCTCAAATGGCGACAGACTCCTGCTGGCGTATTGGAATTAAATCAAAAGCAATCTAATATTTTGAGCTCTGCAAGCCGTCTTCTTAAGCCCGGTGGACGTTTGGTTTATGCCACCTGTAGTTTGTTGCCCCAAGAAAATCAAGGGATTGCCGAGGACTTCTTGGCAAAACACCCTGATTTTGAGGTGCTTCCTGCTGCGCAGGCTCTTAAACCCTTGTTTCCTAAAGATGTAATGCCTTTGGGATGCAGCCCTGATAATCCTTGGTGGCAACTATGGCCCCACATTCATGGTACTGATGGCTTCTTTGGAGCAGTATTTCAGAGAAAAGCGTTGCCAGTAAATCTAGTCGATCAGGCTCAAACCTCCGACCATATCAAAGGTAAGCCCAAAAAAGCTGGTAAAGCTCTAAAATAGAGATTTAAACCCTTTTAGGATTTACTTTTGAGAGCAGACTCAGGTTTTAGTTTTGACTCGTTTCTAGGGTGGCTTGCCCATGGATATTTAGATTGGTCTTGGTGGCAGATTTTGGTGTTCACCTTGGCAGCGACCCATATTACCATTGCAGCAGTGACGATTTTTTTGCATCGTTGTCAGGCGCATCGCGCCCTAGATCTTCATCCTATCATGTCGCATTTCTTCCGTTTTTGGCTTTGGCTAACAACGGGTATGATTACCAAAGAATGGGCGGCTATTCATCGTAAACATCATGCTAAATGTGAGACTGTTGATGATCCCCATAGCCCTCAAATATTGGGTATCTCCACCGTTCTTTCTCGTGGCGCTGAGCTTTATAAAAAAGAATCACAAAATCAAGAAACTTTAGATAAGTTTGGTCATGGCACTCCGGATGATTGGCTCGAAAGAAATATTTATTCCCCATTTTCTTGGCAAGGGGTTGCTCTCATGCTCATCATCGATGTCTTTTTATTTGGTGGCATTGGTTTGACGGTATGGGCTGTACAAATGTTATGGATCCCCGTTACAGCAGCCGGTGTAATTAATGGCATTGGCCACTATTGGGGTTACCGTAATTACGATTGTGAAGATGCCTCAACCAATATCTTTCCTTGGGGAATTTTAATTGGTGGAGAAGAGTTACATAACAATCATCACACCTTTGCGACTAGTGCCAAGCTTTCTAGTAAATGGTATGAGTTTGATATTGGCTGGCTTTATATTCGGATGATGAGTGCTGTGGGTTTAGCAAAGGTCAAAAAGACTCCCCCTAAGCCAATATTAAGTGAGTTACGTCCAGCCGATCAAAGCACCCTTGAAGCTATTATTGCTAATCGTTACGAGATCATGGCCCGCTACAGCAAGACTTTGCGCACCTTCTTTAACCATGAAGTGCAGCATATGCAAGCCTTGGCAGCCCACTTAAAAGACGCTCGTACTTGGTTGGGTAAAGATGAGGCACGTTTAACTGAAGAAGAGAAATTAAAACTAGAAGAGTTAATGGAAAGTAATGCCCAGTTACGCAAGATGATTGAAATGCGTCGTGACTTACAGGCGATTTGGAGTCGCTCTAATGCCACTGGCGAGCAATTGCTATCTCAGCTGCATTCTTGGTGTCAGCGTGCTGAAGATAGTGGTTTAAGTAGCTTACGTGACTTTTCTTTGCGATTGCGTCGTTACGTTTAAGAGGCCAAAACCAAGAGCTTGGAATTACCAAGACAATAAAAAACCCGATCATAAGGAGCGGGTTTTTAATGCTTAAAGTAGATGAACTACTTATTACTAACTAATAACTTCTGGTGTCTAGTGTCTAATTACTTTAGCTTCGTTTCTTTATAAGCAACGTGCTTGCGAATAGTGGGATCAAATTTCATGATCTCCATTTTCTCAGGCTTAGTACGCTTGTTTTTTGAAGTGGTGTAGAAGTGACCAGTACCAGCTGATGACTCTAGTTTAATTTTTTCTCTGCCGCCTTTAGCCATTTGTGTGCCCCTTAAATTTCGCCGCGTGCACGAAGATCAGATAAAACAGCATCAATGCCGTTTTTGTCGATTACGCGCAAACCAGCATTGGTTAAGCGCAAGCTAATCCAACGGTTTTCAGATTCAACCCAGAAACGACGATTTTGCAGGTTAGGCAAAAAGCGACGCTTCGTTTTATTGTTTGCATGGGATACATTGTTGCCAACCATCGGCTTTTTCCCAGTGACTTGGCAAACTTTTGCCATGACATAACTCCATTAATTGCGAAAAAAGAAGATTGTATCAGGCGTAGCCTACTTTGATCTACCCCTAATTTGCTTTAGTTCAATGGTTTGTTCCAAGAAGTCTCTATGAATTGAAAAAAGAGCCAATTAAGTTAGTGTTTACTTTCTTTTTCATCCATCTTTCATAAGGCCAGCCTCTGAAAATGAGAAAAAACCACTACCACTCACAATGCAATGATCTAAAAGTCGAATATCCACCAGATTGAGTGCAGAAAACAGGGTTTTGGTTAATTCTTGATCAGCTTGGCTAGGAAGTGGGTTACCACTAGGATGATTGTGTGCCACGATTAGTGCACTCGCATTTCTAGAAAGTGCTTCTTTTAAGATTTCTCGGGGGTAAACAGCTGTATGGGTAATAGACCCTCTAAATAGCTCTTGGCACTCAATCAGATGAAAGCGGGAGTCTAGATAGAGGCAGAGGAAGACTTCATGTGGGAGGCGGCCAATTCTCGCTTGCAAGTACTCTCTAACTTGACTTGGGGATGAAAAGATGGAGTCTTGGGCAAGACCTTCCTCTAGGCTGCGCTTTACTAATTCGTAAGCCGCCTGAATTTGTGACCATTTGGATAGACCCATGCCATGAATTTGCGTCAGTTCTTCTGAGGAGCAACTTAACAAGCGCGGCAGACCCCCAAAATGATGAATGAGGTCTTTTGCAAGGGCCACGGCGGTTTTGCCTTTGACCCCCACTCTGAGGAAGATGGCTAATAACTCGGCATCACTAAGAGCTGCAGCCCCAAGGGCACGAAGTTTTTCTCTGGGCTGGTCCATTTTTGGCCAATCTGAAATCGGAGAATGCACACTCTGGTCTGGCCTAGATACAATGACCTTATGACTAAGCTTACGGTTCTTCCTAACTCCTTCTTGACCCTCAATTACCGCTTGACTTTGCCAAGTGGGGAGGATTACATCAACACGTTTATCGATCGTCCTGCGACGGTCATGATGGGCTCTGGACAATTTGCTCCTTGTTTTGAAAAAGTATTAATTGGTTTGGGTGTGGGTGATAAAAAAAGTGCACTACTTCAGCCAGACGAAAGCTTTGGTGAGCGTAAAGATGAGTTGGTGCAGTGGGTATCTTTGCAAGCGCTCAAGGAAGGGCGCGATGAAGATACCCAATTTAACCCAGGCGATGTCATCGAGTTCAATGCACCTGGCGGCGCCCAATATGCCGGTGTCTTGCAGTCGATAGATACGGAGGGGGCTTGGTTTGACTTCAATCACCCCTTGGCTGGCAGGCCAGTTACTTTTGAAGCAGAGATTGTGGCGATTCTTTAAGCGATGAGTACGGACGATTTTGCAGAAATTTTGATGGCGCAGCCTCGCGGTTTTTGCGCCGGAGTAGATCGCGCAATTAATATTGTCAATGAGGCGCTGATTCGTTTTGGTGAGCCCATTTATGTGCGCCATGAAATTGTGCATAACGCTTATGTAGTGAATGAATTGCGTGAAAAAGGTGCCATATTTGTTGAAGAGTTAGATGAGGTTCCTAAGGGTGGAATCGTAGTATTTAGTGCCCATGGGGTCTCTCAAGAGGTCCGTAAAGATGCTCAGGAGAGGGGTCTGCAGGTTTATGACGCTACTTGCCCTTTGGTGACTAAAGTCCATTTTGAAGTGGTCAAGATGTGCAAAGACGGCTTTACTGTTTTGATGATTGGGCATAAGGGGCATCCAGAAGTAGAGGGCACTATGGGCCAAGTGAAGGAGGGCGTCTTTCTGATTGAAAAGATTGCGGATGTTGAGTGTCTGCCTTTTGCTGCCGATGAAAAAATTGCCTTCGTTACTCAAACCACACTCTCCGTTGATGAAACTAAAGAAATTGTCGATGCATTGATGAGGAAATTCCCGAACATTGTTCAGCCTCGCAAGCAAGATATTTGTTATGCCACTCAAAATCGCCAAGATGCTGTGAAATTTATGGCGCCTCAAGTAGAAGTCGTTATTGTGGTGGGAAGTAAGGCAAGCTCGAACTCGAATCGCTTGCGGGAATTGGCTGAAAAATTAGGCGTACCTGCCTACATGGTCGATTCACCAGAACAGTTGCAATCCCAATGGTTTGAAGGTAAAAAACGAGTTGGACTAACTGCGGGAGCCTCTGCTCCTGAAAGTCTAGCCCAAGCTATCGTAGCGAAGATTCAGGAGTTTGGACCGCGCAGTATTCGCAATTTAGAAGGGGTGGTTGAAGACATCACCTTCTCCTTGCCCAAGAACTTAGTTGATTAACTAGATCAGCTTGTCAACTAAATCACTTGCTTAAGCAAGTCCCGCAAAATATTGCACATCTGACGAATCTCATCTTCGCTGACATTCAGGGCTGGCATAAAGCGCAATAGATTGGGTCTAGGAGAATTAATCAACAGACCTTCAGGATTACGATCGCGCGCTAGCTCTACTAAGTTGGGGCCAATGTCCTTACTGAGCATGAGGGCACGCAATAAGCCTTCCCCACGTTCGCCTTCTAAGTGAAATTCTTGGGAGATGCTAAGCAGTTCCTCGCTAAGTAATTGCCCTTTTGTGCGCACTGATTCTAGAAAACCCGGAGCTAAGAGTTGTTCAATGACGCTGATTCCTACTGCGGTCGTTAACGGATTGCCGTTATAAGTCCCACCTTGATCGCCTGGAACAAAACAAGCTACGGCTTCAGTAGCCATGAGTGCGGCTAGCGGCACACCACCACCAATGCCCTTGCCCAAAGTCATGATATCTGGCTCAATGCCATAGTGTTGGTAAGCAAAGAGAGTACCAGTGCGGCCACACCCTGCTTGTACTTCATCAACAATTAAAAGAATATTATTTTCTTTGGTGAACTGCCGCAAGCTTTGCATAAATTCCTTAGTTACCGGAATAACGCCGCCTTCACCTTGGACGGGCTCTAACATCACTGCCACTGTTTTATCAGTCACCAGTTTCTTAACAGACTCTAAATCATTTAAATCTGCTTTTGGAAAGCCGGGCACTTGCGGAGCAAACATGGTGTCCCAGCCAGGTTTACCGGAGGCGCTCATTGTTGCCAAGGTACGACCATGAAAACTATGATCAAAAGTAATGATCTCAAATGCACCTGATTTATTCAGCTGCCCCCACTTGCGGGCTAATTTAAGAGCACCTTCATTTGCCTCTGCGCCACTATTGGCAAAAAATACTTTGTCAAAGCAACTATTTTCTGTCAGTAAATTAGACAGATGAATCATGGGCTCGTTATAAAAGGCGGGGCTAGGATTAATCAGTTTTTTTGCTTGTGCATTAAGTGCTGCAATCATTCCAGGATTACAGTGCCCTAGACAGTTCACGGCCCAGCCTTGCAAGAAATCTAAATAGCGTTTGCCATTGTTATCCGTTAACCAAGACCCTTTGCCCTCAACCATGACTAATTCAGGGCGCGGAGTAATAAACATCACTGAGTGTGCATCTACGTTGGAAATGGACTTATTCATAATTAAGGGCAAAAGTAAGTTTCTATTATCACGCTTAGTTCGCTAAATCTGCAGCGCTAGTAAAGGAGTCGGCAAAGAATTCTTCCTCGGGCAAATGACACTGTGATGAAAAATCTTGGCGAGCGGCATTGACCATGACTGGTGCGCCACAGGCATAGACTTGGAAGCCCTTCATATCTGGATGATCTGCCATGACTGCAAGATGTACAAAGCCAGTACGCCCAGACCAAAAGTCCTTTGGGGAAGCATCAGAAATCACTGGAATGTAGGTCAAGTTTGGCATTTCTGAAGCCCAGGTTTGGCAAAGAGCATTGAAGTAGAGATCACTTGGGCAACGACCCCCCCAATAAAGGTGGATAGGTCGATTACTTTTCTTTGCTTGCATTTGCTCAATGATTGACTTAATAGGGGCAAAGCCTGTCCCAGCGGCAACAAAAATAATGGGTTTTTTAGAATCTTCTCTTAAGAAAAAGCTCCCTAGGGGACCTTCAAAGCGCAAAATATCCTTTTCCTTGAGTGAGGGCTCTTTAGCCCCAAAGACAAAATCGGTGAACAGGCCACCTGATAAATGGCGGATATGGAGTTCTAATGGGCCTTCCTGACCGGGTGCATTAGCAAGAGAATAGGCGCGACGCTGACCATCTTTTAACAAAAGCTCGATATATTGACCAGCCAGAAACTGAAAGCGTTCTGAGGCAGGTAATTGGAGCTTCAGGATGGCTACATCACTACTAGGATTGGTAATGGCATTGACACGGCAGGGAACTTTACGAATGGCAATATCACCGGCACCTTGTACTTCTCGTGCCTGTATGAGTAAGTCGGATTGTGGATAAGCGCAGCAAAATAAAGTAGCTCCGGCTTTTTCATCAGCTGCGCTCAGGGCACTTTCGCTATGCTCGCCATGGGTTACTTGACCCTCAAGAACCTTGCCCTTACAAGATCCACAGGCACCATTTTTACATCCATAGGGCAAGTTAATTCCCTGATGAAGGGCTGCCTCAAGGAGGGTTTCATCTGTGCCAACGGTAAATTGTTTGCCGCTCAATTTGAGCGTGACTTGGTAAGACACTCTCATTCCTTTCAATAAATCGTTACGATGTGATTTATGCAATCTTTTAATAAACCTCGAATCTTGATCATTGGCTGCGGCGATATTGGTCTGCGCATCGCCAAACAACTTTCATCAAAGTATCGAGTTTTTGCCTTAACTTCCCAAAAAAGCCGTTTTCAGGAGCTAAGGGGGGTTGGCGCAATTCCTGTTTTGGGGGATCTGGATAAGCCCGATAGCTTGTGGCGCATCAGTGGTTTAGCACAAATCGTGATTCACTTGGCACCACCCCAAAATTCAGGTCATCATGATTGCCGAACCCGTAACCTATTACGAATTTTAGCCCAAGGCTCCGATATGGTCAGGCGCCTGATCTATGTAAGCACTACAGGTGTGTATGGGGACCATCAGGGTGCTCAGGTATCTGAGATCACACCGGTTAATCCCCAAAGCGAACGGGCAAAGCGAAGGGTCGATGCAGAGCGGGCTTTGCGTTTATGGGCGCCAGCTCATGGCGTAGTCTTAACTATTTTACGTGTCCCAGGCATATATGCGCATGATCGGTTACCGGTAGAACGCATTTTGGCGGGAACTCCAGCCTTAGCACCAAGCGAGGATGCTTACTCTAATCATATCCATAGCGAAGATTTAGCTAGACTTGTTTGTGCAGCGGTGTATCACGGTAAACCTCAGCGCATTATTAACACTTGTGATGGAAGGGAATCCAAAATGGGAGACTATTTTGATGAGGTAGCCGATGCTTTTGGATTGGCTCGCCCACCAAGATTGCCAGCTGTGGAGCTTAAAAAAATCGTCTCTCCAATGCTATGGTCTTTTATGCGGGAATCTCGGCGGGTAAACAATGATCGCCTGTCAGAACTAAAAATACCGCTACGCTACCCCAGCGTGGGACATTTTCTAAAAACTATTTCCAAGAATCTTTCAGGCCAACCGCACGGTTAAATACGGGCTTGCCAGGAGTTGAATCATTTTGGTCGGCCACAAAATAGCCGTGTCGTTCGAACTGAAAACGATCTTCAGCTTGAGCATCTTTCATGCAGGGCTCTAAGTACGCAGTAATGGTTTTTTTGGAGTGGGGGTTAATCGCCGCCAAGAAATTTTTATCACCACTATCGGGGTGTGGGTCATTAAAGAGGTGGTCATACAGGCGGATCTCTGCTAGGACTGCTTCAGCAGCGCTGACCCAATGAATATTCCCTTTAACTTTGTAATTGTTTGAGCCAGCTGTCCCACTTTTGCTATCGGGAAAATAGCTTGCGTTTACTTGGATCACATTACCAGCAGTATCGACTTCATAGCCAGTGCATTCAATTACAAAGCCATGACGTAATCGCACTCGCCCCCCAGCTTGATCGCCAATGGGTGGATAAAGTCTAAAGAAACCTTTGATAGGTTCTTGCATAAAATCATCCGCCTCAATCCATAACTCGCGGGTGAAATGAAACTCACGGGTGCCAAGTTCAAGATGGTGTGGATGACGTGGCGCCGAGCAGGGTTCACTAGCAGAAGCAGCAAAATTTTCAATCACAAGCTTGAGCGGTTTAAGCACGGCTGTGGCGCGCGGCGCTCTAGCCTCAAGATCGTCGCGAAGAGCCTGCTCTAGGGTACTCATGTCAATCCAGCTATCGGCTTTAGATACGCCAATCCGCTCACAAAAAAGGCGAATACTTTCAGGGGTATATCCCCTGCGACGAATGCCTACTATGGTTGGCATACGGGGATCATCCCAGCCCGAGACCTGTTTTTCTTCTACCAATTGCAATAGCTTGCGCTTACTAGTGATGGTGTAAGTGAGGTTCAGGCGTGCGAATTCGTATTGGTGAGGCAGGGGGTCTTTAAAGACCCCAGCCTCTTTTAATGAATTTACAATCCAGTCGTATAGTGGGCGATTATTTTCAAACTCTAAAGTGCAAATAGAATGAGAAACATTTTCAAGGGCATCTGATATGCAGTGTGTGAAATCATATAAAGGATAGATACACCACTTTTCGCCGGTACGATGATGTTCGGTATGGCGTATCCGATAGACCACCGGATCGCGCATCACTATATTAGGGTGCGCCATATCAATCTTCAAGCGTAAAACATGTTTCCCATCGGGGTATTTGCCATCTTGCATCTCACGAAATAGGGTGAGATTTTCCTCGGCGGTGCGCTCGCGATAAGGGCTGTTTTTTCCAGCTTGTGCAAAGTTACCGCGATGGGTATGAATATCTTCTGCACTTTGACTATCCACATAGGCTTTACCATCCTGAATCAGGATTTGTGCGAATTCGTAGAGTTGGTCAAAGTAGTCGCTCGCGTGATAAAGATGAGTGCCCCAATCAAAACCAAGCCATTTGACTGCATCCAAAATGCTCTCGGCGTATTCCACATCCTCTTTTACTGGATTAGTATCGTCTAGGCGCATATTGCAGCGTGCACCACCAGCTAGCTTGTTGTAGTCACTTGCTAAGCCAAAGTTTAGGCAGATACTTTTGGCATGACCAATGTGCAGATAGCCATTAGGTTCAGGCGGAAAGCGAGTAATGATTGACGGAATTACCTCATTAGCTAAATTGGTGCGCTGAGAAAAAGCGCCACTAGCTAAGTCGTGATCAATGATCTGACGTAAAAAATTGGAGGGCTCAGCAACTACGCTAGTGGGATTTTTGGATGGTTTGCTATCTTGGGACATGCCGTTATTGTAGAGAAAACCGCGTCCCCTAATGAAAAAGCCCGCAGGATCGCTGCGGGCTTGTTGCTAGGAGCTAACCAAGAGTTAATCCTCTTCAGCAAAAGCTTCTTCACGGGTTTTCTTGACCGCTGGTAAAGCGACTATCACGATTAATAGGGCTGCTGCGATGAGTAGTCCTAAGGATAGAGGGCGGGTAATGAAGGTGGTGAAGTCACCACGGGACAAAAGTAAAGCACGGCGGAAGTTCTCTTCCATCATTGGCCCAAGCACGAATCCTAAAAGCAAAGGAGGAGGCTCGCACCCTAGCTTAAAGAATAAATAACCAATTAAACCAAAGGCTGCAGTGACATAGACATCAAATACCGTGTTGTTCACGGTGTAAACGCCAATACAGCAGAACACTAAAATGGCTGGGTAGAGAAAGCGGTAAGGAATCTTTAACAGCTTTACCCAAATACCAATGAGTGGCAAGTTCAACAGGATTAGCATCACGTTGCCAATCCACATAGAAGCAATCAAGCCCCAGAACAAGGCTGGATTGCTGGTCATCACCTGTGGACCAGGTTGAATATTATGGATAGTCATTGCACCGACCATCAAGGCCATAACAGCATTGGGTGGGATGCCTAGGGTTAGCAAGGGAATAAATGAGGTTTGAGCTGCGGCATTATTAGCAGCCTCAGGACCGGCTACCCCTTCAATTGCACCTTTACCAAATTCATGGCTGTATTTGGAGGATTTTTTCTCAACAGAGTAGGCACCAAAAGCAGCTAAAGCAGCACCACCACCGGGCAAGATCCCTAAAACAGAGCCAATAGTGGTACCCCGCAATATCGAGGGAATCATGCGCTTTAAGTCCTGCTTAGTAGGCATCATGGTGGTCATCTTGTTGAGGAAGCCCTCATCATCACCCGTCTTTTCAAGGTTACCCATGATCTCAGCAAAACCAAATACACCCATGGCAACGCTAACAAAACCAATGCCATCGCTTAACTCTGGAATATCGAACGCATAGCGAGAGACACCAGAGTTCACATCGGTACCGATCAAGCCCATTAAGAGGCCAAGAATAATCATGCCAATCGCTTTAATCAATGATCCAGAAGCTAAAACTACAGCACCAATTAACCCTAAAACCATTAGGGAGAAGTATTCAGCAGGACCGAATTTGAAAGCCAGTTCTGAGAGGGGTGCAGCAAAAGCAGCTAAAACTAGAGTAGCAACACAGCCTGCAAAGAATGAACCCATGCCGGCAGTAAATAGGGCCACGCCCGCTCGACCGTTACGAGCCATTTGGTAACCATCAATCGCCGTTACCACCGAGGACGTCTCTCCTGGAATATTGAGCAAAATGGCAGTAGTAGAGCCGCCGTACTGCGAGCCATAATAAATACCGGCTAACATAATCAAGGCGGCAATCGGAGGTAATGCATAAGTTGCTGGCAATAACATCGCAATGGTTGCAATGGGGCCAAGACCAGGTAAAACGCCTATCAAGGTTCCCAAGATGCAACCAATAAAGCAGTAGAGGAGGTTTTGTAAGGTAAAGGCGGTTTCAAAACCGAGGGATAAATTAGCAAATAAGTCCATTTTTTTATCTCAGTTTCTTATTGTTGTAAAAATACTGGTAAGAGTGGGAACTGAAGCTTAAGGCCCAATACAAAGACGGAGTAAGTAAAGGTAACTAAAAAGGCGGCATTGATTGCTGTGCCCTTCCAAGTAAATTCTTTACTGGCGCTAGCAGCTACAAACACTAGAACTACTACGGCTACTAGAAAACCCATTTTGGGGAGTAGAACCCCATACAAAACTACAGCGCCGGTAATCTGCGCCATAATTTTCCAATTAAACTTAGGAATAGACTCAATGGTGGCTTTTGCACCCAAGGACTTAATCAATATGAAAAGTCCCAGCAGGGTCATGAGAATGCCTAAGTAGAAGGGGAAGTAGCCTGGCCCCATTTTTGCTGCAGTACCCATAGGGTATTGGGTTGCTACGATGGTAAAGAAGAGTCCAATGACCATGTACATGATCCCGGCCCCAAAATCCCGTTGATTGCGAATTTTCAAGTGCTGCTCCTTATTTATCGACCATCATGCCGATTTATCTATTGGTGTTACGGAATTGTATGACAGGACGGTGATCATTTGACTAGGGTTTGCCCTTGAGTAGTGCCAATGCGATAATTGTCATCATGAAAGTTTCCCAAATTCGCCAGGCTTACCTCGACTTCTTTGCCACTAAAGGCCACCAAATTGTTCCTTCAAGCCCTGTGGTGCCTGGAGATGACCCTACTTTGTTATTTACTAATGCAGGGATGAACCAGTTTAAAGATGTCTTTCTAGGTTTTGACAAGCGCCCATACAACCGCGCTACGACTGCCCAAAAATGTATTCGTGCGGGTGGGAAACATAATGACTTAGACAATGTTGGATACACCGCACGGCACCATACTTTTTTTGAAATGTTGGGTAACTTTTCATTTGGGGACTACTTTAAAAAAGAGGCTATTCAATTTGCTTGGGATTTATTGACTCAGGTTTTCGGATTACCAAAAGAGAAGCTTTTAGTCACCATTTACGCTGAAGACGATGAGGCATATGAAATTTGGCATAAACAAATTGGTATTCCAGCTGAGCGCATTATTCGCATTGGCGATAACAAGGGCGCGCGTTACGCTTCTGATAATTTCTGGATGATGGGCGATACCGGCCCTTGTGGCCCGTGTACCGAAATCTTTTACGACCATGGCGAGCATATCCCAGGAGGTCCTCCTGGAAGTCCAAATGAAGACGGTGATCGTTTTATCGAAATTTGGAATAACGTCTTCATGCAATTTAATCGCGATGAAGCTGGCAATATGCACTTACTACCTAAGCCTAGTGTTGATACTGGCATGGGTCTTGAGCGTATTGCTGCGGTATTGCAACACGTGCACTCTAATTACGAAATCGACCTCTTTGTTCACTTACTTGCCGCAGCTAAAAAGGCGGTAGATGTTGCAGGTGGCGAGAACTGTGATGCCAGTAGCCCTTCCTTGAAGGTGATTGCAGACCATATTCGTGCTTGTAGCTTTATTGTGGTTGATGGGGTGATTCCGGGCAATGCGGGTCGTGGATATGTGCTGCGCCGAATCGCACGACGTGCGATTCGGCATGGCTATAAATTGGGTGCGCGTAAACCTTTCTTTTATCAGTTGGTGCCGACCTTAGTTCAAGAGATGGGCGACGCTTATCCAGAGTTGCGTACAAATCAAAACAAGGTGAGTGAAGTGCTCAAGCAAGAAGAAGAGCGCTTTTTCCAAACCATAGCCAATGGTATGGAAATTTTAGAGAGTGCTTTAGCCCGAGGCGCTAAGTCAGTAGATGGAGAAACAGCTTTCCGCTTGCATGATACTTTTGGCTTCCCATTGGATTTAACCGCAGACGTTTGTCGAGAGCGAGATGTCACTGTTGATGCCCAAGGTTTTGAGCTTGCCATGCAAAAGCAGCGAGATCAGGCAAGGGCTGCCGGTAAATTTAAAGTAGCTCAAGGCTTGGAATATTCCGGTAAGCCTACGCAGTTTCATGGCTATGACACCTTAAAGCATGATGGCGCTATAGTGACCGGCTTATATGTCGATGGTCTGGCAGTGGAATCAGTTAAGGCGGGGGATACTGCGGTAGTGGTGCTCGATAACACCCCTTTTTATGCAGAATCTGGTGGTCAGGTTGGGGATCGGGGTGAGCTTCGTAATGAGATTAGTCGCTTTGCAGTAGAAGATACTTTCAAAATTTTAGCCAATGTATTTGGTCATCAAGGCGAGATTTTAGAAGGTGAGATTAAGCTTGGGGATGTTCTCAATGCCTTGGTAGATGTGCGGCAAAGAACCGAAATTATGCGCAACCATAGTGCGACCCACATTTTGCACAAAGCATTGCGTGAGGTACTAGGTGAACATGTCCAGCAAAAAGGATCATTGGTTGATGCAAGTAAGACCCGTTTTGACTTTACCCATAATGCCCCTATAAGCGCAGCACAGCTTCGGCAAGTTGAAGATATCGTCAATGCCCAGATTTTGGCCAATACTGCCACCTCTGGGAAAGTGATGTCATTAGATGATGCGCAAAAGACGGGTGCCATGATGCTCTTTGGTGAAAAATATGGCGATGAAGTGCGGGTTTTAGAAATCGGTAGCTCTAAAGAGTTATGCGGTGGAACTCACGTATCTCGTACTGGTGATATTGGTAGCTTAAAGATTGTTTCTGAAGGGGGCGTGGCAGCAGGCATCCGTCGTGTTGAAGCGGTAACAGGCCAACATGCCCTTAATTTTATTCAGGGTTTGGAAGATAAAATCAACGAAGCAGCCAGTATTTTAAAAACCCATTCTGGCGACTTAGTCAATCGGGTGGCACAACTTCAAGAAAGTTTGCGCTTGGCCGAGCGAGAGCTAGATAAAGCAAATTCTAAATTGGCTGCTAGCCAAGGAGATGAATTAGCCACTCAGGCGATTGATGTCAATGGCTTAAAGGTCTTGGCTGTTCGCCTTGATGGCGCAGACGCCCAAGTGCTTCGTGAAACCATGGATGCTCTTAAAGCCAAACTAAAAACTGCGGTAATTGTTTTAGCTTCAGTTCAAGGCGATAAAGTTGGTTTGGTGGCTGGGGTTACGACAGATTCTATTAGTAAAGTAAAAGCAGGAGAGCTCGTAAACTTTGTGGCACAGCAGATCGGTGGCAAAGGGGGTGGCAAGCCCGAAATGGCGATGGCTGGTGGAACTGATCCAAGCAAGCTAGGCGCTGCCTTGGCTAGCGTCAAAGAGTGGGTGGCTGCCAAGTGAGCCAAGACATCGATTTTAATCTCGAGGTCGATGCCATTGGCATGAACTGTCCATTGCCAATTTTGCGTACTAAAAAAGCTTTGGCGACCATGCAGTCTGGAGAGGTATTAAAAGTGATGGCTACTGATGCAGGCGCTGCCCATGACTTTCCTTTATTTGCCAAACAAACCGGTAATGAATTGCTCTTTAGCGGCGCTGAGGGTGATGTACTAATCTTTTTTCTTAAAAGAAGATAGGGTAAGTGTCGCTCAGGCTAAAGAGCGACTCTTTAAGTAAGCGGCAAACTCAGCACTGACTTCAGGGTGTCGCAAAGCAAACTCTACTGAGGCCTTAAGGTAGCCTAGCTTGCTACCACAATCAAAACGTACCCCATCGTACTCATATGCAAATACGGGTTCTTCTTTGAGCATAGAAGCAATCGCATCAGTGAGTTGAATTTCTCCTCCAGCACCAGGCTTGAGATTGCGGATGTGTTTGAAGATATCTGATGATAGAACGTAGCGCCCAACTACTGCTAAGTTCGATGGGGCATCTTTGGGTTGTGGTTTTTCAACAATCCCATTTAAACGATAAATGCCTTTGGCAACTTCAGAGCCTGCCACGATTCCATAAGAGCTACTTTTGGACGGATCAATTTTCTCTACTGCTAAGACTGAGCCGTTCTGCTCATCAAATACCTTCAACATTTGTTTGAGAACGGGAGGTTGACCATCAAGCAAGTCATCTGCGAGCATGATGGCAAAAGGCTCATCACGAACTAATTTTTCTGCGCATAAAACAGCGTGGCCTAAACCTAGTGCTTCTGGTTGGCGAACGTAGACGCAATCAACATGACTTGGCTTAACGCTACGAACAATCTCTAGTAATGCGGTTTTGTTTTTGGCTTCTAGCTCAGCTTCTAACTCATAAGCCTTATCAAAATGATCTTCAATCGCCCGCTTGCTGCGCCCAGTTACAAAAATCATTTCAGTAATGCCAGCGGCAATCGCCTCTTCAACCGCATACTGAATCAGTGGCTTGTCTACCACATTTAGCATCTCTTTTGGACTCGCTTTAGTGGCCGGCAGAAAGCGGGTGCCAAGTCCAGCAACAGGAAACACTGCTTTAGTGACTACTTTAGTACTTAAAGGCATTTTGTTTCCATTTCTGATGACTGTTACTATTTTATTCGATCTAATTGTGCAACAAGCTTCTCATGGTTTTGCTCAAACCCTGCAAGCCGTTGTTTTTCTTGGGCAACTACCGCTTCTGGCGCACGGGCTACAAAACTATCATTGCTAAGCTTGTCTTTGGATTTCATAATTTCCGCAGCAAGACGCTCGATTTCCTTATTAAGACGGATCTTTTCTGCCGCCACATCTACTTCAATCTTGAGTAATAGTTTGAAGTTACCCACTAAAGCTATAGGCGCCTCTGGCGCATCCTTTTCTAAGGCAGATTCATCATCATAGATTTTGACTTCAGAAAGTTTTGCTAAGGCGGTTAGATAAGGACTGGCCTTCTTTAAGAAGTCTTGTGGGCCACTAATCCACAAAGGAACCTTTAGCGCAGGAGAGACTTGCATCTCACCGCGTAGATTACGACAGGCATCCACAATGGCTTTAATTTGGGTAACCCAAGCTTCGCTCTTTTCATCGATTTTTTCTGGCTGGGCAATTGGATAAGCTTGTAAAGCAATCGTTTGCTTTTCTTGTTTAGCCAATTCTTTACCCGTCATTGGAGCAACAGTCTGCCAAAGGGTTTCTGTAATAAAGGGAATCAGTGGGTGAGCCATGCGTAAGATGGTTTCTAGTACGCGTAAGAGAGTACGACGGGTGGCACGTTGTTGTGCTGGGGTACCAGTTTGCAACTGGACTTTTGCCAACTCCAAATACCAATCACAATATTCATCCCATACAAATTGATAGATACTAGTCGCGATATTATCAAAGCGATAGTTTTCAAAACCCTTAGCAACATCAGCCTCGGTTTTTTGCAAAATCGACACAATCCATTTATCTGCTGGGGAAAAGTCCAGATAACCATCAGGACCACACTGCTTATCACAGGGAGCAAAACCATTGTCCTTGTCAGGACAATTCATGAGGACAAAGCGAGTAGCATTCCAAAGCTTGTTACAGAAGTTACGATAGCCCTCGCAACGTTTTTGGTCAAAGTTGATATTCCGACCTAAAGAGGCCAGGGAGGCAAAGGTAAAGCGCAGGGCATCTGTGCCAAAAGGGGAAATACCATCAGCAAATTCTTTTTTAGTTTTTTTGCTGATAGTCTGCGCTTGCTGTGGGTTCATGAGGCCAGAGGTTCTTTTCTCAAGCAAGTCTGCAAGCTTGATGCCATCAATTAAATCAATTGGATCCAAAGTATTCCCTTTGGATTTACTCATCTTCTGGCCTTCAGAGTCGCGCACTAAGCCATGGACGTACACCGTATGAAAAGGCACTTTGCCTGTGAAATGGCAGGTCATCATGACCATCCGCGCTACCCAAAAGAAGATAATGTCAAAGCCTGTCACCAATACTGAGGAAGGTAAGAAGTGATTGAGCGCCAAGGTTTTTTCTGGCCAACCTAATGAGCTAAAGGGAACAAGCGCCGAACTAAACCAAGTATCTAATACATCTGGGTCACGCTGGAGTGTGCCGGTGTAGCCTGCACTAGCAGCTTTGGCTTTTGCTTCTTCTGCGCTGCGTCCAACAAAGATCTGGCCATCTTCACCATACCAAGCGGGGATTTGATGGCCCCACCAGAGTTGGCGTGAGATACACCAGTCTTGAATATTTTCTAACCATTGGGTGTAGGTGCTGATCCAGTTTTCTGGAACGAGCTTAATATCCCCCTTGGAGACCGCATCAAGAGCGGCGCCTGCAATGGATGAGCCCGGTTGATATTGATTATCTGGACTTGGTCTGGACATGGCCACAAACCACTGGTCAGTGAGCATTGGCTCAATGATGGTTTGAGTGCGATCACCGCGAGGCACCATGAGTTGATGCGGCACCACTTTTTCTAATAATCCAGCAGCTTTTAAATCCATCACAACTTGCTCACGGGCAGCAAAACGCTCTAAGCCTTGATAAACAGCAGGAGCATTCTCATTAATCTTGGCATCTAGCGTCAGGATATTAATAAGTGGCAATTGGTGTCGTTGTCCCACTGCATAGTCATTAAAGTCATGTGCTGGCGTGACTTTAACAACACCAGTACCAAAAGCAACATCCACATAGTCATCACAAATGATGGGAATCTCGCGATGGCATAAAGGGAGATTGACTGATTGGCCGATAAGGTGTTTATAGCGTTCGTCTTCAGGGTTGACCATGACAGCAACGTCACCCAATAAGGTTTCTGGGCGAGTGGTAGCTACCGTAAGAAAACCAGAGCCATCAGTTAGTGGATAGCGGATGTGCCACATGAAGCCACCCTCTTCTTCGCTGACCACTTCCAAGTCAGAAACAGCAGTACCTAAAACGGGATCCCAGTTCACTAGGCGTTTGCCGCGATAGATGAGGCCTTGCTCATGTAGACGAACAAAGACCTCGACAACCGCTTTGGACATTTTGCTGTCCATCGTGAAATATTCTTTACTCCAATCGATTGAGGCGCCTAGACGACGAATTTGACGGGTGATGGTATTGCCCGAAGTTTCTTTCCACTCCCAAACTTTTTTTAGGAACTTTTCACGCCCTAAGTCATGGCGAGAGACTTTTTGTGCATCAAGTTGGCGCTCAACCACGATTTGAGTAGCGATGCCAGCGTGATCGGTGCCAGGTACCCAAAGAGTATTTTTGCCCGACATCCGGGCATGACGCACTAAGCCATCCATGATGGTTTGGTTAAAGGCATGCCCCATATGCAAAGTGCCCGTGACATTTGGAGGGGGTAACTGAATCGAAAAGTTCTCTTTGCCCTCATCCATACTGGTATCGGCAATACCGCGGCGTTCCCATTCTGGGCCCCAAAACGCTTCAATTGGGGCGGGTTCATAGGATTTAGCGAGATCGTCAGCAGGAGTAGCCTTCGCTACAGGGCTGGTCGCTGGGGAATTAGGGGTATTCGAAGCATTTGGCATAAGAGGCAAATTATAATTGGGGCGATGTACTCAGACTTGCTCGCGAACCTTAATCCAGAACAGCGCGAGGCAGTGACCCTCCCGCCCGTAAACCAAAATGGCCAAGCTCAATCTGCTTTGATCTTAGCAGGGGCAGGCAGCGGCAAGACCCGCGTCCTTACCACCCGTATAGCCTGGTTGATTCAAACTGGTCAAGTATCCCCTATTGGCGTCCTAGCAGTCACATTTACCAATAAAGCCGCTAAAGAGATGATGGTGCGTTTAAGCTCAATGCTACCTATCAATACTCGGGGGATGTGGATTGGAACTTTTCATGGCCTTTGTAACCGTTTATTGCGTGCGCACCACAAAGAGGCGGGTTTGCCATCTACTTTCCAGATTTTGGATACCCAAGATCAACTTTCTGCGATTAAACGCCTTTTAAAGGGTTTAAAGGTTGATGATGAGAAATACCCCCCCAAACAGTTGCAATACTTCATTGCCCATGCCAAAGAACGTGGTCAGCGCGCTAAAGATTTATCAGTAGGTGATGATTTTCAGGCGAAGATGGCCCAACTTTATGCAGCCTATGATGATCAATGTCAGCGCGAGGGGGTGGTGGACTTTGCCGAACTTCTTTTGCGTAGTTATGAACTACTCAAGCACAGTGAGTCAATTAGGACCCATTACCAAGAGCGTTTCCGCCATATTCTCATTGATGAATTTCAAGATACCAATGCCTTGCAATATGCTTGGCTCAAATTACTCTCTGGGCACGATGCTAGCAAAGTCAATGTAAGTGGAGCTGGCATGAGTGCAGTTTTTGCGGTGGGTGATGATGACCAAAGTATTTATGCATTTAGGGGGGCTGATGTTGAAAACATGCGCCTTTATGAAAAACAGTTTCATCCGCTGATGGTCAAGCTTGAGCAAAACTATCGCTCACATGGCCATATTTTAGATACAGCTAATCACTTAATTGCCAATAACTCAGAGCGCTTAGGTAAAAATCTGCGTACCGATGCAGGTCATGGTGAACCCGTGCGTATTTACGATGCCCCTAGTGACCACGCTGAAGCAGCTTGGCTGGTGGATGAAATCAAGGCGCTAGTGAGTAGCGGAATCAAGCGAACTGAAATTGCTTTACTCTATAGAAGTAATGCCCAATCTCGCATCATTGAACATGCCTTATTTTCTGCTGCTATTGCATATCGGGTTTATGGGGGGCTACGCTTTTTCGAGCGCGCTGAGATTAAACATGCTTTAGCTTACTTACGTCTATTAGAAAATCCCAATGACGATACTTCTTTTTCACGGGTTGTTAATTTCCCCACACGCGGCATTGGCGCAAGGTCAATTGAGGCAGCGCAAGATGCGGCGCGAGCTGCGCAATGTTCGCTGTACATGGCATCATCATCCCTAGAGGGTAAGGCAGGCGCTGCTTTAGGTGGTTTTGTGCGCTTAGTTGATCATATGCGCGAAGCGACTCGCCAAAATACTTTGCCTGAAACAGTGGAATTTGTGATTGAGCATAGTGGCTTGATTCAGCACTACCTCTCAGAGCGCGAAGGGCAAGACCGCGTAGAAAACTTACAAGAGCTCATTAATGCTGCCACTGCCTTTATTGCAGAAGAGGGTTATGGTCAGGATGCTGCGGCAGCGATGCTGCCCGGTGAAAATGCACCTGGGGTTGTTGAGGTATCTCCTTTAGCCGCCTTTTTATCTCATGCTTCCTTAGAGGCTGGCGATAACCAAGCGCAAGCAGGACAAGATGCAGTTCAGCTCATGACTGTCCATTCCGCGAAAGGCTTGGAGTTCACCTCGGTATTTATTACTGGGCTTGAGGAAGGGTTGTTTCCACATGAGAACAGCATCAATGAGCAAAATGGTTTAGAAGAGGAGCGACGCTTGATGTATGTAGCTATCACACGGGCCAAAGAACGTTTATATCTCTCTCATACCCAATCGCGGATGTTGCATGGACAAGTACGTTACAACATGCCCTCACGCTTTTTGGAAGAGTTGCCAGCAGATTCATTAAAGTGGCTCACTCCCAAAACGAAAGATGCCCGCTGGGGTGGTAGTAATGGCCGTAGCTCGGGATCTACTTGGCAAGATGGCTACACTCGTCAACGAGAATATGATTCCAATGATTTTTTTGACTCCGGAAGTGTTCGCGAATCACCAGTCAAGCAGCTAGGGCGAGTAGGCTCGGCTTCTACGTCTATTCAGAGAATGGCATCGCCCCCCCGTGGTAAATATCCTTTTAGTATTGGGCAAAATGTGTTTCACACCAAGTTCGGCGAGGGGCGCGTTACCAATCTAGAGGGCAATGATGCAGATGCGCGTGCTCAGGTGAATTTTAAGCGGCACGGCGTCAAGTGGTTGCAGCTGAGCATTGCTAAGCTAGCCGCAGTTGACTAACTAGTTGACTATTTAAGTGAGAAGCGAAGCGGTTTCTTTTTCAGCAAAGCAAGCCTTCCAAGTGGCAAAGAAAGAGCAGTGCATCACCGTTAGCCCAGCCATCGATAAAGGGGCAATGATGTAAGAGGCTACCTGAGCTAAGTCAATTGCATCAAATAGCATGCCTACCATCAATGGAATCGCAATCAGTACGGATCCCCAAATTGCAAGGTATAAAAAGAAGGCACCACGATTAGTCCAGCAGGCTACGCAGCTTGAGAACAGCGCTTGCGCAACAGACATGTCTGCCCAGGCTATAAGCACCGGTGAGAACCACATTAACATCGCTACAGGGACATACAGTAAGCCACCAAAGAAAAGAATCAAATAAATTTGACGAATAGCTTCTGGGCTAATCGGTTTGTCACTAGAGATCAACGGAATCAGTAGCTCAAAATCCACTAGCATGCTCAAGAGAAAACTCAGAGCGAGGATGAGGGCGGTATAGATTAAACCTAGTTGTAAAATTCGTTTGCGTATCAGAGGCGAGGACTGTAAGGCTACTAAGTAGATTGTTGGACGAATACGTTCTTTTTGGATGGCCTGACGACAAGCGGTCATGAAGCCTACCGATAAAGTAGGTGTCAGTAATAAAACCGCAAAGACCCCAATGACGGGAATAAGTACTGCTAACTGCGCCGCAAAGACATACATAAATACCAGCATTAAAAAGCCAAGTGGGTTTTGTTTAAATAGCCAAATACCTTGGCGAATCCAGGTATAGCCTTCTTTGGGGGTGACAGCATTCAGTTTCATAGTGCTTTGCGGTTTAAAAGAATGTTTTCAAAATGGGTAGGGTCATGAGGAGTTAGCATCTGTGCATCCCTTGGCAAATAGAAATCCCATAAACGAGAAATCCAAAAACGCAGCGCCGCAGCGCGCATCATCAAGTGCCAACTTTTTTGCTCGGTATCTGTAAGCGGTCGGACTGATTGATAAGCTTGCAGCAATGCATCTAGGCGAGCCGGATCTAAATCTTTCTTGTTATCAGCTAGGCACCAGTCATTCGTTGTTACCGCTAAATCAAATAACCATTTATCGGTCCCAGCAAAATAAAAATCAAAGAACCCCCCCATCTGATCTTGAGTGCTATCACTTGCATCCTTAGGGTCAAAGAGTACATTATCCCTAAAGAGATCGCAGTGACTTGCACCTTGAGGTAATGAAGCATATTCAGGTGATGAAAAGAATTGCTCTTGTATAGCCAGTTCACTGTTGAGCAATTCTTGTTGAGCATTACTTAAGTGCGTCAGTATTTGAGGTACGGTGGCTTGCCACCAAGATAGACTTCTCAGATTGGCTTGTGATTTGGAAAAATCCTTACCAGCTAAATGCATCTTCGCCAGCATTTGGCCAACTAATGCGCAATGATGGGTTGTTGGTGCAAGTCTTGATAAGCCCGGCAGCTTGGTTACTAGAGCTGCTGGTTTGCCTTTAAGGGAAAACAGAATTTCCCCATTTTTGTTGGCCATTGGCTTTGGAACGGGGATGCCTTGGTTGGCTAAATGGTGCATGAACTCTAAATAGTAAGGGAGCTGCTTTGCTGACAAACGCTCAAAGATGGTGAGAACAAATTCTTGTTTCTTACCAGCTTGCATCGTATCTAAGAAAAAATTGGAATTTTCAATGCCACCATGGATTCCCCGAATATTTGTTGCCTGGCCAATATTGAAATCTCGTGCAATCCAGTCGGAGATCTCATTAAGCTCAAGAGGGGTAAATACAGCCATAAATCAAAAAGGAATGCTGATGCTGGGAACGCTAATCAGATCGGTTTCTTTAGGTGGCCCGGGCATCACTGAGGCGGGCGGGGCCATTTCATAAGAGGTATAGCGGGTTTTTACATCAACTTGAGTGGGGGAGTTAGCGTCCTTGTATTCTGTAATTTCAGTACCTGTAGACTCTTTGTGTTTAAAGCTAGGTTTGCGGCCTTGTTGGGAAGTTGTCTCTTCAGAAGCACTGACTGCTGGAGCTAAGGGCTGATTATTAATTCGTTGAAGTTCGGCAGGACTAAGGGCCTGACTGCTTCCTTGGGCTTTTACAGAACCAAGGCTAAAAGTGCCTAATATCGACAAAAAGCCTATTAGAACAAGGGTGTGCCTCACGCAGGAGTCAAATAAGTTGGTTTTAGTACGCATCATTTTTTACCTTTTTGGGTCCACTTGGACCCCGTTTCTAAACCTGACTTGCAGGTAGTCAGCAACTAGATTGTACGATTGCGGTATGACTAAACATAGACTCTTGTTGGTAGACGGTTCTAGCTACCTGTATCGCGCCTTTCATGCCATGCCAGACCTTCGAAATTGGGCGGGAGAGCCCACTGGGGCAATTTATGGCATGGTGAATATGATGCGCCGAGCCCGCTCAGAGCTCAAAGCGGACCATATTGCCTGTGTATTTGATGCTAAAGGCAAGACTTTTCGGGATGAAATGTACTCAGAATATAAAGCCCATCGGTCCCCCATGCCTGAAGATTTGGTCAAGCAGATAGAGCCTATTCATGCTTTAGTGAAGGCTTTGGGGTGGCCAGTATTAATGGTCTCTGGCGTAGAGGCGGATGATGTCATTGGCACTTTGGCGTGCCAAGCTACAGAGGCTGGTTGGGAAACCATCATCTCTACTGGTGATAAGGATTTAGCGCAACTGGTCAATTCCTCGGTTACGTTGATTAATACGATGACAAATGAAAAGTTGGATATCGGAGGGGTGATCGACAAGTTTGGCGTGCCTCCAGAGCGCATCGTGGATTACCTATCGATTATTGGTGATGCGGTTGATAACGTACCAGGTGTTCCTAAAGCCGGACCTAAAACAGCTAATAAATGGTTAGCTGAGTTTGGTGACTTAGATAACTTGATGGCAAATGCAGATCAAGTCAAAGGTGTAGTAGGGGAGAACTTGCGCAATAGTTTGGATTGGTTGCCACAAGCGCGCCAGCTTATTACTGTAAAAACCGATTGTGATTTATCACCTCATCTTCCCGGCCTCGATGATCTGCATGCTAAGCCTGAAAATGCACTGCTCTTAAAAGAATTATTTGAGCGCTATGCATTTAAAACATGGCTAAGTGATATCGAAAAGCGCCTAGGAAATCCATTGCCAGCCCATGCCATTGACGGTAATCAAGATGAAAAAGAAAAAGAAGCACCCATTATTGCTAGTGCGCCAACAAAAGAATTATCTTTGGCAACCACAGAGCGGCATGATGCTATTACTCGAAATTATGAATGCGTGGTGGATGAGGAGGCTTTAGAAAGGTGGCTACAAAAAATAGATAGCGCAGCACTGACTGCAATAGATACAGAAACTACTGGCTTAGATGCATTAATGGCGGAGTTAGTTGGAATATCTTTATCGATCGCACCTGGACAAGCATGTTACATACCAGTAGCCCACCGCAATGGTGAGACACAGATAAGCCGAGACAAGGTATTGGCGCGAATGAAGACTTGGCTTGAGAGTGCATCACACCTAAAAGTGGGTCAAAACTTAAAGTATGACGCACATATCTTTGCAAATTACGGCATTACTTTGGGAGGGATTGCGTTTGATACCTTACTCGAATCCTATGTTCTAGAGTCCCATCTGCCACACAATATGGATAGCTTAGCTGAGCGTCACCTAGGTATGAAAACCATCCGCTATGAAGAGGTGTGTGGCAAAGGAGTTCATCAGATTGGCTTTGATCAGGTGGACCTGAAGATTGCTACTGATTACGCAGCAGAGGATGCCGATGTTACCTTACGTTTACACTTGGAATTATGGCCTCAGATTGAAGTAAATCCAGGTTTGCTTTTTGTCTACAAAAATATTGAAATGCCAGCAATGCGCGTTTTAGGAATTATGGAGCGTAATGGCATTCGGATTGATTCTGCATTATTAGCAAAGCAAGGCCAAAAAGTGGGCAAAAGCTTGCTCGCATTAGAAGGAGAGATTTATCAATTAGCGGGCCAACCTTTTAATATTCAATCACCCAAACAGATCGCAGCAATATTATTTGGACAGTTAGAGTTGCCCATAATTAAGAAGACACCATCGGGCGCACCTTCTACTGATGAAGAGGTCTTGCAGAAGTTGGCGGAAGACTATCCATTGCCAGCGCGCATACTGGACTACCGCAGCTTAGCTAAGTTGATGTCAACTTATATTGAAAAACTGCCACGAATGGCAGATCCTAAAACTGGGCGCGTGCATACGAATTTTTCTCAAGCAACTGCTGTAACGGGTCGTTTGGCATCAAGCGATCCTAATTTGCAAAATATCCCAGTGCGCACAGAAGAGGGTCGCCGTATTCGGGAAGCATTTATTCCGGCAGATGGTTGCAAATTGTTATCGGCAGATTATTCTCAAATTGAATTACGCATCATGGCGCATATTGCACAGGATGAGAACCTACTCGCTGCATTTGCTGCTGGTAAAGACGTTCATCAGGCAACCGCTGCGGAGATTTTTGGGGTACCTTTGGTAGAAGTCAGTTCTGAGCAACGGCGTTATGCGAAGGTCATTAATTTTGGTTTGATCTATGGCATGAGTGCATTTGGTTTAGCGAGTAATTTGGGTATTGAGCGATCCGCAGCACAAAACTATATTGCGAAGTACTTTGACCGTTATCCAGGGGTTGCGCAATACATGGAGCGTACCCGCTTAGAGGCTCGAAAGAATGGCTATGTGGAGACGGTTTTTGGGCGCCGGCTGTGGTTACCCGAGATTAAAGGCTCGAATGGCCCTCGTCGCCAAGGTGCAGAGCGTGCTGCCATTAATGCCCCCATGCAGGGAACGGCCGCTGATTTGATTAAGCTGGCCATGATTGCCGTTGAAAATTGGCTAGAGAAAGAGCAGTTAAAGACGCGTATGCTGCTCCAAGTGCATGATGAGTTAGTGTTTGATGTGCCTTTAAATGAAATTGGGCTTTTACAAGAAAAACTTCCAGATTTGATGTGTCAGGTGGCTCAATTGAAGGTGCCTTTGGTAGTTAGTATTGGGATTGGCGATAATTGGGAAGAAGCTCATTAATTCACGCGAAGTCGTGGAAATGAAAATAAACATAATGGAGAAGACAAAATGACTACAAAATCAAACAAAGATCGTCAGGAATTATCTGGCAATAGAAGAAGTTTTATGAAAGCCTCTGCCATTACTGCTACGGGTATTGGCATTGGCTTAGCACCAGCTTCAGAACCCGTACTAGCTGCTGTGATTGAAACCGACTTTACTGGGATCAAAGCCGGAGAGCAGATGATTGCGGTTGGCAGTTTTCAGATGCCAGCTTATGTTTCACGTCCGGATAAGGCAAAGGGCTCTTTACCGATCATCCTCATTGCGAGTGAGATTTTTGGCGTACATGAATATATCGCTGATGTCACTAGACGATTTGCTAAGTTGGGATACTTAGCGATTGCCCCAGAATTTTTTACACGTGCAGGAGATCCCAATACCTATGGGACTACGGCCGAGATTCAGAAGCATATTGTGGCTAAAACTCCCGACTCACAAATACTGATTGATCTGCAGGCGGCCATAGCTTGGGCTAGCAAGAATGGCGGCGACCTGAAAAAAGTGGGGGTAACTGGATTTTGTTGGGGCGGCCGGATTACATGGTTATCTGCCACACTTCCGCAAGTACGGGCTGGTGTTGCTTGGTATGGGCGTGTGATTGGTGAGAAGACTGAAGGTAATCCTTTGCACCCAGTTGATATTGCGGCCGAGTTAAAAGCCCCGGTACTCGGTTTATATGGTGGGGCAGACGCAGGCATCTCTTTGGAAAGCGTTGAACAGATGCGGGCTGCTTTGGCGCAAGCCGCTCCAAAAAACCCAGCCGCTAAAGCATCTCTCATTGAAGTGTATCCAGATACTCCACATGCTTTTCATGCTGACTATCGCGCTACATATCGCGAGGGCCCCGCTAAAGATGGCTGGGAGAAGTGCCTTGCCTGGTTTAAGAAAAATGGAGTAGCGTAATTTTTATGTCTGTATTGCAAAGTATCTTGTTGGTAACAGCGCTTGCAGGAACGGTTAGCGTATTGGTCGCCGCCAGTTTTTCTTTATCCTTGCTTGCCAAGATGGTGAACAATATGGTGAGCGTATCGGTTGGTATTTTGCTGGCCACCGCATTTCTGCATTCTTTACCTGAAGCCTTCTCCATGGAGGGTACTAGCCCGCAAATTCTTTTTGCGACATTGCTGGCTGGATTGCTAGGGTTTTTCTTGCTTGAAAAAATTGCCCTATTGCGCCATAACCACCATCATGAGGGGGATGGACATGATCATCATCATGGGCATGATGCTGAAGTAGCAGGGCGCAGTGGCTGGATGATTTTAGTGGGTGATGGGCTGCATAATTTTGTCGATGGGGTGTTGATTGCCGCTGCCTTTATGGCCGATTACCAAGTGGGCATCTTTACCGCCATTGCCATTGTTGCCCATGAAATTCCTCAGGAGATCGGTGATTTTATTGTGCTACTTAATGCCGGATTTTCTCGTGCGCGGGCGCTACTCTATAACTTTATTTGTGGTTTGTCAGCAGTAGTGGGTGGTGTATTGGCGTATTTCTTTTTAGAGAAGGCCCATGCCGCCATGCCATATTTATTGGTAATTGCTTCTAGTAGCTTTATCTACATTGCAGTCAGTGATCTCATTCCTCAAATGCATCGACGTCCTCATTGGGCACAATCCCTTCGTCAAATTATTTTGATAGCTTGTGGCGTTGGATTTGTGATCCTCATTGCTTTACTGCATTAGAGGGTTAATTCTTTTTTAGAGTTCGATTGGCCTGCTAGGGTCGGCACACCACTCACTCCAGCTACCGGCATAAAGATATGAGCCTTTGAGACCGGCAACTTCCATGGCTAATAGATTGTGGCAAGCTGTAACTCCAGAGCCACATTGATGAATGACATCGGAGGCTTTAAGCGGCCCTAAGAGTGCAACAAAACCTTTATAGAGTTGCTCGGGTGATTTAAATAGGGACGCTGATAAATTGTCTTTAAAGAAATGGCTAAGCGCACCAGGTATATGCCCACTAATGGGATCGAGCGTTTCATTTTGACCATGAAAGCGATCATTGCTACGGGCGTCAATTACCACCTTGCCTTTGCTTTGCAGATTATTAAAGACATCTTCTGCGGTGACCAGACCTACATAGGGTCTTGCCAGGATTGTTTGGCTTGTTGGTATTGGAGTGCGAGCCAAAGTTCCAATGGGGCCATTCCACGCATCTAGTCCACCGTCCATGATTTGAACTGCTGCATGACCGGTCGCTTTTAACATCCACCATAATCGGCTAGCATAAATTGAGCCTTGCTGATCATAGGCTACTACCAAAGTTTTAGAGTCGATCCCTAGTCGAGTTTTTGTTTTTGCCCAGTCTTGAGGCTGAGGTAGGGGATGACGGCCATTGAGGCCCGTTTTTTCACCAGATAAGTCTTTATCAAGGTCAATATAAATAGCCCCAGGAATATGACCCTCTTCATATGCTTTTCTACCAGCTTTGGGGTCTACCAAGTCAAAGCGGCAATCGCAAAGCAAGACATTCTCACCGCTGTTAATGATTTCTTCTAACTGATTGGCAGTAATGAGAGGAGTCATACGAGCTTCCGATGTAGTGCGAGGTTAATAAATTATGCGCCTTGGTAACTCATGATGCGACGGTACCATTCATGAAAGTGTTGCATACCATCTTCCATCGGACTTTGATAAGGTCCTACTTCATTAATGCCGCGTGCCAATAATGCAGCACGTCCTGCATCCATCCGTTCTGCGATTTCATCATCTTCAATGCAAGTTTCCATATAAGCTGCCCGCTCTGCCTCAACAAATTCCCGCTCGAATAAGGCTATTTCTTCTGGGTAGTAGAACTCAACAATATTACGGGTTTTATTTGGGCCCAAAGGGTGCAAAGTAGAAACGCAAAGTACCCCCGGATACCATTCGACCATCACGTTCGGATAATAAGTAAGCCAGATAGCACCATGGCGGGGAGTGACCCCCTTAAATTGGCGTAATACTGCTTCATGCCAATGACTGTAAACAGGTGATCCGGGCTTCTCTAGATTCTTATGGATGCCTACAGTTTGGACGCTATGCCAATCACCAAATTCCCACTGCAAATCTTCACAAGAAACAAATTTGCCAAGACCTGGATGAAAGGGAACCACATGATAGTCCTCAAGATATACCTCAATGAAGGTCTTCCAGTTGTAATTGCATTCATGTACTTCTACATGATCTAGTACATAGCCTTCAAATTGGAGATCATCAGCGACACCCAGTTTAGCTAAGTCAGTACGAACATCTCGTGGACCCTCAAATAAGAGCCCTTGCCAGTTTTGTAAAGGAGATTTACCGAGGTGAAGGCAAGGCTTGTCTTCAAAATGGGGTGCCCCCAATAAATGGCCATCAAGATCGTAAGTCCAGCGATGCAAAGGGCAAACAATGTTTTCAGTTTGGCCAGAGCCATTGAGCATCAGGGCTTGCCGATGGCGGCAAACATTTGATAGTAGTTCTATTCCATCAGGGTTACGAACTAGGACTCGACCTTCATTTTCTGCTTCTAAAGTTCGATAGGAGCCGCTATCAGGTACCATGAGTTCATGACCGATATAGCCGGGACCCTGCTTAAAAAGCAGTTCAATTTCACGTTGATAGAGTTCAACGTCAAAATAAGCCGAAACCGGCAGTTGTAGATTGGACGGCGCAAGCTGCTGCGCGGTAGCCAGATTAGTCATTCTCCCCACCCCCGAAAACGTCAGCCGAAGCTAAGCGGAATAACCAATCCAACCATCGACGGATCGATATTGGAAAGGAAGGGATGGATTATACCCATCTGTTGGGCATCTCGCTTTAATATGTAGGGCTATACCTGCATGAAATATGAAAGAAATCAGCTTATGCCAGCAAAAAAACCAGATGTTCAAAAAGCCAATGTTGAAGTCCAAATAGACCCCAATATGCGTTATGAGCAGGCAGTTAAAGAGCTTGAAAAGCTGATTTCTGATATGGAATCTGGCAAATTCTCTCTAGAAGAGACGCTTTTGGCATATCAACGTGGTGCTGCTTTATTAAAGCACTGCCAAGGTATGCTTGCTCAAGTTGAGCAACAAGTTCGTGTATTTGAGGCTTAAATAGGCATTCTATAGAGCTCCAATGCGTAATCAATTTCAATTTCAAGAGTGGGTTCATTCTCATTGCGCACGTACCGAGTCTGCCCTAGACGGTTTATTAGATTCTGCGAAAACGAATCCTAGTCGCTTACATCAAGCCATGCGCTATGCCGCGCAAGGCGGTGGAAAGCGCATACGTCCCTTGTTAGTCTATGCCGCAGGGGAGCTAGGCAATTTAACAGTTGATGAAAAAAAAGAGGCCTTAGATTCAGCAGCAGTAGCGCTTGAATGCATTCATGCTTACTCTTTGGTGCATGATGATTTACCCTGCATGGATGATGACGACTTGCGCAGAGGCCGAGCTACTGTGCATAAAGCATTTGACGAAGCAACTGCCTTGCTAGTTGGCGATGCCCTCCAAACCCGAGCCTTTGAGATTCTTGCCAATGCCCATAGCGACCCTGGGGTATGTTTATCCATGGTCAGTGCTTTAGCTGCAGCCTCTGGTTCACGCGGCATGGCTGGCGGTCAAGCGATTGATTTAGATAGTGTTGGTAAGAGCTTGGATATGGAGGGCCTAAAGCAAATGCATGCCATGAAAACAGGCGCCTTATTAACTTGTGCTGTGAAATTAGGCGGAATTGCCGCTCAACTGAGCACGCATCAAATGGGTCATCTCATGAACTATTCTGGGGCACTAGGCTTGGCATTTCAGATTGTCGATGACATCTTAGATGCCACCGCAGATAGCCAAACTCTTGGTAAAACAGCTGGAAAGGACGCTGCCAACAATAAGCCGACCTATGTGACCTTGATGGGTTTAGACTATGCACAGACACAGGCTAAAGAATTGCAAGAAATGGCAATTGCTAGCTTAGAAAGCTTTGGTAGCCAAGCGCAAGCCCTCAAAGATTTGGCTTTCTTAGTGGTCAATAGAGGCAAATAAGCAAGGATTACTGTAGATTTGATGAACTTAAATTCCATTAACACCCCCACAGATTTAAAAAACGTTTCTCGTGAAGCGCTACCTGCTTTAGCTGATGAATTACGCCAATTTATATTAGACTCAGTTTCCAAAACAGGCGGACATTTATCTTCCAATTTGGGAACGGTAGAGCTATCCATCGCCTTGCATTATGTGTTTGATACGCCCCAAGATCGAGTGGTATGGGATGTTGGGCACCAAAGCTATCCCCATAAAATATTGACTGGCCGTCGTGAGCAAATGAGCAGCTTGCGCCAACTTCATGGCTTGTCTGGTTTTCCGCGCCGTACAGAAAGTGAATATGATGCTTTTGGTACTGGGCACTCTTCTACTAGTATTTCTGCGGCAATGGGAATGGCACGTGCATTTCAAACTAAAGGAGAGAAGCACGTAGCAGTGGCAGTCATTGGGGATAGTGCGATGACTGGCGGTATGGCATTTGAAGCTATGAATAACGCTGGCGTCTATGACGACTTACCGCTAGTAGTTATTTTGAATGACAACGATATGTCGATCTCCTCGGCCGTGGGCGCATTAAATCGCCATCTTGCGAGATTGCTCAGTGGCAATATTTACTCTGCCACCAAAAAGGGTATTGATAGTGTTTTATCTATTGCACCTCCATTACGTGAATTTGCAAAACGCCTAGAAGATCATGCTAAAGGAATGGTATCTCCATCAACGATTTTCCAAGAGTTTGGCTTTAACTATTTTGGCCCAATCGATGGCCATGATTTAGATGCCTTAATTCCGATGTTGCAAAACGTCCGTCGCTTGGCCCTTGAAGGTCGTGGTCCGCAGTTCTTACATGTGGTCACTCGGAAGGGTCAAGGATACGAATTGGCTGAAGCCGATCCTATTTTGTATCACGGCCCCAGTAAATTTAATCCAGAAGAAGGCGTCAGAAAATCCACTGCTCCTACCAATAAAACGTTTACCCAAGTTTTTGGTGAATGGCTCTGTGACATGGCGCATGCCGATCCCTTATTAATTGGCATTACACCTGCCATGAGCGAGGGATCTGGTTTGGTTGAGTTTGAGAAGAATTTTCCGAAGCGGTATTACGATGTAGGCATTGCTGAACAACACGCTGTCACCTTTGCTGCGGGTATGGCATGTGAAGGTATGAAACCTGTTGTAGCAATTTATTCCACCTTCTTGCAACGGGCCTACGATCAAGTCATTCATGACGTCGCTATCCAAGATCTACCAGTCTTATTTGCTTTAGATCGGGCTGGTTTGGTGGGGGCGGATGGGGCAACCCATGCGGGTGCCTATGACATCGCTTTCTTGCGATGCATTCCAAATATGTTGGTGATGACGCCTGCAGATGAAGCAGAGTGCCGCGATCTATTGACGACGGCTTTTCATCAGGCTCATCCTAGCGCAGTGCGTTATCCACGGGGTGCTGGAGTAGGCGCTATTCCATCTAAAGAATTGCGAACCCTGACTTTAGGTAAAGGGGAGTTTCGTCGTAAATCAACCGCCCCCGCCGGAAATCGGATTGCTATTCTTGCGTTTGGTACTTTGCTATATCCCGCTCTTACAGTTGCACAAAGTATGAATGCAACGCTGGTAAATATGCGTTTTGTAAAACCCTTAGATGTTGATTTACTAAAGTCTTTGGCGCAAGACCATGATTATTTTGTGAGTATTGAAGATGGCGTTATTCAAGGAGGTGCTGGGAGCGCTTGTTTAGAAGCACTTTCGGCATTAGGAATTAATAAACCCTTCTTGCAGTTGGGTTTACCAGATGAGTTTGTAGAGCATGGCGATTACAAGCTCTTGATGAGTGCTTGTGGCTTGGATAGCGCGGGAATTGCCAAAAGCATTAAGCAGCGTTTTCCAATAGCAATTGCCCCTATTCCTGTATCAGTAGGCAAATAAGTCATTTATGACTGAAAATAGAGCCATGAACGATATCAATACCTCCTTTCTCAAGCCTCAAGCTATGCCCGATATGCAGTCGGCGCATGATGAACGTGCTTTGCCAATTGAGCAGGTGGGTATTCGGGGATTGCGTCATCCATTAACTATTCGCACTAAAGCAGGTAGCTTTCCGGCAGTTGGTAATTTTGAGATGGATGTGGGACTGCCAGCGCATGTCAAGGGTACGCATATGTCACGCTTCATTGCGCTGTTACAAACGCAAGAGGAAGCTATTGATAGTGCGAGCGTTGTCAAAATGGTGCTAGAGATGTTACCTTTGCTCGATGCTACTGAAGGTCGTATTCAGTTTACTTATACGCACTTTGTGAAAAAGGCTGCACCGGTATCTGGAGTTGAGAGCTTGATGGACTACGAAGTGACTTGGATGGCTAATGCTAAGCAAAATCCTGAAAACGGAATGACTGTGGATTTAAATTTGCAAGCTGTCGTTCCGGTGATGAGTTTATGCCCTTGCTCTAAAGAAATTTCTGAGTATGGTGCGCATAATCAACGCTCACATATCACGATGTCAGTTGCGCTTGATCCCCAAACAAAAATGACGGTTGAAGATCTAGTGGCAGCTGCTGAGAGTCAAGCTTCTAGTGAATTGTGGGGCTTGCTCAAGCGTCCTGATGAGAAATGGGTTACTGAGCGTGCTTACGATAATCCGAAGTTTGTAGAAGACTTGGTGCGTGATGTGGCAGGTCAACTCAAAAAGGATGAGCGCATTTTGTCCCTCGTGGTTGAGGCAGAGAACTTCGAATCTATTCACAATCACAGCGCTTTTGCCAGAATCAGCCTGACAAAATAATGACGCCATGACGCATCACTCGATAATGGGCTGATCTTTAACTCAGATTATTGCTCGCTAAATCCCAGCGGGGTTTAACATCAAATGCGCCAGACATCGTAGAGCCATTGTTATTCGTAAGCATGCGCAGTGCTCCGGCAAATGCGATCATGACGCCGTTATCGGTACACAAATCAACGGGTGGGTAATGCACCTCAAAACCATTGTTCGTAGCTGATAAATGAAGAGCTTCCCGCAATTGCAAGTTAGCGCCTACGCCCCCTGCTAGTACCAAGTGTTTACAACCTGTTTGCTTGAGCGCTTTTTGAGACTTGCTAACGAGTACCGCAACTAAAGAATCAACAAATGATCTAGCGAGATCCGCATGAAACTGAGTAATCTCATCAGAATCAGTAATACCCAGCGCCTCAAATTTTTTCACTTGATTTAGAACCGCAGTTTTTAAGCCGGAGAAAGAAAAATCTAAATTACCCGAATGCATCATGGGTTTTGGTAGGTCAAAACGCCCTGCTTGCCCCTGTTGGGCTAATTTGGAGATAGCTGCCCCGCCTGGGTAATCTAAACCTAACAATTTAGCAGTTTTATCAAAAGCCTCACCCGCCGCGTCATCCAAGGTCTCGCCAAGTAATTGATATTGACCAACGCCACTCACTTGCATGAGTTGGGTATGGCCTCCAGAAACCAAAAGGGCAATAAAAGGAAATTGAGGGGCAGAAACCCCCAATAATGGTGAAAGTAGGTGCCCTTCTAGGTGGTGTATCCCAATGGAAGGCAAATTTAAGCCCTGAGCAAGAGATTTGGCAAAGGCACTACCCACGAGCAGGGCGCCAGCTAAGCCGGGTCCTTGGGTGTAGGCAATCGCTTCAATATCCTTTAGTTGGAGCCTAGCCTCGTGCAAAGTTTCATCAAGTAGGGGCAAAATTCGCCGAATATGGTCTCTAGAGGCCAATTCTGGGACAACACCCCCATAGTCGCGGTGCATTGCTATCTGGGAGTGAAGCGCTTGCCCTAAAATCCCCTGTGAGGCGGGACGGCCATTTTCCCAAGCGGCGGTGTCGTATAAAGCCACCCCGGTCTCATCACAAGAAGTTTCTATGCCTAAAACAATCATTTTTTCACTTGGGCGTGCTAGAATCGCTATTCAGTTAATTTTTCGAACATTTTCGAGCATATACGAGTTAAACAAGTATGACTACAGTCCGCCTCCGCGAAAACGAACCATTTGAAGTGGCATTACGCCGTTTCAAGCGCACCATTGAAAAAAATGGCCTTTTGACCGACTTACGTGCCCGCGAGTTTTATGAAAAACCCACGGCTGAGCGTAAGCGCAAGAAGGCTGCTGCTGCTAAACGCCATTACAAGCGTATTCGTAGCCAAATGTTGCCTAAGAAGCTTTACTAATTAAATTTAAAAGCTCTCTTCACCGAGAAGCTTTGAAGCCCGCTGACGGTGAAACGCAGCGGGTTTTTGCTTTTTAATCTGCCCAATATGAGGAAATCATCATGAGCCTTAAAGATCAAATTATCGAAGATATGAAAAACGCCATGCGTGCCAAAGATGTTATCCGCTTAGGAACCATCCGGCTTTTACTCTCTGCCATCAAGCAACGCGAAGTAGATGAGCGCATCGTAATGGATGACGCTAGTGTGATCTCTACTGTTGAAAAAATGATTAAGCAACGAAAAGACTCCATCTCCCAGTTTGAAAAGGCAGGGCGTGATGACTTAGTGGCTATTGAAGCCAGCGAGATGGCAATATTGTTGACCTATTTACCGGTTCAGTTATCAGATGCGCAAGTTGAGGCAGCGGTTGCTGCTGCGCTTGCATCTACCGGAGCTAGTGGACCACAAGATATGGGCAAAGTCATCGGTGTCCTTAAAATCGAGTTAGCTGGCAAAGCGGATATGGGTAAAGTATCTGGCTTGGTCAAAGTTGCACTTGCTAAGTAAGACACCATTAGGGAAAAATCATCTGATTGTGATTCATACTGATTGCTTATGGCTCTGATTCCTCAATCCTTTATCGCCGATCTTCTTAATCGGATCGACATCGTTGATGTGGTTGGGCAGCACGTGAAATTAAAAAAGGCGGGCGCAAACTATCAAGGTTTATGCCCCTTTCATAGCGAGAAATCCCCTTCATTTTCAGTATCAGCAACAAAGCAGTTTTATCACTGCTTTGGTTGCGGAGCACATGGATCTGCCATTAGCTTCTTGATGGAGTATTCAGGGCTCGGTTATATAGATGCGATTGAAGACTTGGCCAGGTCTGTCGGTTTAGATGTTCCTCGTGAAGAGCGCACTGCCAACGATGTGGCTAGGCAGCAGAAGGCGATGGCGCTGAGTGAAGTCATGAGCTCTGCAGCAGATTGGTATCGTCAACAATTAAAGGCAGATCCTCGCGCAGTCGACTATCTTAAGGGTCGCGGCTTGACCGGAGAAATTGCTAAGCGTTACGGACTTGGCTACGCGCCTGATGGCTGGCAAGGATTAGAAGCAGTTTTTGGTACTTATGCCAATGATGAAGTTGCAAAAACTTTATTAGAGGGCGGTTTGCTGATTCAAAGTGAGCAAAATGATAAGCAGCAAAATGCTAGACGTTACGATCGATTTCGTGATCGCATCATGTTTCCGATTCGCAGTCCCAAAGGACAAGTGATTGGATTTGGTGGCCGGATTCTAGATCAAGGCGAGCCTAAATATTTAAATTCTCCAGAGACACCACTCTTTTCTAAGGGTAATACGCTGTATGGATTATTTGAGGCAAGGCAAGCCATTCGCGCATTAGAGTATGTTTTGGTATGTGAGGGCTATATGGATGTAGTCGCTCTAGCGCAACTAGGCTTTCCAAATGCAGTAGCTACTTTAGGCACTGCCTGCACTGCCAATCATGTACGCATGCTTTTGCGACAAACCGATCGAATTGTATTTTCATTTGATGGTGATGCCGCTGGCCAACGCGCGGCTCAAAGAGCCCTAGAAGCGTGCTTACCTTTAATATCTGACGATAAAGAAATTCGCTTTCTCTTTTTACCCACTGAGCATGACCCTGATAGTTATGTGCGCGCCTATGGGGCGCCCGCTTTTGAAAAAGTCATTAAAGAAGCAATGCCGCTCTCTAGCTTCTTTTTCAATATAGTGAGTCAAGAGCATGAGTTGACTACGCCTGAAGGAAGGGCGCAAACACATCATGCTGCTAAACCCTTGTTTCTTTCAATGCCACCGATTGCATTGCGTACCCAAATTTTGCGTGAACTTGCAATTCGTACGCAGACAACACCTGCCGAACTCGAATCGTTTTGTGGGCTTACTGTAGTGCCTATCCCAGCCCAACATGCTTCTTATGCGACACCTTTTGAACGTGCCCCAAACTTTAATCAAAACAATAGTAGCAATAGAACCCAAGGGGCACCTTGGCAGACCTCTAAAGGTTCAGCTAAAAGAGCGCCAATCTTCAATATTCCACCACCTCAGGCACCAACAGATTTGGCTGAACAGATGTTGCGAGTGTTAATTCAGTTTCCCCACTTAGGCAAGGCTTTAGACGCCAATAAACGGGCCTTAGCCTTAAAGGCTTCTGAGTTGCGTTCAGCTAAAGCTTATGAGTTGATGAAGGATTTATTGGTGCAATGCGATTTAGTGGAATTAATCCCCGGTGAAAATGGCAAGAACCCCAGTGTTGGAACCGGTGCTTTTGCGCTTTTCCAAGAGCAGCTCTCCCGCAGTACGCTTGCCCCTTTATATGAAGTTTTAAGAAAGCGAGTGATGGGCTCCGATTTAGAACTAGCTGGGGCAACGGCTGACCTAGAGGGATCCTTTAAAAAACTGGAGTTAAACCAGCTCAAACAAGAAATGACAGAGATTGCCCAAAAGATTGCAGGAAGTACTGCAACTGAGCAAGATCGGGCTCGCTATCGTGAACTAGGTGAAAGACTAAAATTTACGTAGGAATTGTCTGATTTTGCCCCCAATGATGAGTAATAAGCGCAGCATAAAAGTGACAATCGACTATAATCCTCTATTCCCAGAAAAAAACCCGATTTAATTCAGTCACTTGCGCTTTATTTTGTTGAAATTCTGAGCATATGGAAAACGTGGCTATGCATTATCAGTCGATATCAATCACCAGTAACGTAAGTAAGCGCTAATACATGCCAAATACTAAGAAAAAACCTGCAAAACCAGTGGCCAAGGTGGCAACTAAACCAACCGCCAAAAAGGTAATTAAGCCTGTTGCCAAGGTAAAGAAACCTGCAAAGCCAGTGAAAGCAGTTGCAAAACCCATTGCTAAAGCAAAACCCCCAGTTAAATCAAATAAGCCTGTTGCTAAAGTGGCGGCTAAGCCCGTAGCTAGGCCAATGAAGGCAAGCGTCAAGCCGACTACTAAAAGTAAGACTCCAGCAAAGCCAGCAGCTAAAGTAGCGGTAAAAAAGGCCGTGATTAAGTTGGTGGTTAAGGCGCCAAGCAAGATGCCAGTGAAAACTGTAGCTAAGGCTCCAGCAAAGCTAGCAACTAAGCTAGCAACTAAGCCAGCAACTAAGGCAACTAAGCCAGCAATTAAACCAAGCAAGCCAGAAGTAAAAGCGCTAGCTCCCAAAACGGGAAAACTTGTTACAGAGCCTAAGATCAAAGAAGTTCAAGAAGTAAAAGGAAAAAAAGCGAAAGTTGCCCAGGTAGAGCTTGCAGTTGAAGTCGAAGAAAAAAAGGTTCGTAAAACTAAGGCGAAGGCGGATGCTCCTATAGATGGTGCAGAGCCAGTCCTGACAGATCGTCAAAAAGCCCGTGAGCGTAAGGCAAAAGAAAAGGCACTCTTAAAAGAGTTTGAAGCACAAAAGTTAGGTTCCGAAGAGCAGCAAGAGTTACGCCGCACCCGTCTAAAGACATTGATCAAGATGGGTAAGTCCAAGGGTTATCTAACCCATGGTGAAATCAATGACGTGATGTCTGATGAGTTGTCTGATCCAGATGCATTGGAAACTTTAATTGGCTTGTTAAATGACATTAACATCACGGTTTACGAACAAGCTCCAGATGCTGAAACACTCTTATTAAACGAGAATGCCTCTGCTGGAACCACTGAAGAAGAAGCAGAAGAAGAGGCTGAAGCTGCTCTTTCAACTGTCGATTCAGAGTTCGGTCGCACGACTGATCCTGTCCGTATGTATATGCGAGAAATGGGTACTGTTGATCTCTTGACTCGCGAAGGCGAGATTGTGATCGCGAAGAAGATTGAAGCGGGCCTTAAAGAAATGGTGATGGCTTTGGCCGCATGCCCCGTCACCATCGGTGAAATCATTGACAATGCCGACATGATTGCTAGAGGTGAAATCGAGATTGAGCAATTCGTTGACGGCTTGGTAGACCCCAATGCAGAAGATATTAAGCTTGGACCAGAAGAGCCAGAAATTGACCCAGATGCCGAAGTAGGGGAAGAAGATGCTGGTGAAGATGAGGGTGGCGGTGGAGCAGCTACCGCTAATGCAAAGCAGTTAGAGGAATTAAAGCAAATTTCTTTGGGTAAGTTTGCCATCATCAAAACCCAGTCTGACAAGATGCGCCGTGCTTTTGATAAAGAGGGTTACAACTGTCCAGCCTATATCAAGGCACAAGAAGCGATTCGTAATGAACTATTGGGCTTTCGTTTGACTGCCAAAAGTGTTGAAAAGTTATGTGACACTATGCGATCACAAGTGGATCAGGTATGGAAGCTTGAGCGTGGCATCGTGAGTTTGTTGGTAGATAAGGTTGGCGTTAATCGTGGTGAAGTAATTAAAGACTTCCCTAAGATGGCAATGAATCTAGAGTGGACTGCTAAGCTTCTCAAAGAGAACAAGCCATACACAGCGCTTTTACAACGCAATGTGCCGGCTGTTCAAGAACTTCAGCAAAAACTGATTGATATTCAGACTCGGGTTGTCCTGCCATTGCCAGAATTAAAAGAAGTGAACAAGCGTATGGCTGCCGGTGAAAAGCGTGCTCGTGAAGCGAAACGGGAGATGACTGTCGCTAACTTGCGTTTGGTAATTTCCATTGCCAAGAAATACACTAACCGTGGTTTGCAGTTCTTGGATTTGATCCAAGAAGGCAATATTGGCTTGATGAAGGCGGTGGATAAGTTTGAATACCGTCGTGGATATAAGTTCTCTACCTATGCAACATGGTGGATTCGTCAGGCAATTACCCGTTCTATTGCCGACCAAGCTCGTACGATCCGCATTCCAGTTCATATGATTGAGACGATCAATAAGATGAACCGGATTAGCCGTCAAATCTTGCAAGAAACTGGTCATGAGCCAGATGCGGCAACCTTAGCCCTCAAGATGGAAATTCCGGAAGACAAGATTCGCAAGATTATGAAGATCGCTAAAGAGCCAATCTCTATGGAAACACCAATTGGTGACGATGAAGATTCTCATTTGGGTGATTTCATTGAGGATGGCAATACCTTGGCACCAGCTGAAGCGGCACTGCATGACTCGATGCGCGATGTTGTTAAGGATGTTCTGGATTCATTAACACCACGCGAAGCAAAGGTATTACGGATGCGCTTTGGTGTTGAGATGAGCACAGACCATACTCTTGAAGAAGTAGGTAAACAGTTTGACGTTACTCGTGAGCGTATCCGTCAGATTGAAGCTAAGGCCTTAAGAAAAATGCGTCACCCAAGCCGTAGCGACAAACTCAAGACTTTCCTCGAGGAAGATTGATCCAAAGATTAACGGGCCTATAGCTCAGTTGGTTAGAGCAGAGGACTCATAAGAAAGAAGCCCTAGGGGTCTTGTAACAAAGATCTCAATGATTTCAAGAGGTTAGTGGTCGATTAGGTAGTTAAAATTGCTTACACACCGCTTACACACCAGAGCTTTTTTCATGGTGTGTAGTAAATGCGGTTTTAGTGTGGTTTTAGGTTGTTAAGAAGTATTAAAACTGCATGTAAAGATTAACGGGCCTATAGCTCAGTTGGTTAGAGCAGAGGACTCATAATCCTTTGGTCCCAGGTTCAAGTCCTGGTGGGCCCACCAATAAAATCAATGACTTAGCGTGAGAACGCTAGGTCATTTTTATTAATGTGTAGTCGGTGTGTAGCAAATATTACCGCTAGACGCCAATAGATATATGGCTCTAGCCAGGGCAAACCCAATGTAATTTGGCTGCAAGATATCTTAGATCAAAAATTAGGCAAGGGCGACGTGCAAGTGGTTTGCCCTATAACGGATGCTTATGTAGGGCACCATGGCGCATTAGGCGGCTTTGTGCGTGTTTGGTGTAGAGGTAAAGCTACGCCTTCTGAAGTAATTGAAGCAATTGCAGGGGTGGATGGTATTGAGCAAGCCTTAGATAAGGAAAATATCTGTAAATTATTTGATCTTCCTATCGATCGAGAAGGTGATGTGGCAGTGATTGCCAGAAAAGATGTCTGTATAGGCTCATCGGCATGTAATCATGACTTATCTGGTCTTGAGGGGCATCGCCTCAGAACGCACGGAGCTACCTCAGAGCTAAGGTACCAATTATTTTTAATTACCCATTAAATGAGCAATACAAAGTTAAAGCAGGAGTGAATACGCTTAAAAGCTACCAGTTAATTGACTATGCTTTAAATGGGGTGGATGTAGGTTGGGCTGTAGAAATATTATGAAAGAAATAAACCGGTATCGTCAACTAGAGTGGAGTGAGTAATTCAATCTCCTAGAGATGGATTTAGGCCCTAGAGCCCCTAAAGGCGATCCCTCACTAGCGATGAATTGAGCCCTTTTCGTTGGGCGCCCAACCTAGCAAAAAGGGCAGACCGCCCTAGCTGGCCATTCCCATACAGGATAATCATTGCCAAACAGCCTTATTTAGCCCATTCAATGTCAGCTAACTAGCACTTCGAGCTTTCCCATACTATCTAGGGGGATAATGGAGTCTGTCAGAGTAATTGGCATTAATCTAAAAAGGTATTAATGAAACGCGTTGATGATTTTCGATTAAAGTTCGGAAAAAAAGAGCTGGTACCTATTATGGTGGGCGGCATGGGCGTAGATATCTCTACGGCAGAGCTAGCTTTAGAGGCGGTCAGATTAGGTGGCATAGGTCATATTTCTGACGCTATGGTTCCTGATGTATCTGATAAACGGTTCAATACTACCTACGTTAAGGATAAAACCAAGTTTTATAAACTCAATATCCCTAATTCTGATAAATCCATCGTTCAGTTTGATCTTGGGCTACTAGCAGAGGCAACTAAGTTACACGTTGGCGCAACAATGGAGGCAAAGCGTGGCGATGGCATGATCTTCGTTAATTGCATGGAAAAGCTCACCATGAACGGCCCTCGTGAAACTTTACGGGTGCGCATGGCTTCAGCTTTAGATGCTGGCATAGACGGCATTACATTAAGCGCAGGATTGCATTTGGGATCTTTTGCTTTAATAGAAGATCACCCTCGATTTAGGGATGCAAAGTTAGGCATTATCGTATCTTCGGTTCGTGCCTTACAAATCTTCTTGCGTAAAAATGTCAAGCTCAAGCGCTTTCCTGATTACATCGTGATTGAGGGTCCATTAGCTGGTGGCCATCTCGGATTTGGTGACGATTGGGCGCAATACGATTTAGCAACCATTATTGCTGAAGTAGTTGCCTACCTTAAGGCTGAACAATTAGATATTCCGATTGTGGCAGCAGGTGGTATTTTTACTGGAAGTGACGCCGTTTCCTTTTTAGAGAATGGCTCTGCAGCAGTGCAGGTGGCAACTCGGTTTACCGTCGCAGAAGAATGTGGCTTGCCCGATAAAGTAAAGCAAGAGTACTTTAGAGCGAGTGAGCAGGATATTGAAGTCAATAATATCTCGCCAACCGGGTATCCCATGCGCATGTTAAAAAGTTCACCAGCGATTGGTTCCGGAATTCGGCCAGGATGTGAATCCTATGGATATCTATTAGATGGTTCTGGAAACTGTGCCTACATTGCTGCCTTTAATCGAGAGATAGCAATCCACCCAGACGGTAAAAATATTTCTGTTAAAGACAAAACTTGCTTATGTACCCACATGAGTAATTTCAATTGCTGGACTTGCGGACACTATACCTACCGTCTAAAGGATACGAGTCATCGCTTGGCTGATGGCAGCTATCAAATCTTAAGCGCGGAACATATCTTCAAAGACTATCAGTTCAGTGTTGATCAAAAGCTAGCCCTGCCAGAGCGGATCATCGCCTAGAGGGTGCAAACTTTGGTGTGCTGGGTAAAGAAGTCTTGCCTTACTTTAATGCCACTACTCCTGCAATGAGGTTCATAGCCATTGCTAGTAATGAGGCGTTAAAAATAAAAGCTGTTATGCCTTGAATCATTACCCAGAAGCGCATTCTGGTATTGGCAATATTAACGTCAGCAGTCTGGCAAGTCATGCCAATAACGATAGCAAAATAGAGAAAGTCAATATAGCTAGGTTTTAACTTATTTGGAAAAAGTAATGGGGCAATATTTGTATTTTCAAATTCTAGGTAATAGGCATGGGCGTAATGCAAAGCAAAGGCCGTATGAACTAAAAACCAAGAAATAGCGTAAGTAAATAGTACTAGGCAAATTTGCCATATCGCCTCAGAAATAGACAAAAACCGAACACTAGAAAGAATAATGACAATGGCTACTAAGCTAGCTACCGAGGCTAGTATGGTAATTAGTAAAATGATACTAGCGCCATCATCTTCTTTCTGAGATAGTGTGAGCATATGCTCTGCGGTTGAAAAGTACATCATGATGTAACTCAATAGTAAATAAATGCTACCAGCGATAATCCAAGATAGTGATAAACGGATCGTCATAGGCATGAATGATGGGAGTAAGAAAAACGCCAGCAATCCTGCCAAGCTGATGATGAGCATTCGCAGGCTAGCGCTAATATGGTGCCACTGCAAAGTCCAATGTTTAAGTGTCATGTTGTTCTTAGTATGCACTTAATATGAAGGAAGTTGAAACAGGAGATAAGCTTGCGCAAAAATGTTAGAGCTGGAATGGTACTTTTGGGAGTGGTCTTTATTATCATTGCTTGTATTGTGGCCTATAGCACTACTAAGCCCCCTGAAGCAGATATATCCATGGATAAAAGCGCACCGATAAAGTGTTGCTTTATCTCATAGGATTTATAAAGCATGTCATTAGCATATTAGATGTTGCTCTCAAATGGTCTTTAATGATTCCAAGTAATGCATTTTGCAAATAATTTAACTACCCATTGCCTTGGTTTGATCCAGATCAAGCCGATGTTTCAGGCTATCTGCATAATTAATATCAATATTTTATTGTTGGAGTTATGCGATGTTAAAGAATTTAATGGTACATTTAGATCAAGGTTCACGATCAGCGATTAGGCTGGAAATAGCTGTGTCTTTGGCGAAAAACAATGGCGCCAGGTTAGTTGGTGTTTTTGGACAGCGTGCCAATTACAAGGGGAGCGGTTTAATTTCTACTTGGCCCACTAATGAACATCTTAATGCAGGGCAAGTAAGTAAAAAAGAATTTGAGATAGCAACACAAGGCCTTGTGGCCGAGTGGCTTGATATCAATAGTGGAGATGATTCAGAAGTACTGGCTTTAATCTCTGAAAAAGCAAGATATTTTGATTTAGTCATCATGGGCCAGCATGACGATTCAGGCGCTGCCTTTGTTCCGGCTGAATTAGTTGAAGAGGTGCTCAGCAATTCTGGGCGCCCAGTGCTAGTGATTCCTTATATTGGAAATTTCTCCAGTGTGTACAAGCGACCACTGATTGCGTGGAATGCTTCACGTGAAGCCGCACACGCTTTGAACGATGCTTTACCCTTAATAACCAATTGTGAGCAAGCAATCATATTATCTTTTGATTCCAGTCTAGATCGAGCTGAAAAATCTTGTAAAGAAGTTTCTACACAATTGGCATGCCATGGAGTTGCCTCTAAGGCAGAAGTCATGGTTATTGAAGATATTGGTGTAATGGATATGTTACTCAATAATGCCTGTGATCAAGGCGCTGATCTATTGGTGATGGGAGCGCATAGTCATTTTGGATTCCCATTTATAAGTCGGGGCGCGGGTACCCGCCATATCTTAAGGACGATGGTACTTCCCGTCTTAATGTCGAACTAATTCAATTGCCAAAAAATAACTTTGAAGGAGCGGTACATGTTTAAAAATATCTTAATACCGATTGTGGACGATATGGTGACGCCAAAAATAATGAAGAAAATTTCTGATTTAGCATTGACTGATGGTGCAAGCATTACCTTGGCTTATATCTCAGATCCAAGGGCGCCATTTGTGTACACCAGAAAAGCATCCGATTACAAGATCTCTGATGCAAATCATAAGAAAGCATGCGAACATCATGCCGCCGATTTATTTTTAAGAGCATCAAAATTGATTGATAAGGGTGTAAAAGTAAAAATCCATCATGAATTAAATACTATTGTTTACGAAGGAATTTTAGAGGCTTCCAAGAAATCAAAAGCTGATGCAATTATGATGGCTTCACACAAGCGTACTGGCTTAAAAGGCGTATTTATGGGTAGTGACACTCATGCGGTTATTACCCATTCCAAATTGCCAGTAGTGGTGATTTAAAGATAGTTTTTAAATTGAGAGAACAGTTAGAAGTGAGTTAAAAATCGAAGAGCTAAAACTCTAGATTGAAAGTAGCCATTCTTAACATCCATATCTCTGCCGTATTGCAATGAGAGTCTGCCAAAGGGGTAATGGGCTTGCGCGCTTAACAAAAACCTTTGGGTATTGATGACATTATTGAGATAGGTATTATTAATAGAAGTAGCGCCACCAGCAACATAAAAATAAGATGCGGCTACAGTAAATGTTTGATTAATTGTATAAATAGGGCCAAGCTGAGTAGTGGTTAGCGGCTTTTGAGTAAGCGAGACGTTAGTGCTTGATAGGCAAGCAGCCGCACATTGACTATGGCCTCCAAACCACATCGTATCAACAGCAATCATGCCGTCCATACGATCAAACAGAGGCTTTTGAAATCCCATTTGGATATCAGTTTTAAAGCGATTCTCACCAAGGTTTAAAGCCTGATTACTCGTGTAAGTTCCTGTGGGACTAGTTAAATAGCCGGCAATTGCAAAATAAGTACGAGTTTCTCGATTGGCATACGGCCAGATCGCACTGGCAAGAGTAATATCACCCACTCCCGTAGCGGTAGGAAGGCTTGCCAAGGAGCCACCAGGTCTAACGGTTCCATAGGGAAGTTGGATGTATGACACCCCAATGTATTCATCTAACTCATAAGTAGTAGCTAGCCTTAAGATGGCGCTGCTATTACTAATACTTGGGCTGCTGTTAGGCCCTTTTGTGACTTTGGTGCCATTGTTGTAAAAGCCCGCATATTCTGAGTTGTAGTAACTCACAGACGCAAAATTTTTCCATGGCATCGGCGCTACGATATCGTTTGGTTGTAAATCGATTCCCCAGCTCATAGTAGATTTGAGCAGTATTAGTACAAGGAATAGTCTAGTAACGTAGCGCATCGATGGATTGTAGAGAAGGCAAAGAGCTTTAGGGCGTTTTTTAGGTAAACACCTTTAAATTGATGGGTAATATGGGGTTTAGCTTATTTATGCACACATTATCATCTACCCATGTCACCCTATTATTTAATTTTATTGAATCAGGAATCTCCTCCCTTTAAGGGGGGGATGTCAATGAATCGATAGTGCCGGTATGCAAACTTTAAAAGAACATCTATCAAAGCTTAAAGAAAGATTGGACGGTACAAAGAGCGAGCCTTATGTGGAGGAGTGTAAGCAGTTTAAGACTCTTTATTTCGATCATGAAACAACACAGAGCATGATGGATATGCAAGCTCCAATGCGTTTGGTGGTAAGTTATACCGAAACGATGATGGGGTTTTTATTATTTAACTCAAGTCCCAAAAGTATTGCAATGGTAGGATTAGGCGGAGGCTCCCTCCCTAAATATTGTCACCATCACTTTCCAGAGAGCTCCATTTTGGTGCTGGAAAATAATCCCAAAATTATTGCCTTAAGGGAGCGCTTTCATATTCCAAGAAATGATGATCGCTTTGAGGTGTTGGAATGTGATGGAGCAATATACCTAAAAAACACTGATCAGACATTTGATGTGCTGCTCATCGATGGCTTTAGCAAATCTGGTCAACCATCCCAACTATGCAGTGAAGATTTTTATGCAAGTTGTTTTGCATGTCTAAATCCAGATGGGGTAATGATGATCAACTTCTCGGGAAGTACCGGCCTGAGTCGAATCTATCAAGAAAGAATTGATCGTATATTTAATCAAGCTTCCATATTATTGACAGAAGATGACAAAATGAATCAAATCCTGTTTGTCTGCAATGGAAAATTATTAAGTACTGGTGCAGAAGTATTGCAAAAACGCTCTATGAAATTGAGTGCTGATCACGAGATCAGTCTCCCCAGGACGCTGCAAAATTTCTTAAAACAGAGAAAAAATGATGCCATTGAAAGCTCTTAATCCTTAGCGCTGGAATTCATAAACCAGCCGCCCACCGACAATGGTTTTGAGAGCTTTAATATCTTTTATATTTTCTTTGGGAATCTGAAAGATATCATCGGATAACACTGCCATATCACCATACTTCCCAACTTCAATACTGCCCTTGACCTTTTCTTCGCCAATTGCTTTGGCTGGCCAGATAGTCCACATTCTGAGGGCATTTCGTACTGAAATCGCTTGCTTAGGTTCAAATTTACCTAGATCTGATTGTCTAGTGACAGTGGCGTACATTGCTTTAAAGGGGTCGATATTCCCAAGATAAATGCCTGTCATATCCGTACTGGCGGCAGGTTCTAGTCCTGCATCAATCATAGATTTAAATTGGTAACCTGATTTAGCTCTCTCTACTCCCATATTTTCATAGTCTGCTTTAACAAGTTCAAGCAACCAAATGGGCTGTACAGAAATATGGAAATTGTTTTTCTTAAGATCTCTGCCACGTTTTAATTGCTCTGGTGTTAATTGGAACATGCCAAAGTGCTCAATCCGTTTAATGTTTTGATTGGGATGGCTTTTCATTAGTTGTTCGTATGCATTTAAGCCAATATCTATTGCTGCGTCGCCTGAGCAATGCAACATAGTGGCCTTTTTATTTTGGTTCGCTAGTTTTGAAAATTGATTAACTTCGGTTTGCCTGGTTACCAAAGTGCCTTTGCCTCCTGGTGGATCGGTATCCATAACACCGACATACGGTTGATACATAAAGCCAGTCCTGCAATCATTCTCCCCATCAACCCAAGCCTTAATAGCGCTAAAGCGGTAGTAATCGGGGTTGGCTTTAGCAGGCATTTCAAAAACATGAAGATCGTTGGGCATTCCCGCCCCATTGGGGGCGGCCCATACTGATGCGGTATAGCGAATGTTTGGGGATGGAGTCAAGAGGGAGACACTTTGTAATACTGGCATTGCTGCAGCTGGGGTGATCGCCATGAGTGAGGTAAAGCCGTAAGAGTTCCAAAACTTGGCAATATCACTTTTATAGTAACGGGCTATTTCTTGGGGAGTAGGGCTTCCCGGAATATCTCCCATGCCATCAGTAATGACACCAGTAGGCTCACCATTTGCATCAGTAAGCACCCCAGCGCCATGGGGCAGTTTAGCCACTCCCTTTTTTACCCCCATTTTAAGAAGTGCAGCACTGTTAGCAATTGCCATGTGCGCACCATTAGCAACGATAACTGGATTATTTGGTGCAATTTGATCTAACTCAGCTTTTGTAGGAAGCCGTTTTTCAATAAACTTATTTTCACTAGCTGATACACAGGCTACATATACCCATTGATCTTTAGGGGTAATTTGAACGCGTTTAGCAATATTTTGGAGTGCTTGTTTAACTGAAGGCGTATTGGGAAAGCGTGCATCGACCCAATCTTCTTTGAGCCAAATAGTTTCCATAGGGTGAGTATGCCCATCAACCAAGCCCGGCACTGTCAATTGCTGTTGGAGATCAATAGTCTTCGTGTTATCTCCAATATAGGATTGCATATCTTGATTCGATCCGACGGCAATGAACTTTTCATCTTTAATAGCGACTGCACTTACTCTTGCTTGTTTTGGATTGAGTGTTTCAATTTGCCCATTGAAATACACAATGTCAGCAAGCGGCATTGAGTGAGCAGAAAAGGGGATGCAGGCACTTCCAAGGAGAGAAAAGCTAGCCAAAAGAGCAATTTTGGAGTGTAAAAAATGTTTTGTCATGATGGTTAAAGGCTTCATTGCGTTGGGCTGATGACTTAAGTTCATTGTGAACCTAGAACTGACAACAATCAAGATGTAAGGTTGTTGACCTTTAGCCTATATGGTGCATATGACATTGAAGAGCAGTTTGTATAGTCTGCAAATGAATGTTGATAGTTGATGTGATTTCTTTGCCATAGCCGCCTGCCATCGAAAAGGCTATTGGGATTTGACGATCTTTCCCGTACTGAAAAATAGTTTCATCTCTGTGACGCATTCCTTCTGTGCTGATATTAAGTCTGCCAAGGCGGTCGTCTTCATGGGGGTCGGCTCCTGCCAAGTAAATAATAAAGTCAGGTTTAAAGTGAGTATTTAAATGGTCAAGCGCTATATTTAGGGCATTTAAATAAGTCTGGTCATCACTTCCATCTGCTAGGCCAATATCTAGATCACTAGTCTCTTTTTTAAAAGGAAAGTTATTTTCCCCATGAATAGAGAGGGTAAAAATGGAAGCATCATTTTTAAAAATGTGGGCCGTACCATTTCCTTGATGTACATCAAGGTCAATAATGGCAATCCGCAGTTTTGAATCTATTTCCTTTTGTAGAGCTCGCGCTGTAATTGCTGAATCATTGAAGACGCAAAAGCCACTTCCCATATTGCGATAAGCATGGTGCGTGCCTCCCGCCAGATTGGTAGCAATACCATCCTGAAGGGCGGCCTTAGCTGCGGCAAGCGTTGCACCAGCAGATCTGCGGGAGCGCTGCACCATTTGAGGGCTCCATGGAAAGCCAATCTCTTTTTGTTCTTCAGAACTTAAAGTTCCTTGAATGACTTTTTGCAGATAGCATGGGTCATGAACATATAGGATTTGTGTATCAGCGATGGAGGGAGCTTGCTCTAACTTAATTCCCTCTAATATTTTCACTTTATCCCTTAGGCGAGCGTACTTCTCCATCGGGAAACGATGACCGGCTGGGAGCGGTAAAACAAAATGGTCAGAGTAAAAAGCTTTCAAGCTGTGTATTGCTTTAGGACGTTCAGTGGAACAGTATCTAGGGCTTTAATATGGGTGCTCTCAAGTTTAAGCAGTGGTGCACAGCGAGCATTTATGGCCTCCACCCAACGATTAATGCATAGACACCATTGATCGCCTGTGACTAGACCAGGAAATTGATAATCGGGACGTGGGGTAATGAGGTCGTTACCTTGTTGTAGGCTAAATTGCAAAAATTCATTATTCACGACAGCGCAAACTAGGTGGCTACCTACATCTTCCCCATTCGTCTTGCAACAGCCATCCCTAAAGAAACCAGTTAATGGATCAAAAGAACAGGGCACTAAGGGTTGGCCCAAAACATTGAGCGCTACTTCGTTTGGCATAAGAACTTTCTGATTGGTATGGGAAATTTATAATTAACTACCATGGGAGTCTTTCCCCAGAGTAGGAGATAAAAGAGCCGTTATCTTTTCTCTCAAGTGATTCAAGTACATTTAGCATATCTTGTGCCGCGTCTAGGGGTGGGCGTCCAATTTGCTCACCGCGGAAAGGCTGGGAGAGTCTTGAGTTGACCGTGCCGGGGTGCAGGGCTACCAAAACTGTATTTGGCTTGGCTCTAGAAAATTCAATCGCGGCAGTCTTGATCATCATATTGAGAGCAGCCTTTGAAGCTCGATAGCTATACCAACCGCCAAGACGATTATCTTCAATACTGCCAACCTTGGCCGATAACACTGCCATCACGCTTGTGCTTGGATCTAACAGCTTTGCAAAATATTTTATGGTTAAAGCTGGCCCAATCGCATTAATTTTCATTAGCTTTGTCAGTTGCTCCGCATCAAGATCATCTAATTTTTTTTCAGGCATCCACTGTTCTAAGTGTAAGACGCCAATGGTATTAATAATCAGGTGAAAGGGGGCTTGCAGGGTAAAAGCCTTTGCAGCTAACTCGATTGAGCTTGGGTTCTCATAATCTATAGGTGGTATTGAGTGCCGATGGATCCCTGTAACCATTGTACAAGAGGGGTTATTTTCTAAAAGTTCAAGAAATGCAGAACCAATCGTTCCAGATGAGCCAATAATTAATGCGCGAAAGGGATGAGGAAACACGGGTGGCAACCATTAGAAATTTCGTATGCCAACTAGTTTATTGAATAAGTCTTAAACTTGCTTGATGAATGATTTCTTACAACAATTTACTCTTTTTTATGACGGCTCATGTCCTTTATGCCAGGCTGAAATTCTATTTCTATCTAGGAGAAATCACGCGGGCTTATTGGCATTCGTGGATATCCATTCGATGGAATACCCCTCAGAGCAGATTGGTATTTCTTGTGAGGAGGCCTTAGCATCTATGTATGGGCAATATAGTGACGGTAGTCTCATTAACGGTGTAGCCGTATTTTCGGCAGCCTATACCAGAGCAAATTTACCTTTTTTAGCATGGCTCTTTTCCAGAAAAATGCTCAAACCATGTCTAAATGTAGGCTATCAATTTTTTGCCAAGCATCGGCATGCTATTTCTAAGACTTTAGGGCCTAGTGCCTTATGGTTGGTTAAATCATTTTCATCTGCTAAAGGTACTTTATGAGGCTTTGGAAACTTGCCTTGCCACTTTATTTCTTATCGATGGGAATTGGAGTGACTGCTGAACCTGTTTACATTAGCTCTGAATTAAATCAAGCAAATCTTCAGGGCAGTGGCAAGCTCACTTTTTTTGGATTTCATATTTATGATGCAGCCCTCTATCGAGGCTCTAAAAATTCATCTGCTGATTTTGCTTTAGATCTACGCTATCAAAAATCCTTATCTGGCGCTGCCATTGCCAACCGAACTACTGAGGAGATGAAAAAAATAGGTGTGCCAGGGGTGCAAGCTGATGCATGGGGCAAAGAGTTGGCCGGCTTTATGCCAAACGTAGAGCCCGGCCAGAACTTAACAGCAGTCTATAACGTAAAGCAAGGCACTACTTTTATGTATGACGGTAAGAGAATTGCTCAGATTCAGGGGGCTGATTTTGCTAAGGCCTTCTTTGGTATATGGCTCGATCAAAAGACCAGCATCCCTAAGCTAAGAGAGCAATTGCTCGGTCAAGGCTGTCAGCCCCCACTATTAGGTGAGAGCTGCTAGTTCACTACATGATGAGTAGAAAATGAAAAAAAATTCGATATACCAGTCGCTCATGTATTCAATTTTAGTTTTGAGTCTAGCTGCCTGCTCTGCTCCTCAGGTAGGGCAGTATGCCTCTGAGAAACCTGCTCTCAATCTAAGCGAATATTTTGACGGCACCATAGACGCTTATGGCATTTTTACAGATCGTAGTGGAGTTGTTAAAAAACGCTTCACTGTCTTAATAAAGGCCTACTGGCAAACAGTGGACGGCAAAAAAATGGGAATTTTGGATGAAAGCTTCGAATACTCGGATGGCACCAAGCAATCCCGTATCTGGAAATTAACAGAATTATCTCCGGGTAAATATATTGGCACTGCAGATGATGTGGTCGGTGAGGCTCTAGGCGAGTCAGCTGGCAACACTCTGAGCTGGGCTTATACATTGGCACTCCCAGTAGATGGCACTATTTACCATGTTCAATTTAATGATTGGATGTACTTAGTTACACCTAAGGTCATGCTCAATAAAGCCAAAATGAGTAAATTTGGTATTGATCTAGGCGAGGTAACCCTGAGCTTTTATAAGCGCTAATTCGGTTTTTCCTCCATTTCTCAGTATTTAATTTAGCTGGTGTACGCACTTTCTTAATTTATGTCACACTTTCTAAAACTAGACCCTACAAGGGCTTTAACTAAGGAGATCAGACGTGCAAGCCATATTTCAGATTGTGAGTAGTAAAGCAAAGTTATTTACCTTGGCAGGTGTTTGTTTAGCATTTTTAGCCGCATGCCAATCTATGGAGCAAGGAGCGGGACAAAAAGCGAGCGCAAATCTAGAGTCAAGATCGGGCTCAAAAGCAACCGGAAAGGTTGCGTTTGTATGGCAGGGTCAAGATGTTTTGATTACTGGGAGTTTTGCTGGACTAAAGCCTAATGCCGAGCATGGCTTTCATGTGCATGAAAAGGGTGATTGCTCTGCTCCAGATGCTACTAGCGCTGGTGGACATTTCAACCCAGAAACCAAAGCACATGGAATGCCTAATAGTGGTATGAACCATGCGGGTGATTTGCCAAATATTAAAGCCGATGCCCAAGGAAATGCGGTTTATTCAGCAACGCTTCACGGGTTTGCAGTCAATACTGGCCCCATTGGAATAGTTGGAAGGTCGGTAGTGGTACATCGTGATCCAGATGACTATAAATCTCAACCTGCTGGTAATTCAGGGCCACGTATTGCTTGCGGCTTAATTAAGTAGCTGAAAAAGGCATCCGAAGCGTTCATGAGAATAGAAGATAGTGACCCAGCTAGGCATGCTGGGATTGAATATCCAATGGAGGTGGGTGCCCCCGTTTTTGCCCCTATCAAGGTTGTTCAAGAGAAAGACAAGGCAGTAAATGTGGCGCGCCAAAATGCAAAGCAGGAATATGAGCGCATTATGGAGCAGGCTGAAGTATTAATGAAGCAGGCTAAGGCATTACAAGCCAGATTAGATGCCACTGAAATGGTGCATAGTGCTAAATTTGGCTTTAATCCTATTCATGGAAAAATTTATTATTTGTATTACGATGAACGCAATGCAGTAAATGTATTGATTCAGAATGGCCCTCAAGATTGGAGTTGTGGCATTCCGGGTGGCTGGACGTATTCCATGACAGTGAAGAAGTTAGGTGATAGTACCTGGGCTGTGGTGGAGGATGGCGCCGAGAATTGTCTTGCGGTAAGATAATTTTTTAGTAAAAAATAATAAGGTGACTTGTGACAACTGCACGCATTGTTAGTCTTTTAGAGCTCGGTAATGCCGATGTAATCAAATTAATCGATAAGGAATTACCTCCTCCTAGCAAAGGTGAGGTGCAACTTCGTCAGACAGCTATCGGCTTTAACTTTATCGATGTCTATCAGCGCTCAGGGGTTTATCCATTGGAGCTGCCTACAGGCCTAGGTCATGAGGCGGTTGGTGTAGTGCAAGAGCTTGGAGAGGGTGTTACTCGCTTTAAGATTGGCGATCGAGTAATGTATATCAATGCAGGCATCGGGGCTTATGCCAGTGCTCGCAATGTTGCTGTTGATAAATTAGTTAGCGTTCCAGATACAGTCTCAGATGAAGTGGCTGCTGCGGTTTTCTTTAAAGCCATGACTGCGCAATATCTGGTGCAAAAGACCTATCAGGTTAAAGCGGGAGATGTTGTCCTTGTGCACGCTGCCGCTGGTGGAGTAGGCCAAATTCTGGCGGGTTGGGCAAAATCTTTAGGGGCATTTGTAGTTGGCACTGTAGGCTCTGCTGCCAAATTTGCAGCTGCTAAAGAAGCCGGATGTGATGCAGTAGTAGATTACTCTAAGCCAACTTGGGTGGAAGAGGTCTTAAAAGCTACTGGTGGTCGCAAAGCCAATGTAGTTTATGACTCCGTCGCCAAAGATACTTTCTTGGGATCATTAGATTGCACAGCGCCATTTGGTATGGTGGCTTTATTTGGCGCCGCATCTGGCCCTGCCCCAGAAATTTCGCCAGAGATTTTAAATAAGAAGGGTTGCCTGTTTTTGACTAGACCTTCTGTGTTTCCACATAACGCTACTCCTGAACTTCTTCAAGAAAATGCTCGCGCTGTCTTTGATGCCATTGCACAAGGTCGTGTAAAGGTGAAAATCGCTGCTAAATTTAGTTTAGAGCAAGCTGCCGATGCCCATAAGGCAGCAGAAAGTAGGAAGCTCTCAGGGGCGATTGTAATTACCCCTTAAAGAGATTGGCAGGCTTAGGACGGACTTGGTTTTGCATAATATTTTCCTTCCTGGGCCTCGCACTACGCGAGGCCTCTTTCTTTAAAATGCCTTTCCCCGTTGTAATATCTTGTATACATAAACTCATCAAGCTTGGAGACGAAGTGAAGAAAAATCTAATGAAAAGAGTATTGACAGTGAGCATTGCCACTTCATTGGCCCTGTCTCCAATAATGAGCCAAGCTTGCACTAGCTTTCTTTTAAAAGGGAGCGACGGCGGTTTTGTATATGGCCGAACAATGGAGTTTGGGCTTCCTCTTAAATCACAATTAACCGTGATTCCCAGAAACCTAGCTATGCTTGGTATTGGCCCCGATAGTAAGCCTGGTACAGGGTTGGGCTGGACTAGTAAATACGCTGTGGCTGGGATGAATGGCTTGGGTATGCCAGTACTTGTAGATGGCATGAACGAAAAAGGCTTGGTTGGCGGGCTGCTTAACGCTCCTAATACTGCGGTATACCAAGTGGTAAGCCCAGTAGATGCTGCAAATAGCATCGCCTCCATTCAGATGTTGATCTATGCTTTAACGAATTTCGCAACCGTTGATGAGGTCAAGGTAGGCTTTAATAAAATTAAAGTCAACCGTTCTATTATTCCTGCATATAACAATCAATCTGCACCGGTACGCATGACTTTGCATGATGCCAATGGAAAAAGTATTGTGATTGAATATCTTCAAGGTGAATTAGTGATTACTGATAACCCGATTGGAGTGATGACTAATGACCCATCTTTTAGGGATCAACTCAATAACATTGGTAACTATGCAAACTTAACGAATGTAGAAAGAAAAGCATTGGTCGTTGATGGGGCTACTTATACGCCCCCTAGTTCAGGCAGTGGTTTACATGGTTTGCCAGGCGACTACTTAAGTCCTAGTCGATTCATCCGCGCATTATTCTTATCAAAATCGGTTCCTAGCAATTATTCAACAGTTCAACAAACAAATACAGCTTGGCATATCTTAGGAAGCTTTGATATTCCTCCTGGCGCAATTAGTTTGCCAGCTAGTAATGCGTATGGGGGCGGTGTAGGAGGCATTGAAATAACCGAGTGGTCAATTGTTGCTGATAATAAAAATAAGGTGTACTACCTTAAAATGTTTAACAACACCAATGTTCAATCATTTGATCTGAAGAAGATTGACGTCAATGCAAAAGAGTTGAAGTATTACGACGTCAATAAACCTCAGACGTATATTTCTATTAATTGATCTTTTGTTTTAAATCTGCCGCACAGGAGGGCATGTAAATTTGATGATGAAGATTGTCCTTTGCCTTAGTTGTGTTTTATGGTTTACCTGCGCTTTTGCGCAAATTCCGGATACCCAATCTTCTGAAGGAATTTCTTATATTTCTGGTGGCGTAGGTCAGGAAGAGTCAACTGCCATCTTAGCCGAAGCGAAGCACTGGCCTCTCATGCTTGAACTTTCTCAATTGGAGAATGGTAGGGGTGTCTGGATATTTGGCGCTCTGATTAAAGTGAGCAATTCTAATAAAAAGATGGTCTTTCAGGCCCAAGCAGATGGCCCCTATATTTTGATTAACTTGAGTCCAGGTCAATACCTAATTGATGCCACTTATGGGGGTATCACTCAAATGCGTGCTGTAATGATTAAGGTCGATCAGTCTCAAAAGCTCTCTATTTTCTGGAAATAAGCCTTTGTTCATGCTTGCATGCCACTATTTACAGGCATTAAGCGGTTTTGTGGATATGATGAACTGCGTTTATAATATTCTAAGTGTTTGAATTTAAAGAATAATATTCATTTAGAACTATTTTCGGCGTATTTGACAGCCCTATTGGGGTCTTGGACAATGCCTGTGGTGGTTTGATTCAAGCCATCCTTTTCAATGACGCCTAATATTTCATCCTCCTCTTGCCAAAATACTTTGATGCTGCAAGCACGCGTATTGACTTGTGTCCGTGGGGAGAGGCAATTATTTTCTAATCTGGATCTAAGCTTATCTGCCGGCCAATGTCTGCACGTTCGCGGAGAAAATGGCGTTGGTAAAACAAGTCTATTGCGCTTGTTAACGGGTTTATCTAAGCCTGAGGTGGGAGATATTTTATTCTGTGGTCTATCCATCTTTCATGATAGCGAATCTTACCGACGCAATTTATTATTTCTTGGGCATCGGGATGCGCTTAAGGAAGATCTGACTGCTCTAGAAAACTTGGAGATGTATGCAGCTTTAGATGATGTGGAGTTATCAACAGAGCAGGCACTTGCTACCTTATGGCGTTTTGGGCTAAAAGGTCGGGAAGACTTGCCAGTGAATTGTTTATCGGCAGGCCAAAAAAAGCGTGTTCTGATGGCGCGTATGGTGACAAGACAGGCAAGTGTTTGGATCTTAGATGAGCCTTTTAATGCTTTAGATAGTAGTGCAGTGCTGGTATTGCAGGACCTGATCGCTGAGCATTTGAGTGAGGGAGGGTTAGTAGTACTTACTAGTCATCAAGATTTAGCCATTCCTAATTTACAGGTGCTAGATTTATGAGTGCCTTGCTAACCATTATTCGGCGAGACTTATTGCTAGTGATGCGTCGCAAAAGCGAAGTCTTAACTGCTTTATTTTTCTTTGTGATTGTGACTAGCTTATTTCCTCTAGGGATTGGCGCTGAAAGTGCTTTATTACGCAAGATTGCCCCAGGAGTAATTTGGGTCGCCGCTCTTCTCTCTACCTTGCTTGGCTTACAGCGAATGTTTGCTGCTGACTATATCGATGGTACTTTAGAACAATTGGCTTTGTCGCCCAAACCGTTAGTGTTATTGGTGATGGGTAAAATCATTGCCCATTGGGTGGTATGTGGGCTTCCTTTGGTCATCCTAGCGCCAGTCATAGGCTTGCAGTTTGACTTAGACTCTAGCTCTTTGAGGACTCTGACATGGGCTCTTTTATTAGGAACCCCTGTTTTATCTTTGGTGGGCTCTATTGGCGCCGCTCTAACTTTGGGGGTGCGTGGCGCTAGTGTTCTGATGAGCCTTTTAATCCTACCGCTGTATATTCCAGTATTAATATTTGGGGCGGGTGCCGTTTATGCCGATAGCGTAGGCCTAGATGTAACAGGTCATTTTTCCTTGTTGGGCGCCTTATTGATTTTGGCATTAGCATTTGTACCTTGGGTGAGCGCTGCTGCCGTAAAGATTGCGATTGAATGAGTAATTTAAATAGTTTATCTACTAACCGTGCATTGAACTGGTTTAGGCTTTCAAGCCCCAGTACTTTTTATCCTGTGGCGGGAAAGATGATTCCCTGGTTTTGGGGACTATCGATCATTTTTGGATTGGCAGGACTTTGGGTGAGTTTTTTTGTTGCTCCAGTGGATGCGGTTCAGGGTCAGGGCTACCGAATTATTTTTATTCATGTTCCTACCTCTTGGATGTCGATGTTTATCTACCTCGTCATGGCAGGGTGGGCTGGACTAGGTTTGGTATTTAATACCAGACTTTCAGCAATGATGGCACAAGCCCTCGCCCCTATTGGTGCTTGGATGGCATTCTTATCTTTATGGACAGGTGCATTTTGGGGTAAGCCCATGTGGGGTGCTTGGTGGGTATGGGATGCCCGCTTAACCTCTGAACTCATACTATTGTTCTTGTATTTGGGTTTTATGGCACTGCAAGCGTCTATTGATAATGTGCGGCGTGCCGATAAAGCGGGAGCGATCTTAGCATTGGTAGGGGTAGTTAATGTCCCTATCATTTATTTTTCTGTGAAATGGTGGAATACCCTGCATCAAGGTGCCTCTGTTTCCCTCACTAAAGCCCCTGCGATGGCGCAGACGATGCTATGGGGCATGCTCTTAATGGCCCTTTGTTTATGGATGTACTCAATCGCAGTAGGGTTAATGCGGGTTCGAGCCATCATTTTGGAGCGCGAGTCTCATGCTGATTGGGTGCAACAATTAAATGAGGTCAAGAATTAATGTGGAATAGCCCTACTGAATTTTTTGCTATGGGAGGCTACGCACTGTATGTGTGGAGCAGTTTTGGCGTATGTGCATTGGTCCTAATTGCCGAGCCTTTGAGTGTCCGTGCACGCTTTAAGGCGATTGTGCGTAGGCTCAAGAAAGAAGCATTGGCTCAACATATGAATAACGAGGGTAGCAAATGAAGCCTAGACATAAGCGCGCATTGATTATTATCGGCGCATTAGTGGCTATTGGTACGGCTGCCCTTCTGATTTTGAACGCACTCAATAGTAATATTGCTCTGTATGTAACCCCGAGTGAAGTAGCTGCTGGAAAAGCTCCACAAGGTCAAGTATTTCGTATTGGGGGAATGGTCAAAGAGGGCTCAGTAAAGCGCGATGGCATTACTGTGCATTTTGTGATTACTGATTTAGTTAAGGATATCCCAGTTTCTTATACGGGTATTCTTCCAGACTTATTTAAAGAAGGGAAGGGCGCTGTTATTCAGGGGCGTCTTGATGCGAATGGCCAATTTATCGCTAGTGAAGTTCTTGCTAAGCATGATGAAAACTATATGCCACCAGAAGCGAAGCATGCCTTAGAGCAAGCTCAGAAAGATGGAGGTAAATAATGATTCCTGAGTTCGGGCATTACGCATTAATTTTGGCTTTGTGCATTGCCATCATTCAGGGGATATTACCCTTAGTAGGCGCACATCAAGGTCGCCGTGAATGGCTCATGTTGGCTAGACCTGCCGCTCAAACCGTATTCTTTTTGCTCGCGATTGCTTTTGCTATCTTGACATGGAGTTTTTACATTAATGACTTCTCGGTTTTGTATGTTGCCGAGCATTCCAATACTCAGCTACCAGTGGTTTATCGGATTGGCGCTGTTTGGGGTGGTCATGAAGGCTCCTTGCTTTTGTGGGTTCTCTTGTTATCCACTTGGACCTTTTTGGTGGCCCAGCTTTCAAAAGCCTTAGATGAGTTTATGGTGGCAAGGGTCATCGGCGTCTTGGGTTTAGTGATTACTGGACTACTCCTCTTTGTGCTGATGACCTCTAATCCATTCGAGAGATTATTTCCTGCTGCTCAAGATGGCCGTTCATTAAATCCGCTTTTGCAAGACCCAGGCTTGGTGTTTCATCCACCAATGTTGTATATGGGGTATGTGGGTTTCTCAGTTGCGTTTGCTTTTGCGATCGCCTCTTTGTTATCTGGCAGATTAGATGCCGCATGGGCACGTTGGTCGCGTCCATGGACTACTGCAGCATGGGTGTTTCTCACGCTGGGAATTGCTCTAGGTTCTTGGTGGGCTTATTACGAATTAGGTTGGGGTGGCTGGTGGTTTTGGGACCCTGTTGAGAACGCATCCTTTATTCCATGGTTAGTTGGAACGGCTTTATTGCACTCTTTAGCGGTTACTGAAAAGCGTGGGGGTTTTAAGAGTTGGACTGTGTTGCTAGCGATTACTGCTTTTTCACTTTCTCTTTTGGGGACATTCTTAGTTCGCTCTGGTGTTTTAACTTCAGTCCATGCTTTTGCTACCGACCCTAAGCGCGGTATTTTTATTCTCGTGTTTCTTTCCCTAGTCGTAGGTTCTTCACTAGTGCTATATGCTTGGCGCGCACCGAAAAGTTCTTTGGGTGGAAAATTTAGCATCAGTTCGCGAGAGACCTTAATCCTCTTAGGAAATGTTTTCTTGGTGGTATCTGCAGCCTCGGTATTGCTAGGAACGCTTTACCCTTTACTCATCGACGCCTTACACTTGGGCAAAATTTCTGTAGGCCCCCCTTACTTTAATAGCGTATTTGTTCCCATCATGATTCCTTTGCTAGTTCTAATGGGAATAGGGCCTTGGGCTAATTGGAAAAATACGAATTTGCTTGCCGTCATTAAGCGACTATGGATTGCGGGTGTCGTGGCGGTATGTGCCGGTATTTTTATTCCCATGGCGATGGGTAGTTTTACTTGGTTAAGCAGCCTAGGTTTTCTGCTTGCTTTTTGGGTTATTGCTTCAGGCTGTATGCAAATAATTCGTCAAGCAAAAACAGGCAAACCCACCCGTTCTTTTATAGGCATGCAAATTGCACATTTAGGTATTGCGGTCTTTGTCATTGGGGTTACCATGGTAGGGGGGTATCAAGAAGAAAAAGATGTGCGTATGCTTGCTGGTGAAAGTGTGTCTGTAGGTGGCTATCAAATTATGTTGGAAAATGTTAGCGCAGTTCCAGGCCCTAATTACAATGCTATGCGCGGCACTTTCCTATTAATGCGCAATGGGAAACTTGAAGCTACTTTGTACCCAGAAAAGCGTAGTTATTTTTCTTCAAGCATGCCAATGACTGAAGCAGCTATTGATGTGGGGCTTACTCGGGATGTTTATGTTTCCTTAGGTGAAGAGCTTCCAGATAAAGCTTGGGCGGTGCGCGTCTATTACAAGCCCTTTGTTGATTGGATTTGGGGTGGATGCTTATTGATGGCTTTGGGCGGTATCCTAGCAATATCTGATAAGCGCTATCGCATTAAGTTAAGGCAAGCTAGCACATGAAAGCGAAATTCTTAATTCCTCTCATCTTATTTGTCGTGCTTATCGGTTTCTTGGCTGTGGGCTTAAATCGGGATCCTCACGAAGTACCTTCCCCTCTGATTAATAAATTAGCCCCAGCTTTTAATTTGCCTCAATTAGCCGATTCCCAAAAAATGTTTTCCCCACAAAGCATGAGGGGGCAGGTATGGGTCCTAAATGTATGGGCATCTTGGTGCGTTGCTTGCCGTGAAGAGCACCCAGTTTTGGTGGAGATGGGAAAGCTACAGATAGCCCCCATTATTGGTTTGGATTACAAAGATCAGCGCGACGATGCTCTCACAATGCTATCTAGTCAAGGAAACCCTTATCTCTTATCAGCCTTTGATGCTGATGGACGGGTAGGCATTAATTATGGTGTGTATGGCGTGCCAGAAACCTATGTGATTGACAAAGAGGGCATCATTCGCTTTAAACATATTGGGCCTCTTACGATGGATCTATTAAATCAGAGAATTTTTCCTTTATTGAGTCAGCTTAAAAAATCATGAAACATTTTTTACTCATGCTCAGTGCATTTTGTATTTTTGCTAATGGCTCAGGCGTAGCTCAAGCTAAAGATGCTGCCCCATTGGCAGATGATCCTGTTACTGAACAACGCCTCATTACCATCTCTGAGGAAATGCGCTGCCTTGTTTGCCAAAATGAATCCTTAGCGGGTTCACGCTCTGATTTGGCTAATGACTTACGTCGTGAAATCCGTACCCTCATTAAAGAGGGTAAAAGTGATGAGCAGATTCGTAATTTTATGGTTGAGCGTTATGGGGACTTTGTGCTTTACCGTCCGCCAGTTAAGCCGATAACTTGGTTGTTATGGCTAGGCCCATTCCTAATACTATTATTAGGTATCGCAGGTTTGTTGATCTATTTAAAGCGTCGAAATCAAGCAGTCTCTACGGAAGCACTTTCTGATGATCAGAATCGTCGAATTGATGAGCTCTTAAAAGAAAGTACGCATGACTAGTTTTCTGATTTCAGCTCTTTTACTTTTAATTCTGGTGCTACTATTTTTGCTTCGGCCATTCTTTTTTGCTGGGAAAGTACCGGCTACCTCACGACGTCAAATGAATACATCAATTTATCGTGATGAATTGGATAAATTGGAGTTGGAACGTACATCAGGTTCTATTGATGAAGAGGCTTATGAGCTTGCACATGCAGAGATGCGTCAACGTCTGTTTCAGGATACAAATGAAGAGGATGATCAGGCTGTTTTAGGGTCTTCAAAAAAGACTGTTATCGGCCTATGTATTTTTATCTTCGCCCTATCCTCAGGCTTTTACTTCTTTCTAGGTGATGCACCACAAGTTGCGCAGCAAAAATTAGATCAACCCATGACCCAAGAGTCGGTAGAGAAAATGGTTTCTGAATTTGCTCTTAAGATGGAGAAAGAGCCAGAAAACCTGAAGGGTTGGGCAATGCTTGCGCGTTCATATCAAATCTTAGGGCGATATGATGAAGCAGCTAAAGCATTTGGTCGCGCCGGCTCATTTGTAGATTCAGATCCTCAATTATTGGCAGATTATGCAGATGTGCTGGTCAGCAATGCTAATGGAAATTTTTCTGGAAAGCCGCTGCAATTAATTAATAAAGCATTAAAACTAGATCCAAATAATTTACTAGCCTTATGGTTATCTGGTACGGCCGCTTTCAATGCAGGTAATTATCTGGCTGCAGTTCAATCTTGGGAAAGCTTACAAATGTTATTACCTCCGCAGTCTGATGAGGCACGTAGCATTGGGGCATCGATTGCGCAGGCGCAATCTAAAGGTAAGCTTATTGCGTCAACGCCGATTAGCAAACAAGCGGTAAGTGGGACGGTTGAAATCTCACCGGCTTTAAAGGCCAAGGTGAAATCAACTGACATTGTGATGGTTATAGCTCGTAAGCCAGGAGAGCGTATGCCGGTCGCCGTTTTGAAGGTTGGTGTTTCTGACTTTCCAATGCGGTTTGAAATAAATGACGCCTTAGCTATGAATCCCAATTCTTTATTTTCTCAATTAGTTGAAGTGTCTATTGAGGTTCGTATCTCAAAATCAGGAATGGCCATGCCAGAGCCAGGTGATTTAATTTCTACCCCACAAACTATTAAGGTGGGATCTAGCAATATTCGTTTATTGGTTAATCAGGTAAGAGAGTAACTCGAGTCCTTAAAATTATCCTCGACCAACAAAAGGCATATTGCTTGCCATGATAGTCATCGAGAGGATATTGCTCTCTAAGGGTAACTCGGCCATGTGCAAAACTGCTTGGCCCACATGATCAACATCCATACGCGGCTCCACTTTAATAGATTGGTCTGCCTGCAAAATACCTGCTGCCATGCGTTCAGTCATCTCGGTGGCAGCATTACCAATATCAATTTGTCCGCAGGCGATCTGAAAGGGCCTCCCATCTAAAGCAATCGACTTGGTAAGACCACTAATTGCATGCTTAGTGGCGGTGTAGGGGGCTGACATCGGTCGAGGGGCATGAGCGGATATCGAACCATTATTAATGATTCTGCCGCCTTGTGGGGACTGAGCCTTCATCATCCGAATAGCCTCTTGCGAGCATAAGAAGGCGCCACAAAGATTTGCATTGACTACATTCATCCATTGTTCATAGCTGATATCTTCCATGGGGATGGCAGGCGCTCCAAGCCCAGCATTATTAAAGAGGACATCTAGGCGGCCAAATCGAGTTTTAATCGCTGTAAAGAGATGCTGAACCTCTACAGGCTTACCAACGTCGCAGCTAAAGGCCAAACAGTCTTGATCGTTGCCACCAATGTCCAAAATTGCTTGATCCAACTTATCTTTATTTCTGCCAGTAAGGACTACCTGATAGCCCCCTTTGAGTAAAGCTTTTACAGCCGCTTTCCCGATTCCGGTCCCAGCCCCAGTCACTAAAGCTACTTTATTTTGTTTTGCGGTCATTGCTAGTTCGGTTGGTTCGCCATAAAACCTTATCTTATCCCCTAATCGGTTTTTTGTTTGGCAAGAATCTATACTTTTGCCTATTATTGGGCTGTAGGCATAATGCCAGAAAGAAAAGTTAATTCATGAATTTCCTGCACAAACATATCTATAACCCCTTAGCCATTGTTATGGCTATTTTGGTATTGATTGTTGCGCTCTTTGGAGTGCTGTGGATTTTAGTGCCACCCCCACCTAAAGTAATCGAATTGGCTACAGGATTTCCTAATGGGCTCTATCATCAATTTGGCCAAAGATTAAAAAGAGAGCTTGCCGAACAAGGGGTCACACTGAAGCTCAAAACTACTGGCGGCACAAGAGATAACCTCGCATTATTGAACGATCCTAACTCAGGTATCGATTTTGCAATGATCCAAGGTGGTGTAGCAGATCTATCTCAATATCCTAATTTGGTTTCTATTGCAGGTGTGTTTTACGAACCAGTCTGGGTTTGGTATCGAGAGCCTGCATTCAAATCAGATGGCGGCCGTCTTGATTTATTAAGCCAATTAAAAGGTAAGCGCGTGTCTATTGGTAGTGAAGGTAGTGGAACTTTAGCCCTGACAGGAGAGTTACTTCAAGCAAGCGGTATTTCCGAGAATGAGTTCTATGCCCAAAGACTGAAGCCAGAAGAAGCGCTCAAAAAACTAAAGAATGGCGAACTAGACGCAGTATTTATTGTTAGCGCAGTTGAGGCGCCATTTTTGCAGCAGTTTTATGAGATTCCTGGAATTCGTTTAATGAATTTCGAGCAAGCAGATGCCTATACCCGTCATTTTTCTTATCTATCTAAAGTTATTGTGCCTCGTGGTGTTGTGAGTATTGCTTATGATCTACCAAGGCAAGACATTCAATTGTTAGCTGCTACTGCAACATTAGTAGGTAAAGATGATGTAAGCCCTGCTTTAGTGACTCTTTTACTAAGTGACACCTACGACATTCTGAAATCCTATTCACGCTTAAGTAAGGTCGGAGAATTTCCTTCTAGCGCAGGATTGGATTTTCCTTTGCATGTGGATGCCGAAATCTATTTAAAAGATGGCCCCTCTTTTTTACACCGCCATCTGCCGTTCTGGACTGCAGTGTGGATAGGGCGGTTTGCAAAGATTGTGATTCCATTGTTGGTAATTTTGATTCCCTTATTTACTTATATTCCGGCAGCCAAGAATTTAATGCTCCGCCTGAAGTTGGCGCGGGTTTATGAAGAGTTAAAGGCGATTGAAAGAAACGCCTTTAACCCCGATCTCAAAGAAAAAAACCACAAAGATCTCGCGGATATCGAAAGAAAGGTGGGCAATCTTAAGGTGTCCATGCTTGATGCTAAGGAGTTATATGACTTGAAGGGGCATGTGGGTGAGGTAAAAGGGAGAATCAATTTAGCTTCTTAGGCTTTGAAAAGGTTAAGACTGTTCTAGAATGAGGCTATGACCCTTGCAAATTTGGCACCACCACTAACTCCAGTAAAAGAAGTGGCTCAATCTCTTAGAAATCATGGCTTTGCCATACTTTCTGCGGATGATGTCGCGGGGGTGGCAAAAGTACCACTGTCCGATCTGCTGTTATTGACCCCTTTTTGGGAGGATCTTCCTAGAGATCCATACTTAAAAGATGGTGGCCGCTATCGCTTTCGGCGCCATGCTAGCTATGAGATTAAAGCCAACTCCTTGCAAATGGTTCCTCATCGCGCACACTGGCAATCACTAGATTACAACGCCTTACATGGCGGGATTGAGCGCTGGTTTGAGCCAGCACAAATCGAGTTAACCAATAATCTTGTATGGCAATCTCTTCTAAAGGGAATGGCCCATTTACTCAGTAGCCTTAAGCCTGTAACTACGTGGTTTGTGGAAACCCATCAATTTCGGATTGATACTACCGACGGAATTGGACGCCCCACTCCTGAGGGCGCGCATCGTGATGGGGTTGATTTTGTTGCTGTCTTTTTACTCAATAGGGTAGATATCAAAGGTGGTGAGACTCGTATTTTCGAGTTTGGCGGCTCAGCTGGATTGCGTTTTACACTGAGTCAACCCTGGTCATTACTACTCATGAATGATGAACGCATGATTCATGAATCTACCCCCATACAGCCCATAGGGCCTTATGGCTACAGAGATACTTTGGTGCTGACATTTCGCTCAAATGGTTTTCAAGATTCGCCTAATCGAAGTCAACAGTAGTTTTGTATGAGTTATTTGGTGGGCGCCTAACTCATTTTTGATGGTCATTAATGCGCTTTCAATCTAGTAGTTATACCCCTCTGATGCTCTTGGCGCAAACATGTGCCTTATTGGGCTTTGCCTGCTATGCGGTGGTTCTGACACCTTTGCAAGAGGCATGGCAACTGAGTAATTTGCAGTCAGGATTAATTGCGAGTGCATTTTTCTTTGGATATATGTTGGCCGTCCCCTTGGCTACGGCCCTAACTGACAGGATTGATGCTCGTAAAGTTTATCTCGTTGGCGCCATATCGGCGAGCTGTGGATTATTGGGAATGGGATTATTTGCTGATAGCTTTGTTTTGGCACTATTTTTTATGGCATTAAATGGTGCTGGTCTTGCCGGAACTTATATGCCAGGTCTCAAGATTTTGTCAGATCGCATCAAAACTGGCGAGCTCACCCGCCACATTTCTTTTTACACTGCTTTCTTTGGCATTGGCACCGGCTTTTCTTACCTTTGCTCTGGTTGGATTCTTGAATTATTTGGCTGGCGTTATGTATTTAGCATCATTGCCTTTGGCCCATTGGCATCCTTCCTTATTGTTTTATGGGGTATACCTGCTCTGGCAGATGACAAATGGAGTGGTCCGATTCAGATTCGTTTATACGATCTCTTTCCGCTAAATAAATGGCGGCTAGTACTGCAAGATAAAACGGCATCTGGATTTATTTTTGGATATACCGCACATTCTTTAGAATTATTTGCTTCTAGAAGTTGGATAGTGGCCTTCTTTGGTTTTTGCGCATTTGCATCCGGAATGGAGTTTTGGCTAACTGCTACGGCCTTGGCAGGAATTATTAATTTCTTTGGGGTACCCTCATCTATTTTGGGGAATGAAATTGCAATGCGTGTAGGTAGGCAAAACTGGATCTGTTTTGTGATGCTTGCCAGTGCAGTATTGGGTATTGCTTTAGCTTTCTCAACTGGCCAATCTTGGTGGCTCATTATTGCTCTAGCTATTGGACATACTATATTTATCATGGCAGATTCTGCTACTTTAACTGCTGGTCTTGTGACTTCTGCTCAAGAAAATATCAAAGGAGCGGCGATGGGCTTGCATTCATTAATGGGTTTTGGCGGCGGACTTTTAGGCCCAGCGATCTTTGGTTTTGTTTTAGATCTTTCTGGTTCGCGTACATCTCAGTTTTCTTGGATCTGTGCTTATGTCGCGATTGTGATGTGGGGTGTACTCTTTGTCATTTATGAGCGTCGCAACGGTTGGCTAAAAAAAGTGAAGAAAGCATAAAATACGTGGATTATCATTAATTCCATTCCATGAGCGAATCTACCCAAAGCAATAGTTGTTATCACTGCGGCAGTTTTATCTTGCCAGGTGATTCGTATGAAGCAGAATTGAATGGCGTTACCAGAAGGTTTTGTTGTGCTGGTTGCATGGCAATTGCGCAGACTATTCATGGAGAAGGTCTGGGCATGTTTTATGCACGTCGCTCAAAATCTAGTGACAAGCCTGCTGCCTACCTTGCCTCTAATGAAATTCCAGAAAGTCTCAAACCCTATGATGATCCCTCACTGCGTGGCCGATACACTAGACCATCAGGTGAGGCTGGAAACTTAGAAACCACATTACGTTTAGAAAAAATTCGCTGTGCTGCCTGCGTGTGGCTATGTGAGCAGCACTTACGCCGCATTCCTGGGGTTAAAGATGTGCAGATTAATTATGTCTCTCAAAAAGTAAAAGCTGAATTTTCTCCCGAGCAAACAAGTTTGGCTCGTTTGCTATTCGAGGTGGAACGAATTGGTTATGAAGCTTGGCCTTTTGAACCATCTCTATCGATTGAAAAGGCGAAGAAAGAAAAACGTCAGCTCCTCACTAGGTTAGGTGTTGCTTTACTGGGAATGATGCAGGTGATGATGTATGCCTGGCCTTCCTATATCGGTTTTAACGATATTCCTAAAGAATATGACCTATTGCTTGGTTGGACGAGTTGGGTATTGACTGTGCCCGTGATGGTGTATTCTGCGGGCCCGATTTTCCAGGCAGCATGGAGCAGTGTCCAAGCATTTAGACAAACACATATGTTGGGGATGGATGTGCCCATTGCCCTTGCACTTGCTTTAGCATTTGTTGCTGGAACGATCAACTTAGTTGCTGGCTCTGGCCAAAGTTATTTCGATTCCATCACCATGTTCGTCGCTTTCATATTAGCAGCTCGCTATGTTGAATTACTAGCAAGACAAGATGCACAAGGTGGTGCTGAAGCCTTAGCAAAACAATTGCCAGCGACTTGCGAGCGACTTATAAGCTATCCCACTACGCAAGAGGTAGAGGTAGTGCCAGTAGTGAACTGTAATCCTGGCGAAGTTTTGCGGGTATCTCCTGGCGATATTATTCCTGCTGATGGCGTATTAATTGAATATGAAAGTACGCTTGATGAATCGCTGTTAACTGGTGAATCTAAACCGATTGATAAGAGAGTTGGCGATCAACTTTATGCTGGTACGCACAATATTCTCAATCCCTTGCTGATGAGAATAGAAGCAATTGGGCAGGCAACTCGCATTGCAGGTATTGCATCACTTTTAGATCAAGCTTTGCAGGCAAAACCATTAATGGTTAGCTTGGCTGAAAAGTGGGCAGGACACTTTGTCGGTTTCTTATTGGTTAGTGCATTTGTGTCCTGCGCATTTTGGTTATATGTAGATCCAAGTAAAGCCTGGACTGTGTTAGTTGCGGTATTAGTAGCAAGTTGTCCATGTGCATTATCACTTGCCGTGCCCACGGCAATGGCTGCTGCTCAAGGGGCCGTTACTAAATTGGGATTATTAATTGTGCGTGGTCACGTGATGGAAGGTTTAGTTAAGGCAACAGATTTAGTGCTTGATAAAACAGGTACGATGACTATGGGCCAGCCAGAATTAAAAGAAATTATCATTGCGCGCCCAGGGTTTTCTCGTGAAGTGGTATTGGGGCTTGCTGCATCTTTGGAAGCTGGTCAGAAGCACCCATTAGCACTTTCGTTATTACGTGCGGCCGAACAAGAGGGTGTGAAATTACTTGCCCCAGACCAAGCGATTATGAATCAATTGGGTAAAGGCTTAAGTTGTGGGGAGTTTCGATTAGGAAGCGCTAAATGGGTAGGCATTACTCAGGATGCAAAGGCAGGGCAGTATGGACAAGTCCATTTAGCAGATGCTCAAGGGCTCATTGCAAGCTTTATTTTCTTAGATACGCCAAGGGAAGGCCTCAATGATCTTTTGTCAGCTGCCAAATCAAGAAAAATAGCAGTGCACTTAGTTTCTGGAGATGATCTTGTTACTGTAGCTTGGTGGGCAGATCAAATGGGGATTAAAAGTTATCAAGGAGGATGTACTCCTGAAGATAAATATGCCTATATTGAGCAGATGCAAGCAGATGGACATTTTGTTTGGGCAATAGGGGATGGTGTAAACGACGCACCGCTATTAGCTCGTGCAGACGTATCTATTGCCGTTGGTGCAGGAGCGCCACTCGCTTCTGCTGGGGCTGATGCCATTTTAACTGCTAGCTCTTTAGCGCCTTTGGCCAAAACTTTGCTTTTAGCCGATAAAACTCAAAAAATCATCAAAGAGAACTTAATTTGGGCCTTGGTTTACAACCTTTTAGCCATTCCGGTGGCAATGATGGGGTGGGTCAATCCCTGGATTGCTGGAATAGGGATGTCTTTATCTTCACTGGCGGTCACCTTAAATGCTTGGCGCTTAAGAAAGGCCTAGACTAGAGGGTATGGAAAGTCTATTTTTACTCATCCCCATCTCTCTCATATTGGTTGGCCTTTTAGCTTGGGTTTTGTATTGGTCTGTAAAAGCGGGGCAATTCGATGATTTACAGGGTCCTGGTGAGGCTATTTTGATGGATGATGATACCCCCGATCCTCATGATGTTAGTAAATACTATCAATAATACCTATATATTATATAGATATTGGAATATCCTCTAGATTATTTGCATAATAAAAAAGGTGAATTTCCCCACACCTTTTTGATGTAGATCAAAACACCCCCCCAAGCTTACTTTGATAATGAACCTAGTCAGTTTGAACTACGTCGCAGTTTGGTCATAACAAAAGGAGAGACCATGGGACTTACCGTGGGGAGCAATCAAGATACCTTCAATTACAAGGTAGTCAGCCAATTTGCCATTGTTACGGTACTTTGGGGAATAGTGGGCATGTTAGTGGGGGTAATCCTTGCTGCACAGCTTATTTGGCCGGAAATCACTTTTAATCTTCCTTGGCTTAGCTATGGTCGCTTGCGTCCATTGCATACCAATGCGGTGATTTTTGCCTTTGGCGGTTCGGCGTTGTTTGCAACGTCTTACTATATCGTGCAGCGCACCTGTCAGGCTCGTCTGTTTTGTGACAAATTAGCAGCTTTCACTTTTTGGGGTTGGCAAGCTGTCATTGTGTTAGCAGCAGTAACTTTGCCACTGGGCATTACCACCTCTAAAGAATATGCTGAGTTGGAGTGGCCAATCGATCTGTTGATTACGGTCGTTTGGGTTTCATATGCAGTGGTGTTCTTTGGCACCATTATGAAACGTAAGACAAAACATATTTACGTATCTAACTGGTTCTTCGGTGCATACATCCTGACGATTGCTATTTTGCATATCTTCAATAACTTGGAAATGCCAGCAAGCCTTTGGAAATCCTACTCTGCTTACGCGGGTGTACAAGATGCGATGGTGCAGTGGTGGTATGGTCACAATGCAGTGGGTTTCTTCTTAACCACTAGTTTCCTCGGCATGATGTATTACTTCATTCCTAAACAAGCTGAGCGTCCAATTTATTCTTATCGTTTATCCATTGTCCACTTTTGGGCTTTGAACTTTACGTATATGTGGGCAGGCCCTCATCACTTGCAACACACTTCATTGCCAGATTGGACTCAGTCTTTAGGTATGGTCTTCTCCTTAATCCTGTTAGCACCATCTTGGGGTGGCATGATTAACGGCATCATGACTTTATCTGGCGCTTGGTACAAGTTACGTCGCGATCCGATTCTCAAATTCTTAGTAGTGGCTTTGTCTTTCTACGGCATGTCTACTTTTGAAGGATCCATGATGTCGATTAAGACTGTCAATAGCCTGTCACATTACACTGACTGGACTATTGGCCACGTGCACTCTGGTGCATTGGGTTGGGTTGCCATGATTACGATTGGCTCTTTGTACTATCTTATTCCGCGCTTAGTTGGTCAGCGCGATATGTATAGTACCCGCTTGATTGAGGTTCATTTTTGGATTGCAACCATTGGCGTCGTGATTTATATCGCAGCCATGTGGATTGCTGGTGTAATGCAAGGTTTAATGTGGAGGGCTTTCGAACCCGATGGCACTCTGACTTATAGCTTTGTTGAATCTGTTAAAGCAACGTATCCCTTCTATGTGATTCGCTTGTTAGGTGGACTGTGCTACTTAGTAGGCATGTTTTTAATGGCTTACAACGTATTTAAGACGGTCATTGGTAAAAAATTCATTGACGCTACGATTCCACAAGCGTCTATAGCGGCTCACTAAGGAGAAGAAAATGTCTAGTGAAAATAAATTCTTTTCCCACGGAACACTTGAGAAGAACGTTGGTTGGTTAATTGTTGCAACGATTTTGGTGGTTTCTATCGCCGGTTTAGTTCAAATTGTGCCTTTGTTTTTTCAGCACACCACGACTGAGCCAAGCCCTGGGGTTGTGACTTATACCGCTTTACGGTTGGCTGGCCGCGATATTTATCAACGCGAAGGTTGTTTGGGTTGCCATTCCCAGCAGATTCGTACCCTTCGTTCCGAAGTTGAGCGATATGGTCCTTACTCCTTGGCTGGTGAATCGGTATATGACCATCCATTTTTGTGGGGAAGCAAGCGTACCGGCCCAGATTTAGCCCGTGTAGGCGGTCGTTACTCTGACGATTGGCATCGTATTCACTTGCGTAATCCACGCGATGTTGTGCCAGAATCGAATATGCCTGGTTACCCATACCTGTTAACCCCAGCTGCGGCAGATACTATTTCTTCGCACATGACTGCTATGCGTCGTTTAGGTGTTCCATATACCGACGAACAAATTGCAAATGCGCCAAAAGAATTAGAGGGTAAAACTGAGGAAGATGCATTAATTGCTTATCTCCAAGGTTTAGGGGTTTCACGTCGGTATATCACCGTTGATGAAGTTGTGGTGAAGTAATTACCAAGGTTATTAATTAAAACTATATAAATCAAATGGAACAGATCACACCTTATCTCTCCGCTTTTTCAACAGTAATAGGACTCGTTTTTTTTGTTGGAATTGTTTGGTGGGCTTGGTCTCCAGGTAGGAAGAAGGCTAACAAAGAGTCTGCCGAGCTTCCATTTGATCTTCCAGATGAATTTAGTAAGGACAAATCATGAGTGATTTTTTTAGCAGCAGTTGGAGTAATTTCATCGCACTCGTTTCATTGGCCGGTATTATTTGGTGTCTTTGGTTGCTAGCCTCTGTTCGTAAGGCTAAGGTAATTCTTGGGCCTGATGGCCAAGTAACCGACACTGGTCATGTTTGGGATGGTGATTTACGTGAGTTGAACAATCCATTGCCTCGTTGGTGGATGTGGATGTTCTTAATCTCATGCATCTTTTCATTGGTTTATTTGGTTCTATACCCAGGCCTTGGTTCTTTCCCTGGAATATTGGGCTATAGCACTGATGGCGCTTTGATGAAATCAATGACGAATGCCAATGATGAATTAAAGCCTGTCTACGCTAAATACGTCAAGATGGATATCGTACAAGTGGCTGCAGATCCAAAGGCTCGTGAAATGGGTCAGCGTTTGTTCTTGAACTCATGCGCTCAATGTCATGGTTCAGATGCTGGTGGTTCAAAGGGTTTTCCTAATTTAACCGATGGCGAATGGCTCTATGGTGGTTCTCCAGATAACATTAAGACCACTATTATTAATGGTCGTGCTGGTGTGATGCCTCCATTTCCGCAATTAGATAGTAAGCAAATTATCGATGTGGCTAACTATGTACGTAGCCTTTCTGGTTCGCCTGCCGATGACTTAAAAGCGGCTCGTGGTGCTGAGGTATTTAAGGCAAATTGCGTTGCTTGTCACGGTGCAGATGGCAAGGGTAATATTGCTTTGGGCGCACCTAATTTGACAGATAAAACTTGGCTATATGGCGGTTCTGAAGTGGCCATTGTAGAGACTGTTACTAAAGGTCGTATGGCAATGATGCCTTCTCAAGATAAGGTATTAAGTCCTGAGAAAATCCATCTTTTAACCGCTTATGTTTGGGGTCTATCTAACAACAAACAGATTCAAGCAAAGTAATGAATAGTGACGAATGATTCGCCGGTAGGAAAGCCTATTCCTATTAATGTAATTGAGGAATCTCTTTATGAGGTCCGGCGAAAGATTTACCCACGTTCTGTAAGCGGGTTATTTGCGCGATGGCGATATATTCTAGTCATCGCCACGCAGCTACTTTTTTATGGCTTGCCTTGGATTAGCTGGAACGGTCGTCAAGCCGTTCTTTTTGATTTAATACAACGTAAGTTTTATATCTTTGGCCTTGTCTTGTGGCCACAGGATGTGATCTATCTCACACTCCTGCTCATTCTTTCTGCGCTAGCACTTTTCCTATTCACCGCGATTGCGGGGCGATTATTTTGCGGCTATGCCTGCCCACAAACGGTCTATACCGAAATCTTTATGTGGATTGAGCGCAAGGTTGAAGGTGACCGTTTCGCCCGTATTCGTTTAGATGGTGAAGAATGGCCCTGGAGTGTTCGTAAGTGGCGCATTAAAGTCACCAAGCATTTTCTTTGGCTTGCTATTGCCTTTTGGACGGGCTTTACTTTTATTGGTTATTTCACGCCAATTGAAACTTTGTGGGCCGCTACTATCCACTTAGCTTTAGGACCTTGGCAAACATTTTGGTTGTGCTTCTATAGCTTTGCCACCTGGGGCAATGCTGGTTTTATGCGCGAGCAAGTTTGTAAGTACATGTGTCCTTACGCACGTTTTCAAAGTGTGATGGTGGATAAAGATACTTTCTTGGTGACTTACGATAAAGTGCGTGGCGAGCCTCGAGGTAGTCGCAGCAAATCTGCTGACCATAATTCTTTAGGTTTAGGTGATTGCGTTGACTGCAGTATCTGTGTCCAGGTCTGTCCAACGGGTATTGATATTCGTGATGGCCTGCAATATATGTGCATTGGTTGCGGTGCTTGTATTGATGCTTGTGATCAGGTGATGGAAAAAGTGGATTATCCAAAAGGCTTAATTCGTTACACCACTGAGCGGGCGATTGAGGATAAAGAAACCAATCAAAGCGCCATTCGCCATATCTTGCGCCCTCGAGTATTGATTTATATCGCGTTTATTACGGTCCTAACGACTGCATTCTTGGTGTCATTGGCGACTCGTAACCCGCTGCGTGTCGATGTCATGCGTGACCGTGGTGCCTTAGCACGAGAGGTCGATGGCGTTCGGATTGAGAATATTTATCGTATTCAGATTATGAATGCCTCTGAAAACGCCATGAAGGTCAATATTAAGGCTTTGGGATTGGAAAATCTCAAGATCTTAAATTCTCAAGGTAAGGAAGTTGGGCAAATTGAAGTGGCCCCTGCAAGTAATCAGTTGATACCAGTTAAAGTAAGTACTACTATTGGTCAAAATGACTCTGGTAATTACCCAATTCATTTTGATATATCTGCGGAGGAATTAACTAGTGGTAAGCCTGTTACTCGAACCCGTGATGAAAAATCAAGCTTTATTATTCCCCGCTAAGGTGCACTGCGAAAGATGAAGAGGATGTATATGTCAGAACAAGAAATAGTTAAACCTTGGTTTAAACAGCTATGGCCATGGCTCTTAATTAGTGGCCCCGCAATTGCCGCTATCGGTTGTGTGATAACCATTTACCTTGCTTTAAATATGCATGCTGATAAGCCGGTTCGTGATGGTGTTTTGAAGCAGGGCCTTAAAGTAGAGCAGACCTCCAAATGAAATACCGCTTACTAATCTGGATAATGTGGCCCTCCTTTTTAGTGGCGGCCATGGCAGAGGGTTTGTTATTTAGCATAGTTCATCCGTCAGAGCTGATGTTCTTTGGCCATCACCCTAATATTTCTGATGAAGGTATTTACACTCTTGGATTTTTTATTATCTGGATTTTTTGCTCATTTTCCAGCGCGCTTACAGCTTATATTCTTCCTGGAATCAATGCAGATCCAGATAAAGGCTCAGATCGCGGCTTAATTTAATTGAGCCAGCAAGGACGCCGTCAGTTATTTTGTGTTGTTCGATCAGGATTTGGAACGCCTGCTAATTCGTAAAGCCCATCCATATCGATGAGTTTGAGGTGGCGCTGTTGAATCTGGATCAGACCGGACTCAGCAAAACGTGACAGCATACGACTAACTGTTTCAATCTGGATTCCCAAATAACTGCCAATCTCCACACGGCTCATGCGTAAATCGAATTCATTATTAACATAACCGCGAGCAGCTAGGCGTTGAGATAAATTCAATAAGAAGGCAGCTAAACGCTCTTCTGCGCGCATGGATCCTAAGGAGAGAAGGTGACGCTGATCTTGAGTTATTTCACGGCTAAGGATGCGATGAAATTGATGTTGCAGTACTGGAATTTGACGGGCAAGATCTTCAAATGCTTCATAACGAATAATGCAGACCTCGCTCTCCTCAAGGGCGATCGCATTTGACTGATAGTGCCCTTCGCCAATACCGTCTAAGCCCAGAATTTCTCCGGGAAGATGAAAGCCAATCACTTGCTGGCGCCCATCTTGGAGACCAAACTCGGTTTTTAAAGTACCAAAGCGAACGCTGTAGACTGAGCTCAAGGGGTCGCCATGACGATAGAGGTTTTCACCTTTTTGGAGGCGAACACGTTCTTTTACTAAAGTATCAATTTTGGCAACGTCACTAGGAGCCAAACCTACTGGTAGGCAAAATTGACCCAGTACGCATACTGAGCATTTGCTGTTGGGGGAGTCAGAATTAGAGTAGTTCATATCGGTGTGATTATGGGACAATTTTATTCTATTGGGATGATCAATTTGATTTTTATCAAACAAATGAGTTTGGGCGACAGATGTTAACCAGTAGTTTATTACTAGCCGTCTTTTTAGGCGCCTTAGTTAGTGGCTGGCACTGTGCCCTGATGTGCGGTGGAATTGCGGCAGCTATTGAACGCCCCAATAGAGTGCATGACATCGCCATCATTCCCTTGCAGAGCAAATCCGAGCTACTCTATCTCCAATTAATCATGCACTTGGGGCGCCTAACGACCTATACCTTGTTGGGTGCATTGGCTGCATGGATTGGTTTGGTAGCTTGGCAACAAAATCTAGTGCCTATTCAGCGTCCCTTATTTGCACTTACTGCATTCATTCTGATTCTGATGGGAATACGCCTACTTGTTCAGGGTTCTGGCAAGCCTTTGTTAGTCGGTAAGTGGCTCGGGTCGAAAATGGCTACCTATTGGGCTAAATACCTGGGCAATTTTGCTAGTGGCTCTAGCCGTTGGTTTAGCGGCATGTTGTGGGGCTTAGTTCCTTGTGGGCTGGTTTATAGCGTATTACCTTTGGCTTTTTTATCGGGTGACGTGCTAACGGGGGCGGCATTGATGTTGGCTTTTGGCTTGGGCACGTTACCCAATCTTTTATTAATTTCTAAATTTTCAGCTACCCTGACTCAATTTGGTCAATATAGTTGGGTGCGTTATTTTGCTGCTGGGTTGATGTTTGCTGCTGGGATATTCGGTTTATATCGGGCCTGGTATTTACCAGAAGACTTGTTAAGAGGTGGCTTTTGTCTTAGTTAAATACCCATTCACGGGGTTGCTGCTGCCGCTTCAATACCTTGAGATAGATCAAGATAAAAACAGTCGTTCGGAAGTAGTTCGAATAGCCCGCTACGTTGCGCAATATCGTATGGCTGATGTGCTAAACCGCAAATCATTAATTGGACATTTTTTAGCTTACATAAATGGGCTAATTCTTGAATGGTATCCATGCCAGATGAGTCAATATAAATAACATTCTTCAAATCGAGCACTAAGGTTTTACTTGGCAATTGTTTTTCTATTTTCTCAAGTAATTGGACTGCTCCAAAAAAGATTGCCCCATAAATTCGATAAGCATCAATTTTTCCTTGCTGGTTAATTAGTATTGGAAAATCTTGTGTTTGGGCAGGTTCACAACGTGACAGGCTCGAGATGCGATAGATGAAGGTAATGAAGGCAAAGAGTAAACCTACTTGTACGGCAATCGTCAGATCCAGTATTACTGTCAGAAAGAATACGCTGAGCATCGTAATGCGATAAGGAAGTCGAAATTGTTTAATGTCAAAGAATTTTCTCCACTCACCCATATTCCATGCTACATAGATGAGAATGGCAGCTAAACAGGCTAATGGAATATTTTTAGCTAGAGGAGCCCCTAACAAAATAATGACTAGCAGGGTGAGGGCATGTACTATTCCTGCAATAGGGGTGATAGCGCCACTCTGAATATTGGTAACGCTGCGGGCAATCGTGCCGGTTGCAGGCATTCCACCAAAAAAAGGTGTTACAAAGTTCGCAATGCCTTGGGCCATGAGTTCTTGATTTGAATTATGTCGATCATGAATCATGCCGTCTGCAATTCGAGCACACAAAAGAGATTCAATTGCTCCAAGTAAGGCTAATGTGATAGCTGGGGTAATAACAAACTGAGCGGTGCTCCAGCTAATAGGAATTAAGTCAAAATGAGGAAGCCCAGAGGGAATGCCGCCAAACCGACTGCCGATAGTATCAACTGGAAGGTCAAAGAGCGAGGTGATCATAGTGGCAATGATCATGGCCACTACCGTTCCAGGCAAATGAGTAAAGTAGCCCAGATGTTTTTGAAATAATTTCCATAAAATAAGCAATGCTAAGCTGCCCGTTGACAGTGCAAGGGCTATGGGATTAACAGTGTCAAGCGCAACATACAAAACATCAATAGTCTGGAAAAATTCAGCTGGCATTTTTCCGGTAGTGAGTCCAAAAAATTCTTTTACCTGCGATAGACCTATCAAAAAGGCAATGCCATTGGTAAAGCCAATAATGACTGCGACAGGTATAAAGCGCACTAGGGTCCCAAGACGAAGCAGGCCCATCATAAAAAGGAAAACACCGGACATGGCTGTGGCTAGTAGTAAGTTAGCTATGCCATAACGATCAACAATGCCATACACGATGACAATGAAGGCCCCCGCAGGCCCCCCTATTTGAACTTTGCTACCACCAAGTAAAGAAATTAATCCGCCCGCAATGATCGCGGTAAAGATGCCAGCTTCAGGAGTGAGGCCACTGGCAATCGCAAAAGCCATTGCTAAAGGTAAGGCCACAATTCCAACTGTTAAACCAGCAATCACATCCTTAGTAAACAGTCTAGGGTTATAGCCTGTGAAGGAGTTAAGTATTTTTGGATGAAAAAACATACGGGGAATAAATGGATTCGTTCGCTTACTCAGGTCATTCGATTGCCTACCCAGTAGGCAATGCCGGCAGCAACAGCGCTAACAAAACTACCCCAAGCGATATCAATAAAAGCAAGGCGTATGGGAAAGTCTTTAATGACTGCCAGGTTCGTTAGATCATAAGTCATGTAGCAGAACAGACCAAAGAGCGCTCCATATTGCACTGCATAAATCCAAGATTGCTTAGATAGGGCGGGGATGACGACAAAAATACTAGCACCCAAGGCATACAGAAGATAAAACGCCAGCCCTGCTAATAGTTTAGGCTCACTTGCCATTAAGGACCCCATTTCATTGCGATACAGGTTTTTTGCTACCCCTAACAGCCAAACTAAATCTATCACAACTAGTGAGAGGAGGAATGCAATGTAAGCTAAAAGATGCTTGAGCAATTGAGTGTCCCTTTATGCCCATATAGGCTAATAATGAGTATTATGATGGAGATGATAGGAGATTAACTCAATTTGAAGGAGGTAGGCATGTTCAAGCATTTATTGGTTCCGGTAGATGGTTCAGACGTGAGTAAAAAATCGCTCAAGAAGGTTGCCGAGTTAGCCAAAGCTGATGGCGCTTTAGTGACCTTAGTTTATGTTTCAGACCCAATGCCACCTTTAGTGTATTCAGACAGCACGATGGGCTATGGAATCACCCAAAAAGACCATCAAAAGGTTTGTGATGCCTATGCTGCCGATGTCTTTAAAAAAGCAGCTACTCAGTTGGGTGTAACTATTAAAGCTAAAACTGTCCATATCTCCAATGCCAATTTATCCGAAGGTATTTTAGAGGGTGCCAAAAAATCTAAAGCGGATGTCATCGTGATGGCTTCCCATAAACGCACTGGAATTAAGGGTGTTTTACTCGGGAGTGAAACACACGAGGTTATTGTTCATTCTAAGTTACCTGTATTGGTGCTTGGTTAATCTACCTATTACCCTAAAATAAAAGAGTCCATGTGGACTCTTTTATTCATTTGGCAGAATCAATTCTTAATTGGGCTACCTAATAGCAAAATCTCTTTAGTTAGCAATCCGCTTTCATTGTCTCGCATAGACCATAAGTCTAGTTGCGTACGTGGTGCATAAGGATCAACATATACACCATCTTTTCTTAACTCAAAATGGAGGTGAGGACCAGTTGATCTTCCAGTGGATCCTACGCTGCCAATCTCAAAACCTCGCCTCACTTCATTGCCCAACTCAAGCTCAACGTTATAGCTACTCAGATGGGCATAGTAGGTATGGTAATTACCGGGGTGCTCCAAGATAATCAAATTACCAAAAGCGCCGCTGTAGCCCAGGTGAGCAACTTTCCCGGTAGCCACACTAAATACTGGAGTACCGCTTGGGGCTGCATAATCTATGCCCATATGGGTACGATATTTTTGTTTGGATGAAGCTGGTGCCGTAGATGGTGCAGATCCTTGTTTGACGACTTTTTTGCTAGAAGTAGATGCTCGAACACTTCCTACGCCACGTGAGATACGTCTATAGCTTAAGGGATTAGTCCAAAAAGCACGTTCAATCGCCTCCCCGGTGCTAGTGAAAAATCCGCCCGGAATATCGCCGCGCTCAACCCAAAAGGCGCTCGAAAATACCTCCGTACTTGCTGGGTCGATAATCTCAACAGCCCAAATTTGCGCCCAGCGTTCTTTATCTCCAAAGTCGACAATCATGCGCACAACACTATTCGTATTTTCAAGAGTAGTGGTGTCTTCTGGATAAATTTGTTTAATTACTGAGTTGAGCTCCCAAACGAGTTCTACGGGAAGCTTATCGCCGACTTTACGTGGGTCATATAAAACATCCCGCAAGGGTATTTCTAGTTCAGTAAATCGTTTGGCTTCGTCTCTTAAATAATCTTGCTGAACTAAAAAACTACCCGCTGCTGAGGGAGTGAAAGTCCATATTTCTGTTTTGGCATCATGAAAGGCGCCATTCATAATGCTAAGGGAATCAAAACGATTGCGACTACCCAAAGCAAGGGCATACGGAATGCAGTCTCCTCTCATATTGTCAAAAAATCGTTTGGTTTGAGCTTTAAAAAACTCAGAAAATTGGCGGTCTTCAATTCCGATATTGGCTGGCAAATGATCTTCATTAAAGCTGCGACGAATACAGCCATGCTGAACACGATAGTCTAGGTTACCTAGAGCATTACCGGAAAATTGCCCCTCATCTTTACGCTTAAAGAGTTCAGGATTAAGGCTCATGTTATTGGAGAACTTATTGGTAGAAGAATCCCTCAAGCCAGCCTGCTTACTGTTAGGGATGTTGGTTTTTTGCTTAACTTGCGGTGTCTTATTAGCCTTGCTTGCTTGCGTTCCTTGCGCCTTTGCACTAGAGATGAGTGAGAGACTAGGGGGTTGGATAAGACCTATTAAGGCTATTCCAATGGCTGTTATCGCGATTCTAAAAAAGAGCGATTCGCGGCTAATATTTATTTTCACAGACCAATTATCCAATATTGTTGGGAAAAGACTTGCTATTTATGTTGTGCTGCAGCAATTGAGTCTGAATGAAAAACAAAAACAGAGTGCATAGCCATTAATTTTAGGGCCTATGCACTGTCTCATGGTATTGAAATTGTAGATACAATATTTTTTTCTCGAGGAGTTCCCATGCCCATTATTGAATCTATTTCTGTTGCAGCGGTTGCAGTTCCTTTGGATAAAGTGACATCCTTTTCTACTAGGACTGTTTCTGAGAGGCACTACTGTTTGGTTAAAGTGCGGGGTAAGGATGGTAGCGAGGGAATTGGTTTTTGTTATGTTGGAAGTGCCGGCGGTGAAATTGCCAAAATAGCGATCCAACAGCTGTTAGCAGCAAAGCTCATTGGTCAAAATAGTCACCGTAGCGAGGGCTTGTGGATAGATATGTATAACGAATCCATCCTCCAAGGCCGAGCCGGGGTAGTAATGCGGGCTATTTCCATATTAGACATAGCCCTATGGGATTTAAATGCACGTGCTGCTGGACTGCCATTGCACCACTATCTAGGCGCAGTAGTAGACGATCGAGTTCCAGCCTATGCTAGTGGTGGCTACTATCTTGCAGGTAAAACTCCAGCTAAGCTAGGCAAAGAAATGGAATCCTATGTAAAGCAGGGCTTTAAGGCGGTGAAGATGAAGGTGGGGCGTTTATCTCCAAAAGAAGAAGAGGCCCGCGTTAAAGCTGCTCGTAAAGCTATCGGGGACGATGTCTTATTAACCCTAGATGCCAATAATGCTTGGCGAGACTTACCTACGGCCTTGGAGTATGTCCGCCGTTTTGAGGCCTATAACCCCTACTGGATTGAAGAACCTTTTTCTCCTGATGCGATAGATTTACATGCGGCATTGGCGCGTCAAACTAAGATCAATGTTGCAACTGGTGAAATGGAGGCGGGTCGCTGGCGCTTTAGAGAGCTGATTGACTCAGGCGGAGCAGCTATTTTGCAAGCTGATGCGGCGGTCTGTGGTGGTATTACTGAGTGGCGTCGAATAAGTGCTTATGCTGACTTAAAAGGGGTGATTGTTTGTCCTCATTGGCTGCATGATTTACATGCACCATTAGTAGCTGCAACACCCAATGCCCGTTTCGTGGAATTCTTTTTAGATGATCAAGTATTAAATTTTCGTAGACTAATTAACCAGCAACTGACATTTAAGAATGGGGATTTAATCTTGCATCAAACTCCTGGATTAGGGTTTGAATTTGATGAACTCGCCATTAGCAAATATGCTGGAAAAAATGCATGGACAAAAATGATCTGACCATCTCAGTCGTCAGCTTAATGGTGACTTGAGTCTGTAATATTGGATTGATTGCGTAATTAAAACTAAAGCAAACCCAGCAAAACCAACAATATCTGCTTCAGTTGAGGGGTAGGCTAAGGCTGCCCCAGCAATAACCATGATAATGCGTTCAAAGACTTTAGTTTTTTCAATAAACCAGCCTTGAAGACCGCCAGCTAGGCAGATAATGCCGATCACCGCAGTAAATGAAACCCAGCCAATTTGCATCCAATCTGCTTTTTCAAGAGCACTAGTTGAGCCCATCAACAACAAACTTTCACCGGACTTATCTAATACAAACATAAAGGGCACCAAAATAGCAGGTGCGACATATTTCCAGGTTTGTAAGGTCGTCTTATATGGATTGCCTTTACATATTGCAGCGGCGGCAAATGGTGATAGTGCTGTGGGGGGTGAAACCTCTGAAAGTACTGCATAGTAAAAGATAAACATATGGGCTGCAAAGGCAGGAACCCCTAAGTTAATGAGTGCTGGGGCAGCGATTACCGCGCAAATAATATAAGAAGCCGTTACTGGCACCGCCAGACCAACCACCCAAACCACTAGTGCAGTAAAAATTGTAGTTAGTAAGAGTGAGCCTCCCGCATACTGAATCACAATTGAGCTGAACTTTAAGCCTAAGCCGGTAAGGGTAACTGTCCCCACAATGAGGCCTGCACCTGCACAAGTTGCAGCAATCGCCAATACGCCAGTAGAGCCCGAAGCTAAGGCCTTTGTAAGATTGGATTTATATAAACCAGAAAGTATTGGTTCTTTGCCTTTAAACCAATCCCAAGGAATGATAGCGGTATCTTTGCGCAACATACTGGAAAAAGCAGAGACTACTGTTGCCCAAAACACGGACATCACTGGCGAAAAGCCAAAGAGCATAAACACCACAATAGAGATCAGCGAAAAAAAGTGAAACCAATACTCTTTAGTTAATTGCCAAGCAGTTTCTGCTGCCTGAAAATGAATATTTTTCATGCCATATTTGCGCACATCAATTTCTACCATTACAAATAAACCAAGGTAGAAAAGGATAGTGGGGATGGTTGCCATGAGCAATACATCTAAATATGAGATCTTCAGAAAATCCGCAATTAAAAATGCAGCAGCCCCAAGCACCGGAGGTGAAATAATGGCACCAAGACCGCCGGCTGCCAATAACCCTCCAGCAGCATTTTTTTCGTAGCCGACCTTTTCTAGCATTGGAGCGGCAACGGATCCCACAGTAACGGTAGTGGCTACCCCTGAGCCAGATGGCCCCCCCAAAAGAAAAGAGGACATAACGATCGTTCTGCCTACTCCAGAAGATTTACCGCCCATTGCCGCAAAAGAAAAGTCGATAAAGAATTTGCCGGCACCTGTAAATTGCAAAAATGCCCCAAAGATAGTGAATAAAATAATGAGAGTAGCTGAAACATCTACAGCAGTGCCGTAAATCCCCTCCAAAGTCATATACATATAGCCTACTAGGCGGTCTAAATCGTAACCTTTATGAGTCCATGGCGCGGGTAGGTAATTTCCAAATAGGGCATATAACAAGAATAGGCTGGTGACCCCCACCAAAATGAGGCCATTGGTTCTTCTCACGCTTTCTAAGATGAGTAGGATTAAGGTGATGCCTACTAAAACATCAGTGGAATTGGGCGCAGTATTTCTATCAAAAAGATCATCACCTGCACTAAGGATGTAATAAGCAATGCCTACTGACCCGATGGCAAATAAAACATCCCACCACATTAAGCGGTTTTTGAAACGCGCTGCAATAGGAAAGCTTAGAAAAACTAAAAAAAGCACTAAAGCGACATGAATAACACGTAATTGTTGGGTTGGAACAATCGAGTAGGCGGCATAAAGATGAAACAGAGACATTCCTACAGCCACTAAGGTAATGAATTTAGCTAAGAGACCTTTGTAGTCATTTGAGTCTCCCTCTTCTTGTTTAATGAAGGCGTCTAATTTATCTTGTGTTTCGTTGTCAATCACCGCTTCATTCATGTCTCAACCTATATTTTTTAATATTTTTTATGGTTTTGATAAAGCCCAAGAGCGGACTAGTTCCGCTCTTGGTAGAGCAATTAATTCACTTTGATATTTTTTTCTTTGAAATACTTAAGAGCGCCAGGGTGATACTGAATTGGCGAAGAGGCTTGTTTTTGATTTTCAAGAGTTACATTGATATATTCAGCATGGGTACGTACTAAATCCAGCTTATTATCAAAGACCGCTTTAACAATCTTATAAGCCTCAGCATCTGGCATATTGCCATTGACTACGAGGATGTTGGCAACGCCTGCAACCTTATTGTCTTTACCCATCCCGCTGTAAGTTTCTTTTGGGATAGTGGCGCCAAAGTAGAGGTTGCCGTATTGTTTATTCATAGCAGTAACTTCAGCGGCGGAGTCAACCATCACAATCTTCATACCAGGACTATTGGCAAGATCAGTAACTGCAGCGGTTGGAAGGCCGCCCACCCAGAAGAAGGCATCAATCTTGCGATCTTTTACAGCATTGACCGATTCCGCTACGCTTAAGCGTTCACGCTTGACATCTTTATCCTTGTCAAGGCCAGCAGCCTCGAGCAAGCGAAAAGCCATCACTTCAGTAGCGCTACCTGGTGACCCAGTGCTAATACGCTTACCTTTTAAATCTTTCATTGACTTGATACCGGTAGATTCAACTGTCACCACATGCATGAGGTTTGGGTAGAGCACTAAGAGGGTGCGTAAATCTACTTTCTTGCCGACAAATTTACCTTCTCCAATTTGAGCATCCTTAGCGGCATCAGCCATCGAAAAACCAACATAAGGTTTGCCAGTACCAATCAGATTGAGGTTATCTACTGACCCGCCAGTAACTTCTGCTGTAGCTGACATTCCTGGAACTTTATTAGAGAGCATTGCTGCAAGCCCTCCTCCCATTGGGTAATACACTCCACCAGTACCACCGGTTGCAATAGAAATATTTTGAGCTTGTGCCCCACCCCATAAGATGCTAAGTGATAAGGCGATGATTTTAAGCAATTTCATTTTTTTGTCTCCTGTTTAGGTCTAATTCTATTAAAGCCCTTGCATGCAAAAATTAATACTTTTTAACTCATTTAGCAACTTCTCTTGTTGATCTGCGTCTAATTGCATCAGTGGTGGGCGAACACGGAGCCATTGTGCATCTTTACTATAGTGCGCTACCGCTGTTTTCATACCAGCAATCATTTGATATTGTGCAAAGATAGAGCGTACTTGATCTAATTCAGTTTGACTTTGATCCGCGTCAGATTTTCTCCAATCTGTAGCTAATTGAGCTATTGCCCTGGGGTTAACGTTAGCGGTAGCTGAAATACAGCCAACGCCACCAGCTCGCAAAGTACGCAACAAAAATATTTCACTGCCGGCATAAACCCGAAAACCTGATGGTGCGAGTAATTTAATGACTGATTCAGTATAGGGCCAATCCCCTGAGCTATCTTTCATACCCACAATGGTCTTTGGATACTCTTTTGCTAAACGCTCAAGCAGAGATAAGCTCAAGTTAATCTTCGTCACGGCAGGGATGTTGTATATGTAAATTTGCAGGCCTGCATCACCCACCTTTTGAATAACCTCTGAAAAATAGGCGAATAATCCCTCATCAGTGACGTCTTTGTAATAGAAAGGGGGTAGCATTAAAACTCCAGCGCATTGATGTTGAACGGCATGCTTGGTCATCGTTACCGTGGCGTCAATTGAGCTTGATCCCGTGCCAGGCATCATATGGGCGGGATTTAGGCCACCCTCAATTAAAGCGGTTAAAGTGTTCATCTTTTGGGGTGCGGACATCGAGTTTGCTTCTGAATTGGTTCCAAAGATGGCATGCCCGACACCATTAGCCTCAAGCCATTGGCATTGTTTTAATAGTTTTTTGGTATCCGGATGCCCATCTGCCATAAATGGAGTTAATACGGGCGAGAGCACCGCAGGTAGGGTAGAAGAATGCAAGGAAATAGTCATACATGCTCCAATTTAATTTTTAACTTCCGTAAGGAGGGGCTCGCGGTTAAAAAAAGCTTCTAAATTATCAATTGCTAAATGGGTCATTAATTGTCGTGTTTCTACGGTTGCGCTACCGATATGCGGTGTTAATAAGACATTATCAAGATTTAAAAAAGCTAGCTTAGGAGTAGGCTCATTTTCAAAAACATCTAGCGCTGCTCCAGCAATCTTTTTTTGTTGCAGTGCACTCAAAAGAGCCTCTTCATCCACTACGCTACCACGGGCAATATTAATTAGAAATGATTTTGGTCCAAGAGCCTCTAAGACTTTTGCATTGATCATTTTTTCGGTAGCTTGCGTTGCAGGGCAGGTTAAGAATAGGACATCGCAGGCAGTTGCTAAGGCTTCGAGATTGGGATAAAAGTCGTAAGGCAATGCTTTCTTTGATGGTCCGGTATAGGCAATTGTCACCTTAAAGGGTTCGAGGCGCTGAGCAAGATCCTGTCCAATACGTCCCATGCCAACGATGCCAACTGTTTTACCAGCTAGCGTAGTCGTGATCGGAAAGGGCGCCTGAGACCAAGCCCCATTTTGGACAAAGATGTGAGCTTGGACAATGTGGCGTAATAGGCCAAATAGCATACCAATAGCAAGCTCACAAACAGCGTCATTTAAAACGCCAGGGGTATTTGTGATCAAAATGCCCCGTTCTCTCAAGTAGTCTAGAGGGAGGTTGTCATAACCAACACCGCATGTGGCTACTAAACCAATGTTCGGCATCTGCTCCACCAAAGTTTTAGCTAGTTTGGTATTTGACCGAATTAGGATGGCTTTAAATTGCTCTTTAGGGGCTGCCTCCTGTGGATCGGAATACAGGGTAGGTTTAAGTCGACGATCAATCACCGCCTGCATCACTTGAGGAAAATGACCAACCTGCAGTACTGAATTGACTGGGATCATGTCTCACTTACATTTTTATTGGAATAATCTGTGCATTGTAAGCAGATTTTTAATCTTGCTAGTCCCTTTGAAGGAGAAATTGAGATGTTGTTTACCCCAGCTGAAACAAAAGTGTTGATCGTCGGTGGTGGCACCATGGGACGTGATGTGGCGCTTGTCTGTGCACGAGGTGGTTGTGTAGTGCAGGTACTCGAGTTAGATTCAGAGCGCCGAGCACTTTTACCTGATTATTTTTCCACTACTTTGAGTCAATTAGATTATGGGCACCGTTTCCATTTGCTCTCCGTTGTTGGGTCATTGGAGGAGATTGATTGGGCCGATGTAGATTTGTTAATTGAATGTATTCCTGAGCGCTTAGATATGAAGCAAGCCTTATTTGCTAAGTTAGAGCAATATGCCAAACCAGAGACAGTTTTAGCTAGCAATAGCTCTAGTTTTCCTATTAGCGAGATTGCTCGTGGTTTAAAAACAGCTGCCAGAATGATTGGCCTACATTTTTTTATGCCTGCCCATTTAGTGCCTTGCGTCGAAGTGGTTTATGGTGAAAAGACCTCACCGTTAGTTGGCGAGAGTTTATCTAGACTCATGACGGTGTGCGGAATGGTGCCTGTTAGTGTCAAGAAAGATTTACCAGGATTTTTAGCAAACCGTCTTCAACATGCTTTATCTCGAGAAGCATTTGCAATGGTTGATGCTGGTATTGCTAGCCTAGAGGATATTGATAAGGCAGTGCGCTTTGGGTTTGGCTTTCGTTATTTGGCAGCGGGACCTGTGATGCAGCGCGATCATGCGGGTCTTGAAGTGCATGCAGCAGCAGGAGGAAGTATTTATCCTACGCTGAATAACTCCCCTCATATTGCTCAGTGTTTAGGTGACCGTGTAAGCAGTGGAAAGTTTGGCATGAAAACAGGAGAAGGATTTTTTCCTTGGACAGCACAGACAATCAAAATTGAACGTGAGCGCTACGATAGTCTTTTACGTGAGGGCCTTAAGCTAATTCAGAAAGAATTGCCTGAAATTAAGTAAAGACCTCATATTGACATTCCTAGAATGTTTTGTTTTATGCTTGTGCCATGAATAAAAAAATACGCGTATGGGACCTGCCTATTCGGGTCTTTCATTGGCTTTTAGTGAGCTGCATTATTGCTAGTTTTATTACGGTAAATATTGGCGGTAATGCGATGCAGTGGCATGGCTATGTGGGTTATTGTGCCCTGACGCTGATCCTATTTAGGGTGTGCTGGGGCTTTGTTGGCTCTTACCATGCTCGGTTTTTGAACTTTATTCCCAGTCCTAAGACCTTAAAAGAGTATTTGCTTGGACAATCTACTGCGGTCTTGGGGCATAACCCTTTTGGATCTTTGTCCGTACTTGCCTTGCTTTTCTCGGTGGGTTTGCAGGCAGTAACAGGCCTTTTTGCCAATGATGACATAGCATTTGAAGGGCCGTTTGCTAAACATGTTTCCAATGCTACTGTAGAGCTACTGACTTCGATACATAGAATTAATTCAACTGTTCTCATTATTTTGATTGCACTACATTTAAGTGCTATTTTTTATTACCATCGATTTAAGGGCGAGAATTTAGTGAAACCCATGTTGGTGGGTGATAAAGAAATTGACCCAAGTGCGCAGGCAAAATATTTACCTACTGACTTGGGTCGCGCATCCAAGGATGGATGTTTGCAACGGGGCTTTGCTTTGTTTCTGCTTAGCCTAATTGCGCTAATTGTGGGTTACTTCATTACCACTTGATTATTTTTTTCTAAAATCATCGTGACAGCCTTTGCAGGTTTGTCCCGCAGCGCCAAAAGCTTTCTTGATGCTCTCAAGGTCGCCTGATTGAGCAGCAGTATTCAAATTAGCAACAGCTAACTGCATTTTGTCTTGGGCGGCTTTAAATTTTGCGCCGTCAGACCAAATATCAGATTGCGCTTTACCTCCTTCAGTTCCAGGCCCAAAAGCTTGCCATGGTAGGGAAGACATCATGGCAACGATGGCGGCGTTCTTGGCTACCTCATCTTTGTTATATGGCGCTTCACCTTTGACAACGGCGCCAATTTTTGTGAAAGAGTTACCCATCACGGTATATACACTTTGACGATACTTAATGGCATCTTCTGGTTTTTGAAACTGAGCAAACGCTAGACTTGCGCTTGTTAATAAGATTGGTGCAAAAGCAGTTAAAACAATTTTCTGTAGCTTCATCGATGGGCTCCGTTCAGTTTGTATTGAGGTGTTAGTGCTGACAAAAAACAGCATACCGCAGAAGAATGACTCTTGCTGAAGAGGTTTTTAAAAGATCATCCGCAGAGGGGTCACCACAAAGTTAATAATTTCTAAGAAAAAATGACTTAAGGGATTCATCCACAAGCTACTAATAACCCCAGTAAAGAGCAGAGCTAGGACAATAAAGAACCCCCAGCGTTCTAGCTTATCAAGGGCCAATGACTGTTTGGTTGGCAGGAGCCCAGAAAGAATGCGTCCCCCATCAAAAGGCGGGATTGGAAGTAAATTAAAGACTAATAGTCCAATATTCCACATGACCCCTGCTTTAGCCATTGAGGTAAAAAAAGGCTCATTAAGCTCAAATCCTTGCAGGACTATCCACAGTGCCATCCAGATAATGGCCTGAATGAAATTGGAGCCTGGCCCGGCCAAAGCCACCCAGATTGAGTCTATTTTTGGCTTGCGTAGGCGTCCATAGTTCACGGGGACTGGCTTGGCGTAACCAATCAGGAAGGGTGAACTGGCCAAAATCAGCAGAAGGGGGATCAAAATAGTGCCTACGGGGTCTATATGCTTAGCCGGGTTCAGGCTAACTCGCCCAAGCATATAGGCGGTGTTATCACCCAATAGACGGGCCGCATAGCCGTGGGCTGCCTCGTGAATGGTAATGGCAAATATCAAGGGAATCGCATTTATTGCGACAGCTTGGATAGAATAGTCAGTAATCATGGCAATATGATATCTATAGGAGTGAAAAGTGACTGACGATAAAAAACCTGAATCAAAACCAGCAGCTAAGCCCGTCTCGGCCAAACCACCGCTACGCCCTCCAGCACCTAAAGGGCCATCAGGCCCTGGCGGACGCCCTCAAGCTGGCTTTGGTGGTGGAAAAGCTACGATGCGTAAGGCAGGCCGAGGCCGATAGTGGATAATTGTCCGATTAATGAATGCGTTTAATAAGGATTTAGCATGAATGAATGGCACAAGGAATCAAAAGACGAAATTAACAAAAAGATCATTACTTTGATCGTGATGTTAGCAGCCGCTACCAGCTTGGCTATTTTGTTTGCTTTAGTAGCTGCTCATACTGGTTACGTATTCCGTTAATTGAATTTCATGACTGGCCATCGCCAACCTGCAGTATTTGCTGGCCATGGTAGTCCGCTGTACGCTATTGAGCCCAATCGCTATACAAGTGCTTGGGCATCTTTAGGCGGATCCCTGAGGCGTCCTGACGCTATTCTGGTTATCTCGGCACATTGGGTTACCCGTGGAACTTGGGTGACTGCTATGGCAAAGCCTAAAACAATTCATGACTTTGGTGGGTTTCCGCAGGCGCTATTTGATATTGAATATCTGGCGCCAGGTAGTCCTGCATTAGCGGATCGTATTCAAGAGTTATTGGATATTCATGTTGTCTTGGAGGAGCATGAGTGGGGGCTTGATCATGGTGCCTGGTCTGTTCTGAAATACTTATACCCCAATGCTGATGTGCCAGTAGTGCAACTAAGTTTAGATGGCTCAAAAACCGCTCAAGAGCATTACGAGTTAGCTAAACAGTTACGCCCCTTACGCAATGAAAATATCCTCATTTTGGCAAGCGGTAATATTGTCCATAATCTGCGTACGATTCATTGGGGGGAGGATGCCAGCCCTTATGTTTGGGCAAGCCAATTTAATGAATTTTTTATTGCAGAGATGCTAGCGGCTCATCATGAGCCCTTGATTGAATGGGAGCGGTATGGAGATGCTGCTCATTTATCGATACCTACGGCAGAGCATTATTGGCCCGCTCTGTACATTCTTGCATTACAAGAGGGTGGTGAGCATGCTAAGGTGGTGGTGAATGGTTTAGAGATGAGCTCGATTAGCATGCTGAGCTTTTCTATTCAATAGGGCGTTAATTATGTGGTTATCTATCCTTGCTATTTTCTGTGGCGCAGGTCTTGGTGCTGTACTTAGGGCCGGCTTTAATGTAGCCACTGTGAATATATCTCTAGCCTTCCCCCTTCCTTTGGGTACTTTTATATCCAATATGGTTGGTGGGTACCTAGTCGGAATTGCCGTAGCCTTTTTTGGTAATAATCTTGAGCTCTCCCCCGAATGGAAACTATTAGTTATTACAGGATTTTTGGGTGGCCTTACTACCTTCTCTAGTTTCTCTGCTGAGGTTGTTGGGTTTATGCAGCGTGGTGAGGTAACTTGGGCGCTAGGCACCGCCCTCCTTCACTTAATTGGATCTCTAGCCCTAACATTCTTAGGTATTTTGACTTACCAAGCGCTTAAATAAATCCAAAAATACCAAGTACCGCCCCTAGCCCGATTAAATACATGGGATGCCAGCGAGTAAATAGAGTAATGCCAATCGTTAGAAAGCTTAAGACATAAGCCATATAGCCATGATTAATTTGAAGGGCTATTTCCCAGGCAGAGGAGAGAACCAAGCCAATTGCTAGAGCACCGGCAGCATACTGGATCACCTGTTTTTTAAAGGGATCTTGCATTTTCATAATGAAACGCTGCAAGAAATAAATCAAGATGGAGGATGGCCAAGTAATTGCAAGGGTCGCAACAAATGCGCCAATAACTCCGTGAAGACTCCAGCCAATCAGAGTGATCGTCATGAAATTGGGCCCAGGCGCTGCTTGTGCAATTGCAAAGTAATCTGAGAAAGTTTGAAGATCAAGCCAACGCTCTTGAGTAACTGCTAAGTTAAATAATGAAGGTAGCAAAGCATTTATGCCACCAAAAGCCATTAGAGAAAAAGCAGATAACTTGAGAAAGAGACTTAAAAGGACGCTCATAAGGTCTGCGCTTTTTTCCAAGCCAATAAAAGCGCTAATGGCGTGGCGATAAGAACAACCGTGCCCAAGCCAAGATGAAAGTAGACCACTGCAATCAGCGTAACAATAACGACTAAAAACATTGCTGGATAACGAAATTCATCGCGCAACATTTTAAAACCAGTCGATGCAATGAGGCCAACACCAACAGCAGAAATCCCCCGCAAAATGCCTTTAATGGCCTCTATATGACCATAGTGATCATAAAGAAAGGCCAGCAATAAAACGATACAGATTGGTCCCAAGCAAAGCCCAAGAGCAGCAGTGAGGGCGCCTTTAGCACCGCAAAAACGCGCACCTACGCAAACTGCCAAGTTCATGATGTTGGGACCAGGGGCAATTTGACAAATTCCCAGAATGGCACTGAACTCTTCTGAAGTCAGAATCTTGTCACGCTCAACTAAGGTAAGTCGAGCCCATGGTAGAACACCCCCAAATCCTGATAGGCCAATTTTGCTAAAACTAATAAAAAGCTCAAGGGGAGTTAAGGTCTTCAAAGTCATTCAGATTTGAAGGGGTGAGGTATTGGCTTTTGATCTATCCAGGCCTCCAATGTCTTGGTGATCCCATTGGAAAAGATCTCGAATATTGGCTCAGCAATAAATCCTAGATGCGGTGTAACTAATAAGTTTGATGTATTACGTAAAGGGTCGTTTGCGGGCAAAGGCTCAAGATCAAAAACATCCACAGCTGCTTGTCCGGGACGTCCTGCTTGAAGCGCTTTTTGAAGATCAGACATATTGATCAGAGCCGAGCGTGCGGTATTTACCAAGATTGCATCTGGGCGCATGAGGGCAAGTTGATTGGCACTGATTAGTCCCTTAGTACCAGGCCCAGCAACTAAATGCAGGGAGACTATTTTTGAGGTGCTTAATAGCTCATCTAGGCTGATAGATTTGACATTCTCATGAGCGGCACGTTCTGGGGTCAGGTGGGGGCTCCAAGCAAGCACCTCCATGCCAAAGGCATTTCCAACTCGAGCAACGCGGCTACCAATGGCGCCAAGGCCAATTATCCCCAAACGTTCTCCAGAGAGCATCGGAAGAACTGAGAGAGCATCTCGCCATTCACCGCGGGCCATCATATGGTTTTGTTCAATCAAACGTTTAGCTGAGCCCAAAATAAGCGCCCATGTTAATTCCGTTGTGGTTTCTTTAGAAGGACCTCCAAGAGTGCAGCCCATAGGAATACCTCTAGTAGCTAAAGCAGCGGCATCTAGGGTGCCATTGCGCTCCCCTGTAAACATCAGGAACTTTAGTTTTGGTAAGCGGGCAATTAGTGCTTCATTAAAGGGGGAGCGGTCTCTGACGATGGCAATGGCATCAGCATCTTTTATTGCCTCATATAAAGATTCATCTTGTAAGGGCTCGTGATGAATGGTGATTTTTGCTTGTTGGTCAAGCTTGTCCCACCGTGAGAAGCGCCGCAAGGCTCGCTCATAGTCTCCAAGAATCACAATATTGGGCAATCGGGTCATGTTGTTATAAGGACCTTTATAAAGGGCAGAGGATAGATAGTATTTAGGGGTATTTAAGAAGGCTTGAGCCCAAGTAATTTTTTTTGTATTAATCTAGTGGTGCAAATGCAGTTTACTATTAATGAAGAGTTATTTTTGATGAGAGAAATGCCATGATTTTGGAGCATTGTGATATTGAAATTGACCCCAGCAAAGGTGCGGAGTTTGAAGAGGCAATTTTGCGGGGCGTGGAAACGGTGATTGCGCATTCTCCAGGCTTTCGTGGCTTTAAAGTAAACCATAGCTTAGAAAGCCCATCCCGTTACTTGCTAATGATTTATTGGGATACTCTAGATAACCACACCATCGACTTTAGAGGCTCTGCCGCCTTCGCTGATTGGCGCGCTATCGTTGGACCATTTTTTGTAAAACCACCATTGGTAGAGCACTTCAACCTAGTAGGTAAATCCACTTAAAAAGAGTGAAGGCGCCTAGACTTTAGGCGCTGATTTTCTTTCGAATGGAGTGCTCAATAGGAATAGAGTCTAGGGTGGGTTCAAGGGCTTCACGTTCATCAAAAACAAAGCAGCTACCTTGGTAATGCGCTGATCCGACTTCTTCAAAATATTTTAAGATTCCGCCCTCTAATTGGTAGCTGTGTTCTATACCAATCTCACGCATATACAAGCCAGATTTTTCACAACGAATGCCCCCAGTGCAAAAGCTGACTAAGGTTTTGTCAGCCAAGGACTCTTTATGAGCAGCAATCGCTTCTGGAAATTGAGTAAATTTATGAATATTAAAGTGCAGAGCATTTTCAAAGGTGCCATAGTCCACTTCAAAAGCATTGCGCGTATCTATCATCACTACGGGGCGACCAAAATCATCTGTCCCCCGATCAAGCCACTCTTGTAATTTCTTTGGCGCTATGAAATTAGCACGCCCTTCGCTAGGACGAATGGTGGGGTGATTCATGCGAATAATTTCATTTTTGATCTTGATCAGCATCTTTTTAAATGGTTGATCATCTGACCAGCTATCTTTTTCTTCCAGGGTTTTAAAGCGAGGGTCGGTGCGGAGCCACTCTAAAAAACTGCGTAATTGGGGTTCTTTGCCTGCTAAGAACATATTGACCCCTTCTCCAGTAAGGAGGATGGTTCCTTTAAGCTGGCGAGAGTTGCACTCGTCCATCATTTTGGTGCGTAACTGGGGCAAATTATCTAAGCCCACAAACAAATAAGCGGCAATATTCAAAATTAGCTTCATATTTACTCTCTGATATCAATACCCTCCATTATCAAACAAGCGATCGCAAGGGGGTGGTAATCTTCTAATCTAAACAGAAGGAGACGATTTATGCAATTTTTACCAAAAATGGCCAAAAGAGCCTTATTTATCAGCTTTACGCTACTAGGGCTAAGCAGTCTTGTTTTGGCTCAAGGCGGGGGCTTAGGAGCTTGGCCTACTCAAAAGCCCATTAAGTTAATTGCAGTTTTCCCGCCCGGTGGATCAGTTGATCAGGTTTCTCGAATTTTGGCGCCCGTGCTACAGGCTGAATTAAAACAAAATGTCATTGTAGAAAATATTGGTGGTGCTTCTGGCGTGATTGGTACCACGACTATGACCCGTGCAGAACCAGATGGCTATACCTTCGCACTGGTATTTGATACACATGGAGTCAATCCGAGCCTAAAAGACAAGCTGCCCTATGACACCATCAAAGATATTGCACCTGTGACCTTGATTGGCACATCGCCAATGGTATTGGTTGCCAGTAAAGCTTCTGGAATTACTAGTTTTAAACAGTTGGTAGAGCTTTCCAAGAAAAAAGAAAAATTTAGCTATGGCTCTATTGGTATTGGTAGTTTGGGGCACTTAGCGATTGCACAGTTAGCACAAAAGGCCGGTTTTGATTGGAATCACATTCCTTATCGTGGAGGCGGTCCTTTAATGCAAGATGCTTTAGGTGGTCAGGTTCAGTTGGCTGTGGGATCCTTATTTCTGGTGAAACCGCATATTGATAATGGGAGTTTGATCCCATTAGTCGTCACCACTCCTAAACGATCCCCTGAATTACCTAATGTGCCAACTATTGCTGAAAGCGGTTTCCCTGGATTTAATGCCCCAGCTTGGTGGGCGGTTTTGGCTCCTGGTAAAACGCCGCCCGCGATAGTCAATGCTATGAATCAGGCTGTAACAAAGGCCCTAAAGACGCCTGCAGTCTCGGAAAAATTGCGTGCTCAAGGAATTGAGATTCTGGCAGGAGATCCAGAAATGGCACGTAACTTTATTGGCAAGCAAATTGGGCAGTGGGGCAAGTTTGTCATTGAAAACAACATTAGAGAGGCTGGTCAGTAAAACAATGACTGGGCGCTTAATTCCTTATCAAGCTCAAGATCTATCCGAACCAGCGGAGTTAGTCGCCGCTATTCGGAAGAGGCGGGGTGGTCAATTAATTAACTTGGATCGTATGTTGTTACACAGTGTGCCAATTGCGCAGGGGTGGAACCATTTCATTGGTGAGATCCGCAATAGCCTTTCTTTAGACCCAAAGTTACGTGAACTAGCTATGTGTGGGGTGGCCGTTCTCAACGGTGCTGAATATGAATTCTTTCACCATGTCCCACCATTTAGAGGTGCTGGAGCTACCCAAGCGCAGGTTGAAGCTCTGCGCCTAATAGGCCAAGATAATTTCCCGGCCAATCTGTTTAATGTGTGTGAACAAGACACCGTGGCTTTAACTTTTCAGATGACCCGTAACATCCAGGTTGATCCCAATTTAATGCAGCGACTACACGATGCCCTTGGTAATACGAAGACGGTAGAGTTAGTGAGTGTAATTGCTGCCTACAATATGGTGTCTCGTTTTCTAATTGCCCTAGATGTAGGCCCGGAGGATCATCCGCCTGGGTAACTTATGATTCAAAATGTTTCCGTTTATTGGGGGGAGGGTGGCCAACAATGTGCAGCACTTTGGCAATCTGAAAATAGCATACCGCCCCATAAAAGAATTGTCATTGCCGATGACACGCTCACAGCGGATGATGCTTATCGATTGGCCTGTGGGGGAACTGCAATGCTTTGGAGGGGCGACTTTCAGAATGCAAAGCAGCTATTGCAAGCATTGGCGAGAAGGGTCGACAAGCCTTCTAAAAAATCCAAACGTGCGCAGGGTGCAAAAAAAACTGCATTAGATAATTTCAACCTGCATCGCCTATCTCAATCTCAACGCGCCCGTATTCTGGGGATGGTGTTAATTCCATGCAATAACGATCACAGCATTTCATTAAGACGTGCACCAGATATTTCACAGGCCTGTCTAGAGGCCTATGGCGCTGTCAGCGAATCTTACGTGGTTTCATTGCGTGAGTTGTTGGGGGTAATTGGTGCGCACGAATGGCGTAAGCAGGGAGTACTTATTTTGGCTAATGGTGAGGAAGAGTTGCGTATTCACCCTCACTACGGTGTTTTCTCTCCCATCCGCGGAGAATATATTGAACTAGTACGTCATGCGCCATTACCAAAGTGTCTTTTGCAAGACTCGTTGGTCTTTGATATCGGAGTTGGCACAGGAGTGCTATCTGTTGTATTGGCAAAGCGTGGAGTGCAAAAGATCATCGCCACTGATCAAGATGGTCGAGCGCTTGCCTGTGCCCAGGAAAATATTGACCGTTTGGGTTTGACGGCTCAGATTAAAAGCGTCAAGGCGCACTTATTTCCCCAAGGAAAAGCAGGGTTAATTATCTGCAATCCGCCCTGGTTACCAGCAAGACCCAGCTCGCCTCTAGAACATGCTATCTATGATCCAGAGAGTCAGATGCTAAAAGGGTTTTTAGGGGGACTGAAGAATCATTTGATAACCGACGGTGAGGGATGGTTAATTCTGTCTGATCTTGCAGAGCATCTTGGTTTAAGAGCCAGAGATGAATTGCTAAAGTGGATTGAGCAAGCAGGTCTCATGGTTGCTAGTCGCGTAGACATTAAGCCAAAACATAAGAAGGTCTTTGAGCAGACAGATATGCTTCACTTGGCTAGAGCAGCTGAAGTAACTTCGTTATGGCGCTTAAAGTGTAAGTAAGCTCTATAGAAAATTCTTAGTCAGAAATTCGCAATAAAACTATCTTATACATCCCCATCCACTAAAGGGTTGTTTGTGTAAGATCTATTGCATATAATAGATGAGAACGATTGTTATTTGCAATCAGGATAGTTTTGTTGTTGAGGATGAGAGTTGCTAAAGAGTGTGAAAAATTTGTTTGGTAAAGACGCTTTGATTGTCTTTATCGTGATCATGATGCATCTTGGAATTGGTCTTGGAATAATATTGATCCAATGGCACAACACAGGTAGATTGGCCCCACAAATAGTCACGCTCAATCTGTATGAGGGGATGCATCAGCAATCTCCTTTAAAGCCATCTAACTATAAAGCAGTCAAAAGCATTAGCAACGCTCATACTGTTGATCCACGTACTTTAACAACTGATGGATTTGAGCCTGAGAATTTTAATCATATCAAGGTTGACTCAAAAAACTTTCGCAATAGAAATATTCTGAGCAACCCTAAACCACCATATCCTTTGGTGAGCAGACGTATGAGAGAGCAAGGTACCGCTCATTTGAGGCTTTGCATTAATGAGACTGGCCTTATCGACAATATTACATTAGCTAAAAGTTCAGGCTATGAGCTCTTGGATCAATCAGCCATAAATACTGTCAAAGCATGGAGATTTTCTAAAGTAGATCTAACTTATCCCTCTATTGAATGTTATCGGCTGCCAGTTAATTTTACTTTGGAGGGTTAAGGCGCATTTGACTAAAAAGACATTTAGCCACAGCATAGATTTTGCAAACGTCGATATGCGTAAGGCAATTTCTAGTAGTACTTTATTAGGTAAAGAAAAGTCCATTGTGATTGTGCATGATGGCCAAAGATACCTATTGAGCATGACAAAATTTAGGAAATTAATTTTGACAAAATAATATTGTATTAGTCTTAGCCAGCAACAGCATTTAAATATGCATATAGCCAGCGATTTTTTATTTATATCTCTGGAGATTGCATATGAAGCAGAAAAAAATGGAGTATGCCGTAAGTGTTGTATTGGCATACGGATGTTCATTATCGTTTGGAGCATCTGCTCAGGATCTTGACTTACCGAGAATTGATATTGTTGGGCGCGAGGATAATGCGCGTTCAAAAATACCAGGAACAATTGATGTAATTAATCAGCAGCAACTAGATATTTTGCAACCCTTATCTCTTCAAGATGCTTTGAAGACAGTGCCAGGGGTAAATGTGCGAGGTGATGAGGGCGGTCTAGGATCTATTCCCAATATTGGGATTCGTGGTTTAAATCCTAGTCGCAGTCAAAAGGTTTTACTCTTGGAGGACGGCGCACCCATTCATCCGAGTTTATTTATCTCCAATGCATCCTATTACAGTCCTCCAGTTGATCGCATGAGTGGCATTGAGGTTTTAAAGGGCGCCTCAGGTTTGCAGTATGGTCCCTCTAATATTGGCGGAGTGGTGAATTACCTAACGAAAACTCCGCAAGAAGGTTTTAGGATCTCGAGTAAAGCTGGTAATTATGGCTATCAATTAGCTCAAATTGAGGCCGGCGGTAAGTCAGAGACTAATGGTGCAATCGCAGGCATCAATATTATTGAATCGACCTCCAATGGCTATCAGGGTAATGGGTACAAAATGTATGACATCTTATTTAAAGGCGGGATAGCTATTAATCAAGATCAGTGGCTTAGTCTTAAATACACCCATTATGATAATAATATCAATACCTCATATGTTGGTTTACGACCAAGTCAATATAACAATAAATTTTCCTCGAATCCCGCACCTAATGATTATTTCACTACCCAGAGAAATGCAGTAGATATTAACCATGCTTGGGATATTAGTGCCGACACTAAACTCAATACTTTGGTCTATTGGAGTAAGTTGGGGCGAGATTATTGGCGCCAAGGAATCTCCACACGCAATGCTGATGAGACAATCTTCAAGCCATGCAATGCTAACGAGGATTGCATGTTTGGACGCAATCGTGAATTTCAAATGCTTGGACTTGATACTCGTCTATCACATGGATATAACGCTTTAGGTATTAAAAATGAGCTTGAGTTTGGTATGCGCTTACACACTGAGAGCCAAATAAATCAAATGGTAGCGTCTAAAAGCTTTGCGAAGTCAGGAAGAGTTGCAAGTCATGAAACTAATAAAGCCAATTCAATAGCAATGTATGCACAAAATCGCTTTTTAATTACAAAAGAATTTGCAGTCATTCCTGGGGTACGGGTAGAAAGTTACAACCAGACCCGTAATAATGTTTTAACAGAATCTTCGGGAAGCGCTAAGAATTTAGAAACTGTCCCGCAGATTGGTGCGACGTGGCAACTACTACCTGAATTGCAATTTTACTCCAGTATATATAAGGGTTTTGCACCTGCGCAGCTCGCAACCGCTATTAGCGAGAAAGGAGTGGACCAGCAGCTAGATCCCGAACGATCTACCAATATGGAATTTGGATTGAGGGGGGATAATTTTGGGTTTACTTACGATGCTGCAGTTTTTAGCATGAACTTTAGCAATCAAATTGTTAACCAAAGTCTAGCTGCAGGCATTACTAAGGCAAATGGTGGTAAGAGTTTGCATCAAGGGGCTGAAATAGCTTTAGGCTATCAATTAGGTCTCGGCTGGAGTATCAATGGCAATGCTACATATATCCCAGTGGCTAAATTCGTTGGAAGTTCATCCATGGGTAATGATGGTAAGCGGATTCCATATACGCCTGATCTTATTTCTAACTTTGGTGTGAACTACCAAAAAAATGGCTTTAATTCTTTGGTGAGTATGAACTACATTTCTTCCCAATATGCAGATTCAGCGAATACTGTAAGCCCCAACACAATTGGCACTCTAGGTGAAATACCATCGATCACTACTGTGAATTGGAGTGCAAACTATGCAATCAATCAAGATTGGAAGATATTTGGGGTGATTAACAATCTCTTTAATAAACGATATATTTCTAGTAGGAGTCCAGATGGTATCTTTGCTGGTGCGCCCTTAAATTTTCAGGTAGGAATGAGTTACCAATTTTTTTAAGGCTATAGTTAGTGGCCCAAGTGCATCACAATTATTTGGCAAATAATTGACTTGGGTCCTCAAAAGCCTTGAACTCCAAGGCGTTTCCGGCGGGATCAAGAAAGAACATTGTTGCCTGCTCGCCAACTTCACCCTTAAAGCGGATTTGGGGCTCTATAACAAAGTGCATTTTGTTATCCTGTAAACGCTTAGCTAGGGTATTCCAGTCACTCATTGTTAAAACTACCCCAAAATGTTTGACAGGGACTTGATGTCCATCTACCTCATTTGAGGTAGTGTGACCACATTCTTCTGGTGCCAAATGAGCTACGAGTTGATGCCCAAAGAAATCAAAGTCAATCCACTCACTAGAGCTGCGACCTTCAGGGCAACCTAAAGTGGTTCCGTAAAAGTTTCTAGCTGCATCTAGGTCATTCACAGGGAAGGCGAGATGAAATGGTTGAATCGTCGACATGAGCATCCTTAAAGGTCATTAAATTAGGGATTTAGCTGTGTAGCAATAAATATGAGTAAAGTTTAGTATATTTAGCAAATACGCATAATAATCTGGAAAAAAGACATCGATGTTCGATTTTCAATTGAGCAAACTGCTGAAATGCTGGTGACAAAAACGAGGTTTTAGTTAGGCAGACACCCATCTTTACCTCTGAATAAAGCCAATGCCGTTAAGTTTAAGAATAAAAATCCATGACCAGTAATGTAGACAAAAAAAATAAGCAAGTGGCGTCAAGCGGATTGCGTAAAGGCTTAACTAGTTATGGCGATAAGGGATTCTCTTTATTTTTGCGTAAGGCTTTTATCAAAGGTGCTGGCTACACCAATAGCGCATTAGATCGTCCCGTGATTGGCATTATTAATACTGGCAGTGCTTACAACCCTTGTCATGGCAATATGCCGCAATTAATCGAGGCTGTGAAGCGTGGCGTGATGTTGGCAGGTGGACTACCAATGGACTTTCCAACCATCTCCATACATGAAAGCTTTGCTGCGCCTACTAGCATGTATTTGCGTAATTTGATGTCTATGGATACTGAGGAAATGTTGCGTGCTCAACCAATGGATGCAGTGGTCATGATTGGGGGGTGCGACAAAACTGTTCCAGCCCAATTGATGGGTGCTGCTTCTGCAGGCATGCCAGCAATACAGTTAATTACTGGTTCTATGCTCACTGGCTCACATCGTAGTGTGCGAGTGGGGGCTTGTACGGATTGTCGTCGCTATTGGGGGCAGTTCCGTGCTGGTGAGATTGATGAGATAGAAAAGGATGAGGTGAATGATCAGCTCGTTGCCAGTGTGGGCACCTGTTCAGTCATGGGTACAGCTAGTACGATGGCCTGTATCGCAGAGGCTTTAGGCATGACTGTGCCTGGTGGTGCCAGTCCTCCAGCAGTGACTGCAGATCGTATCCGGATTGCAGAGGAGACTGGAGCCAGAGCCGTGCAAATGGCTAAAGATGGCTTAACGATTAATCAGGTTTTAACGGCGGACGCCTTTGAGAATGCCATGCGTGTTTTATTGGCGATTGGCGGGTCTACCAATGGCATTGTGCACTTAGCTGCCATTGCTGGTCGCATGGGTCTTGAAATTGATTTACAGGCGCTAGACAAAATGGGTAATGAAACCCCTGTTTTAGTGGACTTAAAGCCATCGGGTGATCATTACATGGAGAATTTCCATGACGCTGGCGGAATGACTACCCTTCTTAGGGAGCTTAAACCCTTACTGAAGTTAGATGCTATGACGGTAACTGGCCGCACTTTAGGGCAAGAGATTGATGCGGCTCCACCTAGCTTTAAGCAAGATGTTGTGCGCAAATTAGATCAGCCAATTTATCCGTGGGGAAGTATTGCAGTATTGTTTGGCAATTTAGCGCCCGGTGGCGCCATCATTAAGCAGTCTGCTGCCAATGAAAATTTAATGGAACATGAAGGTCGTGCCGTAGTTTTTGAAAATGTACAAGATCTTGCAACGCGCATTGATAGCGAAGATCTAGATGTGACTGCCAATGATATTTTAGTTTTAAAGAATATTGGGCCAAAGGGTGCGCCTGGAATGCCTGAGGCTGGCTATATCCCCATCCCTATCAAACTGGCACGTGCTGGCGTCAAAGATATCGTACGGGTCTCTGATGGGCGCATGAGTGGCACTGCTTTTGGTACGATTGTTCTTCATGTCACTCCTGAGTCGGCAATTGGTGGTCCTTTGGCCCATGTACGCAATGGAGATCGGATTCGTTTAAGTGTGAAAAGTCGAGAGATTAGCCTACTTATTTCTGATGAAGAGTTAGTTAAGCGGGCACAAGAAAATCCGATTATTGAGCCTACTGCAGAACGTGGTTATTTGAAGTTATTTTTGGATGCTGTGACGCAGGCTGATAAGGGGGTTGATTTTGACTTCCTGAGAGCGGCAAAGATGGTTGGTAAAACACCAAAATAAAATACCAATCAATTGATTTTTATATAGGCGGGGCATGAGCGAAATCTCACAGTGGGTAAATCTAAGCGTTGAATTAACAAATGCATTGGGAGAGGCTGTCCATTTTGATACCGCTCATCAAGCGGTATATGCTTCAGAGGCTTCTAATTACCGACAAATCCCAATAGGGGTTGTAACCCCTAGAAATACTGAGGAGTTTATTAAGGGCATAGAGATTTGTCATCGCAATCAAGCGCCTGTATTAATGCGTGGTGGTGGCACATCCATGAACGGACAGACAGTTAATCATGCAGTCATTTTTGACATCTCAAAATACTGCAACCATATTCTTGAATTAGATCCTGTTGCTGGTACTGCTTTGGTAGAGCCTGGGGTGATATGTGACTCTTTAAGGGATGCTGCCGAGGTATATGGGTTGACATTTGCACCTGACCCCTCTACACACAGCCGCTGCACCTTAGGCGGGATGGTGGCGAATAATTCTTGTGGTGCTCACTCAGTGATGGCGGGTAAGACCTTGGAGAACACTGAGGCTTTAGAGATTTTGACCTATGATGGCACACGTTTTTGGGTGGGCCCGACATCTGATCAAGAGTTGGAAGCAATCATTGCCGCTGGAGGGCGACAGGGTGAGATTTATCTGGCTTTGCGCAATTTACGAGATCGCTATGCAGAATTGATTCGTGCACGTTTTCCGAATATTAAGCGCCGGGTATCTGGGTATAACTTAGATCAACTCTTGCCAGAAAATGGCTTTAACGTAGCCCGTGCATTAGTTGGCACTGAGGGTACTTGCGCGCTGACTTTATTAGCAAAAGTCAGGTTGGTAAAGAGCCCACCTCATCGGGTAGTTTTAGTATTGGGGTTTGAGGATATTTATGTTGCAGGCGATGCGGTTCCTGAATATCAACAATTTAATCCTATTGCTATTGAAGGTTTAGATTACAAAATTATTCGAGGGCTGCAGCAGCGTAACTTGGCTAAAGCTGAAATTGATTTATTGCCTGCAGGCAATGCTTGGGTGGTGTTGGAGTTCGGTGGAGATACGATTGCTGGTGCCTATGCGCAAGCAGAAAAGGCGGAGGAGTACTTCAAAGCAAGAATTGGGGGTCCGAGGCCTTCTAGCTGGATAGTAGACGATCCGCAATTGCAAAAGCGCATTTGGTCGATTCGAGAAAACGGCGCTTCAGCTACACACCTTTCTATTGATCCAAATTCTCCTGATCCTGTCGTTGGCTGGGAAGATGCTGCAGTAGATCCTCATCGACTGGGCGATTATCTGCGGGCATTTCAGGCACTAGTCGATCGATTTGACTATGAAACCTCTTTATATGGCCACTTCGGCGATGGCTGCGTTCATGCGCGCATTACCTTTAACCTAAGAACGGTTGAGGGCGTTGCTAAATTTAGGGAATTTATTCGTGAGGCCGCCATTCTGGTCGTTGAGTTTGGTGGCTCTTTAACTGGTGAGCATGGAGACGGACAAGCGAGAGCAGAATTTTTGCCGATTATGTTTGGCGAGGAGTTGATGGATGCCATGCGTGAGTTCAAGCGTATTTGGGATCCTCAAAACAGACTCAATCCTGGCAAGGTAATGAACCCCTACCGCGTAGATGAAAACCTACGTATGGGGCCCGAGTACAAGGTAGTTAACATCAAGACCAAACTTAATTTCTTGAGTCAAGAAGGTAATGGATTTCAGAGAGCAGTTGAGCGCTGTGTTGGTATGGGTAAGTGCCGGAGTGAAAAGGGTGGAACCATGTGCCCGAGCTATCGCGCAACCAAAGAAGAGCGCTTTTCTACACGTGGCCGCTCCCGATTGTTTTGGGAGATGCTGCAGGGCGAAGTGATTGCTGATGGTTGGCAGAGCACCGAAGTCAAAGAGGCATTAGATACTTGCTTAGCTTGCAAAGGATGTAAAAGCGACTGCCCTGCGCACGTCGATATGGCTTCATATAAAGCAGAATTTTTATCGCACTATCATGAGAAAAACCCCAGATCCCGTCAAGCGCTTACCATGGGCAGAATTGGTGACTGGGCGCCATTGGCAAGCCAGTTTTCATGGTTGATTAATGCAGTGATGAGCACGCCAATGCTTTCAAATATCGCGAAGTTTATTGGTGGGGTAGCACAAGAGCGTACGATGCCCAAGTTTGCGAGTCCTACTTTTAGCAAGCAATTTAAACCTGTAAAGCACTCTCAGCAAAACCAACCGAAGGTGATTTTGTGGGTGGATACTTTCTGTGAGCACTTTCATCCTGAGGTGGCTAATGCTGCTGTTGAAGTGCTCAGTCATGCGGGCTTTGAGGCAATCCTGCCTAAGACTCCATTGTGTTGTGGCCGACCTTTATATGATTTTGGTTATCTTGATCTTGCAAAACAAAAGCTTGAGAAAATTTTAGATGCAATTGGTGAGCAGATTGATGGCAAAGAAGGTGCTCCGATTGCGGTAGTGGGTTTAGAGCCTGGATGTATGTCTGTATTTAAAGATGAGTTACTGAAATTCTTTCCAGACGATCCAAGGGCAAGGTTATTGTCATCAAATACCTATCTACTCGGCGACTTCTTACATGAGCAAGGCTATGTGCCGCCGCCATTAGAGTGCGAGGTGTTAGTGCATTCACATTGCCATCAAAAGTCCTTGTTTGGCACTAAAGGCGATGTCGCTCTCTTAACTGCCCTAGGTGCTAAAGCGGACTATATTGACAGTGGTTGCTGTGGCATGGCAGGTTCATTTGGATTTAATCCAAAACATATTGAGATTTCTAAAGCAGTTGGCGAATTAGTATTGTTGCCAGCGATTCGTAAGGCAGATAAAAAGACCATTATTTTGACTAATGGCTTTAGCTGCAGAGAGCAGATTGAGCAAGAAACAGGACGTCAGGTAATGCATCTTGCTGAGCTCTTACTTAAAGCGCACCGATCTCAATCATTAGTGATATCCTAGAAAAATGTCCTAAGTAGGGCTATAGCGATATATAAATCAACCTTCTGATGCTTATTTCTAGCTAATTACTCTCAAGCCAAACTCAATGCCGTAGCAAGGCAACTCAATGAACGTCCTAGAAAAACACTAAACTATCAAACACCGGCAGAACGTTTTGCCCTAACTGTTGCATCGACGGGTTGAGATCAAGACCAATAGCAGTCAACCATAAGCATTTTAGGTATAAGTACTAGTCATAAATAATTCTAGATAAAATACTGTCAATTTCCTTGAGCTGATTTAGTATTTAGCTAACTCTAGGCCTTAGCTCTGGTGATATATCTATCCTTTGGGTCATTAAATGAAACTGAGTAAATTAAAGCGGTTAGCTGTTGGCTTGTCTCTAGCAATCTTTCTAGCTTCCGCAACCACCTCTTTCGCACAAACTGCTCCTACTCAAAAGAAGCCCAATATTGTTTACTTCCTGGTTGATAACACGGGGTGGGGTACTTTTGGTGTGTATGGTGGAACAGTAGCAACGCCAAACATTGATAAGTTAGCTAGCCAAGGTATTCGCTTTAATAACTACAACGTTGAGGCTCAGTGCACGCCATCACGTTCCGCCATCATGACGGGCCGTCACCCCGTTCGATCAGGAACTACTTCAGTTCCTTGGCCCGGTCAAGGAAAGGCTGGCATGGCGCCTTGGGAATACACCATTGCTAAGCTACTGTCTGATTCTGGCTATGCCACTGCTTTATATGGCAAATGGCATCTTGGAGATACCCAAGGACGTCTTCCTAATGATCAAGGTTTTGATGAATGGTGGGGCATCCAAAATACTTGGTTTGAGGCAGGCTATACACAGTGGCCATTATTTAAAGAGAGCGGTCTTCCTGTGCCAATGATTTGGGAAGGCAAGAAGGGGCAGCAATCTAAACCAGTGATGCCGCTTGACCTCAAGATTCGTCCAATCATTGATGAAAAGTACATCATTCCTAAGACCGTTGAATACATCAAGAAAAATGCAGCAGCGGATAAACCATTCTTTGTTTATGTAGGCTACTCAGAAATGCATGAGCCACCCATGCCAAATCCAAACTTTTCCTTAAAGTCAAAAGCTCGTGGAGGTGTCTTTGCAGACTTAATTGCCGAGATGGACTATCGCGTGGGCCAAGTCATGGATGCTGTTAAAGAAGCCGGCATAGAAGACAATACAATCTTTATTTTCAGTAGTGATAATGCTGGCGGTGGCGCAAGCCCTCAAATTGGTGGGGCAACCAATGGACCATTTCGTGGTGATTTCTTCAACACTCCATTTGAGGGAAGCATGAGAGTTCCTGCAATGATTCGTTGGCCAGGAAAAGTACCCTCAGGCGTCGTTACCGAAGAGATGTTTGCTGCCGTTGACTGGATGCCAACAATCGCCGGAATGGTTGGTTCATCTAATTTGGTTCCTAAGGATCGACCGATCGATGGTATTGATGCCTCAAATTTCATGTTCGGAAAGAGCAAAACAACGGGTCGTGAATATTATCCATTCTTTGGTATTGATGGTCAGTTGATGTCGATTAAATGGAAGATCTATAAAACTATCTACAGGTATGCGCAGTCTCCCGTATCTATACAGCAGCCCTTTGTAACAGCTCAGATACCGATGATTTATGACTTAAGTAGCGATCCGCATGAAGATAACAATCTCATGTATACGGATCTGACCTTAGGTTGGGTTTATGCTCAGAACTTTAAATGGATTGATGGCTACGAGCGCAGTGTGAAGGAGTACCCCAATATTAAGGTCGGTGAAGACTTCAAGGGTTACCCGAAAAAGTAATGACTGGGTATTCAGACTAGAGAGTATGGAGGGATAAATGTTATCAAAACAAATGTTGATTGGTATCTTATCCATTTCAATAGCTGCGCCAACCGTATTTGCGCAATCAGCGCCCAAACAAAAGAAACCGAACGTTGTTTTTATTCTTGCTGATAATGTAGGTTATGGAGACATGGGGCCCTACGGTGGCGGTGAACTACGAGGCGCTCCTACGCCACGCACTGATGAATTAGCCAAGAGTGGGCTGAAGCTGACCCAGTATTTGGTAGAGCCAGCATGCACACCATCTCGTGCTGCATTAATGACCGGGCAATACTCTATTCGCAATGGTTTGTCGCTTGTTGCAGAGGCTGGCACTCCTAGTACTTTGCCAGGCAAAGCCTACACAATGGGTCAATTGTTTAAAGATGCAGGTTATGCAACCGCAATTTTTGGAAAATGGCATTTGGGTAGCGCACCAAAAAGCTTGCCTGGTGCTCACGGATTTGATCAGTATTACGGTTTACCGCCGGATGTCTCTTGGGACTCTGCCACCTATGTTGCACAAGCTATACAAACACATTCCTATCCAAATGTACCCGATAAGGTTTTATATGAAAAGGGACCTTGGATTACTCAGCAAAAGGGAAATGGACCGATTCAGCGTGTGAAGCCATTTACGATGGAGGTCAGAGCAGAGATTGATAATGAATTGACTGAAAAATCAATTGCATTCATGAAGCAGGAGAATGCAGCTGGTAAACCATTCTTTCTTTATCTGCCGTTCTCAATGGGTCACTCACCGAATCTTTCTTCAAAGCAGTTCGCTGGAAAGTCCCGCATTGGTCAGTACGGTGACAAATTGATGGAAGGTGATTATCACGTCGGACAAATTATGGATGCCCTCAAAGAAATGAATATTGAGAACAATACTATTTTGGTTTTTGCCTCTGATAATGGTAGCACTGGCCAATATATGATGACTTATGATCGATTGGGTCTTGGTGCTCCTGACATGGGATCAAATGGGCCATTTCGTGGGGATCTAGGCGAGGCTACGGAAGGAGCTGTCCGGACTTTTTGCTTTATTCGCTGGCCTGGTCATATCGCTCCAAATACCTCTTCATATGCCATGTTTTCGATCATGGACTTTATGCCAACCTTTGCTGCTATCTTAGGCGCTAAGCTACCAACAGATCGAGCCATTGATGGAGTGAATCAATTCGATATGCTTACTGGTAAGAGCAAAATAGGTAATCGCGAACATTTAATTTCATTTATTGGCGCAGATTTAGTGGCAGTTCGCTGGAAGCAGTGGAGAATGTATTTTAGGGATATGAATCGTACGGGCACTGGACAGCAAATGCTTGGCGGCATAGCTGCGAATTCAGTTCCAATGTACTACCCTAAGGTTTATAACATTGAAATGGATCCGCATGAAGATTTACAGTTAGTAAATTACGAATCAATTTCAGTTAACGCTTTCAAAGCAATTCAAGAGTATCTTGCCTCGGTTAATAAGTTCCCTAACCCCCCACCTGCTAACTTAACCAACTTTAATCAGCGTTAAGAGGGAATGTTGAGTGCATAGCCAGCTCTGCAAAGGAAGTTTAGGAATTTTCTCTAAACTTCTTTTGATTCCAATCAGCTTCTTTTCGTCACAATCAGTATTGGCAGATGAGGGTGGCGTTCCCTTTTGGATGTCTGGGCAATACGCAAGCATGGCAGCAGTCCCAATGGCAACTGGTTGGTCCTTAGTGGCGATGCCTTATGTCTATAGCGGTAATGCAGACAAGTCAAAAACATTTCAACGCGGTACAAGTCTAAATGCTGGTGTAAGTACTAGAGAATCTTTAATTTTAATGCAGTTGGGATATGTTGCGGAAGAAAAGATTTTCGGTGGACAGCCCTATGTAGGTTTAGGTTGGGGCCCAGGCTCAAATACCACTTCTGCATCCGTAAGCATTACAAATCCCAATACTCAATTTAATCGCTCGAATACAAGCAATGGAAGTACTGATATCTACCCTCTGGCTAGCTTGACGTGGAATCAAGGAAACAATAATTTCAAGACTTATGTGACTGGTGATATTCCAGTAGGCACCTATAACTCAACGAGTCTTTCGAGTATTGGTATTGGTCATGCAGCCATGGATGCAGGTGGTGGCTACACCTACTTGAATAACACGACTGGCCTTGAATTTTCTGGGGTGCTAGGCGCTACTTATAACTGGATAAATTCTCAGACCAATTACCAGAATGGCATTGATTCCCACCTAGACTGGTCCGTTTCACAATTTGTGTCACAAAGCTGGCAAGTGGGTATTGCGGGGTATGGTTACTACCAGCTCACCGCTGACTCAGGAAGTGGAAATAGGGTAGGCGCTTTTAAATCTCGAATTGCGGCTATTGGCCCACAGATTGGCTACCTATTTAATATCGGTACGAAACAGGCCTATATCAATTTGCGCGCTTATAAAGAGTATTGGGCTCAGAATCGGGTTGAAGGCTATGCAACGATTGCGACCATTAGCATCCCACTAGGAAAGTAGCAATATGAAGAATGTTCAACGCTGGGTGTTATTAATTGCGGTCTTGGCTACTTTGAGCTTATGTGCGTATTTGGTCTGGAGTAATTTATTTTCAAAACCTCAGCAAGTAATTCCGGAAATCCATCTCGGTGATGGTATTAACGGTCCCAAAGGAATGGCATGGATTCCTAGTGGTCAGTTTTTGATGGGGAGCGATTCAAAAAAAGCACAAGCTAATGAGAAGCCTACGCATAAAGTAAAGGTATCAGGATTTTGGATGGATACCACTCACATCACCAATGATCAATTTGCACAATTTATAAAAGAAACAAATTACAAAACTACTGCAGAGCAAGTTCCTGATTGGGAAGCGATCAAAGTGCAATTACCACCTGGAACGCCCAAGCCTCCCCCTTCAGTATTGGTACCGGGAGCAATGGTTTTTGTTGGTACGAAAGCTAAAGTGAATCTGAATGATTACTCACAGTGGTGGGCATATGTGCCTGGTGCTGACTGGAGACATCCAACCGGCCCCAAAAGCAATATTGATGGCAAAGGAAATCATCCTGTAGTTCAAGTGAGCTACGAAGATGCTTTGGCCTATGCTAAGTGGGCCGGAAAAAGATTGCCTACAGAAGCAGAGTGGGAGTTTGCTGCTAGGGGCGGCTTGAATCAAGCAACCTATGTATGGGGCGATCAATTAGAGCAAGAGGGAAAGCTACCGGCCAATATTTGGGATGTGAAAAAACAAGCCTTCCCAGTGGTAAGTCCTAAGGCTGGCGGCGCGGTTGGCACTAGTGCGGTTGGAACCTTTCCTCAAAACGGTTATGGCCTATTTGATATGACGGGTAATGCATGGCAGTGGGCCGCTGATTGGTATCGCTCAGATTATTTTGCGATTCAAGCTAAAGAGTATGGCAATAGCGTGATTGATAACCCCCAAGGACCTAGCAGCTCGTATGATCCAGATGATTACGGCGTTCCTGCTAACGCCCCTAAAAGAGTCATTCGTGGGGGATCATTCTTATGTAACGAGGATTACTGCCAATCCTATCGTCCAAGTGCGCGGCGCGGCGCGGATCCTTATAGCCCAATGTCGCATTTAGGTTTTCGGCTGGTAAGTGACGCAAGTCGTTAGGAAATGGCTACAAACCTTACTCATCATGAAAATTTTTGTACCTATTTTATTCTGCCTTTTTGTTTCAGTGGCTTACGCAGAAGACTTACTTGTACCTATTTCTAAATTCGATAATGATTCGCAACAATTGGTTGATAGTAAAGTCTGGGAGTTGTGGGGACTCCACAGTTACAAAGGGGATGATAAATATCAAAATACGGCGCTCTTGCGTTACTACCATCCGCTACAGACTGATGCATGGCGCGGTCGTATGCGTATAGATGCTTCACTTGTATCAAACTCTGACTCAACATCATCAAATAACAATGCCGCTCAATATACGCTTGGCAATACATTAGTTACTGTTTGGGGTCAAGATAACTACTTTTTAAAACCACTTGGGGCATTGTTTGGAGGGCACCTTAGTTTACCGTCTGATACTAATGGGCAGTGGGCGGTAGGTCCGCAGTTGGGATGGAGTTTCTTACCTGAAGTTAATAACGCACTCAACGTTAGTAGCTTTCACCCTTATTAAGGTACATGTATGGTTTTGATCGAAAGAATAATAGTTTTGGAACTAAGCCTCCCTATAAAGAAAAACGCCACCCTGTGAACTGACCCCAAGAAGTTGGACAGTTTAGTTAGGTTAGCACGAGGGATTGAGTTCGGTATTGCACTGGGCTCAATCCCTTTAGTTTTTGTTTGATTCGATCATGGTTGTAGTAGTCGATATATTCCCTTAGCTCAGCTTTAAATGATTGAACATCGTCAAACTTCTTTTGGTAGAAGAACTCGGTTTTCATAATCCCAAACCAGTTCTCCATCACGGCGTTATCAAGGCAATTACCTTTCCTAGACATACTCTGAGTAATGCCTTGCTTACGTAAGGCTGTTTGATACAACCCCATCTGGTATTGCCAACCTTGATCTGAGTGCAACAGCGGCTTATCGGCTGGCCTTAGTTGTTTAAAAGCCTTTTGGAGCATCTGCATGACCGAACTGATCTGTGGTCTGTCGGCAATCTCATAAGAGATGATCTCCTGGTTGTATAAATCTAAGATGGGCGAGAGATAAACCTTCTCACCCTTGATATTGAACTCGGTGACATCGGTCACCCACTTTTGGTTGGGCGCTTTGGCTACAAAGTTGCGCTCTAACAAGTTGGGGGCTTCCTTGCCAATGCCCCCTTTATAAGACTGATAGCGCTTGGGGCGCACGGTGGATTTAAGCCCTAGTTGCCCCATGAGCTTTTGCACTGTCTTGTGGTTGAGGTATTGCTGTTGATTGCGTAGCTCTAAGTGCACCCGCCGATAGCCATAGCGACCCTGGTGGGCATTAAAGATCTGGGCAATCTGCTCTCTAGCATCCTGATAAGGATCGGCTTTACTACTAGCTTCTCGCCAGTAGTAATACACGCTCTTAGGCATTTGGGCTGCCAGCAAAATGACTTGCAATGGATGGTGCCGCCTTAACTCAGTAATTACTTGGACTTGTTCTTGCTTGCCAAGTGCTTTTGCTGGGCTAAGGCTTCGAGCTTTTTTAGATAAGCGTTCTCCACTTCTAAATACTGCGCTTTGCGCAGTAACTCTTCATGTGTGAGTGAAGTTAAGGGCTTGCCAAGCAAGGCCTTAATATTGCTAGGTTTTGACATGGGTGGCCGTCCCTTGGGCTTGGGTTCTAGGGCTGTAATACCACCTTCATTGTAGAGGTGTTGCCATTGACCAATCGTACTGGGTGCTGCAATATTAAAATGAGCAGCAGCGGGCCTTATAGATATCTGATTGATCTGCATATACCGGAGCACTGATAGGCTTGCCAGAATATCGGTTGATATTACAAATACATCGGATATTGATTGGAAGATTGATATTCGAAAATCTATAGCGCGACCACCGCTTTCAATTAGGCCGCTGCTAATAAAAATTGCTGAAGATACAAGAGCAAAGGCGAGAAGGGTTTTTGCGCATCGCGGCCTTTATAACAAGAGCACTCCCAAAGAGGAAATACACAATGCGTGGAGATCTGAGGTATTTAAGGGTGGAAGCTGCCCAAGCAAAACACTAGTCCATGAAAACCATCTGGGCACCATTGCCCGGTAGCCAGACTTTGTTTCTGACATGCCCAGTGTATGAAGTATTGCTTGAAGGTACTAGAGGTGGGGGCAAGACCGATACCTTACTCATGAGCTATGCCCAACATGTAGGTAGAGGCTTTGGTGATCACTGGCGCGGCACACTCTTTCGCCTGACCTATCCACAATTGGCTGACGTAGTGGCAAAGAGCAAGCGCTGGTTCTATCAAATCTTTCCAGGAGCCAAATTCAATGAATCAGACTACGTATGGAAGTGGCCCACCGGAGAGATGCTGTACTTCCGTTATGGGGCTAATGAAGACGACTACTGGAATTACCATGGCCATGAATACCCATGGCTAGGATTTGAGGAGCTCACTAACTGGCGAAACCTTTCTTTCTACGAAGCAATGCATTCGACCTGTAGGTCATCCCATCCTGGAATGCCGAGGATGGTGCGAGCTACCTGTAATCCATTTGGTGTAGGGCATGCATCCGTAAAGCAGCGATTTCAGATTGGCGCAATACCTGCTGGGCAGATCATTAGGCAAGAGGGCGCACTCCCCAGAGTCAGAATTCATTCGACGATTTATGAGAACACGCACCTACTCAAAAATGATCCTAACTACCTGATGAGCCTAGAGTCTCTAAGCGATCCAAACAGGCGTAGAGCCTGGTTAGAAGGAGATTGGGATATCCACGTGGGAAGTTTCTTGGAAGGCGTGTGGCAGCCCTCTAAACACGTAGTAGCACCCTTCGCAATTCCACCGACTTGGAAGGTCTGGCGATCTATGGATTGGGGTTATGCGAGACCATATGCCGTATATTGGTTTGCCTTATCCAATGATGGAGTCTATTACCTATGGAGAGAGCTCTATGGGTATGGGGATAAAGAAAACACCGGCACCAGAGAGGATGCAACAGTAGTTGCAGAGAAGATTAAGAAGATTGAGATCCATGATCAACGCTTTGGATATGAATATCGGATGAACCTAGCTGACCCATCTATCTTCTCTAAGATCGGAGCAGAAAGATCCATAGGTCAAATCTTCAGAGACAAAGGCGTCAAATGGACCGAGGCCTATAACGCCCCCAGAAGCAGGGTAAACGGCGCTCAAGAAATTTCCGGCTACTAGCTGAAGACAGGCTAAAGATCTTCTCAACCTGTAAGCATTGGCTCAGAACTATTCCACAGCTACCACCAGATTCATTGAATCCGGAAGATGTGGATACCGATGCAGAAGACCATGCTTGGGATGCAACTAGATACGGGGTGATGCGGGCGAGAAGAGTTGCCGATACTGTTGTCTGATAAGCGAAAAGTCTGCTTTACATCCCATTTCTGCCGTTCAGTTAAGTTTTTTTGTGGCGCCTGATCGGCGGAGAACGGCCAATAGCAGTCTTTAACAGGGCGCAGATGATTGGGAGCGCTTCCAAGGTGTAAGAGGTTTTTTTGGATTAAAATTTCAAAAGTTATGAATTTCCATAAAAACCGCCTCATTCACTGGATAGCTGCTCTAGCAATTGCAATGAGTGCGCTTGCGCCAGCAGTTTCTCAAGCGGTATCGCTAGCGAAGCATGGCCAAGGTTTTGCAATGGAGATTTGTTCGGTTGATGGCAGCAAGCTGCAAATCAATGTGCAGGGTGATGAGCAAGAAGTAGCGGAGCAAGCTCAGCCATGTCCATATTGTGTAGCTCAAAATAGCATCACACCAGCCTTTAATACCAATCTCACATTCCAAGCGCCGCAAACTTTAGCGTTGCTGCCACAGCTTTTCTATCAATCACCCAAACCACTCGCAGTTTGGGTAACACCTCCCTCAGCAGCACCTCCTACACAAGCCTAAATATTTTTAGGGCATAGCCTAGCTATGCGATAGGCAACACCATGTTGTCGCAATCTTGTGTGGAGAAGTGTATGTATTTGTCGGAAAAAATCTCACGTCGTTTAAAGCGCGTCTATATCGGTATAGCCATGGGCTTTGCTATTTGGCTTTTATATACCAGCTGCTTGGTTATCTTAAATGCAGTTGGTGCACACACGCCCATAGGCAGTACTGAATTCGTACTTATGCCAATTGCCCCAAATCAAAAATAAACCAAATTCAAATTAATCAACCTTAACTTTCTTGGACTCAAAATGAATATCCCATTCAAACTCAAGTGTTCAGTTGGAACACTCCTATTTGTAGCAACACCAGTACTAATGGCACAAAGTAGCGCTCAGTCATCTAAAGACCCTGAATCACATGTCATCGTATCTACTGGAATGATGGATAAGGGGTATGACGTAGATAAGGCTAGCAGCGGTACAAGAATCAGTACGCCGCTGATAGAAACCCCCATGTCCATCGATGTAGTTGACCAACAATTAATTCGAGATAAAGCAATATTGACCCCAGCTGAGCTGGCAAATGTTGTTTCTGGGGTTCAACAAAATGCAGGCTACGGAAATACAGCTTCACAGGATTTTATTATTCGTGGTTTTTCGAGTAATGGCGTGAACTACCGAGATGGTTACCGCATGAAAGATAGCTACACTCCAAGGGATATGTCTAACGTTGAGAGGGTTGAATTTGTTAAGGGGCCAGATTCAGTTCTTGGTGGCGCATCTCAGCCAGGCGGCGCAGTCAACACAATCACTAAAAGGCCGCTTGACTATAAGTATGGCTATGTAGATATTCAGGCTGGCAGCTATGCTTTCCTTCGCGCAACCGCAGATGTCAATGAAGTATTCGGTGATGTTGCAATTCGTCTAAACATGGCCGGAGATCAAAGCAATAGTTTTGTTAATTACGAATCCTCAAAAAATGGCCTGATTGCGCCGTCTTTGAAATGGAAGGTAAATAGCGATATTGAAGTTCTCTATGCGGGTGAATTTCAAAGAACTACGATGAATGGGGCTAGCAACGGCCTGCCTAATCTCGCGGGCGTCCAAAATTTATCTGCTGGTACAAATATGAGCGAGCCATGGGCGCGCTCCAGCAATAATAATTCTATTAACCAGCTCGACTTTAAGTGGAAATTTGATTCCGATTGGACCTTTAGGCAGGGTTTGTTTAAGGCTGACTCAACAATGTCGCAGCCTTATGCAATTACGCCTTCGATGAATAAGGATCCCGTTGCCTCTGGCGAAACGCTTACATCTGCGTGGAGACAGTTATTTGTTAGCGGACAAAATCAGAAGAACACCTCATCCCAAACAGAGTTTTATGGAGATGTAAAAACTGGAGATGTAAAACATAAAGTGTTGATAGGATATGAGTACTCCCAATCCAAATGGAATGTTAATTCGAATGCTTACTTACAGGATTTTATCAATGCCCCTTATTGGAATACTTTTAATTTACTATCTCAGACACCGCAAGTGGGTCAAACGGGAACTACAAATTATGGGTGGACGCAGAATACAAACTCCCAGTCTAATGCTGTCTATTTGCAAGATCAAATGAGCTTAGGAGGTTTTAGGGTGATGGGCGGCATTAGATCTGAGAAAGTGAACTCGACAAATACTTTGAATTCTCTCTATACAGGAAATTTAATGGGATATCCACAAAGTGATATTTGTGCGTATTTTGTTACGGGCAACCCAAATGCACCTTGCAGTTTTTTGGGGTTAACAATCAACCCATATACTTCCGCCTCCAATACCTCTCAAAACGACTCAGCAACAACAGGCCGGTTTGGTTTGCTTTATATGTTTACTCCACAGACATCGGGGTACTACAGCTGGAGCCAGTCATTTACACCTAATGCTGCATACCAAGGTGCAGGCGGCTCTATTCTGCCGTCGCAACGTGGCTTGCAAAACGAGTTAGGTGTGAAACATAATTTCTGGCAAGGCTTAGATGGAACAATTTCCGTCTTTAACATTACCAAGAATAATGTGCCCGTTGTCCTGAATGCTACTGCGGGTACTTATGCAGTAAATGGGCAGCAGCAGAGTCAGGGTTGGGAAGCAAGTCTAGTGGGTCAAGCCACTTCCAGTCTTAAGCTTATTGCTAATGCAACGGGCTTGAATGCAAAGGTCACTCAGGATTCGAATCCAGCAAACGTTGGTGCACGTTTATATGGTGTTCCACAATTTTCGGCTAACTTCTGGGGAATGCAAGATTTGCCATTGGATATCCCAGGTAAAGTCTCGCTTGGCGCGGGCGCCGTTTATGTTGGACAACGCGCAGCAGCGGTACCAAATTTGAGTTATTTCACCTTACCTGAATACACATCAATTGACGCGGGAATCTTTTATAAAATTGATCGTGTAAATCTGGCGTTAAACGTTAAAAATATTACTGGAGCCACTATATTGAATTCTATTCAAGGTACAGGCGTTAATCGCTATGCGGGCACGACTTACCTTGCAACTGCTGGAATTAACTTTTAATCGTGAGCATGAATCGCCGCCGTTTTTCTAGAGTTGCAGCCTCATTGGGCATTACTACATTGCTTGGTGGGGCTCGTAGTGCTTCCTCAAAAGAAGTTGGTGGCGCCTCTGGCGCCGTCGCTGCGGTTAGCGCACCCCAGAATTTGGAGCAATTAGAGGCTCAACATATGGCCATGATGAGTAAATACAGCTCATTTATGACTGGCCCTAAGCTGACTATAGGTATGGTGGTATATCCAGGCATGTTCTTAATGGATTTAATTGGCCCATTAACGGTATTTGAGGCACTGATGAATCGAGAGATCCATTTGCTTTGGAAGAATTTAGATGTCGTTAATGATGTGAGGTCAGAAGGTGGCGCCTACATCCCAATTCGCCCTACAACTGCCTTTAAAGATTGCCCCAAGAATCTTGATGTTCTTTTTGTTCCAGGCGGAGTGCCTGGTACTTTTGCCATGATGGAGGATCCAGAAGTCATTGGATTCTTGGCTGAGCAAGGTAAGACTGCAAAGTATGTCACCAGTGTTTGTACGGGATCCCTCATTCTCGGGGCAGCTGGATTGCTTAATGGTTATAGAGCTACAAGTTATTGGTCAATGATCGATGTCTTAAAGGAGTTTGGCGCAATACCAGCAAGAGGCAGGGTAGTTGTTGATCGCAACAGAATTACTGGTGGTGGCGTTACTGCGGGTCTTGATTTTGGCTTAAAGATTGTTGGCGAGCTTAGAAGCCCAGAGTATGCGCAGGCGGTACAGCTTTACTTAGAATACGACCCATCGCCGCCTTATAACGCAGGCTCGCCCCTGAAGGCGCCTGCAAGGGTGCGTGAATTTATCCAGGCTATGTTTGGGGGTCTTAATAAATTAGCGGAAGCAACCGCGATCAAGGTAAGAAAGCAATACCCCAGTAGATTTGGTCGTTAGAGGCTTTATTCAAGATATCGTTTGACTTGGATCAAATAACCCATTTGGTTTTATTAGGAAAATTATCAGTTGTATTTAAAAAGGAGTAGTTCATGCTTATTAAGACTTTGAAATTAGCGGTAATCGCCGCTTTGGCTGCTGTATCGCTTTCGGCTTTTGCTGGTGCCAACGACCCATTGTTTATTAATCTTTCAACCGATGAAATGCATCGCTCAACCATGGCGATTAACTTTGGTAAGCATCACTCAGCCAACGGTCATCCATTAAGTATTTTCTTGAATGACAAAGCCGTTATCTTGGGTGTTAAAGCTGGCTCAGAGAAGTATGCCGCTCAACAAAAAGAGCTGTCAGATATTGCTGCTAAAGGTGGCTTGGTCATCATGTGCCCAATGTGCTTAAAACAGGCTGGATATACCGAAGCAGATTTAATTTCCGGAGTTCAACTTGGTAGCCCAAAAGTTACTGGTGACGCCTTGTTCAAAGATGGCACCAAAACGATGAGCTGGTAATTAAATATATGTTTAATTGTTGAAGATGTGCTTTATTAAGCACCGCAAGCTCGTTCACTGGATAGCCGCTTTAGCTATCTTGCTGGGTGCGCTTGCGCCTGCTGTTACACAAGCTTTATCTTTGGCCAGCAATGGTCAAGGCTTTGTCGTTGAGATTTGCACTACCAGCGGCACCAAAATGACCCAGGTCATTGGGGATGAGGAATCTTCTTCATCTCCTGCCATGGCCAGCCACTGCCCATACTGCGTAGTCCAGCCAATCTATCTATTACCTAGCATTAGCGCATTTGAATTTGTAGCCCCTCAAAGCTATGTCACTCGATCGCTATCCACTTATCAATCCCCTCAGATACTTTCTGCATGGGTCAGACTTCCTTCTAGAGCACCACCTGCCGAATCCTAAATCACTGAGTTGACATGGCTTTGCTATGTCGTTTGGCAGGAATGATTGCCGTTGATTTATGAGGAGGTATTGATGTACGCCATTATTGAGCGCCCTGAAAATGGGGCCACAGCAAAACAGATTATTTCTAAAGTTTCACAGGAAGTGTTGCTGCCAGCAGAGCAGATAGAAGGTCACTATTGCGACAATCGGTTTCCATCGCGTAAGCCTATTGATCGCTACTCTTGCGTAGAGCTGATTCGCTATATCTGGATTAACCAATCATCGAGAAGGGCATTTGTAGTTAAGCTCCCTAAAGATTTGCCTACGGATAACGCTTTTATTCAGAGCTTTGATGACCATTATTTGGGATATGTCCCCCAAAAGCTGGGGAGGGCGCACCTAAAGGATTTGGCTGTCCTGCATAAGAAGATCAATGATATTGAGAAATACAAACGACAATTAGGTACAGGCATCTTTGCTTTGATGGGTACAGCTGGTATGAGTGCTTTCTCTAAAAGAGAGCTCAGCAGCTTATTGTCAGAGCAGGCTAAATCTCTTAGACCCGTCTACGCCATGATTGAAGAGCGTCTAGAGGTTTTAAGGGGTGAGTTAGCCAGCAAGAGAGGCATCTTTCAACGTGGTAACTCCCATAGCTATTACGATAGGCTGGCAGCATGAGTAAATGGCTACGGAAGCTACCTGGCTATCAAGTCTATGAGCCAGGGCTTGAGCGCAAGGTCTTGCAAGAGCTCCCTCAATTTATCATATTTGGCAGTTTAGCTTTAGCGCTACCAAGCTTGCTATCAAGGTTGTTACTGTCTACCAAGGCACAAAGAATTATTGATATTTTGGTGATTAGTGCGGAAATCTTCTTCTTAGGCATGGCGCTGACCTTGGCTATTGCCGCTTTTATTGTGATGCTATCCAAAGGTCCTGCCTACGTAGCTGATGCATACCCATTGATAGATTTTGATAGCCCAGCACCCAAACACCAAAAAAAACAGTAAATCCATTTCTTGGGTGTGGCTGATTTAATCGTAGAATAAAGTTCTTATTTTGGTTGGTAGGGTGGAAGATCTTTATCCTTTAGTAACGTTTTTGAGTTATGTGGATCTCTCCAGGAATCATTAAATTAAGCAACTTCATCAATATGCGCCCTTATAAATTTCTTTTACTACTAATGTCCGCCACTCTTTTTGCCTGCGCAACTCAGTCAGGCGTATGGGTTAAAAACGATACGGCGCCTCTACAATTTAATCAAGACAACTATGCCTGTCTTCAGGAGTCGCAGCAACCCTATGGATATGCTCAAGGTGGTTATGGTTGGGGCAACGGTTGGGGTCCTGGGTGGGGCGGGTATAACGGCTACTCTGGAGTTCAAACAAATCAGGAGCTTTATTCAGCCTGTATGAAGGCGCGTGGCTATAGTTGGCAACCAGATAAAGTACCGGGTCAATAAGGCTTCTATTTCGTTGGCGGAGGGATTGCTCTGCCATAGTCTGCTTTGGGTCGTTCTCTGCCTGTTAGATTTTGACATATGGATGTCTGCTCTTCATCCTATAGCTGACCTACTAATATTTATCCAGAATAAATCCACGAGCAAAGAGCGAGTCATCTATAAATAGGATGTGCCCCAAGACTCTCAAGCCCTCCCGAAAAAATGGATCGCCCGCATTACACATGCGCGCGCTCACTGGGCAACCTTTCATAAGCGTGTAAGACATAACCGCAATACAGTAGCCGGCTTTAATTGGAATGCCGACCCCACTGGTAAAGACTTCTATAGCCTGAGGGCCAATCTCATACATGGCACGATTTCGGCAGTCTTGCCTAACGTCTACGCACGAAACCCGGAGATATCTACAACACCCACCCACTTGGGCGCGGACATCAAGCTCTTCTGTAAAACGCTAGAGAAAGTCACCAATAGAGCGCTAGAACATGCCCAATTAAAGAATCGGGCCAAGTCGACGGTAAGAGCGGCGCTGACATGTAGCTTCGGCATTCTCAAAGTGATGTATCAGCGAGATCCAGGCAAAGACGGTTATATCCAAAGCCGTATTAATGATGCCCAAGAAAACCTCCTAGCTATTGAAGAGCTAGTGCGAGACCTCCAAGAGAATGACCAACGTCATCATCATGATGCCAAGAGAGCAGAGTTAGAAGAGCTCATCAAGTCACTTCAAGAACAATCAGAGGTCCAATCTGCTGAAGGCCTAGTCATCGATAGAGTCCTTACGGAAAACCTTCTCATCGACCCATCTATCTGTGAGTTCTGGGACTACACCGACGCAGACTGGATCTGCCAAATCATTCCTATGAAACGCGGCCAAGCAGAATCGCTCTACAAGAAGAATTTAGCTAATGCCAAGATCTACCAACCAGGTCAAGGTGAGCCATCTCATAAGAAAGCTAAGCGCCTAGCCTCAATGCAGATGAATGCTGGTTCAGCCCCAGTCAGCGATGATCAGCAAATAGCTGTACTGGAGATCTGGGATAGTGCTACCCAGCGTGTTTACACGATGGTAGAGGGCGCGACTGAATGGCTACGCGAACCTTACTCCCCACCAAGAGCTGGGGAGCGTTGGTACCCATTCTTCTTATTGCCTTACCAAGTAGTAGATGGTCAATTCGTAGGCCCAAGCCTGGTTGATCTGACTGAGCGATTGCAGGATGAACATAACGAAGCCAGGGATCGATTCAATCAACATCGCGACCTCTGTATACCCGGATGGGTAGCATCAGCGGATATCAATGAAAAGACCATCAAGAAGCACTCAGATTCAAGATTCGGTGAGATCACGATTGTGGATACCGAAGGCAAGCCTCTTAATCAGGTGATCATTCCTAGAGGTCACCCGAAGATTGACCCCATCGTCTATGACACCAGTGCGGTACGTTATGACTGGGAGCAAGTTACCGGACTTCAAGATGCAGCGCGCTCCACGGTAGTCAGACCCAAGACAGCCACCGAAGCCAACATCTTACAAAGAGCCTTATCTGGGCGCGTATTTGAATTCAAAGACCAGATAGAAGATTGGTTACAAGAGATTGCTCAATACAGCGCCCAGGTACTTTTACAAGAGCTCACTAAAGAGCAAGTAGAGCGCTATATGGGGCCGCCAAGCACTAAGACCACCATGGTCAATGGCGAACTAGTCATGACCATGGAGAAAACCTATGACTGGCCAGAGCTCACCAAAGACCGAATCTTTGACATGGTGGACTTGCGCATACGGGCAGGTACTACCGGCGCACCAGATGGCATAGAAGATAAAGAGAGCTGGCTCAAGGTTCTACCCATGATTACGAATCTATCAATTCAGATACAAAACCTACAAGCCAGAGGAATGGATTACGAACATATCCGTAATCTCCTACACGAGACCCTCTTGCGATATGACGATCGTATCGATTCCAATCTATTTATACCGAATGTAGAAAAGCAAGCGGAGGGGTGGTCACGCGATGACGACTCAAACTTAGGAATGAATTGGTTTTCTGAGCGAAGGCAAAAGTCAGGCGCTGAAATGCATTACGGCAGTAACTTATTAAAAGAGGAGACAGGCAATGACGCAAGTAGCAAATGAAGTGGAAGGTTTTAAATCGGAGGTTCTATCCAAGGGTGGCTCAATTCAAAGGGAGCAGAATAGGGAGGCCAAGAAAGAGCGCGAGCGGCTTGAAAAAGATGCCTATGAGAAGCATGCCGCCGAGAGCGCCGCAAGGCGTAATAAGGCAAGAGAAGAGCGCGCATTTGAATTGATAGCGCAAGCAAAGTCTAGGCAGGCAGAAGCTCAATTAGATAAGGAACGTAGCGCTCAGATTAGCGCTCAAATACAAAAAACACAAAAGGCGCAACAGCCTGAACATAAGAGTCAGAGTCGGAGCCAAGCAACCAACTTATTAGATGATTTAAGTAAGACCCCCAATACATCTCTTACCAAGTTATCGGAGGATATTGATGAGGGCGAAGTATTAGAAGAGGAGTCAGAAGCTCTAGAGCCTGAGTCTATATTTACACCTGTAAAGGGCGAAGTGCATGTGCCAGCCTTTATGCCTGCTACAGAGGTTACGGCGCCACTACAAGCCCATGACCTTGGTGAAATACTGCCTGCACCAGTTGCCATTACCGTCGATACACTTCCGAAAGCTGAGATTCAAGTTGAAACAGCTGAAGATTTAATTAAGCGGGCTTTGAACCCCGGATCCTCGGATTCGAGTCCCGATGCCGATCCTAGTCTTAATCCGGAAATCTCTAGCGGCATCAAATCAAAGCGAGGGTGTGAACGTATTCAGAAAATGATTAATGAAAAACGTGATCTAAAAAAGCAGGTGGTTGATTTGCAATCTATGGTGGCCACACTTCAGGATGCAGTTCGCAAATACGAAATAGAGGGTAAGCTTGTAGGCAATGTGATGACCCTCGCCGATAGCCAGAAAAAGCCTTCCGAATTGGTCACGGAAGCAAAACTACAAATGCTCAAGTTCTTAAATACCCGTTCAGATGAAATCGATCACACCGATAAGGCGATCTGCTTTAACAAATACATGTCAGACCCGTTCTACATGCAAGTCTTCGTGCAGAGCAATCACCCAGAGCAGTGGCAGACCATGATTGAGTCTATCTATGAGGCGATTGGAAGGCCGGAGCCTAGTTTTGGAGGCATTAAGCCTATAGCAACCCATAGCCCTCAACCTATTCGGGCGCGAACCTCAACCCTAGGCGCGCCATTGGCTAGCGCAGGTAATCCAATGGATCGAATTGCCCAGCACCTGGGCAATATGGGGATATAGATAGCTGTGAATTACATGCCACTTAAAACTAGTGGCATGTAGACATAAATGTCTTTAGACACCTAAATCGCCTCATTTTGTCTACAAAACTGCCGATATAGTCATTTTTCGTCAACAACTTAGCTTATATCGTGAGGATCAAGCAATTGATACTGTGAAGGGTTGTCTGTAAATGCGTTACAAGCCTTCATTTTTTCCCAAAGATTTGGGAAGTTCGAATAATCAAATCCAGCGGTCCAACGCCAGGCGCGAGTCATGGATCGGATAAAAGGACTGGGATCATTATTTTGAGACAGCGCTTTTAATGGCAGCAAATAATCCTCACGATAAGCTGTGGGAATAATAATGCGAGAGGCGGAGTGTTGAGTTAAGTAAGCATTCATCGTGAGGCGCGCCGTTCGGCCATTGCCATCCATGAACGGGTGCACTTCAGTAACTACAAACATCGCCATCAATGCGCGCGCAAATGGATCTTCCAGTAAAGCGATACGCTTGAATCCTTCCCGCAAAGTGCCTTTAACAAGCTCGGGGTGAACAAAAATGGTATTTCCTGCTTGGTTACTTTGCTCTTTCCATTCGCCTGGATTTTTATCTGGGCGACTAGAGAGTATTTGTAGGTTGCATTGCAAAAGCCACGCTAAGAAATCATCTTCATCTTTTGGGGGCTTAGAGCGAAAGGGCTGCTCCATGATTGCTTTAAAGGTGCCCAATACATCATGCGAATCTTCATTTCGTTTTGGAATCATCTTCCCATCGAAAATAATCTCGGAGGCCTCTTCGACGGTGAATGTAGTTCCTTCAATGTAGTTCGAAAAGTACGATTCAAAGAATGCGAAATTAAAGGCGCTTTTACCCGTTTTTGCCTGATCTTGAATGATGGGAAAAGGCTTTCTTAATGCAGAAAACAAAGTTTCGAAGATCTCAATGCGATCAGGATCATAAGGCTTACCAGCTGCGCGCGCTAATGCATCAGCTGCCCTTAAAGAGCGAGCCTTACCAGTTTGCATTAAGGCCGAAACAATCGTGTTTAGTGTTTTAAATTGAACCTCTAGACCTAATTCAGGGGCAATAGCTTTAGCGTCATCACGCAGTGCATTGAGCTTATGTTCACCACGAATGGTGCATAGCTTGCTTAAATAAGACTCAACCCAAGGGCGACCCATAGTGCGAAGATCTGAGCCTTTTCGGCTATAGAGGTTCTCCAGTAACCGCCTAGCCTCCGAGGATATAAAGAGTTTTCCATACGGGGTATCGTTTAGCGAATCTTTGTGCGATTGAACTGCAGCAGGACCTGGCAAGATATTGAGAGTCAACCCTGGAAATGCTATTTGACGTGCTCTATTGCCAGACACCAAAAATATATTCCCACTATCATCCGGTTTGCAAAGGTGAGCAGAGCGGTAAGCTACTACGGAGCCTGGATAAAGATATTCGGTAATTTGCCGCCAATTTGGCCGAATGATTTGCTCGAGCGGGCTGGTGAGATCGCTGGTGTAAATGCCGCGATAAATTTGACGCAAACGCCCAGATCTAGCCAAGCGGGAAATTCTCTGGGCATTGGTTTTGTCTTCTCTCGAACTAAAAAGCAAGAGGGGCAGCTGGTCAACGGAAGTGTTCATAGGGTCTCAATTTATCCATTAATGTCAACAACTATGCATATATTATAGTTTAATGTCAACAAAAGTGCGTATAGAATCAAAATAACCCTATTTTTAGGTATATAGACACGGCTATTTCAAGGCCTTGGCATCGTTTACCAGTTGATATATCCGATTGTGCCTGTGAAGGATTTCAAAGAAAAGCCTCAAGGTATTGAGAGCATCAACATCTGCTCTATGTGGACTGCCTTCAAATTGAAGCTTAAAAGAACCCAGACCTGAGGATAGACCGCCACTGGGTTTTTTGCCCATGGCAAGCATGTGCAGGCTATACCAAGTTTTGACATCGATCCAGCGACGACCAAAATGGGGAAAGCTGATACCTCGATCTTTAAATTCAGATTTCAGTTCAAGTGAATCGCCACCGCCCCAGGTAATGGGATTAACAAAGCAATTACGCGTAGTAATAATTTCCCCAATTTCTTTAGCTACTTGTTCATGTGGAACTGAATAGTCAGAAATATCCTGATTGCAAATGCCTGTTAATTGGGTGATGAACTCAAAAATAGGCTCTTTAGGATCTAAGAACCATTTATACGTAGATAGGGATTGATTGACATAGTCATGGTAATTGCCAACGGCTATGCCGACCTGAATGATCTTTGGATTTACTGTGGAATTATCTTGGGCATTATTGAGCTCTAAATCAAGCGAGAAATAGTTTTGTTCTTGATGCATTTTTGATGAACGCGGTTTTTAGTAGTGTGTTGATAATGTAGAGTCCCCCAAGGCTAACCTCGTCTACCAAAAAGTTTCCCCCATGCTTTTAACTCTTCAGTGATTTGTGGGCTCAAAGGAATTCGGTGATCACCAATACGCGTGTGATCTTTCATCTTGGCGCGAGGTATTACCCAAATCGGAATATCCGCATCAAGATCAAATTCTTTCCACTCAGCTTGCACAACGTTGCTAATACGCGTTGCACTAAATGCAAGAAGGCGATGAGCTGCTCTAACTGATGGTGAGAGACGTGCTGCATCTGCAGCACGTAAGAGGGCGCCTAAAGAATTCCAATCAAGTAATGCAGGCATGCGTCCATTAGTTTTCTTTCTAGGAAGAATTTCCTTCACTGGTGCGGCAGAATTACCCTCACACAAACCTTTAGCCTGGGCATAACGAAACACACCATTGAGATGCTGCAAAATTCTTGTGGCAGTCTCTAGAACATCTCGTTTGTTGATGGTCTCAATTGCCTTGGCAATAACGGATGGGGTGATGCTTTCAATAGGCAGTGCCCCAAGCGATTTATAAACATCTCGCTCAAAAGCCCTTTTGGATTTCGTGAAGTGGGTTGCACTCCATTCTTTCTCTTTCATGGAGAACCATTCTTCGGCTACAGCCTTGAAGGTGCTGTCACTCTGAGAGGCGGCATTGGCCCTATTAAGGCGTCTGGAGATTACTGGATCCTGACCTTTGGTAAGGCAGGCTTTGACCTCGTTTAGCTCTAGTCTTGCTTGGGCCAAACTGTTTTGCGGATACCCGCCTATGGAATAACTTTTTTCTTTGCCTTCGATGCGATATTTGATGCGCCAAATAGCAGTTTGGGTCTGGGTGATAAGTAAATAAAGGCCTCGACCATCTGCAAGCTTGCTGCCTGGGGCTGAGCGGTTGACGAAGCTCTTGATCCCTTTGTCTGTAAGCTTTCCAGAAATACCCCCAACCATGTTTTTGACCCTGTTCGATTTTGCTCCGATACCCCCAATAATACCCCCAGCGTATTTGGATACAGCAGAATCTAGAAAGACCACAATGGGCATACAGCCCTTTATCTACAAAGAAAAACGCCACCCTGGTGGGTGGCGTTAGACTGTTACAGACTTCAAAATGGTGGAGTCGGCGGGAATCGAACCCGCGTCCGCAAATCCTCTACAACAAGTTCTACATACTTAGTCATATCATTTAATTTAGCTAGCTAGTCACAGATTGACATGTTCCATGCTGGCGATTCACTTCATTTTCGAACCATTCCCCGTGACATAAAATGGTCTTATCTCTTGTAAATGACCCTGATCTAGCTTTCGCTAGCTGACCCAAGAGAGAATCAGTTCAGGGGCAACCGCAATTAAGCGGCTAGTGCGAAACGTTCGTCGTTTGCAGTTATTGCATTCCCATTGATTTACGAGATAACGGGTCCTCGGTATGCCCTTGATGCTTTGTAATCCACGTCGAAACCATGTCGACCCCAGATTGCTTGCATTGGAAGATCTATTTTAAAGCTTTCAGTTTAAATTTGCTCAATATCTTTAAATTCTGTTCTTATTCCCTACTAGGAAAGATGATTTCTAGCAATTCAAGAGGGTGATTAACAAGAAAGTCTGCACCCCAAGTCTCAGGGGGCTCTTCACAGCCGCAGTAACCATAAGCAGCTGCAACAGTTTTCATTCCTGCTGCTTTGCCTGCAATAACGTCCCTAATATCATCTCCCACATATATCGACTTTGTTGGGTCGATATTGGCAACCTTAGCAGCATGCAAAATAGGTTCAGGGTGGGGCTTGGAATAAGGGGTAGTGTCACCAGAAACAGTAGATGCTGCTCTTTGTCGCAAACCCATGAGCTCCGTCAGAGGATTGGTGAAGCGCTCTCCTTTATTGGTCACAATGCCCCAAGGAAGCTTTTCACTGTCTAATTTATCAAGTAGGTGATCAATACCTTCAAATAAGGTGCTATTTACCAACAGGGCTTTTTCGTAGTAGGTAAAGAATTCATCGCGTAAGGAAATAAAATCAGGGTGATCCGTATCAATGCCAAAAGCGCCCCCAATAAGGCCCCTTGCACCGGCCGATGCGCAAGGACGCAAAACTTCATAGGGCTTAGGCGGTAAATTACGTGCGATAAGCAGCTGATTCGTGGCCACCACTAGGTCAGGAGCAGTATCGGCTAAGGTACCATCCAAATCAAAAAAGACGCCGCTATAAGGGCTTAAAGAAGCCTTTTGGCTCATTTACGCACGGCAATCATGTAATTGACATCCACATCCTCACCAAGGCTATAAACTTGGGTAATGGGGTTGTAACTCATGCCTTTAATACCAATCATCTCCAATTCTGCCTGTCTTGTAAAAGCAACTAACTCGGAAGGTTTGATGAATTTAGCGTACTCGTGAGTGCCTTTAGGGAGTAGCCTCAAGACATATTCAGCGCCAATAATGGCAAATAAGTAGGATTTGGGGCTGCGATTAAGGGTGCTAAAAAAGAGGGTGCCACCAGGCTTGCAAAGCATTGTGCAGGCCCGAACAACTGAGGCTGGATCTGGAACATGCTCAAGCATTTCCATACAGGTCACAATGTCATACTGTTCCGGCTCTTCCTCAGCTAACGCTTCAGCTGAAATCAATCGGTAAGAGAGGGTGGTGCCCACCTCTAAGGCGTGAAGTTCGGCAACTTTGAGAGCTTTCTCAGAAAGATCAATGCCAGTAGTAACTGCACCTGCTTGAGCAATCGATTCAGCGAGAATGCCGCCACCGCAACCCACATCTAATACCTTTTTACCCTCAAGATTAACGAAGGATTGAATCCAGCCTAGGCGCAATGGGTTAATTGCATGAAGTGGTTTAAATTCGCTATTGGGGTCCCACCAGCGATGGGCTAGGGCGCTAAATTTAGCTATTTCTGATTGATCAACGTTCATATAGATTAAGGCGTAATGAATACTGGAATAGGGGGTGAACTAGGAATATAGCGGAAATAAAAAAGCCCGGCAGAACCGGGCTTTTTTAAGAGTGAAGCGAATTACTTAACAGCAGCTGTACCAACAACTTCGATGTCGGTGCGGCGGTTCTTAGCGCGGCCTTCAGCAGTTGCATTAGATGCAACTGGATTGCTCTTGCCTTTTGATTCTGTGTAAATACGGCTACCGTCAACACCTTTGCTTACTAGGTAAGCTTTAACGGACTGAGCACGACGTTGGCCAAGAGCCATGTTGTATGCATCAGTACCAACGCTATCAGTGTTACCAACAGCAATAATGACTTCCAATTTGATCTTGCTTAAATCTTTAGCGATTTTGTCTAAAGTTGCCATGCCTTCTGGCTTCAATGTAGCTTTGTCGAAGTCATAAAGTGTGTCAGCTTGCAAAGTGATCTTGCTTTGGGTAATGCCAGGAACAGGAACAGCAGCTTTTGGACCAATCCAACCATCACAATTCTTAGCAGCGGTTGCAGGTGTCCAGTTGTTATCACGCCAGCACAATGTGCCGTCGCCGTTTTTCCAGTTTAGGGCGCCGTCGCCGTTTTGCCAGTTATCAGAAGCCATTGCTGCAGTTGCAGAAACGGTAATAACAGAAGCGAGCAACACTTTCAGGGTTTTGTTCATTTTTAGTCCTCAAAAATCTCTTTTTTAATTAAAGTCAAACTTAAATGTAATTCGCCCTACTTTGAAGCAAAAAACCGCAAAGCGACACATCTCAATTTCGTACAAACTGACAGAATCTTAGCATAGGGGCTATCAGTCATCAAAATGATATTATTTCTAAATGGAACAAGCCGCTAAAGAAACACTACCAATATCCCTAGAAGACGAAATGCGGCGGTCCTATTTGGACTACGCTATGAGCGTCATAGTCGGCAGAGCCCTGCCAGACGTGCGTGATGGTCTCAAACCGGTTCATCGCCGGGTCTTATTCGCGATGTATGAATTAAACAACGATTGGAACCGAGCTTACAAAAAATCTGCCCGCATAGTTGGCGATGTGATTGGTAAATACCATCCACATGGCGATTCTGCGGTGTATGACACCATTGTTCGAATGGCCCAAGACTTTTCTTTGCGCTATATGCTAATTGACGGACAGGGTAATTTTGGCTCTGTAGACGGTGATAATGCTGCTGCAATGCGGTATACCGAGATTCGTCTGCGTAAGATCGCCCATGAGCTTTTAGCTGATTTGGACAAAGAAACGGTCGATTTTGGGCCAAATTACGATGGTAGTGAGCAAGAACCCCTGATTCTTCCGGCAAAAGTACCCAATTTACTCATTAATGGCAGTTCAGGCATTGCAGTAGGTATGGCTACCAATATCCCTCCCCATAACTTTGATGAGGTGATTGCAGCTTGTTTACATGTTCTGCACACCCCAGATTGCACGATAGATGAGCTTATTGAGATTGTCCCAGCACCCGATTTTCCAACCGCTGGAATTATTTATGGCGTACAGGGGGTGCGTGAAGGCTATCGTACTGGGCGTGGCCGTGTAGTCATGCGCGCTAAAACCCACTTTGAAGATCTAGATAAGGGTGCACGTCAAGCCATCATCGTGGATGAATTACCGTACCAAGTGAATAAGAAGAACCTCCTTGAGCGTATTGCTGAGTTGGTAAATGAGAAAAAAGTAGAAGGTATTTCTGATCTACGCGATGAATCTGATAAGTCGGGTATGCGCGTAGTGATCGAACTCAAGCGTGGTGAAGTGCCTGAAGTCGTTCTTAATAATTTGTATAAGAGCACTCAACTGCAAGATAACTTCGGTATGAATATGGTGGCTTTGGTGGATAACCAGCCTCGCCTATTGAACTTAAAGCAAATGCTCGAGTATTTCTTGCAGCATCGCCGGGAAGTGGTTACTCGTCGTACGATTTTTGAATTACGTAAAGCACGAGAGCGCGGTCATGTATTAGAAGGTTTAGCTGTAGCCTTAGCAAATATCGATGAATTTATTGCCACCATTAAAGCCGCCCCTAATCCAGTAGTTGCTAAGCAAGAGTTGATGGGTAAAGCTTGGGATTCTTCAATGGTGCGTGAGATGTTAGCTCGTGCTGAGACCGAAACTCCAGGTGGTCGCAATGCCTATCGTCCTGAAGGTTTGCTGCCTGAATATGGTATGCAGTTAACGGGCCTGTATCGTTTGTCAGATAGTCAAGCGCAAGAAATTTTGCAGATGCGTTTGCAACGCTTGACTGGCCTTGAGCAAGACAAGATTGTGAATGAGTACAAAGAGGTAATGTCAGAGATTTCTGATTTGCTTGATTTGCTTGCTAAACCCGAGCGCGTTACACAAGTGATTGAAAGCGAGCTCAAAGAAGTTCAAGCCGAGTTTGGTATTGCTGGTGGTGATAGCGGGCGTCGTTCGTTTATTGAAATGAATGCCACCGAATTATTTACAGAAGATTTAATTACGCCACAAGACATGGTTGTGACACTCTCTAATACTGGTTATATGAAGAGTCAACCCTTGAGTGAATACCGAGCACAAAAGCGTGGTGGTCGAGGTAAGCAGGCTACAGCCACTAAGAATGAAGATTGGATCGAAACTTTATTCGTTGCCAATACACATGACATCATTCTTTGCTTTTCTGATCGTGGCCGTATGTATTGGCTCAAAGTATGGGAAGTGCCACAAGGTAGTCGTAATGCTCGTGGTAAACCGATTGTGAACATGTTCCCGCTAATCGAAGGCGAGAAGATTACCGTTATTCTCCCGATTAAGGGCTATCAAGACGATCATTACGTATTCATGGCAACTAGCCTTGGCACAGTGAAAAAGACACGTTTGTCTGATTTCTCTAACCCACGTAAGGCCGGAATTATTGCAGTTGACTTAAACGAGAATGACTTCTTAGTTGGCGCGGCAATTACTGATGGGCAGCATGATGTGATGTTGTTCTCTGATGCGGGCAAAGCAGTCCGCTTTGATGAGAATGATGTTCGCCCCATGGGCCGCACCGCTCGCGGTGTGCGCGGTATGAACTTGGGTGTTGGTCATCAAGTAATTGCCATGTTGGTTGCTGTAGCAGAAGACGAAGGTGTAGAGGCCATCACAACTGATGCACAAGGCAATGGCATTCCAAGTAGCGTGCTAACTGCCACTGAAAATGGTTTTGGTAAGCGTACTCCTATCACTGAATACACCCGTCATGGTCGCGGTACTAAAGGCATGATTGCTATTCAGACTTCTGAGCGAAACGGTAAAGTTGTTGCAGCTGCATTAGTTTCACCTGAAGATCAAATCATGTTGATTACTACCGGTGGAATCTTAGTGCGCACCCGCGTTTCTGAAATTCGGGAAATGGGCCGTGCTACTCAAGGTGTTACTTTGATTAATGTGGATGAAGGCACGCGCTTATCTGGTTTGCAGCGCATCGCTGAAAGTGACTCTGACGACGAGAATGATCTGGATGATGGTGAAGGGGCGGTAGAGGATGTGGGTGGTGATGTAGCTGCTGATGGGGCAGTTGACTCTAATTCTAATGAAACTGGTGATGCCTAAGTTGGCATCCATTTAAGGTTATTTCACTCATCATGACGTTTGACCGCCGCATTTTTAATTTCGCTGCGGGCCCTGCTACCCTACCTGAAGAGGTATTAAAGCAAGCTGCTGCAGAGATGTTGAATTGGCAAGGACTCGGCGCTAGCGTGATGGAGGTAAGTCACCGCGGCAAAGAGTTCATGGCTCTTTACGAGGAAGTACTCCAAGATCTTCGTACCCTCATGGGCATTCCCGACTCTTATGAAATATTGATGCTTCAAGGTGGTGGCTTGGGTCAAAATGCCGCTATACCCATGAACTTGATGTCTTTAGGCAAGAATGGGCCTAAAGCGGATTTCTTAGTAACCGGCATTTGGTCTGAAAAATCCTACAAAGAAGCAGAAAAGTATGGAGTTGCTCATTTAGCGGCATCTTCTGCATCTGAAAAATTCAATACGATTCCTCCAAGATCTGCGTGGCAACTATCGGATGATGCTGCCTATGTGCATTACTGCGCTAATGAAACCATTGGTGGCGTAGAGTTTCCGGATGTGCCAGATGTGAATGGCAAGGTATTAGTTGCTGACATTTCTAGCAACATTCTTTCTAAAGAGATGGATGTAAGTAAGTGCGGCGTTTGGTTTGGTGGCGCACAGAAAAATATTGGCCCATCTGGCGTGACAATTGTGATTGTGCGTAAAGATTTGATGGGGCATAGCATGAAGATCACACCATCAATTTGGGATTGGTCTAAACAAGCTGCGAACCAATCCATGTTAAATACCCCGCCTACGTTTGCTATTTACATGGCTGGCTTAGGGTTTCAGTGGTTACTCAGACAGGGCGGTGTGAAAGCGATTGAAAAGATTAATCAAGAAAAAGCAGATTTGCTTTACAACTACCTAGATCACAGTAGTCTGTATGAAAATGGTGTCAATAAAGCCTATCGATCTAGAATGAACGTGACATTTTTCTTAAAAGATGAGACTCTGAATGCAGAATTCTTGGCAAAGTCCAATGCAGCAGGATTAGTAGCCTTACGTGGTCATAAAGCGGCAGGTGGAATGCGTGCCAGTATCTATAACGCAATGCCACTTGAGGGTGTTCAAGCCTTAGTTGAATTTATGCGTGATTTTGAAAGGCGTGCTTAATGAGTGATGAAGAACAGCGCCTAGCGCCAATCCGCAATCAGATTGATTCATTGGACGCCCAGATTTTGGATCTGCTAACTAAGCGTGCGCAAGCAGCTCAGGAAGTGGGCCATATCAAAGGTGGGTTTTCTTCGCCTGTCTTTAGGCCAGAGCGTGAACGTCAAGTAGTCACCAGACTTCAAGAGATGAATGTGGGGCCTTTATTGCCTGATGGCATAGCTGCAATCTGGCGTGAAGTAATGTCTGCTTGCAGGGCACTTGAGGCTCGACAAATCATTGCCTATCTTGGCCCTGTAGGTACATTTTCAGAGCAAGCAGCACAAACATATTTTGGACATTCTATTGCTGGATTGTCCTGTAATAGTATTGATGAAGTATTTAAAGCGGTCGAAAAGGGTGCGGCGCAATTTGGTGTTGTTCCTGTAGAAAACTCTAGCGAAGGTGCCATCTCTAGGACCTTAGATTTGCTCTTAGATTCTCCACTACATATTAGCGGAGAAGTAGTGCTTCCGATTCACCATCATTTACTCACTAAGAGTGGCAAGTTAGATGGAGTGCTGACTGTTTGTGCCCATGCACAAGCATTGGCACAATGCCAACAATGGTTAAGCGAACATGTCCCCCAATTAAAACGCCAAGCAGTCAGTAGTAATGCAGAAGCCGCGAGGATGGCAGCAAGTGATCCTAGTATTGCTGCCATTGCGGGTGAGCCTGCGCAGGTGGCTTATAGCTTGCAAGCAGTTGCTTCGCAGATTCAAGATGATCCGCATAATCGCACTCGTTTTGTGGTCATCGGTAGCTATGAATGTCAGGCTACGGGATGCGATCAAACTTCTTTAGTGCTCTCGGTAGATAACCAGCCCGGAGCTGTTCATCGCTTACTAGAGCCTCTTGCTAAGCATGGTGTCTCCATGAATCGATTGGAATCTCGACCCGCTCGTAAAGGCACTTGGGAATATCATTTTTATATTGATATTGCTGGGCATACTGAAGATGTAAGAGTGGCTAAAGCATTGGACGAGTTAAAAGCAACAGCTGCCTTTTATAAAAATCTGGGTTCTTATCCTCATTCAGTATGACATCTAAGATTGGCTTAAAACATATTCACGCGATAGCGCCTTATGTAGGCGGACGTCCTATCAGTGAGGTAGCGCGAGAATATGGCCTAGATGAAAGTAAGATTGTGAAATTGGCATCCAATGAAAATCCACTGGGAATGCCAAAGTCAGCTCAAGAAGCGATGCTCAAGGCCGTTAGCGATTTAGGTCGCTATCCAGACTCCAATGGTTTTGAATTAAAGAAGGTACTGTCTGCACGTTTGGGTGTACCTACCGATTGGATTACCTTGGGCAATGGCAGTAATGATATTTTGGAATTGGCTGCACGCGCTGTGGCACAAGCTGGCGATGACATTATTTTTTCACAGCATGCTTTTGCAGTCTATCCATTGGCCTCCCAAGCGGTTGGTGCTAGGGCTGTAGAGGTAAAGCCTACTGATAGTTATGGCCATGACTTAGTTGCAATGCTCCAGGCTGTTAAAAATTCAGGAGATAAAGCCAAATTAGTCTTTGTGGCTAATCCCAATAATCCTACTGGTAGTTATTTAGAACCCCAAGAAATTGAAGATTTCTTAATCGCGGTACCATCCCATGTCGTAGTAGTGCTTGATGAAGCCTACAATGAATACCTTACTCCTGAGCAGCGCTATGACGCGATTGCTTGGGTCAAGCGTTTCCCCAATATGATTTTGTCACGTAGTTTTTCTAAGGCGTATGGCCTAGCAGGCTTGCGAATTGGTTATGGCGTTGCCCAGCCAGGCTTGACCGATTTACTCAATCGCATTCGTCAACCATTTAATGTCAATAGCCTTGCGCAAGCAGCAGCGATTGCTGCATTTCAGGACTATGAGTTTTTGCAACAAGGTTACGAACTGAACCGCGCTGGTTTTATGCAGCTCACAAATGCCTTTGATCAGCTTGGCTTAACATACTTGCCATCAGCAGGGAACTTTGTATTGGTCAAAGTGGGTGAGGATGATGATGCTGGCGCGCGTATGAATTTGGCCTTATTAAAGCGCGGCATTATTGTTCGGCCAGTAAGTAACTATGGTTTACCACAATGGCTGCGAATTTCTATTGGCCTGCCTCAAGAGAATGCTGCCTTCATTACTGCTCTACATGAAATTTTAACTCCCTTGAAATGACCATCATCAATCCAACAAGTAATTACGGTACCGTCACCATTGTTGGTGTTGGCTTAATTGGTGCCTCTTTAGGTTTGGCTCTTAAGCAAGCTGGTGTAGTAAATAAAGTATTCGGTATTGGTCGCAGTCAAGAAAATCTAGCTCAAGCACTGAAGATGGGTGCAATTGATGCGGTGGTGGATTTGGTCGAGGCGGCCAAACAGTCTGATGTGATTGTTTTGTGTGTGCCTGTGGCGCAGATGCGCGCTGCCTTTGAAATCCTTGAGCCTCACCTAGAGCCTCGGACCATGTTGACCGATGCTGGCAGTACTAAAGGCGATGTCATTTTGGCAGCCAAGGAAGTATTAGGTAAGAAGGCCTGCCAATTTGTGCCGGCTCATCCTATTGCTGGTGGTGCACAACATGGCGCTAGCGCTGCTAAAGCAGACTTATTTCAGGGTAAGCAAACTATTATTTGCCCTCTACAAGAAAATTCTCCACAAGACACTGATTTGATTGAGGGCTTCTGGCAATCTGTTGGCTCGGTTGTGAAAAAGATTTCTTGTTTACAGCATGATGCTATTTATGCTGCCGTATCCCATTTGCCACACATTCTGTCTTATGCGCTGATGGTTAGTGTGATTAATTCAGAAGATGCTGATCAGAAGTTAGATCATATTGGCGCTGGTTTTAAAGATTTCACCCGGATTGCAGCCTCTAGTCCAGAGATGTGGCGTGACATTTGTTTGGGTAATCGCACTTCGATTTTGAAAGAATTGGATCAGTATTTAGCTGTTGTTGGGCATATGCGTAAACTGATTGCAGAAGGCGATGGCGCTGGTATTGAAAAATTGTTTCAAAAGGCTAGTCAAGCACGTCAAGACCTGGATGTGCTTTGATGAGTGGATTGCCAGACATTAAGATTGGCCCATTTAAGCGTGCACAAGGCTCGATTGTGTTGCCAGGATCTAAGAGTATCTCTAATCGGGCTTTGCTTTTAGCAGCCCTTTCCTCTGGAACCACTACCCTCAAGAATTTATTGGATGCCGATGATACGCAAGTAATGCGAAATGCTTTGCGCAGCTTGGGTCTAACAGTTGAAGATCATGCTGATAATGTGTGCGTGGTGGAAGGTTGTGGCGGTCGATTCCCCGCTCGAGATGCTGATCTTTATATGGGTAATGCCGGCACTGCCATTCGTCCCTTAACAGCTGCCCTAGCAATGCAAGGTGGTAGTTATCGCCTATCAGGTGTGCCTAGAATGCATGAGCGACCAATTTGGGATCTTGTCGATGGTTTGCGTCAGGTGGGCGCCAATATTGCTTATGAGTTGCAAGAAGGTTATCCACCAATCCAAATCTTAGCCGCAGAAATTGAGATTAAGGATGTGGTCAAGGTGCGCGGTGATGTCTCTAGCCAATTTCTGACGGCCTTGCTAATGGCCCTGCCTTTAGTGGCGAAAGAGCCAGTGCGTATTGAAGTCATTGGTGAATTAATTTCTCGTCCATACATCGATATCACCTTGAAATTAATGGCGCGTTTTGGAGTGGTGGTAAGTTGTCCTGATACACATTCTTTTGTAATCCCCGCCCAAATATCTGATGCTGTCTATCAAAGCCCTAGTAGCTTATCCGTAGAAGGCGATGCTTCTTCTGCATCCTACTTTTTAGCTTTAGGTGCAGTAGGTGGTGGGCCAGTTCGGGTGCTGGGGGTCGGTAGCAATAGTATTCAAGGCGATGTTGCTTTTGCTGATGCCTTAGCCTTGATGGGCGCTAATATTTCCGCGGGGGAGGATTGGATTGAGGTAGCTGGCGTTAAAAATACCAGCGGCAAACTTAACGGCATCACGATTGATTGCACGGAAATTCCGGATGCAGCAATGACATTAGCGGTTGCTGCTCTATTTGCAGAAGGTCCAACGCGTTTAAATAATATTGCCAGCTGGCGCGTCAAAGAGACTGATCGAATTGCAGCAATGGCGAAAGAGCTTAAAAAAATAGGTGCAATAGTGCAAGAGGGCTCTGATTACATCGTAGTGCAAGCTCCTCAATCCCTTTCTGATTGGAAATCACCAAATGAAGGCATCGATACTTATGATGACCATCGCATGGCAATGTGCTTCTCTTTAGCTGCATTTGGGCCACATTCGCTTAAGATCAATGATCCCAATTGCGTGGCAAAAACATTTCCGACTTATTTCACTGAATTTGCCAAAATTGTTGCCTAGACTGCATTAATTTCATGAAGCTACCTCCAGTTATCGCCATAGACGGGCCAACTGCCTCTGGTAAGGGAACCGTTGCCTCCTTAGTAGCGGAAAAGTTGGGCTTTCATTATTTAGACAGCGGGGCACTTTATCGTCTGGTAGCTCTTGCTAGTGAGAAACAAGGGACTGACCTCCAAAATGCCTCGGAATTAGGTATTTTGGCTAAAAGATTGGTCATTTCCTTTAAAAATGGGCAAATTCTGCTCAATTCTGAAAATGTCACTCAAGCCATTCGAGATGAAAATATTGGTTTACGTGCCTCTGTAATTGCGGTTCATCCGGAGGTTAGGCAGGCTTTAGTTGGTGTTCAGCATGGTTTTAGGCTTGTTCCAGGCTTAGTTGCTGATGGCCGGGACATGGCTAGTGTGATATTTCCAGATGCCGTTCTGAAGATTTTCTTGACTGCAACAGCGCAGGCCAGGGCAGAACGTCGATATAAGCAATTGATAGCTAAGGGAATTCCTGCTAAACTAGATGACTTGTTGCATGATTTGCAGGAGCGCGATGCCAGAGACAGCAGTCGAGGTACAGCACCCTTGCTAGTTGCAGATGGCGCCAAAGTGCTAGAAACATCGGAATTATCGATAGATCAAGCAGTTAAGACGGTTTTAGATTGGTATCAATCAAAAACAGCTTAATTTGTTGGTGAGTTGTAAATAGCAGTAGCAGTAGTTTTGGTGTCTTAAGGAACTCTACAACGCGATTATCTAATTTAGCGTGTTTCTTGGGGCTTTTTTAACCTAACCCGTCGGGCCTTCTGACGGCACAAAGTGAATATATAAATGTCTGAATCATTTGCAGAATTATTTGAAGAATCATTAACCCGATCGAATATGAAGACCGGCCAAGTTATTTCGGCTGAAGTCCTTCGCATCGACCATAACTTCGTCGTTGTTAACGCTGGCTTGAAGTCTGAAGCGTTTATTCCTGTTGAAGAATTCCATAACGACGCTGGCGAAATCGAAGTAGCGCCTGGTGATTTCGTTTCTGTTGCGATTGACGCTCTTGAAAACGGCTATGGCGACACGATCCTCTCCCGTGACAAAGCCAAGCGCTTGGCATCATGGATGAACTTAGAAAAAGCACTCGAGCAAGCTGAGATCGTTACTGGTACTGTTACCGGTAAGGTTAAAGGTGGCTTGACAGTGATGGTTAACGGTATCCGTGCATTCTTGCCTGGATCACTTGTTGATACACGCCCAATTAAAGACACTAGCCCTTACGAGGGCAAGACCATGGAATTCAAGGTTATCAAACTTGACCGTAAACGTAATAACGTCGTGTTATCACGTCGTGCGGTTGTTGAAGCTAGCCAAGGTGAAGAGCGCGCTAAGTTGATGTCTAACCTCAAAGAAGGTACTGTTGTACAAGGCATCGTGAAGAACATTACTGATTACGGCGCATTCGTAGACCTCGGTGGTATTGATGGCCTTTTACACATTACCGATTTAGCATGGCGTCGTGTGCGTCACCCAAGCGAGATGTTGACTGTTGGCCAAGAAGTGACCGCTAAGATTTTGAAGTTCGACCAAGAAAAGAACCGCGTCTCACTCGGTGTGAAACAGCTTGGAGATGATCCATGGGTTGGTATCGCTCGTCGTTACCCACCAAATACCCGTTTATTTGGAAAAGTAACCAACTTAACTGATTACGGTGCGTTCGTTGAAATCGAGAGCGGCATTGAAGGTTTGGTACACGTTTCAGAAATGGACTGGACTAACAAGAACGTTGCTCCAAGCAAGGCTACTGCATTAGGAACCGAGGTTGAAGTCATGGTTCTTGATATTGATGAAGACAAGCGTCGTATCAGCTTGGGTATCAAGCAGTGCAAAGCAAATCCATGGGAAGAGTTCTCACGTGCGCAGCAAAAAGGCGACAAACTTACTGGCTCCATTAAGTCGATTACCGACTTTGGTGTGTTTATTGGCTTGCCTGGCGGTATCGATGGTTTAGTTCATCTTTCCGATATTTCATGGAATGAACCTGGCGAAGAGGCTGTGAAGAAATACAAAAAAGGTGATGAAGTTGAAGCCACTGTTTTAGCAATTGATGTTGAGAAAGAGCGTATCTCTCTCGGTATTAAGCAATTGTCTGGCGACCCATTTAACAACTACACATCCGTTAGCGACAAGGGTAGCCTTGTCACCGGTACTGTGAAAGCGGTTGATGCTAAGGGTGCAACTATTCATTTGGCTGATGAAGTTGAAGCTTACTTGCGCGCTTCTGAGATCTCAACGGATCGCGTTGAAGATGCACGCAATGTATTGAAAGAAGGTGATAGCGTTACTGCCATGATCATTAATATTGATCGTAAGTCACGCGTTATTAATCTTTCAATCAAAGCTAAAGACAGCTCTGACCAACAAGATGCTATTAGCAAGCTCCAAGGTGATGCGCAATCTGGCACTACCAACTTAGGTGCTTTGTTAAAAGCTAAGCTGGATAATCAAGGCTAAACCAATATCGCCGCTTTCCATATGGAGAGCGGCGGTTATTTATTGATAGATCATGTCAGATCAAGATCAACAAGCAATCACCCGCTCCGAGCTAGTAGAGAGTTTGGCGGAGCAATTTCCACAACTGCTACCTAGAGATCTAGAGTTGGCCGTAAAGACATTGTTAGATACGATGACTCATGCTTTAGCCGAAGGTAAGCGTATTGAATTACGTGGTGTGGGTAGTTTTGTATTGCATCATCGTCCTGCGCGTACTGGCCGCAATCCAAAGTCTGGTGAAAAAGTATTGATCCCAGAAAAAAGAGTGCCCCATTTCAAGCCTGGTAAAGAATTACGTGAACGTGTTGATTACAAGCCACTAAAGCAAGCGGGCCCTAATGAGGGTTCTGGTGCCTAGTCATATAGCACATCAGCAGTGGTCCATTCGGGCCATTTTTTTATTTAAGCTCTGTCCATCATGATTCAGATTGCAACTGCTTGGCTATTATTGTTGCCCGTCATGTTTGGTATTGGCTGGTTAGCCTCTCGTTGGGACTTGCGTCTTGAAAATCGCATGGATGAACGCGAGCGCATGCGTCAGCAACGCTCAACCTTTAAAGGTCTAAGTCTTTTATTAAATGAGCAGCCTGATCAAGCTATTGAGACCTTGGTCAAGATTGCCCAGTTAGATCCAGAAACTATCGAATTACATTTTGCTTTGGGTAATTTATTTCGCCGTCGCGGTGAGACCGAGCGTGCAATACGGGTGCATCAGCATTTAGCCAATCGTGATGACCTAAAGCCTCGTGATCGCGATCATGCTGCCTATGAATTAGGTCGAGATTTTCTGCGGGCAGGTTTATTAGATCGTGCAGAAGCTTCTTTGAATCGAGTGGGTGAGGGTCAATTTGCCGCCCCCGCCAAAGAAAGTTTGCTAGAGATGTATCAGGTTGAACGCGATTGGAAAAAAGCCATTATTGCCGCAAGTGAGCTTGAAGGTTTACAAGGCAAATCACATCATACTGAGATCGCTCAGTTTCATTGTGAGTTAGGGCAAGAAGCCTTGTTACGTAAAGACTTAATTGAAGTTAAATCATCAATACAGCAAGCATTATTGGCTATCCCAAATCATGCGCGCGCTTTAATTTTGCAAGGCGACTACTTAGTGGCTATGGATAGCCCAGCGCAAGCCATTGAGGCATGGGACATCATTGCGCAAACTCATCCTGCTTATATGCATTTACTGGCAGATCGCTGGATGGCAGCCCACACTGCCTTAGATAAGGCTGAGGCCGGTTTAACAAGGCTTTCTGAGTTATTAACTACCCAAGCTTCAGGTGAATTGCTCGATATTGTTCAAAAGCATATGACTAAAATTCGGGGTCCAAAAGCTACCGAAGTCATGTTAGTAGACGTGATGCAGCATTCACCTAGCCTAAGCGCTTTATCAAAGTTAGCTGAGACGCGTTTGGTTTTAGCTCAGAGCAATGGAACAGCAGAGAGAGTTGCAGATTTACAGGCAACCTTAAAACTCTTAAAGCAACGTACTACTAGCTTGGCACGTTATACCTGTGGAAATTGTGGTTTTCGTGCAAGGCGTTTCTATTGGCAGTGTCCAGGATGCAATCATTGGGAGGCGTACTCTCCAAGGCGTAGTGAGGGTGCCGTTCCTAGCGGACCATCGATGTAATCATTTAATCTATACGTCATTCAATGTGTGTGTAATGATGATGTTTTAGTAAATATAAATTTGGAGGCAATTTGAAGGTCACCATCATTGGTAGCGGTTACGTTGGTTTAGTGACAGGTGCTTGCCTAGCAGAGCAGGGTAATAACGTTTTTTGCGTTGACGTAGATCCTAAAAAGATCGAGATTCTTAATTCTGGTGGCGTACCTATTTATGAGCCCGGTCTTAAAGAGATGATTGAGCGTAATCGTGCTGCTGGACGCCTGCAGTTTTCTACTGATATTGCGGCTTCTGTTGCTCATGGTGAGATTCAGTTCATCGCAGTTGGAACCCCTCCAGATGAAGATGGTTCAGCTGATTTGCAGTATGTGGTGGCAGCCGCCCGTAATATTGGCTTGCATATGTCTAGTCCTAAGGTAATTGTTGATAAATCAACGGTGCCAGTAGGGACCGCTGATAAGGTGCAAGCTGCGATTACTGAAGAATTAGAAAAAAGAGGGCTTTCTCCAGATTTATGTGCAGTTGTCTCTAATCCTGAATTTCTTAAAGAGGGTGCTGCGGTAGAAGATTTTATGCGTCCTGACCGTATTGTTATTGGTACAGAAAGTACGCCAGCAGGTTTACATGCCAAAGAGCAAATGCGTAAACTTTATGCGCCATTCAATCGTCACCATGAGCGAACCTACTACATGGACGTGAAAAGTGCAGAATTAACCAAATATGCAGCTAATGCGATGCTAGCAACTCGGATCTCTTTTATGAATGAGCTTGCAAACTTGGCTGATTTGGTTGGCGCAGACATTGAAGCAGTGCGTCAAGGAATTGGATCGGACTCACGCATTGGTTATGGGTTCTTGTACTCTGGAACAGGTTATGGGGGATCTTGTTTTCCCAAGGATGTCTCAGCTCTGTCCAAGACAGCTATTGAACACGGGCGTGATCTCAAAATTTTGGATGCTGTCGAGTCGGTCAATGAAGCGCAAAAATACATCTTGGTTGAAAAGATTGAAAAGCGCTTTGGCAAAGATCTTGCTGGTAAAAAGTTCGCATTGTGGGGCTTGGCCTTTAAACCCAATACTGACGATATGCGTGAGGCTCCTAGTAGGGTGATTATTCAAGAGCTGGTTAAGCGGGGCGCACGAGTAGTAGCTTATGACCCCGTCGCTATGCGTGAGGCAAAGCACTGCTTAGACTTGGACTTTGAAGGCGATCCTGAGGGTCTAAAGCAGGTTTCTTTGGCTGATAGCCCTATGGGTGCTCTGGAGGGTTGTGATGCTTTGGTTATAGTGACTGAGTGGAAGGTCTTTCGCAGCCCCGATTTTGATCTGCTCAAAGAAAAACTCAAACTCCCCATCATTTTTGATGGCCGTAATTTGTATGAACCACAAGCTATGCAAGAATTAGGTATTGAATACCAAGGTATTGGTCGTCATAATTAATAGTGCTAGCTGGTACCTTTGAACAAATAGATTTATTAATTAAAGAAATTCGTCTTCCCGTGGAAAAAGCAAACAGAGAACAATTTTCTAAAACCCGCTTATTAATAGTGGGTGATGTCATGCTTGATCGCTATTGGTTTGGCGATACCAATCGCATTTCGCCAGAAGCACCAGTACCGATCGTGCAAGTGGGCAAGATTGATGAGCGTTTAGGTGGCGCTGCTAACGTGGCGCGCAACGTAGCTGCTCTTGGTGCAAAAACCACTCTTTTGGGTGTGGTGGGCGATGATGAGTCTGGGAAGCGGGTTGCTCAGTTGCTACAGTCTAGCGGTGTTGATAGTCAATTAGAAATTGACTCAAAAGTCCCCACCATAGTTAAACTACGAGTTATTGCTCGGCAACAACAATTAATTCGTTTGGATTTTGAAGAGCCGCCTAGTGAGGCTGCCTTGGCGCATAAATTAGAGCGCTATGAAAAATTAGTAGGTGATGCTGACGTAGTTATTTTGTCAGATTACGGTAAAGGCGCATTGGGAGAGGTAGCTTTGATGATTACGCAAGCGAGCTCTCAGAATAAGATGATTCTAGTTGATCCTAAAGGTGATGATTATGCTAAATATCGTGGTGCTACCGTCTTAACGCCCAACCGTAGCGAATTACGTCAGGTGGTAGGTCGGTGGGCTAACGAGGAAGATCTCACCCGTAGAGCGCAAGAACTACGCCACTCTCTTGATATCAAGGCTTTACTCTTAACTCGATCTGAAGAAGGGATGAGTTTGTACACCGAAGCGGGTGTTAGTCATGTGAAGGCCTTGGCACGTGAAGTGTTTGATGTTTCGGGCGCTGGTGATACCGTGATTGCTACCTTGGCCGTAGCAATGGCTGCAGGATGGCCTCTAGATAAGGCAATGGCTTTAGCTAATCGTGCCGGCGGTATTGTGGTAGGTAAGTTGGGTACAGCAACGGTTACTTCTGAGGAATTGCAATGACGATTATCGTAACGGGTGCCGCTGGATTTATTGGCTCCAATATTGTTCAGGCGTTAAATGCTCGTGGGGAGAAAAATATCATCGCAGTCGATGATTTACGCCCAGCCGATAAATATCGTAATCTAGCAGATCTGGACATCATTGATTACTTAGATAAGGGTGAGTTTTTAGAAGCTTTTAGAAGTGGTCGCCTTGGTAAGGTTGCGGCAGTGCTTCATGAGGGGGCTTGCTCCGATACCATGGAAACAGATGGCATCTTTATGATGGCCAATAATTACCGTTACACCATGAATTTACTCGATATCTGCACTGCGCAAAAAGTGCAATTGCTCTATGCATCTTCTGCAGCAACGTATGGCGGATCTACTGTTTTCGTGGAGAGTCGTGAACATGAGAAGCCGCTCAATATTTATGGCTACTCCAAATTTCTATTTGACCAAGTGATGCGTAAGCGCTTTGCTGAAAAAGCCAATGCTGCTCAGGTAGTTGGTTTCCGTTATTTCAATGTATATGGTCCTCGTGAATCGCACAAAGGTCGCATGGCTTCAGTTGCTTTTCATCAATACCACCAGTACAAAAAAGATGGCCATGTCAAACTCTTTGGTGAGTATGGTGGCTATGAAGCAGGGCAGCAAAGTCGTGATTTTGTGTCTATAGAGGACGTAGTCAAAGTCAATTTATTCTTCTTAGATCATCCAGAAATCAGCGGTATTTTTAATTTGGGTACCGGTCTGGCGCAACCTTTTAATGATGTAGCCTATGCAGTTGCTAATGCCATGCGCAAACTCGACGGTGCAAGTCCTACTAGCTTAGATGAGTTGGTAAAAGAAAAAGCAATTGAGTACATCCCATTTCCAGATGCACTCAAAGGCAAGTATCAGTGCTTTACTCAAGCTGACTTAACTCAGCTACGTCAAGTTGGATATACAGCGCCTTTCCTCAATGTTGAGCAAGGTGTCAGTAGATATATTGAGTGGTTAGAGGCTAATTCAGGGTTTTTGGCTTTGCCTTTATAAAAAATATTCTATCGCCCGGTCAGCGATGTAGCAATTGATCGTTTAAATGGCGTCACTCTTTCGCTGATATGGAGAAGTGCTTTTCTCAATAACTTGGCTGGTGGCGATTCTTTTGTATAGATATCTGTGATCAGTCTTGTCATCAAGAAAAGGGGTTTTGTTTTTAGTCGATGGGATCTTTGGTAGCGTAAAAGTAATGCTTGGTCGCCTATATCTCGAGCTGCCTTATGGGCAGTCACAATCTCTTCCGATAATTTTTTCACTCCGAGTAAACCAAAATTAAATCCATGGGCAGTTACTGGGTGCATTCCAACTGCGGCATCTCCTACTGTTGCAAATCGGGTGCTAACCAATCTTTTTGGGTAGACCGAGACTAGGGGGTAAGAATGAATACTGCTAATCAGATTCATTTCTCCCAATCGACTCCCAAAACGTTCTTTTGCATTTTTGGAGAATGCTTCTGGGCTGAGCTTCATTAACTCTTCTGCCTCATCACTAGGGACAGTAATCACTACAGAACTACGATAATGATTACTGATGAGATCAGGATTCATGGGAAGTAGGGCAAGTGTTTGCCCATAATCAAACCACTCCCACGCAATATGATCATGAGACACATCATGGGTCATGCAGCAGACGAGCATATTTCGTCCGAAGTCATGCATATCAGCCGCAATGCCCATCATTCGCCGAGTGGTAGAAAATCGATTATCTGCTGCAACTACCAACTTGGCATTGATTTCAAGTCCATCATCTAAAGTGAGCTTTGCATTTGTTTCATCAGTTTTTACTTTTACTACCTTATGTCCGCAAATTAGGGTGATATCACCATTGGGGGTGAGTACTTTTTGTACTGCATCATAGGCCGCTTGCCTGATGAGATGATTTGAAATTAACCATCCTAATTCTTGATAGTGACTCAGTTGATGGGGAATGAGCATTTCAAATTGAGATCGTCCATCAAGAATCTTAGCATCACGTAAGGGTGATATTGCATGAGGCTCTATTAGGTCCCATAGACCAAGTGTCTTCATCGTTTTTGCTGATTGTTGAGTTAGAGCAATCTCTCTACCATCAAATAAAGGTTTAGAGATAGCGCCTTCATCTTGTTGCTCAATAAGGGCGATCTTTAGGTTTTGGCCACTCAGTGACTTAGCAAGACAAAGTCCTGAAGGGCCTGCTCCAACAATGGCGATATCTACATTCATGCTATTTCCATATTTAAAAAAATCTAGATTGAGTATAGATATTTAAATGGCCTTCAAGAGACCTAGAAAAAATTGTTAACCCTATTGCTTGACTTGGATCAAAAGCTATATGAGCCGTGAGACAGTGTCTACTAGCTTGTAGGTATTTTCTTATTTTGATGAAGGGTCTCCAATTGTGGAAAGATCTAGTCAACCCCTCTTATTCTCATTCGTTATAGATGCTCCGCAGGTATCTTGTGCCCGTGGATTTTTTATTAACTAATGGAGAAAAAATGATTTATCAAATGCAATCTGGTGGTTTGCTTAAACTGACTAAGGTCTTTATTTTGACAGTTTTATTAGCCGTGGCTAGTTTAGGGGCTGATTTAGCACACGCCACGCCAATTAACATCAATACAGCTACACAAGGTGAATTAGAGGGCATTAAAGGAATTGGCCCCTCTAAGGCTAAAACGATTATTGCTGAACGTTTAGATGGGGGTCATTTTCAAGATGCCAATGATTTACAAAAACGGGTCCGTGGGATTGGTATGAAAACTATCGCAAAGATGGTTGATAACGGCCTAACAATCGAAGCACCTAGTTCTTTTCGTGACTCTAATAGCCGTTCGCATAAAGAGGGTTCTAGCACTCGCAGACGTGATTCACGCGGCCAAAATAGCTCTAGGCATCATCTTGATCGTGCGGAGTCAATTCGTAAAAATTAAACCCTTTTATGTATAAGTCTGCTTATGGCTAAAATGACCATATGAGCACACCTTCTTACCTTACCATTTCACAAACTGTTGGCAATACGCCTTTGGTTCGATTGCAACGTATTCCTGGACTTGAGAACAGCAGTAAAAATAATGTGATCTTAGGTAAATTGGAGGGTAATAATCCAGCCGGGTCGGTGAAGGACCGACCTGCGCTGTCGATGATCATGCGCGCCCAAGAGCGTGGTGAAATTAAACCAGGTGATACGCTGATTGAGGCAACTAGCGGAAATACTGGTATTGCCTTAGCAATGACCGCAGCAATGCTGGGTTACAAAATGATCTTGGTCATGCCAGAGAATCAAAGTATTGAACGCAGGCAAAGTATGGCTGCTTATGGGGCAGACCTGATTTTGACCGCTGCATCTGGGGGCATGGAGTTTGCTAGAGACTATGCTTTGCAACTACAAAAAGAAGGGCGCGGCAGATTGCTAGATCAATTTGCCAACCAAGATAATCCACGGGTACATATTGAAACTACAGGCCCTGAAATCTGGCGAGATACTGATGGACAAGTGACGCATTTTATTTCTGCAATGGGAACTACCGGGACGATTACTGGAGTATCAACTTATCTCAAGTCAATGAATCCACAGATTCAGATTATTGGGGCGCAACCAGAAGATGGTTCACAGATCCCTGGAATACGTAAATGGGCTCCCGAGTATTTACCTAAGATATATCAAGGCGATAAGGTGGATCGGATTGAGTATGTTTCGCAGGCAGATGCAGAGGAAATGGCGCGCCGCTTGGCTGCTGAGGAGGGGATCTTCTGTGGTATCTCAGCAGGCGGGGCGCTGGTAGTTGCTCTACGCATAGCCCGTGACGTAGAAAATGCGACGATTGTTTTTATCGTTTGTGATCGGGGTGATCGTTACCTGTCTACTGGAGTGTTTCCTGCTTAAGGGAGATTGAGCTTTTTCTTGGTAGAAGCCTTCTTGGACTTTGATTTAACTGCTTCACTCGGTACGATTTCTTTTACGCTGGTTTTGACTGCTGTTAATCGTGGCGCAGCACTTTGATTTTTATAACCAAGCGCTTCTGCAAATTCAGCAACACTTTGCGCATAAAAATAACTTCGGTTGTATTGCACAATTGCCAAGAAGTTATTTAACCCTACTACATAGTGCACTTGGTCTACGCCGTCTTTATCTGGGTATGGTAAGTCCACAATAAAAGCCTTACTTTGGGGATCAACCCCACCTGTTTGTAGATTGCCTTGTTCAGGTTTCAAAATGCCCTGATTGATCAATTCCCCCACTGTGTATTTCAATTGAGGCTCCCCATCCGCTAGCGCTTTTGCCGCAGGAATTGCATTTGCTTTAATTGGGAAGTAGATGGGCATCCCTACTAGCCATCCATGCTTTTTCATAAAGTTGCCAACGCTAGCAATAGCATCCTTTTGGCTTAATTTGAGATCAACTTTGCCATCCCCATCCCCATCTATAGCAAAACTACGGATACTGCTAGGCATGAACTGAGGCAGTCCAATGGCACCTGCATAGGAGCTATTTTGGTTAAGGCAGCTATTGAGGCGTGAGGTATTAAGTCCTTGAATACTATTTTTGGCGGGAAGGGTGCCGCCTGCCTCAGACCAACAAAGGAGAATGAGCTCTTGCAGTTGGTCTTTAAATAATTGCTCACGAGCACTCTTGTTGGGGGTATCTGGATAGTTAAAGGCTAGGGTTGATAGCACATCTTTGACTCTAAAGCTCCCTGTTTGACGCCCATAGATGGTTTCAATACCAATAATGGCCACAATAATTTCAGCTGGTACCCCGGATTCTTGCTCAACTTGGCTTAAATAAGCCTGATTCTCGTGCCAAAAGGCCTTTCCGGCTTTGAGGCGAATGGGCTCGATAAAACGTTTGCGATAGGCCACCCAATTCTTTTTAAAAGTCCCTGATGGGGGTAATACTAATTTGCGAATGGATGGAATAGTTTTAGCATCTAGGAAGCTAGCTTCTAGTATGGGAAGAGGTATTTCTTGGGCTTGGGCGACGTGATTGAGCAATTGATTGAGATTTTGACTAAAACGGGCTTCAGAGCCAGCATCCTCAGACTGGTTTACGATGGGTTCTAGGGTGGCGGTTTGTGGAGTTGGTGCGCTAGCGCAGGCACCTAAGAGCAAGATGAGGAGCGGTATTAAGGTAAATCGGGAGATGCAAAAATTCATAGGAAATGAAATGGGTTTTTGGGCAGCGAACAGGTTGTATTGGATTATAAAAATAATAGTTTTGCTATTGAGGATTTATAGTAATGACAACAGGATACATAACTCATCCAGATTTTTTAAAACATGAGATGGGTAGTCATCATCCAGAGTGCCCAGAGCGCATTCAAGCCATCAATGATCAGTTAATTAGAAGCGGTGTAGATCGCTTTTTGCACCATTTAGATGCCCCATTGGCAACCGAAGAGCAACTCGAGTTGGTACACAGTTCAGAGCATATTGCTTTTGTAAAAGAGCGTTCTCCAGCAAGCGGTTACTTTATGCTCGATGGCGATACGATTATGAATCCCCATACTTGGCGTGCATGTTTACGTGCAGCTGGCGCTGCAATCGCTGGCGTTGACGCGGTAATGAAGGGTGAAGTGGAAAATGTCTTTTGTGCAGTTCGCCCGCCTGGTCATCATGCTGAGCCCACCCGTTCTATGGGATTTTGTGTATTTGATAACGTGGCTGTAGCAGCGCGTTATGCCATGAAAGAGTATGGAATTGAGCGTGTGGCTATCATTGATTTTGATGTGCATCATGGGAATGGCACTGAAGCAGCATTCTTAGATGATGCTCAAGTATTGATGTGTAGTTTTTTCCAGCACCCTTTTTACCCCTATAGCGGCACGGACATAGCCCCCAACATGGTGAATATCCCTTTACCTGCCTCGACTCGTGGTGATGTAGTGCGCTCCACAGTAGAAGAGCAGTGGTTGCCGCGCCTGCGAGAATTTGAGCCACAGCTCATCATTATTTCTGCTGGATTTGATGCGCATCGCGAGGATGATTTAGGGCAAATGGGTTTGGTAGAAGACGATTATGTATGGATTACCAAGTGCTTAAAAGAAGTAGCTGATCAATATGCCCAAGGCCGCATTGTGAGTTGTTTAGAAGGGGGTTATAACCTTTCTGCTTTAGGTCGCAGCGTTGTGGCTCATGTGAAAGCACTTGCTGACATCTGAGGCAAAATTGAGTAATGAATTTAGTTGCATTAAGTTAGCACTAAGTAAAACAACATCTAGGGCACCTGATGGCAAATATCTATGAACAAGGTTTAGGTCGTAATTCTGCGAACTTTACCCCTATTACCCCACTTTTATTTTTAGAGAGATCGGCGCAAGTTTACCCAGACCGATTAGCGATCATCCATGGCAAATTACGCCAAACTTGGAAACAGACCTATGAGCGCTCTCGTCGACTAGCTAGCGCCTTACAAAAGCAGGGTATTGGCTTGGGTGACACAGTGGCAGTGATGTTGCCCAATACGCCTTCGATGGTTGAAGCCCATTTTGGTATTCCGATGGCTGGGGCCGTCCTTAATGCTTTAAATACCCGTTTGGATCCCGAGTCAATTGCCTTCATGCTCAATCATGGTGAAGCCAAAGTGGTGATTATCGATCCAGAATTTTCTGGTGCAATGAAAAAAGCCCTTGAGATAGCCAAGAAAGACAGTGGCAGAGAGTTTTTGGTGATTGATGTAGAGGAAATGGAGTTCGATGTGCCTGGCGAAAGGCTCGGGAAAATGACTTATGAGCAGTTCTTGGCACAAGGCGATCCTCAGTTTGCCTGGCAAGTTCCTGCAGATGAATGGCAGGCTATTTGCCTCAATTACACCTCAGGAACTACTGGCAATCCTAAGGGGGTGGTTTACCACCATCGTGGCGCTGCGATTAATGCGGTTTCTAATATTTTGGATTGGGATATTAATAGGCACCCAGTGTATTTATGGACTCTTCCGATGTTCCATTGCAATGGTTGGTGTTTTCCATGGACAGTTGCAGCGCGCGCAGGTATTAATGTTTGCCTACGCCGTGTTGATGCCCAGCATATTTTTAGTGCTATTAAGGAACATGGGGTGAGTCATTACTGCGCTGCTCCAATTGTGCATAACTTGTTAGTCAATGCTCCGGCTGAAATGAAAGTGGGAGTACCTGCTGGCGTTAAAGGCTTGATTGCGGGTGCTGCACCTCCCGCTTCAATTATTGAAGGGATGGAAAAATTAGGTTTCGATTTAACTCACGTTTATGGGTTAACAGAGGTCTATGGCCCTGCTGCAGTATGTGTTAAGCAGGCTGAATGGGATGATTTAGATATTGGGGAAAGGGCCCGTTTAAATGCGCGCCAAGGTGTGCGCTATCACCTGCAACAAGCCATAGCGGTGTTAAATCCGGAAACAATGGAGCCTGTACCTGCCGATAGTGAAACTATGGGCGAGATTATGTTTAAAGGTAATATTGCGATGAAGGGGTATCTGAAGAACGAGAAAGCCACTAAAGAAGCTTTTGAAGGTGGCTGGTTTCACTCGGGCGATTTAGCAGTGATGAACCCTGATGGATATGTGAAAATTAAGGATCGCAGTAAGGATATTATTATTTCTGGTGGAGAAAATATTTCTTCAATTGAAGTAGAGGATGTCCTCTATCGCCATCCTGCTGTGATTTCTGCAGCAGTAGTAGCCATGCCAGATCCGAAGTGGGGAGAAACTCCTTGTGCATTTCTTGAGGTCAAGCCAGACGTCTTGGTGACTGTTGCCGAGATCATTGCGCACTGTAAGCTCCATTTAGCTGGTTTTAAGGTTCCAAGAGCTGTCATCTTTGGTGAGCTTCCTAAAACCTCCACTGGTAAGATTCAGAAGTTTGAATTACGCAAACAAGCTGGCTCTGCTAGTGCAATTGACGTTTAAGCCCCGCTGCCTTAAGCCAGATAAAATAGATTACCCAATAGATTGAGAATTGAGAATGAAGATCTTAGTAGCTGTAAAACGCGTTGTAGATTACAACGTTAAAGTGCGTGTGAAATCAGATAACTCTGGCATTGATATTGCCAATGTCAAAATGAGTATGAATCCTTTTGACGAAATTGCCATAGAAGAAGCAGTGCGCTTAAAAGAAGCGGGTGTAGCGACTGAGGTAATTGTCGTTTCTGCTGGTCCAACTCAATGCCAAGAAACTTTACGGACTGCCTTAGCCATTGGCGCTGATCGCGCTATCTTGGTAGAGAGTGAGGCTGAATTACAACCCCTTGCTGTAGCAAAAATTCTGAAAACACTTGCCGAGAAAGAATCTGCTCAAATCATCTTTCTTGGAAAACAAGCGATTGATGACGATAGCAATCAAACAGGCCAAATGTTAGCCAGCTTAATGGATCTTCCTCAGGGAACCTTTGCCTCTAAAGTCGTGATTACCGATGGCACGGCTAATGTGACTCGTGAAGTGGATGGGGGTTTAGAGATGATTGCCATTACTCTACCAGCAGTGATTACAGTCGACTTGCGTTTAAATGAACCACGGTATGTTACTTTGCCTAACATCATGAAGGCTAAGAAAAAGACTTTAGAAATTATTAAGGCAGAAGACTTGGGCGTGGATATTGCACCTCGTCTGAAAACAATCAAAGTGGAGGAGCCTCCAAAACGTGCTGCAGGTGTGATGGTTCCAGATGTAGCAGCTCTTGTAGAAAAACTCAAAAATGAAGCGAAGGTAATTTAAATGGCTGCTCTTGTTATTGCAGAACACGACAATCTTTCTTTAAAGCCAGCTACGCTCAATGCAATAGCTGCTGGCCTCCAATGCTCTCCAGAAGTCGATGTATTGGTCGCTGGCAGTGGCGCTGATGCTGTTGCGCAGGCAGCCTCTCAAATTATGGGCGTACGTAAGGTAATCCATGCAGATGCGACTGTCTTAGCCGATCAATTGGCTGAGCCATTGGCCACACAGATTCTTTCTATTGCTAGCGGCTATAGCTATGTCTTGGCTCCGGCAACCGCCAATGGTAAAAATGTACTCCCTCGGGTAGCTGCCAAACTGGATGTAGCGCAGTTATCCGATGTTACTAAGGTGATTTCAAGTGATACGTTTGAGCGTCCCATTTATGCTGGTAACGCCATTGCTACTGTGCAATCTTGTGATCCAATAAAAGTCATCACTGTCCGTACGACGGGTTTTGATCCGGTTTGCGCTACTGGCGGTTCTGCCCCTATTGAAAAGCAGGTTGCTCCTGATGTCTTGGGCAAATCATCTTTCGTAGGCCGCGAATTAACGAAGTCTGATCGCCCAGAATTAACTGCGGCCAAGATTATTGTGTCTGGTGGGCGGGGCTTAGGCTCTGGAGAAAAGTACCAAGAGTTGGTTGTTCCTTTAGCAGATACATTAGGGGCGGCTTTAGGGGCCTCGCGTGCTGCTGTAGATGCGGGCTATGTTCCCAATGATTATCAAGTGGGACAGACAGGTAAGATTGTTGCTCCTGAACTTTATATCGCAGTAGGTATCTCTGGTGCGATTCAACATTTAGCGGGAATGAAAGACTCTAAAGTGATTGTTGCTATCAATAAAGATCCAGAGGCACCAATTTTTGGCGTCGCAGATTATGGTCTTGTGGCTGATTTAAATATAGCGGTCCCAGAGTTAATTAAGGCATTGGGTTAATAGCCCTATTAAAACCATCAGATTGTTGTATTTGGCTCAAGAGGAGTAGTCATGCCATACCTAGCTCCAGTAAAAGACATGCTGTTTGTGATGAACGAATTAGCAGGGCTATCGGAAGTAGTTGCTTATCCCTCTTATGCAGATGCCGGTGCCGATGTGGATTTGGCTCCAGCCATCTTAGAAGAAGCGGCTAAATTTAATCAAGATGTTGTGGCGCCCCTCAATTGGCCTGGCGATCAAAATCCTAGCACTTTACGTGATGGTCAGGTTTACACTACCCCCGGTTTTAAAGAAGCTTTCGAACAATTTACTGCTGCCGGATGGCAGGGTGTAGTACATCCACCGCAATTTGGGGGTCAAGGCCTGCCAAAATTACTCTCGACTGCTTGTTTTGAGATGGTGAACTCGGCCAATATGTCTTTTGCCTTATGCCCCATGTTAACTGATGGGGCAATTGAAGCCTTATTAACTGCTGCAAGCCCAGAATTACAAGAACGCTTCGTGCCAAAGATGATCTCAGGAGAATGGACGGGCACCATGAATCTTACTGAGCCACAAGCTGGCTCAGATCTTTCCATGGTTCGCAGTCGTGCGGTTCCGCAAGATGACAATTCATATAAAATTTTTGGCACAAAGATCTACATCACTTATGGTGATCACGATATGGCGAAGAATATTATTCATTTAGTTCTTGCCCGTTTGCCAGATGCACCGGAAGGTATTAAAGGAATCTCACTCTTTGTAGCACCTAAGTTCATGGTCCATACCGATGGATCTTTAGGTGAGCGTAATGATATTGAGTGCGTGTCGATTGAGCATAAGTTGGGAATTAAAGCGAGTCCCACAGCAGTGCTGCAGTTTGGTGATCATGGTGGCGCGATTGGATATTTGGTGGGCCAAGCAAATCGTGGTCTCGAATATATGTTCGTTATGATGAATGCCGCACGTTTTTCTGTGGGTATGCAAGGCATTGCGCTAGCAGAACGTGCTTATCAAAAGGCAGTGCAGTATGCAAAGGACAGAGTGCAAAGTCGGGACCTATCCGGTTCAGATGGTCCGGTAGCGATTATTCATCAACCGGATGTAAAACGCATGTTAATGACGATGCGATCTTATGTACAAGCCTCTAGAGCTTTAGCATATTACGCTGCCTCAGCCTACGATGCTCAGCATGCCTCTTTAGATGAGAATTCTCGCAAGCACAATCAAGCAGTCTATGAATTTCTAGTGCCGATTGTGAAGGGTTTTTCTACTGAGATGTCGATTGAGGTTGCGAGTCTTGGCGTGCAAGTGCATGGTGGCATGGGTTTCATAGAAGAAACTGGGGCTGCTCAGTATTATCGTGACGCCCGAATCCTAACAATCTACGAAGGTACAACTGCGATTCAGGCGAATGACCTAATCGGTAGAAAAACAGTGCGTGATGGTGGCGCTACTGCACAAATGCTGACAGAAAAAATGATTCAAACTGAACGAGATCTAGCGAGTAGCGGTACAGCAGATGCAATGGCGGTATTAAAGCAACTGACGCTGGCTCGAAAAGCATTTGAATCTTCCGTGACTTATATTTTAGCTAATGCAAAGTCAGATATTAAAGCGGTTTATGCTGGGAGCTATGCATATTTACGTGTATGTGGTTTAGTTTTTGGCGCATGGCAGATGGCCCGCGCATTGTTAGCTGCACAGAGTCTGCGTGCTGGTGACCCTAGCTTCTTCGATGCCAAGATTGCAACCGCTAGATTCTTTGCTGAAAATCTTTTGCCACAAGCGCAAGCTTTAGCAACTTCAATACTGGAAAGCGGCCACTCTACGAATGCATTGTCGGTAGAGCAGTTTTAAAAAACTGCAGGCATTGATTAAATGCTATAGCCACTACTGGGATAGCTTTCTGGCTTCTTGTAATTGCGAGATGAAAAACTGCTCAAACGAGATTGCCAGAAAGGTCATCATTACACCAGCGCCAAATACGAGAGAAAAGATAACCGTCAATACAACTGGCCATCTAGATTTAGTAGCGCGTTTAGGTTCTAGTCCTGGATTAAATTGGGCATCCCATTTTTCATCGGCACGCAAACCAAATGCAATCGTAGTAAGCCAGCTTGCCTCAATCGCAATAAAGCCAAAAGTAATTAAGACCCAGCCTGGCGCTGAATGAAAGTGCGACCCTTTCAGGATTTGCCAGCCAACCATACCTCCAATGAACGCCAGCAACTGAGCCCAAGCCCAAAAAGATTTAAATCCTTGCAAATAAAAACAGTTCAATCCGGTGCCTGGGAAAAATAATCCCAGGGCGCAAAAAAGCAGTTTGTAGTTTTTCATGCAGTCTTTCAATAAAGAATTGTTTTTATTTTAAGTAATAGGTAAATTAGTTTGTTAAGGAGCCTCGTTGCATAAAACTTAATACTTCACGATCAGCTCCAATCATGAGAAGTTGATCACCATTACGAACAATGCTGCGGTAATCATTGAGCTCATAGAGAAAATCATTTTCCAGTTCCATGCGTTGAGGGCTACAAGCCATCTTAGTACTCACAATTTGATCTAAAGTAAATCCACGAGCATCCTCATTTAAGCGAGCGGTAAACCGGTTGCAGCCTGTAGATCCACTAATGCGATCTCCATTGGCATCAAATTGGATTTGGATGGGGTTGCTAGTTTCGCCTTGAGGTATTTGGCGTGTTCGCACTTCACCCATGGCATTAGGGCTTAAGTTCCAGCGAACTAACTCCCATTTGGTATTGCGTAATTCACTGCTAGGAGGGCTAGTTTTCGCATTACAGGGAGGAATGATGTTTGCACATGCCGTTAAAAGACACAAACCGGCGCATGAAATAGCCAAAATGACCTTATTTAAAGGGCGCAGCAGGGGGGTAAAAAGTGCTATTTTAATGGCCATAAGCTTATAACATATTGTTTTTATTAGAAAAATTCATTATTACAGCGCCTTATTCTACTGATTAAGCTCAGGATGTGCTTGCTTAAAAAGGTGGATCAACTAGGGGTTTTCGTCTAGAATATGAGGTTTTCCGCTACACCGTGCATTTGTTTTATGCATTTGCTTAGTGTGTTGGGTCCCAAGATTTTGTAGTAATTTCATTGGGTTGTAATCAACCTGTTTTCATTTTAGATTTTAAGGAATAAGTATGGTCGTCATTCGACTGGCACGCGGCGGTTCTAAGAAGCGCCCTTTTTACAGCATTGTTGCTACTGATAAGCGTAATCGTCGCGACTCGAACTTTATCGAGCGTATTGGTTATTTCAATCCACAGGCAGCTGAAGCTGAGCAGGCAATGCGCATTGCTCAAGATCGTTTGACCTATTGGACTGGCGTTGGCGCACAAGTTTCTCCAACTGTAGTCCGTTTGATCAAAAATAATCCTGCAGTCTAAAGACTTTATTGCTAAAGACTTTGTCTTGATGGTGAAGTCTTTAGTTTTAGGAAGCATCAGTAGTTTTATTGAGGGAATTTTGGTGTATTCAAGATGAGCTCACCTTCACTTGCTGATTTGATTGAGCTTGGTGCTGTTCAGGATGCTCAAGGCTTACAGGGCCAAATTAAGGTTCGTCCTCATTCCTCAGATCCTGTAACCCTACTATCTAGTAAAAAAATTTATTTATCACTCATTCCCCGGCGAAGTGAGGGCCTAGCTGCGATTGATGTGCAGTCTTCATTACGGACTTATAAAGTAAAGCAAGCCAAGATGCATAGCGGCACAGTCGTTATTGCTTTAGAGGGTGTTACCGATCGTGACCAAGCTGAATTATTAAAAGGTGCGCGAATACTGGTGGGGCGCGAAGGGTTTCCAAAGACCGAGAGTGATAGCTATTACTGGGTTGATTTGATTGGCTGCAAAGTGATTAATCTCCAGGGGGAAAGTCTAGGAGAGATCATTGAAATTTCTGATAACGGTGCTCATGGCGTGATTGCCATTGGCAATCTTGATACCAAAGTAGTCAATCAGTTAGTTCCTTTTGTTAAAGAGATCGTTCAGAATGTCGACCTACCGAACAAATTGATTACCTTGGATTGGCAAGCAGATTGGTAAGCTACTAGCCAAACTCCCTTGTGATCTGTATAAATCTCCTCTATGCGCTTTGATGTAGTTAGCTTATTTCCAGAAATGTTCTCTGCTTTAACGCAGTGGGGCATTACTGGACGTGCGTGTGAACAGGGTTTAGCTAGTCTAAATCTTTGGAATCCACGCGATTATTGTTCTGACCCCCGCAAGACGGTAGATGATCGGGCTTATGGCGGAGGACCCGGCATGGTCATGATGGTAAAACCGCTCGAAGATACAATTATTGCCATCAAAGCAGCCCATCAGTCCCAAGGTGTTGTTTCTGGGCCAGTTTGCTTATTGGCACCTCAGGGTGAGACCTTTTCTCAAAAAATAGCCAAAGATATTCTTAATGACGGCAATGTAACCTTGGTTTGTGGCCGATATGAGGCGGTAGATCAGCGTTTTGTTGACCGCAATGTGGATTTACAGCTTTCAATCGGTGATTTTGTAGTTTCTGGGGGCGAATTACCTGCCATGACCATGATGGATGCTGTTATTCGGCTGATTCCTGGGGCTCTAGGTGATGGTGAATCAGCGGTACAAGATAGCTTTATGAACGGTCTTTTAGACTATCCGCACTATACCCGCCCAGAAATATATGAAAATTTATTGGTCCCAGACGTGCTTTTAGGCGGACATCACGCTAAAATAGCAGATTGGCGTCGGCAGAAGTCTTTGGAGCTGACGCTAAGGCTAAGGCCTGATTTAATTAAATCAGCTAGGGCTAATGGGTTGCTAAGCCAAAAAGATGAGCAATTTCTTCAGACACTGTGATTGATTTCAGTGTTCAATTAAAAGCTTTTGTTTTGGTTTGGTGAAATTGTTTTAACTACATCCTCTGTCTGGTCCGTTGATGCAAATCTCGGGATTAAACGCTGACAAGATGTTTAAGGATTAATAATGAATTTGATCGAAAAAATTGAGCAAGAAGAAATTGCTCGCTTAAGCGTTAATAAAACGCTTCCTAGTTTTGCTCCTGGTGATACCGTAGTCGTTGGTGTGAACGTTGTTGAAGGTACACGTAAGCGTACCCAAGCATTTGAAGGCGTTGTGATCGCTAAACGCAATCGTGGACTTAACTCTAGCTTTATCGTTCGCAAGATTTCATCTGGCGAAGGTGTAGAGCGTACATTCCAAACTTTTTCACCATTGATCGCTAGCATTGAAGTTAAGCGTCGCGGCGATGTCCGTCGTGCAAAGTTGTACTACTTGCGTGATCGTTCAGGTAAGTCTGCCCGTATCAAAGAAAAGCTTCCCGCTCGTAAGGTTAAAGCAGTTGCTGCTTCAGCCGCCGAGTAAGCCTTACTGTAATACAAATAAGAAGGCGGCTTAGGTCGCCTTTTTTGTTAGCCTAAAATACTCTTATGCCTAAGCATTTAAAATCGAAAGAACAAGTTATTAATCTTGCTGCCCCTTTGGGTTTTAATGCGCAAGCCGTTCCCATTCATGAAATCTGCGGCAATCAAGCTTTGGTGGCTAGTGTTATGTTAGATCCGCTTCAATTGAGGCACCGCTTTAAAAACCCCCCAGTTTGGGAGCCAGAAATTACTGATGAGAATCGACATGTTATTGCTGCTGACATCATATCTAGGCGTGAAGTTGCAGGGCAAGTGACGCGTGCAGCAGTATTAATACCCCTGTTGTTAAGGCCCGAGGGCTTATCAGTATTGCTAACTCAGAGAACTGATCATTTACACGATCATGCCGGTCAAATTAGCTTTCCTGGTGGCCGTATGGATGCCGCAGATATGAGCCCACACGATACCGCCCTAAGGGAGAGCGAAGAAGAGATTGGCTTGGATCGCAGTAGGGTAGAAATTGTTGGAGATTTACCTCAATATTTGACAGTTTCAGGGTATAGCGTGACGCCTGTAGTGGGTTTAGTGAAACCTCAGGCAGAATACGTATTAGATACCTTTGAAGTAGCAGATGTTTTTGAAGTGCCTTTACATTTCTTAATGGACCCAACAAATCATCAAGTTCGGGTTTGGGAAAGCGATCAAGGTAGCCGTCGGTTTTATTCAATGCCCTATGAAAATCGTTTTATCTGGGGTGCTACAGCCGGAATGTTACGTAACCTTTACCATTTATTAAAAGTATGACTTTCTTTTCTATTCTCTTTGCCCTCATTGCCGAGCAATATCGCCCGGTAACAGCCCATCATTGGATCGCGCGACTCACTGCACGTTGGTTAGATTGGGTTGCCGGTGAATTTGGTGGCAAGACTGAGCAAGGCGCTAGTCCGGTCGGTGCCAGAATGGCCTGTTTGGTCGCCTTCATTTTGCCGACCTTTCTGGTTTTTGTTCTTTACGTTGTCTTTATGGTTACCTATCCAATTTTGGGGTTTCTGTGGAACGTATTGATTGCCTATTTATTCTTTGGCTTTCGTCAGTTCAGCCATTCATTTACTGCGGTGCATCAAGCTATTGAGAATCATGATTTGCCCGCAGCGCGTTTGGCTTTAGCAAATTGGTATAGCCCAGAATTAGATGTCTCCAATTTAAGTGAGACTGAAGTTATTTCTTTAGCACTAGAACGAGCCATTATTGGCTCACATCACCATGTATTTGGGGTGTTGTTTTGGTTCTTAATGCCAATGGGCCCTGCAGGTGTAGTGCTTTATCGCTTAGCAGATACGGCTTCTCAGCGTTGGTCAGAGAAAGGTGACTTTAATTTAAGCGAGTCTGCCCGTCATTTTTTCTATGTACTAGATTGGGTACCCGCACGGATTACTGCAATGGGCTTTGCGATCGTGGGGAACTTTGAGGGCGCTGTGTACTCTTGGCGGCACCTCACTGGTAAATGGTCAGATTCTTTATCAGCGGTCATCTTAGCAGCAGGTAGCGGTGCTTTAGGTGTGCGCTTAGGCGAGCCTATGAGTGAGCCCGATAGCGATGAAGCCTTGCGAATGGCTGAGGCTGGTGAGGCAGTAGTCTATGAGGTAGGTCTTGAGCCCAACGAACGCACTATGCGTTCTGCGATTGGTCTAGTCTGGCGTTTAGTTATCGCTTGGATGGCTTTATTGCTAATGCTGACCATCGCTCTTTGGCTTGGCTAATTCCTTGAAGTTGCGTATCAGCTGTTTTTGAATCAGATCGTAATTGTCTAAAGAGCGCTAGTCTTTCTGGGGCTATGTCATTTCTGGATACTGCTTCACGTACTGCGCAATCTGGCTCTGATTGATGAGCGCAATTATGAAAGCGACATTGACCAATCAGATCTTTGAATTCTCTAAAAGCATGCTCAAGTTCACTAACCGACATGTGCGCTAAACCAAATTCCTGAAAACCTGGTGAATCTATTAAGGCGCCTAATTTACCACTAGCATTTCGACCCCAGGCCTCAGGTAACTCAAAATAGCGACAGGCGGTAGTGGTGTGCTTGCCAGTATCTAGGCGCACTGAATATTCTTGAGTTAGGGCCGCTGCATCTGGCACCCAGGCATTTAAGAGGCTTGATTTACCCATGCCAGACTGCCCAACAAAGACTGATACCTTTCCTTGAATAGCGGGGCGCAAAGCCTCAATCGAGGCAACATCAAATCGGGCGGATACTTCTGTCACTGGATAGCCCATGCGAGCATAGGGTGAGATGATTTTTCTAGCATGCGCCAAATTATCTTGGAGATCACATTTATTAAGCAGGATATGCAAACTAATTTGGTTGGCTTCGGCGGCAACTACTGCCCTACCTAAAAGGTCGGGTGAGAAAGCTGGTTGGGTTGCTAACACCACTAAAATCTGATCAACATTCGAAGCAATTAATTTACTTTTAAAGGCATCTGAGCGATAGAGTAAGTTTTCTCTTGGTTCTATCTGGATAATGCGCGCTTGATCCTCCGATGTCATTTCTAATAGCATGCGATCACCCACGGCGCCAATATGCTGCTTTGCTGGGGTACTCACCTGAATCAACTTACCAACAGGAGATTGATGACCGCATTGATCTTTAATTAAGCGCTGCGCTAAATAATGCCTGCCATAAGATGCAATCAGTAGTGCGCGAAACTGTTCCATTAATGATTAAAGTTTTTAGCTAAATCGTTTGAGATTAGCAATGCGTAATGGTGCGGGGGGGTGCGAACTATAAAAAGCGGTATAGATTGGATCTGGAGTTAAGGTGGAAGCATTATCTTGATACAGTTTTACTAAAGCGGAGATCAAATCACTCGCAGATGATTTTTCTGCTGCAAATCCATCTGCCTCATATTCATGTTTTCGAGAGGCCAAGCTAGAGAGGGGTGTGAAGAAAAAGCTAAATACGGGGGAGATCAACATGAAGAGGGCTAAAGCTAGGCCACCGTTATAGCCATTGGGATTAGGCATGACGCCCAGATCGCTATAAAACCAAGCTTGCGTACTAATCCAGCCTAAGAGGGCAAACATCGCAAAGCTTAAGACAAAAGAAACGAGTAAGCGCTTGCGAATGTGATTACATTTGTAGTGCCCTAGTTCATGAGCGAGTACAGCCTCTACTTCACCCGGGTTCAGTTTTTCAATAAGGGTGTCAAAAAAGACAATGCGCTTGGCCTTACCCATTCCGGCAAAAAATGCGTTTCCATGAGCGCTGCGTTTACTACCGTCCATCACAAAGAGACCTTGACTGGCAAAATCACAACGTTTTAACAAAGCCTCGATTTGGGTTTTAAGAGCACCCTCTTCTAACGCTTGGAACTTATTAAATAGGGGTGCGATAAAGCTCGGGAAGATCCATTGCATTAAAAGACTAAAGGCGGTGAGAACACCCCAAGCCCAGAGCCACCAGAGGTCGCCAGCTCCAGCCATGAGGCTCAGAATAATCCATAGCAGTGGAACACCAATAGCCGCGCCTACGCTAATACCCTTCACCATATCGCTAAAGAATAGCTTTTTGCTCATGCGGTTAAAGCCAAAACGCTCTTCTAGATAAAACTGCTTGTACCAAGAAAAAGGCAGATCGATGATTCCGGAAATAATAACGATGGCTACCAGTAGGGCAATTTGCTGTGCAATACCTTGGCCTAATAATTGTAAAAGGGCGAGATTGAGTATCTGTAAGCCACCCAAGAGGGTGAAGGCAATTAGAATGATGGCGCTCGCCCCATTCTCTAAAATACCTAGGCGTAATTTGGCAATGGTGTAGTCAGCTGCTTTTTGGTGCTCAGCCAAAGTAATCTGGGAGGCAAATTCAGTAGGCACACTATCGCGGTGCATCGCGACGTGCCGAATTTGACGTTGGGTTAACCAATGGCGTAGACCAAAGCTAGCAATAAAGGCAAATAGAAAAACAATTGTGAAGGTCATGAGATCATTATAGATATGAGCGAAAAAACAAGTACCCCAGCTGTAAAGTCAGCACCGAGCGATGAGCACCTGATTTGGGTAGATATGGAAATGTCAGGCTTAGATCCTGAAAAAGAGCGAATCTTGGAGATTGCCATCATTGTGACTGATGCTCACCTCAATACGATTGCTATAGCCCCGGTTTGGGTGATCCATCAAGATGATGCCTTGTTAGATGCTATGGATACTTGGAATAAAGGGACTCATGGCCGATCTGGATTAATTGATAAGGTTAAGGCTGCCTCACAGGATGAGGCGTCTGTTGAGGCGGAATGCATCGCCTTTTTAAAAAAATACATCAAAGCAGGTATTGCGCCTATGTGTGGCAACACAATTGGGCAAGATCGGCGCTTTATGGCCAAGTACATGCCTAAGTTAGAAAACTACTTTCATTATCGGAATATCGACGTTTCTACCTTAAAAGAGCTATGCAAACGTTGGCATCCAGAGTTGGTTAAAGGCTTCACCAAGAGACAGGCTCACACAGCTTTGGCTGATATTGAAGAATCAATAGAGGAACTGAAGTACTACCGTGAGAAGTTCATAGTCCCATTGCCTTCATAAGAAGTAAAAAGCATTCTTTTTACTTTTTTAAGGCGCTTTTGGGCCTAAAAGACTTAATAACTGATTCATTCGTTTCGATATAAGGGCCGCCAAGCAGATCAATGCAATAGGGCACCGCCGCAAAAATCCCAGGAATAATTACTTTTCCCTCCTCATCTTTAAGCCCTTCTAAGGTCTCTTGAATCGCTTTTGGCTGGCCAGGCAAATTGATGACTAGGGCAGAGTGGCCTTCAATTTCTCGTAAAACAGCAGTTTGACGGGAGAGGATGGCTGTGGGGACAAAGCGTAGGCTAATTTGTCGCATTTGCTCGCCAAAACCGGGCATTTCCCGCGTTCCAGCCTCAAGAGTGGCCTCAGGGGTCACATCTCGGCGAGAAGGGCCTGTACCGCCTGTAGTGAGGACTAGATCGCACCCTAACTCATCAACATGATCTACGATGGTTTCTGTAATAATTTCGCGTTCATCGGCAATGAGGCATTCAAAGAAAACACAGGGGGTGCTTAGGGCGCTAATGAGCCAGTTTTTCAGGGCCGGGATTCCTTCATCAGTATAGATACCCTTGCTAGCTCGGTCGGAGATCGAGATTAGACCAATTTTAATTTCATTAGGAGTGGATCGTTTCCAAGCTTCGGTATGCTTCATGTTTCTATTCTAGCTATTATTAGGGCATGTTTACATACACACCAAATCAGTTCAAGGAAATTATTGATTTTATGCTCAAAGAGGCTCGCCGTAGGGGTGCCTCAGATGCAGTAGCAGAGATATCAGAGGGGCAAGGACTTTCGGTCACAGTTCGCAAAGGTGAAATCGAGACCATTGAGCAAAGCCTGGATAAACAAGTAGGCGTCACGGTTTTTTTGGGGCACCATCGTGGTAATGCCAGTACTAGTGATTTTTCAAGAGCGTCTTTACGTGCTACGGTAGAGGCTGCGTACCATATTGCTCAGCATACGGCTGAGGATATTTGTGCGGGCCCAGCTGAAAAAGATTTACTGGAAAAAAATCCGCTCGACCTAGATTTATTTCATCCATGGGCGCTAGATTCTGCTACTGCAGTTGAGATCGCCCGAGCGGCAGAAGGTGCTGCATTTTCAGTGAGTAAGCAGATTAAAAATAGCGATGGGGCTTCTGTTTCAGCGCACCACGCACATTTTATGATGGGGACAAGCCATGGGTTTATGGGCGGCTATCCTTTTTCTCGTCACTATATCTCTTGCGCCCCCATCGCTAATGAGACCGGAAAAAAATCACGCATGCAACGCGATGATTGGTATTCAAGCTCCCGTATACCTGAAGATCTAGCTAATCCAGTAGCAATTGGAAATTATGCAGCCCAGCGTGCGCTTTCACGCCTTAATGCTAAATCACTAACGACGCGTCGGTGCCCCGTGATTTTTGAAGCACCTCTTGCTGCTGGCCTATTAGGCAGTCTAGTGCAAGCAGTTTCTGGGGGCGCGCTTTATCGTCGATCTAGTTTTTTACTAGATAGTTTGGGTAAGCAAGTGCTAGCTAAACATCTCAGTATTTTTGAAAACCCTCATCTTAAATCCATGACAGGGAGTGCACCATTCGATGAGGAGGGCGTGAAGACTTCTGCTCGCACTGTTGTGGAAAAGGGTATCTTAGAAGGCTACTTTCTATCGACTTACTCAGCGCGTAAGTTGGGTATGAAAACTACTGGAAATGCTGGCGGATCTCATCACCTCACTTTGCAAAGTAGCAAAACCTCTAAAGGTGGTTTACCTGGATTACTCCAGCAGATGGGTAAGGGTTTATTGGTGACAGAGCTAATGGGTCAAGGGGTAAATTATGTTACAGGGGATTATTCTCGCGGTGCCTTTGGTTACTGGGTAGAAAATGGAGAAATTCAATATCCAGTAGAAGGCATTACGATTGCTGGTAATTTGCGTGAGATGCTATTAGATATTCAGATGATTGGAAGCGATACATTGATTCGTGGGACCAAAGAGACAGGTTCGATCTTGGTTGGGTCGATGACCGTTGGCGGTAAATAAAGCCTAAAGGAGAGGGTAATGCAAAGACGTTCTTTTTTGAAAAAAGCCACTATCGGTGCGGGTGCTGTTGCATTAGCGATCCCATCGATGGCGCAAAATTTACCAACACTTAATTGGCGTTTGGTTTCGAGTTTCCCCAAATCTTTAGATACCTTATTTGGTACCCCCGAAGTATTTGCCAACTCGTTACGCAAAGCTACTGATGGCAAATTTAATATTAAAGTTTTTGCCGCGGGTGAGGTGGTGCCTCCTCTTCAAGTGCTAGATGCAGTTCAAAATGGAACAGTTGAATGCGGCCATACTGCGAGTTATTACTATATTGGAAAAAATAGCGCCTTTATCTTTGATACTGCCGCCCCCTTTGGGTTAACAGGACGCCAGCAAAATGCATGGATGCTTCATGGTAATGGTATGAAGCTCATGCGTGAACTCTATGCTAGTTACAACATTGTGAATTTCCTTGGTGGACAAACTGGCACTCAAATGGGAGGTTGGTTTCGTAAGGAAATTAAGTCACCAGAAGATCTTAAAGGGCTTAAATTTCGGATAGCTGGTTTTGCTGGTCAGGTGCTCTCAAAGTTGGGCGTCGTACCTCAGCAATTACCTGCTGGTGAAATTTATTCTGCGCTAGAAAAAGGCACCATTGATGCTGCAGAATTTGTGGGCCCTTATGACGATGAAAAATTAGGCCTAGCAAAAGTAGCTAAGAACTATTACTACCCAGCTTGGTGGGAAGGTGCGGCTGGACTATCATTTCTGGTTAACAAAAAGAAGTGGGATGAATTGCCCCCCTCTTACCAGGCCGCGTGGGAAGCAGCCTGCTTTGAAGCGCATACCGATATGTGTGCCAAGTATGATGCCTTTAATCCCCCCGCATTACAGCGCTTAATTCAGAACGGTGCGATATTAAGAAAGTTCAATACGTCCATCATGGATGCTTGTTTTAAGGCAACACAAGAAACCTATGCCGAAGAGTCTGCTAAAAACCCTCAGTTTAAGAAAATCTTTGAGGACTATCGCGCCTTTAGAAACATGGAAGCCCAATGGTTTGGTTTAGCAGAGCAGGCATTTGCTCAGTATAGTTTTGCCAAAAAGCTTTAGTCTAGATTGACTCCAAACTGAATTCATTTGAAGATCTATTTTCGATTTAAGGTAATGAAGTTAAAGCTAATATCACCTTCAGATGCTGGTGTCCGCTCAACCTCTTTCCACTCAGATTGATTGGGCACCTCAAAGAATGTATCGCCACCCTCTATATCGATCTCGATCTCGGTGATATACAGACGATCTGCTTTAGAAAAGGCTTGGGTAAAGAGTTGCTCTCCACCAATGACAAAAGCACGGGGGGCTTCACTCAGGCTACTAAGAGCAGCATCGAGTGAGTTAACTACTTCTGCACCCGTAAGTTGCAGGTGAGCATTACGACTCACCACAATATTGCGACGCCCTGGTAATGGGCGTCCAATCGATTCCCAGGTCTTACGACCCATAATGACGGGGTGACCCATTGTCACTTTTTTAAAGAATTGGAGGTCAGCAGAAATCTTCCAAGGCATTTGGTTATCACGACCAATAACATGGTTACGCGAGCGCGCTACGATCATAGAAATAGCAGGGTGTGTAGCTACTGTCATGGCTAATCTATTTTCTTAAACAGCTACAGGAGCCTTAATCGGCCCATGGGATTCATAGCCAGTTATCTCAAAATCTTCAAACTCGTAATCAAAGAGGGATGCTGGTTTGCGCAAAATATTGAGCTTAGGTAGTGGGAGGAAATCCCTTGATAACTGGAGGTCTACTTGCTCTAGATGATTGCTATATAAATGGCAGTCACCACCTGTCCAGACAAAGTCACCCACATCTAAGTTGCATTGTTGGGCCATCATGTGGGTCAATAGAGCATAGCTAGCGATATTGAATGGGACGCCTAAGAAGATATCGGCACTGCGCTGGTAAAGTTGGCATGAAAGTTTGCCGTTGGCCACATAAAACTGAAAGAACGCATGGCAAGGGGCTAATGCCATGCGTGGAATATCTGCCACGTTCCAAGCCGAAACGATCATGCGACGAGAATCGGGATTTTTTTTGATGGTCTCTACTACTTCTGCAATTTGATCAATATGCTCACCATTGGGAGTGGGCCAAGAGCGCCATTGATATCCATAGATGGGTCCTAGATCACCATCAGGTGCTGCCCATTCATTCCAGATCGATACCCCACGCTCTTTAAGCCAATTGTTATCAGTGCTACCCTTAAGAAACCAAAGTAATTCCAAAATGATGGATTTAAGATGCAATTTCTTAGTTGTGACCATCGGAAAGCCGTCAGCCAAATTAAAGCGCATTTGGTGGCCAAAAATGGAGAGAGTACCCGTGCCAGTTCTATCGGACTTTTGGACGCCCTTGGCAAGGACTTCTTTCATGAGCTCATGGTATTGATGCATAGATATTGGCTAAATAAGGAAATGATTTAGATAGAGCTTACTCGAATGTGGAGTTATCCACCCCAAGTACTTTATGAAGCTTGGGTGAGGTAGTCGTGTATTGAAGCTGGATTTGTTTTTCTGGGCTAAGGTAGGCTGCGGCAGCAAATGCAGCGAGAGCAGCTTCATGAAAGCCTGACAGTATCAATTTTTTCTTGCCAGGGTAGATATTAATGTCCCCCACAGCATAAATGCCGGGTACGCTGGTCTGAAAACAAGCGGTATCCACAGTGATTTGCTTGCGGTCGATATCTAAGCCCCAGTCTGCAATCGGGCCTAATTTAGGGGATAGACCGTAAAAGAGCAGTAGATCATCTGTAGGGATATGGCGAAGTTCGCCATTAATTTCAGTGACGGTAATGGCATGAAGGCATTGATCGCGAGATTCAAACCCAGTAATTTGGCCAATAATGAGCTCCATTTCATGAGCAGCGCAAAGTGCGCGTATCTTGGCAATCGATTGCGGCGCCGCCTTAAAGTCATTACGACGGTGAATGAGTGTGACGCTAGCAGCCTTACCAGCAAAAAATAAGGCCCAATCCAAAGCCGAATCTCCACCGCCACAGATGACCAAGCGCTTACCAGAAAAATGTTCTGGATCTTTTACGCGATAGAAGACCTGTTTTCCTTCAAAGGCATCTAAGCCTTCTAGGTTGAGTGTTCGCGGTTGAAATGCACCTACTCCGGCAGCAATAAAAATGGTCTTACTGATAAAGTATTGTCCTTGAGAAGTGCCAATAAGAAAGCGACCATCGGTCTGTTTCTCAAGAGTGGTGACCTCTTGCCCCAGATGAAAATGAGCTCCAAAGGGTTTGATTTGTTTAAGAAGGTTGGTGGTTAACTCACGACCTGTGCATACTGGGATTGCAGGAATATCGTAGATCGGCTTATCTGGATAAAGTTCAATGCATTGACCCCCTAACTCTAGAAGGGAGTCAATCACATGTGCTTTTATTTCTAGTAGCCCAAGCTCAAATACTTGAAACAAGCCCACTGGACCAGCGCCAATAATAACTGCATCGGTTGGGATGGGGGGGTGCAAAACAAAGTCTCTTGGATATATATCGAAGTAATCTTAAAATTATTTTTCTAGTTGATCCAATTTGCTTTTCACGTCTTTCCACTCGTCTGCATCAGGCAAGCTGGCTTTAGATTTGGTAATAGACGGCCAACCAGGGGTTAAGTCTGCATTTAATTTAATAAATTTTTGTTGATCGCCAGGAACATCATCTTCTGCATAAATCGCATTAACAGGGCACTCAGGAACGCACACAGCGCAATCGATACATTCATCAGGATCAATTACCAGAAAGTTGGGTCCCTCGCGGAAGCAATCAACTGGGCAAACATCTACGCAATCGGTATATTTACAGCGAATACAGGATTCAGTAACAACGTAAGTCATGATATTTAAAATGAAGAACCCTCAGTGCAGAGGGATCGAGTTATAAAACCCTGATTTTAGCTGAAACAGGCCATCTATCAGATAAAAAAGCCAATTTAGTTGAGGTAAAGTGGTGCATATGACGACTCAGATCAAAAGCGCAACGCCCAATATTCTTTTAGCTAGAGCGGTATCTTTAGAGGCATTAGCTAAATTAGCTGCTTAAATAGCGGGTTAAATGAGAAAAGACTACCTTTGATGAAAATTTTGATTGTTGGAGCTGGTGGGATTGGTGGATATTTTGGCGCTAAGTTACTTCTTAGTGGCGCTGATATTACTTATTTATTGCGTGAGAAGCGCCAGCAACTCATTGAGGATCATGGTTTAACTATCGAAACGCCGACAGGAAGTTTTACAGTTCACCCTAGATCTGTATTGGCAGATCAGTTAGAGCCTATTTATGACCTTATTATTTTGGCTCCCAAAGCATTTGATCTTGATGAAACCCTCAAATCTATTGGCAAAGCAGCAAAGAAGGGCTTAATTTTGCCTTTTTTAAATGGCTTTACCCACATGCAAAAGCTAGATGAACATTTCGGTAAAGGCAGGGTAATGGGTGGTGTAGCCCATATAGCAGCGATGATTACTCAGTCTGGTTCGGTTAAACAGCTAACTGAATTACATTCTTTAACGATTGGCCCGCGCACTCCAGAGCAAACAGGTCTGGCCCAAGATTTTTTTGCGCTATGTAAAAAAGCTGACTTTGAGTCTTTTTACAAAGAGCAAATTGAGCAATCCTTATGGGATAAATGGGTATTTTTAGCCACACTCGCTGGCATGACGACAATCTGCCGTGGTTCAGTGGGCAATATTGCATCAGCACCCTATGGGATAGAATTAAGCCGGCGTATGTATGATGAATGCTGCCGTATTGCTGCTAGCTTGGGGTTTGCAGTTTCGGATGAAACGCAAAACAATGCTATTGCATTGCTTACTAAAGAAGGCTCACCTTTTACCGCATCAATGTTAAGGGATCTTCTCGCTCTTAAGCAAACGGAGCATGAGCATATTCTAGGAGATCTCATTGCCCTAGGGGCAAATGCCAATATAGATTGCCCCCTATTAAAAATAGCGCATACCCATATGGTAGTAGAGAGTGCAAATTTGAACTAAGCTAGAGCAACATTCGCTTTTAAATAATTCCATATTTAGTGAGACCATGAAAGAAAAACTGATGAAAGAGCATCGACTGCAAATCGATAAAACGGCTAAACCCTTATTGATAATTGACTACACATTTTTAGGTGATCCTAAGCTTGATTTGATGAAATCTACGGCTTTACCAAGCGCGTTGCAAAATGCAAAGATTAAGACTGAATTTGATTTGGCTAGGGCTTGGAGTGACTTTGCTCGAAAATATTTAGAAAAAACTAAGGCCATTGCCGCTACCCCTTTATGTTGGGAAGGGCATTATGAGCAATTAGGTAGGGTCATGCTTGAATTAATGAGACTAAGTAGAGATAAGCAAGAGATGATAAGTAAAGAAGCTATTTATGAAATGATTCCTGATCTTGAGGAAATTCCCTTTGTTAGTAAGCCATCCCGTCTTGAAGACAAGATGTTTTGCCGTATATGGCTATCTTTAATTCGGCATCCGTCCTTTTTTGAAATGGAAATCGATGAAAAAGAAGTGGTGGCATTTCAATATTGGCAAAATTTATTTACCCTTGCACTAGGAAAAACTAATAGCGAATTACTAAAACAGGCTACTTAGATTTTTGCAAGAAACATCAAAAAAAGCGCTCTAAATTAGAGCGCTTTTCTTTATTCGTACCATATAAGCTAAGCCCCTCTAGCCCCCATACAAGAACCTGGGTAGCCAAAGAGTCATGCCAGGCCAGATATACATGAAGAACATGCACGCAATCACAATAAACATGTAAGGCATCATGCCAGCAAAAATCTGGTTGAGGGTAACGCCTGGCGGTGAGACCCCTTTAAGATAAAAAGCAGACATGGCCACTGGTGGTGATAAGAAGGCAGCCTGCAAGTTCACAAATACCAAGGTGCCCCACAAGAGTGGGTCAATTTGGAAATGCGCTAATAAAGGTAAGAAAATTGGTACGAAAATAACAATAATTTCAGTCCACTCCAAAGGCCAGCCAAGGAAGAAAATAATTGCTTGCGACAATAACATGAACTGAATTGGCGTTAGATCTAACATGAGCACCCATTTTTCAATGATCGATTGACCACCAAGAATGGTAAAGACTGCTGAGAATAGTGCTGAGCCTACAAATAACCAGCACACCATCGAAGTAGTCTTTGCTGTTAAAAATACCGCTTGCTTAGTGCGATCAAAATCTAAGGTACCCGCTTGAAAAGCAAGAATGAAGGCACCCAACGCACCTACCGCTGCAGATTCTGTTGCAGTGGTGATGCCTAACAGGATGACCGCTAGAACCAAGATAGTGAGGATGCCCAAGGGCAGCACTGACTCAATCAGTAGTTTTAGAATTTCAAACTGATCCTCGTCAAATCTCAGGTAATAGTAAATGAGTAGCAATAAAAAAAGGACTGTAGTTAAGCCAAAATAGAGCTGGAAGTTTTCAGGCGGTCCAGCAGCAGCTTCTGGTTCTACGCCGGCAGCGGTAGGACCATCGCCAGCCGCAGCATCAAGAGCAACTAAAGGTGCATCTTCTTCCGTTTCTTTAGATTTACTATTATTAGAGGTGGCATCAAGTGATACTAGGCCCTCTTCAACTGGGGCCACATTATCAGCGGTAGATGCTTTAGCTACTTGAGTTACCACTGGAACATTTAAGGCATCTTTTTCGGCCTGTTGATGAATGATGACATACCACCAGACACCCCACATCGTAATAGCCACAAGGATAAAGGGTGTTAATGCAGCTAGCACATTTTGAACAATTTTGGTAAACGAGAGGCGTGCATCAATTGGCGCATCCAATAACTTAGCTGGGAAAATCAATGCCTTTAAGGTCGCCACCAACATATTTTGGGAGTAGTTTTCACGTAAAAAATGGATCGATGCCGGGATCGGCACTACCAGTTGTTCAGGTGGAAGTTTAGGCGCAACTTTTGGGTTAATTAAAGCCCAGCCAATGATGTATACCAAATACAAAAAGGCCAGAAAGAAGCCAGGTACCATCGCGGCAGCATAGAGCTTAACAACCGATTGACCCGCCACAGCCGCATACACAATAATCATGACTGAAGGCGGAATTAAAATACCTAAGGTACCTCCAGCGGTAATAACACCAGCAGCAAGGCGAGTGTCATAGCCAGCATTTAACATTGGCTTCATGGCAATTACGCCCATGAGTACCACCACAGCCCCAACTAGACCGCTTGCAATTCCCCAAAAAGTACAAACAATTAGAGTGGCTACTGCTAATGAGGCAGGTAAGCGACGAAATGCCAATTGAATACTGTAGAACATCTTGTCAACCAATGCCCCTCGCTCCATGACATAGCCCATTAATACAAAGAGGGGAATGGAAAGGAGTACATCGTTTGTCATACCCCCAAAAGTTCTTTGCACCATTAAGGTAAAGATTTTGTTTGCGGCCCAACTTTGTGAAGGGTCGTAAAAGGCAGCAAAGCCAAACATCATACCTAGGCCCATCAGGGTAAAAGCGGTAGGAAAGCCAAGCATAATTACGACAATAATCAGGCCAAGCATACTTAAGCCAAGAAGTGGATCATTCATGATTTATCTCTTTAGTTTGACCAATACGATGGTGCGCTGCTTCATCGATTGCCTTGGCATTTTTCATTGCAAGTTGACGAGATTCTTCATCAACGTGAGTTGAGGCAGCTAATTGCTGTTCAATCACATCGATTTCTGCTGCATCTTTTAAGCGTGCAGGCCATTCCCCAGTTTTAATGCAAACGATGCAGCGCAAAATTTCCACAAAGCCTTGTAGCAATACAAAGGCGCCCGCAATAGGGATGACTGTTTTGAATGGGTAAAGAGGTGGACCATTAGCTATTTGGGTAGTGTGCTCTCCTATGCGCCATGATTCTGCAGCATAGGTGTAGCCTGCATATACTAAAGCGGTAATACCAGGCAAGAAAAAAGTAACGTATAAAATTAAATCTAAAGTCGCTTGTGTGCGAGGCTTCATTGATCCATACAGGAAGTCACCACGAACATGCCCATTTTGCGCTAAGGTGTAGGCGCCGCACATCATAAACAGCGTACCGTAGGCCATTACCGATAATTCTCCGATCCATGCGGAAGGAGAGTTCAAGGCATAACGCCTGACCACATCTGTGCAGACCATCAGCATCAATAAAATAATGAGCCACGAAGCTGCTTTACCAACAAAAGTACTAATTTCATCTACTGTTAGCATGAACTTATCCATCAAACATCCCCCTCAAACAGTCTTCCGCTTCTCTATAAAAACATAAAAAACCGGACGGGAAGCCGTCCGGTTAGCATGCCAATACATCGATTCTCAAGAAAACAGATTAAGTTTTGAAGTAGTGGTCGTAGGCAATTTTAAAGTCAACATCCGTTAGGAGCTGCCAGCGAACTGCACGTTGCGCAAAGACCTTTTGTGAATCAAGCACTTTCTTGAACATTGGATTTTCAGAAGCCTTCTTCGCAATAATCTTATCCCAAGCATTTAATTGAGCTACCAAAATTGATTTCGGTGTGGCATAAAACTTCACCTTATCTTTAGTTTGTAACTCAACAAAATCTTTGGAGTAGCGATCGATTGCTTTCCATGACATATCTGCTGAAGCTGCTTGAGTTCCTATTGCAAGAATTGCCTGAAGATCTGCTGGTAAGGAGTCATATCTCTTCTTATTGAAGATAATTTCAAACTGCTCTGAGCTTTGGTGAAAGCTTTGAAGCATATTGATTTTAGAGACGTCTGGGAAACCAAGGAGTCGATCTGAGGAAGCATTGTTAAATTCTGCAGCATCTAACAGACCACGATCCATCGCAGGAATAATATCCCCGCCTGGTAGCGCTTGAACTGAAGCACCCATATCTGTAAAGATTTCAATCGAAAGACCTACAGTACGATACTTCAAGCCCTTCATATCATCTGCTTTAGCGATTGGCTTTTTGAACCAACCCAGAGGTTGGGTTGGCATTGGACCATAAGGGAAAGACACCACGTCTAGCTTTAAGTTGCTGTAGATTTCATTAAGTAACTGTTGGCCACCACCATATTGATTCCAAGATAGGAGGGTATTGGCATCCATGCCGAAAGCAGGGCCTGATCCCCATAGCGCTAAGGCAGCACTCTTGCCATACCAATAAGCAAGCACTCCATGACCGCCATCGAGTGTGCCACTTGATACAGCATCTAGTAGGTCAAAAGCCTTAACAACCGAGCCTGCTGGAAGCACTTCAATTTTAAGGCGACCACCTGACATGGAGTTGACCTTAGCAGCGTAATCATTAGCGTATTCATGAAAAATATCTTTTGTGGGCCAAGTCGATTGAAAGCGCAAGGTTATTGTTTGCGCATTAGAAATCATTGGAAAGCCCATCGCGGCCGCACCAGCAGTACCAATAGCAGCATTTTTTAGAAACTTACGACGTGGACTATTGTTATTAGATGTCTCAGACATTTTCATCTCCTATGTTTATTTTTTAATAAATTCACTACTAGATAAAGTAATGTTTTGTATAGAGTATTCCTTTTTTCTAAATATTAATTTGAGGGTTTCCCCTTGTTTTTCTATTTTTCTTTTGTGCATTGCAATAACTTTTTAATACTCCTATAGCCTGATGAAGTGTGAATATGCGATGAAAAAAGCTTTCATCACAAATTGAATCTAATCCATATTTCAATAGAAATTGGGTAGATGAGTACACTAACGAAGATGAAATTAAACACCCGTCAAGGTATCGCTTGATGCTTAAGATCATGCCAATGACCAATAATTTAAGGAAATAAATGATTGCTAAACCCAAAATTCTGGTGGCAAGGGCTATCTTTCCAGAGGCACTAGCTAAATTGGAGGAGTCGTTTGAGGTTCGATCTAACCAGGCCGATGTAGTCTTTACTCCCGAAGAGTTAAAACAAGAACTAGCAAGTGTAGTAGGGGCATTAGTTACAGGTAGCGAAAGAATAGATGCCCATGCTTTATCTGAGGCAAAGCAGTTAAAGATAGTGGCCAATATTTCAGTGGGATACAACAATTTTGATATTCCTGCAATTAGTGCTGCTGGTGTGATGGCTACTAATACTCCTGATGTATTAACTGACACTACTGCTGACTTTGGTTTTGCACTGCTCATGGCAACGGCTAGGCGCATGACAGAATCAGAGCATTGGCTGAGAGCAGGCAGCTGGACTAAGTGGTCGATAGTGAATAATCCCTTGGGTGTCGATGTGAGTCACTCTACGATTGGCATTATTGGAATGGGTCGAATCGGTCAAGGGATTGCTAAACGTGCGCTAGGATTTGGAATGAAAGTGATTTATCACAATCGCAATCGCTTGTCCGAAACAGATGAAAAAACTTGCCAGGCAACTTACGTATCAAAAGAGGAATTACTTAGCACTGCTGATCACGTCATTCTTGTACTACCATACACACCTGAAAATCACCACACGATTGGCGCACAAGAAATCGATTTGATGAAACCAACTGCTACCCTGATTAATATTGCACGCGGTGGAATTGTGGATGACGCCGCTTTAGCGCAAGCTTTACAAACTGGAAAAATATTTGCAGCGGGTTTGGACGTCTTTGAGGGTGAACCCAATGTAAATCCGCAATTACTCGAACTTAGCAACGTGGTCTTGGCCCCGCACATTGCTAGCTCGACTGAAAAAACACGCAGAGCCATGGTTGATCTTGCAGTAGAAAATTTGCGCGCAGCAATAGATGGTAAAAAGCCACCCAGCTTAATTAATGCCGAAGTATTTAGAGATTAAAAAAACTACTCCGCTTCGATCTCTTCTGGGAGGTCTCTCAGTGCTAGTTCAATGCCACCAAATTTACCGGCAACCCAGTTATAGACTTTACAGGCAATCCATAATAGTGCGAAGCCAAGCAAGGCATTGAGGATTAATGCAGAAAGCACGGTAAAACCCGGAATGGCGCCATCGCGAATGAAGGCAACAAACAAGGCCAACAAAACTATCGGCACTGAAAAGCAGAGGTAAACCAAAACTAGTGTTTTGGCAGTATGCAATGGGTCTAGAAAGACGATTTCTTTTTTGCTAATTTTCATGATGGAGCAATCTTAAAGCAGTCCGTCAAAAAGCGCCACATCTACCCAGTCTCCAGCAGAAATATTTCCCTGTTCGTGATGCAATATAACAAAACAATTAGCTTGACTCATTGATCTTAAAATTCCGGCACCTTGACTACCAGTCAACCTAACTGTGGGCTTGCCATCAAGGGCGCGCCCCAAAATAGCCCGTTGGAATTCAGTACGACCCGGCCTTTTTCGAATGGCCTCTTGTGTAATCGCTTGGGTGAGCTGAACTTCAGTTTGACTAGCGCCATTCAGTTGCAAAAGAGCTGATCTGACAAATTGATAGAAGGTCACCATGACTGCAACAGGGTTACCCGGTAAACCAAAGAATAGGGTTTTACGGGCGGGATATTTTCCTGAAACTGGCTTCAGTGTGCCAAAAGCCATTGGCCGACCCGGCCGCATGGCGATTTTCCAAAAGCCCACATCACCGAGTTCTTGCATAATTTGCTTGGTGTAATCTGCTTCACCTACTGATACCCCACCAGAAGAAATTAAGACGTCTGCCCGTTGAGCTGCCTCACAAAAGGCCAGCTTGAGAGAATTAGGGTCATCACGCACAATGCCGCAATCAATAATTTCTAAATTGAGGCGATTAAGTAGGCCAGTAAGACTATAGCGATTACTGTCATAAATACTGCCAGGTACTAAATCTTGTCCAAGAGCACGTAACTCATCTCCTGAAGACAGAATAGCCACTTTAAGTTTGCGGCGTACTTTTAGAGTGGCAATGCCCAATGAGGCAGCTAAACCCAAATCCGAAGGTCTCAGAAAACGACCGGCTAAGACGGCTGGGCTGCCGGCCTGTAAATCTTCACCACGTAGGCGGCGATTCTCACCCCGTTGAAGTTGATTCCGTTTGAACTCAATGACAGAGATGTTCTCAGGGTTTTGGTTGATTGTGAATTCTTGTGGAAGCACGGTGTCGCAACCAATGGGCATCAGTGCACCGGTCATAATCTTGAGACATTCCCCTGGGCCAACACTGCCTTTATAGGGCTTACCTGCATAGGCGGTGCCAATCACCTTGAGAGTGATATGGGCATCGCCCATATCCAAACAGTCTCCATTAAAAGCAAAGCCATCCATGGCAGAGTTATCTGCAGCAGGCACATTAGTCGGGGAGAGTAAGTCCTTTGCCAGAATACGGTTAATTGCCTGATCTAACGATACTGTTTCAATATCATTTGGCATGCCCATTGCATTAGATTCAAATAACAACTCTTGCACTAAATCTGCGATTGCTTTGCGTGCATCATCAACATGTAAAGATGAGCTGAGGAAAATAGGGTTGTTAGGGGACAGTCTTGTTGAGCCACTCATGGAGATGCCTCTTCTAATGCCCGCAATTCTTCAGGTGTATTGATGTTGGCAAAGGCTTGCTCATCTTCAAATATAACCGTGCTACTACGCAAGTTCAAAAACCAACGATCAATCTTCAAATTGCCCGTACCTAAAAAGCTTGTTAAAGAATCCTTAAGGGTACTTCGCATGAGACAAAAAACGGGTTGGGCCCAAATCTTGCCATTGGCATCTTTGGTTGATGCGTAAACCAAATCAAATTTTCCACTCTTTATCTCTACCATCATCTTTTCTGCAAGGTCTATGGGAAGTAATGGTGAGTCACAAGGAGAGGTTAGGAGATAAGGGGTTATGCAGTTCTTGAGGCCTACTGAGAAACCAGCTAATGGGCCTGAGAAGTCAGTCGTTTCATCCATGAGGACGGGGAAGCCATAACTTGCATATTTAGTGATATTTCGATTGGCATTAATTAAAATAGGGCCCACTTGGGTCTTTAAGCGGGTAATGGCAGATTCAATTAACGGTTTTCCATGAAATGGAATGAGTCCTTTATCTATGCCACCCATGCGTTGGGCGCGACCCCCAGCTAGAATCAGTCCCGTAATTTGGTCTTTTAAAATCATTAGCCGCCGATGTAGGACATTTCGACTTTTCGGGTAGCAGCGCTAGTGGCAGTGTTTGAGCCCCGAATTTCAGAATAGTGATCATCTCGTGCTGCCCAAGTATTCATAATGGCATTAGCAATCTCTAGATCACTTTTACCTGTCCGCAGTAATGTTTTGAAATCAAATCCTTCGTTGGCAAATAAGCAAAGATAAAGCTGTCCATCGGTAGAGATTCGGGCGCGAGTGCATTCATGGCAAAAAGTTTGGGTCACACTAGAAATCACTCCTATTTCTCCAGAGCCATCTGCATATCGCCAGCGCTGGGCAACTTCACCAGAGTAATTTGCCTCTATAGGCTCCAAAGGGTAGACCTCATTAATTCTGGCAATGACTTCTTTGGATGGAAGAACCTCAGCCATATTCCAGCCATTCGAACTTCCTACGTCCATAAATTCAATAAAACGTAAGGTGACACCCGTTCCCTTGAAATGCTTTGCCATGGCAACAAGCTCTTGATCGTTTGTACCTTTTTTCACCACCATATTTACTTTGATATTGGCAAAGCCCTGTGCTTGTGCAGTGGTAATGCCATCTAATACATCGGTTACCGGAAAATCCACGTCATTCATTTTTTTAAAGATAGCATCGTTTAAGCCATCCAGACTTACGGTAATTCGATGCAAGCCAGCAGCTTTTAATACAGCTGCTTTTTTATGCAGAATGCTCCCATTTGTTGTCAGCGTAAGATCTAGTGGATTGCCATCAGGCGTTCGAATTTTTGCCAACATTTCCACTAGCACTTCTAGATTTTTACGCAGTAAAGGCTCGCCACCAGTTAGGCGAATTTTTTCAACTCCCAATGAGGCAAAAATCGTACTTAAACGAGTGATCTCTTCAAAACTCAGTAGCTCTTGGTGGGATAAGTAAGGATGACTTCTGTCAAACACTTCCTTTGGCATGCAGTAAGTGCAGCGAAAGTTACAGCGATCGGTAACAGAGATTCGTAAATCTCTTAGGGGGCGACCACGCGTATCTTTAGTGGAGCTCTTAGCAGTAACAAGCGATCTAGGAATGGACGGAGCAAGGCCTTTGCCTTCATTAATTCGAATGGGGATGACTTTTTTCACCATTGGCTAATTATGAATGTGAAAGGGTGTTTCTGCCAAACCGCCAAGTATCTTTGTGGGATAAATGACGGTCTGGAGAAAAAATTAAACCATTTTTTCTTGGTTACTGGTTTCCACGAGCACCATGGGAGCATCTGACAGGCTTACGGGTGCCTTAGGCGCCCTGCCCAACTTGACTACTTCGGGTTCTGCCTTTATCTGGGACTGTGAATCCGCGTGTTTACCAGAATCTGTTGCAACCCAAATCATGCCGGCTGATTGAACCACGCTATGCAAAGGGGTTTCTTCTAGCGCTTGAAAGGCCACTTTAGGAAGCTCAGGCATGGGTTTGGCAATTACCTCAATCGTCGCAATAGCTATGGAAGCTGCTTGAGGTACTGGCACAGCAGTATTTTCAGTACGATTACTTTGACGAGGTGCACGCGGTGCTCTTGGCTCACGAGGGGCTTTATCTTTAACTTCGTTAGCAGGCGCAACTGGGGTAAGTGGATTGAAGCTTTGTGTAATGTTTTGGATAGGCATGGAAGCGCTAGTACCAGCCATTCCAATAGGAGGGCCTGAGAAACTGACCTCTGTAACTGCTCCAGTTTCAGATGCAGAACTTACTTCACTATTACCCTCAGTACGCTCGCTACGTTGACCACGGCCACGACCACGGCGGTTACGACCACGGCCACGACGATCTTCACCATCGGTACTTGGAGTAACTTCAGTGCCAGATGCTGCTTCCGTAGCTGGGCTTATAGCTGCTTGGGTCTCTGATTTGGGATTATTTTGATTGCGGTTATTGCGGTTACGACCATCTTGACGACCCTTACCAGAACTTGCTTCGCGTGGAGCGCTTATTCCTTCGGTGCTTACAACTGCACCTTCAGTATTGGTTGCAGGACGTTCGGCGCGCTCACCTCGGCGGCCACGGTTGCGGTTGCCATTGTTATTGCGATTATTAGGGTTGCGACCACGGGGTGCACTAGGAACAGGCTTTACCTCGGGGGTAGGCGTTGAGGAGAAAATACGTTTAATAAAGCCAAACAAGCCGCCACCAGCACTTTCCACGGGAGTTGTACTTGCCCGTGCAGGGCGTGGTTGGCTTACTGGAGCAGGTTGGTTCGGTGTAATACCTTTAACTGCAGCTTCAGGCCGCACTTTAAGGTCTGCATCTTTACGGCTCACAGTAGTATCAGTTTCTAATTCATGCGCAGCTTCTTCGGCCATCACATAGCTGGCTTTTTGGTCATCCAAACGAGGGTCATCATGACGCAAACGCTCAAGCTTGTAATGGGGTGTTTCTAAATGCTTGTTTGGAATCATCAAGACATTGACTTTGAAGCGAGTCTCAATTTTGATCACTTCAGGACGCTTTTCATTCAAGAGGAAGGCAGCCACTTCGACTGGTACCTGTGTATGAATCGCTGCTGTATTTTCTTTCATTGCCTCTTCTTGAATGATGCGCAAGACTTGCAATGCCGAAGACTCAGTATCCCGAATATGGCCAGTGCCATTACAACGCGGGCAGGTGACGTGACTACCTTCGGAGAGTGCTGGGCGCAAACGTTGGCGGGACATTTCCATCAAACCAAATTTGGAGATCTTACCCATCTGAACACGGGCACGGTCATGCCGCAGAGCATCGCGTAGGCGATTCTCAACATCCTTTTGCGCTTTGCCCGAATCCATATCAATAAAGTCGATCACGATCAAGCCACCTAAGTCACGTAAACGTGCTTGACGGGCAATTTCATCGGCAGCTTCTAAGTTGGTACGAGTGGCGGTTTCTTCAATATCGGAGCCACGGGTGGCACGTGCTGAGTTGACGTCTACGGAAACCAATGCTTCTGTGTGGTCAATCACAATCGCCCCGCCAGATGGTAATGGCACGGTACGTGAGTACGCAGTTTCAATTTGATGTTCAATCTGAAAACGTGAGAACAACGGCACATCGTCGTGATAACGCTTTACTCTGGGCAGATTATCTGGCATTACCACTGACATAAACGCTGCAGCTTGTTCGTAGATGTCATCCGTATCAATGAGAATCTCACCAATATCAGGTTGGAAATAATCCCGAATCGCCCGAATAACTAGACTAGATTCGAGGTAAATTAACAAGGGCGCTGAATTACCTTTAGCGGCTTCATCAATCGCACTCCATAATTGCATGAGGTAACTTAAGTCCCACTGCAGCTCAGTGGCATCACGACCAATACCAGCAGTGCGGGCAATGATGCTCATGCCATCTGGGATATGTAATTGAGACATGGCATCCCGGAGTTCTTGACGGTCTTCACCTTCAATGCGGCGGGATACACCACCTCCACGTGGGTTATTTGGCATCAATACCAAATAACGGCCAGCTAGAGAAATAAAGGAGGTTAAGGCAGCACCTTTTTGGCCACGTTCTTCTTTTTCTACCTGGACAATGATTTCTTGGCCTTCACGCAAGGCTTCTTTAATAGAGGCATTTCGGACATCAATACCATCCTTAAAGTAGGTGCGAGCAACTTCTTTAAATGGCAGGAAGCCATGACGTTCTTCGCCGTAATTGACAAAGCAAGCTTCGAGCGATGGCTCAATGCGAGTAATGACACCTTTGTAAATATTGCCTTTACGTTGTTCGCGACCAGCAGCTTCGATATCGATATCGATGAGTTTTTGACCATCGACAATGGCAACTCGCAACTCTTCTTGTTGAGTTGCATTAAATAACATGCGTTTCATAACATTCTCCTATGGGGGAGGATGCCGTTGCGCGTTGCGATAGGAGGAAGTTAGTAAGCGCTTGGGGTATACCCACTAGCGGCTTTAGAGTGTGGATCAAGCAAATCTAGGCATATCTTACCTAGTACACCGACTTAAACCTTAGTTCAATCAGCGCCACACTTGACGATCGCCGCAGAGACCTCCTTTAGGTCATCAATGCAGGCGCGCGCCTGAAAACTCTCTTCTAATCGCGGGTCGCGGCATACGGCACACCAACCCTGCGCCTCATTACAACGGGGGAGGGGCAACCCCGGGAGTCTATTAAGGGCGACTCCAAGCTCCACGATTCAAGCCTTAATCAGGCTGGTCTCGGGCCAATAAATTGGCTAGAGCGTTGATTATACGGCACAAGTTGAATGACAATGGGGTATTGTTAAGTCCCTTGCCGAGGTGGCGAGAGAGATTAATTATGAAACCCGAGACAAATACTAAGCTCCCTAAGGTAAAAGCAATCGTTCTGCCGGCGGTCTATCTGCAGACTATAGGCCCAGAAGAAGCTGGGCAACGCTTGGACAACTATCTCTTGCGATGGGCAAAAGGAGTACCCAAAAGCCATGTTTATCGAATTATTCGCTCTGGTGAGGTTCGGGTAAATAAGAAACGAGCAGAGCCAACTACGCGTTTAATCGAGGGCGATGTTGTCAGGCTCCCCCCAGTTCGATTGGCAGAGCCTGCCCAAATGGTGGCAATAAATAGTGCTCAAACTCAGTCCCGTGCCCAAGGCTATTCTGAGAAAATGCCCATTCTTTTTGAGGATGATGCTTTATTAATAGTGAATAAGCCAACTGGACTAGCTGTTCATGGGGGGTCGGGCATTGCCTTGGGGGTAATTGAGACCTTAAGGATTACTCGTCCTGAGCTGAAATTTTTAGAGTTGGTACACCGCTTGGATCGGGATACTTCAGGCGTATTACTTCTAGCCAAGAAACGGAGTGCCTTGGTAGAGATGCATCGCCAAATTCGGGAGGGGCACACAGATAAGCGCTATTACTTACTTGCCCATGGTGAAATAGTGCAGGGTGCGGGGGTTATGCAACTCAAGTTTGCGCTCCATAAATATTTACTTCCCAATGGCGAGCGACGTGTGCGCGTTGACCCTAACGGCTTACCAAGCCACACCGCTTTGCGTGTGAGGAAGGTATTTAAGCGCGCTGATGCCGCTATTACTTTGGCCGAGGCCCAGTTAAAGACAGGGCGAACCCATCAAATTCGTGTACACCTACAAAAATTGGGCCATGCGATTTTGGGTGATGATAAATATGGCTTTGAAGACCAAGATAAGCAGATTAAATCTAAGCGTTTGTATTTACATGCCCACTTGGCTGGCTTTACACACCCCCGCACTGGTGAAAAAATGCGTATCGAGTCGCCATTGCCCCCAGAATTTATAGCGATGATGAATCATTTTTCCCCATTAGTCGATACTGCCTAAAAACTTAAAAAATGCCATGATTGACCAAAAGAAACTGGCTAGACGCTATGACCTAATCGTATGGGATTGGGATGGCACGATTATGGATTCCACCCCCACAATTGTGCATTGTATTCAGCAGTCTTGTCGTGATTTAGGATTTAAAGAGCCTGATGATTCTTTGGCGAGCTCTGTGATTGGTTTGGGCATTCAGGATTCCTTGCGTAGAGCGGTTCCCTGGATTGAGCCAATCCATTTCCCAAGGCTCACTGAACGCTTTCGTCATCACTACCTCGCTAAGGATCATGAACTTCACTTATTTGATGGCATTCGGGATTTACTAGAAAATTTACGCGAGGATGGCTACCTTTTAGGTGTGGCTACTGGCAAATCTCGCATGGGCTTGGATCGTTCGCTAGTTCACCATCAGATTGGGCATCTGTTTCATGAAACCCGAACTGCCGATGAGTCTTTTTCTAAACCTCACCCAGGAATGCTCTTAGAACTATCGGATGCTACAAAAGTACCCATGCGCAGAATGTTGATGATAGGCGATACTACCCATGATTTAGATATGGCAGCCAATGCGGGAGTAGATGCGATTGCGGTAACTTATGGAGCGCATCCACCGGATACTTTGAAGCAGGCTCCATCACTCATCCATGTGGATGATGTGCCTCAATTGGCTCAATGGCTAGGTGAAAATCTCATAGTGAAAAATTAGTACGATAGTGGCGATAATAATCCTAATACCGCAGGTAATAAACAAGGAATAAAAGATGGATCAGAATCAACAATGGGAGCGCCAAGCTCTTGAGCAATTACTGCTTGAGAATTTGAAGGAAACGCGTAAAGCACGTCGCTGGAAAGCAGTGTTACGTGTATTAACTTTGCTTGTATTGATCGGAGTGGTGCTTTCAGTGTTCGATTTTCATCTACCCGGACGCGGCATGGGCACAGAAAAACATACTGCCTTAGTAACCCTTGAAGGAGAGATTTCTTCAAGCTCTTTGGCTAATGCCTTAGATATCAACTCCTCATTAACTGCAGCGTTTGAGAATGAGGGGAGCGCCGGCGTGATCTTGCGTATTAATAGTCCTGGGGGATCGCCAGTCCAAGCAGGCATGATCAATGATGAGATTCATCGTTTACGCAAACTCTACCCAAGCAAACCCTTTTATGTGGTGGTAGAAGATATTTGTGCCTCCGGTGGCTATTATGTGGCAGTTGCGGGCGATCAAATTTTGGTTGATAAAGCCAGTCTAGTTGGTTCGATTGGCGTCATTATGGAAGGCTTTGGATTTACTGGTTTGATGGATAAGTTGGGCGTTACTCGGCGAATGATTACTGCGGGTTCCAATAAAGGCATGATGGATCCGTTCTCCAAAGAAAATCCACAGCAAGTCGAAATGGTAAAAACTATGCTTGATGAAATTCATCAGCAATTTATTGCAGTTGTGAAGGAAGGACGCGGCGCTCGATTAAAAGAATCGGCGGATCTCTTTTCAGGGCGCATCTGGAATGGTGAACAAGCCATCAAAATTGGCTTGGTCGATGGTTATGGAACGGTAGACTCAGTCGCTCGAGACATTTTTAAAGCCACCGATATTTTGGATTACACCCTTAAAGAAAACTTTGCAGAGCGAGTTGCAAAACGCTTTGGTGCTCATGCTGGTGCTGCCGCTGGTAAGGCGCTTATAAAGAGCCCAGATTTAAAGTAAAACTTAAGGCTCAGAGTTTAAAAAATCAAGACCAAGACCTAGGCCAACAATAGAAATATTGCTGGCCGGTTTTGTAAGCCACTACAAGCTGACTCGCTGGGGTAGCGTTTACGCCATTCAGCGATAGATAAGGTTGTAATTGTTTCAGTCTTTAGACTAAGATCCATACCAATGCTGAGAAGCGATTGGGGCGCAAAAGTACTTAAGCAGGCCATCAGCATGGCGGTATTGCGATAAGGGGTTTCAATCCAGATTTGGGTTTGTTGTAATTTCTTAGATTCCAGTTCTAACTGTTTTAATCTGGTAATGCGCTCTTGAGCATCATGCGGTATATACCCCTGAAAAGCAAAACGTTGACCATTTAAGCCGCTAGCCATTAGGCCTAACAAAATAGAGCTTGGGCCTATCAATGGTTTTACTTTGGCACCGAGCATGTGAGCAGCGAGTACTAATTCAGCTCCAGGATCGGCTACACCGGGTACCCCAGCTTCTGACATAAGCCCTACATCATTACCAGCAATTAAAGGCTTAAGTAGGTCAGCGGGCTTGACCGTATCACCATATTTTGCGTTGCGGGCAGCCCCGCGCCACTCACTCATCTGCATTACTTGAATGGCGCAAGCTAAAGGGGTAATGCTCTCCACTGCTTTTAAAAAAGCGCGCGCTGTTTTAGCATCTTCAACGATCCAATATTTTAGTTTGGCAGTTTGCAATAGAGTTTCATGTGGTAACACCCAAGGCAGTTGCTCTGTACGTGACTCACTGCCCAATGTATTGGGAACTAAATAGAGGGTGCCTAGTTTCGTACTCATGGTGGATTCGTATCTTAGGTATTTATCTTTTCGGTGGAATAGCAAATCCTACATCCCGTAACAATCCACTTAGGGCGATTAATGGTAGACCAATGAGGGCAGTTGGGTCATCACTTTTAATTGCCTGGAGTAAGCTGATACCTAAGCCTTCCGCTTTGGCACTACCGGCACAGTCATAGGGCTTTTCAGCATGTAGATAGGATTCCAAAATGTCGTTTGGTAAATTGCGAAAGGTGACTTCAGTAGGAACACTAATTGTGGTTTGTAGATCGCCGCGCATAAGACAAAGTGCCGTATGAAAAGTTACAGTAGCACCACGCATGAGTTGCAGTTGCGCTAAAGCCGTCTCAAAATTTCCAGGTTTACCAATAACGGCCCCATGTAAATCAGCCACCTGGTCTGATCCAATTACCCAAGCTGTTTGATGTGCCCCAGCTATTACAGTAGCCTTTGCTTTGGCCAGGCGCAGGGCTAATTCTAGCGAGCTCTCTTCAGGTAGTGGTGTTTCATCTACCTGAGGAGAAACCACGGCAAAAGGGATGCCAAGGCGTTCGAGGAGTTCACGGCGATAAATCGAGGTAGATGCCAAGATTAAGGTATTTTTTTGGGTATTACTCATTGCGGCCACCATTTTTTAGAGTATCTTCATTTAGACTAATGTTATGAATCGTAATCAAGTTTTACCTCAAGTTGAACTCTCCGCCGACCCCGATGCTTTGCGCAAAGTGGATTTTTGTGCCCTGAACACCTATAAAGGGAGTGGTTTTTTGGGGATCACAGCGCTTTCACGGGTTGCCCAAGAGGTCTCTAAGATTGAGTCTGGGGATGGATTTCATTGGAAAATAGATACCTATTTTGAAGAGGCGCATGGTGAGCTGACTCATCAAATAGTGGATTTAGAGCTTAATGGGCGTCTACATGTGGTTTGCCAGCGCTGTTTAGAGAGTTGCACCCTTGATTTGGCTGAAAAACGCCAATTCATGATGGTTACTACCGAAGCCCAAGCAGATGAATATCCCATTGAGAATGATCAGCTAGAGCCCTTGGTGATAAGTCAACAGTTTGACCTTTTGAGCACCATTGAAGATGAAATTCTGCTTTCCCTCCCTTTAATCCCCAAGCATCCTAAAGGCACTTGCCAAGCTCATGCTTCTTTCTTTGGGGAATTAGGTGGAATGGCTGTGGAGTCTGAAAGGCTGGAAAATCCTGAAAATCCTTTTAACATCCTGAAAAATATGAAGAAAAATTGAATCGCTTACCAATAGTAGGTAGCTTGTTTTATAGGTGTTTTACTAATAAATCAAGCATTTAGAGGATTTTCTATGTTAGAATATCGCCTTGCTTAGGAGTTCAATATGGCCGTCCAACAGAATAAAAAATCACCTTCCAAACGTGGCATGCATCGTGCGCACGACTTTTTGACCGCACCTGCTACGGCTGTAGAAGCCACTACAGGTGAGGCTCATCTGCGCCACCACATCTCACCAAACGGCTACTATCGTGGTCGTAAAGTTGTTAAAACCAAAAACGACTAAATCTTTAGTCTAAAAAGATAGAAGCGGCTCCCTTAAAGGCCGCTTTTTTCTTGGATAAACCACTTGCAGCAATCCCTGAATTTATGAGCCTCACTCTTGCTATTGACGCCATGGGCGGAGATCATGGGGTGATGGTTACTGTCCCAGCTTGCTGTGATTTCCTTGAAAAGCATGAGGACGTCAAGATTTCTTTAGTCGGCGACCCCCAATTGCTCAAGCAGGCCTTGAGTAGCTATCCGCCAACACTCACAGAGCGTGTACAAATCATTCCTGCTAGTGAAGTGGTTTTAATGGATGATTCCATTGAGGTTGCCCTGCGTCGCAAAAAAGATTCCTCTATGCGTGTTGCTATCGAGCAGGTAAAAGAAGGGAAGGCAGATGCCATCATCTCTTCTGGCAATACTGGCGCATTGATGGCGATCTCCCGTTATATATTAAAAACATTAGAGGGCGTTGATCGTCCTGCCATTGCAACTGCGATCCCTAATGAATTAGGACGCGGTACTACTATGCTTGATTTAGGCGCTAATGCGGACTGCGAGCCAATGCATTTAGTGCAATTTGCTCAAATGGCCAATGTCATGGTGCAAGTAGTTGATGGCACACCAAATCCCTCTATCGGTCTTCTCAATATTGGGGAAGAAGTTATTAAGGGTAATGAAGTAGTTAAAGAAACCAGCGAATTGTTACGCAAAACAAACTTAAACTTTTATGGCAACGTAGAAGGTAATGATATTTTTAAAGGCACTACAGATATTGTGGTGTGCGATGGTTTTGTTGGCAACGTCGTTTTAAAGGCCAGCGAAGGTTTAGCGAAGATGATGAGTGGGATGATTCGTGAAGAATTCAATCACTCTTGGTTAACAAAGTTAATGGCAATTTGTGCAATGGTACCTTTGTTAAGAGTGCGTAAACGGGTAGATCATCGCCGTTATAACGGCGCCGTATTGTTAGGTTTGCGTGGATGTGTCATTAAGAGTCATGGCTCTGCAGATCGTTTTGCTTTTGGCTTTGCACTAGATCGTGCATATGAAGCAGCAAAAAATCGCATGGTTGATCGTATTGCTCAGGCTTTTGCCTTGGAGACTAATTCATGAGTACGTATTCAAGAGTGGCTGGAACGGGAAGTTATCTTCCTGAGCAGCGTTTAAGCAATCAAGATTTGGTGGAGCGCTTAGCGAAGATTGGACTTGAGACCAGTGATGAATGGATTTTTACTCGTAGTGGAATTTCTGCGCGTCATTTTGCCGCCGATGATCAGCTCACTAGTGATTTAGCGGTTAATGCAGCTCAAATGGCACTAGAGAGTGCCGGCTTAACATCAGAAGATCTCGATCTGATTATTTTGGCTACCTCTACCCCTGATCATTTGGGCGGCTTTCCAAGCACTGCATGCGTAGTACAAGATAAATTGGGCGCACATACCAATTGCGCAGCTTTTGATGTGCAGGCCGTTTGTGCAGGATTTACCTATGCGTTAGCTATTGCAGATGCTTTTATTCGCACAGGTAGTTATAAAAAAGTCTTAGTGCTTGGCGCAGAAACTTTTTCTCGTATTTTGGATTTTCAAGATCGCACCACTTCCGTTTTATTTGGCGATGGTGCTGGAGCTGTCGTACTTGAAGCCTCTTCAGAGCCCGGTATTCTGTCTACTGCTTTGCATGCAGATGGTAGTCAACGTAACATCTTGTGTGTTCCCGGGCATACTAAACAGGGTGGGGTTGAGGGTTCGGCTTACTTGACAATGGATGGTCAGGCTGTTTTCAAGCTGGCTGTTAAGGTTCTTGAACAAGTAGCTCATGAAGCCTTGGAGAAAGCCAATCTGAAACCAGAGCAAATTGATTGGTTAGTACCCCATCAGGCCAATATTCGCATCATGGAGAGTACAGCTCGTAAGATGGGAATGTCGATGGATAAGGTCATTGTGACTGTTCACGAGCACGGCAATACTTCTGCAGCTTCTATTCCTCTGGCATTAGACTGGGGGGTTCGCTCTGGTCAAATTCAACGTGGTCATCATCTCTTATTAGAGGGAGTTGGTGGTGGGTTTGCTTGGGGTGCGGTAGCACTCAAGTATTAATATCCATTAGCCATAACTTCATTTACTTTTTTAGCGAATTTAATCTCATGACATTTGCATTTGTATTCCCCGGTCAAGGCTCCCAATCTGTTGGGATGCTCAATACCATTGCAAGCCGCCCTGAAGTACGTGCGACCTTGCAAGAAGCATCCGAAGCCTTGGGTGAAGACATGGCTCAGTTGATTGCCGAAGGTCCGGCCGAGGCTTTGTCCTTAACCACCAATACTCAACCTGTCATGTTAACTGCGGGCATTGCGTTTTATCGCGCTTGGCTGGCTTCTGGTGGCCCAGTCCCTAAGGTGATGGCTGGCCATAGTTTGGGTGAATACTCTGCACTGGTGGCTGCTGGTGTCATTTCGTTTAAAGACGCAGTGCCTCTCGTACGCTTTCGTGCTGAGGCTATGCAAACTGCTGTTCCAGTAGGTACGGGCGGTATGGCGGCAATCTTGGGCTTGGATGATGACATCGTAAAAACAGTCTGTGCACAAGCAGCCCTTGCATCCGGTGGAGTTGTTGAGGCGGTGAATTTTAATGCTCCCGGTCAGGTAGTTATTGCCGGTGGTAGCGATGCAGTGACCAAGGCTTGTGAGTTATTAAAAGCGGCAGGAGCCAAGCGCGCCTTGCCATTACCTGTTTCCGCACCTTTTCATTCTTCATTACTGCAGCCCGCCTCTGAAAAATTAAAAGACTACTTGGCCGACATTGAATTTAAGGTTCCCGCCATTGCTGTGATCAATAATGTTGATGTGGGCGTCTTGTATGACCCCAAGGCAATTAAAGATGCCTTAGTGCGTCAAGCGGCTATGCCTGTTCGTTGGCATGAAATTATTCATGAAATGGCCAAGCAGGGCATTACTCAAGTAGTAGAGTGTGGCCCAGGCAAGGTATTGGCTGGCCTAACTAAGCGTATTAGTGATCAAGTTATTGGTTTGCCTATCTTTGATGAAACTAGCTTAAATGAAGCCTTGGCAACAGTGAAATAATACTTAATGAATATCAGAAGCAAGGAAAGATAAATATGAATCTGGACCTCAGTGGACAAATTGCTTTAGTTACTGGCGCTTCCCGCGGCATTGGCCAAGCAATTGCGGAGCAATTAGCAAAGTGCGGTGCCAAAGTGATTGGTACTGCTACATCTGCAGATGGTGCTAAAGCGATCAATGCCCGTTTGCAAGCAACTGGCGGTCGTGGTGAAGTTTTAAATGTGATCGATCCAAAGGCCTGTGAAGACATTATTAACCTGATCGTCAAAGACTTTGGCGGTATTCATATTTTAGTGAATAACGCTGGCATCACTCGGGATCAATTGGCGATGCGCATGAAGGCAGATGAGTGGACCGATGTGATTGATACTAATTTAAGTGCAGTTTTCCGGCTTTCTCAGGCCGTCATGCGTCCCATGATGAAAGCGCGTACAGGTCGCATTATTAATATTACTTCCATCGTTGGCCATATGGGAAACCCTGGACAAGCCAACTATGCTGCCGCAAAAGCAGGGGTTTCTGGCATGACCCGTGCCCTAGCCCGTGAAATTGGTAGTCGTAATATCACCGTCAATTGTGTAGCTCCGGGCTTTATTGATACCGATATGACCCGTGCTTTAAGCGAAGAACAGCAAAATGCCCTAAAAGCCAACATACCCTTGGCTCGCCTAGGCACTCCTGAGGATGTGGCCCAGGCAGTGGCGTTTTTAGCCTCTCCAGCAGCAGCTTATATTACGGGTAATACCCTACACGTCAATGGCGGATTATATTTAGCCTAATGACAAAGCGAGGATTTAATCATTTTTTTTGCGGATTTGCTATTTCGGTCCGCCAAGCTGATAAAATCCTTCCATCGTTTTTTTACAACCCTTGGGGGAATTAATGGATAACATCGAACAACGCGTTAAGAAGATCGTCGCTGAGCAATTAGGCGTCGCAGAGGCAGATATCAAAAATGAGTCTTCTTTTGTGAACGATTTGGGCGCTGACTCTCTTGACACTGTTGAATTGGTAATGGCTTTGGAAGATGAATTCGGGATTGAAATTCCGGATGAAGAAGCTGAGAAAATTACTACTGTTCAGCTCGCAATCGATTTTGCTAAATCAAAAGCTCAGGGTTAATTTCCTAGCTTAGTCAATACATAGCTATTACTGTGTCAGCATCAAATGGCCGCCGCCGGGTTGTAGTCACCGGTTTAGGCCTAATCTCACCTGTTGGTAATTCAGTGGATGTAGCTTGGTCTAATGTGCTCGCGGGCAAATCAGGCATTGCTACTATCACTAAATTTGACCACGCACCACTTAGTGTTCATTTCGCTGGTGAGGTGAAGGATTTTAACGTCGAAGAGTATGTGTCTGCCAAAGAGGCGCGCCATATGGATACTTTTATCCATTACGGTATTGCCGCTGGCACGCAAGCCATTCGCGATAGCGGGATTTTGGTAACCGAAGAAAATGCAGAACGTATTGGCGTGATGGTGGGCTCCGGAATCGGCGGTCTACCCATGATTGAAGAGACTGCGGCAGAATCACTAGCCCGTGGCCCTCGTCGGATCTCTCCTTTCTTTGTACCTGGCTCCATCATCAATATGATTTCTGGGCACCTCAGTATTTTGTTTGGCCTTAAAGGCCCAAACGTTGCTGCAGTGACTGCCTGCACCACAGGCTTGCATAGCATTGGTTTAGCAGCTCGCCTGATTCAATACGGTGACGCTGATGTGATGGTTGCTGGCGGAGCTGAATCGACGATTTCAGTTTTAGGTGTAGGAGGATTTGCTTCTGCCCGTGCCCTTTCTACTCGCAACGATGATCCTGCAACAGCTTCACGTCCTTGGGATAAAGACCGTGATGGTTTTGTCTTGGGTGAGGGTGCAGGAGTAGTTGTCATAGAAGAGTACGAGCATGCCAAAGCACGCGGTGCCAAAATTTATTGTGAGCTCTTGGGCTTTGGTATGAGCGGGGATGCGTATCACATGACTGCACCGAATATGGATGGACCACGTCGTTGTATGGTCAATGCTATGCGCGATGCTGGTTTAAATGCAGATCAAATTAACTACATTAATGCGCATGGCACCTCTACACCGTTAGGCGATAAGAATGAAACGGGTGCAATCAAAGCAGCGTTAGGCGACCACGCCAAAAAGACTTTAATTAACTCCACCAAATCGATGACGGGTCATCTTTTAGGGGGTGCTGGTGGCTTGGAGTCGGTATTCACTATTTTGGCTCTCCATCACCAGAAATCCCCACCTACCATTAATATCTTCAATCAAGATCCTGAATGTGACTTGGACTACTGCGCCAATACGGCTCGGGATGTCAAGATCGATTACGCCGCTAAAAACAACTTTGGCTTTGGGGGTACTAACGGTACCTTGATTTTTGGCAAAATGACCTAATATTACTAATTGATTCTTTGCCGAGTTAATTAACTGGTTTTTGCCAAGCAGGTTACAGCAATATGAAAAAGCACTTTATTACCCTTTTTGCCATTTTGAGCTTAGGACAACTGTCTTTTGTTCCTTGTGCATTGGCACAAAATCCCCGCGTCAGTATTCCTGACTTTGCCGACCTAGTTGAACGGGCTAGTCCAGCGGTAGTAAATATTCGGACTACTGAAAAAGTGATGGTGCAACAAGCTCAAGGCGGAATACCAGGCATACCCGAGGATCAGGCAGAGTTCTTCCGCCGTTTCTTTGGAGTACCCATTCCTGGAGTTCCCAATGGACCAAAGCCATCACAACCCAATTCTGGTAAACCACAAGAAGCAGATCGTGGGGTGGGTTCCGGTTTCATTATCGATTCCAATGGGATGATTTTGACCAATGCTCACGTAGTAGAGGGGGCCACTACCATTTACGTCACGCTGACTGACAAACGCGAATTTAAGGCTAAGTTATTAGGGATGGATAAGCGTACAGACGTGGCTGTTGTCAAAATTGAAGCCCGTGACTTACCAAAATTACCTTTGGGCGACTCATCTAAAGTGAGAGTAGGTGAGTGGGTACTTGCCATAGGGTCCCCATTTGGCTTAGAAAATACGGTCACTGCGGGCATTGTTTCTGCTAAGAGCCGTGATACTGGCGATTACTTGCCTTTTATTCAAACAGACGTGGCAGTCAATCCAGGTAACTCTGGGGGCCCCTTACTGAATACCTCGGGTCAAGCGATTGGAATTAACTCTCAAATTTTTAGCCGCTCGGGCGGTTATATGGGCATCTCTTTTGCGATTCCGATTGATGAAGCTATGCGTGTAGCTGATCAGTTGCGCACCAATGGCAAGATGACTCGTGGCCGTATTGGTGTAGCTTTGGGTGAGATGACTAAAGAGGTCGCTGAAAGTCTGGGCTTGGGCAAACCGCGTGGGGCTTATGTACGTAATGTGGAGCCAGGTGGTCCTGCAGCATTAGGTGGAATTGAGTCTGGCGATGTGATCTTGAGTTTTAATGGCAAAGACATTGCAAAATCTACGGATCTGCCAAGGGTGGTAGGTGAAACCAAACCAGGAAGCAGTGCTAGCGTCCAAGTGTGGCGCAAAGGCGCTACGCGAGATCTGACGGTCACGGTAGTCGATACTGATGCCTCTACGGCAGTTAGTAAAAAGCCTGATTCGCCCAGCTCCAATGGAGCTAGCGGTAATGCCTTGGGGGTTGGAGTGAACGAACTCTCCGATGCTAAAAAGAAAGAGCTCAATATTCGCGGTGGAGTTGAGGTGATTAGCTTAAATGATGGCCCTTTAGCAAGAGCGGGGGTTCGGCCTGGGGATGTCGTTATCCGTATCGCAGATGCGGATATAACGGGTGTAAAACAGTTTGAAACCCTTGTAAAGGGCTTAGACTCCAATAAAGCGGTTCCTGTCTTTGTGAGGCGTTCTGACAGCACCCTCGTTATCCCAATTAAGCCAAAATAGGCAAAAACCCACTTTTTTAGCTAAAAAAACAGGTTTGACGCCACTCTGGCGTCACCCATTACAATCACTTCAAGACGACTTTTTGCAGCGCATCATGGTGGTGTGTTCTGATAAGGCGTTTTTTGACTGACCAAATAAGACGCTATGGATTTAATCCGCAATTTTTCTATCATCGCCCATATTGATCATGGTAAATCTACCTTAGCTGATCGCATTATTCAGCTATGTGGAGGACTTTCTGATCGTGAAATGGAGGCTCAAGTTCTCGATTCGATGGATATTGAGCGTGAGCGCGGCATTACTATCAAAGCCCAAACAGCAGCACTAAGTTACAAAGCTAAAGATGGCAAGACATACAACCTCAATTTAATTGATACACCAGGTCACGTTGATTTCTCTTATGAAGTCAGCCGTTCTTTATCTGCCTGTGAAGGAGCGTTGTTAGTGGTTGATGCGAGTCAGGGTGTTGAAGCGCAAACCGTGGCTAACTGTTACACCGCTATTGAGCTAGGCGTTGAAGTGGTGCCTATTCTAAATAAGATTGATTTACCCCAAGCTGATCCTGAGCGAGCTAAACAAGAAATCGAAGACGTCATTGGGATTGATGCCACTGACGCAATTACTTGTTCTGCAAAAACTGGCTTAGGTGTAATAGATGTAATCGAAGAAATGATCCGTCGTGTGCCCCCTCCCAAGGGTAGTGCAAGCGACCCACTGCAAGCTTTAATTGTAGATTCTTGGTTTGATAATTATGTTGGTGTAGTGATGCTGGTGCGCGTAGTCAATGGCACCCTAAAACCCAAAGACAAAATTACTTTGATGGCCAATGGTTCAACCCATCTAGTTGAGCATGTAGGTGTCTTTTGCCCTAAGTCGGTTGATCGTCCTGAGCTCTGTGCTGGTCAAGTAGGTTTTATTATTGCCGGGATTAAAGAATTAAAGGCGGCTAAGGTAGGTGACACTGTGACGCATGCAACTGGTCAGGTTGGCCGTGTACCAGCAACCGAACCATTACCCGGCTTTAAAGAAGTTAAATCACAAGTATTTGCAGGTCTTTATCCAGTAGAGGCGAGTGAATATGATCAATTGCGTGAATCACTTGAAAAGTTAAAACTAAATGATGCTTCATTGCTATATGAACCAGAGGTATCTCAGGCTTTAGGATTTGGTTTTCGTTGTGGTTTTTTAGGCCTACTGCATATGGAAATCGTGCAAGAGCGTCTAGAGCGTCAGTACGATATGAATCTCATTACCACTGCTCCAACAGTGGTGTATCAAGTACAGCAATCTGATGGCACTATCCTCATGGTGGATAACCCATCTAAGATGCCAGAAGTTAGTAAGGTAGATACGATTCTTGAACCAATCGTCACAGTAAATCTCTATATGCCACAGGAGTACGTTGGCTCCATCATTACTTTATGTATTGGGAAGCGTGGCATACAGACGGATATGAATTACCTTGGGCGGCAAGTAAAGTTAACTTATGAACTACCTATGGCAGAAATCGTGATGGATTTCTTTGATCGATTGAAATCCATTTCACGTGGTTATGCTTCCATGGATTACGAGTTTTTAGAATATCGCCCCGCTGATGTAGTGAAGGTGGATATTTTGATTAATGGAGAACGGGTTGATGCATTGTCAGTCATCGTCCATCGCAGCAATAGCCAGCATCGTGGCCGTGAGGTCGTCGCGAAGATGCGTGGCATTATTCCGCGACAAATGTTTGATGTGGCTATTCAGGCAGCAATTGGAAGTAATATCGTTGCTCGTGAAAATGTTAAAGCCTTGCGTAAAAACGTATTGGCTAAATGCTATGGTGGCGACATCTCCCGTAAGCGTAAGCTATTAGAAAAGCAAAAAGAAGGTAAGAAACGTATGAAGCAGGTGGGTAATGTGGAGATTCCACAAGAAGCTTTCTTGGCTATTTTGCAGGTAGACAGTTAATGAACTTTGCACTTATTCTATTGATCTTGGTAGTCATTTCAGGGATTGCTTGGATAGCGGATCGTATGTATTTTGCGCCTCAAAGAGAGGCCTCAGGTATCGTTCGCATGCCTTTGTGGTTGGAGTACACAGCTGGCTTCTTCCCTGTCATTTGCGCTGTATTTTTACTACGATCTTTTATTGTGGAGCCTTTTAAGATTCCTTCTGGGTCTATGATTCCTACCCTGCAGATTGGTGACTTTATCTTGGTGAATAAATTCACATACGGAATCCGTTTGCCAGTAATTAATAAAAAAGTAGTTGAGCTTGGTTCACCCAAAAGAGGGGATGTTGTGGTATTTCGTTATCCTCGTGATGAATCAGTTGATTACATCAAGCGGGTGGTGGCATTACCAGGTGATGTCATCCAATATCAAGATAAGCGTTTAACGATTAATGGCCAGCCATTGCAGTACAGTGGTGGCGAGTCTTATCTAGATCCTGAAAATATGCGTTATGCAAAGCGCTATATGGAAGCCTTTTCAGATGATCTAGGTGGTAATCGCCATGAGATTTTGAATGATCCAGACCGTTCTGCAGGCAGCTTTCCGAATGAGCGTTTTCCAGGTTTTGAGAATTGCCAATATGAAAATGCAGGCCTTACATGCAAGGTGCCTGCAGGACATTACTTTGCTATGGGCGATAACCGGGATAACAGTGCAGATTCGCGTTATTGGGGATTTGTTCCGGATCAAAATATAGTGGGCAGAGCCTTCTTTGTTTGGCTTAACCTAGGCAATCTAGGCCGCATTGGTGGATTTAATTAAAAGTCATGAACGCCCGTGCCGTCATTGAAACTGCGCCGCTTCAAGAGCGTCTCGGGTATACGTTTAAAAAACTTGAGCTACTCAATCAAGCGCTGACTCATCGTAGTCACAGCAAAAAAAATAATGAACGCTTAGAGTTTCTAGGCGACTCTATTCTCAATTGTGTTGTTGCTGAAATGCTCTATGAACGCTACTCTGACTTGGATGAAGGTGATCTCTCTCGTGTTCGTGCAAATTTAGTAAAGCAACAGGCTTTATATGAGATTGCGCAATCCTTATCTTTATCAGATTACTTACGCTTAGGCGAGGGTGAACTCAAGAGTGGTGGTTTTCGCCGTCCATCTATCCTGGCCGATACCCTTGAAGCCGTTACTGGTGCCATCTTTTTAGATGGGGGATTTGATGCTGCTAAAACCTGTTTACGTAAGCTGTACTCTATTATTTTGGCGCACGTTGATCCTAAGACTTTAGGTAAAGACGATAAGACTTTATTGCAAGAGTGCCTACAAGGCTATCAGTTGCCTCTACCAACCTATAACGTCACTGGTACTACTGGCGCTGCGCATAATCAACAGTTTGAAGTAGAGTGTCTTATTCCTAGTCATAAGGTAGCGGTGAAAGGTGAGGGTGCTTCGCGTCGTGCTGCTGAGCAAGCGGCTGCTAAGCTAGCTTTGATTGCTATTTTAAAAGCGTTGCCGCAAGAATCTCGTAAACCTAAGAAGACTCGATCTGCTAAAAAGAAAGCGGCAAAAAAGGAAGTGACTGAAGAGCAGTTCAATCTTAAGCTGAAGGGCTAATTGTGTTTAGATGCGGCACCATCGCCATTGTTGGTCGTCCCAATATGGGCAAATCGACCTTAATTAACGCTTTAGTTGGTCAAAAGATTAGTATAACCTCACGCAAAGCGCAGACTACTCGCCATCGGATCTTAGGGATTCAGAATCGACCGGATGCACAGTTTATCTTTATCGATACACCTGGTTTTCAAACGCGTTTAATGAATACCTTGAACAAGGCTTTAAATCGTACGGTAACCACTGCATTGCAAGATGTGAATGTAGCCTGTTTTGTAGTTGAGGCGGGATACTTTGGGGATGACGATATTAAAGTCTTACGCTTATTGCCAGACGACCTACCAATTGTCTTAGTATTAAATAAATTAGACTTATTTAACAGCCGGTTTCAGACGCCATCTGAGAGAGATCAGGCCTTACTCGACTTTATGAAAAAAATGAGTCAGCCCTGGAGTGAGTTAGGCGGCCGTGAAGACCAGAGTAAATCTGAGTTTTCAGAAATTGTCCCGATGAGTGCCAAGAGTCCACCCGATATTCAAAGGCTTTTAGATGTCTTGGAGGGATATTTACCTGAGGCTGAGGCGGTTTACGATGCTGATACCTTAACTGACCGTAGTGAGCGTTTCTTGGCGGCTGAGATTTTACGTGAAAAGGTATTTCGTTTTACTGGTGAGGAGTTGCCTTACACCAGTACGGTCGTCATCGATCAATTCAAGATGGATGGCAAGATGCGTCGCATTGCGGCAACTATCTTGGTAGATCGTGATAGTCATAAAGCGATGATCATTGGTTCAAAAGGCGAGCGACTCAAAAAGATTTCTACTGATGCTCGGATTGATATGGAAAAGCTCTTTGACGGCAAAGTCTTTTTAGAGACTTGGGTAAAGGTCAAGCGCGGCTGGGCAGATGATCGAGCTGAATTACGGGCGCAGGGATTGGAATAAAGTTCATGGCCTTAATCCGGGTAGCTGACGAACCTGCTTTTGTATTGCATAGCATTCCCTATAAAGAGACCAGCTTAATTCTGGATGTCTTTACTCGTCAGCATGGGCGTATGGCGTTAATTGCCAAAGGGGCTAAGAGACCACACTCTACACTGCGACCTGTATTACAGCGTTTCGTGCCCCTACTGGTTTCTTGGAGTGGTCGGTCTGAGTTACGCACTCTCACTAAATCTGAGTGGGTTGGGGGCACCCCATCTTTGGTAGGTGATGCGCTCCTTTGTGGCTTTTACCTCAATGAGCTGCTCGTGAAGTTTTTAGCACGAGAAGATGAGTACGAAAAGCTGTATGACCGCTATATGGATACGATTTCTGCGCTCTCTAATTTGGAATTTGAGTCCAAAGGCCTAGAGGAGATTTTGCGACCATTTGAGCTATCGCTTTTACAAGAAACAGGTTATGCCGCTGCCTTAGATCGCTGTGTTGAAAGCAATGATGCGCCTCTCGCGGATAAGCAGTATGTATATCAACCAGAGCGTGGCATCCGTCCCATACAAGGGGATGATCCTGGGCACTGGCCTGTTTTAATGGGGCGCTCCTTACTAGCAATTGCAAGCGGAGATTTTTCTCATCCAGAAACACTTTCTGAGAGCAAACAACTCATGCGCTTCTTGCTAGGATTGCACTTACAAGATCAAGTGCTCACTACTCGTCAAATCTTGATCGATCTTAAGAAAATCTAGTAATCTATCATGATGAATAAGTCTAAAGCACTTGATCTTGGTATCAATATCGATCACATCGCTACTTTGCGTAATGCGCGTGGCACCGTATACCCCAATCCCTTAAAAGCCGCCCTGTTAGCAGAAGAGGCTGGCGCAGATTTAATTACTTTGCACTTGCGAGAAGATCGTCGCCATATTAAAGATGCTGATTTATTGGCGCTGCGCCCCTTAATTAAAACTCGTATGAATTTGGAGTGCGCCATCACCCCGGAGATGTTGGCAATAGCCTGTAAAGTGCAGCCTCATGATGTGTGTTTAGTACCAGAAAAGCGTGAAGAAGTAACTACCGAGGGCGGCCTTGATGTAGTTGAGCGCTTTGAAGCGGTGAAATCTGCAACTTCGCAACTAAAAGCTGCTGGAATTCGAGTCTCTATATTTATTGATCCAGAAGAAAAACAAATACAAGCTGCACAAGATGCAGGCGCGACTGTAATTGAATTGCACACTGGGCGCTATGCTGATTTAATGGGCTCTGACCAAGCAGCTGAATTAGAGCGAATTAAAAAAGCAGCGCAATTTGGGGTGAGTATCGGCTTAAGAGTTAATGCAGGACATGGTTTGAATGAAGACAATGTCCAGCCAATTGCGGCCATTGCACAATTATCTGAGCTTAATATTGGTCATGCCATTGTCGCTGAAGCGCTCTTTAAGGGGTGGAAGCAGGCCATTGTGGATATGAAGTCCTTAATGGCTCAAGGTCGAGCTGAAACTCAGTAAGGGCCAAGATGATCGTTGGTATCGGCACTGATATCTTGCAGATTGGGCGCTTACAAGCAGCTTACGATCGAACTCAAGGTCGTCTGGCGGAAAAGATTCTAGGTCCTGATGAAATGCTGGTCTTTAAGCATCGTCTTGCCAGAAACCATAAACGAGGCATTGCTTTTTTAGCCACACGCTTTGCTGCTAAGGAGGCCTTCTCTAAAGCGATTGGTCTGGGTATGCGCATGCCAATGACGTGGCGCTCACTACAGACCTTAAATGAGCCAAGTGGTAAACCGGTTACCTCATATTTGGGTGCGCTGGCAAAGTTTATGGAGGAAAAAAACTGGCAGGCGCAAGTAACGGTTAGTGATGAGCAAGATATGGCGATTGCTCATGTAATCGTGACTCAAAAGTAAACTCAAGAAATAACCTATCAAAATGCAACAGAACTAATTATTGAAATCACGAGGAAGAGATGAGCAAGTCGACCATGAATCCAGGACCAATTACATTAGATGTAATGGGTTTGGAATTAAATACCGAAGATCGTCGTCGCATTTTGGATCCGCTAACGGGCGGTGTGATTTTGTTTGGCAGAAATTTTTCCAATCGTCAGCAGCTAACTAAATTAACTGCTGACATTAAAAAATTGCGTTCGGATGTATTGATCTCCATTGATCACGAGGGCGGGAGAGTACAGCGTTGTAAAACGGATGGCTTTACATATCTACCTGCGATGCGCAAATTAGGTGATTTATGGACGGCTAAAAATAAATCAAATCACCTTGCAGAATCGGCTGCACAAGCCATGGCTGCAGCTACTGCCTGTGGATACATATTAGCTGCCGAGCTGCGCGCTTGCGGGGTTGACTTTAGTTTTACCCCAGTGCTCGATTTAGATTTTGGTCGTAGTGGCGTCATCGGTGACCGTTCCTTTAGTCGTGATCCTCAAATTGTTTTCGCCTTGGCCAAGAGCCTGAACGAAGGCCTACGTTTGGCTGGTATGGCTAACTGCGGCAAACATTTTCCGGGGCATGGTTGGGCAGAGGCAGATTCTCATGTGGCTATTCCAGTAGATGAGCGCTCCTTAAATGAAATCTTAAACAATGATGCTAAACCCTATGAATGGCTTGATCTTAGCTTGGCTGCAGTAATGCCTGCGCACGTGATTTATCCCAAAGTAGACCAGTTGCCCGCTGGTTTTTCTAAGATTTGGTTACATTCAGTCCTACGTCAAGAGTTGGGTTTCCAAGGCGTTATATTTAGCGACGATCTCTCCATGGAGGGGGCTAGCGTTGCGGGCTCAGTAGTTAAGGGCGCAGAGTTAGCGCTCAATGCAGGTTGCGATGCCGTGCTGATTTGTAATCGACCTGATCTGGCCGATCAATTGCTCGCTCATCTCAAGGTCAGCAAAGCAAAGCTTGCTGAATCAGTGATTCGATTAAATCGTTTAATGCCTAAGTCACCTGCATTGTCATGGGATGACCTTCAGAATGAACCGCAATATCAACATGCTCTAGGTTTGCTTAAGCAATTTAATTTACTTCAATAAAAATTTGCGATCTACTTTTTCTGAGAAACCCGATCCCATTCAGAAAGAACATATTTCTTAAGGGTCTCGCCTTGTGCACGCGCGCAAATAATTTCTTCTGCATTAATGGAGCTATTCATTTTCTGTAAACGAAATATATCGCCTTGAACTGAATAATTTGGTATCCAAGCTCCCCAAAAGAACCCCATACTTTCCAACTCGGTACAGGCCTGAGCTGCTGCTACCTGGTTGATCGGGAGATTAAGAAAGAGTGCAGCTAAATTCAACGGCTCTAACTTACTCAATTGTTGAGATAGGACATTCATGAGATCAGCGCCTATGTGATGAATCTCAATATTGGCCGAGTGATTTATCTCATGAATATCAACAGTCAATATAGATTTTCCACTACCTAAAACATTAGATTGAAGGATTTCTCTATCCAATCCAATCACCTGAGATAAACTTTTTAGTACATCAGCATGTTGGCTTGGAACGTAAATGGTTTGTACATTACGTTCTAAAGGAAGGTAAAAGGTAATAACGGATCTGCGTGAGTCCGAGAAATTTTGCAAACCTTTCATGACAACATCGGGTGGAGCGACACTTAATAAGGCCCCTGTTTCATTGCCACCTAAAGTAATCATTTCATCCTGGCTATAGGGGTGGTTCGTCACGCAGGCGGCCCAAAAGCCAATTAGGTTAAGCTCTTTAGCTAACGCAACTCTTTTTTTAGCAATTTCTTCAGAGATATGATGACCACGGTAAGCTGGGTCAACGAACATTCTTCCAGCCTCTGGAGAAGTATTATGGGCGCCTTCAAAGGTAAGCGCGCAATGGCCAATAATTTGACCTAAATCGTTTTTGGCGATCACAGATACCATCTGTTTGGCGTTAATAATTTTGGCAAGTTTTTCTTTGTCATACATTACTTTGATGGGGTAACTATCCCCATAGCATCGCTGGATACATTCGATTAATTGAGGAATGTCATCAGCAACTAATTTTCTGATTTCTAAGGTTGGGGTATTACTCATGAATTTTTAGGTTTAAGTTATCAATAGAATGATATTAAGCTTAATGAGGATTGAGGTGCCAATAAAAAAGCCCGGCATGCCGGGCTTATAGCTCACTAATTTAATTCTTAGTTAGCGCGGCTACGATACTCACCATTGCGAGTATCAATTTCAATCTTGTCTCCAGTATTGCAGAATAGGGGTACTTGCAATTCATAGCCAGTGGCTAATTTTGCAGTTTTTAATACTTTACCTGAGCTAGTATCACCTTTAACTGCTGGTTCTGTGTAGATGATTTCACGAACCAAAGAGTTTGGCATGGCAACTGAAAGTGCTTTACCTTCATAGAACACGACTTCACATGGCATACCTTCTTCTAGGTAGTTCAAGGCATCGCCCATGAATTCAGATTCAACCTCGTATTGGTTGTAATCAGCATCCATAAATACATACATAGGATCTGCGAAATAAGAATAAGTACATTCTTTCTTATCGAGAATCACGACATCAAACTTGTCATCAGCTTTAAATACGCCTTCGTTTGGAGCGCCAGTTAATAAGTTCTTAAATTTCATTTTGACAACAGAGGAGTTACGGCCAGAGCGGCTGTATTCGGCTTTCAAAACGACCATGGCATCAGTGCCAATCATGACTACGTTACCAACGCGGAGTTCTTGTGCTGTTTTCATCTTGCTATTCCTGAGTGCAGAGCGGATTTTCTGCGTTTTTTATCAAAGACAAGATTGTAACCGCCCAATAGCATTAAAACCGCTTACTTAGGCTACGAAGTTGATTAGACGGGCAGCTAAGCCTCCATCCCCTTGCTTTAGCAGTAATTTGGTTCGCCAAGCCATGGAATGACTGCTCCAGTCATCAATCTGAGTAATCCAGTGAGATGGTAGCTTCCAGTGCATGGCATCAATACAGGCTGTTTTAACGCTTTCACTAGCCGATTCTAGGTAGAGGGCTAAAAAGGCTGCTAATTTAACCTCATGTGCGTGGTCATCTTGGGGGTAAATATGCCAAATAAATGGTTTTCCCGCCAACTGGGCTCGCACAAATGAATCCTCACCCCTAACAATATTGAAATCACACTGTGAAAGAACCCAGTCATATTCATCTTGCGAAACAAAGGGTACGCAGAGCAGTTGAATATGGGATGAAAGATTTATGGCATTGCCACTAGATAGGTTTAACTGTTCGATCTGTCCGTATGTGAGTACCACATCAAAATCTTCACCGATTGTGCCAAGGTCTTCTAACCACTTCTTTAAGGGGGCGCTTGGGTAGCAAAAGACGCTGATTCTTTTTGTATGGGGTCGTAATTGAGACCAGGTGGGCTTTAAAGCAGGGGGAATATGGGCCTTAGTCGTTTCGGCTTGCTTGGGTATGGGGTCTATCAAAAGCCCCCCTGAATTGTCATGAAACCCTGGAAAGAAGAAGTATTTAGGAAGACCATGGGCTTGTGGAGAGGCTTTTCCATGAAAATCTTCAATCCAAGGTTCAGCACTCAAATATTCGAGGTTAATAATGATGGGTTTGTGGGGGGCGATGAACAATCCTGCAAGATAGCGATCGGGAAGTTTGCAGCCAAAAGCTTCGATTACTACATCTGGAGTTTGAACGGGGTGGCGGTTATTGCTAAAACTTGCTTCCCAGGGCTCAAAATCCACTCTTTGCTTGATTGATTGGTCAAGCCCAGAAGCGAGTAAATTAAGAGTGGGTAGATCATCGCAGAAAATGCGAACGCTTTGGCCATGAAGACTTGTTAAGCTTCTAGCTAGACGCCAGCAAATACCAGCATCACCATAGTTATCGACGATTTGGCAAAATATATCCCAACGCATGAGTAATTCGCTTTTTGAAAACCTTCAGCAGGACGTTAAACGGCTTCCCGGATTGCCGGGGGTGTATCGCTTTTTTGATGCGGCGGGGCAGGTTCTATATGTAGGCAAAGCGCGCAACCTTAAAAAGCGTGTTTCTAGTTATTTTCAGCGAACTGTGCTTTCCCCACGTATTGCGCTCATGGTGGGAAAAATAGCTCGCTATGAAACAACGGTAACACGGACCGAAACCGAGGCTTTAATTTTAGAGAACAATCTCATTAAAGAGTTGGCTCCCCCTTTTAATATTTTGTTTCGAGATGATAAGTCTTACCCCTATGTGATGCTGACCGGCCATGAATTTCCGAGGCTAGCATCCTATCGTGGCAAGGTGGACAAGCGCAACCATTACTTTGGACCATTTCCCAACTCTTGGGCGGTGCGCAATAGCGTGCAAATTTTGCAAAAGGTGTTTCGATTGCGGACCTGCGAAGATTCTGTTTTTAAAAATCGCAGTCGTCCTTGTTTATTACACCAAATTCATCGTTGCAGCGCTCCTTGCGTGGGTCGCTTGAGTAGCCAGCAATATGGTCTTGATGTAGCACAAGCCACACGATTTTTAGAGGGTGATCATAGCCGCGTTTTATCTGAGCTTGAAAAAGAAATGCACGCTCATAGTGAGGCCATGGAGTTTGAAATGGCGGCAGTTTTGAGGGACCGAATTGCGGACCTGTCTGGGGTACTCCAACAACAGTCTATGGATACAGTTGCTGATGGTGAGGGTGATGTCGATGTTATTGCCGTAGCGCAAATGGAGGGCTTAGTCTGCGTTAACTTAGCGATGATTCGGGGGGGTCGCCATCTGGGGGATCGAGCATACTTTCCGAAAGGATTGCGTTCTGTCGCTGGAGAATTACCTCCCCCTGCTGAAATTTTGCAAGCCTTTATTGCACAACATTACTTAGAGGGTAAGGTGAGTGATGCTGACTTCTCAACTAATCTCATTCCCCCAGTACTAGTTCTAAATCATCCATTACAAACCGCAACTGATGATGGGGTTACAGTAGTGGAAACCCCGCCACAAGATCTCCATGATCTTTTAAATGCACAGGCTGGGCGAAAGATTACATTCTTACATCAACCCCAGGGGCAACGCCGGCACTGGCTTGCTATGGCTGAAGGCAATGCCAAAATTGCCATTGCCAAGCGATTAGTTGAGACTGGTGGTCAACTGCTCAGGGCTCGCTCCTTAGCAGACATATTAGGCCTGGAGCTAGAGAGTTTGGATCAGTTGCGAATTGAATGTTTTGATATTAGCCACACCTCTGGTGAAGCGACTCAAGCTTCGTGTGTAGTGTATGCAAAAAATGACATGCAATCGAGTGAGTATCGTCGTTTTAATATCAAGGATATTACCCCTGGCGATGACTATGCGGCAATGCGCCAAGTCCTGCATAGGCGCTATGCCAACTTTCAGGAGCTACCAGTAGAGAAGATGCCCCAAGTCATTTTGGTAGATGGCGGCAAAGGACAGGTAGAAATGGCGAGACAAGTCCTTTCTGAATTCGGGATGGATGTGGGATTAATTGTGGGCGTAGCAAAAGGGGAGGGTCGTAAAGTAGGCCTAGAAACCCTGATTTTTGCGGATGAGAGAAAACCACTTGAATTGGGTATTGACAGTGCAGCACTCCTGTTAGTAGCTCAGATTCGGGATGAGGCACATCGCTTTGCCATTACGGGCATGCGAGCTAAGCGTGCAAAAGTAAGAACCATATCAAGGCTAGAAGAAATTGAAGGAATCGGCGCTAAGCGTCGCCAAAAGCTACTAGCGCGATTTGGGGGTTTACGAGGTGTTGCCAATGCTAGTATCGAGGAATTGGCTGGAGTAGAGGGCATCTCTACTGCCTTGGCAGAGCAAATCTACGGACAACTTCATTGAGCTCCCACTCGCCATGCATTAGTTTATGCTTGAGTCATGCCTTTTAATCTACCCATCGCCCTAACTTGGTTACGTGTTGCAGCCATTCCCTTGTTGGTGGTCATTTTTTATCTACCAAGCACCTGGTTTAGTCCTTTTGAAAAGAACCTGATTGCTACAGTCATTTTTGTTTTAGCAGCCCTAACTGATTGGCTAGATGGTTTCTTAGCGCGCCGTATGAAACAAGAATCTGCTTTTGGGCAGTTTCTTGATCCTGTGGCTGACAAACTCATTGTTGCGGCGGCCTTATTAGTGCTACTCAATATGGACCGCGTTCAGGTTTGGGTGGCTTTGGTCATCATTGGCCGTGAAATTACGATCTCTGCGTTAAGGGAATGGATGGCACTCCTTGGAGCAGGAAAAAGTGTGGCCGTACATTTGGTGGGCAAGCTCAAAACCACGGCACAACTGGTAGCTATTCCATTTTTACTGCTGAATGACACCTTATTTGGGTGGCTTGATTGCGCGCGCGTAGGCACTTGGTTAATCTGGATCGCATCATTTTTAACGCTTTGGTCGATGTTTTATTACATGAAAAAAGCTTTGCCACAATTGCTTGATAAAGCGCACTAAGCACAGCAAACCTAAGTCTTATATAGCTTTTTGAGATCTTTCTCACCCGACTTTATTTGTTTTACTAACAAATAATGCCTTCCCTAGAATAGTTTGTTAAACTACTGCCCTGTTACGCGGGAATAGCTCAGCTGGTAGAGCGATACCTTGCCAAGGTATAGGTCGGGAGTTCGAACCTCCTTTCCCGCTCCAAGTTCGATGGGAAGCCCTTAAAAGCTTCCCATTTTTGATTTCAGTATCTGTGGCGCGTTGGCCGAGTGGTTAGGCAGGAGCCTGCAAAGCTTCGTACGGGGGTTCGATTCCCTCACGCGCCTCCAGTGATTTAGCTTGACGATGAATGGACTTCACCTAAAATACTTTTTAACGAGAGTATGTCAATCGTATTTATGACTAAAGCGAAAAAATGATTTCATTACGAGCACTTAAGATCATCACACCGACACTGTTTCTGTCTGCGCTATTGGCTGCCTGCGCATCTTCCGGAGATTCTCCAACTGGAACTCCTAGCGAGGTCCAAGAGATTCAGACTCAGCTCTTAGGTGATATGCCTTTGCCACAAGGCGCACGCATACTGGGCTCGGACTCCATTATTATTGGTCGCGGTAATGAATGGGTTGGACGTGCAGTCGTTAATGCACTTCAAGGTGCAACTGATGTATATGCATTTTTTCAGTCGGAATATCCAAAGGGTGGCTGGACTACAGTTACGGCAGTAAAGGCTAAAACCAGTATTTTGGTTTTTACTAAAGGCGATAGAACTGCCACTATTGAAATCGTTGACGGATCAATTGGTGGACCTAAATCTCAAATCATTATTACCTCTTCGCCTAAGAATGCAAACGTAGTGGCACCAAGTAAAAAATAAGTCGCTACAAATAATTAAAGGAATAAAAAAGGCCTCAGTTCATTCAACACGAGGCCTTTTGTTATTTTAGATGTTATGGCTTACAAGCCACCAGCTCTAATGAGACCAACTGCCTGACCTTCTACTGCGAAGTTCGGTTGACGACTATCTACCAAAATGTTTTTAAAGTCTGGGTTCTCTGCTTGTAATTCAATCACCATGCCATCTGCAGTTTTCTTTTGGTTCCAACGTTTCACTGTAACTTCATCATCTAAGCGCGCTACTACGATATCGCCATTACGCACATCAGATGTTTTTCTGACGGCCAGATAATCGCCATCCAAAATGCCCGCATCGCGCATACTCATACCAACTACTTTTAATAAGTAATCCGCACCCTTGCTAAATAAACTCGGATCAATCGGCACTTGTTTTTCAATGTGCTCAATAGCCATGATGGGGGAGCCTGCAGCAACGCGACCAATAAGTGGCAAAGTGAGTTGCTGTAGTGCGCCAGAAGGTAAAGACATCTGGCGATATTTATTGGAATTGAGGGTTTGGTTAAAGCGTTGTGGAATACGAATGCCACGAGAGGTGCCAGGCGTTAGTTCGATATAGCCTTTTTTTGCTAAGGCGCGCAAGTGCTCTTCAGCAGCGTTGGCGGATGCAAACCCAAGTTGCGTCGCAATTTCTGCGCGAGTGGGGGGTGAACCACTTTCCTCGATGGCCTTAGTAATCAATTCCAAAATCTCACTCTGACGTGCAGTGAGCTTGGGGAGGGCAGTCAGCTCCTCTATAAAATCGACTGTATTTATGTCCATACTGGGATTGTATACAGCACTATTTGAATATTCAAGCAATTTGAAGGTAGATAATGAATATATGAGCTCAATTACTAATATTCCTGAAAATTCTCCCCATATTCTGGTTCTAGGTATGGGTGGCACAATCGCTGGTCTCGCCTTGAATCCCGAAGGTAGCCCGCTGCAATATCAAGCCGGCCAAGTTGGGGTTGAGGCATTGGTTGGCCATATTCAGTCGGCTGTTCCTGAGGGTGTCAAACTGGTTTCGTATCAGTTGGCCAATATCAATAGTCGAAATCTGACTGACGCGCATCTTAGCGCCCTAGGGATTGCAGTTAGAGAGGCGTTGCTGGACGCAGCAGTGAAGGGAGTTGTTGTTACCCATGGCACCGATACGATTGAAGAAACAGGTTTATTTCTACAGGCAACTTGTGGGAAGTTAGCTCAGACTCAGGCTAAGAGGGTTATTCTGACGGGGGCCATGCTTCCGAGTAATGCGCCTGGAGCCGACGGACCTTCGAATCTCTTGGATGCGCTGCGTTGGGCCTCCACATCTATTGATAACTGTCCCGGTGGCATCTATGCCGTCATGGATGGGCGTGGATGCATGGCGATGGACCTGGCAAAACGCCATGCTACCGCTCTAAATGCCCCATTACAGAACTCGCCATCCAGCTCAGTCGGATTAATCAACCCTTCTTGGCTATCGTGTGTGAAGGCAGTGCAGGCCGCTTGGAATGAGGATTTACCCATTCCTGGGGAGGGTGAATGGCCTTGGGTTGAGATTTTGACTAGTCATGCCGGGGCACGTGCTAAGACAATCAAGCATTGGTTAAATAGTGATGTTCAAGGCTTGATATTGGCAGGAACAGGTATTGGTGGATTTCATGATGAATGGAAGGGTCCACTAGATCAGGCAATAATTCAAGGAATTGCACTGGTGAGGACAAGCAGGACTGGTGGTGGGTCGACTTACCCTGATATTCCCGAAAAAGATGCCCCAGGATGTCTGGCATCTGGGACTCTAACAGCGCCTAGAGCCAGAATTGCACTCCAATTAGCGATAAATGCCGCAAATCAGGCGAAATTAAGTGGTAAACCCCTGACTTGGCAGGATTTTTTTGCTAGAATAGCCAACTTACCTGAAATTCGGTAAGGACTTAAAAAGCAGTAAATATCCGTAGTTAGTTTTACCTACAATTTGTTACTACCTTGTCACACTGGCGCTAACTTTAAAACCATCGGAAGTTAGCAAGACGCCCAGGTGACTTTATCCTTAAGGAGTGTTAGATGCGTCATTATGAAATCGTTTTTATCGTCCATCCGGACCAAAGCGAGCAAGTGCCTGCAATGATCGAGCGTTACAAAGCGACATTAGCAACTGCTGGCGGCAAAGTTCATCGTATTGAAGATTGGGGTCGTCGTCAGATGGCCTACATGATCGACAAACTTGCTAAAGCCCATTACGTTTGTATGAATATTGAGTGCGACCAGAAAACTCTGGAAGAACTTGAGCATGCATTCAAATTTAACGATGCTGTTTTGCGTCACCTCATCATTCAGACTAAGAAAGCTGAATCAGAGCCTTCTATCATGATGAAAGAAGTGCAACGTGAAGAAGCACGTAAATCAGCTCAAACTGAAGCTCCTGTAGCTACGGCTTAAGTTAAAAATTTGAAGAGGAATACACAGACTAGAAAACGGATTAGAGTGGCGGAGCGGCGTTGAATCATTTCACCCTCACTGCAATCTTGGTAGCTAAAGACGCAATTCGGTTTACACCTGCAGGAATACCGGTGATGCATTGCCAGCTTGAACATAGTGGCGAAGCAAACGAGGTAGGAGTCGCAAGGAAAATTCAAATGAGCGTTCAAGCCATAGCGATCGGCCCAATACAACAGGGTTTAGAGCAAATGGATTTAGGAGCTAAGGCAGTGTTTGAAGGATTCTTAGCACCCAAGACTCTACGTAATCAAAGACTGGTTTTCCATATTACCCATATTCAATTGAAAAATTAAAGAGGAAATCATCATGGCGTTTGGAAAGAAACCCGATTTCAAAAAGAAACCAGCTCAGAACCCATTGTTCAAGCGTAAGCGTTATTGCCGTTTCACCGTTGCTGGTGTTGAACAGATCGACTACAAAGATGTCGATACATTGAAGGACTTCATTGGTGAAAACGCCAAGATCACTCCTGCTCGTTTGACAGGCACAAAAGCGAAGTATCAGCGTCAGTTAGACACCGCTATCAAGCGCGCTCGTTTCCTGGCTCTGTTGCCATTCTCTGATCAACATAAGAAATAATTGGGAGCCCTCAATGCAAATCATTCTCTTAGAAAAAGTAACAAACCTGGGCAACCTAGGCGACGTAGTTCGCGTTAAAGACGGTTTCGCTCGCAATTTTTTGATTCCACAACGCAAAGCTCGTCGTGCGACTGAAGCAGCTATTGCTGACTTTGCAGTGCGTCGTGCTGAGCTAGAAAAGTTGGCTGCTGAGAAATTAGCTGCAGCGCAAGCGATTGGTTCAAAGCTGAAAGATTTAGTCCTCGAAATCGCTCAAAAAGCTGGTGTTGACGGTCGCTTGTTCGGTTCTGTAACTAACCACGATATCGCAGATGCTTTGAAGGCAAAAGGCTTTGTTATCGAAAAGTCTTCTGTACGCATGCCTACTGGCCCATTAAAAATGGTTGGTGATCACCCTGTAGCGGTTGCTGTTCATACCGATGTAGTGGCTGATATCACTATCCGTGTAGTTGGCGAACAGGCTTAAATTAAATCTGTAAACTAGCCTCATGGCTCAATTCCGTACTCGTCCCCTTACGCCAAATCCCGGCATGATGGGATCAGGGGATGCAGTCGTGCAGGCTTTAAAAGTACCGCCACATTCTGTAGAAGCCGAGCAATCCTTGCTCGGCGGTCTACTGATCGACAATACCGCTTGGGATCGTCTAGGTGGAGCGCTAACCGATAAAGATTTCTATCGTCCTGAACATGCTTTGATCTACAAGGTCATTGCACGCCTTATTGGCGATAACCATCCCGCAGACGTCATTACTGTGCATGAGGCTGTCAAGTCTGAACAGGGTGGTGATTTAGTGGGGATTGATTACCTCAATTCTTTAGCGCAAAGCACGCCTAGTGCTGCCAACATCAAAGGTTATGCCGATATTGTCCGTGACCGTAGTATTTTGCGTCGCTTGATTGAAGTTTCAGACAATATTGTTAATTCTGCTTTTGTTCCAGAAGGTCGCTCTGTCAAAACGCTATTGGATGAAGCAGAATCCCGCATTTTGCAAATCAGTGATGATGGCGGTCGTAAAGCAGATTACCTCGAGATTGAGCCACTCCTTAGATCCGTTGTTGCTCGTATTGATGAGCTCTACAACCGTCAGGGTGGTAGCGATATTACCGGGATTGCCACCGGCTTTATTGATTTAGATAAGCAAACTAGTGGACTGCAAAAAGGCGACTTAGTCATTGTTGCTGGAAGACCCTCGATGGGGAAAGCGCAGCCGCTAGATGCAAAAATCAAAACCCAGGATGGTTGGAAGCTCATGGGTGAGTTGCAGATGGGTGATGAACTAGCTTCAGTTGATGGCGAGCACTCAATAGTCACCGGCATTTATCCTCAAGGTCTTAAACAAATATACAAAGTGACTTTTTCAGATGGGCGCCAAGCTGAATGTTGTGACGAGCATTTATGGCAAGTAATGCACCGGGATTGGGTGGAGCCGCGCGTTATTAATACGGTCCGTTTAATTGGAATGCTTGCTTGTGTTCGCTATCGCAATCGCTTATGGATTGAGCCAGTTTCTGGAGATTTTGGCCATTCTCGAGGTTTACCTATTCATCCGTGGGTGCTGGGCGCCCTTTTGGGTGATGGAACATTGGCTTTATCTCAAGGTAGCGTTACCTTTTCTACTAGCTCTTCTGAGTCGGTGGAGCGCATGAATGCGCTAGCTGGATACGAGATGGAATTAGTTCATGCTGGCGCATATGACTGGAGACTGGTTTCAAAAGCCAGAATTACTGTTAATGGTCAAAGAACTTCAGTAGCAACCAATTACTTTAGTGCGGCATTAGATGACTTGGGCGTATTGGGTAGTAGAAGTTTTGATAAATTTATTCCTGCCCAATACTTGGAGTCAGACAAAGCCTCTCGCTTAGCTTTATTTCAGGGCTTAATGGACACCGATGGATGGATTGAAAAATGGGGTTCTATTCATTTTTGTTCTGTGAGTGCGCAATTGGCAGAAGATGTGGCATCTTTAGCTAGATCGCTAGGCGGATTCTGCTCAGTCTCCACTCAGAAAACAAGCTACACGTATCAAGGAGAGCTCAAGCAAGGTCGTTTAGCTTACGTCTTGAATATGAGCTTTAAGGCTGGATTTGAGGCATTTACCCTGACTGAAAAGAAGGAAAGATTAAGAAGTTATTGGAGTCGCCAGCGCCGGCTAACGTTTAAGAGTGTCGAGCCCTCCAGAACTGCTCAGGCCCAATGCATATCAGTTAGTCACCCCTCTAGAACTTATGTAACAAATGACTATGTAGTTACTCACAACACTGCGTTCGCGCTCAATATTGCCGAGAACGTTGCTCTTGCTGAAGGCTTGCCAGTTGTTATCTTCTCTATGGAGATGTCAGGTGAGCAATTAGCATCCCGTTTACTAGGTTCGGTAGGGCGTGTGGATCAGAGCCGGATGCGGACTGGCAAGTTGCAAAATGATGAATGGCCACGAGTCACCGATGCTATTGCCCGTTTAAGTAATACTCAAATTCTGATTGATGAGTCTGGCGCTTTATCTAGTCTAGAATTGCGCGCAAGAGCACGCCGAATTGCGCGTAATTTTGGCGGTACTCTTGGTTTAGTTGTGATTGATTATTTGCAGTTGATGAGTGGTTCTGGTTCAGAAAATAGGGCAACTGAAATCTCCGAGATCTCTCGCTCCTTGAAGTCTCTCGCAAAAGAATTGCAATGCCCTGTAGTAGCCTTGTCACAGTTAAATCGCGGCCTTGAGCAACGCCCAAATAAACGCCCCATCATGTCGGACTTACGAGAGTCTGGTGCGATTGAGCAAGATGCTGACTTAATTATGTTTATTTATCGTGATGAGGTATATCACCCAGATACAACCACTGATAAAGGCATGGCGGAGATTATTATTGGTAAGCAGCGTAATGGGCCTATTGGTACTGTGCGCCTAAGCTGGCAAGGTCCGTATACTAAGTTCGATAACTTAGCGATGGGTTCTGTTGCTTATTCTTCTGGTGGCTATGAGCCGTTTTAAAGCAGCTATTTATTCTTAAATGAATTAATAGATGGATGGATAAATTAAAGAAGCCTCGCGATTAAAACCTGCGAGGCTTTTAACTTCAAGCGGACTTGTTTATTTCCCACCTTCACATTTCTTGATAGAAGCTGCTTTAGCAGCGCCATACAAAGGCTTACCATCTTTACTAACTGCTTTAGCCTCACAACCTAAATCTGCTGCAGCACCCCCCATACATTTTTTAACTGAGGCATCTTTAGCAGCCCCATACAGTGGCTTACCCTCTTTACTAACTGCTTTTGCTTCGCATGACGCTTGATCTGCAAAAGCAGCAGTAGGAAGTGCAAAACTCAATGCAATACCTAAAGCGATGATGATTTTTTTCATACTGACTTCTCCTAAGTGATGTGATGAATTACCCTCTACAACAACATACTTGAAACACTTAAACAAAATTAAAAAGTTAAAAAAATGGAATGCAGACTTATTGATTCTGTTTCACAATCATATTTTGAGTGGACACTGGCGCTGGAAAGCCTGCCGCTGTCAATGCTTCACTCATCACGTGGTTGCTATCAAAATAGACTTGCCAGTAATGCATGTTATTACAAAAAGGGCGAACTGCTAGCACTGGACCGACGAGGTTAAATTCTAAAATATTGACTTCCACTGCCGGATCTTGCAGTACATTGGGAATACTTGCAATCTTTTCACGTAAAAGTTGCATCGCGGCCGTTTGATCTGCAGCACTTGAGAGTTGGCATTTAAGCTCTACTCGACGATAAGAGGTATTGCTAAAATTTTGAATGGTATCACTTAAGATTTTATTATTACCAATCATGGTGGCGATATTATCTGGAGTGATTAGGGTTGATGAGAACAGGCCAATTTCTTTTACATTGCCAGTAATTCCGCAGGCTGTAATGAAATCACCCACTTTAAAAGGGCGTAAAACGATTAAAAAGACCCCAGCTGCAAAATTAGATAGCAGCCCAGCCCAAGCGGCTCCGATCGCTATGCCTGCAGTTGCAATTAAGGCGGCAAAGCTCGTTGTTTGTATTCCGAAATAGCCTAAAATCCCAATAACTAAAAGGATATTGAGGGTTACAGTCACTACTGAGCCAACATAACGAGAAAGTGTGGGATCTACTTTTTCACGTTCAAGAGCTACTCGAACCATCTTGAGTAAAAAGCCAATGAGCCAGCGCCCAACTACCCAAAAAGCAATCGCAGCCAAAATTTTGAGACCGACCTCAGTGAGTGCCGTCAATACAATATCTTGAAATTGTGAAAAATCAAAATCTTTCATCGCTATTTCCTCAAAGTAATCGTCATGGGAGATTATTTCTGATAATCCTAATCCAAGGTATTAGCCTTAGGGCCAATTTATTGTGGGGGTGTTGTAAGCCTTCTTGCCTCAGTAAAGCGCGCCGCCCAGTAGGGCGAAGTAATTTGCTCAAGGCGCACAGTGCCCCCAGCACTAGGCGCATGTACAAATCTACCTTGCCCCACATAGATTCCTGCATGCGAATATCTTTCACCGGTAGTGTTGAAGAATACTAAATCGCCCGGGGCGGGAGCTTGGTTATCTACACTCTGTCCTTTGCTACTCATTTCTTGAATAGTGCGAGGGAGTTTGATATTTGCTGACTTGCTAAAAACATAAGCAATGAGCCCGCTACAATCAAAGCCCCCTTTAGGATTATTACCACCATAGCGATAGGGAACGCCAACTAATCCCACTGCCGCTATTGAGATATCCTCTGTACCAACGCTGGTATCTTGCTTAAACTGGGCGACTCGAGAGGCATTGGATTTACTGCCAAAAATACTGCAGCCAGATAGCGTAAGAATGGCGCAAATAAAAATGCCGCACCCTAAAAGAGTGCGGCATGAGGAGATTTTCTTAGAGGGCGTCGGCTGCATGATCCGCAAGGCGTGAGCGCTCACCGCGGGCTAGAGTGACATGACCACCATGACGCCAACCTTTAAAGCGATCAACCACATAAGTGAGGCCAGAAGAGCCTTCGGTTAAGTAAGGGGTATCAATCTGCGCAATATTGCCTAAGCAAACAATTTTAGTTCCTGGGCCTGCGCGTGTAACCAAAGTTTTCATTTGTTTAGGAGTTAAGTTTTGCGCCTCATCTATGATGACAAACTTACTTACAAAGGTTCTGCCGCGCATAAAGTTCATGCTTTTAACTTTAATACGAGAACGAATTAACTCTTGGGTAGCAGCACGACCCCACTCTCCAGAACTATCTTCATTGCGATGGAGTACTTCAAGGTTGTCATCAAATGCACCCATCCAAGGCTGCATCTTTTCTTCTTCGGTGCCAGGAAGAAAGCCAATGTCTTCACCTACTGGAACGGTAGCACGAGTAATGATAATCTCGTTATAACGCTTGCTATCTAATACTTGCTCAAGCCCAGCAGCTAATGCTAGTAAGGTTTTGCCGGTACCAGCCTGACCTAATAAGGTAATAAAATCCACTTCGGGGTTCATCAACAGATTGAGCGCAAAGTTCTGCTCACGATTGCGGGCCGTCACACTCCAAACATTATTTTTCTGGTGAGAGAAGTCCCTCAGTGTTTGTAAAAGAGCGGTCTTGCCATTAATTTCTCGTACTTGCGCGTAAAAGGGTGTGGAGCCGTCAGGATTTTCTTGATAAACAAATTGATTAACTAACATACTTGGCACACTAGGACCGGTAATTCTGTAGAACATTGTTCCTGATTTACTGTCAGCCCAACTCTCCATCGCTTTACCATGTTTTGGCCAGAAATCTGCTGCTAAAGTCATAACCCCGGAATACATCAAGTCCCGATCTTCTAATACCTGATCATTGAAGTAGTCTTCGGCAGGCAAACCTAATGCGCGTGCCTTAATGCGCATATTAATATCTTTAGACACAAGCACGACTTCTTGGCCGTTACGCGTCTTTTGTAGTTCGCTTACAACAGCCAAGATGAGGTTATCGCCTTTACCTTCTGGTAAGCCTTCAGGTAATGAGACAGTAGTTAATTTAGTCTGGAAAAAAAGACGACCTGATACATCTTGATTGCCTAATTTATTTAGAGGGATGCCATCATCTAATGTTCCGCTAGTGCCAGCAACCAATTGATCTAATGACCTGCTCACAGTACGGGCGTTTCTGGCTACTTCTGTCATTCCCTTCTTGTGGTTATCTAATTCTTCTAAGGTGGTCATTGGCAAGAAGAGATCGTGCTCTGAGAAGCGGAAGAGGGAGCTTGGATCATGCATTAAGACATTGGTATCCAAAACAAATAAACTGGGCGGACCAGTCCGAATAATCCGTTTTGGTTTTTCAGGAACAATAGTTGCTTTATTTTCACTCTGCTCCTGGCGGACTGGCTGCCGATGGCTTTTGATTTTTTCTAAGGCAACTTCGGCTGCAGAAAGATCCTCTTGGGCATCGTTAGCCCAGTTGGGAGCATGGCTTTCCATCACAACAGGTTTTGCTGGGGCAGGACGCTTTTTTAAATCAGGCGTGTCTTTACTACTAAGTTTTACTTGGCCAGCAATTTGAGTTGGGATTGGGGGCAATGGCATGCAGACTCTCCTAAAAGAAAAAACCGTCAAGCGGGTCGCTATGACGGTCTATTGCGAAACTCGATGATGTGTGGGCTAGAAAACGGAGGGGGTTGTCCACCAAGCCTGTTCTCAAATATTCAGGCTGATGTGTCAAACGGATTAACAGACTTTCCCGTCGTTTACGGTGCATATGACTTTACTTTACCCCAAATTTGGAGCTTTGCAAGCGCCCTCGGTCAAATTAATTAAAAAAATTAATGGGTTTTTTGGGCAACTTGTAATACCTCTGTCACATGACCTGGAACCTTAAGTCCACGCCATTCTTTGACAAGCTTTCCGCTAGAGTCAAATAAAAAGGTGCTGCGCTCAACACCGCGAACCTGCTTGCCGTACATATTCTTCATTTTCATAACCCCAAAGAGTTGGCAGAGCGTTTCTTCGGTATCGGCAACGAGTTCAAATGGCAGCCCTAGTTTGCTGCGGAAGTTGTCATGGGATTTGAGGCTATCTCGGGATACCCCAACAATCAAGGTATTGGCTTTAGTAAACGCCTCAATATTGTCACGAAACTCACCAGATTCAGCGGTGCATCCTGGGGTCATGTCTTTTGGATAGAAATAAATAACTAATTTCTTGCCATTGGCAGACTCTGGGGAAAATGTCAGGTTCGAGGTCGCAGCAATAGCGCACTCTGGCATTGTTTTACCAATTTCTACTGTCATGATGATTTCTCTTATGGTTAGTTGTCTCTATCTTTAATGATCTTGAACTATCAGCTCACCACTGCGATTGGGAACTTCTCCCCAAGTTACAGGTAGTACCGCTATTTTATCCAGTTGCTTGGTGACATCCCAAGAGCGGTGAAGCTTACCCATAGTAACGAGCTCATGACCCTGATTAAGCCAGCCAGCCAGTAATTGCTCAAACGCCGGTAGTAGTTTTTGACCTTCGAGCTCTGCATGCAAGGTAAATACTTGGTCATTGGGATTATTTTTGGTGAGCTCTAGAAGTTTTTTTACTGCCCTAAACTCGTCAGCATTATCAATTCCAATTAACTCATCAAAGGTGGGCAAAGTAGTCGGGTATTGAACATGTTTTGCTTTACCAGAGCTTAGGGCTAAGCGATAGGGCATGAGATTAGGCGGGGCTCTGCCATCTGAGGAATATTGAATACCCCATTGGTCTAATTGCTCAAAAGCTGCTTCGTTCATTTGCCATCCAGCTGCACCATAAGTGACTGGTGCATGTCCAAAAATCTCAATAAAGCGATCCCAACTCTTTTGCATTTGTGCTTTAGTCCACTTTGCATCTTTGCTACGTACGGCATCTTGCCAGTCCACATGATCCCATGTATGGATGCCTGTTTCATGTCCAGCTTGATCAATTGCACGCATTTGGTCAGCAGCCTGTTTGCCAATATCTGGCCCAGGCAGAAGAACGCCATAAAGGAGTGTCTTAATGCCGTAATGCTCTACAACAGAGGTTCGACTAACTTTCTTCAGAAATCCTGGACGAAAGACTCTCTTAAGAGCCCAGCCAGTATGATCAGGACCCAAGCTAAATAAGAAGGTGGCCTTTAGCCCAAAATGCGCAAGGGTTCGTGCTAAATTAGGAGCCCCTTCTTTAGTGCCACGTAAGGTATCAACATCTACCTTGAGAGCAATTTTTGCCATTTACCTCTGTACTTATTCTATGTCGACTAAGTGGCGCGCTTTCTCTACATCTTCGCGGTAGGCTTCAAAAATATTCTTGAGCGCTTCATTCATATCAGTGCTTGGCTTCCAGACAAGTTCACTCATCGTATTGTCAATTGCTGGAACTCGGTTCTGTACGTCTTGATAACCTTCGCCGTAGTAAGCACCAGAGGTAGTTTCAACAATCTTCACTTCATTAGCTGTCTTAGAATATTCAGGAATGCTAAGAGCAATCTCCAGCATCTGCTGAGCAAGTTCACGAATGGAATAATTATTGTTTGGATTGCCAATGTTGTAGATCTTGCCGTTTGCAATGCCATTCTTGTTATCAATAATGCGCATCAAGGCATCAATACCATCATCTATATAGGTAAAGGCGCGCTTTTGAGCGCCACCATCTACTAGATTGATAGATTCCCCGCGAACAATATGACCCAAGAACTGAGTCACTACGCGGGAAGATCCTTCTTTAGGGGTGTAGATACTATCTAAGCCAGGGCCAATCCAATTAAAGGGACGAAAGAGGGTAAAGCGCAAACCTTCCATCCCATAACCCCAAATCACACGATCCATTAATTGCTTGGAGCAAGCATAAATCCAGCGTGGTTTATTAATGGGGCCGTACACCATATTTGATGCTGCGGGATCAAATTCACCATCTTCACACATACCATAGACTTCAGATGTAGATGGAAATACTAAATGTTTTTTGTATTTAACCGCAGAGCGTACGATAGGTAAGTTGGCCTCAAAATCAAGCTCAAATACTTTTAATGGCTGTTGTACATAAGTCGCTGGTGTGGCAATGGCAACTAAAGGCAAGATCACATCGCATTTACGAATGTGATATTCAACCCATTCTTTATTGATGGTGATATCGCCCTCAAAAAAGTGCATACGGGGATGATTAATTAAATCGCCCAAGCGATCGTTTTGCATATCCATGCCATAGACATCCCAGTCGGTGGTCTCCAGAATGCGCTTGGATAGGTGATGGCCGATAAAGCCGTTAACGCCAAGAATAAGTACTTTTTTCATCTCTACTGCCTCGTTTTAATCTAATGTGTATTTTTGCTTGCTGCTTATCTATTGCTTGGCAGCAAACCATTCCAATATTGTTACTGCTTTTTGGTCTCCACCAATGCCAAATACCTGATTATCAACCACTTGGATACCCGGAGTGCCTAGATCTAGTTGTACTGGAAAGGGCCCTTTGAGGCTAGTACGAGCCACAATCATCTGCTGACCTTGCCAGTCTGTAAAGGCGCCAGGATAAGGGGGTGCAACTGCCCTGACGAGGTTATGGATCTGATTGGCGGTCTGATTCCAGTGTATTTTCCCATCTGTGGGCTTACGGCCCCCAAAATAACTGCCTTTTTCAAGTTCGTTGGGCTTTTTCGGCACTTTTCCCAACATCAGCTCTGGCAACACTTGATAAATGACCTGAACCGCAGCTTCACTGACTTTAGCAAAGACCTCAGTAGCGTTTTCATCAGGGCCTATTTGGACTGATGATTGGCCAACAATATCGCCAGCATCGGGCTTGGCTTGCATTACATGCAAAGTAGCACCAGTTTGTGTTTCACCATGCAAGATAGCCCAATTGACTGGTGCACGGCCACGATACTTTGGCAGCAGTGAACCATGCATATTGAGGGCGGCAATCTTGGCGCAAGCCAATAACTCGGCTGCAATCATATGGCGGTAATAAAAAGAGAAAATATAGTCAGGCGCTAAAGATTGCAGCTGCGGAATTAAATACACCAACTCATTTGCGCTGGGTGTGATGTAAGGAATATTTTTTTCAGCACACAGATTGGCTACGCTCCCAAACCAAACATTCTCATTTGGGTCATCTTGATGAGTAACAACTAAATCAACTTGTATGCCTGCAGCAAGAAGTACCTTCAGGCAATTAACGCCCACATCGTGATAAGCAAAGACGACTGCGTGCAATTACTTTTTCTCTAAAACTGTTTGTACAACATAGCGGGGACGCTCTCTTACTTGCTGATAGATGCGGCCAATATACTCACCGAGAAGGCCAAGACCAAAGAGCATGACGCCAATCAAGAAGAAGGTAAGCGCGAAAAGGGTAAAGACTCCCTCTACCTCAGCACCCAACACAAAGCGACGCACTAGCAAGTAGGCAAACAAGCTACCAGCAGCCATGGCCAGAAGCATTCCCAAGATTGAGAAGATCTGCAAAGGCATCACAGAGAAACCGGTAACCAAGTCAAAGTTCAAACGAATGAGTTGATATAGGGTGTATTTAGACTCCCCTGCAAAGCGTTCTTCATGTTTAACGGTGATTTCAGTTGGATTGGCGGCAAAGGTATAGGCCAATGCTGGAATGAAGGTATTAGTTTCATTGCATTGCCGAACTAAATCCACAATGTGTCGGCTATAACCGCGCAACATACAACCTTGGTCGGTCATTGTGATATGAGTAATTCTTTGGCGCAGGTTATTCATCGCGCGAGAGGCAAATTTTCTAAAGAAACTATCCCTTCGATCTGCGCGAATAGTCCCTACATAGTCATGACCCATGAGCAGTTCATGGGTCAAAGCATCGATTTCTTCAGGGGGGTTTTGTAAGTCCGCATCAAGCGTAATGATGTATTGACCTTTTGCATATTCAAAACCGGCCATGATTGCCATGTGCTGACCAAAGTTACTTTGAAATAACACAGCACGGGTGACATCTGGGCGTAGTTCAACTTGCTTAGCTAGCATGCCTGCGGAACGATCTTTGCTGCCATCATTCACAAAAACGATTTCATAAGTCAAATGACGCTTTGCCGCCACATCATCTAAGGCGGGGTAAAGCCGATCAAATAGTGCTTGCAGACCATCTTCCTCGTTATAAACGGGAATCACAATGCTCAAATCGGGATTGTTGGTTTGGGTAGCTAAATTCGCAGTCATGGCGCAATTTTGCCTGATCTTGATCTCAACGCCGTTTTCTGAAGAAATTTTAGTTTTTGAGGTGCTTTTTTAGAATACCCACTAGGCCACTAACTATACGGCCAATATCTTCATCTGCCATACCAGGAAAAAGCGGCAGTGTCAGAATAGAGCGCCCAATCCGCTGTGCAATTGGGGTAGATTCTGTTTTGTAGCCCAGTTTTTGATAGAGCGTAAAACCCGTAATTAGTGGATAGTGAACCCCAGTGCCAATCCCGAGATCTTTTAATTCAGTCATTACTTGAGCGCGGTCCGCGTTTAATTGATCTAGGGGTAAGACTACTTGGAACATATGCCAATTACTTTCAGTAAAGTTTTCTACTGGCAGTCCTAACTTAACGTGTTCTAACTGCGCAGATTTCATTTCCACACGAATCACATCAAAGTATTGACGAGCAAGTGCAGCTCTACGAGTCTGAAATACAGGTAACTGTGTAAGTTGATGCAGACCAATAACTGCATTGACATCAGTCATATTATCTTTGCCCCCAAGAAGATCTACATCCATGCTATCCATGCCTTCTCGAGTTAAGCCCTGTAGGCGAAATTTCTCTGCCAGTTTTGCTTCATCCAAATTGTTTAATACTAGGCAACCGCCTTCTACGGTAGATAAATTTTTATTTGCCTGAAAACTAAAACTCACCAGATCGCCAAAGCTGCCTATCTTCTGGCCTTTCCATTGTGAGCCAAAGGCTTGAGCAGCGTCTTCAATTACTCGTAGATTATGTTGCTTCGCTATTGAATAAAGTTGGTCCATATCTACTGGTAGTCCAGCTAAATACACCGGCATAATAGCGCGTGTTTTAGAGGTGATTGCAGCAGCGACTTTATTCAAATCAATATTGCGCGTAACAGGATCAATATCTACAAACACAGGTGTAGCACCAACCCCTAAAATCACATTGGAAGTTGCCACCCAAGAAATCGGCGTGGTAATGACTTCATCGCCAGCGCCAATACCAGCAACTTGTAATGCAATCTTCATCGTTGCCGTGCCATTAGCGAAACATCGCACAGGGCGCCCACCAAAATATTCGCTCAGTGTTGCTTCAAATTGAGCTAATTTAGGGCCAGAAGTAACCCAGCCAGAGCGCAATACTTCCGAGACCGCATCAATGGTTTCTTGATTAAAGTGCGGGCGCGTAAAGGGAATGAAGGGCTTACAGGGAAACGGATTTTCGTTGGCCGACATGTTTTACCTTATATTACTGTGGGATATGGGCAGAATCAGGATGCTTCACAATCACCCGTCGTGAATCTCGATCAACTTCTTGCATCGGTAGATTGAGTTTTTGCAATTCTATATATTGCTCTGGAACCATCAAGGCATAGGCGGTTTGATCTTCTTTCCAGCGCTCAATAAAGGCATCTAATGTTGGCAACCAAAGCTCGGGCTGTTGATTGACGCCAAATTCAAGTTCATCTGGGAACTCTACCATCATCATCGTTCTGCCTAGGTAGAAAGGAACTGTGTGATCTAAGATCCGCACAGAATAAAAATTGACCTTGGGGGGAATATTTGGCTTCACACGTTCAACTAAATCGATTCCAGATACGGCACGCCCAAGGGTTTCATGGCCAGTGCCGGCAATGATGGCGCATAAGAAAAATCCGCTCGCGTAACTCACAATGCTAGATGCCCCATTGCGTTTAGCCTGTATCAATGCCGTTAAGCTCAAGGTGACCAAAGTAATTAAGGCCGCAATAATCCAATATAGGTACTGTGCATAAGAATCAATTTCATCAGGCCTTGCTTGTTTACCCACTTCTGATAAAAAGAAAAATCCAATGCCGCCTAAGAGAGTAAAGAATAGGGTTTGTATTTGCCAGGGTAAGTCAAGGCCATTGCTAAAACTGAGGATGCGATCAAGTCGGTGGCCTACTAGCAAAGCTAAGGCTGGGAAGATGGGGATGATGTAACCGGGTAGCTTAGATTGTGAAGCGCTAAAGAAGCCAAAAATCACGATAAACCAACAAACTAATAGCCAGCCACCAGAAAAGTCATGCTGACGATCTTGCCAAGCTAGGGCAATAGCTCCAGGCACTTGCGCAATCCATGGTAAAAATCCTAGCAATAGTAAAGGTAAAAAGTAATAAATAGGCCCAGTTCTACTATGCGCAGTTTGAGTGAATCGTTGTAAATGCTCATGAATAAAAAAGAATTCCAAGAACTCGGGATTGCGTTGCGCCACTAGAACAAACCAAGGAGCGGTAATCGCTAAAAAAAGAATGATTCCGCTAATGAGATGAAGCCGCCTCCAGATTTTCCAATCCCAAGCGCTAATCGAATAGACCACAAAAACCATCCCCGGAATTGCGGCACCAATGACTCCTTTGGAGAGGGTTGCCAGGGCCATAAAAATCCAACAAGCCCACATCCAGTTGCGAGTGCTAGTTTTGTGATGAGTAGTTTGTGCCAAGAGTAGACTGCAAAGTGCCGCTACTAAAAAAGCCGATAAACCCATATCTAATGAGTTAATGTGCCCAGCAATGACCCACATGGGACTAGAGGCTAATGCCACTGCAGCCAGCCAACCAGCCCTAGGGCTATAGATGCGCGCACCAGTAAAGCCGATAAAGAGGATGGTTAAAAACCCCGTCAATGCAGTCCAAAGACGGGCTTGCCATTCACCAATACCAAAGACTTGGAAGGCAGTAGCTGTAGCCCAAATCTGTAGTGGAGGCTTTTCAAAATACTTGTATCCGTTATAGCGAGGGGTGACCCAATCTCCAGTGATCAGCATCTCACGGGCGATCTCTGCATAACGACCTTCATCCGAAGGAATCAGGTGACGGTAATTGAGGGTCCCAAACCAAAGTAGGGCATAGATCAGTACTAAGATCAAAATCTTCCCTGGATTTAAAGCGTTTGATTGTCTAATTTGGCCAAATTGCATTAAGTGGCATCCACAATAAGTGCTAATAACACTTGACGACCCTCGCCTACCAAGATGTTGTAGGTTCTGCATGCTGCCTGAGAATCCATGATTTCATAACCAATTTTGGCTTCAATCAAAGGTTTCAAGAGTTCAGGCTTGGGAAAATGCTGCCGATTTCCGGTGCCAAGAAGAATTAATTCAGGCTTTAAGGCGACTATTTGATCAAAATTACAAGCTAAGAGCTCAGCATATGATTTAACGGGCCATTCGAGGATTTCACCAGCAGAGCTCAATAAAACAGCGTGGCGATAGGGAGTCTGATTAATTTCAACATAGCCATCACCATAACCAGTGATGGTGTTGGCTCCGGAATGGGGGTCAGATTGAAGCTTCACATGGACTCTCTGTCATAATTATATGGATTATAGCTAGCTGTTTTTTCCAAGATTTCAAGAACTTACCCTTTAATTTATTGTGAAACCGATCCTTAAGTCCGAAAAACTCAATAACGTCTGTTATGACATACGTGGCCCTGTGCTCGAGCTCGCTCAGCGCATGGAGGAGGAGGGTCACAAAATCATCAAACTAAATATCGGTAATGTGGGTGTTTTTGGCTTTGATCCCCCCGAAGAGATTCAGCTAGACATGATCCGTAATTTAGGTAATGCCTCAGCGTACTCTGACTCCAAAGGGATCTTTGCCGCTCGTAAAGCCATCATGCAGTATTGTCAAGAAAAAGGCATTCAAGGGGTTACCTTAGACGATATCTATACGGGTAATGGGGTTTCTGAGCTCATTGTCATGTCCATGAATGCCTTGCTCAACGATGGTGATGAGGTTTTGGTGCCAGCACCGGACTATCCCTTATGGACAGCAGCAGTCAGTTTATCGAGTGGCACACCCGTTCATTATCTTTGTGATGAAGCTAAAGAGTGGGCTCCTGACTTAGCTGATCTGCGTAAAAAGATTACATCTCGTACTAAAGCGATAGTGGTGATTAATCCGAATAATCCGACTGGCGCCATTTATTCCAAAGAGGTATTGCTAGAGCTGATTTCGATCGCTCGTGAAAATGGGCTCATTTTGTTTGCCGATGAAATCTACGACAAGATGTTGTATGACGCAGAAAAGCATATTTCTATTGCTGCTTTATCTACTGATGTCGTCACTATCACCCTTAATGGCCTTTCAAAAAATTACCGATCTTGTGGTTATCGGGCTGGTTGGATGATCGTTTCAGGCGATAAAGAAATGGTTCGAGACTATATCGAAGGGCTTAATATGCTTTCTTCGATGCGCTTGTGCGCTAATGTTCCTGGTCAATACGCGATTCAAACTGCTTTGGGTGGCTATCAAAGTATTCACGACTTAGTTGCTGAAGGTGGTCGTTTGGCTAAACAGCGTGAACTAGCTTGGGAACTCATTACTGCCATTCCCGGTGTCACGTGCGTTAAACCAAAATCAGCTTTGTATTTATTTCCCAGGTTAGATCTAGAGATGTACCCCATTACAGATGATCAACAGTTTGTGGCTGATCTTCTAAAAGAAGAAAAGGTATTGCTGGTACAAGGTTCTGGTTTTAACTGGAATAAGCCAGATCATTTCCGTCTGGTGTTCTTGCCTCATGAAGATGTGCTCAAAGAGGCGATCAGCCGTCTTGCACGTTTTCTGGAGCGCTATCGTCAAAAACATAGCCGTAAAGCGGCTAATTTAACAGCAACAAAGGCATCATGAAACCGATTCAAGTAGGACTATTGGGTATTGGCACTGTAGGTGGTGGTGTTTTCACTGTACTGGAGCGCAATCAAGATGAAATCTTGCGTCGTGCTGGTCGCGGTATTCGTATTCATACGGTAGCTGATCTGAACGTAGATCGTGCAAAAGAAATCGTGCAAGATCATGCACAGGTCGTAAATGATGCTCGTGCAGTAATTAATAATCCTGAGATTGATGTAGTGGTCGAGCTCATTGGGGGCTATGGCATTGCTAAGGATTTGGTTTTAGAGGCCATTGCAGCGGGTAAGCATGTTGTCACTGCCAATAAGGCATTGATTGCTGTTCATGGCAATGAGATTTTTAAAGCTGCCCATAAAAAAGGTGTGATGGTAGCATTTGAGGCAGCTGTTGCTGGTGGTATTCCCATCATTAAAGCGCTACGCGAAGGCTTAACTGCCAATCGGATCGAGTGGATTGCTGGGATCATTAACGGCACAACCAATTTCATTCTTTCAGAAATGCGTGACAAAGGCTTAGACTTTGCAACCATTCTCAAAGAGGCGCAGCGTTTAGGTTACGCTGAAGCGGATCCTACTTTTGATATCGAAGGCGTAGATGCCGCTCATAAAGCAACCATCATGAGCGCAATTGCATTTGGTATTCCGATGCAGTTTGAAAAAGCGCACGTTGAAGGCATTACTAAGTTAGATGCAATTGATATTAAATATGCTGAGCAGTTGGGCTATCGTATTAAGTTGCTCGGAATTGCTAAAAAGACAGTCTGCGGTGTTGAGCTACGTGTTCACCCAACCCTGATTCCGACAAAACGATTGATCGCTAACGTTGAAGGCGCCATGAATGCTGTGCAAGTATTCGGTGATGCGGTTGGTACTACGCTTTACTACGGTAAGGGTGCTGGCTCTGAGCCAACTGCTTCTGCTGTGATTGCTGATTTGGTGGATATTGCCCGTTTATTGGGTTCTAGTCCAGAAAACCGTGTTCCCTATTTGGCTTTTCAATCAGATGCTGTGCGCGATATTCCCGTTCTTCCAATGGGTGAAATTACCACTAGTTACTACTTGCGTTTACGTGTGGCCGACCAAGCAGGGGTACTAGCTGATATCACCAAGATATTGGCTGCCCATGGCATCTCGATTGATGCGCTCTTACAAAAAGAGGCTGATGAAGGGGAAAGTCAAACTGATCTCGTCGCTTTAACTCATGAGACTAAAGAAAAGCACATGCTGGCGGCCATTTTGGAAATTCAGGATCTGCAAACCGTTGCTGGCCCAGTAGTGAAAATTCGCTTAGAAAATCTGTCTTAATTTAAATCCATGCATTACCAATCGACTCGTGGCAATAGTCCACAGCAATCCTTCCTAGAAATTTTGCTTGGAGGCTTGGCGCCTGATGGCGGCTTGTATTTGCCAGTTCAGTATCCAAAAGTTACTATTGAGCAACTTGATTCTTGGCGCGGCTTATCTTATGCCGATTTGGCCTATGAAGTCTTGAGTCTATATTGCGATGACATCCCAGAAGCGGACTTGCGTTCCATATTGCGCAAAACCTATACCGATCAAGTCTATTGCAACGGGCGCGCTGAAGATGACGCCAAAGACATCACCCCTTTGCATTGGTTGGGTGAAGAACAGGGTACTCGCATTGGTTTGCTCAGCCTGTCCAACGGGCCGACATTAGCCTTTAAAGATATGGCGATGCAGCTGCTTGGCAATCTCTTTGAGTACGCTCTCAAGAAAAAAGGTCAAAAGCTCAATATTCTGGGCGCCACCTCTGGTGATACCGGCAGCGCTGCTGAATACGCAATGCGCGGTAAAGAGGGTGTGAAGGTATTTATGCTCTCGCCGCGTGGCAAGATGAGTGCTTTCCAGTCTGCGCAAATGTATTCTTTGCAAGATCCGAATATTTTTAATTTAGCAGTTTCTGGGGTATTTGATGATTGCCAAGACATTGTCAAAGCCGTTAGTAACGACCATAGCTTCAAGGCGAATCATCAAATCGGCACGGTGAACTCCATTAACTGGGGTCGTGTGGTTGCTCAGGTGGTGTACTACTTCCAGGGCTATTTATTGGCGACTAAGTCCAGCACTGAAAAAGTCTCCTTTACTGTGCCATCTGGCAACTTTGGCAATATCTGCGCTGGCCACATTGCTCGCATGATGGGATTACCAATCGAGCATTTGATTGCTGCTACCAATGAGAACGATGTTCTCGATGAGTTCTTCCGTACTGGCGTTTATCGTGCACGCAAGTCAGCAGAGACATTGCATACTTCTAGCCCATCGATGGATATTTCCAAGGCGAGTAACTTTGAGCGATTTGTATTTGACTTGATGAGTCAGGATGGTAAAGCCACTGCAGAAATGTTTAAGCAAGTAGATGAGATCGGTGGATTTGATATTTCTAAAGAAGCTATTTTCAAAGAGATGGGTAGGTACGGCTTCGAATCTGGCCGCAGTACGCATCAAAATCGCTTAGAGACAATCCGTAATATTTACGAGCAATACGGCATCATGATTGATACGCATACGGCAGATGGAGTAAAGGTGGCACGTGAGCATTTGCAAGCAGGCATTCCAATGATTGTTCTAGAAACTGCTCTACCAATTAAGTTTGAAGAAACCATTCAAGAAGCTTTGGGTCGTCCCGCAGAGTGCCCATTAGCATTCATAGATATCAAATCTCAGCCCCAGCGTGTAGAGAACATTGATGCTGATGTCAATCAGATCAAAAACTTCATTACCGCTCACATCAACTAAATCAAAAATACAGCGCTATGACTAAGCCACCGATGTTGACAGCTCAGCAGGCTTTAGATCATTTGCTCTCACACGCTAAGTCGGTTGGTGAGCGTGAAAACGTTCCGATGCAGGCCGCATTAGGGCGTGTACTTGCTGAAGATGTCAATAGCCTAGTCGATGTGCCGCCACTGGATAACACCTCGATGGATGGTTATGCGGTGCGTGCTGCAGATACCCAAACTACAGGAAGCATTCTGAAGGTGGCGCAGCGTATTGCGGCGGGATCCATTGGTACGCAACTTGAGCCTGGCACTGCCGCCAGAATATTTACTGGGGCTCCAGTCCCTCCCGGCGCAGATGCGGTTGTCATGCAAGAGGATTGCATCACCCCAGAGGGATCTACAGATCAGGTGCAGGTCAATATTGCCCCAACAGTAGGTCAGTGGATACGTAAGCGGGGCGAGGATCTGACGACCGGCAAGACAGCGCTTACGGCAGGCACTTTTTTACGTCCACAAGAGTTAGGTGTTGCTGCTTCTGCCGGCTTAACGCATTTGAACGTCAAGCGTAGAGTCAAGGTGGCAGCATTCTTCACTGGAGACGAGTTATCTCTTCCTGGTGAGCCACTTAAACCGGGTGGTATCTACAACTCCAATCGCGACACTTTATTGGCGTGTATTAAATCTCTGGGTTGTGAGGCCACTGATTTGGGCATAGTCCCTGACAACCTCAATTCCACAAGAGAAGCTTTGCGCAAAGCCAGCAAAGACCACGACCTCATCATTACCTCTGGTGGTGTTTCAGTGGGCGAAGAGGATCACATTAAACCTGCAGTCACCGCTGAAGGCCGGCTGGATCTTTGGCAAATTGCGATCAAGCCTGGTAAGCCGCTAGCTTTTGGTGCTGTTCGTAAATCAGAAAATGTAAAAGATGGTGAGGGTGGAGCTCAAGCTGAAGCTTGGTTTATTGGTTTGCCGGGCAATCCAGTGTCGAGCTTTGTGACCTTCTTACTATTTGTAAGGCCATTCATTCTTAAACTGCAGGGACGAGATTCAGGTGCGCCACAGGCCTACCCAATGCGCGCTGATTTTGATTGGCTCAAGCCCGATCGTCGTAATGAATTCTTGCGCGTCAAGATTAACCCTCAAGGTGGCTTAGATTTATTCCCAAACCAAAGCTCTGGAGTGCTAACAAGTGCTTCTTGGGGTGATGGTTTGGTAGATTGCCCTCCAGGACAGGCATTTAAGGCTGGTGAGATGGTGAGGTACATTCCCTTCAATGCACTTCTGACGTAATCGGTTTACGATAGTCTTATGAAACTTCAATTACGATTCTTTGCCTCTCTGCGTGAATCTCTTGGGGTTTCTCAAGAAAGCATCGATATCCCGGAGACCATTAAAACGATTGCAGATCTTAGGATCTACTTAGTTGAGCGTGGTAATTCGTGGGCTGAAGTATTGGCGCAGGGTAAGGTATTGCGCTGTGCGCTTAATCAACATATGGTTGAGGCTAGCACTGCTTTACAAGAAGGTGCTGAAGTGGCTTTCTTCCCACCAGTGACTGGCGGCTAAAGTGTCCTCCATGATTCGTATTCAGGAGGCGGACTTTGATGTCAGCACTGAAATTACTGCATTGCGCAAGGGCGACCTGCTAGTTGGTGCGGTAGTGACTTTTGTTGGCACTGTCCGCGATATCAATGAAGGCAGCCAAATTAAGGGCATGACTCTTGAGCACTATCCTGGCATGACAGAAAAAGCTCTTGATGAAATCATCACACAGGCAAAAACCCGTTGGGAAATTCGTAATACTTTAGTGATTCATCGGGTTGGGTCTTTATTACCTGAGGATCAGATCGTTTTAGTAGCCGTTACTAGTGCCCATAGAGGCGAAGCATTTGCGGCTTGTGAGTTCATCATGGACTACCTCAAAACAGCAGCCCCATTCTGGAAAAAAGAAGAGACTTCTGAAGGTGCCCGCTGGGTTGATGCCCGCGTGACTGATGCTGCTGCAATGGCGCGCTGGCTTAAATCTTAAGTTAGATTAAAAAACCTCAGCTTTTCTAACTTAGGCAAACGCTTTAATCTAGCCTCTGCCTTGGAAGCCTCTGAACGATCTGGGTGCTCCTGAGTGGCCAAGAGGATAACGGGTCTGCGAGACCTCGTATAGCGCGCACCAAGCCCTGAATTATGGGCCTCTAGTCGGTGCTCTAATCTATTGGTAATTCCAGCATAAAAACTACCATCAGCGCATTCTAGGAGGTAAACGAGCCAGGTCAAAATAGGGGTAAATTCGCCTTAAAAGGAGTGTAAGCACTTGAAATATGACTCATTACCCCTATATTCTATAGATAGATGGCCACTTTTGTGGGTAAGCAAATGAATCGATTTATTTGGATCCTAGATAGAAAATGAGAATAGATAAATTAACAACTAAATTTCAAGAGGCTCTCAGCGAGGCACAAAGCTTAGCGATAGCCAAAGATAATCAATACATTGAGCCAGCTCATTTGCTCTTGGCCATGTTGCGAGATGCTGATGGTGGTGCCAAGAGTTTATTAACTCGGGCTGGGGTCAATGTATCCGGATTAGAAAAGGCTACTGAAAGGCTCATTAGCAATTTGCCAGAAGTGCAAGGTACTAGCGGTGAAGTGCAAGTAGGTCGCGATTTAAGTAACTGGTTTAACTTGACTGAAAAAGAAGCCAATAAGCGTGGTGATCAATTTATAGCTGGTGAGCTGTTCTTATTAGTAGTGGCTGATGACAAAGGTGAGCTTGGAAAAATTGCTCGTGAGAATGGTTTAAATCGTAAATCGTTAGAATCGGCTATTGATTTAGTACGTGGAGGAGAGTCAGTGAATAGTGCAGATGCTGAAGGTCAACGTGAGGCTTTGAAAAAATATACATTAGATCTGACCGAGCGTGCCCGCATGGGCAAACTAGATCCAGTGATTGGCCGAGATGATGAAATTCGTCGCACCATTCAGATCTTGCAGCGTCGTGGTAAAAACAATCCTGTATTAATTGGCGAACCAGGCGTAGGTAAAACGGCGATTGTTGAAGGTTTAGCTCAAAGGATCGTTAATGGCGAAGTACCAGAAACCCTTAAAGATAAGCGTGTATTGGTTCTAGATATGGCTTTGTTATTAGCAGGTGCTAAATATCGTGGGGAATTTGAAGAGCGTCTTAAAGCCGTATTGAGTGATGTGGCTAAGGATGAAGGGCGCACCATTATCTTTATTGATGAAATTCATACGATGGTAGGCGCTGGCAAAGGTGAAGGCGCCATGGATGCTGGTAATATGCTCAAACCAGCTCTAGCCCGTGGCGAATTGCATTGTATCGGTGCAACGACTTTAGATGAATATCGCAAGTATATTGAAAAAGATGCTGCACTAGAGCGTCGTTTCCAAAAAGTGATGGTCGAAGAGCCTAGTGTAGAGGCAACGATTGCGATCTTGCGTGGTTTACAAGAACGCTATGAGCTTCACCATGGCATTGATATTACTGACCCAGCCATTGTTGCTGCTGCTGAGTTATCACATCGCTATATCACTGATCGTTTCCTGCCAGATAAGGCGATTGACTTAATTGATGAAGCTGGTTCACGTATTCGGATGGAGATTGATTCTAAGCCAGAGGTGATGGATAAGTTAGAGCGTCGCCTCATTCAGCTCAAAATTGAGCGCGAAGCTGTTAAGAAAGAAAAAGATGAGGCCTCACAAAAACGTTTGGCCTTAATTGAAGACGAAATCAAACGCCTAGGCGCAGAGTACGCGGATCTAGAAGAAATCTGGAAAGCTGAAAAGGGTGCTGTTCTTGGCGCAGCCCATGTCAAAGAAGAAATTGAAAAAACCAGAGCTGAAATTGTTAAATTACAGCGCGAAGGCAAGTTGGAGAAGGTGGCTGAACTGCAATATGGCAAGCTACCTGAGCTCGAAGCCAAGCTGAAGTCTGCCGCCGCCGCAGAAGCAAAAGACAATAAAGACGGTGTAGTCAAGCATAAGCTCTTGCGTACCCAAGTTGGCGCTGAAGAAATTGCCGAAGTAGTGTCTCGGGCTACTGGTATTCCGGTATCAAAGATGTTGCAGGGCGAGCGCGATAAATTACTCAAGATGGAAGAGTTATTGCATAAACGCGTTGTTGGACAAGAAGAAGCGATTCGTGCGGTGTCTGATGCGATTCGTCGATCCCGTGCCGGTTTAGCGGAAGAACATCGCCCTTATGGATCTTTCTTATTCTTAGGACCTACTGGGGTTGGTAAGACTGAGCTTTGTAAGGCCTTGGCTGGCTTCTTATTTGATAGTGAAGAGCATCTTATACGAATTGATATGAGTGAGTTCATGGAAAAGCATAGCGTTGCCCGTTTAATTGGAGCTCCTCCAGGTTACGTTGGCTACGAAGAGGGTGGTTACTTAACTGAACAGGTGCGTCGTCATCCTTATAGCGTCATCTTGTTTGATGAGATCGAAAAAGCCCATCCAGATGTCTTTAACGTACTGTTACAAGTACTTGATGATGGGCGATTAACTGATGGTCAGGGCCGTACTGTGGACTTTAAGAACACGGTGATTGTGATGACAAGCAACATTGGTTCGCATTTGATTCAGGCGATGGTTGGTAAGAAACAATTGGAGATTAAAGAGGCGGTATTTGAAGAATTAAAGAGCCACTTTCGTCCTGAGTTCTTAAACCGAATTGATGAGATTGTGGTATTTCATGGTTTGGATAAAGGTAATATTGCTAATATTGCAAAAATACTCCTCAAAAATCTATCTAATCGCTTGGCAAAAATTGACATGCAGTTAGAGGTCAGTGATGCTGCGCTTAATAAGATAGCAGAAGTAGGTTTTGATCCTGTTTTTGGAGCAAGACCATTAAAACGAGCCATACAGCAATATATTGAAAATCCAGTCTCTAAGTTGATATTAGAGGGTAAATTTGGCCCTAAAGATACTGTTCCAGTAGATATTGATAAGCAAGGCGACTTTAGTTTTACCAAATAAGCAAAAATTATCTTGCACTAGTAAACTCGGAACATGACTGATGCCCAGCTGATTGGTAGGCGCGCCAGTGATGTCCGGGTTGTTGGTTTGATTAGCCTAGCTCACGGTAGCTCTCATTTTTTTCATTTAATTTTGCCACCCATGTTTCCATGGTTGAAGGCAGAGTTCGGCTTTAATTATGCTGAGCTTGGTTTGCTAATGTCCGTTTTCTTTGTAGTTTCCTGTGCAGTACAGGCAGCTTCTGGATTTTTGGTAGATCGGATTGGCGCACGCCCTGTTCTTTTTGTGGGGGTTGGCTTGCTAGCGCTTGCTGCACTGACTTATTCACAAAGTAATAGCTATGCGATGCTAGTTTTGGGGGCGGTTATCGCAGGATGCGGTAATGGAGTTTTTCATCCGGTGGACTACACCCTTATTAATCATAAAATTTCCCCTCTTAATTTACCGTATGCCTATTCTATTCATGGGGTGACTGGCTATCTTGGTTGGGCTGCTGCACCTGCCTTTATGGTTGCCATAGCCAATATGGCAGATTGGCGTATAGCTTTCTTATCAGCAGCACTTTTAGAAGCGGGTGTTTTATTCATTCTTTGGATATATCGAGAGCGTTTAATCGATAACGTAAAAGAGCGGCATGCAGAGTCAAAGGCAAGTCATGCCGCAAATAATCCCCATAGTTCTCCCCTGAGCACATTTGGCTTTCTGAGGCTACCTGCAGTGTGGCTCTGCTGGATATTCTTTTTCTTTAGTATGGCTGCAACAAGCGGACTCCAATCTTTTGCTCCTAGCGCGCTCTTTGAAATCTATGATCTTTCTGTCAGTTCGGGAAATTACTATTTAACTCTGATGTCTTTGAGTGGTGCGGGCGGAATGCTATTGGGGGGCTATCTAGCTACAAGACTAAAAGTACCTGAACGTATTATTTCAGTTAGCTTTACCGCCAGTATTGCAATGGGTCTTTTATTGGCTACTGGATGGCTACCATTAAATGCCATTGTGATCACCTTCATTGTGATTGGCCTTGGGCTTGGCATTGCCGCACCCTCTCGGGATTTAATGATCCGTTCTGCAACCCCTTCAGGGGCATCTGGAAGGGTTTATGGCATTGTGTACTCTGGGATAGATTTGGGTGCCGCAGTTGGTCCATTGATGTTTGGAATCTTTCTTGATATTGGCTTGCCTAAGCTTTTATTTATTGGAGTTGCCTTACTCCAATTGTTGATTATTTTGACTGCTTTTAGGGTTTCAGAAAACACTAATTTAAATGTAAAGTCTAGAGTATCTTGAATGCATTCTGGAATTGTTAAATGATGGAGGGTTCTTGATTGCAAGACTTGCCCTGCTAGAAGCCGGTATAACTTTTGAGAGCAGGCTGATAGATGTCCATTTTGCCAAAGAGCAAATTACTCCTTGGTGCATGGCTTTAAATCCACATATTTCATTTTTAGAGGATGCTTCTTAAGCGCTCATTTGCACTTCGCTTAATGATCTACTGAGCAAGCTTATTGTTATTTCACAATACGAAATGACATTTCCATACGTAAAATGCAGTGCAGCAATTTTTCACTAATATGCTTTCGCCCAATGAGTGTCAATTTCATATTATAAAAAATAACAGTCAAGCTATTGAAAATATTAAGTAAATTAATTTTAATTAATGTGCAAATAGTTCTTGCATGCTGTTTCTAGATCCTTAAACTCTTATATAAGACATAAGACTTCATGGTCTTTAATTTGTGTCTCAATATTCGTAATTTGAAGTATTTGTTTAACTTAGGGAGAAAAACATGGCAGATCGCAAAGCAGAAATCGCAGCACTACAAAAGGATTGGGATACTAATCCACGTTGGAAGGGTATTACCCGTGGTTACACCGCAGAAGACGTGGTGCGTCTTCGTGGTTCATTGAAGATTGAACATACATTGGCTAAGCATGGCGCCGAAAGACTTTGGGACTTAGTTAATAACGAAGCTTACGTTAACTGTTTAGGTGCTTTGACTGGTGGGCAAGCAATGCAACAAGTTAAAGCTGGCGTACAGGCAATTTACTTGTCAGGTTGGCAAGTAGCTGCTGACGGTAACTCATATGCAGCGATGTATCCAGACCAATCTTTGTATCCAGTAGATTCAGTTCCTAAAATGGTTGAGCGTATTAACAACTCATTCCAACGCGCTGATGAAATTCAAACGGCTAAAGGTATCTACAAAGGCGACGCTGGTTATATCGAGTATTTCGCTCCAATCGTTGCCGATGCTGAAGCTGGTTTCGGTGGTGTATTAAATGCATTCGAATTGAGCAAAGCATTAATTAAGCAAGGTGCTGCTGGCGTTCACTTCGAAGACCAATTATCTTCAGTGAAAAAATGTGGTCACTTAGGTGGAAAAGTATTGCTGCCTACAGCTGAGTCAGTTCAGAAATTGATCTCTGCACGTTTAGCTGCTGATGTGATGGGTGTTTCCACTATCATTTTGGCTCGTACTGACGCTGAAGCTGCTGATTTGTTAACCTCTGACTATGACGAGAATGACAAACCATTCTTGACGGGTGAGCGAACACCAGAAGGCTTCTACAAAACACGTAAGGGCTTGGATCAAGCGATCTCCCGTGGTTTGGCATACGCAGCATACGCTGATATGGTTTGGTGTGAAACAGGTACACCTGATCTAGAGTTTGCCCGTCAGTTTGCTGAAGCGATTCGTGCGAAGTTCCCAGGCAAGATGTTGGCTTACAACTGTTCACCATCTTTCAACTGGAAGAAGAACTTGGATGACGCAACCATTGCGAAGTTCCAACGCGAATTAGGTGCGATGGGTTATAAATACCAATTCATTACTTTGGCCGGTATTCATTCTATGTGGTACAACATGTTTGACTTGGCTCAAGACTACATGCAGCGCGGTATGACTGCGTACATCGAGAAAGTACAAGAGCCAGAATTTGCTGCTCGTGATCGTGGATACACATTCGTTTCACATCAGCAGGAAGTTGGTACTGGTTACTTCGATGACGTAACTACTGTTATTCAAGGTGGTAAGTCTTCTGTAACTGCATTGACTGGTTCTACTGAGGAAGAGCAGTTCCACTAAGCAAAATCCCTAAGTAGTATGTAGTAAGCAGTAACACCAATGCTGCCGTGGCATCTAAATTACCCCACAAGGGTGACTTAGATGCCTTTTTCGTATACATTCTCCCAATGACTAATTGCGTACTTTGCAAAGACAAGCTCAAACCCGAAGAGGGGCAACTTATATGGTGTGGTGATGATTGCCGCGTCATCCTTGTTAATGATCCGGACTTGCCTGGTTTTTGCCGTGTGATCTGGAATCATCATGTCGCAGAAATGACCGATCTGAGCTATGGTGAGCGCGAACACGTGATGTCGCTAGTATTTGCGGTGGAGGAGGCGGTGCGGCACGTGATGCACCCAGATAAAGTCAATATTGCAGCGCTGGGTAATATGGTTCCCCATATCCATTGGCATGTTATTCCAAGATTCAAGGATGATGCTTTCTTTCCGGGATCGGCTTGGTCAGCAAAGACTCAGATAACTAGCCAAGAAACTTTGCAAGCCCGTCAGAAGTTAGCTCAAGAATTAGTACCAGCCATCAGATCTGCCATTTCGAATCTGTCATGATGACTAATCATATTCATGCAGTAAATTGACCTAATACTGAATAAACATGACGGCTAGCGCCTTAATCTATTCTATATTTTTGTTTTTCGGCCTCTTTTCTTTTGCTGGCGGCGCTTTATTGCTTATCCAATTTAAAAAGAGTAGACCACCTTATATTACCTACTGGGCGATTGGCTCCTTCAGTATTTGCATCGGAGTGGGCCTCCTTTCCTTCTGTTCAGAATTGCCTGAATGGCTTGGGTATAAGTTAAGTAACGGCTTGACCTTTGCAGCAGCTATTCTTTTTAATTACTCCTTATTTTGCCTATCAGGTAGGAGCGCACCCCTACACAAGGTAGTCATTAGCACTGTTTGTATGTCAATGATATTAATTGGCGTCCTTGTATTTGTGAGTGCATATTTTGGTCCGAGATATCAGCCAGCAGTGGTCGCGATTGAAGCCATATTGCTTCTTAATAAGCAGGGTGTGAAATTCGCCTTAGATGATTTTGGTACTGGATTTTCTTCGCTGACCTATTTGCAAAAACTCCCTATTCAATATTTGAAGATTGATAAGTCCTTTGTTGCGGGCTTGGGCGTTAGCACTGATGATGAAGCTATCGCTAGTAATCTCCTGAGGCTGGCTAGGGGACTGGGCATCAAAGTGATTGCTGAGGGTGTGGAGGCTCAATCTCAGTTTGAATGGCTCCACTCTAACGGCTGTGATTTCTTCCAAGGTTGGTATTTTGGTCGGCCAAGTGAAAGCTTCGAGCCATTAAACGCCTGATGACTGCCACAGCCTAGTTCAGCTTCTTGAGCGCCTCAAGATACTTCTCAGGACTGAGCGGCTGGCCTTCACGCTGAGACTCCCACATCACTTGCCCTAAGCATTCCATCATGGCGTGCTGTGCTTCATGCTCAGAGCCTAGTTTCTTTGCTAGCTTTTCGGCAATTGCCTTAATGCCTGGTGGTTGATCGATAGAAATTTGCTCGCTAATCGATAGATGCATTGATAAATGTAAAAATGGATTAGTTTCTCCGCGTTCTGGCGTGTAGTCTTGCGCTATTGCACCTTCAGGGTCGGCCAAAAGGGTGTGATATTCAGGATGCTGAGCCATCCAGTCGCTAGCAATTATTTCCATTGGAGTGAGAATCTGATTTTCGGTTTTCTTTTTCCAGGTGTCACAGAAAAAACGACGTACTTCTTCACGAGTTGGATTAAATATCGCCACGGACTTTTCCTTTGCCAGTTTTTTGTTTGAAGCCGCATAGTGGTTCTACTATGCATTGTGCGCAATCTGGATTACGCGCTTTGCAGGTATATCTGCCATGCAGAATAAGCCAATGATGTGCGTCCTGCAAAAACTCTTTTGGCACGCGTTTTAGTAATTGCTCTTCTACCTTGAGCACGTCTTTGCCAGGAGCTAAGCCAGTGCGGTTGGAGACTCGAAAGATATGGGTATCAACTGCCATAGTGGGTTGGCCAAACGCGGTATTGAGAATGACGTTTGCAGTTTTTCTACCAACACCAGGAAGAGCCACTAGTTCTTCGCGATTTTGTGGAACTTCGCCACCATGTTTTTCGAGTAGAAGTCGACAAGTTTCTTGAATATGCCGACCCTTAGAGTTAAATAAGCCAATGTGCTGAATGTACGGTTTAACGCCTTCCTCGCCTAAACCCAATAGCGCTTGAGGAGTATTGGCGATCTTAAAGAGCTTACGCGTCCCTTTATTCACTGAAACATCGGTTGCCTGTGCAGATAGCAATACGGCAATCAGTAATTCAAATGGGGATTTATATTCCAGCTCAGTTTCAGGGTGAGGATTGTTAGCCTTAAGTTGCTCGAAGAAAGCACGACGCTTTTCAAGATTCATGATTTTTTTGTTGCACTCTTGCCATTGCGGCAGCAATAATGGCGCGTTTGCGCTCTTGTTCTTTTTTTGCTTCCTCAGAAGATGGATTTTCTGCATTAATTACCGCTAATTTTGCATTAGCCTTTTTGGCTAAGCGAGCATCATTATCTCTTTCTTCCCGATCCAAGCGAATATCTCGAGCGTGATAGCGAGCACGTGCAATGTCTGCTAACTCAGTCGACCAAGCATCCCAGCCAGTTTGATTTGCTGTGACATCAATCATAGTGATGCAATCTACGGGGCATGGTGGTATGCAAAGATCGCACCCCGTGCACCAATCACTCAAGACTACGTGCATTTGTTTTGAGGCTCCCACAATCGCATCTACAGGGCAAGCCTGGATGCATAGGGTACAACCAATACAAGCCTTAGGATCAATCAAGGCAACAGGCCTAGGGCGCTCTAGACCACACTCAGGATCAATGGTGGGGTGTAATTCAAAGGCATCATGAGGGAAGATGGGTTCCAGAATTTGACTTAGTCTGAGAATCCCATCTATACCGCCTGGGGGGCAACGGTTAGGTAAGACTTCGCCTGAGGCAAGGGCGTTTGCATACCCTCGGCAATCGGGGTAAGCACATTTAGTGCATTGGGTTTGGGGAAGGGCGTCTTCTAAGCAGTCAATCAGTTGGTTTAGCTGGTCAATCTTCATTGCATCACAAGAAGGTTAAATAAGTAGGGACACCCTAAACCCCCCTACTTATTTATGCAGACTTAGAGCCTTCTAATGGAGGAGGTATAACCTCTGCTTTCTTTTGAGTTCCTTGGTGCTCCCGAATAAAAGACTTAATCTTTGGGTATACCTTATCGCGCCACCGCCGCCCTGAAAAAATACCATAGTGACCTGCCCCAGCAACTTCATAATGGGCTTTATTATCTTTGGGAATGCCTGTGCACAGCGCATGCGCTGCACGTGTTTGACCGCTACCAGAGATATCATCTAATTCACCTTCAACAGTCAGCAGAGCAGTTTTCTGAATGTCTTGCGGTTTAACTAATTCTCCAGCCACTTCCCAACTGCCATTTGGTAATGCGAAGTCTTGGAAAACAGTCTTGATGGTATCTAAATAGAACTTGGCATCCATATCCAACACTGCGTTGTACTCGTCGTAGAAACGAATATGAGACTCAGCATCTTCCTCGTCGCCACGCACTAAGTTATGGAAATAGTCCCAGTGAGATTGCAGATGGTTCTGTGGGTTCATCGCAATGAAACCAGTATGCTGTAAGAAGCCAGGATAGACACGGCGACCAGCACCAGGATAGTTAGGGGGCACCTTATAAACCACATGACTTTCAAACCAATCATACGATTTTTGATCAGCTAAATTATTTACTGCTGTAGGGGATTTACGGGCATCAATTGGACCGCCCATCATAATCATCGAGGCAGGAGTTTTTTCACCGGCAGAAGCCATTAAAGAAATTGCGCCTAAGGTGGGAACAGTTGGCTGACAAACAGAAATCACATGCAGATTCTCTGCGCCAATAGATCGAATAAATTCTTGCAAGTAGTGAACATAGTCATCTAAGCCAAAGTCGCCCTCTTCAGGGGGTACTAAGCGTGCATCAATCCAGTCGGTGATATAGACCTTATGGTCTTGTAATAGGGTTCGAATGGTATCGCGCAATAACGTCGAATGATGCCCAGAAAGTGGAGCAACCACGAGAACAATGGGATCTTCTTTTAATTTTTTAATCACTTCAACATCATCAGAAAAGCGCTTGAAGCGAATTAAATTACAAAACGGCTTAGCTACTGTAGTTCTTTCATGAATAGCGACTTCTCGACCATGAGCCTGCACCGCACGAATACCAAATTCTGGTTTCTTATAGTTTTTGCCCAGGCGGTAGAGTAATTCATAGCTAGCTGCTAAACGCTCAGACCCTGGCACTTTCGAGGCAGGGTTAGAAGCATTGATAAAGGCTTCAGAAGCTGCTCTGGCCCATGAGCTGACTGGTTGAAGTAACGCTTTTTGAAATTCATGTAACTGATATAGCATGGTGCCTCCAGAAAAACAGTGTAACCGCTTATTACGCTAACACGCGGGCGATCGCAGTAGCTACCTTATCAATATTTTTGGTATTGAGGGCGGCCACACAAATACGACCAGTAGAGAGGGCATAAATGCCATCTTCTTTTTGTAATCGCTCAACTTGTTCAGGTGTTAATCCTGAGTAGGAAAACATCCCGCGCTGAGCGTTTATAAATGCGAAATCTTGTTTAGTACCTGCTGCTGCTAATTTAGTCACCAGTGATTCACGCATGGATTTAATGCGGTCGCGCATTTGAGCTAATTCTTCTTCCCAAAGCTTTCTCAGTTCTGGTGAGTTGAGCACAGCAGCAGCTATCGCAGCGCCATGGGTTGGGGGATTGGAATAGTTCGTACGAATCACTCGTTTAAGTTGTGACAAGACGCGCGCTGACTCTTCTTTACTTTGGGTAACAATTGACAAAGCGCCGACTCGTTCGCCATAGAGTGAAAAAGATTTCGAGAATGAGCTAGATACAAAAAAGGACATACCTGATTTAGCGAATAGACGAGCCGCAATCCCATCTTGCTCAATCCCAGTAGCAAAGCCTTGGTAGGCCATGTCTAAGAATGGGATAAGTTGCTTGGTTTTGCAGATATCAATTATTTTGGCCCATTGCGCTTCAGTCAGATCTGCGCCAGTAGGATTGTGGCAACAGGCGTGTAGCAAGACGGTTGTATGTTTTGGAAATGACTCTAAGGATTTCACCATTCCATCAAAATCCACACCACGTGTTTTGGCATCAAAGTAGGTGTACTCGATCACCTCAAAGCCAGCAGATTCAAAAATACCTCGGTGATTTTCCCAAGTGGGGCTACTGATTGCAGTAGGTGCATTTAAATTAAGGCGTTGAATAAAGTCAGCACCAACTCGGAGCGCACCAGTACCGCCAATGCATTCTGCGGTCACTATGCGACCTTCTTTAATTAAGGAAGAGTCGGCACCAAATAGCAGTGTTTGCACCGCTGCGTTGTAAGAGTTTGGACCTTCAATCGGGATGTAACCGCGTGGAGTCTGTTGGGCAACTAAAGCCTCTTCCGCTTTAATGACTGCCCTTAAAAGAGGAATCTTTCCTTCGTCGGTGTAGTAAACGCCCACACCTAGGTTTACTTTATCTGCTCGTTGATCGGCAACATAGGCTTCTGTGAGGCCAAAAATAGGGTCTTTAGGGGCTAATTGGACTGAGGTAAAAAGGGTCATTTGAGGGTCAGGAGGGTGATTTATAGGTAGTTTCTACGTTAATTGACGTTAAATTCGGTTAAATTGAGCTTAATTAGTCCTTATCAATACCAGATTCAACTATTTCTAAATAAAAACGGCAAAATCTATGTTTGTACAAAATTCGCTGTGAATAAAACTCACAGATGAAATGATATCCGAGATGCCCCCTAAGATTACTAAAACTTCACCACAATCCCTCGATCCATCAAGCCAAAAAAGCCCAGTGGCCGATCCCTTGGGTGAAGTGGGTCATGACTTAGATCCCACCAAATTTGTCTCTTTTCCCGACTCGCCATTTCATCTTTACCAGCCCTTTTCGCCAGCTGGGGATCAACCAGCCGCTATTGATGCCCTAGTAGCTGGAATTGATGACGGTTTGACCTTCCAGACTCTTTTGGGGGTTACTGGTTCAGGCAAAACCTTCACGATGGCTAATGTCATTGCTCGAACTGGACGCCCAGCGATAGTTTTTGCTCCCAATAAAACCCTAGCTGCGCAACTCTATAGTGAATTTAGGGAGTTTTTTCCTAAAAACGCGGTGGAGTACTTTGTTAGTTACTACGATTACTACCAACCCGAGGCGTATGTACCAACACGCGATTTATTTATTGAAAAAGATTCTTCAATTAATGAACATATTGAGCAGATGCGCTTGTCAGCTACCAAGAGTTTGCTAGAGCGTCGTGACGTGATCATCGTAGCGACTGTGTCAGCAATTTACGGGATTGGTAATCCTGGTGACTATCACAGTATGGTGATGACTCTGCGCCCCGGTGACAAGATGAGTCAGCGCGATATTTTGATGCGCTTAATTGCAATGCAATACGACCGTAATGAAACCGACTTCAAGCGTGGAGTATTTAGAGTACGTGGTGACACGATTGATATCTTCCCGGCTGAACATAATGAATTAGCAGTTCGCGTGGAGTTATTTGATGATGAGGTAGAGAGTTTGCAGTTTTTTGATCCGTTGACCGGACGCATACGGCAAAAGATTCCCCGCTTTACGGTTTACCCCAGTTCGCATTACGTCACACCACGCGAAACAGTTCTTAAAGCCATTGAAACAATTAAGATCGAGTTGCGCTCTCGCTTAGATGAGTTTGTGAAAGATGGCAAGTTGGTAGAAGCGCAGCGATTAGAGCAGCGCACCCGTTTTGATTTAGAGATGCTTAATGAATTGGGTTTTTGCAAAGGGATTGAGAACTATTCTCGCCACCTCTCTAGTGCGATGCCTGGCGAGGCCCCGCCTACCTTAGTGGACTACTTGCCCAACGATGCTTTGATGTTCCTAGATGAAAGTCACGTACTGATTGGGCAGCTAAATGCAATGTATAACGGAGATAAATCTCGTAAACATACTTTGGTGGAATTTGGCTTCCGTTTACCTTCGGCGATGGACAACCGCCCGCTTAAATTTAGTGAATTTGAAACCAAGATGCGCCAAACCATTTTTGTTTCTGCTACGCCAGCGGATTATGAAAAGATGCATACGGGACAAGTCGTTGAGCAAGTAGCGAGACCAACAGGTCTAGTTGATCCAGAAATCGAAATATTGCCAGCAAGCTCGCAGGTAGATGATTTATTAAGTCAAATTCATGAGCGAGTAAAAGTGCGTGAACGAGTATTGGTGACGGTCCTAACGAAACGTATGGCAGAGCAGCTGACCGATTACCTCTCTGATCATGGAGTGAAGGTACGTTATGTTCACTCCGATATCGACACCGTGGAGCGTGTAGAAATACTACGCGATTTACGTTTAGGTGTTTTTGATGTCTTAGTCGGGATTAACTTATTGCGTGAGGGTTTAGATATTCCTGAAGTATCGCTTGTAGCGATTTTAGATGCGGATAAAGAGGGTTTCTTGCGTTCCGAACGCAGCCTAATCCAGACCATTGGTAGAGCAGCTCGCAATGTGCGTGGGAAAGCGATTTTGTATGCCGATCGCATTACGGACTCCATGAAGCGCGCAATGGGGGAGACTGAGCGTCGTCGTACAAAGCAAATAGCCTTTAATAAAGCCAATGGTATTGAGCCTCGCGGCGTTCAAAAGCGTATTAAAGACATTATTGACGGGGTCTACGACGTCAAAGAGAAGCGTACAGAGATGCAGATGGAGCAGGAGCGTGCTCGATATGAAGATATGAGTGAGAGGGACTTATCAAGTGAAATGAAGCGGTTAGAGAGGCAAATGAATGCTGAAGCCAAGAATTTAGAATTTGAGAAGGCAGCTGCAACTCGAGATAGACTTACCAAGGTTAAAGAAATGGCTTTTGGTGCCCGTTCTAGAGACTCGGTATGAGATTTTTCTTCTTAATTGCGCCCTTTAGGGGTTTTTAGGATAATTCCTGAGCAGATTAGTAGGGTATATGGTAAAGTTGAGTGAATTGGTCGGGTATTACCCACCTGACCATGAGCTGTCCATAACAATCCATTACCAAGGTGACATATGAGACTTACAACTAAAGGCCGTTTTGCAGTAACCGCAATGATCGATTTAGCCCTGCGCCAGACGCATGGTCCTGTAACCCTGTCTGCAATTAGCCAAAGACAAAAAATTTCCCTCTCCTACTTAGAGCAGTTGTTTAGCAAATTACGTCGCATTAACATTGTAGAGAGTACTCGTGGCCCTGGTGGGGGGTATACCTTGGCACGTAAGATGGATGCCATCAGCGTGGCCGACATTATTATTGCTGTCGATGAGCCATTAGATGCCACTCAGTGTGGCGGTAAGGGCAACTGTCATAGTGATGAAGAGAATCATGGCCGCTGTATGACGCATGACCTTTGGACTAGCCTCAATACTAAAATGGTTGAATATCTCAGCTCAGTTTCTTTACAAGAATTAGTACAGCAGCAAGAAGACCGTGGCATCGTTCTTCACGATTTACGTCAAAAGAAGCCTAAGATCGAAAGTAGCAAGTTTGAAAAGCCGGCAATGCCGATCCCTGTTAAAAAAGAGACTCCTAGCAAGCCGGTTATTGTGAATTCTATTTTTAATTTGGCCCAGCGAAGCTAAACCAATCCATTGATAAGCAAACCATGAACGCACCACAAGATATTCCTCAACAACCGGTACCGATGTTTAGCCCAAAGCACTTTCCGGTGTATATGGATTACTCTGCGACTACACCGATTGATCCTCGAGTTGTGGATAAGATGCTGCCTTACCTGCGCGAGCAGTTTGGTAATGCAGCTTCGCGAAGTCATGCTTACGGCTGGGCTGCAGAAGAGGCGGTAGAGTGGGCGCGTTCAGAGGTTGCGCAATTGGTGCATGCCGATCCCAGAGAAATTGTTTTTACTAGCGGTGCTACTGAAAGCATCAACTTAGCCTTAAAAGGGGCAGCTCATTTCTATAAAGATCGTGGCAATCACATCATCACTGTCAAGACTGAGCACAAGGCCACTTTAGATACCTGTCGAGAGCTTGAGCGAGAAGGTTATGAAGTTACTTACTTAGATGTTTTGCCAGATGGTTTGATTGATTTTACGCAGCTAGAGGCAGCGATGAAGCATGGCACTATTTTGGCATCAGTGATGTATGTCAATAATGAAATTGGTGTGGTTCAAGATATCCCACGTATTGGTGAACTTTGTCGTTCCCGTGGCGTGATTTTTCATGTCGATGCTGCGCAAGCTACTGGCAAAGTAGAAATTGATTTAGAAAAGATTAAAGTCGACTTAATGAGTTTTTCTGCTCACAAGACTTATGGCCCCAAAGGAATAGGCGCTTTGTTTGTGCGTCGTAAGCCCCGAATTCGGATTGAGGCACAGATTCATGGTGGTGGACATGAGCGCGGTATGCGCTCTGGTACATTGGCCGTTCATCAAATTGTTGGTATGGGTGAAGCCTTTCGCATAGCCCGCATCGAAATGGTTCAAGAGAATGCGCGTATTCGAGCATTGCGCGATCGTTTACTCGCAGGCCTCAAAGATATTGAAGAGGTGTATGTCAATGGTGATATGGATCAACGAGTTCCGCATAACCTGAACATCAGCTTTAACTATGTTGAAGGCGAATCGATGTTGATGGCCCTCAAAGAATTAGCAATTTCATCTGGCTCTGCCTGTACCTCAGCCTCCTTAGAGCCATCTTATGTATTGCGCGCCCTTGGCCGTAATGATGAATTAGCCCATAGCTCAATTCGTTTTACTTTAGGTCGCTTTACGACCGAAGAGGAAGTTGATTTCACAATCGGACTGGTAAAAGAGAAGATTGCTAAATTACGCGAACTCTCTCCATTGTGGGAAATGTTTAAAGACGGAGTTGATCTCAGCACCATCCAGTGGGCTGCACACTAAGTAATCTTGAAAAGATAAAGAGAAAATACCATGGCATATAGCGAAAAAGTAATTGATCATTATGAAAACCCCCGTAATGTGGGCTCATTTGAAAAAACCGATGGCAATGTCGGAACTGGCATGGTGGGCGCACCTGCTTGCGGTGATGTGATGAAATTACAAATCCGTGTAAACGATCAAGGTGTAATTGAGGATGCTAAGTTTAAGACCTACGGATGCGGCTCTGCAATCGCCTCATCCTCTTTGGTGACAGAGTGGGTAAAAGGAAAAACCTTAGATCAAGCGCTAGAGATTAAGAATTCTTTAATTGCCGAAGAGTTAGCTTTACCACCTGTGAAAATTCATTGCTCGATCTTGGCAGAAGATGCTATTAAGGCAGCAGTAAAAGATTACAAAGAAAAACATCCTGCTAAATAAAGAAGGGTATAAGAAAGCAATTAAAGAAAATAGGCAGAACGATCATGGCAATTACCTTAACTGATAAAGCGGCAGCGCATATCAATCGCAATTTAGAAAAGCGTGGCAAAGGCTGCGGCTTGCGCTTAGGCGTTCGCACCACAGGTTGTTCTGGCTTGGCTTACCAGCTGGAATATGTTGATGAGGCTGCTCCAGAGGATACGATGTTTGAGTCCAATGGTATTAAAGTATTTGTTGATCCAAAAAGTTTGGCTTACTTAGACGGAACGGAATTAGATTTTGTACGTGAAGGTTTAAATGAAGGCTTTAAGTTTCAAAATCCCAACGTAAAAGATGAGTGTGGTTGTGGCGAATCCTTCCGCGTCTGAAGATTACTTTCACTTTTTTGGTTTAAAGCAGCAATTCAATCTGGATTTGCCTGCCTTGAATCAAGCTTATTTGGTGATCCAAAAAGAAGTGCATCCTGATCGCCATGCTCGCGGTAGCGATACCGAGCAAAGACTCGCCATGCAAATGGCTACCTTAGCAAATACTGCGTTTCAAACTTTGAAAAATCCCATTCAGCGCGGCTTGTATCTCTGCACGTTACATGGGGTTAATGCCAACCTAGAAACCAATACATCCATGCCGGCTGCATTTTTAATGAAGCAACTAGATTGGCGCGAAAGCTTAGATGAGCGGGCTGAGGACTTGCCAGCCTTAGAAGCGTTGATGGCTGAAGTTGAGCAATCAAAGCAAGATACGCTTGTCGAAATCGCTCAGGCAATTGATGGCGCTAAGAATTATGAGCGTGCAGCTGAGCTTCTCCGTGGCTTACTTTTCATTGATAAGTTCGCTATTGAGCTCGATGATGCGATAGCAGCATTGGTATAGCTTTACACTCAAACCCCATGGCCTTACTACAAATCTCAGAACCCGGTAAATCACTTGCCCCCCATCAACGACGAATTGCTGTCGGCATCGACTTAGGGACCACTAATTCTTTGGTGGCGATTGTGCGTGATGCCCTACCTAAAGTGCTCCCCGATTCAGAGGGGCGCGAATTACTCCCGTCCGTTGTGCGTTATTTACCCAATGGTCGAACCCAAGCTGGTTTTGAGGCTTTAGAGAGTATTGTTTCTGACCCAAAAAATACCATTGTTTCGGTAAAGCGTTTTATGGGACGTGGTTTAGTGGATGTGGAGCATATTGAAAACACGCCTTACGATTTTGTAGATCAGCCCGGCATACTCAAGCTCAGAACAGTCGCTGGTGATAAGAGTCCTATCGAAGTTTCGGCAGAAATCTTGGCTCGCTTGCGTCAATTAGCAGAAGACTCTATGAATGATGAGATAGTTGGTGCCGTTATTACAGTACCTGCTTACTTTGATGATGCTCAACGTCAAGCAACCAAAGATGCTGCCAAGCTCGCTGGTATCGAAGTATTGCGTTTGCTTAATGAGCCAACGGCTGCTGCGATTGCCTATGGTTTAGATAATGCCTCCGAAGGGACCTATGCGGTTTATGACTTAGGTGGTGGGACATTTGATATTTCTATATTGCGCATGAGCAAGGGTGTCTTTGAGGTTCTCTCTACTGGCGGTGACTCTGCTTTAGGTGGAGATGACTTTGATCATCGCTTGTATTGCTGGGTCATAGAGCAAGCGAAATTGCCCCCACTTTCTATACAAGATCATCGCAAACTACTGCTGTCCTGTACACATGCAAAAGAGCAGCTCAGTCATAATCCCTTAGCACGTGTTCATGAAACCCTTGCTGATGGTACTGTAGTGAATATTGGCATTAGTCAAGCACAGTTTTTTGAAATTACTCAAAATCTCATCAATAAAACATTGGTTGCGGTAAAAAAGGCTTTGCGTGATGCCAGCCTTAATACTCATGAGATTAAAGGTGTTGTGATGGTTGGTGGGGCTACTCGGATGCCACATGTTCAACGCGCAGTTGGTGAGTTATTTGGTACTAAACCTTTAAATAATTTGAATCCTGACCAAGTAGTAGCCCTAGGCGCTGCTATGCAGGCAGATTTACTCGCTGGCAATCAAAGTAAAGATGATGAGTGGCTTCTTCTTGACGTTATTCCGCTCTCTCTTGGACTTGAAACCATGGGCGGCTTGGTGGAAAAAATTATTCCCCGCAATACGCCCATTCCGGTTGCTAGGGCACAAGATTTTACGACCTTTAAAGATGGTCAGACTGCACTTGTAATTCAGGTGGTGCAGGGAGAGCGCGAGTTAGCTCAGAACTGTCGTTCGTTAGGTAAATTTGAGCTGCGTGGTATCCCACCAATGGCAGCGGGTGCGGCGCGCATTAGGGTGACCTTTCAGGTGGATGCGGACGGCTTACTTTCTGTAAGTGCGACAGAATTGGGCTCTGGAGTTCAAGCATCGATTGATATCAAGCCTTCCTATGGTTTAACCGATGCAGAAATAACGAGGATGTTGCAAGATGGTTTTGCCTCTGCCAAGGTAGATCTCTTGGCAAGATCTTTACGTGAAGAGCAGGTTAACGCACAACGTTTATTAGATGCAGTTCAAACTGCCTTAGATAGCGATCGATCTTTGCTTAGCGAAAAAGAGCAAGTTGCCGTCGAAACTGAAATGGCAAGTTTGCGAATGATTCTCAAGGAAGAGCATGACAGCGCAGTTCTGCGTAAAGCAATTGATCGTGCGGCCAAGGCTACCGATGAATTTGCTCAGATGCGTATGAATGCTAGCATTCAGAAGGCTTTGGCAGGCAAGAATGTCGCTGAAATCTGATTCAAAGCCAAAAATTGAAAATAGAATTTAAAAATACATATAAACCCAAAGTTAGCTTATGACCCAGATTGTTGTTCTACCGCATAGCGAATATTGCCCAGAAGGAGCAGTTGTAGAAGCTACTCCAGGAACCTCCATTTGCGAAGCATTGCTTGAGAATGACATTCCAATAGAGCACGCTTGCGATATGGTTTGTGCTTGCACTACTTGTCATGTGATTGTAAAAGAGGGTTTTCAAAGTCTTAACTCTCCTGATGAAAACGAAGAAGATTTACTGGATCGCGCTTGGGGATTAAATCCTCAATCTCGTCTATCTTGCCAAGCAATTGTGGCCCGTGAAAACTTAGTAATTGAAATACCCAAGTATTCAATCAACCATGCTAAAGAGAATCACTAAGCAATAGAGGGTGATATGTACAAGTTAATTGCTTTTGATGCCTATGGGACTTTGTTTGATGTCTATTCTATGGCGCAATTGGCAGATGATCTCTTTCCAGGGCACGGTCAGCAGCTTGCTTTGATGTGGCGTGATCGCCAAATTGAATATACCCGCTTAGTGACTATGAGCGATCCTAGTCCTAGTGGTAGTAAATACTATTTGCCATTTTGGGAGCTAACTATTCGTTCTTTGCGTTATGTCTGTAAACGAATGGGCTTATTACTCACTGCTGAAAATGAACGGCTCCTAATGGGTCAATACGCCAAATTAACAGGGTTTGAAGATGGACTGCAGGTACTTAAAACCATTAAAAAGAGAGGAATCTCTACTGCAATTTTATCTAACGGTAGTAGAGAGATGTTGGCAACGGTGGTTCAGAGCAATGGGATGCAGCCTTATTTAGATCGGGTCGTTACCATTGAGGATGTTCGCTTATTTAAAACTGCCCCGCAAGCTTATGAGTTACTTTTAAAAGCCTTTCCAGTAAAAAAAGAAGAAATTCTGTTTGTTTCAAGTAATGCCTGGGATGTTTTGGCGGCGAAGTGGTTTGGGTTTGATGTATTTTGGGTAAATCGCCTAGGGCATCCTTATGAAGAGATAGGGGATCCGCCTAATTACGAAGGCACTTCATTAAGTACAGTGCTGGATGTCATTTAGCTTCCTATTTGCACCAATTTAGGGCATTTTTACTATTATTTATATAAAATGTTCTTTACGAGGATTTCTAAAGGACTAATATGAAGTTGTAGTTCATTCTTTAGGTAGTACCTCCATAGATTTATTTTTAAGCCATCTCTCGGGATGGCTTTTTCTTGAGTGTATTAATAGCATTTATCAGATCAAGCTATGAACGTTAAATCAAGTTTTGGAGCTTCCTCGTAGGAAGTGCTGTTTGATTGCGAGTGTAATATTTTGACGTGCATGTTTACGACGCTCTAGTAGACCAACTTTTCGATAAATCATTTTTCCAGGAAGATTTTCAATTACTAGTTGTCGATCGCTATCCCAAGCAATGTTGGCTAGTTTGGGAATAATTGAATAACCTAGGCCTTGGCGTACCAATTCAATAATAGCCTCAACTGAGTTGAGTTCCATCCCATCTTTTATCTTCAGTTTATTGGCTCGAATGGCATGATCTACTAGGTGACCCGTCCAAGTATTGCGTTCAAAACGAATAAAGGGAAGATCGGTATTTACATTTTTATCGGCAGTTTTATTCTTGCGTTTTATGTTGGGGTAAATCAAAACCATGGGTTCAGTATAAAGCTCGGTCCACAGAACATGTTGGGGCAATGCATAAGGGGATTCGGTTACTATTGCCGCATCTAAGCTACCGTCTATTACCTGATCCAAGAAGTTGCTGGATAAGCCTGCAAATAATTTAATTTCAAGTTCTGGATAGTTGTGCTTGAGTTCATTAAGTGTTTTGCCAAATGCTCCCATAAGGGTGGAGACTAAAGCCCCTAAAACAATCGTGCCACTCAGTTCAGATTTAAAGTTAGTTCCAAGTGCCTCATATCGCGCAATGATCTCTTGAATCGGCTCAATTAGTGATCTGCCTTGATTATTTAAAGTTAAAGAGCGTTTGGTCCTATCAAATAGTTCAGCGCCAATCTCATCTTCCAATTGCTGTATTTGTTGTCCAGCAGCGGCAGCAGTCAAACCAATCTCCCGTGCAGCAGCTGCTACGCTTGTATGGCGAGTAATGGTTAGGAAATTTTTGAGTACTTTAATACTAGACATAGAGGTTTTATAATAAAGAAATATTTTATCTCAAAGAAAATTATATTGGATTTATATTTTACTATCTATCGATATAATTAACGCATGTCAAAGGTTGATCTCAAGGTAAAAGTCTGGCGGGGAGCTCAGGAGGGGGAGTTTATTGAGTATTTGGTGCCGCGCAACCCCCATCAAACCGTCCTCGATGTGGTTACTTATATTCAGCGCAAACTCGACCCAACATTAAGTTATCGCTTTGCTTGTCGGGTGGGGATGTGTGGTTCGTGCGCTATGACGGTCAATGGGGTAGCTCGCTGGACTTGTCGTACTCATGTTTCGAAAATTGTTAAAGGGGACTCCCTAGAAATTGCTCCGTTAAACAATTTACCCGTGATTAAAGATCTGGCCACGGATATGCGTGAGTTTTTTAATAAGTGGAAAGGTGCAGTAGGTTTCTTTAAAGGCAGTCAAACCCGTCATGAAGATTTTGCCAAGATAGAGCCTAGCTCCAAAGAGCGCCAATTGGCTAATGCAGGAATTGAATGTATTGGTTGTGGTGTTTGTTATGCGTCTTGTGAGGTAGTAGAAAGCCGTCCCAACTATCTTGGCCCCGCAGCGCTGAACCGTGCCTGGACATTAAGCAATGATGTCAGGGATATTCAGCAATTAGAGCGACAGCGCGCAATTGCTGGTGATGCTGGATGCCATGCTTGTCATACTCAGGGGTCTTGTACCGAACGTTGTCCCAAAGGTATTGAGCCTACAGCTAGCATTGCTGGGCTCAAGAAGTTGGTTGCAAGGTCGGCAGTTCGTGGTGCGAAATGGGGCAAGTTATGAGTAAGGAAATGTGTTTTGAAGGGGTTTTACAGGCCAAACTCTGGTACGCACAGAGAATAAGCGCAATGATTTTAGGTATTTGTGTCAGCATCCACCTCGCTATTATTTTTTATGCTATTCGTGGCGGGCTCACAGCACAAGAAATCTTAGGGCGTACTCAGGGCAACCTGCTTTTTGCACTCTTCTATGAAATTTTTGTTTTAGCTTGTTTTGTTCATGCGCCTATCGGCATGGCAAATATTTTGCAAGAGACCTTTCCTAAGTTAAGCTTTGCAAAACCGATCTCCTGGGTTTTGGCTCTTCTGATCTTACTTCTAGGCAGTTCTGCAGTAATCGGTATTTATTCTGGGGGTATCTTATGAGACCTAAACCGAAATTAGATTGTCGGGCAAAGAGTCATTTATCTTATTTTGCTTACGTATGTCACCGGTTCTCAGGCTTACTATTGGCTTGCTTTCTTCCACTGCACTTTTTGATGTTGTCACAGTCTTTGCGTGGCGCTAGTGGATTTGAGCGTTCTTTGCAGTTAACTGATTTTTGGGTATTTAAGTTTGGTGAATGGGCCTTAGTTATTTTATTGGCTATTCATTTGAGTGGTGGGGTACGGATTTTAATAATTGAGTTTGGCGCTTGGCGCGGATTACGTAAGGGTTGGATTGAGATTTCGATACTATTTTCAATTGTGTGTGGACTTTTATTTTTGTATTTAGCAAACTGACTAGGCAACATATGCGCTTACATATGAACGAAGTTGAGGAGGTATGCAAGGAACTTTATATCCGTGCCTTAAAGATTCTGCCTGACGATATAAAGGCTGGCATTGATCGCTTGGATCAGGTTGAAACGGATAAGCGTGCACAAGTTGTTTTGAAAACCATGATCACTAATATTGCTGTGGCTGAGCGTGAGAATAATCTCCTTTGTCAGGATACTGGACTGCCAATTTACAGCGTCAAAATTGGTAGCAAGGTACAGTTTGATGGCATGGCACTGAAAGCAGCTATTCGAAAAGGGTGTGAGCGAGCAACACAAGAATATCCGTTACGCTCATCGGTGGTTCATCCGCTTACCCGTAAAAATAATCACACCTCCTGCGGCATTGAAATGCCCGCTATTCACATTGATTTTTGCGATGACAATGAATCAGTTGAAATTGAGATGGTGCCTAAAGGCAGTGGCTCAGAGAATAATTCATTCTTAAAAATGGCTATTCCAGCTGATGGCATTAATGGCGTCAAAGCATTTGTGATAGAAAGTGTAGTTGCTGCTGGCGGTAAAACCTGCCCGCCTACCATAGTGGGTGTGGGAGTTGGTGGCACATCAGACCAATGTGTGGCGATGGCTAAGCGTGCCGCTACTCGACCACTTGGTAGTGTTTGCAATGATGGGGAAGGGGCTAAGCTTGAGGAGGAATTAAGCGCAGCAGTAAATAAACTGGGTATTGGCCCACAAGGGCTTGGCGGTGATGCGACTGCATTTGCAGTACATGTGGAGCTTGCCCATACACATATCACCATGAATCCCGTGGCTGTGAATATGCAATGTCATTCGGCACGTAGGGCGCGTGCAACTTTTACGCCTACTGGTGTTACATACGGGTTCTAAGGGATATATCTATGACGCACTATATTCTTCAAACCCCAGTGAGTGAAGCTGATATTCGCAAGCTCCATATCAATGACACAGTTACCCTACAAAATACCTTATTTGGCATTCGAGATGCAACGCAGATTCAGATGTTTGATCATGAACGCAAGACTCGTTTTGATCTGAATGGACATGCGGTAATTCATACGGCACCTAATGTTCGAAAAGTTACTGTAAGCGATCAATTTCCTGCAGGCTATCAAGCTGTCTGTATTGGCACTACAACTTCAGATCGGATGGAGCGCTTTACTCGACCCTTGATGATCCAAAACGGTGTGCGCATGATTGTGGGTAAGGGCGGTTTGCGCGAAGGCTCTGCAGCTGCTTTTCAAGAGCTTGGCGGTGTGTACCTGGCCATTATCGGCGGAACCGCCGCTTTAGAAACAACCTGGATTGAGCAAATCGAAGATGTCGATATGGATGATCTCAACCCAGAGTCACTCTGGCGTTTCAAGATTAAAGACTTCGGTCCATTACTAGTTGCCATGGATAGCCATGGAAATAGTATTTATGAGGAAGTAAAAGGAGATGTAGCCCGCAATAAAACAGCAGTGTTAAAGAGCTTGGGAATTACATGACGAGTGCTATTACGATCTTAGAAACAGATATTTTGATACTTGGTTCTGGTGGCGCCGGTCTTTTTGCTGCATTGCATGCTCATCAAGCCAATCCTCATTTACATATCACCATTGCTGTTAAAGGTTTGCTTGGCAAATGTGGTTGTACCCGTATGGTTCAAGGAGGTTATAACGTAGCCCTGGCTGAAGGCGATTCTGTTGAACGTCACTTTATGGATACGATTGAAGGTGGTAAGTGGTTATCAGATCAAGAGCTCGCGTGGACACTAGTGAGTAAGGCGGTAGAGCGTATTCATGAGCTAGAGAATGAGTTGGGTTGTTTTTTTGATCGCAATCCTGATGGCACTGTTCATCAAAAAGCATTCGCTGGTCAAACTTTTGACCGTACAGTGCATAAGGGCGACTTAACTGGCATTGAAATCATTAATCGATTGGCTGAACAAGTGTGGTCTAGAGGTATTCATCGCTTAGAGGAATATCGCGCCATTGATCTTATTCATAGCGAGGATGGTAAATCTCTTGCAGGTGTACTGATGTTAGATATGCAAACAGGTCAGTTCACTTTAGTGCGTGCCAAAGCAGTATTATTGGCTACCGGCGGTGGTCCAACGATGTATAAATACCATACCCCTTCTGGAGATAAAAGTTGTGATGGCCTTGCAATGGCGCTGCGTGCTGGCCTGATATTGCGAGATATGGAGATGGTTCAATTTCATCCAACAGGACTTTTGGCTGGACCAGGTACTCGTATGACGGGAACGGTATTGGAGGAGGGCTTGCGCGGCGCTGGTGGGTATCTCCTCAATGGTAATAATGAGCGCTTCATGGGCAACTATGATCCACGCAAGGAGCGAGCTACTAGAGACATTGTGTCTAGATCTATCAATTCAGAAATTCGAGCTGGTCGCGCAACCCCTAGTGGTGGTGTCTATATTCAAATGAGTCATCTCGGACCAGATAATGTCCGTAAGCAATTTAAAGGCATGGTTGAGCGCTGCGCTGACAGTGGCTTCGATTTAGCTGGAAGTTTGGTAGAGGTGGTTCCAACTGCGCACTACATGATGGGCGGCTTGGTGTTTAAGAAGGACTGCAGCACCGATTTGCCAGGACTTTTTGCTGCAGGTGAAGATACTGGCGGAGTCCATGGTGCCAATCGATTAGGCGGTAATGGTGTTGCTAACTCCACTGTATTTGGCGGAATTGCAGGAAAGGCAATGGCAGATTGGGTAGCTACTCAAAGTTTGCGAGAGTGCAACATGCAAGAAGTGGCTACTAGCATTCGAGTACATGAGGCTCCTCTGGAGAAATCTCCAGGGGATATTGAGTCGATTCGGGATGCTCTAGCTCAGTGTATGTGGGACGATGTTGGGATCTCAAGAAGTAAAGAAAGTCTTTTGCGGGCTCGTAGTAAGCTACTTGAATTAGGAGAAAGTCTTGATCAAATGGGCGTTGGCAATCTACAGCGTGAATATAGTGTCACTTGGCAGGATTGGATGAATCTACAAAATCTAATTTTAGTAAGCAAGTCAGTAACAGAATCAGCAATATCTAGAGAGAACTCACGAGGTGCTCACTATCGTGATGACTACCCACAGCCTGGATCTCTTGAAGAGTCCTATTTCACAGCGGTGAAAATGGATGGAGCGTCCATACAAATCGAAAATAGACCAGTGAAATTTACGATGGTTAAACCTGGTCAAACTATCTTAGTCGAGAGCTAACTATTTTTGAATTTATTGAGCCAGTCCAATTTGCGTTGGCTACCCTGATTATCTTTAGCGCTTATTTTATTTTTGGCATCACTGGATTTGGATCTTCAATTGTTTCCGTACCATTATTAGTCCTAATGTATCCACTAAAGACGGTAGTGCCCATGATGGTGATTATCGATATTTGTGCATCTTTATATGTGGGAAGAAAATCTTCAGGAGATGTCAACTTTAAGGAGTTAAAGTGGCTCTTGCCATTTAGTTTGGTTGGTATGTTACTAGGAATAGTCTTATTAATTGAGGCTCCGAGCGAACCATTACTACTCATTCTAGGCTGTTTTGCTGTTGCTAACGGGATGCGTATTTTATGGCAAAGAAATCTAGAAACCCATAAGCCTATTAATAAATGGTGGGCCGCTCCCTTTGGATTCTTTGGCGGGGTATTTACAGCGCTCTTTGCAACAGGCGGCCCCATATATGTTTCCTATCTTGGGCTGCGAATAAATGACCCAAAAGTTTTACGCGCATCAATGGCTTTTGCCATCTTTATACTCACTTTTTTGAGGCTTACTTTGATGTTGGTAACGGGCTTAATCTTAAGTTGGTCAGTAGTTGGTTTAGCACTTTGCCTGATGCCCGCAACATTCTTATCCATTTGGCTAGGGACACACATGCATAGCAAAATGAGTAAAACAGCCATGCGGGTAGCTTATGGATCAATCTTGCTCTTTTCTGGTTCTATGCTTTTACTTAAGCAACTTAATTAAAAGCAATTTCAGAGCAAGTTAGTTTTGGAAAATAAAAATGCGAGGAGCTAATCTCGCATTTTTATAAAAAACATGCCTTACTGAGTGCTGATATTGCGACCTTTAATGACTTTTTCCCAGGCGATAGATTCAGATTTAACTTGTGACTCAAAGTCTTTTTGATCGTTGACAACAGCAGTAAGCCCATTTAAATCTAAGCTAGCTCTCATTGCCTCTGAGTTAACGGCCTTAACAGTGGCCACATAAATCTTCTCTGTAATAGCCTTAGGTGTATTGGCTGGGGCAACCAATCCAAACCACCCGGTCGACTCAAAGCCGGGGATACCTGCTTCTGAAACGGTAGGCACATCTGGAAGTTGCTTAACGCGCTTGGCGCTAGTGACAGCAAGTGGCTTAATTTGACCTGATTTTGCAAAACCAGCTGCCGCAGTCAGGTTGCCAACCATAAAGTCAATTTGGCCGGATACCAAATCATTGAGTGCTGCGGATTCACCTTTATATGGTATGTGTGTAGCAGGAATATTTGCGGCGTACGTGAGGTTTTCACCAGCCATATGGACCTGACTGCCAATGCCTGCAGACCCGAAGTTTAAATCTTTAGTTTTTGCATAAGCAATAAACTCTGCAAAGTTCTTAACGGGGACTTTAGTGCTTACTGATAGCAGCATTGGACCGCTAGCGACATTAGTAATATATACAAAGTCTTTGGCGTAATTAACTGGCAATTTTTTATATAAATTGGGATTTACTGTCAGCATACTGCCAGAAGCCAACATAATGGTATAGCCATCAGCAGGTGACTGAGCAACAAATTCAGCGGCGATATTGCCACCAGCACCCCCTTTATTTTCAACGATAACGTTTTGCCCTAAATCTTTTGAGAGTTGTTGGGCCAAGAGGCGACCTAAGATATCAGTAGTGCCACCAGCTGCAAATGGAATAATGAGCTTGATAGACTTCGTTGGCCATGATTGTGCATTTGCGAGTGGTACTGAGGCCAGCATAAAAATGCTTACCAGTAAGGTGAAGGATTTGCTAAATGTACTAAGTTTGAAGTTGAACATGGGTATTGTCTCCGTGTTAAATCTGTTTTTATATCTTATCTGTTTTTAGTCTAAAAAATATAAGCCACTGATATTTAGTAGTTATAAGCTTATTCTTTGCAAGCATCCTCACACTCTTTATTGGGAATAGTAATTCTTCAAAAATAACGTATGCAGAATTTATATATTGCAACATATCTAAATCATCTATATGATTTAGATATGAGATTCATTCTGCCCCCAATGCTCATCCTAAGTCAAGCCCTAAAAACCCTGTATTTTGGAGATTTTGGATGAATTTATCCTACCAAGAGATGGTTGAGTTGGCAAAGGGAGGTCTCTTAGCCTGTGGAATTAATGCTAAGACTGCATTTGAGACTGCGCAGTTTCTTGCTTTAGCTGAATTAGATGGACTAGCTTCGCATGGCTTAGCCAGAGTACCTCAGTATGCGAGCCATGCAAAAAATGGGCGTATTGAGCTTTCACCCAAAATGAAAGTACGCTCATATAAGTTATCGGCTGCACTAGTCGATGCTTCAGAAGGCTTGGCATTTCCAGCGCTAAAATTTGCCACTGATTTGTCTGTAAATCTGGCCTCAAAAACGGGCGTAGGTTTAGTTGCGGTTAACAATAGCCATCATTTTGGTGTAGCGGGTCATTTTGTTGAAGCTGCTGCCCGCGCTGGATACATTTCACTTTTATTTGGCAACACACCGGCTGCTATGCCAATGGTAGGCGGTAGCAAGGCAATATTTGGGACAAATCCCCTAGCAGGAGCCTTCCCTGTAGGGGAAGCAGATCCCCTAGTGATTGATATGTCTTTGTCTGCAGTGGCGCGAGGCAAATTGCTGGTGGCTGCAAAAAAAGGGGAGTCTATTCCTGAGGGATGGGCCTTGACCGCTGATGGCAAGCCTACTACCGATCCTAATGAAGGTTTAAAAGGCTTAATGGTCCCACTAGGGGGAGACAAAGGCGCCCTATTGGCATTGATTGTTGAATTATTAGTAGTAGGACTATCCGGTAGTCGGTTCTCTTATGAGGCAGATTCTTTTTTTGATGCTAAAGGTAATCGACCACGTATTGGACAGTTGTTGCTGACCATTAACCCTGGCGTGGCTGGCACTCATGTATTTGCCAGCAGAATGCGAGATTTTTTAGATGTCTTATCAGCTGATTTAGGTGTTCGTCTTCCCGGTGAGCGTCGTTTTAAGCAACGTGCAGTTGGTTTTATAGAAGGTGTAAATGTTTCGAATGTAGTTGTAGAAGAAATTCAGGCTGGTATTGCCCAGTCATGGAATAAGTAGTTTTTAATAGCGAGATTAATGAGGAGAAGGTAATGATCCATTTTGTCGTGCACGAGCCAGGAGATGGCGTAGGTATTGTGGTCGTTGAAGGCGTAAAAGCGGGGGATGATTTGATAGGTTGGGTAATGGACGGAGATATCACATTAAATATGAAGTCTGAGAGTGATATTCCTATTGGACACAAGATTTCGCTAAACGATTTTAAAGTAGGCGACACGGTCTTGAAATATGGCGTTGACATTGGCAAGGTAGTTGCCCAAATTAAAAAAGGCGAGCACCTTCATGTTCAAAACGTAAAAACAAAGCGCTGGTAATTTCGCCCTTTAACCTCACTATTCATTGAGAAAGAAAATGATGACTAATTTGAAAGACGCGTCCTTTATAGGCTACCGCCGTGAAAACGGTCGCATGGGTATTCGTAATCACGTACTTATTTTGCCTTTAGATGACCTATCGAATGCTGCTTGCGAAGCAGTTGCAAATAATATTAAAGGTACTATGGCCATTCCTCACTCATATGGTCGCTTGCAATTTGGAGCAGACTTAGATTTGCATTTCCGCACACTGATTGGTACTGGGTGTAATCCAAACGTAGCTGGTGTTGTAGTAATAGGTATTGAGCCACAGTGGACCAAAATTGTTGTTGATGGCATAAAAGCATCCGGTAAGCCAGTTGAAGGTTTTTGGATTGAAGGTAACGGCGATACTGCTACTATTGCTGCCGCTAGTAAATCTGCTTATCAGATGATGAAGTATGCGTCTAAGCAACAACGTGTGAAAGCGCCTTTATCAGAGCTTTGGGTTTCCACCAAATGTGGCGAGTCTGATACTACTTCGGGTTGCGGAGCAAACCCAACAGTAGGTGATGCCTTTGACAAGTTATATGGAATTGGAGCAACCTTGGTTTTTGGGGAAACTACTGAATTAACAGGTGGTGAGCACTTGGTTGAAGCACGTTGCCGTACTCCTGAGATTAAGAAAAAGTTCCGTGAAATGTTTGATCGCTATCAAGATGTGATTGAGCGTCACAAAACCAGTGACCTCTCTGATTCACAGCCTACCAAGGGCAATATTGCTGGTGGTTTAACTACTATTGAAGAGAAGGCTCTAGGCAATATCCAGAAAATAGGTAAGAAATGTATTGTTGATGGTGTTCTCGATAAAGGAGAGGAGCCTAAGATCCCCGGTTTGCATTTTATGGATTCCTCATCTGCAGCTGCAGAAATGGTGACTCTATGTGCGGCTGCTGGTTTTGCTGCCCACTTATTTCCAACGGGCCAGGGTAATGTGATTGGTAATGCCATTCTTCCGGTGATTAAGATTTGTGCGAATCCAAAGACGGTGCGTACGATGGGTGAACACATTGATGTGGATGTGTCAGGTATTTTGCGTCGTGAAGAGAATATGGATCAGGCTGGCGATAAATTACTCAATTGCCTTATCCGTACTGCGGATGGCGAATTAACCGCTTCTGAGATTCTCGGCCATCGTGAATTTGTATTAACCCGTTTATATGAATCTGCATAAGTCTTAAGATATGAAATCCCTGACCGCCTATCAAGAGGTAAAGCAAAAGATTACTGATGATTTGGTCAGGGGTCGCTATCCTATGGGGCAGGCATTACCCGCTGAAAAGGATTTATCAAAAGAATTAGACGTATCTATAGGTACCCTGCGCAAAGCAGTGGACGAGTTAGTTGCAGAGGGGATTGTTGTTCGTCGCCAAGGCAGGGGCACTTATGTAGCTGAGCATGATCTAAAACGTCTTTTATATTATTTCTTTCATGTAGTCAAGCAAGATGCAGACAAGAAAGTCTATCCAAAAGTGCAATTAGCCTCGTTTACAAGCGCCTTAGCTAGTAAAGCAGAGGCCAATAAACTACAAATAAAAGAGGGCGCCCCAGTGTGGCGAATTACCAATCATCTCTCTTTGGATGGGCAGTGTGTAATGATTGATCAAATTTCTCTAGATAAGAAGCGCTTTAAAAATTTGAGTCGTGCCGATTTTATTAATCGTAAAGGCAGCATATATCAGATGTATCAAATGCAATATGGTCAAACCGTGGTCCGTAGTAGTGAGCGATTAAGAGCGGGTTTGGCAGGAAAACAAAATGGTGAATGGTTAAGCATCAAGCCTGAATCACCCGTCTTAGTCATTAGGAGGGTTGCGTTGGGGATACAGGACGAACCGCTGGAATGGCGAGTATCCACACTCAATACCAATCAACATGAATACTTTAGTGAATTAGTTGCCTAAAGAACTTCATGTTTTCATCTATAAAGAAAAATCTTCCGGGAGTATCGGTATGCCTGCTAATAGCCATGTCGACCAGTTTTCTTTCAGAAAATTATGGTGGTCCGCAATTGCTTTACGCCTTGCTTATTGGACTCTCTCTTCATTTTTTATATCTCAATGAAGTGGTTCAGTCTGGCATTGATTTTTGCGCAAAGACGGTACTACGTTTTGGGGTTGCATTTTTAGGTATTCGAGTTACTTTTTCAGATATTCATGCTATCGGATTAAATACTGGTCTTATGATTCTTGTGGCAATCGTTCTGACAATCGGCCTAGGCCTTTTCATTGCGAAGCTACTTAAGCTATCTCCTGATTTTGGATTGATCGCCGGCGGATCAGTAGGTATTTGTGGAGCCTCAGCAGCTTTAGCTATCGCCTCGGTCTTGCCAAAGACCAAGGAGAATGAACGCTTTACCCTATTAGTTGTAGTTGGTGTCACAGTGTTATCTACTATGGCGATGGTGATTTACCCATTTGTCTTGCAGATGCTTGCTGTTAGCCCGTTACATGCTGGAATATTTTTGGGGGCTACGGTTCATGATGTTGCACAAGTAGTTGCTGCTGGTATGTTATTTGGTCCTGAGGCGGGGGATGTAGCGACAGTAGTAAAACTATTTAGAGTGGCCTTGCTACTTCCGGTAGTTCTTTTTATTGCTATCTTTTTTGGAGCAGAAAAGTCAAGTAAGCAATTGGGTTGGGAGAGTTTAGGTTTAATTCCGAGTTTTTTGATCGGCTTTGTTGCTCTGTCCATGGTTGCATCCTTGCATGTACTGCCAGACTCAGTTACCTATTCCATTGGGGGATTATCTCGCTCGATGTTGGTGATTGCCATTGCAGCAGCAGGCTTGAAAACCAATTTTCAAGAATTATCTCAATTAGGCTGGCAACCAGTATTAATGTTGGTAGCAGAAACAGTATTCATTGCAACTATTGGCCTAGTATTTATTCTCAACATCTCTTGAAACTAGATTAAATAAGCGCTTCCCTAATCATCCCAGCTGCCACCGTATGATTAGTAGCTTCATCAATCAGGATAAAGGAACCCGTGCGTTGTGACTGATCAAAAAGATCAGCTGCAATTGGTTGTTGTAAGACAAAGTCAACACGGCCAATTTCATTACTAGTGAGGGCATGGGTATCACTTGCATGAGATAGGGTCTCGACATCCAATACCCTTTGAATGACTTTTACCTTTGTGCTGACAGTATTACTGGTATGACGTAATGCGTATTTACGACTTAAGGAGAGTGGCTCGCTATCTAACCAGCATAAGTCAGCAGAAATCTGTTTTGTTAATGTTGGTGGGGTATCATCATCCGCGCTTACAAAGAGACATCCTCTAGAAACATCAATATCCTCTGCAAGACAAAGTGCAACCGCTTGCCCAGTTTGGGCAGAATGGACAGTATTACTGCCATCAGTTTGCTCCCGGTTCGAGCGATTACTTAGGTAAACCTCAGAAATCGTTGCCTCTAGATTGCCTGGCAAGACCTTTATCCTTTGTCCTTTGCGAATACTACCGGACTCGATTTGACCAAGGTAAGCACGCAAGTCATCGGAAGCGCTGCCATCTTGACGGGCAACATATTGCACCGGAAAGCGTAAAGCGGTTTTCTCTGACTGCGGGCTGGTGTCTAGACTCTCCAACCACTGCAGTAATGTCGGACCCTTGTACCAAGGCAAATCTTTACTGGCGGTAACGACGTTTGCACCTAAGAGCGCTGACATGGGGATTAAAGTTGGCGCAGGCAAGCCAATTTTTATCGTTAAGTCTTCAATTGCTGTCTTGATGGTATTGAATACCTTCTCATCAAAATTGAGTAAGTCCATTTTGTTTACAGCAAAGACCACATGGCGCAGGCCGAGCAAATGGACAATTGCAGCATGGCGCTTAGTTTGCGCCAATAAGGTAGCGGGGCTAGTGTTGAGATCCACTCGAGTAGCGTCTACCAGAATGACTGCGACATCCGATTGTGACGCACCTGTTACCAAGTTGCGCGTGTATTGCTCATGACCTGGCGCATCAGCCACAATAAATTTGCGCTTTGAGGTTGAGAAATAGCGATAGGCAACGTCAATCGTGATGCCTTGTTCACGTTCTGCCTCAAGGCCATCAGTTAAGAGTGCTAAGTCAACGCCTGCATCAGATGAGGTAACGCGAGCATGTTTGGTCTTGGATAAAGACTCAAGCTGATCTACCAGGATCGACTTGGTGTCATACAAGAGGCGACCAATTAAGGTGCTTTTGCCGTCATCCACGCTGCCAGCAGTGATAAACCGAACGACGTTTTGGTGCGAATTTTCAGAATGCGTTTGATTGGTAGTCATTAGAAGTAACCTTCTTTCTTGCGGCGCTCCATTGAGGCCTCATTGGTTTGATCGTCCATACGAGTAGCGCCACGCTCGGTAATTTCAGTGATGGCTGTTTCTGCAATAATATCGATAGGCGTTGCTGCGCTACTCAGAACTGGGCAAGTGCAGCTAATATCGCCCACGGTACGGAAGCGCACACTCAATACTTCGCTGATATCACTGGGGGCTTTAGGGGTGATATTGGTCACAGGCACCAAAAGACTGTTTTTCTTAACCACTTCACGTTGATGAGCATAGTAAATGCTTGGTAGCTCTAATTTCTCACGAGCGATGTATTGCCAGATGTCGAGTTCAGTCCAATTGGAGATTGGAAACACGCGCATGTTTTCGCCTTTGGCGATTCGGGCGTTATATAGATTCCAGAGTTCAGGGCGTTGAGCCTTCGGATCCCATTGCCCAAATTCATCGCGGAAAGAGAAGATACGCTCTTTGGCACGTGCTTTTTCTTCATCACGGCGTGCGCCACCCATGAGGGCATCAAACTGGTACTCAGCAATTGCCTCAAGTAAGGTGACTGCTTGAGCAGCATTACGAGAATCGGTTTCCTTGCGTAAACGCACAGTGCCTTTTTTGATGGAATCCTCAACATGACCAACAATTAATTTCACGCCAGTTTTTTCAACCACTGAATCGCGATACGCGATCACCTCTGGGTAGTTATGCCCAGTATCGATATGCAGAATAGGGAAGGGGAGCTTTACTGGGCGATCGCCGAACTGAAAGGCTTTGCGAGCCAAGTGAAACATCACGATTGAATCTTTTCCGCCTGAGAACAGCATTGCAGGATTTGCGCACTGTGCTACAACTTCGCGAATAATATAAATCGACTCAGCCTCAAGCCAGTCTAAGTGGTCATCTAGTAATTTCTGTTCTTGCATTCTGTAATTCGTTCTTTGCTAAGTTTTGCTACTGAATTAATTAAACAATTATTTATTGATGTGGAGACCACATTCTTTGCTGTCGCTCTGTAGCCACCACCAGCGTCCTGCACGAATGTCCTCACCTTTTTTGACTTGACGCGTGCAAGGCTCGCAGCCAATGCTGGGATAACCCTTTAAATGCAGTGGATGAATGGGTACATTCTCTTGCTTGATATATGCCCAAACATCAGCCTCAGTCCAATCAAACAAGGGATTGAATTTAGCAATACCGCGTGCGTCATCATGTTCTTCAAAGTTGAGCTCAACCCGAGTGGTTGATTGTTCGCGTCTCTGGCCAGTAAGCCAGGCATCGGCACCAAGCAGGGCGGCATTCAGGGGTTTAATCTTGCGCGCGCCACAACAGGCTTTCTTGGCTTCTACACCATCGTAAAAGCCATTCATACCGTATTGATCTACAAAACCCTGAACATCAACTTCTTCTGGATAAGCTTTCGCAATCACTACACCGTAATGATTCTCGGTAGCCTTAGTCATATCCACAGTTTCTTGGTGAAGGCGACCAGTAGCTAGTGTAAATAAAGCGATCTTTGTTTTGGATTTGGAGATGGCATCGGTGATTACCATATCTTCCGCAGCCAAACTGGTAGCGAAACGGACATCAACATAACGCGCAGCAATATCAGATAAGCGTTTTTTAAGAGTAGCGGACTTCTCAGTCAACTCTCTTGGGATAAGTGTGGTTGGGGGGATAGGCCAAAGATTTGTAGGATTCATGAGGAGACTAATTTAATCCCAACTAAAAATAAAGTAGCTGCGAGGGTAGTCCGCGTTGCTTTTTCAGATAGGGCACTAGAAAGCTTGGCGCCTAGCCAAATTGCTGGAACAGAGCCAATTAAAAGACCGAATAACAAATCGAAATGTACATTTCCTAGCCACCAATGACCAATACCAGCAAGGGCGGTAAGTGGGACTGCATAGGCAATATCCGTCCCAGCAACTTGCGCTGGCTTTAGATGTGGGTAGAGAATCAGAATTAATGTGGCTCCAATTGCGCCTGCACCAATAGAGGAGATAGTCACAAGCACACCAATAATGGCACCGACTACGATAGTGGCTTTGGATAAGTTTGGTCCACTAGGTAAAAAATGAGGATTAACTTGTACCCATTTCAAAATATTAGCTCTAAATAGCAGTGAACCGGCAGTTAAAAGAACCGATACTCCAATGGAAATACTAATGAGATGGTTGAAGTTTTTTGAAACTGGCCCTATGTATCTGAGTGCTAGGATAGATAAAATTGCGGTAGCCAAACTACCAAGACTAAGCAGTCTAACGATATCCCAGCGAACATTGCCATGTAGTTTATGGGCTGCTGTTCCAAATCCCTTGGTGATTGCTGCAAAAGCAAGATCAGTTCCTACGGCAGTAGTTGGAGCAACCCCAAAAATAATTGTGAGTAATGGCGTCATTAAAGATCCACCGCCAACACCAGTCATGCCAACGAGTAGGCCGACCAACGCGCCCGAAATAATAAATTGAGAGGACTCTAGAAAAAATTGCAGCATTTTTATGTTTTACCCAACTTACACAAAAGAGGTTTCGAATTCTTCAAGCTTGATGGTATTCATCAAAAAAATAATTCTGCGTTGAAAGCACTTGCGTTCTTCAATGCAATCGTGCGGCAAGCAATCATGCTCTCGCAATAGTTTGGTAATAAGGGGGTTGTAATGCTCTCGTACCGGTGACATCGAAAATTCCTTGATAAATATCTCGTGAGGGAGAATTTACCAAGGCATCTATATATCTACAAGGAATATATAGAGATATCTAAATTACTTTTAGATATATAGGATCCTATAATGACTTATTTTTCTACGAAAGCCCGTTCAAATACATAGTCACCGAGTTGACCCAAGCTAGGTGATACTTTGAAGCCTTTAGCATCAAGCATCTCGGCAGTTTCTTTCAGCATAGATGGGCTGCCGCAGATCATGGCTCTATCAACAGCTGGATCTAGTGGAGGCAAGCCAATGTCTTTGAAAAGTTGGCCAGATTCAATGGCAGTAGTTAATCGCCCAGTATGCGTGAATGCTTCACGAGTGACTGTTGGATAGTAGATGAGTTTTTCTCGAATGAGATCGCCCATAAATTCATCTTGAGTAAGTTCATTCTTGATGTAATCGCCGTAAGCTAATTCGCTCACTAAGCGTACGCCATGAATTAATACCACCTTTTCAAACTTATCATAGGTCTCTGGGTCACGAATAATGCTCATGAATGGTGCAAGGCCTGTGCCAGTACTAAAGAGGTAAAGATGTTTGCCTGGATTTAAGTCATCGATCACCAAGGTGCCAACAGACTTTTCACTTACCAAGACGGGGTCACCAACCTGTATTTTTTGTAAACGGGAGGTAAGGGGGCCATTTTGGACTTTAATACTCAAGAATTCTAAATGTTCTTCATAATTTGGGCTAGCTACGCTGTAGGCCCGAACTAGTGGCTTACCTTCTACTTCAAGGCCAATCATCAAAAAATGACCGCTACGAAAACGTAAGCCTTTATTGCGTGTAGTAGTGAAACTAAATAGGGTGTCATTCCAATGGTGAACGGTGAGAACAGTTTCGGTGTTATATGCGGCCATAAGTACTTATGTAATCGAGGAAAAAGTTGATTATCCCATTCTCCAAGTAGCAAGTTCCCAGAAATTGATCCAAAAATAGGGTCAAGTAGTGATTTGGATCATGTTTTTAGTAATAAAGCGTGGGGTCGACCACTTTAAAAGGGGGCACGTTATGATGAACATATGACTTTTGGATCTAATTTATTCATTGCCATGCACAATTTGGGGTCGGTGATTTTTGTCCTCATTTTTTAGCAAGTGCTTATATTCTTTAATAAAAGGTTTTATGAGGCAGTTATCTCTAGTAGAGCGGGGCGCTGGTTACGTTCTAGTCCAAGCAATCTTGATAGGCCTCATTATCTTTGGCCCTCAAGGCCCACTTCTCTTGCCTGAATGGACCACAACATCATTCCTCCGATCATATGTATGGCTTTTGGGGGCGATTATTAGCTTACTGGGATTGCTACTAACCATTGTTGCTGCATTGAACTTGGGTAAAAATCTCACCCCCTTACCTTGCCCCAAGGAAGGTGCCCAACTGATTCAAGGGGGTCTTTATCGCATTGTGCGGCATCCCATATATTTTGGGGTCCTTTTAGTGGCATTAGGATGGCTATTGATTTATCCCTACGCATTTGTTCTAGTTTATGTAATTGCGCTCTTTATTTTTTTCGATCTCAAGACAAGGTGTGAAGAGATTTGGTTAATAGAGCGGTTCCCAGCATATTTGGAATACAAGCAGAAAGTTAAAAAATTAATTCCAGGCTTGTATTAATATATTATAATATATAATATTAAAAGATATAAATTAAGAATTAATTAAGAATGAATTGAAGAGGAAGCAATGAAAACCGCTCATGATCTTGTGCTACTAGCTAAAGCAGATATTAAAGAAGTCAGTCTTGAAGATGCCTTAAATGCCATTCAGGACTCCGATGTATTGCTTGATGTTCGTGAAGCTGATGAATATGCTAATGGGCATATCCCGGGTGCAATTCATATTTCTAGAGGGCTATTGGAGTTCAAGTTGAGTAATGATCCAGATCTGAGTTCCCGAAATTTGAAGATAGTGTTGTACTGCAAAAATAGTGGGCGAGCCGCTTTAGCCGCTAAAGTACTTCATGAAATGGGATATTTGCATGTTCAGTCTATTGCTGGCGGTTTCGAAGGGTGGTCTCAAGCAGGTAATCCGATTGTCAAACCAGAGCCACTTAAGTTTGAATAAGTCAAAAATTTATTACGTATTTTAAGTAAAGGAATTTTATGAGTGAATCTCCATCAGTAAAGTTGGTTCAGCAATCCGACTATCGGTTTGCTATTTACTATGCCGATAATAAAGACCCCATTTTTGGTGATGAACCCCCTCCATTAGGCGGTTCAGATGGGGCTACACCATCACAATTTTTAATTGCTGGAGTTGCCAACTGCTTATCTGACTCTTTATTATTTGCTTTACGAAAGTTTAAACAAAATCCTGAGCCTATCGTGACGAATGCTAGTTGCGAAATTGGTCGTAACGAGCAAAATCGCTTACGAATTTTAGCTATTGATGTAGATATTCAGATTGGCGTACCAGGTGAAACTTTACAGAACTTAGATCGAGTGTTAGCGCAATTTCAAGATTTTTGTACTGTATCTTCCAGTGTGAGTTTGGCAATTCCGGTAAACGTCACGGTAATGGATAGTCTAAATAAACAGCTCTTTCCACTAAATTAGCGATCCATTATTTGATTTACGTCAAATCAGAATGCTCTTGATAAGCCTAAAGTAATCCTTAGTGGTATTCAAAGGAGAGCGAAATGATTAAAGAGTTATTTGGGACTTATGAAGGTCAATTGAGTTTGCTTGTGATTGTTACGATTATTGGAATGGCGGTATTTTTTACTCGAATGTTCCTTAAAAAGATGTCCGCTGGAGAATAGGTGCTGCAACAAGAAAGTCGCATGGTTGCGACTTTTGTTTTTCCTGATTGGTAATAAAGATAAGCGACTTACTCTTCTTCGCGACGCAGATGCGGGAATAAGATCACATCACGAATGTTTGGTGCATCTGTGAGTAACATGACCAAACGATCAATACCGATACCGCAACCACCCGTTGGGGGCATGCCGTACTCTAGCGCGCGAATGAAGTCGTGGTCAAAGTACATTGCCTCTTCATCCCCAGCTTCTTTTTGCTCAACTTGCTTGCGGAAACGATTTGCTTGATCTTCAGCATCGTTTAACTCAGAGAAGCCGTTAGCGATTTCACGACCAGTGATGAACAATTCAAAGCGCTCAGTAATACCAGGGCGCGTATCGGATTCACGGGCGAGGGGGCTAACTTCAATTGGGTAATCAATGATGTAGGTTGGCTCCCAGAGGTGTGACTCAGCAACCAACTCAAATAAAGCCAATTGGAGTGCTCCAATACCTGCGTTCTTCAGGGTAGGGGAATCTGGGTTCTCGCCACCTTTTTTCAATTCAGCGCGAATGAATGCAGCATCTTCCAATTGAGCGGGCTCGTAACTCTTATTGGACTGGCCACAGTATTTCAGGATGGCTTCAGTAATCGTTAGGCGCTGGAAAGGTTTACTCAAATCTAGATCACGACCTTGGTGGGTTAGTGCTGCGGTACCTTGGGCATCGACAGCCGCTGCACGAATTAAGCCTTCGGTGAAGTCCATCAGCCAATGGTAATCCGTATAGGCTGCATAGAATTCCATCATCGTGAATTCTGGATTATGGCGCGGACTAACGCCTTCGTTACGGAAGTTACGGTTAATTTCAAAGACGCGCTCAAAGCCACCTACTACTAAGCGCTTCAAGTACAGTTCTGGCGCAATGCGCAAGAACATCTGCATATCTAAAGCATTGTGGTGCGTAATAAATGGTTTAGCTGTAGCGCCACCCGGAATAGGGTGAAGCATGGGTGTTTCTACTTCCATAAAATCAGCATCGAGCATATGGCGACGCAAGGAGGCAATCGCATTGCTGCGTGCTCTAAAAGTATTGCGGCTTTCTGGATTAACAATCAAGTCTACATAGCGTTGACGATATTTAGTCTCCAGATCTGAGAGGCCGTGGAACTTATCAGGCAATGGACGCAATGACTTGCTGAGGAGGCGTAAATTGCTGCACTCAACTGAGAGTTCACCTTTATTGGTTTTAAAGAGATTGCCTTCAGCAGAGATAAAGTCGCCCATGTCCCAATGCTTGAAGGCGCCATGAACATCAGCACCACTGAGCTCATCGTTGATATAGAACTGAATTTGTCCACTGCGATCTTGAATGGTTGCAAAACTCGCTTTACCCATCACACGCTTAAGTACCATACGTCCAGCAACTTTGACATGTACTTTTTTAGCGGCCATTTCTTCTTTAGTGAGGCCGTCATAGTGGGTGTGGAGATCCGCTGCTAAGTGAGTTGGCACGAAATCATTTGGGAAGGCGATACCGGCTGCGCGTAACTTAGCGAGTTTTTCACGGCGCTCGGCAATGATGTGATTTTCATCAACAACTTCGGTTGCTGGGGATTGGATGGCTTTATCGTTCATATCTTTAGTGATGCAGTGATGGGTGTTCGGTTTTTACACGCCTTGCTTCAGGCTGGCTTCAATGAAGGCATCAAGATCTCCATCTAATACTTTTTGAGTATTAGAGATCTCGACGTTCGTGCGCAAGTCTTTAATGCGGCTCTGATCAAGTACGTAGGAGCGGATCTGGTGACCCCAACCCACATCCGTTTTGCCGGCCTCCAACTTATCTTGCTCCACACGGCGCTTTTGCATCTCGTGTTCGTACAGGCGCGATTTGAGCATAGTCATGGCTTCAGCCCTATTGCGGTGCTGGCTTCGGTCATTCTGACACTGCACCACAATTCCGGTTGGGAGATGGGTTAGACGGACGGCAGAGTCAGTCTTGTTAATATGCTGACCACCCGCACCAGAGGCGCGATAGGTATCGGTCCGAATATCTGCAGGATTAACGTCAATCTCAATCGAGTCATCAATCTCTGGATACACATAGATACTGGCAAAAGAGGTATGACGTCCATTAGATGAGTCAAAGGGGGACTTGCGTACTAAGCGATGCACCCCGGTCTCTGAGCGCAGGTGTCCGTATGCGTATTCACCATCAACTTTAATAGTGGCACTCTTAATACCAGCAACGTCACCATCAGATTCTTCCAGAATTTCTGTTTTGTAGCCTTTGCGCTCGCAATATTTGAGGTATTGGCGATAGAGCATGCTGGCCCAATCGCAAGCTTCAGTACCGCCAGCACCTGCCTGAATATCAATAAAGCAACTACACGGATCCATCTCATTATGGAACATGCGACGGAACTCAAGGTCATGAATGATCTTGCTATAGCTCTCGACATCTTGTTCGATGACGCCAATAGTTTCAAAATCACTTTCTTCTTTAGCCATATCGAATAATTCGAGGGCGCCAGTGAGATTGCTATTTAAATCAGTGAGAGTGGCAACAACCCCATCGAGCAACTTCTTTTCTTTGCCCAGGGCCTGTGCTTTCTTTTGATCGTCCCAGATGGTGGGATCTTCAAGAATTGAGTTAACTTCAGTAAGGCGGCGTGACTTTACTTCGAAGTCAAAGATACCCCCGTAGAGCTTGCTCACGCGTGAGCAGATCGGAGAGGGTATTTGAAATAATATTGAGTTGTTCGGCTTCCATCCCCTGATTATAAGGGGGTTATGAGCCTGAACCCTTTAGTTGGGAACACTCTCATCATGGGCCTCAATCATGAGCTGTACGCGGGCCTGACCTTGGTAGCGGTCAGTCACTAGGCGGTAGGCTAGCTTGGCCTTAGCTGGTAATAGCTGGGTCCGGTTAAACCAAACCCCAGTAAATGGTTTGCTAGCCAGCTGGCCATCCCCAACAGGACGAAGCTGCAAGCGCAGATGCTTTTCTTTCATGAGGCTTTGCTGACCAACCTCAAATTCCCCAAAAAAAATGGGCTGGGGAAAGCCTTGACCCCAGATTTCTGCGGCAAGTAAGTCACCTATTTCTGGGGTGAACTCTGATAGTGACAAGCTACCGTCATGAATATGGCGTCGTTCAAGCAATTCATCATTAAGTAATTCATCGGCCACTTCCTGAAATAAACCATCAAACTTTTCAAAATCACTTTTGCGAATGGTGAGGCCAGCAGCCATGGCATGACCACCGAATTTGAGAATAAGGCCAGGTTCGCGTTTAGAAACTATATCTAGAGCATCTCTCAGATGAAAACCAGTAATTGATCGACCTGAGCCGCGAAGCTCTTTCTCAAGCCCCCCCGAAGTGCTATCCGCAGGAGCAAAAACAATCGCAGGACGATTAAATCGTTCTTTTAGGCGTGAGGCAACAATGCCGACTACGCCTTGGTGCCATTCTGGATTCCACAGGCAAATGCTACTGTGGCTAGTCATCTTATCTGCTAGTTGATCTTCAGCTAAATGGGCAAACGCCTCTGCTTGCATACCAGTCTCAATTACGCGGCGCTCACGGTTAATGCGATCGAGTTCTTGAGCAAGTTCCAAAGCTTGCTCGGTTTGATCGGTGAGCAGTAGTCTGATACCCAAAGTCATATCTGCTAGTCGACCTGCGGCATTTAATCTAGGGCCAATGGCAAATCCTAAGTCAAAGGCATTAGCCTTGCGATAATCACGAGCTGCTACCTGGAAAAGTGCCAAAATACCTGCTTGAGAGACCTCAGAACGGATCCGTTTTAAGCCGTTGGACACTAAGATACGGTTATTTCGGTCGAGTTGGGCTACGTCTGCAACTGTGCCTAAGGCAACTAAATCCAAGAGGTTTTCTATTTTGGGTTGTGACGTGATGGTAAATTTCCCCCGCTTGCGTAGCTCTGCACGAAGGGCTATGAGTAAATAAAACATAACACCTACACCAGCCAATGCTTTACTAGGGAAAGGGCAGACCGGTTGATTGGGGTTAACAATAGCAAGCGCATTAGGTAGGCGATCTCCTGGCAGGTGGTGATCGGTCACAATCACTTCCATACCAAGTTCTCGTGCACGGTCTACACCTGCTTCACTAGCAATGCCGTTGTCCACAGTAATGAGGTATTTGGGTTTGGGGTTTTGCTGAGCGGCTAACTCCACCACCTCAGGGGTAAGGCCATAACCCATCGTAAAGCGGTTGGGCACTAAAAACTCAATGGCGGTATTTGCACCTCCTAACATCTTTAAGCCCCGCACTGCTACTGCACAAGCGGTTGCGCCATCACAATCGTAGTCTGCCACTACTAACATCGGCTCTTGGCGTTCCAAAATGTCAGCTAGTAAAGTCGCTGTAGAAAGGCAGTTTTTAAGACCTGTTGGAGAAAGTAGTTGCTTAAGATCAAGTGATAACTCTTCGGGCGAGACAATTCCGCGAGCTGCAAATAATCTAGCAAGCAAGGGATGTAAGCCGCTTTGCTCTAGCCAACTAGCAGTTCGATCTAAGAAGGGGCGCCGAGAAAATAAACTCATCTAAATAGGGTCTAGATATTGAGGTTGATTACTGAGATTCACTGAGTAATGTATTTCCAGGTTACAGGTTCTGGGTTTTTCCAAAAGGCCCATGATTGTTTGTTGAGATCTTTTACCGTCAAAATACGCTTGCGAAGCTTGCCGTTGGGGAAGTCTATTATTTCTACTTCGTGCAATTGTTTTTTGACTAGCGCCATAGAAAGTAAGCTCCATAGCTTGGCAGGATCATTCACCCAAGCAAAGCCATTGGCCAATTGGGCAGAGTCTGCTGAAGTACAGTATGGAATATCCAAAAATTTAGCCAAACCCTTTAAAAGGGGGTGTTCTCCATAAACATGCCCGCTCTGCCTTATCAGTTCTGGTACGCGAACATCTTCAAGCTTGCCAATGCCGCTAATCCATAAGGAGTTAATACTCGGCAGACCACGTTGCTCCCGCGCTTCATTGACTGGGTTGATATGCCAAAGCATCTGAATTTCATTTTGGAGTTTGCGCCAACGTTTGGCTAAACCGGATTCATCAGAATCGCGCGGCATCCACCAATCAATATTGCGACCATGGGCTTGGTCAATCGAGTGGGTTGCTAGGCTTGCAAATGGGCCAGCTGAAATAAACCAATCATGGTGTGCTTGAAACAAAACTGGGCATTGAAAATCTTCCTCTAGATAAGGAAGTGCAGCTTGAAGTAGCTTAGCTGATTCTTCTGGTGTCAAATCAATCTGATTTTGGGCCATCAAAATTAAATGGTCACGTGTAGCGTGAAGATGCACTGGTTGTAAACAGGCAATGTTCTCGGCGGGGTTTACTACTTGCTCGGTTTGGCCCAAAAGTAATATAGGGGCAATTGGCAACTTTTCTCCTAAAAGAAAGCGCTCATGAGGTAAGCCTATAGGAGGACTTGCTTTACCCGCCTGATCAGAGTCGCGATCAAATGCATCCTCTCCTGAGAGCATTAGGGTAAAGCGTTGCAGTGTGCTTTTCTGGGGGGTTAAATTGGCAGTCATTCCCCTAATTTTAGGGGGCATTTAGACATTCCATCAGTTTGCCCGAGCAATTCACTAAACTGTGACTATGTTGAGACTTCCTATTGAGCTAGAAATTGGCCTGCGCTACACCCGATCCAAGCGTCGCAAGACGGTGGGTAAGCGCGATGGCTTCCTCTCCTTTATTTCTGGAATATCTACCGCAGGCATTGCCCTAGGCGTTGCCGCCCTCATTGTGGTGCTCTCTGTCATGAATGGCTTTCAGAAGGAAGTGCGCGATCGCATGCTTTCTGTGCTCTCCCATGTCGAGATCTCTGCTCCTGACGGTTTGGCCAATTGGGAGCCTTTGGCTCTAAAAGTGGCTTCTCAACCTCACGTGATAGGGGTAGCTCCGATGGTGAGCTCGCAAGGTTTGCTAAGTCGTGAGAGTGTGATGCGCGGAGTGTCCATTCGAGGGGTTTTACCTAGTCAAGAAGGTAGCGTTTCAGATTTACCCAGGCAATTTGTGGCGGGTAGTATCGATGACCTTAAACCAGGTGGCTTTGGAGTAGCCCTCGGTGCTCAGTTGGCTAATATGGTGGGTGCGAGAGTGGGGGATCGCATCAATCTGATCGTTCCTGAGAGTGACCTCACTCCAGCGGGGGCTATGCCCCGCATGCGTACCTTGCAAGTAGTTGGCGTAGTCGATAGTGGTCATTATGAATACGACAGCTCTCTAGCAATCATGCATTGGAAAGATGCGGCTGCTTTATTACGCCTGCAAGACCCTTCAGGTCTACGCATCAAAATAGACGATATGCAACGTGCACCCGAAATCGCAACAGAATTAGCCCAAGTAGTTCCCCAAGCGCTATGGGTAACAGACTGGTCACGATCTAACCGCAATTGGTTTGCTGCTGTGCAAACTGAAAGAAAAATGATGTTTATCATTTTGACTTTAATTATTGCGGTCGCCGCTTTTAATCTAGTCTCGACTTTAGTGATGACAGTCAATGAGAAACAGGCTGATATTGCTATATTGAGAACCATGGGTGCTAGCCCAGGATTAATTCAGCGAATTTTTTTAGTACAAGGCCTAGCGATTGGTTTACTAGGATCTATAGCGGGCGTTGGCCTAGGCTTATTGATTGCCCTCAACATTGATGTGATTGTGCCGACGATCGAAGCGATTTTTCGGGTGCGATTCTTGCCGCGGGACGTGTATTTCATTAGCGAGCTACCATCAGATGTGCGTCTATCTGACGTCATTACTGTCGGTCTGATGGCTTTCGGGCTTTCAGTGCTAGCTACCCTATATCCGAGTCGTCGCGCTGCTCAGGTGCAACCTGCGGAGGCTTTGCGTTATGAATAAGCTCATGACAGACCCAAATAATCCAGTGCTTAGTGCTAAAGGGCTTGCAAAGACCTATGGCAAAGGCCCCACAGCGGTTGAAGTTTTAAAAGGGATCGACCTTGAGGTTGCACCTTCGGAGAAAGTCGCAATTGTAGGTTCTTCAGGATCTGGCAAAAGTACTTTATTGCATTTGTTAGGTGGTTTAGACACACCTAGTGCAGGTACCGTCATTTTGGCTAGTGAAAATCTCAATCACTTGCCAGTGGCAAAATTAGATCGATTGCGCAATCACAGTTTGGGATTTATTTATCAGTTTCATCATCTCTTAGATGAATTTAGTGCCGTTGAAAATGTCGCCTTGCTATTACGCATTCGTGGTTTGGGTAATGATGAATCTATGGATCGGGCTAGCAAAATGTTGCGTTCAGTAGGTTTAGCGAATCGTGAGCTCCATACCCCTGGTGAACTCTCTGGAGGGGAGCGACAGCGGGTTGCAGTTGCCCGTGCCTTAGTCGGTAATCCAGTCTGCGTTTTGGCAGATGAACCTACTGGTAATTTAGATACCGAAACAGCTGATGGTGTATTTGATTTAATGTTAGAAATTGCGCGAGAGCAAGGCACTGCCTTTGTGATTGTGACCCACGACCCGGAACGCGCCCAACGCTGTGATCGCATTTTGCATTTAGAGCGCGGAGTATTAAAGACTTTCGCGCAATGAGCGAAGCTAGTAAAGACCTTATCTGGGTAGATACCCATTGCCACTTAGATGCGCCAGAGTTTAAAAACACTTTATCGCAGATAGTGACTAAGGCAAATAGTGAGGGTGTTAAAGCACTTCTGTTGCCAACAGTCCAAACCCGCGATTGGGATCATGCCAGAAATCTTGCGGTTCAATATGGCTCGCAAATACCTGGCTTGGTTTATACCTTGGGTATTCATCCTTTGTATATTAATCATGCCAAAGAGGAAGACATTGCTATTCTTAAAAAGCAGATTGAGCAAGCCCTTAGTGATCCACGTTTTGTCGGTATCGGTGAGATTGGCTTAGACTATTTTGTGGAAGGTCTAGATCCACAAAGGCAAGAACAGTTTTTTCATGCGCAGTTAGATTTGGCCGAGCAATTTCAGTTACCAGTTATTTTGCATGCAAGACGTTCTCAAGATGCCATTCTGAAAGCCTTGCGCTGTCGTAATGTCCCCAGCGGCATTGCGCATGCATTTAATGGCAGTTTTCAGCAAGCTGAACAATTTATTGGGCTTGGTTTTAAGTTGGGATTTGGAGGTGCTGCGACTTATGATCGTGCCCTGCAAATCCGGCGGCTTATCAAAGAATTACCACTAGACAGTATTGTTACTGAAACCGATGCACCAGATATTCCTCCGGCTTGGTTAAAAGAAGAGAAGGAAGATGGCGCTCTTTGTAATAAACCTACTTTTCTGCCTCGTATTGCTAGAGAGCTTGCCATGATACGGGGTATTAGTAATGAAGTATTTTCAGAGGCGGTCTGGCAAAATGCCATGCAAGCTTTACCTCGCTGGTCGGCATTAACGTCCAAGCTCATTCACATACCTTTAGCTTCTTAACAGCTTGCGCTTGGCAATTGCGGCGTTCATCGCCGGGGGATCTCTTCTACTATTTTTACCCACACTGCCAAAATCTTGGGTATCACTCTGTATTTTGACAAGCTTCATTAGCGGTCTAGCTTATTTACTGACCTATCAATTGAGGGGTAGACTTTATGTAGCAAAAGTTTGTCTAGCAATTCTTTTCTTTGCATTGGGTTTTGCTTGGAATGCTCAGTACGCCAAAGGACGCTTACAAAATATCCTCTCTAGTGAGTACGATGGAAAGGATTTCGTATTAGAGGGAAGAATTAATGCATTACCTCAAAGTAGTGCATCTGGAGTAAAGTTCTCTTTTGAAGTCGATTCTGTTGCTTGGAAAGGGGAGAAATTAAATGGCTTTCCTCGTCAAATCTATTTAAGTTGGCAACCGGCCTGGCGCAATCCCCAAGACATACCTAATGTGGTTCCAGGACAACGCTGGAAACTAAGGGTCAAATTAAAGCGACCTTATGGTTCATTAAACCCGTATACCTTTGATTTTGAGCGTTGGGCATTTCATCAAAATTTTGGCGCTAGTGGTTCGGTCAGGTCAGGCGAGTTATTGATAGAGAAGGATATTGGATTTACTGAGCTCGCTTTAGAAATGGAATATCAGCGCTGGAAGTTGCGTAACAAGATCCAACGCTTACTGCCGATTGATGCACGTTATGGCGGTGTCATTTCTGCTTTAGTCATGGGCGATCAAAATGCAATTGATCAAGACGATTGGCGGGTGTTCAATATCACCGGAATTGGGCATTTAATTTCGATTTCGGGTTTACACGTCACTATGTTGGCAGGCCTTGGCGCAGGCATAGCGGCATTTTTATGGAGTCGTAATAGGCTTCCTCTGTTGATTCCAGTAAGCAAAGTAGCTGCTGCTATCGGATTTTTAACTGCATTTATCTATGCATGCTTAGCCGGTTTTCAAATCCCCGCACAAAGAACCATGTATATGGTGGGGGTTGTTGCATTTGCCTTATGGTCTGGCAGAAATCCTCGCTCATTTGATATTTGGTGCTGGGCCTTAGTATTTGTTCTGCTGTTTGATCCAATGGCACCCTATACCCCAGGTTTCTGGTTATCGTTTGGCGCAGTCGCTGCCATCTTGTATGCCATGAAGGATTCTGGAGGTCTTTTAGGAATACCCACTGGTAAAGAATTAGAAATGCATTGGTCTGAGATGGTCAAGCAAGCCCTACTAGAAGCCTGTCGTGTACAGGCAGTAGTCACCATGGCACTTTTGCCACTAACGCTTTATTGGTTTTATCAAGTATCGATCGTTTCTCCCCTAGCCAATGCCCTTGCCATTCCCTTGGTCAGTTATGTTGTTACTCCATTAGCAATTGGGGGTGCGCTGCTTCCGGAGTTCATGGGCGCATGGTTGCTGTTAATTGCGCATATCTCAATGGAATATCTAGCAATGGTTTTATCTTGGATGGCAAGCTGGTCATGGTCATTTGCTCTGTCTCATCAACCAGATTGGTGGGTCCTAGCCATAGCCACCATTGGGGTAGTGATTGTTATTCGTCCTGGATCTATTAGCGAGTCTTGGAAATCTAGAATTATTGGCTTGACTCTATCAGGCATCTTATTTATCAAACCCATAACCCACCGTATTAGTATGGGCCACTTTACAGCCACAGTGCTTGATATTGGACAGGGCACAGCGGTGCTAATCGAAACCGCTAATAAGAAATTACTCTATGACACTGGGCCAATACAAGGAAAAAAGGATGATGCTGGTAAAAGAATTATCTTACCTTTTCTTAGGGGAAGAGGCATCAATCAGATTGATCGTATGGTAATTAGTCATAGCGATACTGATCACGTTGGTGGCGCAGCTACTTTACTGCAGGAGATCCGCTTTGATTTTATGATGGGATCTTTGCCAGACCATAATCCCTTACTCGCCAATTTAAGCACTCAAAAAGTACCTAGCATTCCCTGTCGTTATGGGCAATATTGGGTTTGGGATGATGTGGAGTTTTATATATGGCATCCACATAAAGACACTCTTTTCACGGACACTCAGTCTGGTAAACCAAATGAGATGAGTTGCGTATTGGAGATCAGAAATAAGACCTCCTCACTTTGGCTAACGGGTGATGTGGAGAAACGGGGGGAGGCCGATATCATTGCTCGATTAAATCAGAAAAACTTACTGGCAATACAAGATAAAGAACTCATCTTGATGGCCCCTCACCATGGGAGTAAAACCTCTTCTTCAATGGAGTTCCTAAAAAAGTTAGCACCTGATCAAGCTTTTGCACAAAATGGATATGGTAATCGTTATGGGCATCCCCATTCAAGCGTCACAGCACGTTACGAAAGTCTGGGGATTCCGTTTTATCAAACGCCAGCAACAGGAATGCAAACGTGGAAATTTACATCCGCAAGAGATGTTAAGGAACCTGCTTTTCAGAGAGATCTGATGAGGCGCATATGGCATCGATTGGAGGATTAAGGAGTCCTATAGCGAACAAATATTTTGTTTTGAAAGTTGGCTGAATAGTGTTAAGGAATGCTAAAAAAATGAGCATGGTTCGCGATATTGATCTACCTCTTAAATTCCTCTTGCCATAAATACTGCTGCTACGACTGGTATTGGAAACAAGTGCATCTGTATAAAGACCATTCGATAGGCCTTATCGATAAGATCTGAAGTGAGGCATTCTGATTGCTCGGTAATTAAGTCTTGCCATTGATGTAATTTTTTTGACATGAAAAAAGCATAAATTAAGAGGGTAACGAGGGCGGCAATCTTGATCCAGAAAAAGTCATTATGCAAGTAATATATAGAGGGCTTATCTCCATAAAAAACTCTAGCAAAACCAACTAAAAGGACTAGTAATAAAACTCCGGTATACCAGTAGTTCATTTTTCTTAGGAAAACTACTTTACTTTGGTCAACAGAAAACTTGAGTATGGTGTACTCACCAAATAAAATAGAGATCAGCCCAAAGACCAAGAGGTGGTGTGTAATGGCTAAAGCAGGACTTAAATAGCCCATAGCACCTTAGTCTGACTTAGTGGTAACTGTCATTAATGTTAAGCCCATTACTACTGTAGTTCCTAACCAAAAAAATTCATGGATATACCGCCTAATTATGTTCAATAACTTTATTTGGTACATAAGTAAAATGCCAGAGAAATCCTATGATTTAGAGCCTCTCAATTAGGCTACTTGTTGCAGTGGGATACTAGGAAGTATTTCTAAAGCAGGCATACTTTTAAGCCAATTAAGACGGGTGTGTAATGTCACCACTTCTCCAATGATAATTAAAGTAGGTGATTTAAAATTACGCGATTTAGCAATACTTGGAAGTGTAGTTAGTGTTCCAATGGCAACTCTTTGTTCTGAGGTTGCTCCATTTTCAATGATGGCAGAGGGCATCATTTCGCTCATTCCATGAGCGATTAATTTTTCTGAAATTAATGCCAGCGCTCCCAATCCCATATAAATTACTACAGTTTGATCTTTTCTTACCAAGGATCCCCAATCAAGATCTATATCGCCATCTTTGAGATGCCCTGTGACGAAAAGACAGGAGTGAGCATAGTCACGATGTGTCAGCGGTATTCCTGCATAGCAAGCAATTCCATTTGCAGCGGTAATACCAGGGACTACTTCATATGCGACATCATATTGGATAAGGGTTTCCAATTCTTCACCACCACGCCCAAAAATAAAAGGGTCACCCCCCTTTAAGCGCACAACTTTTTTACCTTGTTTAGCTAATATCACGAGCAGCTGGCTAATATCAACTTGTTCCATAGAGTGACGATTTTTTTCTTTGCCAGCATATATTTTTTCAGCGTCTGGATTAATAAGCGCCAAAATGCCCGCGCTCACGAGATTGTCATAAACCACCACTTCGGCAATTGCCAGCAACTTTGAGGCTTTGAGTGTAAGCAGTTCAGGATCACCAGGGCCAGCGCCTACTAGGTAGACGACCCCTATATTTGCCTCCATTACATTTGTTTGCATAGTTAAATTCCTTAATCCTGATGCCGTATTCAGTCTCTATAGGGCAATTACCCTATTTAGTACTTCCAATTTAGATGGAAATAAAGAAAAAACCTTAATTTAGATTAAGGAATGAATAATTTTTTAAGTGCAATCTACGTGTGGGTTAAGGGATTCTTTGGCAAGAATAGGGGGTATTCGGCTTTAGCCTTTTATGAATTTTTGTGATCTGGTATTGCCATAGCGAATAGTAAGAACAAAATATTAACTTGAAAGACAAATATTATGAGAACCAAGAGTAGCCGATCCTTAGTAAATCCCTTAGCCCTAGCCCTTGTTGCTATACCACTAATGATTGGGAGTGCATGGGCAGCAGTAGAAAAAGGGCATGATCAAGCAGACGTTAAATATCAAGCGGGCAGTTCGCCTTTGGGTGATGTAAAGATGCATCAAAACATCGACCCTAAAGCCCCAAAAATGACACAAGCTGAATTTGAGACAGGCAAAAAAATCTATTTTGAAAGATGCGCGGGTTGCCATGGTGTATTGCGCAAAGGTGCTACGGGCAAAGCATTAACGCCAGAAATTACCCTGGACAAAGGTACGGATTACCTCAAAGTCTTTATTGCTTATGGCTCACCGGCCGGCATGCCAAATTGGGGAACTTCCGGAGATCTTAATGATCAAGAAGTCGATTTGATGGCGCGTTATATACAGCAAGTGCCCCCTATTCCTCCTGAATTTAGCAAAAAAGATATGTTGGCTACTTGGAAGGTGACGGTTCCAGTAGATAAGCGCCCAACTAAGAAAATGAATAGCTACAACATTTCAAATATCTTTTCAACTACTTTACGAGACTCTGGCGAAGTGGCTTTGATTGACGGAGATACCAAAAAAATCATCAATATTGTTAAGACGGGATACGCAGTACATATTTCTCGTACATCAGCTTCAGGACGTTAACCGCATAGTTATTTATGACACCAATACCTTGAAAGAGCAGAAGGTGCTCCCAGCACAATCTCCTAAACGATCATTCTGGTTGTCGAATTCAGTCTGAGTGTGTGTTGCAAACTATCCTGAGTTCGGCCTTAGCAGGGATGTTTGCTGTTCTAGATAAACATAGCTTGGAAGATATCATTATCAAACCCAA